>OLNM01000005.1_pt1 | contig 199458 bp, 200 predicted proteins | sample 1672391 | NCBI WGS metagenome assembly OLNM01 (sample SAMEA3136680, study PRJEB25190) | human gut metagenome | reverse complement strand
TAAAGCGGTACGCGAGCTGGGTTCAGAACGTCGTGAGACAGTTCGGTCCCTATCCGGCGTGGGCGTAGGATATTTGAGAGGAGCTGTCCTTAGTACGAGAGGACCGGGATGGACAAACCTCTGGTGTATCTGTTGTTTTACCAAAGGCATGGCAGAGTAGCCAAGTTTGGCAGGGATAAACGCTGAAGGCATCTAAGCGTGAAGCCCCCCTCAAGATAAGATATCCCATCTTCGGAGTAAGACCCCTTGAAGACTACAAGGTTGATAGGCTTTGAGTGTAAGTGCGGTAACGCACTGAGCTGAGAAGTACTAATAGGTCGAGGACTTATCCTTAGAGGTTTCTAAGAGATAAGCTTTAGAAGATACCTCTTTCTGTGTGAAATTCTGAAGGTACAGAATAAAAAGTACCGGGAAAATTTAACGCTGTAGCAGGTGTTAAATTTTTTCTGTATATAGGGGATTGGTCAAATGGTATGATAGGAGTCTCCAAAACTTTTGGTGGGAGTTCGATTCTCTCATCCCCTGCTTTGAAAAGCCTTAAGAACAGCGTAGAATTGTTGTTTTAAGGCTTTTTTTATTTTAAATTTTAAAGAGTAGTAATCCCTGCAGGATGAATGTATGGAACACAGTTCTAATGAAATAGCTGCACGATAACTCTATACTTTTTAAACGATTCAACAACCAAAAGAATTTCCCTTAGTGCTTTTTCTTTAGGAACATAGAAATCAGCATCGCCAAGATCCCTAAGAATAAATAGACCAATGCATATAAGAGAAATGCCTTTTCACCTATATCCAAAAACAACCATGTACCAGCCAAAAAGAATAACGCTGTAAGAATTGGTGATGCCCATAATTTTTTTATGTCTTTACCAGCATATACTCCGGCACAAATTGCGTAAATAGGGTTCAATGCAAAAAGTAGAATAAGGCAAGTTGCCATTCCGCTGTCATCTTCTAGAAAGGTAACCGCAAGACAAGGCAATCCCAACATAATTCCCCCTGATGCTATTATCCAAGGTAAAAATTTCTTCATGTGCGCAAGCTCCTTTACCAATTCAATCTTCTTATAGTTTTTAGTTCCTATCAAAACGTGCCAATTCCAATGTTGTAAACCTCTATGTATCAAATTCTAAAAGATACATTATATCCGTATCTAAATCATATAGTGCTAAAGAAAAATTGAAGGAATCTCTAAATATATTCGTGTCATCTTTAGTATCTTTGCTGTTTGCATATCTATCATAAAAATAATAATATCCATTCTTAATTTCAGGAATATTTGAAGCATCAGCCAGATTATAATTATAAAAATGATCTTCTTTTTCACCTCCATACATTAAAAGCTGAAGATTTTCCGTCAATGGAAGGATTTTCCATTCCTTTGTATATTCCAATGCTTTTTCTTTATTTTCAGAGCAATCTAATATTAGAACGTAATCTCCATCTCCATGAAAACCTCTGTGACTATCTGTTTCTTTTAAAACCTTAAATTCTTTTTTATTAAAGCCAAAGGTATCTCTAATGAAATGATTCTGTTTTGCTTTTAATATGTAATCAAATAAAAATGGGCTACTTAAAGTGATGATCACCAACAATACAACAACTAGTTTCCAGCGTTTCATAGAACATCTCCTTTCGTTCCTTTTGTCATCGTATTTACTATGTTTCGTTTTTCACAGTATATCATATTTTTCTACAAACATTTCTTAATATTTTTTATTTTTGCTTTCAGAAGCTCAAATGTGTAATTACTCTGCCTATAAATACTTAGCAGAGTACCACGCCCATAGAATACTTCGCATGAGCGTGGGTGAATGCGGTTAATTTTTGCTTCCTTGGTTTTGAATGTATTTTTGTACAATCATTCTGGTATTATCACCGATGTTTCTTGGTGCTCCACAAATGCTACATTACAAAAAGAAAGGATCTGTATCCGGGTTACATTTTACAAATCAAGATTGTGTAATTCGCGACAACAATGGCAAAAGCTATTTGAAGTTTCCACATTTTCATGGCGACTACCTTCCAATTGGTTATGTAAGTGGCTCTTTGAAAGAGGTACGTGTAAGACCTTATTATAGTGATTTCCTTGTAATCTGTGTTTATGAAACTGAGTCAACAGAACCATTACCAGAAAACGGTAATGTTTGCGGCATTGATTTTGGAATTTCAAACATCGTAGCTCTCGTAAGCAATACACAAAAGTGCATGCTCTACAAAGGCGGTGCATTAAAAGCACAAAATCAATGGTATAATAAGCAACGTTCGTACTATCAGTCCATTGCGATGCAAGGACACGAAGCAAAAGAAGCAAAACAACCGGGGGTGTTGAATACCAGGCGTATGGAACAATTGAATCGTAAAAGGAATCAATTCTTTCATGATGCATTGCATAAAATTGCATCTGATGTTGTAAAATTTTGCCTCGAAAATGATATACGAACTATCGTACTTGGTAAAAATAAGAATTGGAAACAAAACTGTAATCTGGGACACCGCAATAATCAGATTTTTGTTCAAATGCCTATCGCAACGCTTAGTTATTGCATCAAATACAAAGCAGAAGCGAATGGCTTATTTGTAATGGAACAAGAAGAATCTTACACATCAAAAGCAAGTCTTGTTGATGGAGATAAAATCCCAGTTGTTGGTGATCAGGAAAAACCTTCTTTTTCAGGTAAGCGTGTTAGTGGCAGACTATATTGCACGAAAGAACAGATGCTCATTAATGCCGACTTAAATGGTGCCGGTAATATTTTAAGAAAAGCATATCCAACAGCTTTTGAAGGTATAACAGATTATCACTTCCTAAATAAAATGATTGTAAAAAAATACAATACCATGTATTCCAGAAATGGATAGCAGCCCTCATGAGCGGGCTTGTATTTGCGCAAGCGGCACGAAACCACTTCCATTTTTTGTTAGAGAAAATGCAAGTGGTAGTTCATAAAATTTAAATTACAATATATCCCTATAAGAGCTGTTTTTGTATTGTGCCGACTTGACATTCCCCACAGCTAAAGCAAGGGGTCTACGACACATTGGATAATCATCGTCACCAGACAACAAGCCTATCACACGATTCTCTTCTTATACCTTCACAGTCAAAAAATAATTAAATATTTAATTAAATTTTCGGTGAAAAATATTAAAAAAATATAAATAGTACGAATGGATATTGACATTTTTTGTATAGAAAAATAAAATATTAATTAAACAATTAACTAATTTAGAAAGGAGAGACAGAATGGGAGAGAGTACACAGTTATTGATGTGTCATGTGATGCACCTGTATTTGCAGAGAAGCATTTGTCTGTTTAAGGAGTTAGATATACATCCGGGACAGGCGGGACTTTTGTGGGCGTTGAATTGCAAAGATCAAGATCACAGAGGTATGGCACAAAAGGAACTGGCAAAACATATCGGTGTAAAGCCTCCTTCGATTACCGTAATGTTAAAGAAGTTGGAAGCAGAAGCGTATATAGAGAAGAAGCAGGATGAAAATGATCAGAGGATCATGAGAATTTTTCTTACGGAGAAAGGAAAGAATATTGCGGCAAAGATGGAAACTGTGATGGAGCAGTTGGAACAGGAAGCGTTTGCAAATATGAATGAGCAGGAAGTAATGCTTTTTCGCAGACTCTTGCTTCAGATGAGAGACAACTTAAAGAGTGCAGGCAGAAAGGAAGATTAAAATGGGAAAATTATTTAAATTTATGAAGCCGTATGCAGCAACCATTCTGATGATTGTTGTGTTTCTTGTACTTCAGGCTTACTGTGACTTGTCGTTGCCGGGATATACATCAGACATTGTAAATGTCGGTATCCAGCAGGGCGGAATTGACACGGCGATACCAGAACAGATTTCTGTGGAAGATATAGACAGATTATTTTTGTTTGTTTCTGAGAAGGATCAGAAGACGGTTCTAGACGCGTATGAAAGAGATACAGATACTTATGAGTCTGAGGCATATGTGCTGAAGGATGGAATTTTGAAGAATGAGAAGAGAACAGATAAAATCGGGGCAATCTTAAGTAAACCGATGATGCTTGTGACTGTGTTTTCATCAGACAGTGAGGAGACAAAGGAAATGACAGATGCGATGTTTGCCAGTCTCCCAAAAGAAATGTTAAGCGAAGACATAACAGTTTTTGATGTGCTTGGCATGATGCCAGAAGAACAGCGGGCGCAGATGGTGACTCAGATTGGAGAGAAGGTCGATGAGATGCCGGAGACGATGTTGGAACAGGCGGCGACCATTTATCTCAAAGAAGCATATAAAAACTTGGGAATGGATACAGATAAGATTCAGACCGGTTATATGTTGCGCACAGGAGGAAAAATGCTGGCGCTTGCTGCGGTTGGAATGATTGTCAGTATGATTGTTGGATTCCTGGCATCCAAAGTAGGTGCTTCGACAGGGCGAGATCTGCGAGGAAAAGTATTCCGTAAGGTGGTAGAATTTTCAAATGGAGAATTTGACAAGTTTTCAACTGCATCATTGATTACGAGAAGCACAAATGATATACAGCAGATTCAGATGCTGACGGTGATGATTTTGCGAATGGTACTTTATGCACCGATCATGGGAATGGGAGGTGTATTCAAAGTATTCCATACGAATGTGTCTATGTCTTGGATCATCGGGCTTGCAGTTGTCCTGATTGCGATGGTCGTAATGGTCTTATTTGTTGTAGCAATGCCGAAATTTAAGATCTTGCAAAATCTGGTAGACCGATTAAATCTTGTTACAAGAGAAATTCTTACTGGATTGTCTGTTATCCGTGCGTTCAGTACAGAAAAGCATGAGGAAGAGCGATTTGATCAGGCAAACAAAGATTTGACAAAGACAAACTTATTTGTCAATCGTGCTATGACCTTTATGATGCCGACGATGATGCTGATCATGAATGCAATCTCAATCCTGATTGTATGGGTAGGTGCAAATGGAATTAACGATGGTCAGATGCAAGTTGGAGATATGATGGCATTTATTCAATATACAATGCAGATTATTATGGCATTCTTGATGATCTGTATGATCTCAATCATGCTTCCGAGAGCGGCGGTTTCTGCAACGCGTGTGGATGAAGTGTTGACAAGTACAACGCTGATCAATGATCCGAAGCAGCCGAAACATCTGAAAGAAGGCAAGGGGATGGTAGAATTTAACCACGTATCGTTCCGGTATCCGGGTGCGGAGGAAGATGTGCTGCATGATATTTCCTTTACAGCAAAACCGGGTGAGACGACAGCGATCATCGGAAGTACCGGAAGTGGTAAATCTACAATGGTAAATCTGATTCCAAGATTTTATGATGTGACAGAAGGAAAAATTACGATTGATGGGGAAGATATCCGAAATGTAACACAGCATGAGTTGAGAGACCAGCTTGGCTATGTGCCGCAGAAAGGAGTTCTGTTCTCAGGAACCATTGCAAGCAACATTTTGTATGGGAATCCAGACGGAAGTGAAGAGACGATGATGGAGGCTGCAAAGGTGGCTCAGGCAGCAGAATTCATTGAGGAGAAGCCAAAATGTTACGACAGCAGAATCTCCCAGGGCGGAGGAAATGTTTCTGGTGGACAGAAACAACGTTTATCGATTGCAAGGGCAATTGCGAAAGATCCAAAGATATTTATTTTTGACGATAGTTTTTCTGCTTTGGACTATAAGACCGATGTAACATTGCGGAAAGCATTAAAAGAACATACTGTGAACAGCACAGTCATCATTGTTGCACAAAGAATCAGCACGATCCTCCATGCAGATCAGATTATTGTTCTGGATGAAGGAAAGGTTGCGGGAATTGGAACGCATAAAGAATTGCTGAAAAATTGTGATGTATATTATCAGATTGCGGCATCTCAGTTATCGGAAAAAGAACTGGAACGAGATCTTAATCAGGATGAACAGGAAGGGGGCAGATAGGCATGAGTAAAGGACAAAGACATGGTGGTGGCCATATGGGCGGCATGCGAGCCGGAGAGAAAGCAAAAGATTTCAAAGGCACAATGAAGAAACTCCTGAAATATATGAGCGCATATAAGTTGGGAATATTTGCAGTGATGCTTTTTGCAGTCGGAAGTACGATATTCACTATCGTAGGACCGAAGATTCTTGGAAAAGCCACAACAGAAATCTTTCATGGACTTGTAAGCAAAGTGTCAGGTGGAAGTGGAATTGATTTTGACAAAATTACGCAAATCCTTCTGTTTCTGTTAGGATTGTATGTGTTGAGTGCGCTGTTCTCCTTTATTCAGGGATTTATTATGACAGGAGTGTCCCAGAAGCTGACTTACAAACTCAGAAAAGAAATTTCTGAGAAGATCAACCGTATGCCGATGAATTATTTTGATACAAAGACGCACGGCGAGGTGCTTTCCAGAGTTACCAATGACGTGGATACATTAAGCCAGAGTTTGAACCAGAGTGCGACACAGATCATTACTTCTTTTACGACGATCATAGGTATTTTGGTTATGATGCTCAGCATCAGTCCTCTGATGACTGTTGTAGCATTGTTAATTCTTCCGGTGTCAATGCTCCTGATTTCCACGATTGTAAAGAAATCACAGAAACACTTCAAGAATCAACAAGAGTATTTGGGACATGTCAACGGACAGGTAGAGGAGGTCTATGGAGGCCACAGCATTGTCAGAGCATTTAACAAGGAAGATGATGTCATCCGGGAGTTTACTGAGACAAATGAAATTTTATATCAGTCTGCATGGAAATCTCAGTTTTTCTCGGGGATGATGATGCCGATCATGCAGTTTATTGGAAATCTTGGATATGTGGCAGTAGCAATTTTAGGTGGATATCTGGCAATCAAAGATGCGATTGAAGTCGGAGATATCCAGTCCTTTATCCAATATGTAAGAAGTTTTACGCAGCCAATCACACAGGTGGCACAGGTGGCCAATATGTTACAGTCTACAGCGGCAGCTTCTGAGAGAGTTTTTGAATTTTTGGAAGAAGAGGAAGAAGACCAGTTTGCAGAGCATCCGGTTTCCGTAGAGGGATTGAAGGGAGATGTAGAATTTAAACATGTTCATTTTGGATATAATGAAGATCGTATAATTATCAATGACTTCTCTGCAAAGGTGAAGGAAGGACAGAAAATTGCCATTGTAGGACCGACCGGAGCAGGAAAGACAACAATGATCAAACTTCTGATGAGATTTTACGATGTCAACAGTGGAGAAATTTTGATCGATGGACATAATCTGAAAGATTTTAACAGAAGTGAACTTCGACAGATGTTTGGAATGGTGCTGCAAGATACATGGCTGTTCCATGGATCGATCAAAGACAATATCCGCTATGGAAAGCTTGATGCGACCGATGAAGAAGTCGTAGAGGCAGCAAAGGCAGCATATGTACACCGGTTTGTGCAGACCCTTCCAGATGGATATGATATGGAGTTGAATGAGGAAGCAAGCAATGTATCACAGGGACAAAAGCAGTTGCTTACGATTGCAAGAGCGATTCTGGCAGATCCAAAGATTTTGATCTTAGACGAGGCGACTAGCTCAGTGGATACAAGAACGGAAATCAGGATCCAGAAAGCTATGGATAATCTGATGAAGGGCAGAACAAGTTTTATCATCGCGCATAGATTGTCTACAATCCGTGATGCGGATTTGATCCTTGTTATGAAGGATGGAGATATCGTAGAGCAGGGAAATCATGAAGAGCTGTTGGAAAAAGGTGGATTTTATGCAAATCTCTATAATTCTCAGTTTGAGCAGACAGGTGCATAGAACTATTTCGGATAATTGCAGAGAACAGAGTTGGAGAGCAATGATAAACAGATACTAAAAAGAAAATAAAAAAGACCCGTACGGTAAGGGAGAAATCCTTGAAAATCTGATTTTTAGGAATCTTACCGTACGGGTTTTATTTATTGTTCAGAATTAATGATAAAGTTTTTTGTTCTCATATTTTGCTTCAGAAGTCAGCTGGATGGAAAGCTTTTTGAATTGCTTGACGTCAACTTCGGAGAGCATTACGGATGTATGAACCTGACAGCCTCTTAATTTTGGAATCTGATCTAAGGCAAGCTGTGCGGTTTCATTTGTTGCGGCGCTGATGGAAAGTGCAATCAGAACTTCATCAGTATGAAGGCGCGGATTTTTACTTCCCAAATAGGAAGTTTTCAGTTTTTGGATCGGTTCGATGGCAGATGGAGAAATGATGTGCACTTCATCCTCAATGCCGGCGAGTTTCTTCAGAGCATTTAAAAGTAATGCAGCAGATGCTCCGAGAAGGTTACTTGTCTTTCCGGTAATGATACTTCCATCAGGAAGTTCTAAAGCGGCAGCAGGAGCACCTGTCTCTTCGGCACGCTTCAGTGCGGCATCCACAACGGTACGATCATTGACTGTAATATGCGCCTGTTTCATCAGAAGTTCAATCTTAAATACTTCTTCTTCGGTGGAAGTTCCTTCTGCGAGCCCATTCAATGCCTGATAGTAGCGGCGGATAATTTCCTGATTGGATGCATCACGACACGCCTCATCGTCACAGATACAGTTTCCGGCCATATTTACACCCATATCTGTCGGGGATTTGTAAGGGTTTTCTCCATATATTTTTTCGAAAATAGCACTGAGCACCGGGAAAATTTCCACATCACGATTATAATTGACAGTTGTAATGCCGTAGGCTTCCAGATGGAATGGGTCGATCATATTGACGTCATTTAAATCAGCGGTAGCAGCCTCATAGGCAAGATTGACCGGATGTTTTAAAGGAATGTTCCAGATAGGGAACGTCTCAAATTTTGCATATCCGGCGCGGACACCACGCTTATGCTCATGATAGAGCTGAGAGAGACAGGTTGCCATCTTCCCGCTTCCAGGTCCAGGAGCTGTGATGATCACAAGTGGTCTGGAAGTCTCGATGTAATCGTTCTTTCCATAACCTTCGTCACTGACGATCAGCGGAATGTTAGAAGGGTAACCTTCGATCACATAGTGGATATATACACGGATGCCAAGCTTCTCCAGTCTTGTTTTAAACAGATTGGCGCTGCTCTGACCGGTATACTGAGTGATCACAACACTGCCGACAAAGAGTCCTTGCTCGCGGAAAGATTCAATCAGACGGAGTACATCTGAGTCGTAGGTGATTCCGAGATCTCCGCGGACTTTATTTTTTTCGATGTCACCGGCACTGATGACAATGACAATTTCGGCCTGATCGGATAACTGCATAAGCAGTTTCAGCTTGCTGTCCGGTGCGAATCCCGGAAGTACTCTGGAGGCATGATAGTCGTCAAATAATTTCCCACCGAATTCCAGATACAATTTGTTGTCAAATTGATCAATTCTTTTTCTGATATGTTCTGACTGCATGGTCAGATACTTATCGTTGTCAAATCCAATTTTCATAGCGCATTCAGTCCTTTATCTCATTCTTATATTATAATGTTACTAAAAAGTTGTATATAATAAACATACGTCAATAGTATACTATAAAACAATTGTGTTTTGCAAGGAGAAAAATTTCCCAATGGGAAACAGGAGGTGCAATGGGGAAATTCACAAAAGTTTTAGAAATGCGGTGCTGATTTCACAATGTTTTTATTGATTTATGAGGAGACCATACTTATAATAAAAGAGATGATAATTAGGAGGAAAAGAATGGACAACCAAAACAAAAATAACCAGAAGAACAACAAACAGGGCTTTGGGATTATTATAATTACAACATTGATTGCGGCGGTCATTGTGCTTGGCCTTTATCAATTTATGGAAGAAAGCACATCAAAGGAGATTGCGTACAGTGAATTTCTGAAGATGGTAGATGACGGTAAAGTAGAAGAAGTTCGGATCGGCGCCAATGAGCTTATAATTACTCCGAAAGAGGAGAAAGTTCCAGGGCTGAAAGTAAAATATTTTACTGGAAAAGTAGAAGATGAGAATCTTTCACAGCGTCTCTATGAAGCGGGCGTTAAGTATGGGGCAGAGATTCCAGATTCGACTTCAGCAATGCTTTTTAATATTCTGATCAGTATTGTACTTCCATTCGCATTTATTTGGATCGGTTTGAGTTTCCTGATGCGTCGGATGTCCAAGAGCGGCGGAATGATGGGCATTGGAAAGAGTAATGCAAAGATGTATGTAGAGAAGGAAACCGGAGTTACCTTCCGTGATGTAGCAGGAGAAGATGAGGCGAAAGAATCACTTCAGGAAGTGGTGGATTTTCTTCATAATCCAGGCAAATATACCGGAATCGGTGCAAAACTTCCAAAAGGAGCGCTTCTTGTAGGACCTCCGGGAACCGGTAAGACATTGCTTGCAAAAGCGGTTGCGGGAGAAGCAAAAGTACCGTTCTTCTCTCTGTCAGGTTCTGCATTTGTAGAGATGTATGTCGGTGTAGGTGCATCGAGAGTGCGAGATTTATTCAAAGAAGCTCAGGCGATGGCTCCGTGTATTATTTTCATCGATGAGATTGATGCAATCGGTAAGAGCAGAGATAATGCGATGGGAAGCAATGATGAGCGAGAACAGACTTTAAATCAGCTTCTTGCAGAGATGGATGGATTTGACACGGACAAAGGTCTGCTGATTCTTGCAGCGACAAACCGTCCGGAGATCCTTGATCCGGCGCTATTAAGGCCGGGACGTTTTGATAGACGGATCATCGTAGATAAGCCGGATCTGAAAGGACGTGTGGACATTTTGAAAGTTCATGCAAAGGACGTCAAAATGGATGAGACAGTCGATTTGGAAGCAATTGCACTGGCAACATCAGGGGCAGTCGGTTCAGATCTTGCAAACATGATCAATGAGGCTGCGATCAATGCAGTCAAGCATGGAAGAAAAGTGGTATCGCAGGAAGATCTGTTTGAAGCAGTAGAAGTAGTTCTTGTCGGAAAAGAGAAGAAAGACCGTATCATGAATGCGGAGGAGAGAAGAATCGTTTCATATCATGAAGTAGGTCATGCGCTCGTCAGTGCACTTCAGAAAGATGCAGAGCCGGTACAGAAGATTACGATTGTACCAAGAACGATGGGAGCGCTTGGATATGTTATGCATACACCAGAGGAAGAAAAGTTCTTAAATACAAAGAAGGAGCTGGAGGCAATGCTCGTTGGTATGCTCGGGGGAAGAGCTGCGGAAGAGATTGTATTTGATACAGTTACAACTGGGGCTTCCAACGATATCGAGAAGGCGACACAGGTGGCCAGAGCGATGATCACTCAGTATGGTATGTCAGAGAAGTTTGGTCTGATCGGTCTGGAGTCTATTCAAAACAGATACTTGGACGGACGTCCGGTTATGAATTGTGGTGAGGCGACAGCAGCAGAGATTGATACAGAAGTTATGAGAATTCTGAAAGAAGCTTATGCTGAGGCAAAGAGACTTTTATCTGAGAATCGCAGGGCTCTGGATGAAATTGCAGCATTCTTGATTGAAAAAGAGACGATTACCGGAAAAGAATTCATGGAGATTTTTCACAAAGTTCAGGGAATCGAGGACGGTACTCAGGAAAAAGAGGCTAGAATCTCAATGAAGGAAGTTTCCACAGCAGATGTGGCACAAGAGGATGTCACGGAAGAAAACGAAGCAGAAAGAAATACTCTACAAGAGAGTGCCGCACAAGAGGATGCTGCACAGGAGAGCGGGCAGGACCACTAATATAAAAAAATAAAGAGTATCTGATATTGCTAATAATGGTCAGTGAAAATAGAAATCATAAGTTCACAGGGAAAACAGCTATGGATCAGATGTGGTGGAAAAGAGGAGTGCCTTTCGGCACTCCTCTTGCGTTAAAAACATTTTGTGGAATCAAAATCATATGCGTTTATTCGATATATGCAACTGTAGGGAAAGAGATGAAATTAGGGAGAAAATAATGTTTAATATAGAAGAGGAATTAAAAAAGCTTCCATCAAAACCGGGAGTCTATCTGATGCATGATGAGAAAGATGATATTATTTATGTGGGAAAAGCAATCAGCCTAAAGAATCGTGTACGGCAGTATTTTCAAGCAAGCAGGAATAAAGGAGTGAAGATTGAGCAGATGGTCACACATATTTCGCGCTTTGAATATATTGTGACAGATTCGGAGCTGGAGGCGCTTGTACTGGAATGCAATCTGATCAAGGAACACAGACCGAAGTATAATACGATGCTGATGGATGACAAGACGTATCCGTTTATTAAAGTGACGATAGAGGAGGCATATCCGCGGATTCTGTTTGCAAGAGAGATGAAAAAAGATAAGGCGAAGTATTTCGGACCATATACAAGCGCAGGAGCAGTGAAAGATACGATTGAACTGCTGAGAAAACTGTACCACATAAGGAGCTGTAACCGGAATTTGCCAAAAGACATCGGGAAAGAGCGACCATGTCTGAACTATCACATTAAGCAATGCTATGCACCGTGTCAAAATTATATTAGTCAGGAAGCATATCGGGAATCGGTACAGAAAGCAGTAGAATTTCTGAGCGGAAAATATGATCCTATCCTCAAAGAACTTCAAGAAAAGATGGAATGTGCATCAGAAGCGATGGAATTTGAGAAGGCAATGGAATATCGAGATCTGCTTGCCAGTGTAAAGCAGATTGCGCAGAAGCAAAAGATTACGAACAGTGATGGGGAGGATAAAGATATTCTCGCGGTGGCAACGGAGGATCGGGATGCAGTGGTGCAAGTGTTTTTCATCCGGGGAGGAAGACTGATCGGAAGAGATCATTTCTATATGACGATTGCCGACAGAGAGCCGAAGGCAGAGATTCTTACAAGTTTTATCAAACAGTTTTATGCGGGGACGCCATATGTGCCACGAGAGTTGATGATCCAGCAGGAAATCGAAGACCAGGAGGTGCTGGAGGAATGGCTGTCTGAGAGAAGAGGGCATCGGGTTCACATTCGTGTGCCGAAAAAAGGGGAGAAGGAGAAGCTGGTGGAACTTGCGAAGAAGAATGCACAGCTTGTTTTGAGTACGGATAAGGAGCGCTTAAAGAGGGAAGAGGGAAGAACGATCGGAGCGGTAAAAGAGATTGAAAAATGGCTGGGAATTGCATCTGTGAAACGAATCGAGGCATTTGATATATCCAACACAAATGGATTTAATTCCGTTGGTTCTATGATCGTGTATGAGAAAGGGAAACCGAAGCGGAACGATTACCGGAAATTTAAAATCAAAGGGGTACAGGGTGCAGATGACTATGCAAGTATGCGGGAAGTATTGACGAGAAGGTTCGAACATGGAATGAGGGAGAGAGAAGAGGGGAAGGATCACGGAGGCTTCCAGACATTTCCAGACTTGATCATGATGGACGGGGGAAAAGGACAGGTCAATATTGCATTAGAAGTGCTGGATCAACTGGGAATTGTGATACCGGTATGTGGGATGGTGAAAGATGATCATCATAGGACAAGAGGGCTATATTACAATAATGAAGAGATTGGGATTGACAGAAATTCAGAAGGATTTCGTCTGATCACGAGGATTCAGGATGAAGCACACCGGTTTGCAATCGAATTTCACAGAAAACTGAGAAGTCAGGGACAGGTACATTCCATTCTTGACGATATTCCGGGAATCGGGCCGGCAAGAAGGAAAGCGCTGATGAAGCATTTTATGAGCCTGGATGCGATCAAAGCGGCAACGATAGAGGAATTAAAAGAAATTCCATCTATGAATGAAAAATCTGCAAATGAAGTATACAACTTTTTCCATTGATGATATACTAAGGAGAGAATAAGAATGAAGAAGGAGAGCATTATGGGAAGCGTAGAGTTACAGAAAGTTGCAGAGAAAATGAATTTAAAAAATCTGACTCCGCAAATTGGTCTTTTAGGAAAAGAAGTCAATGTGCCGGATATTAACCGCCCGGCGCTACAGCTCACAGGCTTTTTTGAACATTTTGAATCCGATAGAGTACAAGTGGTAGGATATGTAGAGTATACCTATCTTCAAAAGCTCAGCGATGATAGAAAGGAAGAAGTATACCAGTCACTATTATCCTATCCAGTGCCTTGTATCATTTTCTGCAGAGATCTTATGCCAGATCAGAGATTTTTGGAAATTGCGGTCGAAAAAGATGTGCCGATTTTTCTGACAGACAAGACGACATCTTCTTTCATGGCGGAGATCATCCGGTGGCTGAATGTGGAACTGGCCCCGTGTATCTCCATCCACGGTGTGCTTGTGGATGTCTACGGTGTCGGTGTGCTGATCATGGGCGAGAGCGGAATTGGAAAGAGCGAGGCTGCTCTGGAACTGATTAAGAGAGGACACCGCCTTGTGACAGATGATGTGGTTGAGATCCGAAAAGTCAGTGACGATACATTGGTTGGAACTGCTCCGGATATCACGAGACATTTTATTGAACTGCGAGGAATTGGTATCGTAGATGTTAAGACGTTGTTTGGTGTTCAGAGTGTAAAAGAGACACAGACGATAGATCTTGTGATTACACTGGAAGACTGGAATAAGGACAAACAGTATGACCGGTTAGGATTGGAAGAAGAGTATACAGAATTCCTTGGCAACCGTGTTGTATGTCATTCCATCCCGATTCGTCCAGGAAGAAATCTTGCGATCATAGTAGAATCTGCATCTGTAAATCATAGACAAAAACAGATGGGATATAATGCAGCACAGGAACTGTACAGGCGTGTGCAGGAGAATTTGACAAAGAGAAAATAGGAGACGAGAGAAATGAATTATTGCTTTGGAGTGGACATTGGAGGAACAACAGTAAAGTTAGGACTATTTGAATTCAACGGGACAATCGTGGATAAGTGGGAGATTAAGACCTATACAGAGAATGAAGGTGCAGCAATTCTTCCGGATGTAGCAAAATCAATTGCTTCCAAAATGGAAGAACATCAGATGAAGAAAGAGCAGATTCTTGGAATTGGTGTCGGGGTACCGGCTCCGGTGGCAGATGGAATTGTAAATGGAAGCGCAAATCTTGGATGGAAGTATAAAAATGTGAAGGCGGAGCTGGAAGAGCTGACTGGAATCAAGGTGAAGGTTGGAAATGATGCAAATGTAGCTGCGCTTGGAGAAATGTGGAAAGGCGGAGGCCAGGGAAATAAGGATTTGATCATGGTTACACTTGGAACGGGAGTCGGAGGAGGAATCATTGTCGACGGACGTATCTTAGGGGGATTTCATGGAGCAGGCGGAGAGATTGGTCATCTCTGTGTAAATTATGAGGAGACAGAAGTGTGTGGCTGTGGAGGTCGTGGATGTCTGGAGCAGTATGCATCTGCTACAGGTGTAGTAAGACTTGCCAAGAAAAGGCTTGCGAAAAATGATGATGAGACAATATTGCGCGAAGAAGAAATTACGGCAAAAGCTGTCTTTGATGCAGTTAAGGCAAACGATGCAGTTGCAATGGAGATTGCCGAAGAGTTTGGACGCTATCTTGGATATGCACTTGCCAATCTGGCAACAGCAGTTGATCCATCGGTGATCGTGATCGGTGGAGGGGTATCGAAGGCAGGCGAAGTACTTCTCCAGTATATTGAAAAATATTTTCGTGAGAGAATGTTCTTTGCAAATGCAAAGGTGCAGTTTGCTCTTGCAAAGCTTGGAAATGAAGCAGGTATCTGCGGAGCTGCAAAACTGATTTTATAAAGTAAAAGCTTATATACGAAAAGATAACAAAAAGAAGACAGAAATGAATGTGAGTATTAGTAATATCATTTCTATCTTCTTTTTTGTTCGTGTATAGAAAATTGATTTTGAAATCCGGGAATACTATTCCTCTGGCGTGATAGAGCCATCCCCCTGATCAGGTGGGGAGGCTTCTCCACCACCGTGGTCTTCGCCATTTCCGTTTTCATTGCCAGTTCCACTCTCAGATCCATTATTTCCATTTCCAGAACCGTTGTTTCCATTTGGATTTCCGGAATTTGGATTTTCTGGGTCAGGTGTTACTGGTTCATTGTCAGTTGATTCGTCTTCTGACTCGTCCTCAGCGGAACTGTCTGAGTGAGTGTTAGTAGAAGGCATATAGTAGCCTTCGTGCTTTCCATCACATCTTTGACCGGAATCTGTTGCAACATATTCTGTCACTTGTGGACAGCTGGACAACGGTAGCTTTCCAGAACTTGCACAGACGGCAGTCTTTTCAACTGTGTCAGGCATCACAAAATCTTTGTATTCTAGACCTTCGTGTACTCGCTCCATAATGCTGTTCCACAGTGTCAGGTGCCATGAAGTATTATCCATAGGCTTGTTGGAGTCATATCCACCCCAGACAGAAGCAGTGTAGTATGGAGTATATCCGGAGAACCAGATATCTACATTATCGGAAGTTGTACCAGTCTTACCGGATACTGGCATATTGCTGAGTGCAGCACCGGTACCGGTTCCTTTTGTCACAACATCTATCATTGCATTTGTCAGCAGTCCGGCAGTAGAAGCCTTTACGACTTGATGCGTCTCGGAAGTGTTATCAATCAGTACATTTCCAGAATGATCGAGAATCTTCGTATAGAACTTTGGTTTTGTGTAAGTTCCGTTATTTGCAAGGGACGCATAGGCGGCAGTCATCTCGAGGTTATAGACACCGTGCGTGATACCTCCGAGCGCAGTTGCCTGCTGGATATCGCTGAAAGTCTGTCCGTTGATTACTTCCTGATCTACAACAGTGGAGAATCCAAAGCTCTTCAGGTAATCAAATCCAGTCTGCTCTCCAATCTCAGTGAGTGCTTTGACTGCAACGACATTCATAGACTGTTCGATCGCTTTCCTTACAGTCACCCAACCTTTGTAGGAAAAATCCCAGTTATTGACTTCTTTTCCGTTTTTATAGCGGTATGGTTCGTCTTTGATCGAGGTGTGAAGTCCCATTGCACCAATATCAAGTGCAGGGGCATAAGTTGATACAATCTTAAAACAGGAACCAGGCTGTCTTGCAGATTCCGTCGCACGGTTGAGAGAAAGGCTTTCCGTCTTCTCGCCGCGTCCTCCGACGATTGCTTTTACTTCCCCGGTGTATTGATCCATAATCACAAAAGAAGCTTGTGGTTGTGGAACGATCGTCTTTTTTTCCACCTGAGTGTCTCCTTCGCGGGAGATTGTTGATTTGTATTCATCAATCGCCGCCTGAGCAAGTTCAGGGGTAGAGAAGACGAGCGGATAAGAGTCATTTCTTGTCTGACGCAGATACTGCTCGAGCATCTCTTTGCTGAAGTTTTCGACAGTTCCATCAGAGCGTGTAATCGTGAGCTGATAGTCGATCAGGCCAAATTCTGTATTGTACGGATAGTTATTCGGGTTTAAAAACTCTTCATCACAGATTTGCTGAATTCTTGCATCCTGAGTTGCGTAGATGGAAAGACCACCGCTGTAAAGAGCATTATAGGCTTGTGTCTCCGTATATCCCAGCTTTGTCTGTAAGTCGGAAATGACTTGTTTAGAAAGCTCATCGATAAAATAAGTGTATGGAGTGTCTGTGGATGTATCGGCATTTGTAACCTGAATCCGGTCATAAACGGGATCAGCCATGGCAGTATCGTACTCTTCCTGGGAAATATATTTCTGTTCTAACATGTTGCCGAGAACAAGTTTGCGCCGTTTGGCATTTTCTTCTGGGTTGACTGTAGGGTCATATCTTCCAGGATTCTGAGTAATGCCGGCGATCACGGTACATTCTGAGAGTGTCAGCTGCGATACGTCTTTGTTGAAGTAGCGTTTGGCAGCGGATTGAACTCCGAGTGTGTTCTGTCCTAGGTTGATCGTATTCATATAATTTTCCAGAATCTCTTCTTTGCTCATCTGCTTTTCCAACTCCAGAGCAAGGAACTGTTCCTGAATTTTACGTTCGACACTGTCTAAGAATGTCTTTTCCTGTGAGAAATTCGGAAAGACATTATTTTTTATCAATTGCTGGGTAATCGTGCTGGCACCTTCAGAAAAGTCACCGCTTGTGATGCCGACAAGACCGGCACGAAGAATTCCTTGCAGGTCGATTCCGTTATGCTTGTAAAAACGTTCATCTTCGATCGCTACAAAAGCGTCCTGAAGGTCTTCCGGTATTTCGTTGATTGTTTTATAAATACGGTTGGAACCGGAAGTAACAAACTTTTCTAATTCCTGTGAACCGTCTGCGTTATAAACAGTTGTGAAGTATCCACTCGGTTTGACAGAAGCAGGAGAGATCTTCGGAGCTTTGTCAAGAATTTTCTTCAAGAACAGACCGCCGCCAATCATACCGATGATAATGAGCAAGAGAAAAACAATTAAAAATCCTTTGAAAATCCGGACACCTGCTCGTTTTTTCTTCATCTTTGATTTTGAAGATATTTTCTTCTGTTTTTTGACAGAATTTCGTTTTCCATAATTCATGAATGGTTTCCTCCTTTATCAGGTAATTATATCAAATTTATGTATTGAAATAAAGCATAAAATAAAATCTTCATATTTCAAGGCAAAAACTTAAGAAAAACTTGTGAAAACAGAGTTCTGTTGATATAGTATAAACAGTTTCAGATAAAATGTAATTAGAAAAAGGGTGATAGTATATGTTAAGTAAATTTCATACAGTCTATGAAGGGGGAGAAGCAGAAATCATTGAGAAGAAGTCCCGCTTCATTGCGACAGTACTTCCGGTCACCTGCGAGGAAGAGGCGCTGGAATTTATCGAGTCTATGAAGAAAAAATATTGGAATGCCACTCATAACTGCTATGCTTACGTGATCGGGGAGCGATTTGAGACACAAAGATGCAGTGATGACGGAGAACCGCAGGGGACAGCAGGGAAACCGATGCTCGATGTGTTGCTGGGGGAGGAGATACACAATACAGCAGTCGTAGTGACAAGATATTTTGGAGGTACGTTACTTGGAACCGGAGGGCTTGTGAGGGCTTATTCCGGAGCAGTCAAAGCAGGATTGGAAGCCAGTAAGATTATTACCAAAAACTGGGGGATTAAACTGGAAATACAGACAGATTATACCGGACTTGGCAAAATACAGTATATCCTTGGACAGAGGGGGATTACGGTTCTGGATTCTGTCTATGCAGAGAATGTGATGTTGATTGCGCTCATTCCTGAAGAGATGAATCAGGAGGTGATAGCAGAGATCACAGAGGGGACAAACGGACAAGCAAAGATGACACAGAAGGAAAGCTGCTATTTTGGAACAGTTGATGGTGAGATGAAAGTGTTTGATACAGAATAAAAATCCCTCCCGGTAATGGAAAGGGATGTCCATTGCCGGGAGGGAAGGAAATGTCTACTGAAATTCCGGTTCGATCAAACCGAAAGTACCGTTCTTTCTTTTGTATACAACATTGACTTCTTCTGTCTCTGCGTTGAAGAATACGTAGAAATCATGTCCAAGTAAATCCATCTGGATACACGCATCCTCAGGGAACATTGGTTTGATTCCAAATCGTTTTGTACGGATGATCTTAATCTCATCATCCTCTGAAGAAGTATCTTCTGATTCAAAAAATTCTTGCTTGAAGTTGCTGCCTTCTTGATTTCTGGCAACTAATTTATTCTTATATTTGCGAAGCTGTCGCTCAATCACCTCTTCTACGAGATCAATCGATACATACATATCATTACTGCTTTGTTCAGAACGAATGATATGTCCCTTGACAGGAATTGTGACCTCAATCTTCTGACGTTCTTTTTCTACACTTAGTGTTACAATAATTTCTGTTTCAGGAGTAAAATACCTTTCTAGTTTTCCTAACTTTTGTTCAATGCAACTCTTTAAACCTGGTGTTACATCGATGTTTTTTCCGCTAATGATAAAGTTCATGCTGCCAACCCCTTTTCGGTATATTCTACAAATAATAGAAATAAAAATGAGTTATTTGTAGTATGTTTGTATTATACATCAAAATTCCGCGAAGAGCAATAAAATATTTGATAAAAATATAAAAAAATAATAAAAGACTGACAAAAGAAAGGTTTTATGGATAGTGTTCGCAGAAAAGAAATCAGGTGTCCATTTGGACACCTGAAGTAAATTAGTTTTGAGTGGAAGATGATCGATGAAATTTTTTTAGAATCCATGGATAGAGGAAGATTACCCATAGAACTAAAAGAAAGTAAGCGAACATATCTGCCGGAAGGGAGTCGCCGAACAGAAATTCTATCCCGATTTTGAAGGAAACGGCGACGAGAAGACCGATAATGAGTTTTCCAATCTGAAACGGGATTGATCCTTTGACGGAAAAATTCACATAGCGATTTTCAAGATACCAGCCGACACCGAATCCAATCCCTGCAGCAGATGCTTTGCAACAGTCAGATGCGTAGTGAAGTGAGATATCCCCACGGGAAAGTAGGAATAAGGCATAGATACTGACAGTAGAAGAAAGGAACAGGAGTGACAGAAGAATCAGCCTTTTGTATCGCGTGGAATCCAGAAGGAAATCGCTTGCTTTATACACGGCAAAGGAAATACAAAGTGAAACTACCATAGATACAACTACATCTTTCGGCGTGTGTACCCCGAGATACATGCGGGAAAATCCAATCAGTAAAAACATAAAGGCAAACAGGAGCTTGGAAAGCAAGCGTTTGCTTTTGAACATGAATGGAGCGAACAGGCAAGTACCACCCTGGGTATGTCCGCTTGGAAAGGAGTAGCCGGTCGCAGCAGGTACGGCGCTTTCCACTGGAGAAAAGCTTGGATCTAATATCCAGGGCCGTGGGATCCGGAATGTGATCTTTAATGCCTGTACACACAGACCGGCAAGAAAGTAAGTAAATCCCAGCTGATAAGCAAAGCGCTTATCCACACACCAGTAGAGTGTGCAGATAACCGCTATGATGATGACTTCCTGCCCCAAATAAGTGACAAACTGAAAAAAATGTTCCCCGAAAGGAGTACGCAGTTCTGCCAGAACGTGTAAGAAGTCCATTATTTATTTCCTCGTTTTCTCATCTTTGAATCTAATATTTTTTTGCGGATGCGCAATGTCTCTGGAGTTACTTCCAAAAGTTCGTCTGTGTCGATGAAGTCCAGTGCCTCCTCAAGACTCAGTGTTCTAGGAGTTGTCAGTTTCAAGGCATCGTCTGCTCCTGAAGAACGGGTATTGGTAAGATGCTTTGTCTTGCAGACATTCAGCTCGATATCCTCTGCCTTTCCATTCTGTCCGATGACCATTCCGGCGTAGACTTTCTCGCCGGCGCCGATGAATAACGTTCCGCGTTCTTGTGCGCTATACAATCCGTAAGTGACAGATTCACCAGTCTCAAAAGCAATGAGAGAACCTTGCTTGCGGTACTGAATATCTCCTTTGTACGGTGCATAACCGTCAAAGGCAGTATTTAAGATTCCGTTTCCTTTTGTATCTGTCATAAACTCTCCGCGGTAGCCGATCAGTCCTCTTGCAGGGATTGAAAATTCGAGCCGAGTATAGCCACCGTTAGACACACCCATATTCTGAAGTTCTCCTTTTCGTTGGCTTAATTTGTCGATGACAGTTCCGGTAAATTCATCTGGGACATCGATGTAGGCCGTTTCAATCGGCTCTAACAGCTTACCGTTTTCATCTTCTTTGTAAAGGACTTCTGCCTTGCTGACTGCAAATTCATATCCTTCTCGGCGCATATTTTCAATCAGAACGGAAAGGTGGAGTTCACCGCGGCCAGATACTTTGAAGCTGTCTGTATTTTCTGATTCCTCTACGCGCAGACTGACATCGGTATTCAGCTCACGGAACAGACGGTCTCGCAAATGCCGGGAGGTAACATATTTTCCTTCCTGTCCTGCAAACGGGCTGTCATTTACAATAAACTGCATAGCGATTGTCGGTTCGGAAATTTTCTGGAAAGGAATTGCAACCGGATTTTCCGGGGAACATAAAGTGTCTCCGATATGGATGTCTGCGATTCCGGAAATTGCCACGATAGAACCAATCGTTGCTTCTTTTACTTCTACTTTATTTAGTCCGTCAAATTCATATAATTTACTGATCTTTACACGTTTCTGTTTGTCCGGCTCATGGGCATTGACAAGCATGACTTCCTGATTGACGGCAATCGTACCATTGTCGACTTTTCCGACGCCGATTCGTCCAACATATTCATTGTAGTCAATCGTGCTGATCAGTACCTGTGTATCTGCATCCGGGTCGCCTTCCGGTGCAGGAATGTAATCGATGATCGTCTCAAAGAGCGGGATCATGTTTTCCGGATTGTCTGTCAGATCAAGGATTGCATGACCAGCCTTGGCAGATGCATAGACAAATGGACAGTCCAGCTGCTCGTCAGATGCGTCAAGATCCATGAAAAGTTCTAAGATTTCATCTATTACTTCGTCTGGGCGTGCTTCCGGGCGGTCGATCTTATTGATGCAGACAATGACCGGAAGGTCAAGCTCGAGCGCTTTTTTCAGAACGAATTTTGTCTGTGGCATTGCACCTTCGAAAGCATCTACAACAAGAACAACCCCATTTACCATTTTCAATACACGTTCTACTTCACCGCCGAAATCAGCGTGTCCTGGGGTGTCGATAATGTTGATCTTTGTATCCTTATAGTATACGGCAGTATTTTTTGAGAGAATCGTGATTCCACGTTCTCTTTCAATGTCGTTAGAATCCATGACGCGTTCTGCCACTTCCTGGTTGGCACGAAATACACCACTTTGTTTTAAAAGCTGGTCGACCAGTGTTGTTTTTCCGTGGTCAACATGGGCGATGATTGCGATGTTTCGGATATCTTCTCTTTTTGTTTTCATAAATAACCTTCTTTCTATTATAAATCCATAAATAAGCACTAATAACTCATACAGTTTACCACATTGGCAATAGATTACAAGTCCTTTTTAAAAAAACACATAATATGGAAAGAACACAGAAAAAATGAGGGAAGCATATCTTGCGGTCGATTTCTGTCGATGAAAAGTCCGGGGAATGTCCAATCGGATGGTTATAAATCCGTTATCATAGAATAAAATAATAAAGACAAAAAAATACAGCAAAGAGGAGAGAGATAAATTATGTCCGATAAGATTATTGAAAACAACCAGGTAACAATTATGGGAGAGGTGGCATCCAGATTCACATTTAGTCATGAAGTATTTGGAGAAGGATTCTATATGGTAGATGTCCTCGTTAAGAGACTTAGCAATTCTGAAGATCGGATTCCACTTATGATTTCCGAGCGTCTGATAGATGTGACCAAAGATTATACAGGGGAATTTATCATGGCAAGTGGACAGTTTCGGTCGTATAACAGACACGAGGAACATAAGAATCATCTTGTACTTTCCGTGTTTGTTCGGGAGGTAGCATTTGTGGATGAGGAACTTGATGGGGCGAAGACAAATAATATTCTTTTAGATGGATACATCTGTAAAGCACCTGTTTACCGCAAAACCCCTCTTGGGAGAGAAATTGCAGATCTTCTGCTTGCAGTGAACAGACCATATGGGAAATCTGACTACATACCATGTATCTGTTGGGGAAGAAATGCAAGATATGCTTCCGGATTTGCAGTGGGAGAACATGTGCAGATTTTAGGAAGGATCCAAAGCAGAGAATATGTGAAAAAATTGTCTGAGACAGAGACAGAAAAACGTGTGGCATACGAAGTGTCAGTCAGCAAGCTGGAATGTATCGGTGCTGAAATAAGTGAAGAAGAGTAGTAGGAATAGCTGTGGCTCCATTGACATTAGAAAAAAATGATGATAAAATTTCAGACAAGAAATCGCTGATGAAATGAAAAAAATCAAAGTAAAACTGATGTTTAGGAGGATAAATATGGCAATTTTTACAGGAGCAGGAGTAGCGATCATAACGCCGTTTCATGAAGATGGAAGTATTAATTATGATCAGTTAAAGAAGCTGGTGGATTATCATTGTGAGAATGGAACAGACAGTATCGTAATCTGCGGAACAACAGGGGAATCTGCGACAATGACGGAGGAAGAACATCTGGAGTGTATTAAACGCACGATTGATTTTACTGCAGGAAGGATTCCGGTGATTGCAGGGACGGGATCAAACTGTACTGCAACAGCGGTAGAGCTGTCCAGAGAGGCTGCAAAAGCAGGAGCAGACGGACTCCTTGTTGTAACTCCGTATTACAATAAAGCGACGCAGAAAGGGTTGATCGAACATTATAAGGCAATCGCAAGAGAAGCAGATGCGCCGATCATCATGTACAGTGTGGCAAGCCGTACCGGGTGTAATATTGAACCGGCGACAGTTGCGGCGTTGGTAAAAGAAGTCGATAACATTGTGGGCGTGAAAGAAGCCTCCGGTAATATTTCACAGGTGGCAAAGATCATGCAGCTGACACAGGGAGATATCGATCTGTATTCTGGAAATGATGATCAGATCGTTCCGATTTTGGCTCTGGGAGGAAAGGGGGTTATCTCTGTATTATCCAATGTGGCTCCAAGAGAGACGCATGAGATCTGTGCAAAATTCTTTGCAGGAGATATTGCAGGAAGCAGAGAACTTCAATTAAAAGCGATTCCGCTGATCAATGCACTGTTCAGTGAAGTTAACCCGATCCCTGTTAAGAAGGCAGTTTCTTTGATGGGAATGGAAGCCGGTGGACTGCGGATGCCGCTGACAGAGATGGAAGAAGCAAATGCACAGAAATTGGCACAGGCAATGAGAGCGTTTGGAATTCAGCTCGCATAGAGAAAGCATAGAGGAGCTGCCATAGGATGGAAGCTGTCGGAAGAATGTAGTATTGTAGGAAGAAAAGAACTGCATTCTGTCCGGACAGTCATTCTGTGGCAGCCCCTTTTGTCAATTGTATCGCAAAACCTCGCACATTCGCTGTGAGGGCTGTAAAACATAAGAAAATGGAGGAGAAGATGATGGTAAAAGCAATTATGCACGGATGTAATGGGAAAATGGGGCAGGTAATTTCCAATCTTGTAAAGGAAGATGATGGGATTGAGATTGTTGCAGGAATTGATAAATATACAGGTGTGAAAAATGAATATCCGGTTTTTACGGATATTGCGGACTGTGATGTGGAGGCAGATGTCGTGATTGATTTCTCCAATGCACTTGCAGTGGACGGACTGCTTTCTTACTGTGGAGAGAAAAAGCTTCCGGTGGTACTTTGTACTACTGGATTGTCTGAAGAGCAGCTTGCACAGGTACAGTGTGTTTCTGAAAAGACAGCAGTGCTGAAATCGGCAAATATGTCGCTGGGAATCAATATGCTGTTAAAGCTTCTTCAGAATGCTGCCAAAATTCTTGCTCCGGCAGGATTTGATATTGAACTGGTGGAAAAGCACCATAATCTGAAAGTAGATGCCCCAAGCGGGACAGCGCTTGCACTGGCGGACAGCGTAAATGAAGCGCTTGGAGATGCGTATGAATACGTTTACGACAGAAGCAAAGAACGCAAAAAAAGAGAAAAGAAAGAAATCGGAATCTCGGCAGTGCGCGGCGGAACGATTGTAGGAGAACACGAAGTGATTTTCGCCGGAGCAGATGAAGTGATTGAATTTAAGCATACGGCATACTCGAAAGCAGTCTTTGGAAAAGGTGCTGTGGAAGCGGCAAAATACCTTGCAGGGAAACAAGCCGGACTTTATGACATGAGTGATGTGATTGAATCTTCTTCTGAAAATCAATAGAAAAAATTACCATTACTTTCCGAATGTATAGAATGGCAGGGAATGCAGACAATATTGGCGAGAAGCAATTCTTACTACATTTCAGGAAAGGAAGATAGCCAGATGAAGAGAGCAAAGAAAATGATACTCAGTATTTTGTGTGTGAGTGTTCTTTTGTGCATGACAGCGTGTGCAAGGGGAAACAAAGATAATGTGGCAGATGATAATACTGCAACGGGAACAAATGAAGAGAAGAAAAATGACAGTGAAAGAAAGCGGGAAGAAACAAATACAGATGGAGAGACGCCGCGTGACGGAGTGCTTGAAGATGTAGGGGATGCCGTGGAAGATGGAGCAAGAGACGTCAAAGACGGAGTAGAAGATGTCCTTGACGGAACAGACCAGAATGACGGACGTACGGAAAAACGTATAGACGATAACAAGGATGGCGGAAATGCGGATACAATGAACGGTGCGACGGACAATACCGGACAAACGAACACGGCAAGATAGCAGAAACTGTATATTTTTTTGATTTTGGACGCCCTGCGGCTGTATGCCGTGGGGCATTCTTGCAGAGATGGCAGAAAAATGATGAAAACTCAAAAAAGAATGGGGATATTTTGCGGGAGAACAGAATGCTTTGTGGAAAAAATTTAACAAAGGTGTAAAGAAGATGGGAAGAGTTTATGAACAGTTGATAAACTTGTTGAAGAAGCGAAAGGATAGTGTTAAAATAAGAAACAGAGTAAATTTGGATAAATTAAGGAGTAGGTCATGGGTTTATTAGAGAAGATATTTGGGACGCACAGTGAGAATGAATTGAAGCGTATTTATCCGATCGTTGACAGAATTGAGGCGATGGATGAAGAAATGCAGCAATTATCCGATACAGAACTGAAAGGGAAAACAGCGGAGTTTAAGAAACGTCTGGAAGAGGGCGAGACATTAGATGATATTTTACCGGAAGCATTTGCAGTCGTAAGAGAAGCAGCTTCCCGTACCTTACATATTAAGCATTACAGAGTACAGCTGATTGGTGGAATCATTCTTCACCAGGGAAGAATCGCAGAGATGCGTACCGGAGAAGGTAAAACATTGGTTTCTACACTTCCAGCATATTTGAATGCTTTGACTGGAAAGGGAGTTCATATTGTAACAGTCAATGACTATCTGGCAAAGCGTGATGCAGAGTGGATGGGGCAGGTGCATGAATTTTTAGGACTGAAAGTCGGGGTTGTACTTAACTCGATGGATAATGATGAGCGAAGAGAGGCATATAACTGTGACATTACTTATGTGACCAACAATGAATTGGGATTTGATTATCTGAGAGATAACATGGTCATCTATAAAGAGCAGCTTGTGCAGAGAGGACTGCATTTTGCGGTTATCGATGAGGTTGACTCGGTATTGATTGATGAGGCGAGAACACCGTTGATCATTTCCGGACAGAGCGGAAAGTCTACAAAGCTTTATGATGCCTGTGACATTCTTGCAAGACAGCTTGTAAAAGGAGAGGCAAGCGGTGAATTTTCCAAGATCAACGCGATCATGGGAGAGGAAATCGAGGAGACAGGTGATTTCATCGTCAATGAGAAAGAAAAGAATGTCAACCTGACAGAAGAAGGTGTGAAGAAGGTAGAGAAGTTCTTCAACATTGAGAACCTTGCAGATGCGGAGAATCTAGAGATTCAGCATAACATTATTCTTGCTTTGCGTGCGCACAACTTAATGTTTAAAGATCAGGATTATGTTGTGACTTCTGACGGAGAGGTAATGATCGTTGATGAGTTCACCGGACGTATTATGCCGGGAAGACGTTATTCCGATGGACTCCATCAGGCCATTGAGGCAAAAGAACATGTAAAAGTAAGACGGGAAAGTAAGACGCTGGCAACAATCACCTTCCAGAACTTGTTTAATAAGTTTGAGAAAAAGAGCGGTATGACAGGTACTGCGTTGACAGAAGAGAAAGAATTCCGCGATATTTACGGTATGGATGTTGTTGAGATTCCGACGAACAGACCGGTGCAGAGAGTTGATTTAAACGATGCGGTATATAAGACAAAGAAAGAAAAATTTGAAGCGGTGATCGAGGAGATCATCGAGGCACATGCCAAAGGTCAGCCAGTTCTTGTCGGTACGATCACGATTGAGACATCAGAACTCCTCAGTAAGATGCTGAAGAAGAGAGGAATCCAACATAAGGTGTTAAATGCCAAATTCCACGAGAAAGAGGCGGAAATCGTAGCAGATGCAGGTGTGCATGGCGCTGTAACTATCGCTACGAATATGGCCGGTCGTGGTACTGATATTAAGCTGGACGATGCGGCGAGAGAAGCAGGAGGACTGAAGATCATCGGTACAGAGCGACATGAATCAAGACGTATCGATAATCAGCTGCGTGGACGTTCTGGACGACAGGGAGATCCGGGAGAATCCAGATTCTATATTTCGCTGGAAGATGATCTGATGAGACTCTTTGGTTCGGAACGACTGATGAATGTCTTTAACACACTCGGTGTGGAGGATGGAGAGCAGATTGAACATAAGATGTTGTCCAGTGCGATTGAGAAGGCTCAGAAGAAGATTGAGAATAATAACTTTGGAATCCGTAAGAACTTACTTGAGTACGATCAAGTTATGAATGAACAAAGAGAGATCATTTACGAAGAGCGAAGAAGAGTACTTGACGGAGAAAGTATGAGAGATTCTATTTATCATATGATCACGGAATACGTGGAAAATGTTGTGGATTCCTGCATTTCTCCGGATGTAGATTACGAAGAATGGGATCTGACCGAGCTGGATGTCAACCTGCATGCAACACTCCCAATCAAGATTCCGACAATCGAAGATGTCAAAGGTATGAACCAGAAAGAATTAAAGCATCTTTTGAAAGAGCGTGCCGTAAAAGCTTATGAGGAGAAGGAAGCAGAATTTCCGGAGCCGGAGCATTTAAGAGAGATTGAACGTGTGATTCTTCTGAAGGTTATCGACGCAAAATGGATGGATCACATTGACGATATGGATCAGCTGCGACAGGGAATCGGGCTTCAGGCGTATGGACAGAGAGATCCACTTGTAGAGTATAAGATGATGGGTTACGATATGTTTGGAGAGATGACAGCGGCAATTGCAAAAGATACAGTACGTCTCCTCTTTAACGTAAGAATTGAACAGAAAGTAGAACGTGAACAGGTTGCAAAAGTGACTGGAACAAATAAAGATGAAAGTGCAGCACATACGCCGATGAAGCGGGAGGAGAAGAAAGTATATCCGAATGATCCTTGTCCGTGTGGAAGCGGCAAAAAGTATAAACAGTGCTGTGGTCGTAAAGCATAAAAGAAAGGAAATTTCTCTGCGGGCAGATATCTGCCTTCGCGGGAGAAATTTCTTTTTACAGATTTTTAGATAAAAATTTTGAAAATTGGAAAGAGGTGATCAAGGTGGTAGCATTGGATGAGATTAAGAGTATTTTAAATACATATGAGGCACCGCTGAAAGAACTGAGGGATTCACTTTGACCCGGAAGGGAAGAAGCAGAGAATCGAGGAATTAGAAAGAAAAATCGGAGAGGCAGACTTTTGGGATGACGCAGAACATTCTCAAAAAGTGATGAAAGAACTGAAAAGCCTGCAAGATTCGGTGAAAAGAACTGAGGAACTGTACCGGCAGTATGAGGATATTCAGATTTTGATCGATATGGCATACGAGGAAAACGATGAGAGTATGATCAAAGAGATCGAGACAGAGTTAAAACAGATCGAGAGCACATATGAAGAACTGCGGATCGAGACGCTTCTGTCAGAAGAGTATGATAAGGATAATGCAATTGTTACCTTACATGCGGGAGCGGGCGGTACAGAGGCTTGTGACTGGGTGAATATGCTGTACCGAATGTACAATCGCTGGATTGAGAGCAAAGGATTTACAACAGAAGTGCTCGATTATCTTGACGGGGATATTACAGGGATCAAGACAGTAACCTTTGAGGTCAATGGAGAGAATGCATATGGATATTTGCAGTCAGAAAAAGGAGTGCACAGGCTGGTGCGGATTTCTCCGTTTAATTCAGCAAATAAAAGACAGACTTCGTTTGCCTCATGTGATGTGGTGCCGGATCTCGAAGATGACATTGATATTGAGATTAATGAAGATGAATTGAAAATTGATACTTACCGGGCGAGCGGCGCCGGCGGACAGCATGTCAATAAAACATCATCCGCGATCCGTCTGACACACCTGCCAACCGGGATCGTGGTACAATGCCAGAATGAGCGTTCCCAGCACAGCAATAAGGAAAAGGCAATGCAGATGTTAAAGGCGAAGCTTTATCTGCTGAAGGAACAAGAACAGGCAGAAAAAGTATCGGGAATCCGGGGTGAAGTAAAGGAGATCGGGTTTGGAAACCAGATCCGTTCCTATGTGATGCAGCCTTATACGCTTGTGAAGGATCACAGAACGAATGAGGAAAGCGGAAACGTTACAAGTGTGCTGGATGGGAATCTGGATCCGTTTATCAATGCCTATCTAAAGATGCGAAATGCAAAAAAGGAAGAAAAATAAAAGTCTGGTGATCCAGACAAGGAGAGTGGAACGTTATGGATAAGACAAAGTATTATGTATTAAAGAAAAAGGCTGTTCCGGAAGTACTTTTAAAAGTCGTAGAAGTAAAAAGGCTTCTTGCTGCTGAGCGGGGGCTGACCATTCAGGAAGCGACAGAGCGAATCGGAATCAGCAGAAGCTCTTTCTACAAATACAAAGACGATATATTTCCGTTTCATGAAAATGAAAAAGGGCAGACAGTGACGATGGTCATTCAGATGGATGATACACCGGGACTTTTAGCAGAACTTCTCAGAGAGGCGGCAAAGTATCGTGCGAATATCCTGACTATTCATCAGAGTATTCCGATCAACGGAATTGCAACATTGACACTTAGTATAGAAATTTTATCGACAACAGGAAATATATCGGAGATGGTGGACGAGATGGAAGAAAATGAAGGCGTCCATTATCTGAAAATTGTAGGCAGGGAGTAGACTATGATAAATATTGCAGTATTAGGATATGGAACAGTAGGCTCCGGGGTAGTAGAGGTGCTCGACACAAACAGAGAGTGTATCAGCCAGAGAGTCGGAGAAGAAATCCGGGTAAAATATGTGCTGGATCTCAGAGACTTTCCGGGAGATCCGGTACAGAACATACTGATCCATAATTTTGAGGAAATCATCCGGGATGAGGATGTTAAAATCGTTGTAGAAGTTATGGGAGGGATTGAGCCTGCATATACTTTTGTGAAGCGCTCACTTCTCGCTGGAAAGAGTGTGGCGACATCGAACAAGGCGCTTGTAGCAAAGCACGGAGCAGAACTTTTATCAATCGCAAAAGAAAAGCAGATCAATTTTTTATTTGAGGCAAGTGTGGGAGGAGGAATCCCGATTATCCGCCCGCTCAATTCTTCTATGACCGCAGATGAGATTGAAGAGATTACAGGGATCTTAAATGGAACAACAAACTATATGCTGACGAAGATGTTCTATGAAGGAGCAGGGTACGAAGAAGTGCTCCGGCAGGCGCAGGAAAACGGATATGCAGAGAAGAATCCGGAAGCAGATGTAGAAGGTTATGATGCATGTCGTAAGATTGCAATCCTATCCTCTCTGATCTCGGGACATCAAGTTGATTTTGAGGATATTTACACAGAAGGGATCACAGAAATCACAGAGAGGGATATGGAGTACGCAAAGCAGATGCAGATGACGATTAAGCTGCTTGCGAGCAGTAGAAGAAGCGGCGAATGCTTAAGCGCGATCGTGGCACCATGTCTTCTTGAGAATACCCATCCTCTTTTTGGAGTCAATGGAGTATTTAATGCGATTTTTGTACATGGAAATGTACTTGGGGATGCGATGTTTTATGGAAGTGGCGCGGGAAAACTTCCGACCGCGAGTGCAGTTGTGGCAGATGTTGTGGAGGAAGCAAAAAATCTGAACCGCAATGTTATGACCATGTGGAAGAGTGATAAGCTAAAACTTCAGGATAAAGGCGATACAATCCGAAGATTTTTTGTGCGGATCACAGGAAATGCGGAGGCGATGAAGACTTATATCGAGAGTATTTTCGGACCGGTTCAGATTGTGATGCTTCCAGATGTGGAGGAAGAGTTTGGATTTCTCACAGGGCGCATGACGGAGCGGGCATATGAGGAGTGTGCGGCAAAATTTCCGAATATTATCCGTATGATCCGCATGCAGGAGCAGAGCGGGTCCAAAGAGTAAAAGATTCTTCGGAATGTCTGGTACGAGAACAAGGAGAAAGGAGAGTCTGTTCGTGTAAAATAGAAAGCGGACAGAAAAGTGATATGCTGATAGTGAAAAAATTTGGCGGCAGTTCCGTTGCGAACAAGGAGCGGATCTTTCGGGTCGCAGAGCGATGTATAGAAGAATATAAGAAGGGAAATGATGTTGTAGTTGTACTATCCGCAATGGGAGATACGACTGATGAACTGCTTGCAAAAGCTGCTGACATCAATCCGAATGCACCAAAGAGAGAGCTGGATATGCTTCTGACGACAGGAGAACAGGTTTCTGTATCATTGATGGCGATGGCAATGCACGCACTCGGAGTGCCGGCAGTTTCTCTGAATGCGTATCAGGTTATGATGCATTCCACCTCTAGATATGGAAATGCAAGATTTAAGCGAATTGATTCAGAACGGATCAGACACGAATTGGATTCTCGGAAGATTGTCATTGTCACCGGCTTTCAGGGAGTCAATAAATATGATGATTATACAACACTTGGAAGAGGTGGTTCGGATACAACTGCAGTGGCGCTTGCAGCGGCATTGCGCGCAGATGCGTGTGAGATTTATACAGATGTAGATGGAGTATACACAGCAGATCCGCGTGTTGTAAAAAATGCGAGAAAATTAAAAGAGATTACCTATGATGAAATGCTGGAATTAGCAACTTCGGGGGCGAAAGTGCTTCATAATCGCTCTGTGGAGATGGCAAAAAAATATGGCGTACAGCTGGTAGTCAGATCTAGCATGAATTTAGAAGAAGGAACGACTGTGAAGGAGGTAGCGAAGATGGAGAAAATGTTGATCAGTGGGGTAGCAGGGGATAAGAATACAGCACGAATTTCAGTACTTGGAGTCAGTGACCAACCGGGAGTGGCATTTAAGATCTTCCACACGTTGGCAAAAAATAATATCAATGTGGACATCATCCTTCAGTCTGTCGGACGGGAAGGGACAAAGGACATTTCTTTTACTGTTTCTCAGGAAGATCTAAAGCCGGCACTGGCAATCCTGGAGGAATATCAGGAGCCAATGACAATCCGGGAGATCAAGTGGGAGGATACTGTTGCAAAAATATCAATCGTGGGAGCGGGTATGATGAGCAATCCGGGGGTTGCGGCAAAGTTATTTGAATCGCTCTACAACAATGGAATCAATATCAACATGATCTCTACTTCAGAAATACGTATTACGGTTCTGATCGATGAGAAGGAAATTGATAAGGCAATGCAGGCAGTCCATGATGGGTTTGGACTTGGAGATGTGTAAGAACGAGAGGGAAAACAAAAAAGAGAGGGTGAAGTAGGACCCTCTCTTGTGTATTTGCAAAAAGATTTTGCTAAGATCAGAGCAGTTTCATCTGACTCAGAGCGCTGTTGTGATATTGTGGACAGAACGTTACATCTTCGCCAAACCAGTCAGGCGGAGTGAAATGTTCAGCGGACATGGCATCTGCAAATTCAACTTCTGCAATTTGGAGTCCGGAGAGCTTGCCGGAAAAAATATCCAGTTCGATGGTAAGCGAGTCGGAGAGCGGAATCATATAGCGAGTTTTTTCGATGCAGATTCCGTCAATCTTTGTCTTAAGATGTTCGTAGCCTTCAGCGGTCAGAGGAAGATTGTGTTCTTCTCGGATCATCATGCCGCGGGATTTGTAGGTGAGTTCATAGCGGTCGTTATCCTTTCGGATACGCACGACGGGGTTTGTGCAGAGATAGCCCTGTTCAATCGTGCGAAAAGGAAAAGAAGACAGATCGAAAGGGATTGTGTGGATCAGATATTTACGTTCGATTTCCATAAAAAATACCTCCAGTGATTTTTACATACAGCGACAAATTTGTGTCGGTTGTTTAAAATAACAGTTCAAAATACTCTTCGGTATCATAGTACAGATAAATGAAAATGTAAAGCAGTCATGGAAAAAATACGTAGGGAAAGGAAAGGTTGATATGAAAAAAGAAGCTGTGATCTTTCTTGCAGAAGGATTTGAAGAAGTGGAAGCACTGGCAGTTGTGGATGTACTGCGCAGGGCGGGAGCCGTTGTTCGTATGGTATCAGTCAGCGGCAAGAAGTATGTGGCAGGTTCTCATCAAATTTGCGTGCAGGCAGATGAAGTGTTTGGAGAAAAGACTTATGAGGAGGCAGATGTGGTGATTCTTCCGGGAGGCATGCCGGGAACACTCCATTTGAAAGCACATGAAGGAGTAAGAAGTGTTGTAAAAAGGGCAGCCAAAGAAAAGGTTGTGGCTGCAATCTGTGCGGCTCCTACCGTGCTTGCGGATATGGGGCTGTTGGAAGGAAAAGAGGCAACCTGCTATCCGGGGATGGAAAAAGACATGTGCAAGGCTGTCTGCCGGGAGGAGAAGGTAGTACAGTCGGGAAACATCATTACCGGAAGAGGGCTGGGCACTGCAATTGATTTTGCGTTGAGGTTGACAGAAGTATTGTTTGGCAGAGAACAGGAAGAGAAAGTCAGAGAGACTATCGTATATTCTGCGCAGGAATAAAACAAAATGGAAATGAGGTATCTATGCGGAAACAGAAAAGGATCATGATATGTTTTTGTCTGCTGCTCGGCATGAGTTTGGTCGGCTGTGGAGTATTGAAAGGATTTGATGCAGAAACCTATACGGAGGCAGTTTTAAAGCAGCGGCTTTCGGGGGATACAAAAGCAATTGCCAGACTTACCGAGGAGATGTCAGAAGAAGAACTGACCGCACAGTACGAGAAAGAAGTGCAGACGTTTGTTGCGGGATATATCACAAAGGATGTGTCGATGGGAGAAGAATTGACAGAAAAATATACGGCATTGTGTTCCGAAATTTTTAAAAGTCTGAAGTATGAAACGGCGAAAGCCGAAAAGAAGGATAAGAATACTTATGATGTGAATGTGGATATTTATCCGACGGATATATTTGTGACTTTTTCAGAAAAATTAAAACATCCTGCAGATGAAATGATCCAGAAGGCAGAAAATGGTGAGTATAAAGGTACTGAGGAAGAAATCAAGACCCAAATGCAAAGCGAGTTTTTAGAATATTCCTATACGCTCTTAGAAGAGAGTTTCGAGGGAGCGCAAAATGGCAAAAAAGAAACGGTAGTGTTGACGATCAGCAATAAGGAGAAAAAGGGATTTGCAGTTGAAGAAGAAAGCTTTTCAAACTTTCTTACAGCAATACTCAGACTTGATGAAGTGAAATGACCTGGCAGGGAAATGCAAAATAATTTGAAATACACACTAGTAATTTCAGATACTTTATGCTATAATTTTTTAGTGACTCTGAGTAGGAGTAATTATACGAAGTGAAAAACAAAAGTTACCATATATAAGGAGGAAACTGTAAATGAGTTTACAAGTAGAAAATTTAGAAAAGAACATGGCGAAGCTTACAATCGAAGTGTCCGCTGAAGAATTAGAAAAAGCAATCCAGGGTGCATACTTAAAACAGAAAAATAAAATCAGCGTACCAGGATTCCGTAAAGGAAAAGTTCCGCGTCAGATGATCGAGAAAATGTATGGAGCAGAGATTTTCTATGATGATGCTGCAAACGCACTCATTCCGGAAGCATATTCCAATGCTTATGATGAAAGTGGATTAGAGATTGTTTCTCAGCCAAAAGTAGAAGTAGTTCAGTTAGAAAAAGGAAAACCATTTATTTTCACAGCAGAAGTTGCAGTAAAACCGGAAGTAACTCTCGGTGAGTACAAAGGTCTTGAAGTAGACAAAGTTTCTAACAGAGTAACTGCAAAAGAAGTTGAAGAAGAGATCAAAAAAGAACAGGAAAAGAATGCAAGAACAATTGAAGTAGAAGACCGTGCAGTACAGGACGGAGATGAAGTTGTATTAGACTTCGAAGGATTTGTTGATGGTGTTGCATTTGAAGGTGGAAAAGGAGAAAACTATCCGTTAACAATCGGATCAGGATCTTTCATCCCAGGATTTGAAGAGCAGTTAGTAGGTGCTGAAAAAGAAAAAGAAGTAGAAGTAAATGTGACATTCCCAGAAGAATATCATGCAGAAGAATTAGCAGGAAAACCGGCAGTGTTCAAGTGTACAGTACACGAGATCAAAGCAAAAGAACTTCCGGAATTAGATGATGAATTCGCAGCAGAGGTTTCTGAATTTGATACATTAGACGCTTACAAAGCAGATGTGAAAGCAAAGATCAAAGAGAGAAAGAACACAGAAGGAAGAAGAAAGAAAGAAGATCAGGCAGTAGAAAAAGCAGTTGCAAACGCTACAATGGAGATTCCGGATGCGATGATCGACACTGAGGTAAGACAGATGGCAAATGATTTCTCACAGAGAATCATGCAGCAAGGACTTACTATGGAACAGTACTTCCAGTTCACAGGAATGACAGCAGAGAAGATGCTCGAAGAACTTCGTCCACAGGCTGTAAAACGTATTGAGACAAGATTAGTTTTGGAAGCAATCGCAAAAGCTGAGAACATTGAGATCAGCGATGAAAAATTAGATGAAGAATTAGCTAAAATGGCAGAAGCTTACAAGATGGAAGTAGAAAAACTGAAAGAATTCATGGGAGAAGCTGAGAAGAAACAGATGAAAGCTGATATGGCAGTTCAGGAAGCTGTTACATTCTTAGTAGAATCGGCAGTAGAAGCTTAATTCATTTTGGCATTGCAAAAAAAATAGGAGGGATATACATGAGCTTAGTACCTTATGTCATTGAACAAACAAGCCGTGGAGAACGCTCTTACGACATTTATTCAAGACTATTAAAAGACAGAATTATTTTTCTCGGAGAAGAAGTAAACGATGTGTCTGCAAGTGTGATCGTTGCCCAGTTATTATTTTTAGAGGCAGAGGATCCAGAGAAAGACATCCATCTTTACATCAACAGTCCGGGTGGCTCGGTAACGGCAGGAATGGCAATCTATGATACAATGCAGTTTATCAAATGTGACGTATCGACAACATGTATTGGTATGGCGGCAAGTATGGGAGCCTTCTTATTAGCCGGAGGAGCAAAAGGAAAAAGATACGCTCTTCCGAATGCGGAGATCATGATCCACCAGCCGTCAGGCGGTGCACAGGGACAGGCAACAGATATTAAGATCGTAGCTGACCATATCTTAAAGACCCGCACAAAATTAAATAAAATTTTAGCAGAAAATACTGGTCAGGATTTATCTGTGATCGAAGTAGACACAGAGAGAGATAACTATATGTCTGCTGAGGAAGCAAAGGCATATGGGCTGATTGACGAAGTAATTATTAAGCATTAGACTAAGGAGGGGTTGTTCCGGGTGGGCATCCCCTTTCCGTGTAAAAATGAGGTGAGCATATGGCAGGAAAAATGAGCGATGATCTGATAAGATGTTCGTTCTGCAACAAGACACAGGCGCAGGTGCGCAAGCTGATTGCAGGCCCGAATGGGGCATATATCTGTGACGAGTGTATTGATGTATGTGCAGAAATTATAGAAGAAGAATTTGCTTACGAGGACGAGAGTAAATTTAGCGGAATCAATCTGTTAAAGCCGGAAGAGATCAAAGCATTTTTAGATGATTATGTAATCGGACAGGACGAAGCAAAAAAAGTGTTAGCAGTTTCCGTGTACAATCATTACAAAAGAATTATGGCAGAGAAAGACCTGGGAGTGGAGCTGCAGAAGAGTAATATTCTGATGTTAGGACCAACCGGGTGTGGAAAGACATTTCTCGCACAGACGCTTGCAAAGATTCTGAATGTACCGTTTGCGATCGCAGATGCGACTGCGTTGACAGAAGCAGGATATGTAGGAGAAGATGTGGAAAACATTCTTCTGAAGATCATTCAGGCGGCAGATGGAGATATTGAGCGCGCAGAGTATGGAATTATCTATATCGATGAGATTGATAAGATCACGAGAAAATCAGAAAATCCATCGATTACAAGAGACGTATCAGGTGAGGGAGTGCAGCAGGCGCTCTTAAAAATCCTTGAGGGAACGGTTGCCTCTGTTCCGCCACAAGGAGGAAGAAAACATCCTCACCAAGAACTGATCCCAATCGATACGACAAATATTCTGTTTATTTGCGGAGGAGCTTTTGAGGGCATTGAGAAGATTATAGAGTCTCGTGTGGATAAGAAATCAATCGGGTTCAATTCTAAGATGACAGGTGCCAATGAGCATGATAAAGACAAGCTGTTAAGTCAGGTGCTTCCGCAGGATCTTGTGAAATTTGGATTGATTCCAGAACTTGTAGGGCGAGTTCCGGTGACGGTAACTTTAGAACAGCTTGACGAAGATGCGCTGATCCGCATTTTGACGGAGCCAAAGAGTGCGATCGTCAAACAGTATCAGAAGTTGCTAGAACTTGATGGTGTAGATCTTCAATTTGATGAAGATGCACTGAAAGAGATTGCGAAGATTTCTCTTTCTAGAAAGACTGGTGCGAGAGGCCTTCGTGCAATTCTGGAAAATGTCATGATGGACACAATGTTTAAAGTGCCATCAGATGATAAGATCAAGACATGCAGAATTACAGAAAATGTAGTAAAAGGACTGGAAGATCCAGAATATGGATATGAGCGTGTACTTCTTCCAAAGAGGGAGAAAGTGGCATCAGAAAGTGCATAGAAAAGAGAAAGGGACGGGGGAAGCGGATTCTCCTGTCCTGTTTTATAATAGATAACATTTGGAGGAAATATGGAGAAAATACTGGAAAGCCTGCCGATGATTCCGCTTCGCGGCATGACGATCCTTCCAGAGATGGTCGTACATTTTGATATCAGCAGGAAAAAATCGATCGAAGCCGTGCAGGAAGCGATGGTGGGAGATCAGAGAATATTTTTAGTGACACAGCGGGAAGTGGAGATCGAAGAGCCACAGCAAAAAGAATTGTTTGAAATCGGGACGATTGGTACAATCAAGCAAGTGATCAAGCTTCCGAAAAAGATTTTGAGGATTCTTGTAGTAGGAGAAGAGCGGGCAATGCTTCGCAATATTGAGTGCGGGGAGCCATACATGAGGGCGCTTGTGGAAGTAGAGCGTGAAGAAAAAAAAGAGTTGCCAGAGGAGGAAGGAATCCAGGAACAGGATCCGCAGACCGAAGCACTTGTGAGAAATCTGAAAGAAATGTTTGCAGAATTAGGGGTGAAAAGTCCGAAAGTCAGCAAAGAGACCGTTGCACAGATTCTTGATATTGACGATCCCAAAAAGCTGATCAGACAGATTTGTGCAAATATTCCGCTTCCTTATCGGGAACTTCAGGAACTATTGAATGAAGGAGATCCATGGAAACTTTACGAGCTGCTTAGTTTTAAGTTGGTCAATGAACTTCAGATTATGAATATTAAGGAAGAACTTCAGGTCAAAGTCAAAGAGCGTGTCGATAAGCACCAGAGAGAGTATATTTTAAGAGAACAGTTAAAGCTGATCCGGGAAGAACTCGGTGATGATACGACAATGAGTGATGCTGAAGAATTCGAGGCTGCGACAAAGAAAATGGAAGCATCCAAAGAAGTCAAAGAGAAGCTGATGAAAGAAATCAAGCGTTTTAAAAATTCTATGGGAAGTGCGGCAGAGACCTCGGTCATCCGAACTTATATTGAGACTATGCTGGAGATGCCGTGGGATAAAAAGAAAGAAGAAAGTTATGACTTAAGCTACGCAAAAGAGGTTCTGGAAAAAGAACATTATGGATTGGAGGAAGTCAAAGAGCGTGTGTTGGAATATCTTGCAGTCCGTACACTCACACAGAAAGGGAACACACCGATTCTGTGTCTGATAGGACCTCCGGGAACTGGAAAAACTTCCATTGCACGGTCGCTTGCAAAAGCTCTCCACAAACCATATGTGAGAATTTCGCTCGGCGGCGTCAAAGATGAGGCGGAAATCCGGGGACATAGGAAGACGTATGTCGGTGCAATGCCAGGAAGAATTGCAAATGGGTTGAAGACAGCAGGAGTCAAAAATCCGTTGATGCTGTTAGATGAGATAGACAAAGCAAGTTCCGACTATAAGGGGGATACTTTCTCAGCACTTTTGGAAGTGCTTGACAGTGAGCAGAATTATAAGTTCCGGGATCATTATCTTGAAGTTCCAGTGGATCTTTCGGAAGTATTGTTTGTCACAACTGCAAATTCACTCCAAACTATTCCGAGACCGCTGTTAGACCGTATGGAGATCATTGAGATCAGCAGTTACACAGAAAATGAAAAAGAGCATATTGCAGACAGACACTTGATTCCGAAACAATTGGAACGTCATGGATTATCCGAGGAACAACTTCAGATCAGTAAGAATGCCGTAGGAAAGATGATCCGTTCTTACACGAAAGAAGCAGGGGTGCGCCAATTGGAGCGAAAGATTGGGGCTATTTGCAGGAAATCTGCAAAAGAGATTCTTGAGAAGGACAGAAAGAAAATCCGGGTGACGGAGAAGAATATTGAAAAGTATCTTGGAAAAGAAATCTTCACGTATGAGATGGCAAATGAAACAGACGAAGTCGGAATTGTGCGCGGGCTGGCATGGACAAGTGTCGGAGGGGATACACTTCAGATTGAAGTGAATCTGATGCCGGGAAAAGGGGAATTACTTTTAACCGGACAGCTTGGGGATGTCATGAAAGAGTCGGCGATGGCCGGGATCAGCTATATTCGCTCGATCAGTGAAAAATATGGAATTGAGGCAGATTATTTTGAAAAACATGATTTCCATGTACATATTCCGGAGGGGGCTGTTCCAAAAGACGGACCATCTGCCGGAATCACGATGGCGACGGCAATCTTTTCGGCAATTCTGAATCGAAAAGTGCGCGCAGATGTTGCGATGACAGGAGAGATCACACTGCGTGGAAGAGTGCTTCCGATTGGAGGACTGAAAGAAAAATTGTTGGCGGCCAAGAATGCCGGGATCAAGAAGGTGCTGATCCCAGCAAGGAACAAAAGAGATGTGGAAGAACTTTCAACAGAGATTACAAAAGGACTGGAAATCATTCCGGTAGAACAAATGGAAGAAGTGTTAGAACATGCATTTGTTCGGGAATAGGAAGGAAAGGAAAAATTATGATTATCAGAAATATTAATTTAGAGACTGTCTGCGGGATCACAAGTAAGCTGCCGGAAAATGATAAGCCGGAGATTGCGTTTGCAGGGAAATCAAATGTGGGGAAATCTTCGTTGATCAATGCGCTGATGAACCGCAAATCCTATGCAAGAATTTCAGCCACACCAGGAAAGACGCAGACAATTAATTTTTATAATATCAATGAAGAGATGTACCTTGTGGATCTCCCGGGATATGGATATGCAAAAGTGTCGGAGAAAGAGAAAATCCAGTGGGGAAAATTGATTGAAAAATATCTGCATACATCAAAACAGTTACGGGCAGTGTTTCTTCTGATCGACATCCGGCATGAACCATCGGCTAATGATAAGATGATGTATCAGTGGATCGTGGATCAAGGATATAATCCGATTATTATTGCGACAAAATTAGATAAAATCAAGCGCAGCCAGGTGCAAAAACATGTTAAAATGATAAAAGAAGGTCTGCAGCTTGTGCCGGGAACGACAGTTATTCCATTCTCTTCGGAGACAAAACAGGGAAGAGATGAGATTTGGGACCTGGTCGAGCGAGAATTTCTAAATGACGAAGAGACATTACAGGAAACTGAAAACTAAGAAGCAAAGAAAGCTTACTGATTCATAAAAAAGAGGTGGAGCATATGGAAGACAGAAGACCTTACTGGAAAGTAGCGGCAAGTCTTTTGGTCAGTCTGATTGGAACAGTCGTGTTTGTGGTGGTAGGATTTCAACTGATGAGGTATTTTATGCCATTCGTGATTGGGTGGGTAATCGCAATGATTGCCAATCCGGTCGTGCGATGGCTGGAAAAGCGGTTGAAGATCGTAAGAAAGCTGGGATCAGCGATCATTATTGTAATGGTGCTCGGTCTGATCGTGACAGGACTTTACTTTGGATTCAGCAAGGCGTTTACGGAAATCAAAATTTTTATTGACAATTTTCCGGAGATGTATCAGCAGTTCGAGGAAGATTTTCGACAGATCGGAAGAGAATTCCAGGGGATTTTTCATTTGTTGCCAGCAGAACTGCAGGTGGGCTGGGATGAGATGGTCAACAATATGGATCAGGGAATGGCAGATTTGATCACGGGGATCAGCGAGCCGACAGTAACTGCAGCAGGAAACTTTGCAAAGCGTCTTCCATCTATTTTGATTGCAGTAATCGTGACGGTCATTTCTGCTTACATTTTTATTGCGGAACGTGACGAGATCATTGTGTGGAGCAAGAAGATCGCTCCAAGTGCAGTTCAGAAAAAAATGACGATGGTTGTGGACAATTTTAAATGTGCAGTGGGGGGATATTTTAAAGCGCAGTTTAAGATTATGATCGTTGTTGCACTGATCTTGAGTTTGGGCCTGGCATTCCTAAAAGTCAAGTATGTGTTACTCTGTGCAATTTTGATTGCACTGCTTGATTTTCTTCCATTTTTTGGAACCGGGACAGCAATGATACCGTGGGCTGTATTCGAGTTTCTGACAGGGGACTATAAACTTGCAATCGGTCTGATTATTTTATATGCTACCACACAGCTTGTAAGACAGCTGATTCAGCCTAAGCTTGTGGCAGATAGCATGGGACTGACGCCGCTTGTGACATTGGTTCTGCTTTATGTTGGTTACAAGATGGGAAGTGTATTTGGCATGATACTGGCAGTTCCGGCAGGAATGATCGTTATTAATATGTACAAAGCAGGAGCCTTTGATTATATTTTAGATGATGTGAAAATATTGCTCAAAGGGATTCAAAAGCTCAGAGAGCCTTAAGGGAAACCAATCCGACCGGACGTGTCTGGGAAAGATGGGAATTAGAAAAGGCGATGGAGATTTATAAAGAGAATGACGTCTATGTGATTTCCGATGAAATCTGGTCTGATCTTGTTCTCCATGGAAATCAGCATATTCCGACACAGTCTGTATCTGAAGACGCGAAAAATCGTACAGTAGCTCAGTATGCTCCGTCTAAGACATTTAATCTTGCGGGAATGGTAGGAAGTTACCATATTATCTATAACAAATATATCCGCGAGCGTGTGGAAAAAGAATCTTCCTTATGCCATTACAATTCGATCAACCTCTTATCGATGTATGCGCTGATGGGAGCTTATTGTGAAGAGGGTGCAGAGTGGACAGATGAGCTTCGAGAGGTGCTTGGTGAAAATGTAACATACGCATGTGATTTTATTGAAGCACATTTCCCTGGGGTAAAAGTGTCAAGACCGCAGGGAACGTATATGCTGTTTTTAGATTGTACGGAGTGGTGCAAGGAACATGGAACTACGATCGATGAAGTGCAGGCCAAAGGATATGAAGTAGGTGTTGTCTGGCAGGATGGGCGTGCATTCCACGGTCCATGTGCAATTCGTATGAATGTGGCACTTCCATTTAGCCGGGTAAAAGAGGCATTTGACAGACTTGCAGAGTATGTATTTTGTTAAGGTAGAAGCGGTGAAAGTTTAGATTTCCTGCTAGTTTTCAGAAGAAAAATGCGACCGTAGAGGAAATTGGGATATGGATCTGTGACAGAATATTCGATTTGAAAGAACAGGACTGCGACCTATCAGGGGGAAATGAGGAACCCAGATAGGTGCGGTCCTTTTGTTATAGGAGTGTTTCTAAAATAAAGGGAAAAGTTAACCGAGTGCTACATCCAGAATCATCATGACACAGAAGCCGACTGCAAATCCGATTGTGGCAATGTTGGAATGTGTTCCTTCACTTGCCTCAGGGATGATCTCTTCTACGATTACATAAATCATAGCTCCTGCCGCAAAACTTAGCAGGTATGGAAGGAGTGGAATCAGAAAATCGGAGAGCAGGATTACTGCGATTGCCCCAAACGGTTCCACCAGACCGGAAAGCGTACCGTAGAGAAATGATTTTCTGCGGCTGATCCCTTCTGATTTCAGTGGCATGGAGATGATTGCCCCTTCTGGGAAATTCTGAATTGCAATCCCGACAGAGAGAGCAAAAGCAGAGGCAAGAGTTACCTCTGTACCGGCATTTTTCAGTCCGGCAAATACGGCACCGACTGCCATCCCTTCCGGCAGATTGTGGATTGCGACTGCAAGAATCATCATAGTTGTTTTTTGAAAACTGCTCTTTGGTCCTTCCGGTTGCGTTTGATTGAGGTGTAGATGTGGAATCAGGCGGTCAAAGAGAAGCAGGAGCAAGATGCCGATCAGAAGACCGGATATTGCTGGGAGGAAGCTGAACTTTCCCATGCCTCTTTCGGTAGACAGATCCATTGCGGGAATCAGCAGAGACCAGACGGATGCGGCCATCATTACCCCGGAAGAAAATCCGAGCAAAGCCTTCTGCAAAAGAGGATGGATTTTGTCTTTCATAAAAAACACCATAGCTGCGCCGAGGGTAGTTCCGACAAATGGGATGGAAACCCCTGCAATTGTATTAAAATCTAACATAGAACCTCCTTGTACTTTTTGATAAAAATGAAATGTTTAATGGAAAAATTATATTGTTATCATATTGTGAAGTGTGAAAAATGTCAATGGCAATGGAAAAAGAAGAAACAGAACAAACATTCGATTTCTTCTGTACTTTTATTTTATATTCTGATATAATAGCGTAAAAGAAAGAAGATAATAGTATTACGAAGAATCCGGTTATTCGAAAAATTTGAATGACGGTGAGAACATAAAGGAGAAATAATGGAGCACTTTGAGTTAGTATCAGAATATGCCCCAACCGGTGACCAGCCACAAGCCATCGAGCAGCTTGTCAAAGGTTTTCAGGAAGGAAACCAATGCCAGACGCTTCTTGGAGTTACCGGTTCGGGGAAGACATTCACAATGGCGAATGTCATTCAACAATTAAACAAACCAACATTAATTATCGCCCACAATAAAACTTTGGCTGCTCAGTTATACGGCGAATTTAAAGAGTTCTTTCCTAATAATGCGGTAGAATATTTTGTATCCTACTATGACTACTACCAACCAGAAGCCTATGTCCCATCTTCGGATACCTACATTGCAAAGGATTCTGCCATCAATGATGAGATTGATAAGCTTCGACACTCTGCGACAGCTGCACTGTCGGAGCGAAGAGATGTGATTATTGTGGCGAGTGTATCTTGCATCTATGGACTGGGTTCACCGATTGATTATCAGGAGATGGTGATCTCGCTGAGGCCAGGTATGATCAAGGACCGGGATGAGGTCATTGCAAAGTTGATTGAGATTCAATACGATAGAAATGATATGGATTTTAAGCGTGGAACCTTCCGTGTAAGAGGCGATGTACTGGAAATCTTTCCGGCAATCTCGGAAGATTATGCAATCCGAGCAGAGTTTTTTGGAGATGAGATTGAACGGATCACGGAGATTGATCTTCTGACAGGAGAGATTAAGAGCGAACTGAGCCATATTGCAATTTTTCCGGCATCACACTACGTCGTATCGAAGGAGAGCATTGACCGGGCAACGAAGGCAATCGAGGAAGAACTGGAGGAGCAGGTTCGGTACTTTAAGAGTGAGGACAAGCTGCTGGAGGCACAGAGAATCGCAGAACGGACGAATTTTGATATCGAGATGATGAGAGAAACTGGATTCTGTTCGGGAATTGAGAATTATTCCAGACACCTGACGGGATTAAAGCCGGGAGAAGCGCCACACACATTGATTGATTATTTTCCGGATGATTTCATCATTATGATCGATGAGTCACATAAGACAATTCCGCAGATTGGGGGAATGTATGCGGGGGACCGCTCCCGCAAGAAGACTTTGGTGGACTATGGGTTTAGGCTTCCTTCGGCGTTGGATAACCGACCGCTGAATTTTGAAGAATTTGAAAGTAAGGTCAATCAAATGCTGTTTGTCTCTGCTACGCCGGGAGAGTATGAGGAACGCAATGAACTTCTGCGGGCAGAGCAGGTAATCCGTCCGACAGGACTTCTTGATCCGGAGGTGGAAGTACGTCCGGTGGAAGGGCAGATAGACGATCTTGTTGGCGAAGTGAATAAAGAGATTGCGAAGAAAAATAAGGTGCTGATCACAACGCTGACGAAGCGTATGGCAGAGGATCTTACGGATTATATGCGAGAACTTGGAATCCGGGTGAAATACCTTCATTCGGATATCGATACCTTGGAGCGGACAGAGATCATCCGCGATATGCGTATGGATGTGTTCGATGTTCTTGTGGGAATCAACCTTTTGCGAGAAGGGTTGGATATTCCGGAGATTACACTTGTTGCGATTCTCGATGCAGACAAGGAAGGATTCCTTCGTTCGGAGACATCGCTGATCCAGACGATCGGTCGAGCTGCAAGAAATGCAGAGGGTCATGTGATCATGTACGCGGATACGATGACAGATTCTATGAAGGCTGCCATTGAAGAGACAAAGCGAAGACGTCAGGTACAGATGGAATACAATGAGAAGCATGGAATTACGCCGAAGACAATACACAAATCCGTACGGGATCTGATCAGTATTTCAAAAAAGGTGTCTTCCGAGGAGATGAAGCTAGAAAAAGATCCGGAATCTATGAGTGAAAAGGAATTACAGGCTGCAATTAAGGATATTAATAAGAAGATGAAAAAAGCCGCAGCAGAACTGAATTTTGAGGTGGCAGCAGAACTAAGAGATCAGCTGATAGAATTTAAGAAAAAGCTGTTGGAGATAGAGGAATCATAAGGACAAAGAAAAGAAGAGGTAAGAAATGGCACGCAAAGCAGAAAAGAAGCAGTATATTAAGATTAGAGGTGCAAACGAACACAATCTGAAAAATATTGATGTGGATATTCCGAGAAATGAGCTTGTAGTATTGACAGGATTGAGTGGTTCTGGAAAGTCTTCTCTGGCATTTGATACGATTTATGCAGAGGGACAGAGAAGGTATATGGAGTCATTATCCTCCTACGCGAGACAGTTTCTAGGACAGATGGAGAAGCCGGATGTAGAGAGTATCGAAGGCCTTTCCCCGGCGATTTCGATCGATCAGAAATCTACGAATCGAAATCCGAGGTCGACAGTTGGAACGGTGACGGAGATTTATGATTATTTTCGATTACTGTATGCGAGGATTGGTATCCCACATTGTCCAAAGTGTGGAAAAGAGATTAAAAAGCAGACAGTGGATCAGATGACAGATCAGATTATGGAACTGCCGGAAGGAACGAAGATTCAACTACTTGCTCCGGTAGTCAGAGGGCGCAAGGGAACTCACGCAAAACTGTTTGAGAAAGCGAAGAAGAGTGGATATGTTCGTGTGCGCGTGGATGGAAGTATGTATGAACTGACCGAGGAGATTATACTGGATAAGAATATCAAGCATAATATTGAAATTGTTGTAGATCGTCTGATCGTACGGGAAGGGATTGAAAAAAGACTGTCAGATTCGATTGAGAGTGTACTGACATTGGCGGAAGGATTGCTTCAGGTAGATGTGATCGGCGGAGAAACATTAAATTTCAGCCAGAGTTTTTCCTGTCTAGATTGTGGAATCAGTATCGAAGAAATTGAGCCGAGAAGCTTTTCTTTCAATAATCCTTTTGGAGCATGTCCGGATTGTTATGGTCTTGGATATAAGATGGAATTTGATATTGATTTGATGATCCCGGATAAAACACTCAGTATCAATGACGGAGCGATTACGGTGATCGGATGGCAGTCTTGCACAGATAAAGGGAGTTTTACAAGAGCAATCCTGGAGGCACTCTGCAAAGAGTACGGGTTTGATCTGGATACGCCGTTTGAGGACTATCCGGAAGCGGTGCAGCATGTGCTGATTCATGGTACAGATGGAAGGGAAGTGAAAGTATACTATAAAGGACAGCGGGGCGAAGGTGTTTATGATGTCGCGTTTGAGGGACTGCTAAGGAATGTAGAGCGCCGATACCGGGAGACTGGCTCTGAGACGATGAAAGCAGAATATGAATCTTTTATGCGGATTACCCCGTGTCATACTTGTGGGGGACAGCGTTTGAAGAAGGATGCGCTTGCAGTGACTGTCGGCGGAATGAATATTGCGGAGGTAACCGCATTATCAATCGAAAAATTGCAAAAATTTCTTGCAGAACTCGTGTTGACAGAGACACAGGAGCTGATCGGCGGACAGATTCTAAAGGAGATCAAAGCGAGGACAAATTTTCTGATGGATGTTGGGCTGGATTACCTTACCCTTTCTCGGGCGACAGGAACACTCTCCGGCGGTGAGGCACAGAGAATCCGACTGGCGACCCAGATCGGTTCCGGACTTGTAGGTGTGGCCTACATCCTTGATGAGCCGAGCATTGGACTGCACCAGAGAGACAATGACAAGTTGTTAAAGACGTTGAAGCATTTAAGAGACCTTGGAAATACACTGATTGTTGTAGAACATGATGAAGATACGATGAAGGAAGCGGATTATATTGTCGATATCGGTCCTGGGGCAGGAGAGCACGGCGGAGAAGTTGTAGCGGCAGGTACGGCAAAAGAGATTATGAAAAATAAAAAATCTGTGACGGGCGCGTATCTGAGCGGTCGGAAGAAGATTCCGGTACCGGAAGAAAGAAGGGAGCCGAAAGGATTTCTTAAGATTCTTGGAGCAAGAGAAAACAATTTGAAAAATATTGATGTGGAGATTCCACTGGGGGTCATGACATGTGTGACAGGAGTCTCGGGATCTGGAAAGAGTTCTCTTGTGAATGAGATTTTATATAAAGCACTGGCAAAAGAACTGAACCGCGCCCGGACAATTCCTGGAAAGCATACGCGGATCGAAGGGCTGGAACAGGTAGATAAAGTAATCAATATAGACCAATCTCCAATCGGAAGGACGCCGAGATCGAATCCGGCAACTTATACGGGAGTCTTTGATCTGATCCGTGATCTGTTTGCGGCAACAGCAGACGCAAAGGCCAGAGGGTATAAGAAAGGAAGATTCAGTTTTAATGTCAAGGGAGGACGATGTGAAGCGTGCAGTGGAGATGGGATTCTGAAAATCGAGATGCACTTTTTGCCGGATGTCTATGTACCATGTGAAGTTTGTCATGGAAAAAGGTATAACCGTGAGACGTTGGAGGTAAAATATAAAGGAAAAAGTATTTATGATGTACTCAATATGACTGTGGAAGAAGCACTTCATTTCTTTGAAAATGTGCCGAGCATCCGCAGAAAAATGGAGACGTTGTATGATGTAGGACTGTCTTACATTCGTCTTGGACAGCCATCCACCACATTGTCGGGAGGAGAAGCGCAGAGGATCAAATTGGCGGCGGAATTGAGTAAGCGCAGCACCGGAAAAACGGTGTATATCTTGGATGAACCGACAACTGGACTGCATTTTGCGGATGTGCATAAGCTTACAGAAATTTTGCAGAAGCTGTCTGCAGATGGAAATACAGTGGTAGTCATTGAGCATAATCTGGATGTGATTAAAACGGCTGATTATCTGATCGATATCGGTCCGGAAGGAGGAGACAAAGGAGGGACGGTGATCGCAAAAGGAACACCGGAACAGGTTGCCGCTTCCGAATGCTCTTACACCGGAAAGTATATTGCACCGCTGTTGCGGCAGGGGGAATAAACAAAAAATCAGACAGACAAAAATGAGGAAAGGGGAATCGAGATGTCGGCAGATATCGGAATTGATCTGGGAACTGCAAGCGTACTCGTGTTTATAAAAGGCAAAGGGGTTGTATTAAAGGAGCCCTCTGTCGTGGCACTGGACCGGGATACGAAAGAGATAAAAGCCATTGGAGAAGAAGCTAGACTGATGCTTGGAAGGACACCGGGGAATATCATCGCGATCAGACCTTTGGAAAAAGGTGTTGTATCAGACTATACGGTCACAGAAAAGATGATTAAATATTTTGTGCAGAAGTCGCTCGGAAGAAGGATGTTAAAGAAACCTAGAATCAGCATTTGTGTTCCGTGTCAGATCACAGAAGTGGAACAGAAGGCCGTGGAGGAGGCTGCTTATGCAGCAGGAGCAAGAGAAGTCTGTCTTGTGGAAGAACCGGTGGCGGCAGCGATCGGAGCTGGTTTGGATATTATGAAACCATTTGGCAATATGATCGTAGATATTGGCGGCGGAACAACGGATGTGGCGGTGATTTCGCTGGGGGCAGCAGTGGTCCATACTTCTGTGAAGACGGCGGGGAATGATTTTGATGAGGCAATTGCACGCTATATGAGAAAAAAGCAGAATCTGCTGGTTGGTGATCGTACGGCGGAGGAGATTAAGATCAAAGTGGGAACGGTTTATCCGCTTGAAGAGGAACTGGAGATAGAGATCAGAGGACGGAATCTTGTGACGGGATTGCCGAAAACAGTTACGGTGACTTCCTCAGAGACAGAGTCTGTCCTGAGGGAAGTGGCAGACCAAATTGTAGAGTCGGTGATACATGTACTGGAGCAGACACCACCGGAATTGTCAGCGGATATTTTGGAGCGTGGAATTATGCTGACCGGAGGAGGTGCACTTCTGCGGGGGATGGATACACTGATGGAGGAGAAGACGGGAATCCGGACGATGGCAGCAGAAGATCCGATGAAAGTTGTTGCAGTGGGAAGTGGACAATTTGCAGAAGTTACTGGGATGAGAAGAAATTCTTAGTCAGGTTTAGATTTTACAAAAAACATTGAAAATAATAGAGCATAAGCTGCCGGGAAGTAAGGAATTCGGAAGAACAGACAGAGGAAGGGAAATCCTGTGAAAAAGTTTGGATGAAAGCTTTAGTTCACGGCAGTTTTTTTATATATTTTGTGTGATAGAAGGAGCATATGTATTTTCTGAAAAGCAATCTACAAAGGAGTTTTCATGCTTTTAAGAACATGGTACGATAGAAACAGATTTAACAGAAAAGGAAAAGAGCAGGAACATGGAGAAAATAATCGGATATGTGGAGCACATTGTGTTTCGCAATGAAGACAATGGTTATACGGTGTTTCATCTGCACAATGAAGATGGGGATCTGACTTGTGTCGGGATGTTTCATTATATTAGCGAGGGAGAGTTTCTGGAGGTATCCGGAGAATATACGAATCATGCGGTGTATGGATCACAGCTTCAAGTACAGGAGTATCGGGTAAAAGAGCCAGAAGATCTTCATTCTATAGAAGTTTATCTTGGTTCCGGAGCAATCAAGGGACTTGGAAGTGCGCTGGCAGGCAGAATTGTAAGAAAATTCAAAGGGGATACCTTCCGCATCATCGAAGAAGAGCCGGAACGTCTCGCAGAGATCAAAGGAATCAGCGAGAGAATGGCAAGAGAGATTGCAGTGCAGGTAGAAGAGAAGAAGGAAATGCGACAGGCAATGTTGTATTTGCAGAAATATGGTATTTCAACAACACTTGCGGCAAAGATTTATCAGCATTATGGACAGAGCATTTATCGCGTGGTCGAACAGAATCCGTATCAGCTGGCAGATCATGTAGAGGGGGTTGGATTTAAGACTGCCGATGAGATCGCAGCAAAGGTAGGGATCCATACAGACTCTGATTTCCGAATCCGGAGTGGTATCTTTTATACGTTGCTTCAGGCAGTTGGGGAAGGACACGTGTACCTTCCGGAACAGACACTGCTTGCGCGAACAAGCCAACTTTTGCAGGTGAAAATTGAAGATATGGAGCGGCATCTGATGGATCTGTGTATGGAAAAGAAGATCGTCGTCAAGGAGAAGCCAGAGGGAAAGAGAGTGTATGCTTCTCATTTCTATTATCTGGAATTAAATACTGCAAAAATGTTGTACGATCTAGATATCAAAAATGAAGTGGGAGAAGATTATCTGGAAAAGCGCCTGAGCAAGATTGAGGCGTATGCAGAGTTATCTTTGGATGAATTGCAGCGGACAGCAGTAAAAGAAGCAGTAAAAAATGGTCTGCTTGTGCTGACTGGAGGGCCAGGAACTGGAAAGACAACGACGATCAATGCGATGATTCATTTTTTTGAGAGCGAAGGGCTGAATATTTATCTGGCGGCACCGACCGGACGTGCGGCAAAGAGAATGACGGAGGCGACTGGTTGCGAGGCGCAGACATTACACAGACTGCTGGAGGTCAATGGCAATCCAGAGGGGGAACAGACAGGAGGATTTGGAAGAAATGAAGAGAATCCGCTGGAGGCAGATGTGATCATCATAGATGAAATGTCAATGGTGGATCTATCTTTGTTTCATGCGCTTTTAAAGGCAGTGATGGTTGGGACTCATCTGATCCTTGTGGGGGACGTCAATCAGCTTCCATCAGTGGGACCGGGAAGTGTGTTGAAGGATATGATCAAATCAGAATGTTTTCCGGTTGTGCGGCTCAATAAGATTTTCCGCCAGGCGGGGGAAAGTGATATTGTAGTCAATGCGCATAAGATTAACAATGGAGAGCCGGTTGAGCTGAAAAACAAAGGAAAAGATTTCTTTTTCTTAAAACGGCAGGATGCAAACGTGATCATCAGCATCGTCATCCAGCTTGTAAAGGAAAAAATGCCGAAGTATGTGGATGCTCCGATGCATGAGATCCAGGTGCTTACACCAATGAAAAAAGGATTGATCGGGGTAGAGCGGCTTAATGTGATCTTACAGGAATATCTGAATCCGCCGGATCGAAAGAAAGAAGAAAAAGAATATGGAAATAAGAAATTCCGGGTTGGCGACAAGGTCATGCAGATTAAGAATAATTACCAGCTGGAGTGGGAAGTTAAAACGAAATATGGGCTGACTGTGGACAAAGGAGTTGGCATTTTTAACGGAGATATGGGAATCGTCAAGAAAATCGATCATTACCAGGAACTCATGACAGTGGAGTATGAAGAAGGAAAGCAGGTAGAGTATTCCTTTAAAATGCTGGAGGAGTTGGAGCTGGCGTATGCGATCACGATACATAAATCCCAGGGGAGCGAGTATCCGGCGGTTGTGATTCCGCTTCTGCCGGGCCCAAGACTGCTGTATCACAGAAATTTATTATATACAGCGATTACAAGGGCAAAAAAGTGTGTTACACTGGTAGGAGATGAGCATACTTTTTATGAGATGATTGAAAATCAAAGTGAGCAAAAACGGTATACGAGTCTGGCGGAAGCGATTCGTGAGCGGTATGAAAGTATCTTGTGATACAAAGAATGAAAAAAACAGAGAAACAGAAGAACAGAGAAAGAAAAACAGCAGAAAAAAGGAGAGCAAAACTTATATGGCACAGGATTTTAGAATTACTCTATCCGACCACTTGTGTGTTTTGTGGAACAGTAGCTTCTGAGGGGATTTGTGAAAGCTGCCGGAAGGAAGTAAAGATACTTCAGGAGCCTCTCTGTAAAAAATGTGGAAAACCAGTGCGCTATGAGGAGCAGGAATACTGCTATGACTGTCAGAAAATCATACATTTCTATGAGCAGGGAAGGAGTCTGTGGCTCCATAAAATGCCGGTTTCGCAATCGATTTATCAGTTTAAGTATAGAAATCGCCGCGTATTTGCGCAGTACTATGCGGAACAAATGGCAGAACAGTTTGCAGATCTGTTAAGAAAATGGCAGATCGAGGTGATCATTCCTGTACCAATTCATAAAAGTAAGCGGAGAAAACGAGGATACAATCAGGCAGAAGTTTTGGCAAAAGAGCTTTCCGGGCGGTTGGAGGTCCCTATGGAGGCATTTGCAGTCCGAAGAGTTCAAAAAACAAATGCATTGAAAGAGATGAATCCAAGTGAGAGAAGGCGGGCACTTTCCGGAGCCTTTGCCGTGGAGGATGACTGGAAGCCAAAGAAAAAAGTACTTCTGGTCGATGATATCTATACAACAGGAAGTACTGTGGATGAGCTTGCCCGCATACTGAAAGAAAATGGGGTACAAAAAGTATATTTTCTGACTATAAGTGTTGGACAAGGTTTCTGATTATATGCTATACTAAAAATAGTGTTTGGCTGAGGGGAAAAACAGAGACAGAGGTGACGAGATGTTAAATGAGGAACGAGTCAAGATGATGATAAAGCTGGCCTCTTATGAAGAAGGACAGGGAAAAGAAGATTTTAAAGTAAATAGCTATTATAGAAAAGATTATGTAAGTTTCCGCACAATTGTCACATTGATTTGGACGACGATTGGGTATGGATTGGCAGTCGGATTATTTTTTCTTGTGAATCTGGAGAAGATTTTTGAAGGCCTGACACTTGCAAAGTTTTTTTTGCTTGGTGTGCTGGTTGTGATCGGATATATTGCAGTGCTGATCATCTATGGGATGATGGCTGGAAGTTATTACAAAAAGAAACACAATGAAGCAAAATTGAGAGTAAAGAGATATTACAGGAATTTATCGCGCCTGAGTAAGATGTATAAAAAGGAGAATATGTAGATGAATAGTTTATACGTGTGGAAAGAAGAGATGCAGAAATTATATGCGCGGTATGCAAAATATATCGATAAGGTACTTCAGCTGATTCTTGGAATTCTCGTATTTGGGATGATCAACTCTAAGCTTGGCTATATGGAACTGGCGGCATCCAAATATGTGACGGCAGGTCTGACAGTGTTCTTTACATTTTTGCCATCAGTGTATATGGCAGTGGCAGCAGCAGTTTTGATTTTACTGCATTTGTTTTCGTTGTCAATGGCAGTGTTTGCTGTAACGGCAGCCGTGTTTTTGATGATGTTTATTTTTTATTTTCGATTCGCACCGGGGACGGCGACCATTTTGTTGCTGACACCTCTGGCATTTGTATTAAAAGTTCCGTATATTATCCCGGTTGTCTATGGATTGATCGGAACTCCGGTCTATGTTGTACCGGTTGCATGCGGGACGATTGTCTATTTTATGTTGCATTTTGTATCGTCATCAGCGACTGCATTTAAAGGCAGTGCAGGCGCAGAGGGATTGATGAATGCAGTGACAGAATTTACAAAACAGATTTTTACTAACAAAGAGATGTTGATATTTGTACTTGCATTTTCGGTGTGCCTGCTGATTGTGTATGCAATCCGCAGAAGTTCCTTTGACTATGCATGGAAAGTGGCGATCGCTGTTGGGATTATCGCCAATGTTGTGCTCGTTGTAAGCGGAGAACTTGTCTTTGATGTACATATTCCATATGGTGGTATGATCGGTGGGAATATAGTGGCAGGACTGATTGCAGTTGTGTTGGAATTTTTTGTATTTACAGTGGATTATTCCCGGACAGAGCAGATTCAGTTTGAAGATGATGAGTATTATTACTACATCAAGGCAGTTCCGAAGATTTCAGTGCCGGCTCCAAGAAAGACAGTGAAAAAGATCAATGAGAGACAAGAGACAACAACACTTCCGGCGGATGAGATCAGAGGAGCTGGGGAAGTGTTTGATAGAGATGAAGAGGAGGATCAGCAGGATCTTCAGAGAATGATTGAAAAAGAATTAGAAAAATAGTCTTCAAAAATAAGTACAGGAGGTGATAAGATGGGGGCACAGTTTGAGAGATTCCTTGAAAAATATATTTCCGCATGGTATATACCAGAGATTAAAGTTGTCGATATTATTGAGATCATCATTATTTCGGTATTGGTCTATGAGATTATGGTGTGGATAAAAAATACAAAAGCATGGATGCTGTTGAAGGGAATGCTTGTACTTTGTGCATTCATTCTTGTCGCTGCAATTTTTGAGATGAATACCATTTTGTTCTTGGCGAGCCATGCGATCGATGTGCTGGCGATGGCGGCAGTTGTTGTCTTTCAGCCAGAGCTTCGAAGGGCACTTGAAAAACTCGGAGAGAAAAATATTTTGTCTTCGGTTGTGCCTTTGGATAAGAAGAAAGAGTCTGTCAGATTTAGCACAGAGACTATCGATGGTATTGTCAGAGCATGCTTTGAGATGGGAAAAGTTAAGACAGGAGCGTTGATTGTTGTAGAGAGAGCGATCAAACTGACGGAGTATGAAAGCACAGGGATCCGTTTGGATTGTCTTGTTTCCAGTCAGGTGCTGATCAATATTTTTGAACACAATACACCGCTCCATGATGGTGCGATCATTATCAGAGGAGACAGAATCGTCTCAGCAACCTGTTATCTTCCTCTTTCAGACAATATGAAGTTAAGCAAGGATCTTGGAACAAGACACCGTGCGGCAGTGGGAATGAGCGAAGTGAGCGATGCGCTGATCATTGCGGTATCAGAAGAAACCGGGGCAGTTTCCATCGCGATGGGAGGACGTCTGGAGCGTAATGTACGCCCGGAACGGCTCACAGAGAGATTGCTTGATGTGCAGGATCGTACGGTAGAGCGGAAACGTCTGATTCCATGGAAAGGAAGGCGAAAAGATGAAAGAAAGACTGACAAATAATTTGGGGCTGAAATTCATCGCAGTGTTCTTCACAATAGTTTTGTGGCTTGTTGTTATGAATGTCGAAGATCCGATTGATACACGGACTTTTAAGGGAATTTCTGTTGGAATACGGAATGATGATATTATCACATCCAAAGGGAAGACGTATTCGGTTGTCGGAGAGCAGTCTGTGGAAGTCACAGTTAAGGCAAAAAAATCTATTTTGAGTGATCTGAAGGAACATCCAGAAAAGATAACTGCATATGCAGATATGCAAAATCTGGAAAGCAGGGCTTTGATTCCAGTAGAGGTAAGTATCAGCGGATATGAGGATGAGTATGAGGAGGCCTATACCAATCCGAGAAATCTGGAAGTAGAAATTGAGAATTATCTGTCCAAGAGATTTCCGATTGTCGCAGAGACGAGAGGCACTGTGAGAGATGGATATGTGCTCGGACCGGTCACGCCGAATCCGGCTTATATTACAATCCAAGGTGGTGTCAGCGCTATCAATCAGATTAACAAAGTTGTGGCAAAAGCAGATGTGTCGGGGATGTCAAACGATGGAGAAGTTCCGGCAGAATTGATTCTTTATGATGCCGGCGGAGGAGTCATTGATCAGTTCCAGTTTGAAACGAACCTTGGAGAAAAAGGAGTATCTGTTGATGTGGAGTTGCTTGATACGAAAAACGTAAAGCTGGATGTACTATATAATGATGCCATTGCAGAGGGATATGTGGTAGAGGAAGCTTTGATCGAACCGGCTGAGGTACAGATCGCAGGAAGACCGGATGTGTTAAAGGAAATCGATAAGATCACAATACCGGCGGAGGCATTGGAAAATACAGAGATCAGCAGTCGTACGGAAGTTGGAATCGATGTGACGCCATATCTTCCGGAAAATACAAAACTGGTAGATGAGAGTCAGAAAAATATTGCAGTGACGATTTCTGTCAGCGAAGGTGGAAGCAGAAGAATCCATATACCGGTATCTTCGATCATTCCGAGAGAACTGGAAGAGGGACTGAAAGTCAGCTTTGATTCTGAACAGATCGAATTGGCATTTACAGGTTCCGAAGAGAATTTGAAGAAACTTGATGCAAGCAAGATCAATGTCTATATTGATATGAAAGATTATAATACACCGGGAAAATATCAAGTAGTTCCAGTCGTGGAAGGATATGGGGACTGCCAGTATAAGGGTGAGAAGATCAATATTACAGTCGAAAAGAAAAAGTAAAAAACAGGAGGCAGAGATGATCAGGCAGGTAGTGACAATCAAGAATCCAACCGGGCTTCACTTGAGTCCCGCCGGACTTCTGTGTAAGACGGCAATGCAATTTGAATGCAAGATCACATTTCAGGCGAAAAATTCTACTGGGAATGCAAAGAGTGTTCTGAGTATTTTAGGGGCTTGTGTGAAATCTGGAGATGAGGTAGAATTTATATTTGAAGGTGAAGATGAAGAAGCAGCAGCCCGAGAGATTATAGAGATGATCGAAAGTGGTTTAGGAGAATAAGATAAAAATAGTCGAGATAAATACTCGACTATTTTTGCAAAAGAAAAGGAGAAGAAAAATGAACAGAGCGACATTGGTAATTATGGCGGCGGGGATTGGAAGTAGATTCGGTGGCGGAATCAAACAGTTGGAGCCGGTCGGACCAAATGGTGAGATTATCATGGACTATTCGATTGCGGATGCGATGGAGGCAGGTTTTGATAAAGTCGTATTTGTGATTAGAAAGGATCTAGAGAAAGATTTTAAAGAAGTCATTGGAAATCGGATTGAAAAAGTGGTAAATGTAGCGTATGCTTATCAGGAGCGAGAAGATATCCCAGAACAGTATCGCGAACGATTTGCAGAGCGAACAAAGCCGTGGGGAACCGGACAGGCAATTCTTTGCTGTAAGGATGTTGTAAAAGAACCGTTTCTTGTGATCAATGCAGATGATTATTATGGAAAAGAAGCATATGCAGAAGCTTTCCGGTATCTGACAGCAGAGAAGGAACAATCAGAAAAGCAAAAGCTGTGTATGGTGGGATTTGTTCTGAAGAATACATTAAGTGAAAATGGCGGTGTGACAAGAGGAATCTGCAAAGTAGATGAACAGGGAATGCTGATAGATATTGTGGAGACACATCAGATTGAAATGGTACCGGAAGGGGCGGCAGTGCGTACAGAGGAAGGAATGCAGCCGATTGATATCGAGTCTCCGGTGTCAATGAACATGTGGGGACTGACTCCAGAATTTTTCCACATTTTAGAAGAAGGCTTTGAGGAGTTCCTTTCTAAAATACCAGAGTCGGATCTGAAAGCAGAATATCTCCTTCCAACCATCATTGGTGAACTGTTAGAAGAGCAGAAGGTGGAAGTAAAAGTGCTGAAATCACATGATAAGTGGTTTGGGGTTACTTACAAAGAAGATAAAGAGGCAGTTGTAGAAGCGATCAGAAGCCTTGTGGCAAACGGGGTATATCCGGAAAAATTATTCGGATAAGTGCTAGATAGAAAGAAAGTAGAAGGCAGAAAATACATGCATACAAAAATAAAAAATACTGTTTGGAAAGGATTGGCAATTTTATTGTCAATCCTTGTAATTGTTTTGAGTGGTTTGGGAATTATATTGTTCAATGCATCCAGATGGGTGATGGATACGTGGGGGCTTATTACATTTGATGAGATTATTTTTCATCTGAAGGTACCGATGGAGGGAACAAATACGGATATGATATTTGATTTTATCAATCAGTGTCTTCCGGCCGCAATCTTGGTAATGTTATTAGAACTGGCAATTTTTATTGCTTTCAGAAAAAGGAGAAAAAAATATGCTGTAGTTTGCACGGCGGGAATCGTTGGGGCAGTTGTCTTATCGGTGAGTGCGGCAAATTATCTCTGGGTGAATCTGGATATTGGAACGTATCTGGAAACACAGGGGAAAGATTCGACATTTATCCAGGATCACTATGTAGATGTGAAAAATACAGAACTTATTTTTCCGGAGCAGAAGCGGAATCTGATCTATATTTTCCTGGAATCTACAGAAGCGACCTTTATGGGAAAAGAAGATGGAGGCGCATTTGATCAAAATGTGATTCCGAAACTGACGGAGGTTGCAAGAAATAATATTAGTTTTTCCAATTCAGATTTGCTGGCAGGAGGTGCCTATCCGGCATTTGGTTCTACGTGGACGATGGGAGGAATGTTTGCACAGACTTCAGGACTTCCGTTGAAGATTCCGATTGATGGAAATGCGATGTCTAATCAGGATTTATTTATGCCAGCAGTTACAAGTATTGGAGATATCCTGGCAGAGCAGGGATACCGACAGTCACTTCTGATTGGTTCCGATGCGGAGTTTGGCGGAAGAAAAAATTATTTTGAGCAGCATGGAAATTATGAGATGTTGGATTACGGATGGGCGAATGCAAATGGGAAAATTCCGCCGGATTACCGTGTGTGGTGGGGATATGAAGACCAAAAACTGTTTGATATCGCGAAGGAAAAGCTGACAGAGATTTCGATGACAGGACAGCCGTTTAACTTTACAATGCTGACTGTTGATACACATTTTGAAGATGGATATTATTGTGAAAAATGTCAGCCTGTGACTGAGAATCAATATGCAAATGTATACTTGTGTGCGAGCCATCAGCTTCAGGAATTTCTTACATGGATCCAACAGCAGAGCTTTTATCCGAATACAACGATCGTTCTGTCAGGGGATCACTTGACAATGGACAGTGATTTTTGTTTGAATATTGATCCGTCATATGAAAGAACGGTGTATAATGCGTTTATCAATCCGGCAGTTATGCCAGTACAGACAAAGAACAGACAGTTCACGACGATGGACATGTTTCCGTCTACACTTGCAAGTATGGGTGTGACGATTCAGGGAGAACGTCTGGGACTCGGTACGAATCTGTTTTCAGCAGAACCGACGCTGGCAGAGCAGTACGGAATAGAAACAATCGATGAAGAACTGGTGAAAGAATCAAAATTCTTTGATAATTTTGTCAGTGATATCAAAGTGGAGGGAGAAGAATAATTCATGAGGAGTGTAGTAATAATAGGGAGAAAATCAATTGAGAGAATGCTCGGTCTGCTGTGTATCATCGCGGCAACACTTATTTTTGGAATGTCCGTAAAGGCGGCAGGACCGGAAGAAATTGCGTATGTATATCTGGACGAAGATGTTGTGGGCACATCAGGAGTACAAAATATCGTTGTCGGTTTTCAAGAGGAAGAAATGGTGATTGGGGGTGCCAGATTATTCTATCAAACGGAACCCGGAACTGAGGGTATTGTGGAAGCTGCACAGATTTTAAATAACACCGTTCTCTTTCAGAAGGAGGGGATGGAAGCAATCGGGACTTATCAGATCACAGGAATTGCATATCTTGATGGATCAGGTGCGGAACAGACGATTTTATTTACAGAAAAAGGAATCACAGCTTCTTTTCAAGTAGTGCAGGATGAGGCACTGTTCGTTCCGGAGTCGGGCGCTCAGGTGGAAACTTATTCGATGAATGAGGGAAAGCAGATGGTGCAGGCAGGAGCAGAGACAGCGGAGGCCGCAATTTCAGAAACGCTGGATGAGGCGGGAGTTACTGAGGCAGCTGTCCTAAGTGCCAGAAGTGGAGAGCGAAGAGAAGTAGTTGTTGCAATCGGTGCAGGTCATGATGCAAACCATCCGGGAGCATCTGCAAATGGATTGCGGGAAGAAGTGCTGACATTGAAAGTGGCAAGATACTGCCAGCAGGAATTGTCACAGTATCGTGGGGTCAGAGTTGTAATGATCAGAGAAAGCGAAAGCTGTCCTTATAATTCAACATCAAGCTATTGTCTGAACCAGAGAGTAAAAGATGCAAAAAATGCCGGAGCAGATCTTTATGTAGACCTTCACTTTAACAGTGGTGGAGGAACCGGAGCAGAGATTTACTATCCAAATAAAAACTACCGTCCGGATTTGTCGGAAGAAGGACTCAGTGTGTCAAATAAAATTTTAGAGCAGCTCTCTGCGCTGGGACTTCCAAACCGGGGAGCCAAGATCAAGGACAGTACACTGGCGGGACCGTCCGGGCAGTATCCGGATGGAAGTAAGGCGGATTATTTTACGACAAATGTGCTGGCAAAAGAACTTGGACTGACAGGAATTATTGTAGAGCATGCGTTCCTCGATCATGGATATGATGCGGCAAAACTTCAGGATGAAAACTTCTTGAGACAGTTAGGGATTGCAGATGCGACAGGAATTGCTCAGAAATATGGGCTGGTGAAAGGGAACGAATCAAAGAAGGGGCTGAATCTGAAAGCACATGTACAAGAACTTGGGTGGCAGAGTACTGTGGGAGATGGAGAACTCTGTGGAACAACTGGAAGAGCACTTGGCTTAGAAGCGCTTCAGATGAGCATTGCCGGAATGGAAGGCGTGGGGATTGAGTATAGTGCCCATGTTCGTGACATTGGATGGCAGGGAACCGTCCGTGATGGTGAGACAGCGGGAACAACAGGAAGAAATTTACAGATAGAAGCATTGAAAATTAAATTGACCGGAAGCAACGCAACAAAGTATAATATATATTACCGAGGACATGCCTCCAACATAGGATGGCTTGACTGGGCAAAAGACGGACAGGCAGCGGGAACACAGGGATATGCTTATCAGTTAGAAGCAGTTCAGGTTCGGATTGTACCGGCAGGAAGCGCCGCGCCGGGAGCAACAAATAGGCCGTTTTTAGACAAAACACAGGAACAGCCAGCGGTGACGCTTTCTTATCAGGCACATGTTTCTGAGATTGGCTGGCAGAATGCAGTGGGAAGCGGAGTAACTGCGGGAACAGTTGGAAGAGCACTTCCGATAGAAGCGCTCAAAGTGAATTTAAGTGGAATATCGGGCATTCAGTATCGTGCACATGTCTCTGAGATTGGTTGGCAGAGCAATGTGACAAATGGAAAGATGTCAGGAACAACCGGAAGAGCACTTCCGATGGAAGCATTGGAGATGAAACTGACTGGCAATGCGGCTGCGAAGTATGATATTTATTACAGGACGCATTGTAGAGATTTTGGATGGCTTGCGTGGACAAAAAATGGTGGAAAGTCAGGGAGTGCAGGATATGCAAAATCCATAGAGGCAGTAGAAATCCAATTGATTCCGAAAGGACAGGCGGGTCCGTCTACATCAGGTACAGCTTTTAAAGAGCGATAAAAGTAAAATGCATCAGATAGGAGGTAATATGAGAAAAACAAAAAGAAAAGTTGCGGCATTTTTGTTGGCAGTGGGCATGAGTCTGACGAGTATTCCTATGTCGGCATATGCACAAGAGGTGCAGGAACCATCTAATCAGGAACAGGAAAGTCAAGAGGTTGTTCAGGAAGAACAGGCAGAATCTGTTGAAGAGCAGGAGACAGTCGAGTTTCAGGGAGAAAATCCGGAAAGTAATCAAACTATTACGAGTATGGATCTTGATGGAAATGTTACAGAAGTTGTAATCGAAGATGGAACAGTAGATAGTTACGCTGCAGACAAGGCAAGGATTGGGGGAGGACAGATTGTCAACTTCAATACAGGAAGCAGTGGTGTGACAGAATATGTAGAAGAGGGGTCAAACACTTCAGGATATACACATGGATCGTATGGAGCGGATGCCGCTTACCTTGGGACAAGCGGCGGGAAAGTAAGATTTATGCTGTCTGGGGTTATTGGCCTTGTAGATGCCAATAAAGTTCAGGTTGTCAGTGCAGCAGCAGCGCAATCTGTAAGTTATTATGCTGTCACAGGAGGAAGACTGATTCATTATATTACGATAAATGTAAATAAAAGTTCCTATGCGAGTGTACTCGATAATGGGGCGGCTCCGTCTTATTTGTCAGAGGGCACAAAGTATTACAGCTATGATGGACATTACTTTTATCCAGAATCAGCATTTCAACAGATGTTGGAGGATTATAAAAATGGAAACCGAAGCAGATCGGTAAATGCAAGTGCGCCATATTACAATTATTATCAATATCTTCCGTTTCGAAGCACAACGAATTATGGAAGTGATCTGAATGCGATGATTAATGCGAGGGTAACTGCAAGTTCAAAAATGAGAGATCTGGGAAATTCGTTTATCAATGCGCAGAATACATATGGAATCAATGCATTGCTTGCTGTTGGAGTAGCAGCCAATGAAAGTGCATGGGGATCCAGCTGGATTGCACAGAATAAAAATAACTTATTCGGTCTGAATGCGATTGATACTTCGCCAGGACAGAGCGCAGATTATTTTGCCAGTCCGACACAGTGTGTCAATGAATTCACAGAGACATTTCTTTCAAAAGGATATATGAATCCACAGGATTGGCGTTATTTTGGAGGATTTCTAGGAAACAAAGCGAGCGGAGTGAATGTAAAATATGCCTCCGATCCGTACTGGGGTGAGAAAGCTGCAAATGTAGCCTGGAGTTTAGATAAGGCAAATGGTAACAGAGATGCGGGGAAATATACAATTGGAGTCAAAGATACGCTCAGTAATCAGCATACAGATCTGAATGTGAGACAGGAGAGAAGCGCTTCTGCAACAAAAGTATATTCCACCGGCACACAATCCAGCCATGCGTTTATTTTACTCGAACAAAATCCAACATCCGGCTTTTATAAAATTCAGTCAGATCCAGTATTAAATGGGAGCAGAAGCAGAATTCATTCCGGAAGTGGTCGGTATGACTTTACAAACATGTATGCTTATGTAAGCAGCGATTATATTACAAAAGTTTCTATCGGAAACGGGGATTCAGGAAACAGTAATTCTGGTAATGGAAATTCTGGAGGCAACAATGGAGGAACATCAGTGGATCCCGTGTCAGTGCCGGAGGCTCTGAAAAATGTGATCAGTTACTCAGCTCATGTACAAGATATCGGTTGGCAGGATGCGGTATCAAATGGTGTGATGGCAGGAACAAACGGAAGAAATCTTCCGATGGAAGCGATTAAAATTCAGACAAGCGGTGTGGCAGGGCTAGGTGTGAAATACAGTACACATACGAGAGATTTGGGATGGCTTGAATATGTGAGTGACGGAAGTGTTGGCGGGACAACGGGACAGGCGAAGCCAATCGAAGCTATTAAAATTGAACTGACAGGAGAAAAAGCGGCAGATTATGATATTTACTACCGGGTTCATGTACAAAATTTTGGATGGCTTGATTGGGCGGATAATGGTACTGCTGCAGGAAGTCAAGGATATGCTTATCATATAGAAGCGATTCAAATCGCAGTGCTTCCAAAATGGAGTAGTGCACCGGGGAAAACAGATACTCCGTTTCAAGTGAAATCCGTAGATCTTCAGTACCGTGCACATGTATCTGAAATTGGGTGGCAGGAGTATGTCGGAAATGGAACACTTGCAGGAACGGTAGGTAAAAATCTTCCGGTAGAGGCTCTTCAGATTGCAGTGAAAAATGCGGGCAATTTAGGAATAAAGTACAGTGCTCATGTAAGAGATATTGGATGGCAGGATTACGTAAAAGACGGCCAGACGGCAGGAACAACGGGAAGAGCACTCTCAGTGGAAGCTCTTAAGATTCAATTGACCGGATCGGCAGCGGCTAATTATGATATTTACTACAGAACACATGTGCAAAATCTTGGCTGGCTCGATTGGGCGAAAAATGGAGCAGCATCAGGAAGCGCAGGGTATGCATACCATGTGGAATCTCTTCAGATTATTATTATGCCAAAAGGAAGTGCTGCACCAGGGAAGACGGCGAATGCTTTTCAAGAGAAAGGGATAGAAATACAATATCAATCACATGTACAAGACATCGGCTGGCAGAATTGGGTAAAAAATGGCGAGTTGAGTGGTACGACCGGACAGGCAAAAGCGATTGAAGCAATGCATATTTCCCTTGTAAATGCAACAGCAGGAGGAAATATAGAGTACCGTGCACATGTGCAGGATATTGGCTGGCAAGGTTGGGTGAAAAATGGAGCGCAGACCGGTACAACCGGAAGGGCACTTCCGATGGAAGCGGTGAATATTCGCCTGACAGGAGCGTTGTCAGAAAAATATGACATTTATTACAGAACGCATTGTAGAGATTTTGGATGGCTTGGCTGGGCGAAAAATGGCGAGTCAGCAGGATCAGAAGGGTATGCAAAAAATATAGAAGCTATAGAGATCAAACTGGTCAAAAAAGGAGAGCAGGGACCATCAAGCGGTGGAACTGCCTTTAAAAAGAAATAAAAGCAAAAAAATGGCGGTGAATATCCGTCATTTTTTGTTGTGATTCTTTATTGAGAATCAATGAAAACAATGGTATAATAACTTGTTAGTGTAGAAAAGATTAAAAAAATGGAGAAAAAATGAAGAAAACAATCATTCAAAAGATATTTATCTCAGATGAGACAACTACAAAAAGTAATTTTTTGTGGAATACGATTGGAACGGGAATGTTGGCCGCAGCTACTATGCTTTTTACTGTGATTGTGGCACATCTGTCAGGAGAGAAAGCAGGAGGGCTGTTTTCTTTTGCACTTACAATCGGACAATGGATTGGAACAATTGCATATTTTGAACTCAGAACATTTCAGGTAACCGATGTTGCAAGAAGGCACTCGTACGCTGAATATTTTTATGCAAAAGTTTTCTGTTGTATACTGGCGGTGCTGGCAGGAGGCGGTTATATAATGCTCCGTGGAGGCACAGTGGAGAAGGCTTTCTTTATCTTTCTGCTTTGCATTTATAAAATTTTGGATGGATATTCAGATCTGTACGAAGGAGAACTTCAGAGATATGGTCGGATTGACGTTGCAGGGAAATTGTTGTTCTGGAGAGTTGCCGGAGGAATTTTGATTCTGACTGCAGGGATTTTACTTACACAAAATCTGACCGTGGCGGTTATTGCCATGATTGTATATTCTTTATTGATGATTTTTGTTGTAAATGAAAAAGCACTTAGAGTTTTTGAAAAAGGGAAGCTGACATTTAGGAAAAAAGAAGTAGGGACTGTCTTGATAGAATGTCTTCCTCTATTTCTCAGCAGTTTTTTGAACACTTATGTATATAGTGCTTCGAGAATGTCCGTGGATAAAGTGCTGGATGCAAGGTATCAGTTGTATTATGCGGCAATTTTTATGCCGGTAATGATCATTAATCTATTTAGCACATTTGTTTTTAAACCGTTGCTTTCCGTTATGGCAGAAGACTATGAACAGAAGAGGAAAAGACAGTTTTTTCTCATGATTGTTAAAGTGTGTGCAATTATTGTTGCAGTTACGGTAGTCTGTGAGCTAGGTGCTTATTTGCTAGGAATTCCGGTATTGTCTATTTTATATGGCATCAATTTGGGAGCATATAAAATTGATCTGCTGATTCTGCTTCTTGCAGGTGGGATTAATGCATTGGCATTTTTTATGTATTATATTTTGACTATTATGAGAAAACAAAAATATGCGTTGATTGGTTATGGAATGGAAGCGGTGGCAGCATTTGTCATTTCGGATTGGTTAGTCAGAAAGTATGCAATCAGAGGAGCAAGTGTGAGTTATCTGATAGCGGTAACCGTTTTATTGACAATCTTTGTGCTATTTATGATCTATAATATATGGAGAGGGAAAAAGGAAAATGGAAAATAAACATACATTTGCTATTTGTGCATATAAAGAAAGTAGTTTTTTGGAAGAATGTATCAAGTCTTTAAAGAACCAGTCGATTGAGAGTGAAATATTTATTATAACATCAACTCCTAACAGTTATATTGACAGAACAGCGGAGAAATATGGGATTCCTGTATATGTGAATACCGGAGAAGCTGGAATTGTTCAGGACTGGAATTTTGCTTATAAAAAGGCGCAGACAGAATTTGTGACAATTACTCATCAGGACGATGTGTATTTTGAAAAATATGCGGAGCATGTAGTGAGAGAATTTGAAAAATCTTCAAAGCCATTGATTTTCTTTACAGACTATGCAGAAATGCGTAATGGAGAAAAAGTGACGGATAACAGACTGCTCCGAATAAAACGCCTCTTGCTTCTGCCCTTAAAAGTGAAAGTGTTTAGAAAAAGTAGATTTGTGAGAAGAAGAATCTTGTCGTTAGGTTCTCCAATCTGCTGTCCATCGGTTGCTTTTGCGAAGAAAAATCTGCCGGAAACAGTATTCAAGCCGGGATTTGCTTCGGATGAAGACTGGGAGGCATGGGAATACATATCTAGATTCAAAGGTGAATTTATATATGACAAAGAAATATTGGTAGGACATAGAATTCATGAAGAATCCGAAACATCAAAAATCTTAGGGAACAATGCGAGAAATAAAGAAGACTATACGATGTTCTGCAAATTTTGGCCAAAGCCGATTGCCAAAATATTGGCAAGGTGGTATGCGGAAAGTGAAAAGTCAAATGAGTTGTCGTAATGTGGATGGGAGAACATATGAAAAAATTAATTATTATTCCAGCTTATAATGAGCAGGAAAGTATAAAGAAGACAGTCGAAGATATTATAAAAAATGCACCGGAGTTTGACTATATTGTAATCAATGATTGCTCTACTGATAGGACAAAAGAAATTTGTGAGACAGAAAAGTTTAATGTTGTGCATTTACCTGTGAATTTGGGAATTGGGGGTGCGGTTCAGACAGGGTACTTATATGCCGCAAGAAATGGATATGATATTGCTGTCCAAGTAGATGGAGATGGGCAGCATGATCCAAAGTTTTTAAGTAAAATGGCAGAGTTTATAGAAGCTGAACATGCAGATATGGTAATTGGCTCTCGATTTATTAATAAAGAAGGGTTTCAGTCATCAGGGGCAAGGCGTGTAGGAATTAAATATTTTACAATGTTAATAAAGTTACTTACAGGAGCAAAGATAACAGACCCAACGTCGGGGTTGCGGATGGTAAACAGAGAGATAATAGAATTTTTTGCGGAAGAATACCCAAAAGATTATCCGGAACCTGAAAGTGTTGTAGCTATTTTGAGAAGAAAGAAAAAAGTGTTAGAGTTACCTGTAATTATGAGAGAAAGAAGTGGGGGAGTGTCTTCTATCTCAATGAAAAAATCAGTGTATTATATGATAAAAGTATCACTTGCAATTTTGATTGAAAGGATTAGAAAATAGGAGGAGAAAAATGGATATCAAAATACAGTTGATTGTAGTGGTTATCATTGCTATTGCAATGGGAATTGTGGTTATGATGATTAGAAATAAGCAATTAGAGTTAAGATATGCCTTATCGTGGTTTGTGCTTGGTGTAGGGATACTTATTCTTGATTGTTTTCCAGATTTAATTACAGAATTGTCTGAAATTATGGGAATAGGAACACCGATTAATATGCTATTCTTCTTTGGATTTTGTTTTTCCTTAATGGTTATATTTGTTCTGACTGTTGTTGTATCAAAACTTACAGTGAAAGTAAAGAGACTTGCACAAGAAATTGCACTAATGGAAAATAAAGGTGAAATAGATGGAAAATAGAAAAAAAGGAAGTAAAATAATTGTAGCTTTTTTTGTGGCGATTTTGCTGTCGTTGGCAATTTCTACATTTATAACAAGCCATATGTGGGAAAGTGCTTCTATCATAATCGCATTAAGAGATATGAGAAAACAGATTATGTTAAATCGAGCGATTGTGCTAAGTCCAATTATCTTTTTTATAGAGCTTCATTTCGTAGTTGATATAAATACACTGTATACAAAAATATTTCGATATAGATGGATTTTGGGAGGAATAGTCTTAGTATTTCTTGTTATAAACAAATATAATGGGGATTCATTGGCTTGTTATAATTATATTCAACCTAATTTTCAAACAGAATTGGGGGAGCCATTTATTGGAGAGGAGAGATATATACGATCAGATGAGTACAGAGTGAATTCGCCTTCAGTATTATCATCGGGGAAAGGAGAAAATCCATACGGTCAGTATACAGATATCGCACGAGGAACAAAAACAGTAAACGGTGTATATGGGGTTAGTGCTAGATTAGGAACAGTTGCACAGGCGCCATGGAAATTAGTATTTCTTATATTGCCATTAGAATATGCCTTCAGTTTTTATTGGTATTTTCCTATTATTTTAGCATTCCTTGTAACGATTGAATTGTTTATGATTATTTCGAGAAAGAATGCACTGGTTTCTACGATGGGAGCATTTTTAGTTGTATCTTCAGCTTTTTGGCTTTGGTGGAGCTTTCCATTCATATTCATAGCAGGAGAGGCTAGTATCATATGTACATATTATCTTTTGGAATCTAAAGTGGTATGGAAGAAAATTTTATTTGCAATTGGATTTTCATTAGCGTTTAGTAATTTTGTGGTAAACTTGTATCCAGCATGGCAAGTCCCACTTGGATATTTGTTTTTAGTGATTGCTATATGGGTGATTCGAGAAAAATGGGATGAAATAAAGGCGTTAAATTGGAAACAGTGGGGAATCATAATAATAAGTATTCTAGTATCTATTGGACTAATTTTTTCCTATTTTTTTGATAATATTGAATATATACAAGCGATTATGCAAACGGCATACCCAGGAGATAGAAGACAGAGTGGTGGATTTAGTATTAATAAAGTGTTTTATTATGTCCAGTCACTATTTTATGCTTATAAGGATGTGGGAAATGCATCAGAAGCAGGTGTGTTTTTTAGTTTTTTCCCAATCCCCACATTAGTAGCAGGATATTGTTGGATAAAATCAAAAAAGAAAGATTGGCTTGTAGGAGGGCTTTTGCTGATTAGTATTCCTATGCTTATATATACAACTGTAGGATTGCCTGCAACTATAGCTAATATTACATTGTTAAGTTATAGTATGCCAGAAAGAGTAGTTGATATTATAGGATATATACAAATATATTTTATTGTAATTCTAATGTCTCGTTATGCAAAAAAGAGAAAATTTTCAATAGGCACAGCAAGTATTATTGCTATAGCTGTAGCTGGTAGCGCAGTATTCTTTTCAAAACAAAGCTATCCAGAATATTTATCTGGGTGGTCACTGCTGATAATGGTGTGTATCATTAGTGCGGGAGGTATAGTTCTATTATCTAATTTTAAGAGAACTATAAGCAAAATTTTTTGTATAGGAATGATTATAATATCGGTTATTACTGGTATTTATATCAGACCTATTTCAAAAGGTTTGGATACCATTTATGAAAAACCAGTAGCTCAGCAAATAGAAAAAATTACGAAAAAAGATCCAGATGCTAAATGGATTGCTCTCGACGGGACAGGAAACGCTTCTTTTATAACTATGTGTGGAGCTAAAACTATAAATTTTGTGAATTTTTATCCTAATATGGAACTTTGGGAAAAATTAGATGTAAATCACAATTACCAGAGAATTTACAATAGATATGCGCATATCGATATTGACTTTGTAGAGGGAGTAACAAGATTTCAAGAAGTTAGCCCAGATGCAATTCGAATAAAATTGGCATACAGTGATATAGAAAAGACAGAGGTTAAATATGTTTTTTCACAAGTCCCAGTAGAAAGTGATGAGAAGATAGAATTTTCAGAAATATATGGTGAAGATGGATGCTGGATTTATGAAGTGATTTATAAATCGCAAGAATAAATAAGGAAAAAAACTTGAATATAGGATGTTATGTGAGTATAATGACTATAAGAAAGTTTGAAGATGGAGGATAACTATGAGAACATATTTAGTAACAGGTGGAGCAGGATTCATTGGTTCAAATTACATTCATTACATGTTTAAGAAGTATGACAATGAAATTCGGATCATTAATGTTGACAAGCTTACTTATGCAGGAAATCTTGAAAATTTGAAAGATGTAGAAGATAGAGAAAATTATACATTTGTAAAAGCAGATATTTGCGATGCAGAAGCAATCAATAAGATTTTTGAGGAGAATGATATTGACCGCGTTGTACATTTTGCGGCAGAGAGTCATGTTGACAGAAGTATTAAGAATCCAGATGTGTTTGTAAAAACAAATGTACTTGGAACATTAGTGATGCTCAATGCGGCAAAGGCTGCATGGGAGTTAGAAGATGGAACATTCAAAGAAGATAAAAAGTTCCTTCATGTATCTACAGATGAGGTATATGGATCACTGGAAGAAGAAGGAGAATATTTCTACGAGACAACTCCTTATGATCCACACAGCCCATATTCAGCAAGTAAAGCATCTTCTGATATGCTTGTGAAATCTTATATGGATACTTATAAATTCCCTGCAAATATTACGAATTGCAGCAATAACTATGGACCTTATCAGTTTCCAGAAAAGTTGATTCCACTTATCATCAATAATGCTCTTCAAGGGAAACCACTTCCTGTATATGGAGATGGAAAAAATGTCAGAGACTGGTTATATGTAGAGGATCATGCGAAGGGAATCGATATGGTTCAGGAAAAAGGAAGATTATTCGAGACATATAATATTGGTGGACACAATGAGAAGCAGAATATCGAGATTATTCATATTATTCTTGATACACTTCAGGAGATGCTTCCGGAAGGCGATCCGAGAAAAGAACTTGTCAGTGAAAATTTGATCACATATGTGACAGATAGAAAAGGTCATGATAGAAGATATGCGATTGCTCCGGATAAAATTAAGAAGGAAGTAGGCTGGGTTCCGGATACTATGTTTGCAGAGGGAATCAAACTTACGATCAAGTGGTTCTTTGAAAATGAGGACTGGATGAAAAATGTCACAAGCGGTGACTATCAGAAATATTATGAAGAAATGTATAAATAAGAATTAAAAGACCGTACTTTTGTATGCAGATGATAGTATACAAAAGTACGGTTTTTAAGTAAATTAAAAATTTTTCCCGAGTTTATCTAATGCGTGACGAAGAGGAGCAGTAATTTTCCATGAAGTAGAATTAGTAATGGTATTGAGTGATGAGGATAAATAAGTCACCTGCTCCTGAAGTTCTTTCAAATGACTTTCGCATTGTTGAAGCTCTTCTGTCAATGTTTGGATTTTATCTGTGTGATGTTTCGCATTTAATAAAGCGGTTTGAACAAACGAGTCACAGAAAATGTGTTGGTTACTGAGTGCATAGTAGGAAATTGAAGTAAAGTGGTAGGAAGCTTCAAGAACTTCAGCAGTTTTTGGACAGGCTAACAGTTCTCCGAGCTTCATGATTCCAAGAATTGGATTTTGTTTTCCACCATATTTGCAATCGCAAAGTAAGAAGGCCTGTTCGCAGAGAAGTTCTTCCGGAGTAGCTGCGTGAGGATTACGAAAATAAGAGTGAAAAGTGCGTACAAATAATTCGGTATCCATATTTTCAAAAAAGTGGTTGCGGATCAGTAAATATTCATTTAAGTATCTGGTTGTATCAGATTCTGTGGTGGAACTTGTATTTAAAGTGGAGGAGGATAAAAATCGTCGCATGATAGTCAGATTTTCCTCTATAACAAAAATAGGATATTTTTTGGCAATGCGGATCCAGTAATCAAAGTCGTGAGCTTGCCGGTAAGCCGGATTGAAGTATCCGATTTCTTTTTGGATTTCGGTTTTCATAAGCACGGAAGGATGGGAAAGGCAGTTTCCGTGAATGAAGAAAAATTCTAGCCAGTGCTCTTGACAGGATGGATGGCTACCGTTGAATAAGTTGTAAAGCTCTCGTTCAGAATCGTTGATACTATTTCCATGTTCATCAATTAAGTCCGTCCATGAAAAGCAAATATTACAATCTGGAGTTTTCTGCATGAAGTCTAGCTGCTTTTGCAGTTTGTTGGGATACCAAAGATCGTCGCTGTCGATTCTCGCAAGATATTCACCAGTCACTTTTTGAAAACCAAAGTTGGTAGCGTGACAAATATGTTGATTTTTTTCTAAAAAATAATATTCGATGCGGGGATCCCTACTGGCATAATCTTTTATGATTGTCTGGGAACAATCAGTAGAACCATCATCAACTATAATAAATTGGATGTTTTGATAAGTCTGCGATAAGACACTTTCAATTGTTAGTGAGAGATGGGCTGCATGATTGTAGTTTATCATTAAAACACTTATTTTTGGATAAAACATAGAGAACCTCCTAATTTCATATTGATGTCAGCGTATCACGGTCTGACAAATTTGTAAAGAGAGCATAGGCGGGGAAGAAGAGAAGAAGAGGATTCTTGGAAGAATTTCAGAATCTTAAAGAAATGTGAAAAATATCTCAAAGATTGAAAAAGACAGAAGGAAGTGCTATAATACAACGTGACTTAATGTGCAGTTGCCAAAAACTACATCATGTCGGAAACCGAAAAGTTAGAAATGTGTATATAAAAAGTAGGAGGTACTTAAAATGAAAGGTATTATTTTAGCAGGTGGTTCAGGGACAAGATTATATCCACTGACAAAAGCAGTGTCAAAGCAGATCATGCCGGTCTATGATAAGCCGATGATCTATTATCCGTTATCCATTTTGATGCTGGCTGGAATTCGGGAGATTCTTGTAATTTCTACACCGAGAGATCTTCCGGTATTTGAGGAGTTACTTGGAACAGGAGAGGATTTAGGATTGAAGATGTCCTATGCGGTTCAGGAAAGTCCTAGAGGATTGGCAGATGCATTTATCATTGGAGAGGAATTTATTGGAAATGATAGTGTAGCTCTGATTTTAGGAGATAATATTTTCTATGGACAGAGTTTTTCGAAAATTTTACGAGAGGTGGCTTCACGGGAGTCCGGAGCAACAATTTTTGGATATTATGTAAGAGATCCGAGAGAGTATGGTGTAGTAGAATTTGATGAAAATGGAAAAGCGCTTTCGATTGAAGAAAAGCCGGAACATCCAAAATCAAATTATGCAGTACCAGGATTATATTTCTATGACAATGATGTTGTGGAAATTGCGAAGAATGTAAAGCCGTCTGCGCGTGGGGAAATTGAGATTACAAGTGTCAACAATGCATATCTTCAGAGAGGAGATTTGCGTGTAGAAACTTTGGGACGCGGTTTTGCGTGGTTGGATACTGGAAATCATGATGCACTTTTAGATGCGGCAGATTTTGTAGCAGCATTCCAAAAACGTCAGGGATTGTATATTTCGTGTATCGAAGAGATAGCATATAAGAGAGGATTCATTGACAAAGAGCAGTTGATCAAACTTGCACAGCCGTTATTGAAGACTGCATATGGAAAGTATCTGATGGAAGTGGCAGAAGGATTATAAGATTCGTCTGTAAATAAAAAGAAAGAAGGAAATTTCAATGGGAAAAATTACAGTAGAAACATGTGAAATTGAAGGACTGAAAGTGATTACTCCTACAGTATTTGGAGATGAACGTGGATATTTTATGGAAACATATAATTACAATGATTATAAAGAAGCGGGAATCGATATGGAGTTTGTTCAGGACAATCAGTCAAGCTCTAAGAAGGGAGTATTAAGAGGATTGCATTTTCAGATTAATTTTCCGCAAGATAAGCTTGTGCGCGTAGTGAGCGGAGAAGTATTTGATGTCGCGGTTGACTTAAGAGAAGGATCCAAGACATACGGACAGTGGTATGGTGTGTTACTTTCTGCTGAAAATAAGAAGCAGTTTTTCATTCCGAAAGATTTTGCACATGGATTTTTAGTTCTTTCTGATACAGCAGAGTTTGCATACAAATGTACTGATTTTTATCATCCAAATGACGAGGGCGGACTTGCATGGAATGACCCGGATATCGGGATTCAGTGGCCGATTCCGGAAGGAATGGAACTGACCATTTCTGAAAAGGATCAAAAATGGACAGGGATCAAGACGCTAAAGAAAGACAAGTAATTGGAGGATAAACTGTGTCAGTATATATACAGAATTTTTTGAAATTCCGACCACTTTTGATGGAGTTGGTCACAAGAGATATTAAGACAAAGTACAGACGTTCTATTTTAGGTGTATTGTGGACACTTTTGAACCCGTTACTCATGATGCTTGTATTGTCGGTCGTATTTTCGCATATTTTCAAATTTCAGGTGGAAAATTATCCGCTATACATTTTAAGCGGACAAGTTGTGTTTAACTTTTTTTCAGAGTCAACATCAAGTGCGATGTCATCGATCATCAATAATGCACCTTTGATCAAAAAGGTGTATATTCCGAAATACTTATTTACACTTTCCAGAGTTGCATCGAGTGTTGTCAATGTGATGGCTTCTTTCTGTGCGCTTATTGTTGTAATGGTATTTTCTGGTATTGAATTAAACTTTACTGTATTGCTTCTTGTTGTTCCAATGGGGATACTGATTATTTTTTCAACGGGGATTGGTCTGCTTTTGGCAACAGTAGCCGTAAAATTCAGAGATATCATCCATTTATATGGGGTATTGATTACTGCATTAACTTATTTGACACCGGTTATTTATCCGATTTCTATCTTGCCGGCAAAAATACGTTTCTTCGTAGAATTAAATCCGCTGACAGGAATTTTAAATATGTTTAGAAATCTAATGTTCTATAACACGCTTCCGACAGTGGGACAGCTTTTGACAAGTGTTACCATTGCAATCGGCACATTCCTACTTGGATTGTTCGTATTTTACAAGAATCAGGATAAATTTATTCTTAATATTTAGGAGAGAAAATATGTCGGAAATTATGGTAGAAGTTTCAAATGTTTCTGTAAAATTTCATCTATCACGGGAACGGATTGACAGTATCAAAGAGTATATTATTAAAAAAATTAAAAACCAGATTGAGTATGATGAGTTTATGGCGCTTCAGGATGTCAGCCTTACTGTGGAAAAAGGAGAGTCTGTTGCGCTGATCGGTTTAAATGGCTGTGGGAAAAGTACACTTTTAAAAACAGTTGCTGGTGTTTTAAAGCCGTTTAAGGGAAGTGTGAGAGTTTATGGAACGGTAGCGCCGCTGATAGAATTGGGGGCAGGATTTGACCATGATCTTACAGCAAGAGAAAATGTGTTTTTAAATGGAGCAATCCTTGGATACGATCGTAAGTCTATGGAAAAACACTATGAGGATATTGTGGAATTTTCAGAACTTAGAGATTTTATGGATGTGCCGATCAAAAACTTTTCCTCAGGAATGTTGGCAAGACTGGCATTTGCGATTGCAACGATTGGTACACCGGATATTTTGATTGTAGATGAAGTGCTCTCTGTTGGAGATTTTCGTTTCCAACAAAAGTGTGAGAAGCGTATCCAACAAATGATGAAGAAGGATACATCGATTTTATTTGTTTCTCACAGTATTGATCAGGTGAAGAAACTGTGTACAAAAACAGTGTGGATTGAAAAAGGAAAGGTCAAAATGATCGGACCGACAGAGGAAGTCTGTGCTCTTTATGAACAGGCATACTAAAAGAAGAACAGAAGTGAGGTTTATTATGAAAAAAATAGTAAAAACAATCATCATGATACTTCTGATGGTAGCTGTCGGTGCAGTTCATGCATATGGGCAGTGGAAGCAGCCGGTATATGATACAACGGTAGATGCAGCCGAATATCAGAATGTGGGTGAGATTAGCGGGACAGCAAAGATTGAGCAGGAATTTACGGCAGAGTATAACGGAATGAATGGGCTGTTTGTTCGCACATCTACATGGGGACGAGTGAACGATAGCAAGATGACGTATGAGCTTGTCAATATAAAAGATGATTCGGTAATCGCAGAAGGAGTACTGAAAGTTTCTGAAGTGACAGACAATGATTACAAAGAGATTACTTTTCCAGAGGTGAAAGAAAGTAAGGGAGAAGAGTATCGCTTTACAATTGCAGCAGATGGAATCAACAACGGAGAAGGAATCAGTATTTTTACGACGAAGAAGGCAGAGAGTGCAGAAGTGCTGAAAGTAAGTGGAAAGGAACAGGATCAGGCACTTGTAATGAAAGTGCAGGCAAAAGAATTTAATTGGGAAGATTTTATTGTTCTGATCGGATTACAACTTTATGTCGTTGGTTTCGTGAAGTTGTTGTACAGATTTTTGAAATAGAAGGCAGATTGGAGGAAGCATGCAGTATAAAAGTTGTATTGACGTAATAAAATACCGGATAAAACCTGAAGAAGCTTATATAAGGATTAATGGATGGGCATTTGAAAAAAATGGACAGCCATTAGAAATAATTACTGAGATCAATGGGAAGGTAGTTCCAAACAGATTAAAGAAAATCAAGCGTCCGGATGTGGCAGAAAAGTTTAAAAAGATGGAAGTAGATAAGATGTGTGGATTTCATATAAAAGTTTATGTGGATCCTCAAAAGGACATCGAAGATTTTCGATTTTATCTCCAGTCTGGGAAAGAAAAAAAACTTATCAAAAAGCTTGACAAGAAGGAAATAGAAGAGATTATTGATCGTAGCACGATTTCACACAATGTAGAGCAATATTACATTGATCGTGAAAAAATTGTGGTATCTGGATGGGCATTTTCCAATGCGAAAGCAGGAAAAATGAAAATTCAGGTGTTTGATAATGCTGAGACTGAAAAGAAAGTAGTACTTCAGGTCTTAAATCGTACTGATTTGATAGAAGCAGGATTTGTTTCCAAGGAAAATTGTAGATGTGGATTTCATTTAGAATTTCCATATGAGAGAGAAAAAAGATACAAGTTGCGTTTGTCAGATGGAATAAATGCAATTAATATCTATTTAGAACCGCAGAAACTGTTAAAAAAGCAGAGAATCAAATCAACAGTTGGTTTTATTAAACAGGGAATTAAAAAAACAAATCCAAGAACCGTAAAGAAAGTGGTCAAATATATTCGTGTCAATGGTGTCAGAGGATTAAAAGCTTATATCATACAGGGAGTCAACCGAACAGAAAAGTCGTACGCGGAGTGGTTTACAGAAAATCTGCCATCTAGAGAAGAATTGGATCAGCAGAGAAAAACTGTTTTTGATAAACAGCCTAAAATCAGCATTATTGTACCGACTTACCGGACACCGGAAGTGTTTTTAAGAGAGATGATTGATTCTGTTGTGAATCAGACTTATGGAAACTGGGAACTTTGCATTGCAGATGGCAGTGAAGGGGATCCGGTTGTAGAAGCAATTCTGGAGGACTATACAAAGAAGGATTCAAGAATTAAGTATCGTTTATTAGAGAAGAATCTCGGAATTGCAGATAATACAAATGCTGCATTAGAATTGGCAACGGGAGATTATATTGGATTGTTTGATCATGATGACATTTTGGCAGAAAATGCATTATATGAGATTGTCAATGCCCTGCAGGAAGATGATTATGATATTTTGTATACTGATGAGGATAAGATCAGTGGAGATGGGAGAGAACACAATGATCCGAATTTTAAACCGGATTTCAGCATGGATCTTTTCCGGTCCCACAACTATATCACACACTTTTTTGTAGTAAAGCATTCCATCATGAACAAAATCGAGGGATTCCGGTCAGAATATGATGGATCGCAGGATTATGATCTGATGTTTAGATGTATTGAAAATTCAGAAAAAATCAAACATATTCCTATGATTCTTTACCATTGGAGAATTCATCAAAATTCAGTAGCAGGTGATCCGGCAAGTAAAATCTATGCATATGATGCGGGAAAACGCGCAATCGAGGCTCACTTAAAGCGGATGAATATTGCGGCAAGTGTAGAGCACCAAGGGCTGTGGGGAATGTATCATGTGAAATATGAGACACCAGGAAACCCACTGATTTCTATTGTGATTCCAAACAAAGATCACACTAAGGATCTTGATGTCTGTATTCGATCTATTCAGGAGAAGAGCAGTTATCGAAATTTTGAGATGATTGTGGTAGAAAATAATAGTACAGAGAAAGAAACTTTTTCTTATTACGAAAAGATTCAGGAAGAATTTGAAAATGTAAAAGTAGTTACATGGGAAGGCAGCTTCAATTATTCTGCAATCAATAACTTCGGGGTGAAGTATACAAACGGTGAATATTTGTTGTTTTTAAACAATGATACGGAAATGATTTCAGAGCATGCATTAGAGGAAATGCTGGGATGTTGTATGAGAGAAGAAGTGGGAGCTGTTGGTGCTAAACTTTTATATGAAGATGATACGGTGCAACATGCAGGTGTTGTTGTAGGTTTTGGAGGATATGCAGGTCATGTCAATACAGGAATTGGCAGGGATGACTATGGCTACATGGTAAGAGCGATGATCAATTGTAATTACAGTGCTGTGACAGCGGCATGTATGTTGACCAAAAAAGAGTTGTTCTTACAAGTAGGCGGCTTTGATGAACAGTTTGTAGTTGCATGTAATGATGTGGATTATTGCCTTCAGCTCCGCTCGTTGGATAAGCTGATCGTCTATAATGCGTTTGCAGAATGGTATCATTACGAATCGAAGTCAAGAGGATATGAAGATACACCTGAAAAGCTGGCACGGTTTGAAAATGAAGTGAAAAAATTCCAAAAGAAATGGCCGGAGATATTGGAAAAAGGGGATCCATTCTATAATCCTAATTTCCCTGTCACACAGGCACCATTTACTTTGGGGTAAAACAGATTAAAAATGGAGGGCGCAGATGAAAGTATTAGTAACAGGGACAAAAGGACAGCTTGGATATGATGTGGTAAATGAGCTGGAGAAGAGAGGACATACAGCAGTTGCAGTTGATATTGAAGAGATGGATATTACAGATGCTGTTTCAGTTGAGAGGGTTATTACGGAAGCAGAGGTAGAGGCAGTGATCCACTGTGCGGCTTACACAGCAGTTGATGCTGCGGAAGATAATGTGGAAATCTGTCGGAGAGTCAATGCAGAAGGAACCGAGAATATTGCAAAGGTATGTAAAAAACTAGATCTAAAAATGATCTACATCAGTACCGATTATGTATTCGATGGAGAGGGTGAAAGACCATGGGAACCGGATGATGAGAGACATCCTCTAAATGTATATGGACAGACGAAATACGAAGGAGAACTTGCAGTAGAAAAGTATCTGGAGAAATATTTTATTGTTCGTATTGCATGGGTATTCGGTGTGAATGGAAAGAACTTTATCAAGACAATGCTGAAGCTTTCAGAAACTCATGAAGAATTGAATGTTGTGGACGATCAAGTAGGATCCCCGACGTATACTTATGATCTTGCGGTATTGCTTGTGGATATGGTAGAGAGCGATAAATATGGAAGATACCATGCGACAAATGAAGGACTCTGTACCTGGTATGAATTTGCAAAAGAGATTTTCAGACAGGCAGGTGTAGAGGTGAAAGTAAATCCGGTTACAAGCGATATGTTCCCTGCAAAAGCAAAGAGACCTAAGAATAGCAGAATGAGCAAGGAGAAGCTCGATGCAAATGGATTCCACCGACTTCCAACATGGCAGGATGCGTTGGAAAGATATCTTAGCGAGATTCGCTAGAATGAAGGAAGGTATTTTCATGAAAAGCAGATGGAAACAGATGTGCATTTTTCTCGTATTGATCCTGAGTATGATTGGATGTGGACAGAAAGAAACGGAGCCGAAGGAAGAACAGACTCAGACAGAAGATACAAAAGAGGAAGGAAGCACGCAGGAAACACAACAGAAGGAAGAATCAACTCAGTCTGCAGAGCCAGAGCAGGGAAGCCAGTCACAGAAGGAAATCAAAATCTATTTTGCAAATAAAGATGCGTCTGGTTTTGAAACGGAAGAGGTTGCAATGGAAGACGTATCAGCCGAAAAGATTTGGGAACAACTTGTGGCAAAAGGTGTTGTACCGGCAGATACGCAAGTAATCAGCTGTACAGAAAAGACTATTGATGGGGAAAAGGCATTGCAGTTGGATCTGTCTGAAAAATTTTCCACTTATCTGAATGGGCAGGGTTCCTCTGGAGAGTACTTGACAGTAGGGTGTATCTGTAATACTTTTTTGGATGCTTTTGATGGAGAGTCGATACGGATAACCGTAGACGGGAAAAAACTTGAGACAGGTCATGCGGAATATCCGGGATATTTGTCAAAATATGAATCCGAATAGAAGGTTTTAGAAAAATATGAGTGAAAAAGAGACAAAGACATTTAAAATTAAATGGACAAAAGTCTTGAAGAAAGTATCCCCTTATAACATTAAAAAGGGGATACTTTATTTAAGGCATTATGGTCCGAAAGAATTTTGGGTAAAACTTACGGAGCGATTCCAGGCAGATGATGTAGATTATGAGCAGTGGTATGAGAATCATAAGGCTTTGCCCGAAGAACTGGAAAAGCAAAAAAACGAAAAATGGAAAAGAAAGCCATTGATCAGCATTGTAGTTCCTGTTTATAATACTCCGCAGGTATTTTTGCGGCAAATGATTGAATCAGTTCAAAACCAGTCCTACTCCGAATGGGAACTTTGTATTGGAAATGCAAGCCCGGAAAATAAGGAAATGAAAAAGATTCTGGAGGAATATAAAAACGATGCTCGGATCAAAGAAGTAGAAATTCCGGAGAATAAAGGAATTTCGCAGAATACAAACAGAGCGATGGAGATTGCTTCCGGAGAATGGATCGGTCTTTTGGATCACGATGATCTTCTCGCTCCGAATGCACTGTATGAGATTGCGAAAGCGGTAAATGAGCATCCAGATGCAGAAGTGATCTATACGGATGAAGATAAGGTGACCACTGATTTGAAAGAACATTTTCAGCCGCACTTAAAGCCAGATTTCAACTTAGATCTTCTCCGTTCCAACAACTACATCTGTCACTTCTTCGTAGCCAGCCGTGATCTGATCAAGCGTGTAGGAGGATTCCGCCCGGAATTTAACGGAGCGCAGGACTATGATTTGATTCTTCGCTGTACGGAGCAGGCGAAGCAGATTGTGCATATTCCAAAAATTTTGTATCACTGGCGTGTCCACAAGGCGTCAACTGCAGATAATCCGGCTAGCAAGATGTATGCGTTTGATGCGGGAAAGCGTGCAATTGAGGAACATCTTGTCCGCTGTCGTACAAAGGGAACCGTACAGCATACGAAAGATCTTGGATTTTACCGGGTAAAATATGAAGTCTGCGGGGAACCACTTGTATCGATCATTATTCCAAATAAGGATCAGTCGGAAGCGCTGAAAAAATGTCTGGATTCGATTCGAGAAAAGACAAGCTATCGGAATTATGAGATTATTATTGTAGAAAATAATAGTGAGGAGCCGGAAACATTTGCCTTCTATAAAAAGATTGCAGGGGAGAAGATTAAAATCGTCACCTGGGAAGGGGAATTTAATTATTCCGCGATCAACAACTTCGGTGTTCGTCATGCGAGAGGAGATTATCTTCTGCTTCTCAACAATGATGTGGAGATTATTAACGGGGACTGGCTGACAGAGATGCTTTCCCACTGCCAGAGAAAAGAAGTGGGAATTGTCGGGGCGAAGTTATATTATCCGGATAATACGATCCAGCATGCAGGAATCATCATCGGGATCGGAGGCGTTGCAGGAAGTGTCTTTGTAGGACTTCCAAGAGCGTTTTCAGGATATCTTCACAAGGCATCGATCCAGCTTGATCTCAGCGCGGTCACTGCAGCATGTATGCTTGTAAAACGCTCTGTATTTGAGCAGGTCGGCGGGCTTGAGGAAAAGCTGAAAGTAGCGTTTAATGATGTGGATTTCTGCCTGCGCGTCAGAGAAAAAGGGTACCTTGTTGTCTATGATCCGTATGCAGAGCTGTATCATTACGAATCGAAGACAAGAGGTGCTGAGGATACGAAAGAGAAGATCAGACGGTTTCAGACGGAAATCGAATATATGAGAAGCCACTGGATCGGGCTTCTGAAAAAAGGCGATCCGTATTACAATTGTAATCTGTCACTGACAAAGTGGGATTATTCGTTGAAAAATAATCAGAGGAGCTAAGAGATAGATGTACGATGTGTCAGTCGTTATACCAAACTACAACGGAATAAAGTATCTGGAGCATTGTCTGGAGGCTCTGGAAAAGCAGAGAGAGGTTGCCTTTGAGACGATCATTGTAGACAACTGTTCGCAGGATGGAAGCGCCAGCCTGGCGAAAGAGAAGTTTCCACAGTGCTGCTATCTGTCGCTGGATCAGAATTATGGCTTCTGCCGCGCGGTCAATGAAGGAATCAAAAAGGCAGCGGCTCCGTTTGTAGTGCTTCTCAACAATGATACAGAAGTGGAGCCTGAATTTTTGAAAAATCTGTTGGATTGTATCAGTAAGGATGAGCGGATCTTTTCGGTGGAGGCTCGGATGATGCAGTATCACAGAAGAGAACTGATCGACAGTGCGGGGACATCTTATTCAGCGCTCGGATGGGCATCGGCAAACGGAAAAGATAAGACAAAAGAAAAGTTTCTGACTTCCCGGAAGGTGTTTGCGGCATGCGCGGGAGCGGCAATCTACCGGAAATCGGTCTTTGAGGAGATTGGATATTTTGATGAGGAGCATTTTGCATATCTGGAAGACATTGATATCGGATATCGTGCAAGGATTCACGGATATTACAATGTCTATGAGCCGTCAGCAGTTGTCTACCATGTGGGAAGCGGGACGAGCGGCTCCAGGCACAATGAATTTAAGGTGAAATATTCATCGAGGAATAATGTCTATCTGATTTATAAAAATATGCCGCTCCTTCAGATTTTATTGAATAGTCCATTTTTGTTGATTGGTTTCCTCGCAAAAACGATCTTTTTTACTGTAAAAGGATTTGGGAAAACTTACGTAAAAGGACTTGCAGAAGGAGTACGCCTTTCTCGAAATAATCGGGAGAAAAAGATTGTTTTCCAGAGAAAAAATTTTGGCAGTTACTGGCAGATTCAAAAGGAACTGTGGAAGAATCTGCTTGTATATTTTCAATAGGAATATAAAAAGTAAAGGAATGAAAAGGCTGTTGCAGCAGAATATTTGCAAAATCGATGGGCGCCGGAGGCGTTTCAGGAAGAGGCAAAGAAAAGCTGCAATAGCCTTTTTTTGTTTCGGTTAAAAAATAAAATGCAACCTTTTCCGCCTGCGGAACGTCTAATAGTTGAAGAGAAAAATCATTTACAAGAAAAACAACGGGAGGAGGGGCAAATGTGATACAGCTTGTCAGAAGAGCAAAGAAAAAAGATGATCAGGCTTTTATAGAGCTGATTGACCGATGCAAAGGGGGTCTTTATAAAGTGGCTAGAAGTTATCTGAATAATGAAGAGGACATTGCAGATGCGATTCAGGAGACGGTCATAGATTGTTACGAGAAGATTGGAAGCCTCAGGGAGGCAAAATACTTTAAAACATGGCTGACAAGGATCCTGATCAATAATTGTAATGACATCTTAAGATGTGGAAGGAGGGAGTGCCCTTTGGAGGAAGCAGCACAGATCAGAGGAGAGAGCAGGGAGTTGGAGAGATGTGAGTTTGAGGACGTTCTGGATGCGTTGGATGAGAAATATCGGATCATTCTTGTGCTGTACTATGGTGAGGGATTTAAAATACGGGAGATTGCACAGATTCTGGAATTGGAAGTGAATACCGTAAAGTCCAGGCTTTCCAGAGGAAGAAAGCAGTTTGAACACATGTATTGTATGGAACCGAGTATGCAGAGGGGGTAAAAAAGATGAATAAAAAATTTGACGAAGAAGTAAAGAAAAAGCTGAGGGAAGATGTGGATGTGCCGGAATGTGTAGATGAGGGGATTAAGAGGGCATATGATATGATCGGGATTTCCGGTGAACGAAAGGTAATCCGGAGAAGAAAGAGAATCTGGCCGGCAGTTGCAGCGGTTGCCGCGTTGACGGCGGGGCTTTCCATCACGGCGGCAGCAGTGAATTATTATCTGAAAGTTCATCTGGAAGAAGAGGGACAGGTTCTGAAATATTATATTGAAGTGGATAAAGAGCAGAAAGAAGCACACCAGATCGAAGTGAATCCGACGTATCTTCCAAAGGGATTTGAAGCAGAACAGGCAGAAGAAGGGGCGCCAAAGAAAACCTACGGGACAGCGGAGGGAGATAGTATTTCCATTATTTCTTATAATGCGGCAGAACTTTATCGAATGTCGCAGCTCGAGGAGAATGTTTTTGCCGAATATCGGAAAGACAGCTATAGTGCAGTTGAGGGAGAACAGAAGTTAGATCTGTTTACGAGAAAAAACGAGAAAGTAGACAGTGACAGGGAGATTACAGATGTATATCTGTTTAGTGAAGAAGAGGGATATGGAGTATGGATCTGGAGTGAGAGCAGTCTGGAGCAGGAAGAACTGGTGAAAATTGCAAACGGGCTGGAGATTACTGTCTTAGAGGAAACTGTTCCATATCCGTCTGAGGCGGAAATTGCAGAAGAACGGCAAAATGACAAAGATGCAGCCAAAAAAGCCGAAGCAGAGCAGGAGTATCGGAGCAGCAATGGGGTTTCAGAAGAATTGGTTTATCAGGTTGGCGAAGAAGTAAAAGACACAACGAGAGAGATGATGGCAGAGTCATATCCAGATTATCTGAGAGAAGTTTATCTGAGCGAAGAGGAGGATATCAGATTTACTGTTCTTAGTACAGCAGTGTCAGATACACTTCCGACAGATACATTTTCGCAGCAATATTTTACAACAGACATGGAAAACTGGATGAACGAAGACACGTCGTTAAAAGCACACCAGAGATATCGGCTTGGAGAAGAGGAAGGACAGACGACTTTTGATGCACGGGCAGACAAAGAGGCAGAGACAGTGAATTCAAAGTATGTCATCGTGAAGATGAAAGCGAAAAATGTATCTGCGTTTCAGACAGACTTGAATAAGACAGTGGGCGTGTCAATTGCACCGATTCTTATCGTGATGCAGGAAGGAGAAGCGGGAAAGCTTGTGTATCCGCAGGAAACATTCTGGTCGGCAAATGAAGGATATGATCTCCAATGGGGAGCAGAAAGAGGAGGATCATTCCCAATTTATTTTGACAAGCCATATTTTACAGAGGGAATCAAGGGAGTAAAATCAAGGCTGTTTTGTCCGCTTGCTCCGGGGGAGGAAATGGAATATACATTAGTCTATGTGGTAGACGAAGATCAGTTTTCAAATATGTATCTGCATTTTTATCCGCAAAATGAGATAGAGATAAATGGAGAGTATCTGACAACTCCGTATGTGGACATCAGCCAGTAAAGAAAGCAGACAGAAATCTGAATGAAAGATTCAGATGACAAAAAAGAACTTGTGTGGATGGGAGAAAAGAAAGAAAAATCTCCATCGCATAAGTTCTTTTTTGTTACAAAAATATTACAAAGACTACACTTTTTCTTGTGATTTTTAAAACTTTATTGTATTATATATAGGATAATGGAAAAAAATAGATATAGAATCAAATGAAATAAACAATAGATGAGAAACGGGTGAATGAATTTTGATCAAAGATAATCAGAAACATTTTAACCGGATGCATGTTGTGCTGGATGCATGTGTGATTATTTTTTCTTATGTTCTGGCATGGTATCTTCGGTTTAAGAGCGGACTGTTTCAGCAGGATCCGTGGTTTTTATCTCTTCATGAATATATGGGAGCACTTCTCTACATTGTTCCGGGCTACTTAATGTTGTATTATTTATTCCAGCTTTATACGCCGAAGCGGGTACGTGGACGGAGACTGGAAGCATGGAATATTCTGCAGGCAAACACGATTGGGCTGATGGTGTTCACATTCGTGTTGTATATTATAGAGCAAGCAAACTTTTCCAGAAAAATGATCGCGATTTTTTTCTGCGTGAATATTGTGACAGAGATTTTTATGAGAAATCTTGTGCGGCATTTTCTGCGGGATATGCGGAAGCGCGGTTATAATCAGAAACATATGATTTTGATTGGATACAGCCGGGCAGCGGAGCAATACATTGACCGGATCAAGGCAAATCCAGAGTGGGGATACACCATCCGGGGAATTCTGGATGACAATCAGCCGAGAGGAATGGAATATAAGGGTGTCAAGGTGATTGGTACGATTGAAAATCTAAAGATCATCCTGCCGCAGAATCGTTTGGATGAGATTGCGATCACACTTGGAATTAATGAGTATTCCAAGTTGGAATCCATTGTTGCAATGTGCGAAAAATCAGGAGTGCATACGAAGTTTATTCCGGATTATAATCACATTATTCCGACCAAACCGTACACGGAGGATCTTTTGGGACTTCCGGTCATCAATATCCGCCATGTACCACTCAGCAACACATTGAACCGATGGATGAAGCGATTGATGGATATTTTCGGAGCCATCGTCGCAATTATTTTATTCTCTCCGGTCATGCTGCTTGCAGCAATCCTTGTCAAGACGACATCAGAAGGACCGCTGATTTTCAAGCAGGAGCGTGTGGGACTTCACAACAGACCATTTTATATGTATAAATTCCGATCAATGGTTGTGCAGGATAAAGCAGCAGAGAAAGGAAAGTGGACCGTCCAGAATGATCCGCGCGTGACACCGATCGGCAAATTTATGAGAAAGACAAGCATCGACGAACTTCCGCAGTTGTTCAATGTCCTGAAAGGTGAGATGAGCCTTGTGGGACCAAGACCGGAACGACCGTTTTTTGTAGAGAAATTTAAAGAAGAGATTCCGCGCTACATGGTCAAACATCAAGTACGCCCGGGGATTACTGGGTGGGCACAGATCAATGGCTACCGGGGGGACACTTCTATTATGAAGCGAATCGAATATGACTTGTATTATATTGAAAACTGGACTATCGGGTTGGATATTAAAATATTGATTTTGACGTTCTTTAAAGGCTTTATCAATAAAAATGCATATTAGTAAGGAGATTATAGATGGGAACAAAGAGACCGTCCGGGAGACGATATCCGGAAGATGAAAGAGAGATGAGAGCAGCAAGATCCGCTTCGGAGCGGAGACGACTTGCACTGGAGGAGAAGAGACGGGCGAAGAAGAAAAAGAGGAGAAGAAGAATCGGTATTTTAGTAGCTGAAGTGATTATCCTCAGTGTATTGTGTGTTTTTGCATATGCGACAGTAAAGATGGACAAGCTTGATTTCAATTTTCTGGATGAAGATAAGCTGGAAGTATATAAGGACACCGGACCGTATACAAATATAGCGCTGTTTGGTCTTGACGCCAGGGAAGGTGAGAGCATTGAGAGCGGTGTGCGAAGCGACAGTATGATGATCGCCAGCATCAATAATGAGACGAATGAAGTAAAAGTCGTTTCTATTTTCCGAGATACACTGTTAAAACAGCAGGACGGTACGTTTGACAAGGCGAATGCGGCATATTCGTATGGAGGGCCGCAGGAGGCGATTGCACTTCTGAACCGAAACCTGGATCTGGATATTAAAAACTACATGAGTGTGGACTTTAAGGCGCTCTCTGATGTGATCGATGCACTCGGTGGAATGGAATTGGAACTGACTGCAGAGGAAGTTGTACATATGAATAATTACTGTGTGGAAACTTCAGAAGTGACTGGCAAAGATTACGAGAGAATCGAGCCGGAAGTGGCAGGAACTTACCATTTAAATGGTGTGCAGGCGACATCCTACGCCAGAATCCGTGCCACGGCGGGAGGAGATTACAAGAGAGCGGAGCGCCAGCGGCTTGTGATCGAGAAGATTGTAGAGAAAGCACAGAAGGCAAATTTAAAAACATTGGATAAGATTATAGACGTCGTATTTCCGCAAGTATCCACCAGCTTTTCTTCTAAAGATCTGATTGGGATTGCAGCGAATGCACTCTCTTATCAGTTGGGAGAGACACAGGGATTCCCATATAGTATTGCAGATACAGATGTAGTCGATGGATATGAAGGCTCTTATGTAGTTCCTTCAGATTTTGACGGGGATGTCAAAAAGCTGCATGAATTTTTGTTCAATGAGAAAGACTATCAGGTATCGGATACGGTCAAGGAAATCAGCCATGAGATTGACGTGATGTCAGGAGCAATTGTGGAAGATGGATATACCGATGAGTATGGGACCGATGAAGGATATTCGGAAGAACCATACGGTGGTTATGAGTCTGACGGTTACGAGACTGATGTTTATGAAAGTGAAAATTACGAAGGATCTTACTAAGAAGAGAAAAAGAGCAGGAAGACAGGGGACACAAGTGTAATAATGTTAGAAGAAAGAAGAAAAAGAGCTGATGTCATTATTCCGGTCTATAGGCCGGATGAAAAATTAAAAAAACTGTTGGAAGGGTTAAGAAAACAGACGCATTTGGCAGAGCATATTTTTCTGATCCATACAAAGACAGAGGGAGTCTCGTTAGAGTGGTGTAAAGAATACGAAACAGTACAGATTATAGAAATCAGGCCAGAAGAGTTTGATCATGGAGGAACAAGACGGATGGGCGCAGAACTGTCTGACGAGGAATTCCTGATTTTTATGACACAGGATGCAGTGCCGCAGGATCAGTACTTGATCGAAAAACTGATGGAACCTTTCCAAGATTCAAAAGTCGGAGCAAGTTATGCAAGGCAATTGCCGGATAAAGACTGCCGGATGGTGGAATGCTATACGCGAAGCTTTAATTATCCACAGGAAAGCAGAATAAAAACGATTGAGGATGTGGATAAACTTGGAATTAAGACGTTCTTCTGTTCAAATGTATGTGCCGCTTATAAAAAGTCAGTTTATAAAGAACTGGGGGGATTTGTACCGCGGGCGATCTTTAATGAAGATATGATTCTGGCAGGGACAATGATAAGGGCAGGATATGGCATCGCATATGCGGCGGATGCAAAAGTAATCCACTCTCACAATTACAGTGGGAGACAGCAGTTTCACAGAAATTTTGATCTTGCAGTTTCGCAGAAAGATCATCCGGAGATTTTTGCTGGGATCTCATCCGAGAGCGAGGGAATCCGCCTTGTGATTTCAACAGTCAAATATTTACTGAAAAATAAGAAAGGGATGGAAATTCCCGGTCTGATTGTACAGAGTGGGTGCAAGTTTCTAGGATATAAACTGGGGCTGCATTATGAGAAGCTGCCGGAATGGCTTGTTTTGCGCTGCACGATGAATAAAACTTACTGGAAATCACAAAAAAACGCATAAAGTCATTGTAGTTCGCTGATAAGTGCGATATGATAAAAGATAGCTTACGGATAAAAACATAGAAGAACAGTTGTAGGAAAAGAAGAAAGGATACAATTATGACACAGAGACAGTCAAGAAGAAGACGTGCAAGGAGAAGACGGAAGCATGGATTTTCCACATGGTCACTGGGAAAGAAGATTTTATTAGTTTTTGTCATTGCATTGCTTTTGATGATTACGGTAGGTGTTGTCTATGCGGCAGATAAGCTTGGCAAACTTGAGCAGACGAAGCTGGACACAAAGAAATTGAGTATTTCAGATGAAATTGATCTTGGAGATGGATATACGAATCTCGCATTGTTTGGACTGGATTCCAGAGATGGGGAGTTAGGCGAAGGTGTCAGAAGTGATAGTATTATCATCGCAAGTCTGAACAATAAAACAAAAGAGATTAAGATGGTTTCTTTATACCGTGACACGCTGTTAGAACTGGAAGACGGAAGTCTGAACAAAGCAAACTCGGCATATGCATTCGGAGGTCCGGAAGAAGCGGTCGCGATGATCAATAAAAACCTGGATCTGAATATTGAGGATTATATTGCAGTGAATTTCAACGCACTTGTCGATGTCATCGATGCACTTGGCGGCATGGATGTGACATTGTCTGATGCGGAAGTAGTGCATATGAATAATTATTGTGTGGAGACTTCGGAGGTGACAGGAAAGTCTTATACAAAGATTGAACCAGAAGTTGCAGGAACGTATCACCTGAATGGAGTGCAGGCGACATCGTACGCACGTATCCGCTACACAGCCGGAGGAGATTTTGAAAGAACAGAGCGTCAGCGTTTTGTTCTGGAACAAATAGCGGAGAGTGCAAAAAAGGTAAGTTTTTCTTCGTTGAATTCCATCATGGATAAAGTATTCCCTCAGGTGGCAACAAGTATGGAACTTGGGGAAATGTTAAAGTATGCTAAAATAGGAACCAGTCTTAAGATTGGCGCTACGAAAGGATTCCCGGAAGCCAATACGAGTGATACATTAAGTGGTGTCGGAAGTGTAGTAATTCCAGACAGTCTGATCCAGAGTGTCAGAGAACTGCATGAATTTTTATTTCCGGATCTGGAGTATGAAGTGTCTTCCACTGTGACTGCGATAGATGAAAAAATAAGAAATAAATCTTTGGACCGTTCGGATGGATCTGATTTTGTGGAAGATGAAGTAAACTTCTATTCGGAACCGCAGTATTATGAGTATGGAAGTCCGGAACAGGATGTATGGACTGGCGGAGAGACTCAGACACCAGATTATGGAACAGGAGATTCTTCGGGAAGTATAGAGGGATCAGGAACAGGAGAATCAGGTTTGCCGGGAGGTGACGGAACCATTTCACCGGACGGAGGTGGAAGTGATCTCGGCGGTGGAGATGTAGGAGACAGTATGGGAGGCGGAGAGACTGGCGGTGTTGATACCGGAACCGGTCAAGAGATGACGCAATAACAAGAAACATACGATAAAGAGGATAAGAGGATGAAGATAGCAAAGAAAACAGCAGCATTTTTATTGGTATTATTTCTGGGAATCCAATGTATGCCGTTGACTGCACTGGCGGCGGACGGAACATTGTCATTCTCAGATCCTACTGCAAAAGCAGGAGAAACGATAGAAGTAACTGTCAAGATCAACACAGCAGAGGGACCGATCGGGGACGGTCAGGTACAGGTTACCTATGATCCGACCTATCTGGAATTTGTCAGTGGAGTCAATGCAACTGGAGAAGCAGGAACGATTACGCTTTCTGCATCCGGAAATGGGATAGATTCTGAACTCGCATACAGCATGACCTTCAAGGCTTTGGCAGAGGGAGAGACAACTTTGCAGGCAGTGGGATATACAGCGTATACGTTTGGCGGTGAAGAATTGAATCTGACACTTGGGACATCTGCGGTTAAGATTGAAGCGGGAGATGGCACACAGCCGGCCGCTGCACAGCAGCCAGGCACACAGACTATGATTGAGCTGGATGGAAAGCAGTATTTTATTGCAGACGATATTCCAGAAGCGCTGATCCCGGAAGGATATGAGAAGAGCCAGCTCACATATGAGGGAAGCCCACATACAATCCTTGTGCATACCGGAAGCGGTCAGAAGATGATTTATTTGATGGATACGAAGGGTGAGGGAAACCTGTTTTTATATGATAGTGAGACAGATCATTTCTCTGCGTTTGAAAAGATAGACTTATCAAGTGATTCGTATATTCTGATCACAGATGACAAAGAAAGTGCAAATATTCCGGAAGATTATGAGGAAACAACAATTCAGATCAATGGGAAAGTATTTCCTGCATGGCAGAATGTAGTTGACACAAAATTGGCTGATTTCTGTCTGGTATATGCAGTGGATAATGCTGGAAAAAAAGGGTTATACCAGTACGACAGCACACAGAAGACCTACCAGAGATTTCTTCCTCCAACGGCAGAAAAAGAGAAACAAGATGGTTCTGTTGCAAATAAGGTGACAACATTTGTAGAGGAGAATCTTCCGAAAATCATGGTAGGGGCCTGGGGAGTTTTCCTGATGATGTTGCTGCTCATTGTGATCCTTGCTGTAAAACTTCGCCATAGAAATGAAGAACTGGATGATTATTATGATCAGGAATATGACGAAAATCCGCGTGCAGGGAGAGGGCTCTCGTCAGAGGATTATGATGAGTCTGACGACGATGACTATGATTACGAAGAGGATTATGACGAGTCTGACGATGATGACTATGATTACGAAGAGGATTATGACGAGTCTGACGACGATGACTATGATTACGAAGAGGATTATGATGAGTCCGAGGAAGATGACTATGCTTATGAGGAGGATTATGACGAGTCCGAGGACGATTATGACGATGACTATGATTACGAAGAAGACTATGAGTCGGAAGATGCTTACGATGATTTGGTAGATTATTATGATGATGACGATGATTATGAGTTGGAGCGGGAGATTCTGGACGAGGATGAAGGATTTTTCGATAAGAGAAGCGGTAAAAAAAGAGGAATCGATTTAATCTAATCAGTAGTGTAGAAAGAAAAGTTTCGATGAAAGGGGAGTACGAATCATGAAGATGAAGAAAGTAAAAGCAGTTTTAGCAGCATTTGCGCTGGTTGCTATGATGCCGTTTCAAGTAATGGCAGCAGATGGAAGTATTATGTTTTCTGATCTGACAGAAGAAACGGGAAGAAGCGTAAAGACAGGTGAGACGGCTGAAATTAAATTTGCGGTAGCCTCTACAGCAGGTGCGATTGGAGAGGCCAATGTCACTTTGACTTATGATGCCAGCGCGCTGCAGTTTGAAGGCGCAGAAGGTGTCACAGAGGGAAGTGAAAAAGGATCGCTGGTCTATACGGGAAAAGGGGATGGAACAGCAGCAGAATTAAGAACAACTCTGAAATTTAAAGTATTAAAAGCAGGAGATTTGTCAATCCATGTCGCATCTTATCAGGTGACTTCCAGTGTGGGAGCACAGCTGACTGAAGTGGAAACAGGAAGTTCTGCAATCACAGCACTTCCAGGGGAGACAGAGGTGGCAGAGCAAACTGGCAGTGAACAGCAAGGACAGACGACAGGAGAAGCAATTGAGATTTCGGATACATACAAGATTACGCTTCTCACAGAAAAGCCGGATACAGAACTGCCGGAGAATTATGTGGATACAGAGCTGACATTGAATGGAAAATCTTATCCAGTATGGCAGGATGAGAATAAATCTTCTTACTACATCGTCTATGCAGAAAACAGTGATGGCGAAAAACAGTTATATCAGTACGATTCTAAAGAGGGAACTTACCAGCGATTTATTGCGCCGGAGACAGAAAAAGACAGCGCATCGGGAATCAAAGGGAAGATCAAAGGTGTGTTGGAAGGACATCTGATGCAGGCAGTTATCGGAGTGGCAGCGGTTGTCGCATTCCTTCTTCTGATGGTGTTGATTCTTGCAATTAAATTGCATAGACGCAACCGAGAGCTGGATGAGATGGAGCTGTTCGGTATGCAGGAAGACGATGATTTTGAAAATGACCTTTCAGACTATGAAACAGATGCTGATGAGGTTGAGTTTGATGACGATTATGATGAATATGAAGAGGATGATTACGAAGAGGATTACGATGACGAAGACGACTTTGATGACGAGGACGACTTCGAGGATGACTTTGATGATGAGGAAGATCGCTCTAAGACATTTTCCATGGACTTCATTGATCTTGATTAAGAATACATTCTAGTATGAGAATCTAATACTGTGCAATCATGACAGGATAAAAGCTGTTGTGGAACAAAAAATTATGAAAATGTGTGCATAGATAAAATCTGTGAAACAGTTTTCTAGTGTAATTTTGTTCTGCGACAGCTTTTCTATTTGAGAAAATGCTTTACAAAATTCGATATTCTTGCTACAATACAACACGAAAATGCAAAAAAAACGGATGTTTGTGCAAAAAAGGAGGACTTATACCATGTGTGGGATTGTAGGATATATAGGAAATGAACAGGCGGCACCGATACTGTTAGATGGATTATCCAAGTTGGAATACCGAGGATATGATTCTGCGGGGATTGCTGTCTATAACGGAGCGGAGATCGCAGTTGCAAAGTCTAGAGGAAGATTACATGTGTTGAGTGAGTTGACACAAGAGGGGAAAAGTCTTCCGGGGACAAGTGGGATTGGGCATACGAGATGGGCGACACATGGTTCACCATCGGATCAGAATGCACATCCACATGTCAACAAGGAAGAAAGTATTGTGGTAGTACATAATGGAATTATTGAGAATTATTTGAAACTCAAGAAGAAATTAGAGAAAAAAGGATATGAGTTCCAATCGGAGACAGACACGGAAGTGATCGCGCATCTTTTGGATGATTATTACAAAGGCAATCCGTTGGAGGCGATTACAAAGATCATGCATCGAATGGAAGGCTCTTATGCACTTGGAATTTTGTTCAAAGATCATCCGGGAGAACTTTACGCTGTGAGAAAAGACAGCCCGCTGATCGTAGGGCGTACAGACGGTGGAAATATCATTGCATCTGATGTTCCCGCTGTCTTGAAATATACAAGAGATGTGGTGTTTATTGAAAATGAGGAGATTGTAAAGATGACAAAAGAAGAACTGTCATTTTTTACAGTGGATGAAGAACCAATTGAGAAAACAACAACAAGAATTGAGTGGGATGTAGATGCGGCAGAAAAGGGCGGATATGAGCATTTTATGCTGAAAGAAATGTATGAACAGCCAAAAGCAATTACAGATACTGTTGCACCGAGGATCAAAGAAGAACAGATTGTGATTGAAGAATTAGGTATGAGTGATGAGGAAATCAAAAGCATTCAAAAAATTATGATCGTTGCCTGTGGATCAGCATATCACGCAGGTGTTACGAGCAAGTACATTTTTGAAGGGCTGGCAAGAATTCCGGTAGAGGTAGATGTTGCATCGGAATTTCGATATCGGGATCCAATCCTTGGAGACGGTACACTTGTACTGATCATCAGTCAGTCAGGAGAAACGGCGGATTCACTGGCGGCATTGCGCGAAGCAAAGAGAAAAGGAAGTAAGGTACTTGGGATTGTCAATGTTGTGGGAAGTTCGATTGCAAGGGAAGCGGACAATGTGATGTATACATGGGCAGGACCGGAGATTGCAGTCGCTACTACAAAGGCATATTCCTCTCAGCTTGCAGCACTGTATCTTCTTGCAATGAAATTTGCGGGCGTGAGGGGGAAAATAACACCAGAATTGCAAAGAGAAATGTTGTTAGATTTAAGAAAACTTCCGGAACAGGTAGAAGTACTCTTAAAGCAACAGGAGAAAGTTCAGAAATTTGCAAACAGATATCTGGCTGCAAAGGACATATTTTTTATCGGGCGTGGAATTGACTATGCGATTTCGATGGAGGGATCCTTAAAGTTAAAAGAGATTTCCTATATCCATTCAGAAGCCTATGCGGCAGGAGAATTGAAACATGGAACGATTTCTCTGATCGAGGAAGGAACACTTGTGGCAGCGGTATTGACACAGGAAGATCTGTACAAGAAAATGATCAGCAATATGGTTGAGGTAAGGACGAGAGGTGCTTTTGTTCTTGCAATTACAAATGAAGGCAATACGGAAGTAGAGAGAGCCGCCGATTACGTTCTCTATATCCCGAAAACAAATAAATACTTTACAAATTCACTTGCGATCATTCCGCTGCAGTTATTTGGATATTATGTGTCAGTCGGAAGAGGGTGCGATGTGGATAAGCCGAGAAATCTCGCGAAATCGGTGACAGTAGAATAAACAAGATCTAAAAACACTTTTTTTTAACGAAGAGAACACAATTCCATCACAAATATCGCTTATACTGATAATCACAAAAGCGAAAGAATATGTGAAAAGGAAGGGAGACTTGTTTATGGATAATCAATATAATTATAATACACCAAATGATCAGTTTCAAAATCAGGCAACGGGGAATGGAGGACCGGATTTTCATTTCGGACAGACAGACCCGGATTTTTCTCACAGAAAAAAAGAAAAGAAACCGCGAGATCATAAAAAAGCAGCGAAAATTGCAGGAGGGCTCTGTTTTGCAGTTGCATTTGGCGTGATTGCAAGTGCGGCGTTTCAGACAACAAATTTCGTGGGAAATGCTCTTTTCGGAGAAAAAGTAAAGACAGAAAAATCTTCTGAGAAGAAGGTCGACAGTACATCTTTGACAAGAACATCAAGTACAGTGACATCTGATGTGTCAGAAGTAGTAAACAGTGTGATGCCATCGGTTGTATCTATCACAAATATGAGTGTACAGCAAGTACAAAGTTTCTTTGGAGGAACAAGCAGTCAGGAAGTACAAAGCAGCGGTTCAGGAATCATTGTCGGACAAAATGACACAGAACTTTTAATCGCGACAAACAATCATGTTGTGGAAGGAAGTACAACATTGACTGTCAGCTTCATCAATGAGTCAAGTGCAGAAGCAAAGATTAAAGGAACAGATGCATCAAGAGACCTTGCAGTCATTGCGGTTCCACTGGAGAACATCGAAGAAGAGACGATGGGAGAAATCAAAGTAGCAACCTTGGGAGATTCCACAAAGCTTCAAGTAGGGGAGCCGGTAATTGCAATTGGAAATGCACTTGGTTATGGACAGTCAGTGACAACAGGAATTGTCAGTGCATTGAACAGACAGATTGATATGGAAGGATTTGATGCAGAATTGATTCAGACAGATGCTGCAATCAATCCGGGAAACAGTGGTGGAGCCCTTGTCAATGCGAATGGAGAGGTGATCGGAATCAATACAGTGAAAGTAAGCAGCGATGCGGTAGAGGGAATGGGATATGCAATTCCAATTTCTGATGCAAATGAGACGATCACAACTTTGATGAACAAAGAAACAAGGGAACAGGTACCGGAAGATGAGAGAGGATTTTTAGGAGTTGAAATCACAAACGTGGAGGCAGAAAGTGCCGAATTATACGGTATGCCGACCGGTGTTTATATCAGAAATGTCATCGAAGGAACCGGAGCGGAGAAAGCAGGACTTGTGCGTGGCGGAGTCATTACAGAGCTTGACGGAAGCAGTGTAGACAGTATGACAACACTCCAGAATTTACTTTCTTACTACCGTGTGGGAGAAACTGTGACACTGACGGTAGAGATGCCGGGAAAAGACGGTTCATATGAGGAAAAAGAAGTGGAAGTTGTCTTGAGTGAAAAACAGACTGAAACAGCAATTCCAAAGAGATAAGAAAAGAAAATAATAAAAAAGAGCATCCTTCAGAAAACGAAAACATTTCCATGAATGGTTTTCTTAGAAGGATGCTCTTTCTCTTTTAGAATGCTATTCAGTGTCGCACTTGAAGCAAGATTTCATATCAAATTCAGGATTGAACGCATAGAAGTTTTTGCTGTCCAAATGATCTTGAACGATTCGGAGACTTTCACCGAAACGCTGATAATGAACAATCTCACGTTCCCGTAGAAAACGGATTGGTTCGCAGATTTCAGGATCTTTCACCAACCGGAGAATATTGTCGTAAGTGGTTCGAGCTTTCTGCTCTGCGGCCATATCTTCATGGAGGTCAGTGATTGGATCCCCTTTGGATTGGAAATAAGTTGCAGTCCAAGGTGTTCCTCCGGCAGACTGAGGCCAGAGTGCGAGAGTATGGTCGACATAATATTTGTCAAAGCCAGATTCTTTGATCTGTTCCGGAGTCAGATCTTTCGTCAGTTGGTATACGATTGCGCAGATCATTTCCATATGAGCAAGCTCGTTAGTACCATGATGTTATCGGTAATATAAACAAACAAAAAGTTAGGATTTCATAGGGATTTTTGGATATAGGGTAAGTTCAAAAGTTGCGACATCACACATTCCTTTCGGGTTCCGCGTCAATTTTTTGTATTCGATCCTATCAATCACTTCTTTAAGAGCCGAGTTCTTCGCATCAGGAGTAAGCGTCCAATATATTTCTAACAGTTGCTTACAAGTCGGTACAAAGCTTTTCCAGTTATTATATTTTATTTTCTCTTCTTCCAGTTCATTTTTCAAGACCTCAATGCTATGATTCACTTCCTGCATCTGCTTTTCCAAAGCCTTCGAACGGTCCAGGAAAACACCGGTGCTGTAAATACCTTGCTCTAAAAGCGTATAGATTCGTTCTTGCTGCTTATTTAGGTCGGCACGGTGTAAAACCGCGTTATGGAGCAATTCTTCCTTCTGTGGGACGAGAGAGGGCACAGAGGGCACATCTGCTTCGTATCCGCGCACAATGCCTTCAAGCGCGTGCAAAACTTCTCTCTCTATTACTTCCACCGCGCTCCCGACAGTAGGACATCCTCTTGTTTTGCACATCAACACATCGTAGGGAGCACCGCGCTTGGAAGTAGAAGCAGGCCTACGCTGCAATTTCCGGCCGCACTCAGAACAGACAAGTAGACCGGAAAGAGGGTTTTTTACGGTGTAAGAAGAAGGATTGCGAGGAGTGCTTACACGAAACCTCTCCTGCGCTTTCAGAAACAAATCATGAGGGATTAATGGATCATGTAGTCCGGCTACCTCTATGTATTCGTCTGCACGCGGGCGAGTACGGACGGAAGAACCGTTTACAATTTTAGTCACAACTTTTCGCCTGCCGTAAAATACTTTTCCGTCATTCACGGGATTCCGGAGAAACTCTCGAAGAAAGCTTTCGGTAAACCTTCCACCGGTCCGGGATTTTATATTGCGCGCCTCTAGATAATCAGAGATATATCCAAAACCTCGCTTTTCATCGCAAAAAAGATGGTAGATCAATTCTGCGATCGGACGTTCCCGATCGTCAAATTCAAGGCTCCAACCCTTCTGATTAGCCAACTTATAACGACGATAACCATAGGGAGCAGAATTATATGGCCACTTCCCTTCACGGACTGCGGACATTACACCGCTTTTGAGCCTGCGCTTAATAGTTTTATACTCCTGGCGGCTCATAAATAAACCGAACTCAAAAAAAGTCTGATCAGACTCGCTGGAAGGGTTGTACGTTTTTTGCGGCGTGATGATCAATGTTTCGGAGTATTGGAAAGTACGCTGCACAATACCTTGATCCACGGTATCACCACGAGCAAGACGTTCCACCTCTACGACAAGGACACCTTCCCACATCCCGGATTCTACCTCGCGAAGAAGCTTCTGCATGACGGGACGAGCAGAAATGCTATCACCGGATACGATTTCGCGGTAGATGCCACCGATAGAAAGATTCATCTTTTTAGCAAGATCAAGAAGAATACATTCATGACGATTCAAAATCTCTTCGGTGGTCATAAAAGGGTTTTCGAGATCCTTACGACTCTTACGTAAATAAATTAAATAAGACATTATATCAATCTCCTTTGTAAATTATATTAAAAATGAGTACAAAAATAACAGCCACCGAAAATATGTTTCGATTGCGATGACTGCTCGAAGATGATACAATATATGTGGTGAGTATTGTACGCATCTTCGAGATGTGTGCGTTATATACGACCTCGTATTGATTACGAGGATTAAACACTATTGGCGTAGTGTTTAGTGATTTTGGACCGTTCCTGTTGGCGCAGGAGCGGTTTTTACATAATAATTAATTGTCTGCGTTATCTTCGCCTGACAAAGTTTTTGGACGAAGCTTATCAAGCTCCTCCTGATCAATGATAAAAGTTAAGCTGTCATCAAATAGATGTATATCGTTTTTCATATTTTTCCATAATACCTCTCTATAATATTCCTGATGTTTAAAGACTGTTCAGGCTAAATTCCGAGAAGTTGTTTCTTTTTGGCTATAAAGTCTTCCTTTGTTATAATTCCCTCTTCATATAGCTGCTTGTATTTTCTTAAGTCGTCAATGGCAGAGTCTTGATTAGAAGAGGAGTGACGATTTGCTTTAGGAGATTTTAACCTATCTATTGCACTATTAATGGAATCTACAAAAGACGGAATGCAAGATTTATCGATGTTATCAATTTTGATAGCACTTGCGCCATCTTGTATTGTTATAGAGCCCAACACAAGTCCTTGTTTTTGGAAAATGCTATTAATCTTGTCCAACAGAATTTCACGCTGTTTTAAACCGTAAAACATACCTTTGTCTAAAAAGATAAGACGTTTTTGAGTTAAAGCAATGATCCATGTGTTTCCGTCTAAAAAGCCTGATATTAGACCTAAGACATGCTCGTTTGGATGAAGTATTTCAGGAAGGTATGAGACTTCTTTTTTAGTCCCAAACATTTTAAATGTTGAAAGTTGTTGCAATTCTTTGAATACTTGTTCTTTATCTCTCATATACTTTACCTCTTTTAACTATAATTTAAGATTATCTATGGATATATATCTTTTTTGTGGAGAAGATATATATTATGAAAATATTACTAGATCAAATTATGTGTTCCAAAAAACTTTCTATCCGGCAGGTGTCTATTCTGACGAATATACCAAAATCAACCATTCATAAAATCAGATTAGAACAAAGATCGCCCACAATGGATGAAATGGAAATGATAGCAAAAGGGCTGAAGCTACGAATTACAGACCTTTTTCTATCGGATTATAAATAAGTGTCCACAGTTAGGGACAATTTCCAGTTTTTTCATAAGTTTTTTGAAAGTCATATGTTTACTTTAATGTAAGATGAATACAAAAGAACAAATGTTCGAAAAAGGTATTGAAATATAGAAGGGGGTGTAGTATCATCTATATCATGAAACGAACAAATGTTCTTTTGAGCGTGGGAGGTACATATGAGTTACAAAAAAATCATTATCGAATTAATAGAAAAACTGGAAGAGTCAGACGAGCGTTTCCTAAAGCAGTTGTATACTATCATTAAAAAACATCTCGAAAGGAAAGAGGGGATTTAATCTCCTTTTTCCTTTTTTAAATTTTCGACTAACTTCTTACTTGCATCTCTAAGTACTTCTTGTGATTTTGGAGATAACTCGTTGTACGTGCGCATAATTGACTTTATCAAATTATAAAGTTCATTCTCCCCATTATCCGCCAACAAGTCTTCGACGTAGGCTGCAACCTCGTCTTCTTCAGGCACTGGAATAAACATTTCCCCTTCACCAGTGCGGAGCCATTCTTGATTTACATTAAATTCCCTGCATATCGAAAGGAGCATTTGTTCGGTTAGGTTATTCTCTCCTTTTTCAATTTTTGAAATAGCAGTTTTTCCGACACCTAATGGTTTCCCAAATCTTTCAAGAGTGCAGTCTAGTTCTTTGCGTAATTTCTTAACTCTATCTCCTTGAGTCAAAATATTCACCTACCTTTCTAATACCGATTATATCTCGCTGGGGAGATAAAGTCAAGAATAAAAGTTGCTTAAAGGGACAAAAAATAGTTGACAAAGTAGATTAAAGGGAATATAATGTAGCCATAAGGAACAAATGGAGGTAAACACAATGGGTAAAAAGAAGAAAAAGAAAAGCCGCAAGCAACACATCACCACAATTGAAAAACTCGTGTTACTTACGGCACTCATACAACTCATCAATGAAATACTAGATATAGTAAAAACATTGCTTGAGTAAAAGTAGGGGCACAGCCCCTACTAAAAGAATAGCTTTTTTAAAACCCGTTGTCAATATAAAAGAAAAAAGGAGGAAACACATGAATGCTGCAGATGCTATCGTCATTTTAGTAAATGCCGTACTAATTGCAATGAATATGGTAGTAATTATTACAATTTTAAAAAACCGGAGAAACAAAAGAAAGTAGGAAAGGAGTGAGAAAAGCAATGTCAGAAGAGATGAAAGCTTTTATCAAAGAAACCGTGAGCAACATGAAGAAGATGGATAAAGAGAGCCTTTTAATTATGAAAAGCAATTCGGAAGTGTTGCGCGCAAGAGATGCCATGGACAGAGAAGCAACATCAAGAAGAAAGGCTGGATAGAAAGATGATAGATCACTGGAGGGATTTGCTTTATGCGCAGAGCACATGTGTAGGAAAGCAGGATAGGAGGAGAAAATGCGCATAGATGAAGCTGTAAGAAAAGCGATTGAAGAAAATGGCAGCATCATAAGAAAAAGTACGCTGGAGAGCAATACGCGTATAAAGCCGACAAATACATATGATTGTTGCATTATTTTTACGGTTGGATCAAATCATCGACAATCGAGATATTGGAACCCGACTGCCGATGATTTGGTAGCCAATGACTGGGATGTGCTTAAGGAATAAATTTAGAAATAAAATCAGCTGCATTCAACAATGATTCAGCTCGTTGATTTTCCATAGTTGAAATCGCGTAGTCAGAAAGATTGCAGTTGTACACAGTGCCATCAGCATAGAAATTGTCTAAAAAGTTATTTCGACCTAGTTCTCGAAGAACTTCTTCGAGATCATCAATATCCCAATCTGGTAAAAATTGTTCGTGAATGGACGAAGTAGAAGAAAAATTTCGGGATTGAGATTTACTAAAACCGTGTTTACGGCGATCAGAATATTCTTTATACAAAATGTATAAGACCTTTTTCGCGTCCTTAGTAAGCATTCTTAGTTCTCCTTTCATAAATACTCAGCATTGACGGATGCCTGTAATCAAAGTATAGGAGCATGAAGTGAAAAAATCAATAAAGTGAGAGGAGAGGAGTAATGCTGAAAAAGATTTACAATGCACTATTTTCCATGAAACAAGAAATTAGTGATATCCGAAATGACACGAAAAATCTTTTGAAGATGGTGGACAGAGATCGGAAAGCTATCAGAAATTATGGAGAAGTGATTTTAGATCAAGGAAAGATAGCTACTGATATATTTTATGCAGATGGAGAAGAGTGCTGTCGGGAATTAAGAATTTGTTTGTCACCACAAGAGTGGAGCGACCTTGAGAAACAATTTTTCTACCAAGAACTAAAAAGATATTTTGATAAAAAATAAGAGAAAAGAAAGGAGTTGCAAAGGAACAACGAAGAAAAGGCAGCAGGTAGCCTTAGTGAATAGTACATTAAAGCCCATTGTTAAAATTCCTTCTAAAATCTACTCATACACATATTCACACTTCGTTGTTCCTTTGCAGCTCCTTTAAAAGAGAGCTGCATCGCCGGAGAGGAGAAAAATAAAAAAGCCCGGCAACATAAGCTGCCGGGATATAACGCAGGGTAAAAAAGAAATATACAAAGTTTATCGCTACTTGCGATAATTCACTGCCGTAATAATGGCACAAATCAAACAAGCTCTGTTGGATTCCAACACCCAAACGGCATGGCATGGGTGCTGGAAGAGCACTTATGAATCGTATTCATCTAAGATCTTTGCAATCTCTATGATAAGTACAATACATTCGAGAATAGTTTTGAAAAATTCCCTTGCGCTCCACCTCCTTTCTTGGAGGTATCCTTAAGAATGTTACTCCTTAATAAGCTCCTTTCCGGCATATAGCCATTAGAAAATTATCTAAAGGTAACAAAGGCATTGTAGCAAAAAATGAAAGAAAAGTCCATAGAGGTAAGAAAATGGTATATGAAAAAATAGAAAAATTAGCTGAAGAAAGAGGAATACAGATAAGAACTCTTGAAAAACAGCTGGGCTTTGGAAATAAGACGATAAAGGGATGGAAAAAATCCTCTCCATCATTGGAAAACATAGCAAAAGTAGCAAAGTTTTTCGGGGTAACAGTAGATTATTTTGTGGAAAGGTAAAGAGATATGGGAAGAATCGCAATATTTGCATTAACAACATTACTCTTCGCATCCGCTGGAATTTGCGTCTGGTGGGTGTGGAGCAGAGTGTACATTGCTATTAAAAGACAAGAAAGTGTCTTTGAAATAGAAAAAGAAACACATAAAAAGATTAAAGAAAAAGTAAAGGAGCAGGAAGAATGAAAGCAAAAATTGTAGGAGCCATCATCGCAGTAGCGGTTGCGGCAGCAGGAGTTTACGTGGCAATGTCCGGAACTTATGTGGGGCAAGGAGAAGTAGGTGTTGTATACACTGCAAAAAGTGGGGTAAAGGAAAAGACTTTAGGTCCAGGATTCCAATTTGTAGGACCGCTGGCAAAAGTAAAAGATTATCCGGTATCCCAGCAGCAACTTGTATTAAGCAATAATGCAGCGGATTTTAACGAGAAAAAGTTGGAGAAAGATACTCATGTGGATGCCCCGGCAGATGGCGGTATGGTCAAAATGAATATGACAGTAAACTACAACTTTATGCCAGAAAGAGTGACATCGCTCTATGAGAAATTTAATGGGATGGATGGAGAGGAGATCGTAGAGTCTAAAGTAAAAAACTCTATTATTGCCTACATAAAAGAGGTAACTCCGAAGTTTACAGTAATGGATATTTACAGCACAAAAAGATCGGAAGTAGGAGCTGAGATTACGAAATATCTGAATGAAAAACTGAAAGGTGAATACGGAATCGAAGTACAGTCTGCGCTGATTATTGATGTCCAGTTAGACGAAGAACTGCAAAAGAAAGTGCAGGCAAAAGAACAGGCGAAGCAGGATGCTGAGAAAGCAGAACTCGATAAGCAGACAGCTATCGCGCAAGGAGAAGCTAATAAAGCAAAAGCAGAGGCGGATAAAGCAGTTACAATCACAAATGCAGAGGCAGAAGCAGAATCCAACCGAATCGTGAGCCAATCCATCACAGATGAGCTGATCCGGATGAAAGAAGCAGAGGCGAGAAAAGAGCACGGATGGGTAGAAGTGCAGGGAGCAGATACTGTCGTGACAGAAAAATAAAAAAATACAGCAAGTACAAGGGTAAGTTGTACTTGCTGTGCTACATAAGCATTAGCAAGGAGGTAATGCCATGATCACAAAAACAATAAAAAATGGAAGTGCAGTAATCAGAATAGATGATAGCTGCTGTAAAGATGTAACACCAGAAAAAGCGCAAGAAAGAATCAATAATTTTGCAGCAATCATTACGAAAGCAGAAAGAGAGCAAAGAGAAAGGACGGCATAAAATGAGTATTTTAGGATTTTTTAATAAACATGGGAAAATCGAGCAATATGAAAAGAAAAGTGAGCCGATGGGGGATATCATTCCGTTTCCAAAGAAAGAAAAGAAAGGACTGGAAGAATTGAAGTTTATTAATATCAACCACCCAGTAAAAAAGAGCGCACGGTTGGGGAACCGATAATGCGCTCAAGTAATAATCCAATTTAAGTATAAAGGGAAAAAGAAGGAAAGTCAAATGATAAGGGAAAAAGCTGAGAAGATTTTGCCTGCAATAGGAATCGACATGCACTTAAAAGGAGCACAGTACATTGTATACATCATGGAACTATTTGAGGAAGGCTGGGAATGGAAAACAGTAAAAACGATGATCCTCTACGAAAAAGTGGCCATGAAATACAAAGTGACATGCGGAGCGGTAGAGCGAGCTATCAGATACGCATTTGGCGAAGCGTTAAGCAGAGGAAACCTAAAAATGCTATCCCAGTATTTAGATACTGCAGAAACGCAAAACAGAAAGCTACTGGAAAGCCTATACACGAATCTGAGCAAATATAAAACCCCAAAGGAGCACCTGGAAGAGACCAGGAAAGAAACAATACAAATGCTGCGTTATGTAAAGACGGAAGCAGAAAAATTGTTGGAAAATTTGGAAAAAGAAAACCCCTACGATTTGGGAGAACCGTAGGGGTAAGCTATACAGCTTTGAATAATCACCTTTAGTATAAAGTTTGTATGGCAGAATGTCAAGGAAATGAGAGGGAAAGAACCTCTTTTTAAACTTGATTAGGATATTAAACTTACGACTAAGGGAGGCAGAAAATGTACAAGAGGGATATATGGACCTTTAGGGACTCCATGGAGGTGGAAGAGAAGCACACCGGGAGATATGGAGCACCGGGACAGAGGCGGGAAAAGAAAAAGAAAGCCACTCCGGAGCAGATTAAGAAGCAGAATCAATGGATCAAGGTAAGAAAAGTAAGAAGACTAATCAAGTGGAATTTTTCCGAGGGAGATTACTGGTTGACATTTACATATAGACCATCTGACAGACCAAAGAACATGGAGGCTGCCAAAAAGGACATGTCAAATCTCTTAAACAGATTAAAGTACCACTACAAAAAGCAGGACAAGCAGTTAAAGTGGATCCTAAAGATGGAGCAGGGAGCAAGAGGAGCAATACACGCGCATATGATCCTAAACCGGATTGACGGAGGAGATCTACTCCTTGCTAGGCAGTGGAAAAAAGGACGAGTCCACATGCAGCTATTGTATGAGGAGGGCGGTTTTCAGGATCTGGCAGAGTACATTGCCAAGAAATCAGATCAATCCCAGGGAGAACCGTATTCCAGATCTCGGAATATGATAGAGCGCGATCCGGAAACAAAGATCATGAAACGCAGGACATGGCAAAAGGAGATTAAGCCTCCAAAAGGCTATTATGTGGACAAGACCTCCGTTGTGGAGGGAATCAATCCAGTAACCGGATACCCATATAGATACTACACATTAATCAAGATAGGGGGGGATACGAGTGTACAAGGTAAACATATACATCGAGGCGGATAAAAAAGCGCCGCAACGATTGGAAAGAAGATACTGTTTCCTCCTGGAGTACATCCGCAAGGATGGGCGGACAGAAACAAGATTTACGCTCAGATCAGTCAGATTAACCTATAACGAGGCAGTGTTAAAGGCAACTGTTGAGGCACTGGGAAAATTAAATAAAAATTGCCAAGTTGCGATTCATACAGACAATGACTATGTAAAAAGCATGTATGAGACGGAGTTGGACAAGTGGGAGCAGAAAGATTTTAAAGCAAGGACTGGCAGAGACATCGCCAGCCGGGAAGAATGGCAGGCGATCAGTGCGTACAGACGGCAGCATGTGATTAGATTTTTTGAGAGTGACCAGGAGCACACCAATCAGCTTCGTGAGGAGATGAGAGCATGCAAAGTGAGTTAGAAACTGCCTGGAAAGAAGCCAGATCCATGTATGACGGAGCTGACAGAGGCAGATACATAGGGGAAGAGCAGGTAAGGGGTACTACTTACTACTTTTACTATAACGGTAAGGAATATCTGTACGAAACAGATTACGACCGAAAACAAGAGGAAAAGAGGAGAAAACGCGATGAAGAAAGAAGAAAGACTAAGACGAGAAGGTATGGCTTACGCGCTTAGAGTAGCGAAAGAAAAAGGAATTGAAGCATTGGAAAGTGACATGAAAGCAAGGGGAATCCTGGAACTCCCTCTTGCGATGAAAAGCTATGACGGCATGAGAGAACTCTACAACATGCTTGCAATGCGGATTGTATCCACGATCAAAACAACAACACTGTGGACACTGCACGAGAAAGAAAAGTGGGGGAAAACGAGGCTAAAAAGGTTTGAAGATAACCTAAACAAGGTATGCGCCGACTGCTTAGATTTAGACCGTTTCGGGGGCAGTTATGTAAGAGTAAGCGATTACGCAGCAGAACTGATCGAAAAATATGATGTGGACTTAAACTTTGAAATCTTAAGCCGAATTGACGAGGAAAACACAAAAGCAAGAGGACAATACATCTCTGTCGAGGCAGTCGCAGAAATCCTCCGCAATGCCGGATTGAATGAAGTGGCAGACGAAATCATCAGAAAGGTGGAGGAGAACAGATGAAGATTACAAGCATCGTAAATTTAAAAGGCGGCACTGGAAAAACAACAACCAGTGTGGCCATGATTGAACTCCTCTCACGGAAAGAGAGGGTGCTGGGGATTGACAACGACAAGCAGGGGAATCTATCCCAGGCATTTAAAAGATACACTCCAGAGCGCATGATCGGAAGCTCCGTCATGCTTTTGACCGGGAAAACCCGAGGAAACATCCTGCACACCGACAATCCATGCATAGACATCATCCCATGCAACATCTACATGGAGAAAGCGGAAAAAGAAGTGTTGCTTGGAAACGCAGCACAGCATGACCGGTATCAAAAGGCACTATCCGAGTTGGTGGGATATGAGCGCTGCATAATAGACAACCCACCCGACATCGGAATGAACGTGGTAAACGCGCTGATCGCATCAGACGAGATAATAATCCCGATCAATTTGGACAATTACTCACTGGATGGAATGGTCGAGATGATGAATCAAATCCAGAATATCACAGAGATCAACCGAAAAGCCAACCTCACCGGAATCTTAATCACAGATTTTGAAAAGACCGAAGCTGCATTACAAGCTGAAGAGTGGCTGAGGAAAGAATATGGAAAACGAATCTTTAGCATAAAAATACGGCATTCCCGGCAGGCAAAGGATGCAACGCTCTGCCAAGTGCCGGTAACGCAGTACTCTTCCAGGTGTGGCGCCACCCAGGATTATAAAAAGTTTGTAGAGGAGTATCTAAGGAGGGAGAGATAATGGGATTTAATGTACTAGACACATTAAACAGCAAGAGCCGGCAGCAGGCACAGACTGGACAGTTAAGCAACTGGTACGCAAACATGACTTACGAGGAGACAAAAGCCGGCATCCGGGACGGGATCACAAAGATCAAAGAGTCTTTTGTAGAGGTCGGATATTATCTCCGCAAAATCCAAAGGACAGAGGAGTATAAAGCAGACGGATACAAAGACATCTGGGAGTTTGCGGATCAAGAATATGGACTGCACCGCAGCACCGCCAGCCGATGGATGAGCATAAATCAAGCATTTAGCCAAAACGGGGAAAGCCCATACCTAAAAGAGGAGTATCGGCGGTTTAGTAAGAGTCAATTGCAGGAAATGCTTTACCTGGAGGAGGACACCCGGCAGCTGATCACAAAAAACATGACAGTAAGGGAGATCAGAGAGCTGCGAAAAACAGAGGAAAGCATTGGAAATCCAATGCAAGAAGAGATTCCGGGACAAATGGAAATACACGATTATCCGGAAGTGGTAGAAGGAATAACCGAAGAGCCTTTCCCGGAGCATCAAACGTTGAGCGAAGAGCAGCAGGAAGAACCTCGAGAAGAAATAATTGAAGCGGAATACAAAGAAGCATTTCCGATCCTAAAGAATAAAGAAGAACGGGAAGTGTTTTTAAACGATTACCACAAGTGGCCAGTATGGTGCAGAAACACCTACACCGAAGAAATATTTTACCGATACGACCTCCCGGATGGATCTGCAATAATCGTAAAAGAGTATCCTTACACAAGCTGGCAATGGAAAGGCGAGGTACGGACGGAAAAGTATCTCTTAAAGCCGGACACAAAGCATTTTGCGGATGGAAAAACCAGTACCACCATACTGATCGAGCATCTGAAGGAGGTTGGAAAGTGTCAGAAATGATGTTCCCGAAGCCGGGGAAAAGGAAAAAGACCAAAAAGAAGACAAAATCTATCATGCACAAAAAAGACGGAACATGTTATCTATGCCGACTATCTGGAAACTACGCGAAACATGCATGCGTGCAGGAACACCACATCTTTCCAGGAGCGGACCGGCAAAACAGCGAAGAAACCGGATTGAAAGTATACCTTTGAGTGCGACATCACACCTCCGGTCCGGAGGCGGTACACAACAATAAAGAAAATGATCTGATCTTAAGGAAACTTGCGCAGCAGGCTTATGAACGTAATCACACACGCGAGGAGTTTAGAACAAAGTTCCAGGAGGATAACCTGACCGGAATTGTGGATAACACACCGGAACCCAAACGAGAAAAGTGGACAGATGGATTCTATTTTCTCGACGAAGCCTTATGATCTAAGGATTTAATATATCACACAGTAACTCATTAACCTATCGGAGGAGGGGCAGATCGCCCCTCAGAAAGGAGTTAAAATGAAACGAGACAAAGCGGTAAAGAAGATATTGGAAAAGGGGAAGCCCTGGCAGAGGTTGGTATTAATACACCTGATGCGGGCAAGAATGGACTTTGCCCTCTCTGCGGAAGAAGAGAGAGCCCAGGAAGAAATCGAAAAAATCATAAATAAATTTATAAACAAGGTAATAAAGGAGATCAACAGTGAAGCTTGATATACCACCGCACAAGAAACGCTGCGCAAAGTGCAGATACAGCGTAAAATTGCAATCCACAGTCCTCTGTGACTACCTAGAAAAGACCGGTCATAGAAGAGACTGTGACGCAGAAACATGTACAAAATTTGAATCAAGAAGGAGAAAGAAAAATGATTAAAACAGAAAGAGGAACAGTAGAAATCAAAGGAGAAATCAGTGAGATTTTAACAGACTTTGAAATGATTGGACGAGCAATGAAAGAAGTCTTAATACGAGAAATGGGAGAAGAAAAAGCAATAGAAGAATGGGAAAAAGCAATAGAAAACTCCGAAAAGAGCGTGGAAGAAAGAACAAAGGAAATAACGGAGAGAATAGCCGAAGAAATTAAAGAAGGCATCCGAAAAATGCTGAGAGGCGAAAAATGAGAAGAGCCAGACTGGTGGGAAGAGCCGTGTGGCTCTTTCCGAGCAGAAGTCGACAAGAAGCTACGGAGAGGAAGCGGGAAAAATGAAGAAATTTAATTGGGAAAATTTCAAAGCAATAGACAATAAAATTGCAGTACACTGTAAAAACGAAGAAGAAGCAAAAGATTTTTGCAGAAAGATGCATGAGCAAGGGATGAAGTGGAGCACGGGAAGAAGTTATGCAATAATTACGAATTACGACAACTACCGAGAAAATACATGCTATTCGGCGAAAGGAGTATTCGGAAGACGCGATTTTTATGAGAGCGAAGGATATAAAATATTAGATTGGAGCGATTACATGAAAAAAGAATTTACAAAGGCAGACTTAGAAAGTGGCATGGTAGTGGAATACAGAGAAAAAATGATTAAGCGAAGAATCGTCATAGGCAATGAATTGATTGGGGAAGACGGATATAACAATCTGAATATGTATACGGATGAATTAACAGCCAAAAACGAAAAGAGACTGGATATACAGAAAATTTACAAGATAAAATCAGGCACAACGTTTAAATATTTGTTACAAGATGAAAATTTGGAACTTATCTGGGAGAAAAAAGAACTGAAGAAAATGACTGTAGAAGAAATAAAGCAGAAGCTAGAAGAACTGATAGGAGAAAGGATTGAAGTCATATAAAAGTAAGGAGCGGAAAATGGAAACAAGAATGGACAGAATCACAACCAGAATGATGGAGCATATCTGCGATAATCTCTGCAAGTATCCAGATCAGCTGAGCGGGGAAGAATTAGAAGAAAAATGCACAGGATGTAAGATGGGAAAATATGTATGCGACATCTTAAACCACCACAACAAATGCAAAGAGATCTGCGAGGAGTGTACAGATTGCAGATGGCAGCAGTTAAATGGCGGCACTTGCAAAGGCGGTAAGGCAAGATGTGGGCAGTTTGTAGAGGAGAAGAGGTAATGAAAATGAATGATTTAATAATCGACTGTTTCGCTGGTGGAGGCGGAGCAAGCGTAGGCATAGAGATGGCACTTGGAAGACATGTAGATATTGCAATTAATCATGATCCGGAAGCTATACGGATGCACGAGGTAAATCATCCGTATACAATTCACCTTACAGAAGATATTTTTAAGGTTGATTTACAAAAATATGTTAAGCGAAGAAAAGTTGCACTGATGTGGGCAAGTCCAGATTGTACGAGCCATTCCAAAGCCAAAGGAGGACAGCCGCGGAAGAAGGGGCTTCGTATTCTTCCTTGGGCGGTATATAAACATGCAAAACAGATTCTGCCGGAAGTAATAATCATGGAAAATGTAGAGGAAATACAGCAATGGGGTCCATTGGATGAAAAAGGGCATCCAATTAAGGAATGTCAAGGTGAGGATTATAAGAAATTTATTACGGCAATGAAGAGCCTTGGGTATGCGTTTGATAGCCGGGAGCTGGTAGCAGCAAATTACGGTGCACCGACAACACGAAAACGCTGGTATGCAATTTTCCGCAGAGATGGAAAGGACATTATCTGGCCAGAGCAGACGCATTTCAAAGATTCGGAACCCAAGTGGAAACAGTGTGGAGATTTTATTGATTGGTCTGACCTGGGGAAATCCATTTTTGATAGAAAAAAACCTCTCGCAGAAGCTACACAGAAAAGAATTGCAAACGGAATCAGAAAATATGTTATTGAAAATCCAAAGCCATACATTGTTGAAAATGATGATGCAGTTGCATTTTTAATCCAGTACCATGGTGAGCAAAAGGCAGGGGAATCCAGAGGGCAGTTACTTTCGGAGCCAATTAAAACTATAGACACAAGCAATAGATATGGTTTAGTGACAGCGTTTATTACTAAATACTACAAAACTGGAATTGGACAGGGATGTGATGAGCCGTTACATACCATCACTACATCGCCAGGGCACTTTGGACTGGTATCTGCGTTCTTGATTAAATATTATGGCTCTGGAAGAAGCTGTCAAACAATAGATAGGCCTCTAGATACGATTACTACAAAAGACCGTTTCGGATTTGTCAATGTGGAGATTGACGTACAGGGAGGAAAATATGCAATTGCTGATATTTTTCTTCGCATGTTGAAACCAGAGGAGCTAAAGCTTATGCAGGGATTTCCAAAGGATTACATTATTAACCGAGATATAAGGTGGAGGTCATATCCAATCAAGGAGCAGGTTGCAAGAATAGGAAATAGTGTGGTTCCAGTAATGGCGCAAAAATTAGTAGAAGCAAATTGTCCATATTTAAGGGTTGGAGAACGGGTACCTAACATACGGATTGATGATAGCGAAGAGCAGCTGCGGTTCGCGTAAGGAATAGTGAGGAGGATTAGATGGACGAGAAGAAAGTTAGAGAAGCGATAGAACTTATTAGAATGGAAATCAATACTCTGGAAGGACTTGAAAATTGCGGGAGAGTAATAGAGGCAAAAAGAAAAAAACATATAGTACTATATAATACGGCAATCGAAGCATTGGAAAAGCAGCTGCCGAAGAAAGTGGAGATGCGAACAGAATATAGAGACATAAACGGCGAATTAGTATGTTTTGATGGGTTCTGTCCTAGTTGTGGAAATACTGTGAACTCTGATAGAAATAAAAGTTGTAATCGGTGCGGACAAAAACTTGATTGGCCGGAATAGGAGAGTGGAAGAATGATTTTATTTTGTCCTGATCTAACAGGTAAAGAAGAAATAAAAGCAATATGTGTGGGAAATGGAGATTTTGTCAGACCGGTATTAAATCCATGTATTAAAGAAAAATGTGTGGCTTACAAAGATGGAAAGTGCATGAAATATGACAATGAAGTGGAGATAAAAGATGACTGATTTAGAATTGCAGAAAAAGAGATTTGTAAATCATGTAGCTAAATTCACGGATTATGGCAACATCAAGATTGTAGATTTTAAAATGCCTGATAGCGGTGAATACAGAATCAGATTCCTTTTTGAAGAAGATTATTGCCGGTTGCATATTTCTGGGGATTTAGGAGAACTTATTGCAACAAATTGTAACAATATGACATTTAAAGGTTTTTCGGATTTTGTAAATAATATTGGTTATTTTGAAGAAAAAATCGATTGCCATAACAGAAGAATATATACATATGATTCCAGAGATGCCAAAAAAGATTTAAAAGAATTATTGGAAGAATGGGATATGATGGAAGAGGTTTTACAACATGATAGATATGAGTGGGAAACAGACGAAGATAAGCTAGAAGAGTTTTATGAAGGTGTACTTGAAGATTTTTCTGAGGATACAGGAGTTGGTTCAAAAGGATATGATGCACTGTCAGAATATTTCAGTGCTGCATGGGAATTTGTTAGTGATATTGGAAAAAGACCTACAGACATTTTAGATGTGTATATGCTGGCGTTTAAATTAGCGACAGAGCAGTTAAAGGAGAAAGGAGTGATTCAATGAACGTACTAGAAAAGATTTTAGAAGAGACAAGCAATATTTACAGGGTTGTGGAAAGTAATGAAGATTTAGAATGGAACAGGGCAGTGAACAAGTGCCAGAATATTATCCATGGTTGCATGGAAGATATCCCGGATATCGCGAAACAGGCGAACGATATCCTTGAAAAGTTATCTTTCTTTTATGGACAAAGAGCGGGAAGAGAGTTGTGGAACGATAAACCAAGAAAGGTGCAGGATGAGGACATAGCTTCATTCAACCGGGATATAGATTTTTTGCGGACAATCATAAATGACCTGAATAGCAAACGTTGTGGTTGGATTCCAGTAGAAGAGAGATTGCCGGAAGAAGATGGATTCTATTTAGCAACACTAGATGGCGAGATTTGTGGGCAAGAAGAAGCTTTTACGGGACTAGCTGAGTTTGAACATGGAAAATGGATTGACGATGAAGAGGGTTATAAATGCGTTCTTGCATGGCAGCCACTTCCAGAACCATATATCAAGAATCCAAAATAGACACACCTTTTGCATTGTAAGCAGCCTGAAGGAATGTATGTATCATATCAGTGGTCATTACCATTCCTTCGGGAATTTGGAAAGAAAACGGATTGTCCGGAATGGAAAGAAATTCCTGGTATAAAAGAAAAGTTTCATAAGATTCATATTTTTGATAATTACACATAGAAATGCCTCCTTAAGATAAAAAGAATTGATATACCAATTATAACATCCAAGGAGGCAGCAGTAAAGGAGGGAAGCGATGAATAAAGAAGGATATAAAGATCCGACGGCAGACAGAGCGATCGCACACGCAGAACACATTCCGAAACATGTAAAGCAGGTATTGGATGTATTGGAACAGGCAGCAGGAATCGCCGGATTCCGGATCAAGAGCATAGAAATCCAAGATCGGGCGACAAAAGAAAGGTTCAGACGGCGCGGATGAAGAGGAGAGTATAAAGAGTTGAGTGTCGCGGAGTATTTAACAAGAAAGGGGCTAAACATTGGACAAGGCAATATTAGTTGAATACACGGCAATGAGAGAAGAAATAAAAGATATAAAGAGGAGAATAAGAACTCTTGAAAAAGAAATAGAAAATATAACAGTAGTATCCGATTCCGTGAAAGGAACACGACCAGACGGAACGTATGGAAGCATTAAGATTACAGGTTATCCATTTCCGGAAGAGGTTAAAAAGAAAACGTACCTGAAAAGATATAAAAGGAAATTGGAAGAAAAGGAAGAAGAACTGTTGGAGCTGATGACAGAAGCAGAAGAGTACATTGAGAGTATTCCAAAAAGTGAACTCAGAATAATGTTTAGGATGTATTTTATAGACGATATGACATACATACAAGTAGCAGAATACATGAATAGAATATTTCCCAAACGGAAAGTAAAGTACACGGATGAGAATGTAAAGAAAAGAATCCAAAGATTTTTCGAAAATTTTGAAAATGTCCCACAATGTCCCGAAGAAAAGTAGTAATATGTTATTGCTACAAAGTAACTACTTCGTGAATTTTAACTCTTACCCGAGGCGACCGAGAAAAGGTTGCCTCTTCTCACGTTACGGATACTTAATTCAGGGGCAGAAACACCAGCTCATAACTGGTAAGTCATCGGTTCGATTCCGATAGTATCCACTTAAATTTAGTAAAACTTACCTGAAAAGTATTGACATATGGTAAACCATATGTTATTATATACTTGTAAGGAGGTGAGAAACAGATGAGCAAAAAGAAAAAAAAGAAAAAGAAGAAAAAGAAAAACTCCATAGATTGGATTGAAGTGCTAGTTCAAACAATCACAGGAGTTGTTTCTGGAGTGATAGCCGGAATTATTACTTGGCTAATCACAAAATAATGAAAGGCAAGAGGGGATAAAACCTCTCTTGTTAAATAAAATATAACACGATTGTTCATCTGTGTAAAGCTATGAGAATAGAAATAATTGTAGCGGTTGTAGTTGCAGTGGTTGCTGGATTAGTTGGGAAAAAAATATATCGGAAGTGGAGGGGTGAACATGCCAAAAGGTAATCCGACTCCACAAACAATAGCATCAGAGAAGTACCAGAAGAAAGCTGGATGGATGACAAAGGGGTTCAAACTGAAAAGAGAATTAGTAGAACAATTTGAATCTGCCTGCAAGGAAGCGGGAGTCAGCCAAGCTGGAAAGATAAGCGAACTGATGAAAGAATTTATTGAAGAAGTGAATAGTAAATAATAGTGAAGCATCTGGCGAAAGCCGGGTGCTTTTCTACGTCCTGAGCAAATGACGGTAAAAGGCTCTAGGCAAAAGCCTATTTTGCGCAAAAAAAAGGAGTGCAGATAGCATTAAAGGAAAGTGCGGTCCGTGAGAGCGGGCGCGTTGTTAGGTTCGAATCCTAACCTGCACACTGTGCGATGTAGCACACATACATAGCAGGATAGAGCAGTTGGAAGCTCGCCAGTCTCCTTAGCTGGAAGTCGGAGGTTCGAGTCCTTCTCCTGCAACTCAACAAGGAGGCAACATGACAGAGCGTGACATTGCATTTGTAAAAAAATGCATAAAAGAAAACATACATAGATTTTACACATGGAGCAAATGGAAAACGAAACGAGAAGAAGTCCTGAGACTTGATAAATATGAATGCCAGATATGCAAGCAGAGAGGAAAGTACAAGAAAGCCACAACAGTCCATCATGTAAACTATGTAAAGAAGCATCCAGATAAGTCATTAGAAATCTGGTATTACTTCAGGGGAGAGAAGAAAAGAAACCTCATAAGTCTCTGTCATGAATGCCATGAAGAAGTACATGGATACCGCAAAAAAGAAAAGAAGAAGCCATTGACAGAAGAGAGATGGTAAAAATGAGAGAGTACCCCCGGTCGAAAAAAATCGGGTTTTAATTTGGCCATAAGAGACCGGTGGGTGCTCTTGACAAAAGAGATTTTTCCGCGCGCGTGTGAAGGAGGGGTGGTCTAAGGGCGAGAAAAACGAGAAAAGAAATATTAAGAGAAGAAATCAAAGATGACCTTTTGGAGCAGTTGGCCAAGAATGGGACCACTGGGAAATATTACATCGACTTAGTGGATAAATACATGGATTTTTGGGACCTGGAAAATGACCTGATTGCAGACATAAAAAAGAGAGGAGCTGTTGTCAAATATGACAATGGAGGAGGTCAAAAAGGACAGAAGAAAAATGACTCCATAGATCAGAGAATTAAGGTAAGTGCACAGATGCTGAAAATACTCGACAGCATTGGAATTAAGCCGGTTTCCGGAGATCCGGGAGATGATGACGATGAGCTGTAAAATCCATCCATATATCCAGGAGTGGATTGACATTGTTGAGCATAAAACCTATGCAGTGTGTGAGGATCAGGAGCTGCTAATTAAGCATGTAAAATGGTGCTTCGAAAACGAAGATATTTTTGTCGATGAGGAGCAGTTTGAAAAGTATATGGGACTTACCAAATACTTCCCATTTGAGGATATTTTCCCCTGGCAGAAGTTTGTGATCGGACTGCATGACTGCACATATTGGAGCAAATCAGGGCTGCCGAGATGGCCGGATTTGCTCTGTATGTTGGGGAGAGGAGCGGGGAAAGATGGTACGATCGCGGTAGAATCTGCGTGCTTAATGTCCCCATATAATGGTATCCGGGAGTACGATGTTGATATTTGTGCGAACAATGAGGACCAGGCAATGAGACCGGTGCAAGATGTCATAAATGCATTTGAGCAGCCATCTGTTGTGAAAAAGCTAAAGAAGTTTTTTTATTGGACAAAAGAAAAAGTAGTGAGTCTGAAAACCAAAAGCGTTATGCGAGGAAGAACGAACAGTCCAAAGGGAAAGGACGGTTTGAGATCTGGAATCTGTATCTTCAATGAGATCCATCAATATGAAGATTATAAGAATATCAATGTATTTACAACCGGTCTTGGAAAAAAGAAACATCCGAGAAGATCTTACTATACGACAAATGGTGATGTCCGGGAAGGACCACTGGATGATCTGCTGGAAACAGCAGAAGGAATCTTGAGGGGAGGAGAACCGGACAATGGTCTTTTGCCTTTTATTTGCAGACTGAATAAAAAAGAAGATGTCGATGACGAAACAAACTGGCCGATGGCAAACCCATCTCTTCCGTATTTGCCAAACCTGCTGGAAGAGATCAGGAAGGAATATCGGGAATGGAAAAAGAATCCGAGAAGGCTGCCAGCATTTATGACGAAACGAATGAATATTCCGGAAAATGCAGAAGAGATGAGCGTAACAGATTGGGAGAACATAGCAGCCACCAATATTATTCTTCCAAATTTGGAACGATGGAGCTGCACTTGTGGAGTGGACTATACAAAATTAAATGACTGGGCTTCGGTGGATCTACATTTTAGAGACGGAGACCAAAGATATGATATAAGCCATTCGTGGATGTGTCTGCAATCAAATGATCTGGAAAGGATAAAAGCTCCGTGGAAAGAATGGGCGGATATGGGAAGACTGACTCTGGTAGATGAAAATGAAATACATCCATCAGTAATTACAGAATATATTCAGCAAGCAAAGAAAAAGTATAACATCAAAAAGCTTGCAGTTGATGATTTCCGGTTCGCATTGTTGGCAAAATATCTAAAAGAAATAGGGTTTGATTTGAAAATAAACAAAAATCTGAAACTAATCAGGCCATCAGATGTCATGAGGGTTGCACCAGTAATTGATAGCTGCTTTACAAATCGGTGGTTTAATTGGGGGGATGCACCGGAGCTTCGCTGGGCAACAAACAATGCGAAGCTGATCAGGCATGGGAGAAAGCCAGGAAAAGAAGATGATGCTGATATGGGAAATTTTGTGTATGGGAAAATTGAATCAAAAAGCAGGAAGACAGATCCGTTTATGGCACTGGTAGCAGCAATGACCATAGAAGATGAGTTGCCACAGAAACGGCCAAAGCCAACCCCGGCAACAATGGTATACAGCTATTAAGGAGGTGAGAGTAGGAAGTTAAGCATAAAAGACTGGCTGATCAAGAAGTTGGGAATCGGAAATATCAGTATTAACATGCAGGACATTATGGATGACAAAGAAGTGCAGGGAGCCATCTATGAGGTCTATCTCAGAGAACTGGCTTTTTGGACTTGCGTAAATAAAATTGCAAATGCAGTGAGCAAATGTGAGTTTAAGACTTATGTAAAAGGGAAAGAAGTTAAAGATGCAGAGTATTATCTTTGGAATTATGAGCCGAATCAAAATCAGAATGCAGCAGGATTCGTGAACAAACTCATTGGAAAATTGTATAGAAATAATGAATGCCTTGTCGTGGAAGTAAACAAAAAATTGTATGTAGCTGATTCTTATTGCAAAGAACCTTTTGCCCTGAAGGATTATGAATTTAGTGGAATTGTTATTGATGGATATGAACTGTCGGAAACATTAAGAATGTCAGATGTCATGTTTTTTGAACTGAACTCAAATGACATGAGAAAACTGATGAATGGAATGTATGAGACGTACTCCAAATTGATTGTGTATGCGCAGGAAGCATACAAAAAATCAAGAGGGAAAAAAGGAATTTTAAATGTAGAAGCAATTGCTCAGGAAGATGATAATTTCAATGAAAATTTCAATCAGTTGATGACGGAACATTTCAAAAATTTTTTTAGCAAAGAAAATGCGGTGCTCCCATTATTTGAGGGATATAACTATCAGGATATATCAGACAGTGGAAAGACATATTCCACTGAGTCTACAAGAGATATTAAATCACTTGCGGACGATATATTTGAGTTTACTGCAAGAGGATTTTCCTTCCCGCCGAGTCTTGCAAAAGGAGATGTGCAGGATACCGGAAAAGCGATTGATGAGCTACTGACTTTTGTCGTGGATCCATTAATCAAGATGTTGCAGCAGGAGATCAACCGGAAACGAAATGGATACAGAGGATTTAAACAGGGAACATACATCAAAATTGAAACACTTGCGGTGAAACATATTGATATTTTTGACATCGCAACACCGGTAGACAAGCTGATCTCCAGCGGAGCCTTTACGATCAATGATATTTTAGAGGTGCTCGGAAAACCTCGAATTGAAGAGGAATGGGCAAATCAGCACTTTATGACAAAAAATTACAGTAAGATTCAAGACCTGCTTGCAGGATTGGATAAAAATGATACTCAGTGAAAGGGGTGAGAAAAGGAAGAACATTACAAATTGGAGAATAGAGCCGGTGCAGGCAGAAAATAAAACCCTTCTGTATATCTACGATGATGTAACAGAATATGGGGAGTTTGATTGGAATGCGTGGGAATACAAAGACTCTGAAACATCTGCTAAGTATTTTGCAGAGAAACTTTCAGATATTCCGGAAGGGCAGACAATAGAGCTGCATATCAACTCCAATGGCGGATCTGTAAAAGAGGGAGTAGCAATCTATAACCTGCTGAAACAGTGCTCGAACAAAAAAGTTGGTATTGTAGACGGGGTGGCGCACAGTGTTGCATTTTTAATTTTACAGGCATGCGATGAAAGAAAAATGTGTCTGGGAACAACGGCGCTTGTCCATGATATGTGGATGTATTGCTCCGGAAACGCAGCGCAGCTTAGAAAGTATGCCGATGATCTTGACGACATGATGGAAGCAAACCGGCAGGTGTTTTTGGAAAGAGCGAATATCAACGAAGAAGAACTGATTGAACTGATGCAAAACGAAACGTATTTGACACCGGATAAAGCTTTGGAATACGGTCTGATCGACGAGATCATGAATAAAAAAACAGAAACAGCAGGAAATGAAGAAATCTTGGAGAAACTGTCCAGCATGCAAAGGCAGTTGAACAGCCAGGAAAGCTTCCGGCAGCAGATCGCGAAAATGAAAGAGCGGCAGCAGAAAAAGCCGGAGAAAAATAAAATCTTAGAACTTTTTAAAGGAGGAACAATACAAGGAAAAATTTAGATGTAATTGAAATGGAAAAAAAGGCTATCGTACAGAAAATGAACGATGCAATCAAAGACGGAGATCCGGAACAGTTTCAGGCAGCGTTTGTGGAACTGTGCGATAAAATCCAGGAGAATGTTTTAGAGCAGGCAAAAGCGATCGTAGAAGAAACAGATCAGAAAATCTTATCCGACAGAGGGGTAAGACAGCTGACATCAAAAGAGAGAGAATATTATCAGAAACTCTCCGAAGCAATGAAAGCACCAAATCCAAAGCAGGCAGTAGAAAACCTCGATGTGGTGATGCCATTTACAATCTTAGATAAAGTATTTGAGGACTTAAAAACAAATCATCCATTACTGTCAAAAATTCAGTTTACTTCCGTGACTGGACTGACAAGGATGATGATGAATACCAATGGATATCAGAAGGCGGCATGGGGAAAACTCTGTGCAGAGATTATCCAGGAACTCACATCTGGATTCAAGGAAGTAGATGTAACATTAAGCAAATTATCTGCATTCCTTCCGGTTTGCAAAGCAATGTTAGACCTGGGACCGGAATGGTTAGACAGATATGTGAGAGAAGTGCTGTATGAAGCGCTTGCGAATGGACTGGAAGACGGTATCGTAAATGGTACTGGAAAAGATATGCCGATCGGAATGACAAGACAAGTAGGAGAAAACGTATCTGTAAAAGGCGGGGAGTATCCGGAAAAGAAAGCGATCAAAATCACAAAATTTGATGATGTTCAGCTTGGAAAACTGGCTGCGATTATGGCTATCAATGAAAAGGGGCAGTCAAGAACAGTGGATTCGTTGATCCTTGTAGTAAACCCAGCAGATTATTTTAGCAAGGTTCTTCCGGCGACACAGAGACCGGCTCCGGGCGGCGGATATGTGAGTACACTTCCGTTCCCGATCGAGATTATCCAGTCTCCGGCGGTGGCTGTAGGAAAAGCAGTGTTCGGAATGGCGAAACTGTATTTTATGGGATCTGGAATCGAAAACGGAGGAAGAATCCTATATTCTGATGATTACAGATTTCTGGAAGACGAAAGAGTATATCTGATCAAGATGTATGGACATGGATTTGCTATGGACGACAATGCATTTGTATTATTGGATATTACAGAATTACAGCGTGCAAGATATGAAGTGGAAGTGGTGCAGCCAGAAGAGAATGTAGAAAATGCAAATCTTGCAGATCTCAAGATTGGAGGACATACACTTACACCGGAATTTGCAGAAGAAACATTAACATACACTTTGACTACAACAGATGCATCCAACACAGTGCAGGCGATCACAGCAGACACAACAGCAGAAATCGAAGTGAAATTTAACGATAAACCGATTGCAAACGGAAGCAGAGTAAACTGGCAGGAAGGAGCCGGAAACGTTGTGAAAGTAAAAGTAACAGACGGCAAGGCGACAAAAGAGTACCAGGTCACTGTAACAAAGAATAAGGAGTAAAGATGGACCGATTACTGGAGGATGTAAAAAATTTTCTGGACATCACTTGGGAAATGGAACTCGGAGAGCGAAAAAAGCTCTCCGGGATCATCGAACGTGGGAAAGCGTTCTTAAAAGGGAAAATCGGGCAATGTGATTTTGAAGGAGAGACACCGGAAAAGGATTTACTTTTGAATTACTGCATGTATGCGCGAGCTGGACAAGTAGATGAGTTTGCAAAAAATTACAAACAAGAAATCATTGCATTACAGATCCACAACTGGAGGAAGAAAAATGCCAAGACGTAAGGAAACAAAATTTGTTACATTTAACGATGGGTGTTTAGAGGTATGTAAAGTCCAGGGGCGGAAAATTGTAGAAACAAAGCAGGAGCATGTACGGTTTGGATATCGGACGGTTGGGATCAAACGATTTTATGAAGCAAAGGTACTATCGAGCCAGATTGATGAAGTAGTAGCTATCCTGCCGATTGACAATATATCAACGATGGATGTGTGCATGATCCGGGGAATGCAGTATAAAATTGTGCAGATCCAGAATAAATATGACCAGACTCCTCCGTGCATGTTTTTGTCATTGGAAAAGATTACAACACTCTATGAGGATGTGAGAGAATATGGCTAAAATTGACATTGATGAATTGGCGATCGCAGTGATCAATGAGTTGGATGCTTATCGAGAAGATGTAATGGAAGCGGTGGAAAAAGCTGTGAAAGAAACAGCAAAGCAGACGGCGGCAGAGCTTAGAACGACATCGCCGGAAAGAGATGGAGATTATAAAAAACATTGGACGTACAAACGAGATGCCAAGCTGAAAGGAAGATACAAGTTTAATATGGTAGTCTATTCTAAAAAGCCATCCTATCGCATCACGCACTTATTGGAGCACGGGCATGCGAAAAGAAATGGCGGAAGAGTAGATGGGATCCCGCATATCAGTATTGCAGAAAAGCATGCAAAGGAAATTTTGATGGAAAGGTTAAAAAGAAGCCTATGACACAAGAAAAGATAGAGAGAATATTGCAGGAAATAGGAATTGAATATAGATATCATCATTTTGAGACGGAGGAAGCAGTCAATCCTCCGTTTATTTGTTGGCTGATTCCAGGAAGCAATAACTTTTCGGCAGACGGAAAAGTCTATTTTAAAAGTAACAAAGTAAACATAGAGCTTTATACGGATCAAAAAGACTTTGACTTGGAAGAACAAGTAGAGGAAATACTCGACAAGTATGAGTTGTTTTGGCAGAAGGATGAAGAGTATATCAAGTCGGAAAACATGTATGAAGTTTTATATGGAGTGGAGGGAAAGTAAGGAAAGAAAGACAAACACAGAAAAAAGATAAAGTAAAGTTTAATATCCGTAATGCGCATATTGCATTATTGCAGGAAGATGAAATGGGAGCTATTACATTTGATACACCTTTTGCGCTGCCAGGATCCGTGTCACTTTCACTGGAAGCACAGGGAGAGTTGACGCCATTTTACGCTGACGGCGTGAAATATTATGTCTCTTCATCCAACAGTGGATATGAAGGAGACTGGGAAGTGGCAATGATCACAGATGAGTTCCGAGAGAAGATTTTAAGCGAGTATATCGACAAAAACAAAGTGATGTTGGAAGAGGCAACTGCAAAAGTGAAACGGTTCGCTCTGGGATTTGAAATTGACGGAGATGTGAGAGGAACAAGATTCTGGTTTTATTGTTGTACCTCGACAAGACCTACAACAGAATCAAGCACCACGGAGGATACGATTGAGCCGACAACAGATACAGTAACAATTTCTGCATCAGCGGTACCAGTTGGGGAAGCCAAAAAAATGGCTGTCAGAGCAAAAACAACGGCAGAAACATCGGAAGACTTATACAACAAATGGTTTGAAAAGGTATATATTCCGGATCAGGAAGTAGCTTAGGGGGGATTGGAATGCGAAAAACATTAGCAATCAATGGAGTAGAATGCAAATTTAAGAGTTCTGCGGCAATCCCACGCATTTACCGCCTGAAATTTGGCAGGGATATTTTTACAGATATGCAGAAAATCGGAAAGCAGATCAAGGTGCAGGAAAAACTTAAAGAAGAAATGAAGAAAAAATGCGAAAAGGAAGGAAAAGAATTTGATGAGAGCGAATTTGAAAGCAGCCTTCCAATCGAATCGCTGGAAATGTTTGAGAACATTGCATTTTTAATGCACAAACATGGCGATCCGGAACAGCCACAAGACATTGACGAATGGTTGGAGCAATTTGAAACATTTGATATTTATGAGATTCTGCCGGAAATCATGGATATGTGGCAGATGGAAAACAAACAGATGTCAATTCCAAAAAAAAAGAACGGGAAATAGATCGAGAAGTCAATACCGCTCTGTTCATGCTTCGGTGTGTGCAGTGCGGTATTTCTATTTCCGATCTTGAGCTATTAAGCATTGGAATGGTAAATGACATGTTTATCGAAATGAAAAACGATGATTATGATTATCCGAAAATCGCAACACAAGCAGACATAGACGCACTGTAAAGGAGGAAACAAGGGCAAGCAGAATCAAAGGTATCACGATTGAAATTGGAGGAGATACCACAAAACTAAATAAAGCTCTGGATGGTGTAGATAAAAAACTCTATGGAGTGCAGTCGTCGTTGCGAGATGTCAATAAGCTGTTAAAACTGGATCCTACAAATACGGAGCTGCTGAATCAAAAACAGAAGCTTTTGCAACAATCCATACAAGAAACCGAGACACGGTTAAAGACATTGAAGCAGGCTAGTGAGCAGGCGGCGAAGACAGCTGGAAATTACGATGCCTGGAAGCAGGCCTATACACCTATCCAGCAAGAAATTGAGAAGACCAACGGTAAGCTAGACACATTAAAGAAAAAAATGAAGTCTATGGAAGAAGCCGGAGAAATTGACACAGAAGAATATAAAGAGTTAAGCACAAAAGTAGAAGAATCCACGAAGAGTCTGGAAGAATTAAAACAGAAGAAAAAGCAGGTAGACGAAGAGTTTGGGCATCCGATCAGTCCAGAAGGAATGGATGCGCTGCAAAGAGAAATCGTTGAAACAACAAATGAGTATAAAGCTTTGCGAAAAGAGGTCGGAAGTGCAAATGCTGATCTGGCAAAAGTATCCGCAGTAAGCGGAAAAGTTGGGGAAACAGCAACAGCAGCAGGAAAAAAGATGCTTCCGCTTACTGGGGCACTCGGAGGAATTGGAGTTGCATCTGTCTCTATGGCCAATAATTTCGAGGATGCAATGAGTCAGGCTGCGGGTGCGCTGGACAAACCGATGTCGGAAATGGAGGAGCTGAGGCAACTGGCGATTAAAACTGGCCAGGATACCATTTTCTCCGCGACAGAAGCCGGGAACGCGATCACAGAGCTTGCAAAAGGTGGCTTGACGGAAGCCGACATCAAAGCAGGAGCATTACAGACTACAATGGATCTTGCGGCATCATCAGGAATGGGATTGGGAGACGCAGCAAATGTAGTTGTGCAAGCAATGGGCGCTTTTGGCCTAGAAGCAAACAGATCTGCAGAAGCAGCCAATGCTTTGGCCGGAGCGGCAGCAGCATCATCTACGGATGTCGAACCACTTACACAGGCATTGGCACAGTGTTCTGCGGGTGCGAAAAATGCAGGATGGACCATACAAGAAACGACTGCTGTACTGGGACGTTTTGCAGATGCGGGAATTGAAGGAAGCGATGCAGGAACATCTTTAAAAGTAATGCTACAGAAATTGGCAGCACCAGCCTCTGACAAAGCAGCAGACATGATCGAAAATCTCGGGATTGAGACAAGAGACTCGAGCGGGCAGCTTCTTGGAGCAGCTGAGATGGCACAAGAGTTACAAGACAAGTTAGGAGGATTGGATACAGCGTCCAGAGATGCTGCACTATCTACCATTTTTGGATCTGATGCCATGAGAGCAGCCACCGTGCTTATGGACAGCGGCGAAAAAGGACTACAAAAGTACATTAAAGCAACAAACGACCAGGGGGCAGCACAGCGCTTGGCAAACTCTCAGATGGGAGATGGATCAAGAGCAATAGAAGAGTTAAAAGGATCGTTGGAAACGGCCGGCATACAGATTGGAGATACACTGGCTCCAATTATTCAAAAGTTGGCGGAGATTATCACAAATCTCGTAAATAAATTTTCTGCGCTTCCGGAAGGAGTGCAGCAAGCGATTGTAATTATAGGAATACTGGTAGCTGCAATTGGACCGTTACTCATTGTAATAGGAAAAATATCCACGGGAATTTCCGCAGTGACTGGTGCGATGTCGAAAATATCCGGAATAGGTGAAACGATTATGGAAATGATCACAAAAATGAAGGGACTTGTGAAAAGTCTGTTTGGATTGATCATGGCGCATCCGGTAATTGCGATTATAACGGCTATCGTGGTCGCATTAGTTGTACTGTACAACAAATGTGAATGGTTTAGGGATGCTGTCAATGCTATTTGGGATGCTGTAAAAAAAGGATTTTTGGCGGCTTGGGATGCGATCGTAAAATTTTTTACAGAGACAATCCCGGAGGCATGGAACAATACGGTAAGTTTCTTCCAGGGGATTCCGGAATGGTGGAACGGTATATGGACAAGCGTAAAAACAAAGTTTGAAGAGATCTGGACAGCCATGATGGCAAATCCGATCATAAACGCGCTTGCAACATACATTTCTCAGATGTTTGAAAATTTGAAAATAACTTTATCCGGAATTTGGGACGGAATCAAAACTGCGGCAGCAGGAGCATGGGAACTGATTAAAAATGCGATACTGGGACCAGTGCTGTTACTCATTGATTTAGTTCTCGGAGATTTTGATAAGCTGAGAGAGGATGCAGAAAAGATATGGAGCAATATGCAAGAGGCTGCTCAGAAATTCTGGAGTGGCATTGAGCAGGTTGTCACCTCTTTGGTAGAAGGTATTGTAAATGCTGTAAAAATCAGATTTGAAGCGTTGAAAAATACAGTTTCTGCAATCTGGAATGAAACAAAGAATGCTGCATCAAATATTTGGAACGGAATCAAAACAACGGTTTCGAACCTTGCGAACAATACAAAAGAGGCAGCGGTAAATGGATTCAATGCCATGAAAGATGGTATTTCAAATGCGATTTCTTCAATCCCAGATATGATCCGGGGAATTTTTGATAAAGTCAGAAATATCATCGAAAATGTTATCTCAAGTGCATGGGAATGGGGATCTGATTTTATTGAGGGACTAAAAGAAGGAATCATGTCGGGAGTAAAAGGAATCATCAACACGATCGAAGGAATTGCAGATAAGATCAGATCGCTCCTCCACTTCTCGCGGCCGGATGAAGGACCATTACGAGACTACGAAACGTGGATGCCGGATTTTATTGACGGTATGGTAAAAGGACTCGACAGAAATGTCTATAAAATATCGGATGCAGTGAGCCGCGTGGCGGGAACAATCAGCGATGGAATTGGCGGATCGTCAATACTTGCAGAGGCAGGAGGAATGAACATCAGCTTAAACAATGATGTGAGTGTGCAGATTGGGAACAAGAATTTTGACAGCTACATTGTAAAAACGGCTCGAGCAGGGATTGGAAGTACGCAGTATGCAGGAAGCCGAGCGAGGGGGCGTTAAAGGTATCAGATTGAAATCAACAGAAGAAGGAACATGGAGCTTGGGGTGCTCGTAAGAGAAAGACCAAGCATACCATCTCCGGAGTTTGAATACGAAGAAATTAACATTCCCGGAAGAGATGGATCTATCTTCAGGGAGACGAAAAAAGTAAGAGACATTACGATCAATGTGCCATTTACCTTTATAGATCACGAGAACTGGCAGGAAAGGCTACGGAATGTAAGAAAGTGGCTCTTGCAAAAGAAGGACCACAAACTCATTTTAAGTGATAATGAAGAGTATTTTTATTTGGTAAAGCATATAAAAATAAATGCGGTCGAAAGAAAGGTAAGAGAGTCAGGAGAGTTTGACGTAGACTTTACATGCGCAGGTTTCCAATATCGGAGGGATGGGGTGCTGGAACATTCTGTCGCAGAGGTGGAGTACAATCCGTATTACGAATCTATGCCGACTTATAAGATTATAGGAGCCGGAAAATGCACACTTACTGTAAATGGGAAAAATATGACCGCCAACGTAAACGGACATTTGATCATAGATACAGATAGGATGCTGTCATATCGTCAGGATGGAAAACTGGAAAATGCATCCGTCAAAGGAGACTACGAAGATCTGTATTTAGAAGAAGGAGAGAATATGATCCGAATCACACCGGGATTTGAATTAAAAGTAATACCGAACTGGAGGTGCTTATAAGGATACAAATTTATAAGCCAGAAAACACAAATTATGAGAACAACGGCGACATGCCTCTGATGCCTACCACAGCAGAAGTGGAAGTGATCCTAAATGGGAGCTGGAGAGGCATATTGAGTCATCCGATTGATGACGAGGGACGTTGGAAATACATTGAAGAGAATGCAGTTATAAAAATGCCGTCATTTAATGGAGATCAACTCTTCCGGATAAAAAAGAGGGAAAAATCAGATGCAGGAATTGAAGCGGAGATGGAACCGATTTTTATGGACGCAAAGGATGACTGCTTTTTGTTGGACGTTCGACCGACAAACAAAACCGGTCAGCAGGCACTCGATTTAATGACAGCTCCAAACAAAAAATACACCGGGAAATCCAATATTAAAAATCTATCAACGGCATATTACATGACAAAGAATCTCATCGAAGCGATTAATGGGGAAGACGAAAACTCTTTTATAAATCGCTGGGGAGGCGAGATTCTTTTTGATAATTACACTATTACAATAAATGATCATGTAGGTCAGAACAGAGGGATGGAAGTCTTATACGGTAAAAATATTGCTCAGGATGGAATGAAAGAAGATGTAGATATCAGAGAAGTTGTAACAAGGATTATCCCAAAAGCCTACAACGGACACATGATCGAGGGCAATGAGCCGTGGATAGACTCCCCTTTAATTCAAAAATATCCGACAATCCATTATGCAGTAATGAGTTTTGAGGATGTAAAAATGGCAGAAGATGCTTCGGAAGATGATGAAAAGAACGGAGTGGTCATCTGCAAAACAAAAGAAGAGTTAAAAAAAGCACTGACAGAAAAGTGCAAAGAACAATATGAACTGGGGATAGATAAGCCGAAAATAAACTTATCGGTAGATCTTGTGCTGTTAAAAGACACAGAACTGTACAAAGACGTGCAGGATTTGGAAGAGGTGCAGATTGGTGACACGATACATTGCAGGCATAAAAAGTTGGACATTACAACGGATGCAAGGGTAATTAAGCTGACTTATGATTCCATCCAGAAAAAAGTGGCAGAAGTAGAACTGGGAGATTTTAAGTACGACTATTTTGATAATGTGTCAAGTATGACGAATCGTGTAGAGAGTGCGATCCGCCCGGATGGAAGCGTTGTTGGAGAGCAAGTACAAGGAATCTTGGACGGAGTTAAGACGCAAATGCAAATCCAAAGCAGCAAAGCGCATAAGACGACCAAAAAGGCATTTTTGGCAGAAGACATTGATCCGGACAGCGAAACCTACGGAGCGATGTGCTGGGGAAGCATGGGACTCATGATTGCAGATTCCAAAAATCCTGACGGAAGCTGGAACTGGTCTACGTTTGGAACCGGAAAAGGATTCTTCGCGGATTATATTGTTGCAGGGACAATGCTGGCTGATCGTATACGAGGAGGTGTTTTGGAGATAGGTGGGCTTGATAACAAGTCAGGAGTTTTCAAAATGCTTGATGGTCAAAATAATACAATGACATTAATGGATAATTCGGGAATTCTATCGAAAGGACGAATAAAAAGCGCTGACGGAGAAGGACGTGCTGTAACAATTTGGCAAGGAAAGATTTATACGGAGAATGAAAAAGGAGAGCTTTGTGGACTTATAGAGTACAGAGAGGATGGGATGTATTTACAAAGCTATGGAGGAATAAATTCTGCTATCCATTTAAAAAAAGACGGATCAATGACATTAGCAGCAAAAGAACAGATGCATATAACCGCAAAAAAAATAACAACAGCTGCTGGAGAAGGAAAAACTGGAACAGCGGTGTTTTCGAACGGAACACATCTGAAATTTGATAAAGGAATTTTAATAGGCGGAGTAACGAAAGAAGGTGCGTTTTAAGGGCATGGACAATCGGTAATTTTTACTTGCAGATGTCGCAGATGCAGGGGAACGCCCAAGAGGTGCTTGCATTCCTGGAAGCGAGGGGATGGAGTTTAAATGCGATTGCGGGATTGTGTGGGAACATGCAAAGTGAGTCGAATATCAATCCTGGAATTTGGCAGAGTTTAGCAGAAGGAAATTATTCTGGAGGATTTGGCTTGGTACAATGGACACCAGCAACAAACTACACCAACTGGGCGGGGGCGAATGGATACGGGATCACAGATCCAAATGGACAGCTCACATGGATTGATTCCGTAACAGTTCCGGCCGGGCAGTGGATTCCAACTGGAGCATATCCTTTATCATTTGACCAGTTTAAAGTAAGCGGAGAATCACCAGAATACCTCGCATCTGCATTTCTCAAAAATTTTGAGCGCGCAGGTGTGGAAGTAGAACAGGCGCGAAGGCAGCAGGCTCGCTACTGGTATGATTATTTGTCGCAGTATTCTGGCGGATCAGAAAAAATCAATGCAGCAGTTGATTGGGCATTGCAGATTGCAAATGATAATAGCCACGGATACGATCAGGGAAGTCGATGGGGGCCTGACTATGACTGTTCTTCGCTATTGATCCAAGCATGGGAAAATGCAGGAGTGCCAGTAAAGAGCGGAGGAGCAAGTTATACGGGTAATATGTACGACGTATTTATTGCGTGCGGTTTTACAGATGTCACATCAAGCGTAGATATACAAGGTGGCGGAGGAATGATAAAGGGAGATGTTTTGTTAAACATCCAAAACCATACCGCTATGCATATCGGAAATGGACAAGTTGTCCAGGCAAGCCAAAACGAGTTTGGCGGAATAACAGGAGGGCAGACCGGAGATCAGACTGGCCAAGAGATTGGAGTCACCTCCTACTACAACTATCCGTGGGATCGAGTTCTCCGCTATCCGGGAGGAACCGGCGGTGGAGGCGGCGGGGGAACCGGAGGAGCAATATTGCTAAGATGGATTCCGGGATAAGAAAGGAGAAAAAATGGAAGCGACGACAGTATTGGAGATGGACATAAGACGGGAAGGCATTATTCCAACTATCCAAGCGGTGCAAGCAGATAGCGGAAGAAGCGTGCGATGTCACATTGCAGGAATAACAGACATAGATGGAAGAGCAAGAATATATTGCAAAAAACCAAGCGGAAAAGAGACTTATACTGATGCAACTATTTTAAGCAGCAATTGCATAACATTTGAGCTTACAGATCAGATGCTAGCAGAAACAGGGAATACACTAGGGCAAATACAAGTTTTAAGCGCAAATAAGAATATTACGACATTCAAATTCAAAATAGAGGTGAGCGAGAATAAAATTATGCAATCGAGTATCACTTCTTCAGACGATTATAAGGCACTGATAGAAGCACTGAGAAAAATTGAAAAATTTGATCCTATTGAAATTACTAACGAAGAGATTGATGCCCTTGCAAGTGAGGTGAGCATGTGATTGTAATTGATTGCAAAACAGAAGAATATGCAAAAGAAAGCTTAAAGCAATGGGATTACGGCCAAGAGGTATTGCTCACAGGTCTTGAAATCCAAACAGAAACAATAGAAGTACACTTTGCTCTACGCGGCGAAAATGAAGCGCCGATTGTGATTGGGACGGTAAAAGACGGAGATATAACCGCGAAAATCCCAAATGAATTGTTGAGAGCAGGGAAAAACATAATAGTTTATGTTTATGTAACTGCGCCGAATTTTGGAAAAACAACTTATGAAGCGGAAATAGAAGTAAAGAAGAGAGCCAAACCGAAAGATTATGATGCTCCGGATGAACAAGATTTATTGCGTCAGATTATTTCGGAATTGGATACAAAAGCAGATGACATAGAATTAGAAGGAAATGAGTTGCAATTAATGTCGAAGAAGAAGGGTATTGGATCTAAGATCAGGCTCCCTTCAGGCGGTGGAGATGTAACAAGCATCACAAACCAAGAAATTGATGAAATTATGAAAGGAGAATAGAAAAATGACAAAGCAAAAAGCAACAGCAGCTGCTGTATTAGCAGGAGGAAAAAAGTATCTGGATCAGGAAGGTCTTGCACACTTAGTACAGAAAAACGATGAAAGATATGTACGGCAAGAGGAAGGGAAAGGTCTATCAAAAAATGACTTTACGGACGAATACAAAAAGATTGTGGATGATTTAAACTATAAGAAAATTACAATTAACAGCATGACAGCCACGAATAGTAGTAATGAGATTGGAGCAACAGTAGCGGCGACAGATGTTGTATGGACTTTGAGTAAGGAACCAAAAACGCAGAAAATTAAATTCGGATCAGAAAACGAAGAGGTTTTAAACAACAGCCTTAGAAAGAAAAATTACACCGGAAAAGCAATCAAAACAAACACAAACATTGTGCTGACTGTAACAGATGAAAGAGATGCAATCGTAACAAGAACAGTAGGAATTACATTCCAGCCAAAAGTATATTGGGGCAAAAGCAACAAAGAGCAGCTGGAAAATGCAGATATTCTTGCGCTGGAAGGATCTGCACTTGCATCGGGAAGAACAAGGAGCTTTACGGTGAACGCTGGAGAAGGCGAAAAGATAGTGTATGCAATACCTTCCTCTTTTGGAACTCCTACGTTTAATGTAGGCGGTTTTGATGGTGGATTTAAGAAGCTTAAGACACTATCATTTACAAACGCATCAGGACATACTCAAAATTATGATATTTGGGTATCTGTAAACGCAGGACTTGGATCAACGGCAGTGACAGTAAAATAAGGAGGTTAAGGCATGGCACAAAGTATCGAAGGTGGAGTTGTAATCGTAAATACTTTATCCACAAAAAATAATGGGAACTATCCACTATGCATGGCGGAAAGCGTGCAACTAAAAGAGGGAAAAACAGTAGAAGAGAAAATCGTAGAACTGGAAGCAGGAGCTGGCAATGAAGTTATCAGCAACGAAGAAATTGACAGTTTATTTTAAGGAGAGATCAAAATGAATTATGAAGAAGCCGGGATAAAAATGATTTCCGAATTTAAAAAGAAAATATATCAAAGAAGGTTTGCTCATAAGTATTTTGACAAGAAAGGAGCATTGCTCATTTCGACTTTTGCGTATCTAAATGGAATACATGCCGCAGGAGCAATTACAACAGAAGAAATGGTAAAAATTAAAAGGAAAATGATTGAAGAGATAGAAGGAGAATAAAGATTATGGCAAAATTCTTAGACTTAAATGGATTGACACACGTTATTGATAAGATTAAGGAATGGACAAACGGATCTTTCCGGAAAAAAACAGAAAAAGTAGTTTCGACAGATGTAACTTATAATGGCAAAACACTTGACGAAGCAATTAAAACAGGAGAATTTAAAGGGGAAAAAGGGGATGCTGGAGCAACAGGACCACAAGGACCAGTAGGACCAGCGGGACCGGCTGGAGCTAAAGGAGAGCAGGGAGCACAAGGACCGCAAGGACCGGCAGGCGAAGCATTTAAAATCGCCAAAACATTTACATCTATAACGGAAATGAATAAAGGATTTGCAACAGACGGAGTAAAAACGGGACAATTTGTTGTAATTGACACCGGAAACGTACAAGATGAAGACAATGCAAAACTGTATATGAAAGGGGCAGAGTCCTATACATATATCACGGATCTCTCCGGAGCTACTGGATTAACAGGACCACAAGGACCGCAGGGATTGCAGGGGGCTGCTGGACCGGCAGGGCCAGCTGGAGCCAAAGGAGAACAGGGTTTACAAGGCCCGGCAGGAGCTAAAGGAGAAAGAGGAGAAACAGGACCGCAGGGACCACAAGGATTAAAAGGTGAAAGAGGAGAAACGGGACCAATGGGACCGCAGGGACCTGCTGGATCAGATGCAAATGTAGAGCAGATTTCAAATGAGGAGATTGATGCATTGTTTCAAGGCTAAGGAGGAAAAAAGTAAAGGAAATATTTATCGCTCGATGGATTGAAATATTTTTATAACAAATATATATCAGGCAAAATCGCGAATGATATACAAAAAGTAGACGAAAAAATAGGAACTTTATCCCAGCTTACAACAGAAGCGAAAACGAATATTGTATCTGCCATTAATTCCGTAAAAAGAGAAATAGGAAACATCACACAGCTTACCACAACGACAAAGACAAATATTGTTGCTGCAATCAATTCTGTAAAAACAGAGTTGGCAAATGCGGTAACCAAAAGCATGATGTCAAATCAACAAACCAACAGCACAAACAAAGTGCCGACCAGCGCATTGGTATACACAATGCAACAAGAAATAACTAAATTAAATAACGAGGGGAAATGGTCGGGATGGTCATCTTTGGGAAGCGCAATTGGAATAAATTTTTATTACCGATACAATGCAAAATTGGTAGAAATAAGATATGATGGAACATTGGAAAAAGGAAAAGGAATTACAGGACAAAGTATAGGATACACATTTGGCAAAATTCCACCTGCGTATAAACCAAAATACAATATTATGCACTCAATTCCATCTACGAGTTCGAAGTCGTTAATGGTGAGATTGTATCCAGGTACAGAACAATATTCGGTAACTTCACAAGATACAATCACGACTCAAACGGAATACGTTTGTGGATGTATCGTATATGGCAGATAGGAAGAAAGGGGAAAATATGGAAAAAGTAAAATTTGGAACAGAAAAATTTGAATTGACTGTAAATGGTGTAGATCCATTTACAAAAGGAATGCTTACATTAAGCTTTATTCCTGCAGGAAAAACCTTAAAAGAAGTAGAAGACTTATTGATGAATCCACAGAATACCAAGCGGATTGAAGTGTTGAATGAACAGGATGGGACAGAACAGGTATTAGTTGGATATGAAGACCTAAAGATCTTAAAGATTACTAAAGACCAGGAATTGGAATACCTCTCCGAAGAAGGAGTAAGAAGAGATGTCATCACGGCAGTCTTAAAAGAAAAAAGTTTAAAAGAGAGTGTAACAAACCTGGAGAAGGGGCAGCAGACACAGGACGGAGCAATCGCAGAACTTGCGGAAATTGTTGGAACAATGGCAGAAGGGGGTATGGCATAATGGTGGCTTTTTATGTGGACAAGATCAAAAACAAAATCATGAATCCAGACACAAAGCAGGCATGGAAGCTGGAAGATGTACCCAATCTGTGGAGGAAAAAAACAGAAAAAGCATTGGCAGAGTAAAATGCTTAGGAGTTATGTGCTGCCAGTCAGCTCCTAAAGGGGAAAAGAAAGGAAAGTGAGGGAATTGAAGAAGAACATGGAAAAATTATTTAACAACTTGAGCATGGTAATCGGTACGGTAGGGGGAGTTATCGTATACTGGCTCGGTGGATGGGACATTCTGCTGAAAACAATCTTATTTTTAGCTGTAGTTGATTACGTGACAGGGATTTTAAAAGCAGTACATCAAAATCAGCTCTCCTCAGAGATTGGATTCAAGGGGCTGCTTAAGAAAATAACAATGTTTATTGTAATTGCAGTATCATTTTCGATGCAAAAACTGTTAAACGATACCGTTCCGATTAGAGAGGTGGTAATTATGTTCTACATTGCAAACGAAGGAATTAGCTTACTGGAAAATGCAGCAGTGCTGGGTCCTGTACCGGAAAAATTAAAAAATGTATTATTGCAATTAAGGGAAAATGATTCGGAGGGCGAGTAATCGTCCTCTTTTGCTTAAAAAGCAGGAAGGAGACAAAATATGAAAATCGGTTTAAGAGGTGGACACTCTCCGTATTGCAAAGGAGCAATGGGGATTTTAGATGAGCAGGCAGAGGTGCGGAAGATCTACACGGAATTAAAACCTATGCTGGAGGCAAAAGGACATGCGGTGATTGATTGTAACTCAAACGCAAATAATGTAAATGCGGAGCTTGCTGAGGGGACAAATAAGGCAAACGCAAACAACTGCGATGTCTATTACACGCTGCATATGAATGCATCCAAAGATGGAAGTGGAAACGGTGTAGAATGCTGGATGTACGATGCATCAAATGAGGACATGAATCAGATTGCAGATCAGATCTGCAAGAATTTTAAGTCAAAAGGATATTATAATCGAGGTAAAAAATTTAATGCAGGATACCACGATCTAAGAGAATCTGCAATGCCGGCAATGATTATAGAGACAATGTTTTGCGACAACGCAGGAGACGCTGGAAGATACGGAAGTTTAACGGCAAAAGGAATTGCGCAGCTGATTGCGGAAGGGATTGATAAAAAGGCAGTATCCGGAGCAACGGACGTTTCCAAACCGAGACCAGAAAACTCTATTGTACCGGGAGCTGGAGGATTAAAAGAACTTGGAAAAGTAGATATCTACTCCGCAGGTTTTACTGATCGGTGGTGGCCGGAAGTTAAAAATGCCACAGACTGGGTTGGGGCAGGAGATGGACTACCACTCCGGTATCTTGGATTTAGAGTAACTAAAGGATCTATAAAAGTAAGAGTGTACACGGAGGCGAGCGGATGGCTGCCTTATATCATATTTGGCCAGTCATACAACACAAATGATCTTGACAACGGTGTTGTTGGAGATGGATCACCAATCCAGGCAATAGAGATGGAATACCTCACACCAGAAGGATATAAATATAAGTATGTCAAATACTGCGTATCAGATATTAACAATACATCATTTTATCCAGCGCAGGTAGACAATCAGCGCGGCGGTGGTCAGGATGGATATGCAGGGGTTATTGGAGTAGCAGCAGATAAGCTTATTGCTGAGATTGTGTAGAAAAGACCTCCGGAGTTAAAACTCCGGAGGAGTACTATTTGATATAACTCATTATTCCAGATTGATCAAGCAGTTCTTTTTTCCACACGGGATAATTTTCATATTTTCTCTTTTGCAGTGCTATCCAGTGGTAGTCCTCTGTGTAACACTCTATTTTTTCTCCGGATTTTATTATCTGGCTAATCCGATCAACATTTTCTCGAAAACGAATATCATTAGAATGATCCCATTGCATTCCAATAGACTCGAGCCTGTGTATGTTTTCTTCTGTTAAGCGCGGATCGTGATTTCGATATTGGCATTTAATCAAGGCAAGCCACTGGCCTAAGCGAAAACCTGAGTTCGATATATATTTTTTTGGTACATTTAAGTTTTCATGCTCTTTATAGTATTTTTCAGCCTCGCTGAATCGTTCTTCCCATGTCGTTCTATGTCTTCTGTTGACAGCAACAGAAGGGTTTTTCTCGCAAATTCCATTGCTTTTTTCGCTTGATTTAATCGCACAGGATTCATTATTGCTAATATTAGAAGGAATATAAGTGTTTGGCGTTTTCGGATATTCATTTTGAGATTTTCTTTTCGTTCCACAATTCTCCCACACCATTCCGATTCTATTCAATTTCTCTACTTGCTCAACGGTGATTACCCTTTGACTGCGTGGGTTACGCTTAGCGCTCCGTTGATTGTTGATCCAACATCCAAGACGGTGACCTGTAGTTGTTATGTATTTCTGTGGCACTAGGAGATTGTGATAGGTATGATAATAACTCGCAGCAAGTTCGTACCACTCATCCCAGGAAAGCCCGTTGCTTACATTCCAAATCATTCCGATAGAATCTAGGTCATCGATCATTTTTTGGGTCAACGTTCCAACCGTTGTCCCTTTTCTGATGTTTCTAAGTGTCTGGATCCACGTCCCTAATCGAAAACCAGAACTGTCAATATAATCAGCTTTAACATTCAAATCGCCATTTTCTTCATAATATTTCTTTGCGCGGGAAAATTTTTTCTCCCATGATTGGCTAAATTTACGATTCTTCAATATTTCATTAAGTCCAATTTCGTCCAGCATTTTCTTGCGCCATTCGGGGTAATGCTCATAACTTTTTTTCTGTGTAGAAATCCAATCATATTCAAGAGACGGAAATTGAATTTTTTCTCCAGATTCTAAGATTCTTCTAACAGTATTAATCATTTTGCAGAAGTGAACATCATTTAAATTCACTTTCTCATCATCGGTAGCTTTTAATCCGGACAATTGTTTTCTAGCTAGTTCATCCATACTTCTTTAATCATTCCTTCACTGAGAGAAAAATAAAATTCTGTTGCTCCCGCTACGTTAATATAGGCAATCTTATCATAACCTGAATTGTTGCTATCTGATACAAGAATATCAGTTTCGCCATCTTCTTCAAAATCCTCAAACGAACAGATTATCTCGTATTCGTCAAATTCATTTCCTACAAGTTTGTTTAAATTTTCTAAAACCATTTCCTTTGTCATATCTCATAATCTCCTTTAGTTTTTTCTTGTAATTACAATAACATCCTTACGTCGCAATTAAATGCATCAGACAATGCGATTGCATTCTTAAGAGTCATATTTTCTATGCAATACTCTCCAGATTCGTATTTCTGTATCTGCCTTATGTTAATTCCTGTTTTTTTTGATAACTCTCCTTGTGTCAAACCTAGCGATATTCTTTGGCTGCGGATATTGTTCGGCACATTCCCTTCATTTATGTTCGCCATGCGTACCTCCTTTACATTTCTACGAAATTGCATTTCTTACTATTCCAATACTTACTCATCCAATTACACTTAAAATAAGCTCGTACATGTCCGTAGCCAGTCCAAATATTCCAAGTTACGATACCTTCTGGCTCGGCCCATTGTTCTTTAAGATCAACCTCCCTTTTTGCGATAAGCCAGGAGAACTTTAATGCTTCGGAAAATTTGATTTTCGCTTTTCTAACTATTTCCCATGCTCTTTTCATGATTCTTGATAAGTTGTATTTTTTCATCTTTCGTGTCTCCTTTGCTTTATCTTATGGTCTTATTATACGCCTATAAAGGCGTGAAGTCAATAGGAAAACGAGAAATAATTTAAAAAAATCACCCTCCTAGGAAGAGAAGATGAAAAAGAATATATTGTATCATCTATATTTACCTATTATATCACTGATAACTTCTATGCACCCATTCCTCGGTACCGATATCTGTCAATGTTCCGATTACTTCCCGGTATGGCATTGTATATCGCTGGGAAAGATAACGCATAGATGCGGCGAGTTCGCCGTCGGGACCACCAAATTGACTGATGATGACTTGTGCGATCTTTGGATTGGTTTGCGTGATTTTGACGGGATACTGTAATCTTTTTTCATAATTCCACATGAACTAACATCCTCCTTCCTGCCACGGCCATGGTTCATTGATCCAGTTCCACCTGTCTGTGCAGGAGGTCATAGTCGTATCAATCGTCAGCGGTCCGTAATATTTTGCATATTCTTTGAGCGCCTGATTCCGAAGCTTACTGTATTCGTGGAAGTAGGCCAGTGCATTGGCATCGCAAGGATGAGTGTCAAGAAAAAGTTTGACATCATCTACGGCAAAACTGACACGGTTGATCAGGCAGAGAAGATCTTTGCGGCAAGGTGCGTTGTTTGTCATCGATTACAACCTCCCATCCCATGAAATGGTTTGTCGAGTTCTTCAAAGATGGTTCCCCGGCAAAATCCTTTTTCGGCCTCGTAAATGCGCTGCCAGATCTGCCATGGAACATAAGCCATTGCAAGTGGCATGCCGTCCAGACTGTCTTCTCTGTCGCAGCATGGAGTTGCCTGCGGGCGGGAAACATATTGTGTGGAAGAATATCTTCCATAGTCGGTTGTCTGCCTGCAGCCACAGTTATTCTGATGATAATTTTGCATATGGAAAGCTCCTTTCTTCTTCTATCTGATATTATTGTATGTTTTAGCAGAGAAACCGTGCGTTCACAGAAAGAAAACCGGAGGAATGGCAGAAACAGAATAAAAAAATTGCAATCAGTGAAGAGGAAGGGTATAATAAAAAAGTATGATTTGGAAACAGAACAAAAGGAGAGTATAACTATGTGTGGATTTACAGGATTCGTCGGAAATATTGACAACAAAGAGCAAGTGCTTGAAAATATGATGAATACGATCGTGCACCGTGGACCGGACAGTGCTGGACAGTTTCTGGATGAGGATGCGGCACTTGGATTTAGAAGGTTAAGTATCATTGATATTTCCGCAGTGGGAGACCAGCCATTGTATAATGAAGACCGGACAAAAGTACTTGTATTCAATGGGGAAATCTATAACTATCAGGAACTTCGCGAAGAACTGATCGCTGCAGGACATACTTTTGCGACACATACAGATTCGGAAACCTTGCTGCACGGATATGAAGAGTGGGGAGAACAACTTGTAGACCGTCTCCGGGGCATGTACGGATTTGTGATCTGGGACAGGGTAGAGAAGAAGCTCTTTGGCGCGCGTGATATTTTCGGAATCAAGCCGTTTTATTATGCACAGATGAACGGCACATTTTTATTTGGATCAGAGATCAAATCATTTGTGGAGCATCCGAAGTTTGATAAGGTATTTAATGAAGATGCGCTTGCAGACTATTTGTCATTTCAGTTTGTGCCGACAAACGAGACATTTTTTAAAGGGGTATTTTGTCTTCAGCCGGGACACTATTTCACATATCAGAATGGAACGCTTTCCATCAGCCGTTATTATGAACCGGATTTCCATGGAAAGACGGACAAGCCGTTTGAGGAGATCGTTGATGATGTGGAACGTGTGATGAGAGAATCTGTCAAAATGCATAAGATCAGTGATGTGGAGGTAGGTTCTTATCTTTCCAGTGGTGTAGATTCGAGCTATATGGCCTATTTAGGAGAAGTAGACCGGACGTTTACAGTTGGTTTTGGACAGGAACAATACAGCGAGATCAAAGATGCGAAGGAGTTTGCCGACAGCATCGGTGTAAAGAATGACAGTAAGATTATTGAGCCGGAAGAATACTGGGACAGTCTTTCAGATATACAGTACTATATGGATGAGCCAGTGGCAGATCCGGCGGCAATCGCACTGTATTTTCTGAGTAAAGAAGCGGCCAAGAAAGTAAAAGTAGTACTTTCAGGAGAAGGATCGGACGAGTTGTTCGGAGGGTATCAGATTTATTGTGAGCCGATCGAGTATACTGGATTTAATAAAATCCCGCGTCCGATCAGGAAAGCGCTCGGAGTATTTGCAGAAAATTGCCTTCCGCGCGGAATGAAAGGTCGGAGTTTTCTGATTCGGCATTCGAAGACACTGGAAGAGCGATATATTGGGAATGCATATATTTTTACAGAGAAGGAAGCAGGAAGACTGTTGAAAAATAGCAGAAGACCAGATACAATGAAAGTGACAGCGCCGATCTATGAACGAGTAAAAGACAAAGATCCGGTGACAAAAATGCAGTATCTGGATATGCATTTATGGCTTGTTCATGACATTTTAATGAAGGGCGATAAGATGGGAATGGCAAATTCACTGGAAGTAAGGGTACCTTTCCTTGATAAAGAAGTGATGGAGGTTGCACAGAGCCTTCCTCTGAAATATAAGATTGACGCACCTCGCACGAAGATCGCACTCCGTGCGGCAGCAGATCGTGAGATCAGAAGTTATACAGCAGAGAAGAAGAAGCTTGGATTCCCGATTCCAATCCGTGTCTGGCTCAAAGAAGACCAATATTATAACCGTGTCAGAGCGATGTTTGAGACGAAGGAAGCGGAGCAGTTCTTTGATACTGCTTATCTGAAAAAACTTTTGGAAGAGCATCGTGCCGGTAAATTTGACAACAGCAGAAAGATATGGACGGTCTATATTTTCCTGCTTTGGTATGAACGCTTTTTTGCAAATGGGAAACCAGTGCATCCGGCGATGAGCAACAAGTAGAAAAAGTACAGAACAGGAGAAGTAGATGGCAACACGTAGGAAAGTCCTGCGGGAAGGGACGAGAAAGAAAATTGAATATTTTGACTATAACCTGCTTGCGGTTTTGATTTTTATTATCTGTTTCGGTTTGATTATGCTGTACAGTGCCAGTGCCTACAATTCTCAGGCGGCGAACAATGGTGATGGAATGTATTTGTTCAGAAGACAGGCGATGGTCACGGCAGGAAGTTTTGTTGTGATGCTTGTTATTTCCAAGATTGATTACCATCTCTATGCCCCGTTTGCAAAAATCATTTATTATATTTCGATTTTTCTGATGGTACTTGTGCGCTGGTCGCCGCTTGGACTTGAGGCAAATGGATCAAAGAGATGGCTTGGTATTAAAGATACCCCGTTTCAGATGCAGCCGTCCGAAGTGGCGAAGATTGCGGTGATCATATTCATTCCGTATATTATCTGTCAGCTTGGGAAATATCTTAAGACAAGTGCCGGGATGACGCGAGTGCTTGTCTATGGAGGATTTGCTTCGTTCAGCGTATTTTTCTTTACCGATAACTTAAGTACGGCAATTATCGTGGCAGGGATCGTGTGTGGTATGATTTTTGTGGCGCACCCGAAGACAAAGCCTTTTATCAAGATTGCAGTTGGCGGAATGGTGGCTGTTGGAATTTTTCTGGTGATTATTTTAGTGCAGCTTTCTTCCAGTGATAATTTCCGTATCCAGCGTGTCGTTACATGGCTTCAGCCGGACAAGCATATGGCAGAAGGCGGATATCAGGTAATGCAGGGATTGTATGCGATTGGTTCCGGAGGATTCTGGGGCAAAGGACTTGGGAACAGTGTTCAGAAGCTTTCGGCAATTCCGGAGGTACAAAATGATATGATTCTTGCGGCAATCTGCGAGGAACTTGGAATCTTTGGCGCAATCGTTATTTTAATCCTTTTTGGCATGCTTTTATATCGCCTGATGTTCATTGCACAAAATGCCCCGGATTTATACGGCTCTTTGATCGTAACTGGAATTTTTACGCATATTGCGCTTCAGGTCATTTTGAATATTGCGGTTGTAACAAACTTGATTCCGACTACTGGAATCACACTTCCGTTTTTTAGCTACGGAGGTACGTCGATTTTGTTCTTGATGTCAGAGATGGGGCTGGCATTAGGGGTATCGCGCACGATAAAGTTTGAAGAAACTTAAGAAAAAACTTTTCATACAGCAGGCAGTGTGGTATTATAATGTAGTATTGAAAACTACATGAAAACATGATTGAGTATCATGAGAGCTGGTATCTGGGAGGGATGAAGAATGAATTACAAGATTGTCGTGGACAGTTGCGGAGAATTGACAGAAGAGATGAAACAAAGCGGATATTTTGAATCTGTTGCGATGAGTATAGAATTAGAAGGAAGTACGATTGTAGATGATGAGACCTTTGATCAGGCAGACTTTTTAAAACGGATTGCAGCCAGTGGAGAATGTCCGAAGTCGTCTTGCCCATCTCCGGAACGTTATATGGAAAGCTATGCTGGAGAAGCGGAACGTGTATACGTTGTAACATTGACAGCAGAACTTAGTGGTTCGTATAACAGTGCAGTGCTTGGGAAAAATCTGTACGAGGAGGAATATGGGAAGAAGCAGATCCATATTTTTAACTCCAAATCTGCTTCTGTCGGGGAAACTTTGATCGCGCTGAAAATTCAGGAATGCGAAGAAGCTGGCATGACATTTGAGGAGGTCATTCAGACAGTAGAAGAATATATAGAAAGTCAGAAATTATATTTTGTCCTGGAAACATTGGAAACTTTAAAGAAAAATGGAAGATTAAAGGGAGTCAAAGCATTGGTTGCCAGTGCATTGAATATAAAGCCTGTAATGGGAGCTACTCCGGAAGGAACAATTTACCAGATCGGTCAGGCACGTGGAATTAAGAAAGCATTGGCGAAGATGACAGAAATGGCTGCGGAAGGAATTCAATGCGGGGAGAATAAGATTCTTGGGATTGCACATTGCAACTGCAGGGAGAGAGCAGAGGCGGTGGCGGAGATGATCAAAGAAAAGAAAAAAGTGAAAGATGTGATCATCTCAAATACAGCAGGAATCAGCAGTATGTATGCAAATGATGGAGGAATCATTGTTGTAATATAAGAGAAGATGTTGCAAAGGAGCTGTGAAAGAAATGAGTCAGGAGAAAGTAAACAGATATAAGGAAGAAAAAGCCAACAGAAAGAAGATGCTGCGCCGCCAAAAAGTTATGAATACAGTTCGAAAGACTGTAGTATCTGTTGTGTGTGTGGCGGTTCTGGGATGGATCGGTTATTCGGCATACAGTACTTATACAGAGAGCCAGCCAAGAGAATCCTATGAAGTGGATTACAGTGCGGTAACAGAATATTTGCAAGGTGCATAATCGTGAAGGGAGTCGGAGAAGAGAGTAAGATCTTTTCTGGCTCTCTTTTTAAAATGAAAACTAGAAAACTGAAAAAAAGTCTTGAAATCAAGTAAGAAGTGGGGTACAATGAATCTAAGTGGTAGAAAGTGGTGAAAAGTGGTACGAAATGGAAAGGAAGTGGCAGACCATTTCGAGAGAAGGTGACCTTCATGTTGACTGGAGAATATAATCATAGTATTGATTCAAAAGGCAGATTAATTATCCCTGCCAAGTTTCGAGAGATACTTGGTGACAGTTTTGTAATTACAAAAGGGTTAGATAACTGCTTATTTGTGTATCCGGACAATGAGTGGAAACTTTTTGAAGAAAAGCTCAGAACCTTACCGCTTACAAACAAGAACGCAAGAACTTTTACGCGCTTTTTCCTTGGGAGTGCAGTGGAAGGCGTACTTGACAAACAAGGAAGAGTTTTAATCTCTTCAGCCCTGAGAGATTTTGCCGGTCTTGAAAAGGAAGTCGTTCTGGTAGGGGTGCTGGATCGAGTCGAGATTTGGGATAAGGCAAAATGGGATGAAAGTAATGCTGAAGTAGAAGCAAATATGGATGATATTGCCGGTCACATGGAAGAATTAGGGCTTGGCATCTAATTCATGACAATAGAAAGAGAGCAAGTGATGCTTTCTATCGTTAGAAATGGAGGACAATATGGAATTCAAGCATAAGTCAGTATTACTGGAAGAGACGGTAAATGGTCTGAACATCAAGCCAGACGGCATTTACGTAGATGGAACGCTTGGTGGTGGCGGGCATGCCGAAGAGGTATGTAAGCAATTAAATGACAAGGGGAGTTTTATAGGAATAGATCAGGACGCAGCGGCGATTGAAGCAGCGAGTGTCCGGTTGGCCGGCTTCGGGGAGAGAGTCACGATAATCAGAAGTAATTATTGTGATATGAAGTCGAGACTTCGGGAAAGAGGAATTGACAAAGTCGATGGGATAATCCTTGATTTGGGCGTATCATCTTATCAGTTAGATACGGCAGAAAGAGGATTTTCTTATCGTGTTGATGCCCCGTTAGATATGAGGATGGACAGGCGTCAGGAAAAGACGGCGCGTGATATCGTTAATACATACAGCGAGATGGAGCTATTTCGAATTATCCGTGACTATGGAGAGGACAAGTTCGCAAAGAATATTGCAAAGCATATTGTCATGGAAAGAGAGAAGGCGCCGATCGAGACTACGGGGCAGTTATGCGAGATTATCCGACATGCAATTCCGATGAAATTTCAGAAGAACACGGGACATCCGGCAAAGAGAACATTTCAGGCGATTCGTATTGAACTGAATCGAGAACTGGAAGTACTCAGAGATACATTAGATGAGATGATTGAGTTACTCAATGATAATGGAAGGATCTGTATCATTACATTTCACTCATTAGAAGACCGGATCGTGAAGGGAATATTTAAGAAGAATGAGAATCCTTGTACTTGTCCAAGCCATTTTCCTGTATGCGTTTGTGGAAATGTATCGAAGGGGAAAGTGATCACGAAAAAACCGATCTTGCCTGGCGAACAGGAATTAGAAGAGAACAGTCGGTCAAAGAGCGCGAAGCTTAGGATTTTTGAGCGGCATGTGAATACGAAAGTATAAAAAGAAAGAGGAGAGATTGTAATGGCGATAAGAGAAGAAGCTTACGTATATGGAAACACTGTACGACAGCCGAGAGTCAGTATAGATAGACAGACAGCATTACAGCCTTCAGAACCAAAAAGGGTGAGTAAACAAGTACATAAAAATAGAAAAAGAGCATTGGATATGAATAAGGGATATGTGTTGTTTTTATCTATAGCTGCCATTGCAGCACTCTTTATTTGTGTAAGATATCTTCAGATTCAGTCTGAGATTACGAACCGTTCCGAAGCGATCGCTGCACTTCAAAGTGAACTGACAGAGCTGAAAGAGGAGAATACAGCAATGTACAATGCTGCGACAGACAGCGTGGACTTAGAAGAGCTTCGCAAACGTGCTGTGGAAGATTTGGGAATGGTGCCGGCTACGCCGGATCAGGTCATGGAATATGACAGCCCGACGAGCAGTTATGTGAAACAGTACGAAGAGATACCGGAAAATGGAATATTAGCACAGTCAAGTAAAGTTTCTAAGTAAAAGGTGAGAAAATGTCCAAAAGAAAAAAGCGAAACTCATTTCATTTTTTAAAAAGAAAATTTTCGAAGATTATGCAGAAAAAGCTAGTACTATTATTTTCATTAGTTGTGCTGGCTTTTGCTATTTTAATTGGAAGAATTATACAGATCAATGCCATGAATGGCGAAAAATATACGAAGGTCGTTTTAGATCAGCAGCAGTATGACAGCAGGGTGATTCCTTTTCGAAGAGGAGATATTGTGGATCGCAATGGAACAAAGCTTGCAACCAGTGAGCGCGTGTACAATGTTATTCTGGATGTCAAGGCAATGCTTGAGAAAGACGAATATCAGGAGCCTACGATCAAAGTTTTAAAAGACTGCTTTGGAATCGCAGAGGAGGATGTGGAGGAACTGGTCGAATCGAGTCCAGAAAGCCGTTATAATATACTTCTGAAAGGTGTAGATTATAATACTGCGAAGGAATTTGAGGCGATCGATGAAGACGAAGAGAAGCATCCGAATGTTAAGGGAATCTGGCTGGAAGAGGATTATGTGCGGAAATATCCGTACAATTCACTGGCGAGTGATGTAATCGGATTTTCCAATGCAGACGATGTGGGAACAATCGGTCTTGAGGCATCTTACAATGCAATTTTAAATGGAGTAGACGGAAGAGAGTACGGTTATCTGGAAGAAGGAGCGCTTCTGGAACGTACAATCAAGGAAGCGGAGAATGGAAACACGATCGTATCTACTATTGACGCGGAACTCCAGAAGATTGTGGAAAAACATATTTTAGAATTTAATGAAGCTTATAAGGATAATGCAGAGAAAGGAAACGGAAGCTTGAATACAGCGGTGATCATTGCAGATCCGCAGAGTGGGGAGATCCTTGCACAGGCATCTTACCCGAACTTTGATCTGAACAAACCGCGTGATATTTCTGCCTACTACACAGAGAAAGAACTGAAGAAGATGAAAGAGGAAGAAAAAGTGGAGATCCTCAATAATCTTTGGAGGGATTTCTGTGTCAGCGATTCGTATGAACCGGGATCAACAGCAAAACCGTTTACTGTTGCAGCGGGACTGGAAACAGGAAAGATAAGGGGAAATGAAGTATATACTTGCGGAGGATCTCTCGTTGTTGCGGAGGATACAGAGCCGATCAATTGTCACTACACAGCGGGGCACGGTACGCAGACCATTGCGCAGTCGATTGCAAATTCTTGTAACGTTGCAATGATGGAAATGATCAAAGTGATTGGAGCTGAAGATTTTTATCGTTATCAGAGTATCTTTGGATTTGGCGCTCAGACAGGGATTGACCTGCCGGGAGAGGCAGAGGGGATCCTGCAGGATCCAGAGCTGGTAGGTCCGGTAGATCTGGCAACTAATTCCTTCGGGCAGAATTTCAATGTGACGATGGAACAGATGGTTGCGGGAATGTCAGCCTTGATCAATGGAGGCAACTATTATGAGCCGCATGTTGTCAAACAGATTCAAGATGAAAACGGAAATGTGATTGAGACGAAAGAATCTGTTTTGAAGAAACGTGTGATTTCTGAGCAGACGTCGACAATGCTGAAACAGTATATGAAAACGGTTATGGAAGGAACTGGAACAGGAGCCTCAGCAGCGGTGGAAGGATATGACATCGGAGGAAAGACTGGTACTGCTGAGAAATACCCTAGAAACAGTGGAAAGCATTTACTTTCTTTCATTGGATATGCACCGCAGGATGAGCCGGAAGTGCTGATTTATGTTGTGATTGATGAGCCGAATACAGAGTCCCAGGAAGACAGTTCTCTCGTGTTGAATCTGGCGCGAAGTATTATGGAAGAGGCATTTCCATATATGAATATTTCTACGATTGACGGGCAGCCGGTTGTAGCTCCGGAGCAGCCGGAGGAAGATCAGCAAGAGGTAGAACCACAGGCGGAGAATGAGACGGAAACCGAAAGTCAAGAAGAGGTTTCGGGAGAACCTTCCTATGAAGGGGAAGCTGTCGGGGATGTTTCTTACGAAGGGGAAAGTTATGACGAGGGTGCTTACGGAGATGGAACTTACGAGGACGGCTCTGGGGATATGGAGTCTGGATATTGATTGAACGATTTTATGAAAATTTTGTCCAAGGAAATGTGAATAACCTCACAGAAGTGTTAATAAATTATAAAAACAACTTCTGTGAGGTTTTTTTATGAAAAATAAGACCTATAATAAGAAAAAAGTGCTTGTGGTCTTTCTCGCAGCGGTCACAGTGATCTTAGGATTGATCGGACGGCTGTGTTATCTGATGATTTTTGATGCAGAATATTACCAGAAAAAAGCGGAGGCGCTCCATGAACGGGAACGTGAAATTAAAGCCGCAAGAGGAGAAATTGTAGATCGGAATGGAACAGTGCTTGCGACGAATCGTACAGTCTGCACGATTTCTGTGATTCACAGCCAGATCAAGGATCAGGAGCGTGTCATTGAAGTGCTAGCAGAGGAGCTGGAGTTGGAACCCAAGGTGGTGAGAAAACGAGTAGAAAAAGTTTCGTCTATGGAGAGGATCAAAACGAATGTACCGAAGGAAATCGGGGATAAGATTCGTGAATATGATCTTGCGGGGGTAAAAGTAGATGAAGATTTCAAGCGCTATTATCCATATGAAACGCTGGCATCAAAAGTGCTCGGATTTACCGGAGGGGATAATCAGGGAATCATCGGGTTGGAAGTGAAGTATGAGAAGTATCTGAAAGGACAGAACGGAATGATCCTCACGACAACAGATGCCCGTGGGATTGAACTGGATGGGATTGCAGAAGACCGCATCGAACCGGTACCGGGGAATACATTGCAGCTCAGCATAGACTATAACATTCAGAAATATGCTGAGCAGGCGGCACAGAAAGTGATGGAGGAAAAGCAGGCAGATGGGGTGTCTATCCTGCTGATGAATCCTCAAAATGGAGAAATACTGGCGATGGTGAATGTGCCAGAATTTAATCTGAATGATCCTTTTACACTGACGGAGGAATTTCTGGCATCAAATGCTGAAAAACAGCCTGCAGCAGATACGAAAGATCCGGAGAAGAAGCAGGAACTCCTGAATCAGATGTGGAGAAATCGCTGTATTAACGATACTTATGAGCCAGGGTCGACTTTTAAGATTATTACGTCCTCTGCCTGTCTGGAAGCAGGCGTAGTGAAACTGGATGACACTTTTCAATGTCCGGGATATCGGATGGTGGAGGATCGGAAGATCCGATGTCACAAAGTAGGAGGACATGGAACGGAAACATTTGTGCAAGGAGTTCAAAATTCCTGTAACCCGGTATTTATCGACATCGGTCTGCGACTCGGTGTGGATAAGTTCTGCGAGTATTTTAAACAGTTTGGATTGCTGGATCTGACAGGGGTAGATCTTCCAGGAGAAGCAGGAACAATCATGCATAAGAAGGAAAACATCGGTGCGGTAGAGCTGGCAACGATGAGTTTTGGGCAATCCTTCCAGATTACGCCGGTGCAGATGGCGACAACGGTAAGTTCTCTGATCAACGGAGGGGTTCGTGTGACACCACATTTTGGCATGGGAATTGTGGATCGGGAAGGAGAAAAGCTGGAGCCTTTTTCTTATCCGGAAAGAAAAGGAGTGGTATCGAAAGAAACGTCGGCGACAATGCGAACGATCCTTGAGAGCGTTGTAGCAGAAGGATCTGGGAAAAACGCATATATTGAAGGATATCGGATCGGAGGAAAGACAGCAACCTCGCAGACACTTCCGAGAAGCGCCAATAAATATATTTCTTCTTTTATCGGATTTGCTCCGGCAGACAATCCACAAATACTAGGAATGGCGGTGATCCATGATCCGCAGGGAATTTATTATGGGGGAACGATTGCGGCTCCGGTAATCCGTGATATTTTCGACAATATTCTTCCATATATGGGGATAGAAAGAGGGCCGGTTAGCGAAACAAAAGAGGAGGAGTAGTTGAAAATGAGAGGGAAATGAAGTATACTATATAAGTTGAATTAAAATGAGAACAAAAGAGTGAAAGGGTGTATCTATGGATTATAAATTAATTGTACCAGTGCTGATTTCTTTTGCATTGAGTCTGCTGATGGGACCGGTCGTCATTCCGTTTCTGAGAAAACTAAAGATGGGACAGACAGAACGGGTGGAAGGTGTACAGTCACATTTGAAGAAGGCAGGAACACCGACAATGGGCGGTGTGATCATCCTTGGAAGTGTATTGCTCACTTCAGTTTTTTATATAAAAGAATATCCGAAGATCATACCGGTGCTGTTTGTGACACTTGGTTTTGGATTGATCGGATTTCTCGATGATTATTTGAAAGTTGTGATGAAACGGTCGGATGGGTTGTTTCCAAAGCAGAAGATGGCGCTTCAGATTGTTGTGACGGCAGTGTTTGCCTACTATCTTGTAAAAGTGACAAATGTTCCAATGACACTACTGATTCCATTTTCCAGTGGAAAATATCTGGATATCGGATGGCTTTCGATTCCGCTGTTGTTTGTTGTCGTGATTGGAACGGTCAATGGAGTGAATTTCACGGATGGGCTGGATGGCTTGGCCTCCAGTGTGACGGTGCTTGTTGCCACATTTTTCACTGTAGTGGCAGTGGGGACGAGAAGCGGTATCGAGCCTGTGACCTGTGCGGTTGTGGGAGCGCTGCTTGGCTTTTTACTCTTTAATGTCTATCCGGCGAGTGTGTTTATGGGAGATACCGGATCGCTTGCGCTGGGAGGATTTGTGGCATCCACAGCATATATGCTCCAGATGCCGCTCTTCATCGTGATCGTAGGGCTGATTTATCTGATTGAAGTGCTGTCGGTTATGATTCAGGTGACATATTTTAAGAAGACAGGCGGGAAAAGAATCTTTAAAATGGCGCCAATTCATCATCATTTTGAACTTTGCGGCTGGTCTGAGACACGGGTTGTAGCAGTGTTCGCTGTTGCAACAGCAATTTTATGTCTGATTGGCCTGATGGCGCTTTAGGAGGGTATTATGGATTTAAGAGGAAAAAAAGTACTTGTATTTGGAACAGGAATCAGCGGAATTGGTGCAGGAGCGCTGCTTGAGAGGGCACAAGCGTCTGTGATCCTGTATGATGGAAATGAAAATTTAGACAAAGAAAACTTAAGAAAACATTTTGCGGCAGAGAGCTCTGTTGAGATCTTGCTCGGCAGCCTTCCGCTGGAAGTGATGGATCAGCTGGAACTTGTTGTGTTAAGTCCGGGGGTTCCGACAGATCTTCCGCTTGTAAATCAGTTGAGAGAACGAGAAATTCCAATTTGGGGAGAAGTGGAACTGGCATACCGCTTTGCAAGTGGAGAGGTACTTGCAATTACCGGAACAAATGGAAAGACAACAACAACTGCATTGCTGGGGGAAATCATGAAAGCGTACAGAGACAGTGTTTTTGTTGTCGGGAATATCGGGACACCGTACACGGGAGCTTCGCTGGAGATGAAGGAAGATTCTGTGACGGTTGCGGAGATGAGCAGCTTTCAGTTGGAGACGATCGATACGTTCCATCCAAAGGTAAGTGCGATCTTAAATATTACACCAGATCATTTAAACCGACATCATACGATGGAGGCATATATTCAGGCGAAAGAGGAAATCACAAAAAATCAGACAGAGGAAGATGTCTGTGTACTCAATTATGAGGACGAAGTGCTGCGTGCATTCGGAGAGAAACTTCATACACAGGTTCTATATTTCAGCAGCAGGCGTAAACTAGAGAGAGGGATCTATCTTGAAGACGGAAAGATCATTTATGCAGATGGAAAGCCGGAAGTGCTCTGTAAGGTAGAAGAACTAAAGTTGCTTGGTACACATAATTATGAGAATGTGATGGCGGCTTCTGCGATGGCAGCGGCATATGGAGTCCCGCTTTCGAGTATACGAGAGACGATCAGGAATTTCGGCGGAGTTGCCCACCGGATCGAATTTGTGACGGAGAAAGAAGGGGTTGCATACTACAATGACTCCAAGGGAACAAATCCGGATGCTGCCATCAAGGCAGTGGAGGCGATGAATCGACCGACGATACTGATCGGAGGAGGATATGATAAGAACTCTTCTTATGATGAGTGGATTGATTCTTTCGGGGAAAAAGTAAGATACCTTGTATTAGTTGGAGCAACAAAAGAGAAAATCGCTGAGACCGCAAGAAGAAAAGGATTTGACAATGTTATCCTCGCAGATACTTTTGAGGAGGCTGTCATGGAGAGTGCGCGACTTGCAAGAGAGGGAGATGCAGTACTTCTTTCCCCTGCATGTGCGAGTTGGGGTATGTTTAAAAATTTTGAAGAACGTGGAGATAAATTCAAAGAACTTGTAAATCATTTATAAGGAGTGAAGAATTGTGGGCAGACCCGGAAAGAAAAAAGGGTATGATTACACATTGCTTGCGGTTGTATTTCTGCTCGTGTTCGTAGGATTGATGATCTTGTACAGTACGAGTGCCTACAATGGTGAGTTAAAATTCCACGATCGTTTTTACTATTTAAAAAAACAGTTGTTTGCAACGATTTTAGGAACGGTTCTGATGCTGGTCGTGGCAAATATCGATTATCATGTCTGGGAACCGCTTGCAGGCATTGGCTATCTTGTTGCAATCGGGCTGTCTGTTGCGGTGATTTTTATAGGAGATGAGTATAATGGGTCCAAAAGATGGCTGTCTTTGGGACCTTTATCTTTTCAACCGTCAGAGTACGCAAAGGTAGCGCTGATTCTATTTCTTGCATGTATTGTGACCAAAAATGTAAAAGAGATGGGAAAGATCAAGATTTTGTTTAAGATTATGCTTATGGTACTCCCGGTTGTCGGTCTTGTCGGGGCAAGTAATTTAAGTACTGCAATCATTATTCTTGGGATTGCAGTCATTCTGATTTTTGTGGCAAGTCCAAAGTATGCACAGTTTATCTGGATGGGGCTGCTTGGATGTGGATTCCTTGGTATTTTCCTCGGGGTGGAGAGCTATCGTCTGGAACGTCTTGCAATCTGGAGAAATCCGGAAAAGTATGAGAAAGGTTATCAAACATTGCAGGGACTTTATGCAATCGGTTCCGGAGGACTTTTTGGACGGGGAATGGGAAACAGTGTACAGAAACTCGGATTTGTTCCGGAGGCACAGAATGACATGATTTTTTCCATTGTCTGTGAAGAACTGGGACTTGTGGGAGCGGCACTGATCATCCTCTTGTTTTTGCTTCTGATCTGGCGTTTCTTTGCCATTGCAGTTCATGCGCAGGATCTGTTTGGAGCGCTGATCGCATCTGGAGCAATGGCGCACATGATGATACAGGTGATTTTAAATATTGCGGTAGTGACAAATACGATTCCCAATACAGGAATCACACTTCCGTTTATCAGTTATGGAGGGACATCGGTTCTGTTTCTTTTGATGGAAATGGGACTTGTGCTGAGTGTGTCCAGTCTGATACAATAAAGAGAACATCCGGCGCGGAAGGACGCGACGGCAACAAAGTTGTTAGGAGGATAGGATGACGACATTTAAACATCGTAAAGTACAAAAGAAAAGAAAATATGGACTTTATGCATTGCTTGTAGGTTTGATTGCAGCAGCAATCCTTGCGCTGTCTGTATTTTTGCTGTTTCATATACAAAAGATCGAAGTGACGGGAATAGAGATGCTGACACAGCAGGAAGTGTCAGACTGGGTAAAAAGTGACACAATGTCCGGCAATTCCCTATACGTTCTCTGGAAATCCAAGTTTCGTCCGGACAAATTACTTCCTATGATGAAAAGTGCAGAGATCAGTATGAAGAATCCGTGGACGATCAAAGTAAAGATTGAAGAGCATAAATTGCTTGGCGGAATTCTTTATGAGAATGAATATGCCTATTTTGATGAGGAAGGAACCGTCTTAAAGAAACAGACAGAGTCCATTCCGGGGATTCCGCTTGTTGAGGGGCTGGGTGTGAAAAAGGTTGTCTTAAATCATAAAGTAAAAGCGGAGAATCGAAAGGTATTCAGCTATGTCATCCAGGTTGGAAAAGTTGTGGAAAAATGGGAACTTAGTCCAGAGAAGATTGTGTTTAACGGAACAGAGGCCACACTTCATTTTGGGACGATCGCAGTTAATATCGGCGATGAGAATTTTGATGACAGAGTTGCTCAGATTACTCCAATTTTAGAAAAACTTCAGGGAAAAAGCGGAACTGTTCATTTGGAAAACTTTACAATGCAGTCAACGCTGATCAGCTTCCGGCCGACAGTGGAGGCAGAAGATGGAACTGTGACAGAAGGGGAAGATCAGATACTTGATGAAACCGGAGCGACAGACAGCGGTGAACAGACAGATGCTGACAGTTATAATGAAGACTGGGAAGCAGAACCACAGTATGATGAGAGTGTGACTTATGGCGATGGAACGGAAATCTATGATGACGAAACCGGAAGTTATGAGGATGGAAGCGGCACATACGATGACGGAAGTGAAAATTATGATGGGACAGGCACTTATGATGACGGAAGCGGAATGGGGTATTAGAAAATGATACTGCATCTGCTTTGAACGGAGAGTGCCACGACAAAAAAATCGGAAAATCTAAAAAAGGCTATTGATTAATTAGAAGAAAAACTATATTATATATCTATATGGCAGAATCTATATAGAACCAGAGGGATGTATAAGAAGTAGATCGATAAAGGAGGAAAAACTCTTGTTAGAAATTAAAACAAATGAATCTGAAGCAGCAGCAAAAATTATCGTCATTGGTGTCGGTGGCGGCGGAAATAACGCAGTGAACCGAATGATCGATGAACAGATCGCCGGTGTGGAATTTATTGCTATTAATACAGATAAGCAGGCATTACAATTATCGAAAGCTCCTACATTGATGCAGATCGGTGAGAAGCTTACGAAAGGACTTGGAGCAGGTGCTAAACCTGAGATTGGTGAGAAGGCAGCAGAGGAAAGCTCAGAAGAAATCGCAGCAGCAATCAAAGGTGCAGATATGGTATTCGTTACTTGTGGTATGGGAGGCGGAACCGGAACAGGTGCGACTCCGGTTGTAGCACGTATCGCAAAGGATATGGGTGCACTGACAGTCGGTGTAGTTACAAAGCCATTCCGTTTTGAATCCAAGACAAGAATGAACAATGCGCTTGCAGGAATTGAGAAGTTAAAAGAGAGCGTAGATACGTTAATCGTTATTCCGAATGATAAATTACTGGAAGTAGTAGACCGCAGAACAACAATGCCGGAAGCACTGAAGAAGGCAGACGAAGTTCTTCAGCAAGGTATCCAGGGAATCACAGACCTGATCAATGTACCGTCTCTGATCAACCTTGACTTTGCAGATGTGCAGACAGTTATGATTGACAAGGGAATTGCACACATCGGAATTGGTCAGGGCAAGGGAGATGACAAGGCATTAGAAGCTGTGAAACAGGCAGTGGCAAGTCCGCTTCTTGAGACAACTATTGCAGGTGCTTCTCACGTTATTATCAATATCTCAGGAGATATCACACTGATGGATGCCAGTGATGCAGCAGAATACGTACAAGAACTTGCAGGGGAAGATGCAAATATCATCTTCGGTGCAATGTATGACGATTCAAAGTCAGACGAGGCAGTGATCACAGTTATTGCTACCGGACTTCATAACGTGGAAGGACCGTCATCCAGACTCAAATCCAGACTGGATGGACAGAAGACAGGCAGTGTGCTTCCAAATACTAGTCACACAGCAGCTTCAGCAGCAGGAACAGCATCTTCTGTAAGACAGGCAAGACCAGAATTCAGCGTAATTGGAAATAACACCAATACATCAGCTGGTCAGAGAACTTATACAGGGACAACACCGGTGACACCGAGAGTTCCGACAAGTACAGTCAGAGAGAAATCCATCAAGATTCCGGATTTTTTTAAGAAATAGAACGATAAAATAGCAAACACTTATCTTTTATAATAGAAGCTCACCGAAGAGAACTATAGCAATGGGACGAGATCCAGTTGTTATAGTTCTTTTTTGTCGAAAAAATCCCAGAATAAGAAACAAATATTTGACAAATTCTGCAGAAGCATGCAGATATAATAATAAGTACGGAAATGAAAAGATATAAGGAAAGCGGAGCGGAAAAGAGGTGGGAAATGTATTACGAAGTGTACATAGATGTGTTGTTTCTCATAAATTTTATGATGGACTACCTGCTGCTTCTGATTGTGCGCAGAGTATTGAAATGTACTGCCACACATGGAAATATTTGCGTGGGGAGTATTTTTGGAGCGGCAGCGGTCTGTATTTGCATGCTTCTCCCGGTAAGGAGTACACTGATTCGCTTTCTTTTGTTTCATTTATCTGTGAATGCAGCTATGATCTGGATCGGGTTGAAAATCCGAACACTCAGAGAATTTCTAAAGGCATTTGCGGCATTATATGCCAGTGCATTTCTGCTTGGGGGAGTATTTACATGGCTGCAGCCGTATGTGCGTGCGGGAAGTCTTTTTTTTGGCGCAGCAGTCGGAAGTTATTATCTGGTGATCGGGATCTGGAAATTTCTTTTGTATCTGCAGCGCATGAACAAGTATCAATATACAGTTACGGTGTATACTTCCGGGGAGAGCTGCACGATACACGCGCTTTTAGATACCGGAAACAGTCTGTGCGATCCGGTTACGGGGAAGCCGGTCTGCATTTTAGGAAAGAGACAGGCAGGGGAGATTCTAAAAGAAAAGGAACTTCAGACACTGCGCTATATCCCGTACTGTTCTGTTGGAACAGAGAAAGGGGTACTTCCGGTGATCAGAGCAGAAAAAATGTGCATTCATACCGGGAAGGAGTGTTGGGTGGAAAAGCCGCTCATTGGAATTTGTGAGGAAGATAGTTTTACAAATGGGGAATATCAGATGATTCTGAATCCAGCAATATTAGGAGGAGTATAAAAATGGTAACAAATGCAATGCTGCCAAAGCAGTTTCGGATGAAGTTTTTGTCACAGTTTCGTAAGATCGTGATAGGGACAAGGAGAGAAATCCATTACATAGGAGGGTCAGAGGTGCTCCCGGCGCCATTGGAGATGGAAGAGGAGAGCGCAGTCATCAAGGAACTGGCAACAGAATATAATGAAAAAGCAAAAAAGGTGTTGATTGAACACAATCTCAGACTTGTCGTTTACATTGCCAAGAAATTTGATAATACGGGAATTGGGGTGGAAGATCTGATCTCAATTGGCACGATTGGTCTGATCAAAGCCATCAATACCTTTAATCCCACAAAGAAGATTAAGCTTGCAACCTATGCGTCCAGATGTATTGAAAATGAAATTTTGATGTATCTGAGAAGAAATAATAAAACAAAGCTGGAAGTGTCGATCGATGAGCCACTGAATGTGGATTGGGATGGAAATGAGCTATTGCTGTCAGATATCCTTGGAACCGAAGAAGATACAATCTACCGAGATCTAGAGACGGAGGCAGAACAGAAAATGCTGCGCAAAGCGATTGAAAAATTGTCTCCGAGGGAGAAGACGATTGTAGAGATGCGTTTTGGGATCAATCGTTCCGAAGGGGAAGAAAAGACACAGAAAGAGGTAGCGGATCTTTTGGGAATTTCTCAATCTTATATTTCACGTCTGGAGAAGAAGATTATGCAGAGATTAAAAAAGGAGATTGTACGCTACGAATCTTAAAAGAAAAATAAAAAAAGTATAAATAAAAGAATAAAGACTGAAATATATGCCACTTTGATTGAAAATGTGTTATAATATAGTAAATTTTATGACAGCAGTTGCGAGGTGTTCCTGCATATTAGACAAAGAATATACAGCGGGGAACTGCCGCAATCAGAAAGGAGACTTGCATATGAAACTTACATTTATCGGTGCAGCACATGAAGTGACCGGAAGTTGCCATCTTCTGGAAGTCAACGGAAAACACATTCTGATCGACTGTGGTATGGAGCAGGGACCGGATCTCTATGAGAATCAAGAGATTCCGGTTGCCGTCGGGGAGATTGACTATGTACTTTTGACGCATGCACACATTGATCATTCCGGTCTGATTCCTCTGCTTGCCAAGCGAGGATTTCAAGGGCAGATCGTAACGACCTTTGCGACAGCAGACCTCTGTCAGATCATGCTCCGTGACAGTGCCCATATTCAGGAGTTTGAGGCTGAGTGGAGAAATAGAAAGGCGAGAAGATCTGGTGCAGAACTTTATGAGCCATTGTACACGATGGAAGATGCTGTCAATGCACTGCAATATTTTGTACCGTGCGATTACGATCAGAAAATTGAGCTTTGCGAGGGTGTATGGGTACGGTTTACAGATGTGGGACATTTGCTCGGCTCTGCGAGTATCGAAATTTGGATGTGTGAAGACAATGTGGAGAAGAAGATTGTATTTTCGGGGGATGTCGGAAATATCAATCAGCCGATCATCAAAGATCCAAAGACTGTGCGTGAAGCGGATTATGTAGTAATTGAATCTACCTATGGCAACAGGCTTCACGGAGATGAGATTCCAGACTATGTAGGTGAATTTACGAGAATACTTAGGGAAACTTTTGCAAAAGGCGGAAATGTGGTGATTCCATCTTTCGCGGTCGGACGTACACAGGAATTACTTTATTTTATTCGTGAGATTAAAGAGAAGAAGCTTTTGTCAGAGTTTCCTGATTTTGAAGTGTATGTGGACAGCCCGCTTGCAATCGAAGCGACGAACGTTTTTCAGAAGAATACAAAAGGATGCTTTGATGAAGATGCACTGAAACTTGTACAACAAGGAATCAATCCTCTCGTATTTCCGGGTTTGAAGCTTTCCACGACGAGCGATGATTCGAGGCTGATCAATTATGATAGTAAGCCGAAGGTGATTATTTCAGCGTCGGGTATGTGTGAAGCCGGAAGAATCCGCCATCATTTAAAACACAATCTGTGGAGAAAAGAATGTACGATTCTGTTTGTCGGTTATCAGGCGGTGGGAACGCTTGGAAGAAAGCTAATCGAAGGAGTACCGTCTGTCAAGCTGTTTGGTGAGACAATAGAGGTATGTGCAAAGATTGAGACGTTGAAAGGTATCAGCGGACATGCGGATATGAAAGGCTTACTTAGCTGGCTTGGTGGATTTGAGACGAAGCTTTCCCATGTATTTGTTGTGCATGGGGAGGATACGGTAACAGATGAATTCGCAAAGACGATTGAAGAACAATTTGGATGCCGGGCATTTGCACCATATTCCGGAGGATGCGTGGATCTGGTGACAAATGAAGTGCTCACAGCTGGCGCGAGAGTTCCGAAAAAGGCAAAGGAAAAACCGATGGCGGCACGTGCTGCGACTGCATTCCAGAGAGTGGTTTCTGCAGGAAAACATCTCATGGAAGTTATTTTCAAAAACGAAGGACTGTCCAACAAAGATCTGGCAAAATTCGAATCACAGATTCAGAATCTTGCAGAAAAATGGGATCGTGATTAGAGAAGAAAGTAACCGGAATGAAAAATAGTAGAAGGAAAGTGGTATAACTGCCGGAGATTGTGAGAATCCTCTGACTAGAAAATGTTCTAGGAGGAAGGCAGTCATGGCATTAAGTAAAGTTGAAATATGTGGAGTCAATACAGCGAAGCTTCCTCTCCTAAGCAATGAGGAGAAGGAAGCTTTGTTTGTGAAGATCAAAGAAGGGGATGAAGCGGCGAGAGAGCGGTATATCAAGGGAAATTTAAGGTTGGTCCTGAGCGTGATCAAGCGGTTTGCAAGCAGCAATGAAAATGTCGATGATCTTTTTCAGATCGGTTGTGTCGGGTTGATGAAGGCGATTGATAATTTCAATACAGATCTTCAAGTGAAATTTTCAACCTATGCGGTTCCGATGATCATAGGAGAAATCAGGAGATATCTAAGAGACAATAATTCCATCCGTGTGAGCCGTTCTTTAAGGGATACTGCGTATAAGGCAATCTATGCGAAAGAAGGCTATATGAAAAGACATTTAAAAGAACCGACAGTAGAAGAGATTGCAGAGGAGATTGGAATTGCGAAAGAAGATATTATCTTTGCACTGGATGCCATCCAGGCACCGATGAGTCTGAATGAGCCGGTGTATAATGACAGTGGAGATGCGCTGTATGTGATGGATCAGATTAGTGACAAGAAGAACCGGGAGGAATATTGGGTGGAAGGTCTTTCTCTGGAAGCGGCGATGGAACGTTTGAATGAAAGGGAGCGTTTTATTATCCAGCTTCGTTTTTTTGAAGGAAAGACACAGATGGAAGTGGCGAGGCAGGTAAAGATCTCACAGGCGCAGGTAAGTCGTCTGGAGAAAAACGCACTAAAGACAATGCGGCAGTATTTGGCGGGGTAAAAGAAGCATTGCGAAATCCATCTAGGATAGGGCAAAAGATAGGTAGTGTTATTCTGTGAAATGCCGGAAGAAAAAAGAAAAAAGAAGAGGGGAAGACGGTGGAGCAGAGACGAAAAACAATGAAAACGCTGCTGATTCTAGTGCTTGTAGCAGTATGTACTTTGCTTTGTACAGCAAGTGAGTCCGAAGAAGAAGAAAATTTCTTGTTGAAATTTCAGCCTATTCATACTATTATATGGATATAAAGGAGAGAGACAATGTATAAAGCGTGCATATTTGACTTAGATGGAACATTGACAAATACGCTGGATTCCCTTGTAAGATCCGTGAATCTGACGTTGTGTGAGATGGGACTGCCAGAGATTACAAGAGATCAGTGCAGGCAGTTTGTAGGAAATGGAGCAAGAGTGCTGATGGAGAAAGCATTGATGGCTTCTGGGGCAAGAGATCTTTCAAGAATAGAAGAGGCGATGGAGATTTATGGAAGGATATTTCATGAGAACTGTATGTATCATGTAGAACCATATGCGAAGATCCGAGAGCTTCTGGAAGGATTAACGGAACATCAGATTGAGAGGGCGGTTTTATCGAATAAACCGCATGCCCAGACGGTTCAGGTAGTGCGGGACGTATTTGGAAAAGAGTTATTTTCCTACGTGCAGGGGCAGTGTGAAGGGTATCCGAAGAAACCGGATCCGACGATGGTATTTGAGATTGCCAGAAAGCTTGGAAGGAAGATAGAAGAATGTGTCTATATCGGAGATTCCGAGGTAGATATCAGAACCGGAAGTGCAGCGGGAATGCGGACGATCGGAGTTACATGGGGATTTCGTTCTAAGGAAGAATTGCTAGAAGCAGGAGCCGTGGAGACGGTGGATGATCCGCTGGAAATATTGGAACTCATATCATAAGAAAAACATGCATAGAAATACAAAAAGAGGAAATGAAGGAGGATATATGCGATGTACGAATATGATGAGGATTGTTTAAAGGTGTTTTTAAAGAACCAGTCACAATTATTTGATGAGCCGGTGGCAGAGACACTGGAGGAAGCAGAAGCGTTTTTAGAGGACTGTATGGCAGTAATCGTAGACTCTTTGCAGGAAGTAAGAGAGTATTTTGAAGAGAATGGTGCAGACGTTGATGGAATGTCAGATGAAGAGCTTGAGGAGGCTTCTGAAGTGTTTGCATTGCCGGGCGGACAATATCTTGTCGTAGAAGGGTAGCATATTGGCCTGTTTATATGGAAAAATAACTGCTTTGTTGATTGATAAGATCGTACAAGACCAACTAAGAGGGCAGAACATTATAAAAGCCGCAGTCATTTGACTGTGGCTTTTTTGAGTGCTTCTTCGATGGTATCTAAGATGACTTGGGAAGTATAGGGATTCTCTTGCGGCAGAGAAATATTTTCAAGAGACTGTGTGTCGTATACTTGCTCTGCAATATCTTCGATCGCCGGTTGGATCAAAGGAAACATAGTAGTTACCGTGTCGTCTAGATTTGAGAAACGGATAGAATTGATGTGGGAGGCGTCGACGGCGACTTCCACTTCCAGATCGGTGTTGTTCAGTGTCAGTGTGGAAGTGTATATGCCGGGTTGATATTGCTTAGCTCCAGGACTCCCCTCTTTCTTTTCAGGAAGAAACATAAAAAAGAGAAGGAGCAGAAGCAGGATGCCAAGTACAATGAAAATAGTAGTGTAGATGATTTCCTTCATGTGAAGGACGACGATTTTTGTTTTCGAACTCATATATGCCTCCTGTGAATGTATGCTTGAAAAAGAACTATGAAATAATTGTTTTAATATACTTTATGATACGGCAGAAGGAAATATGCGTGACAAACAGGGGCGTATCCTGTAAAATGGGAACGGAGGTGACAATGTATGTATATTATTATTGGATTAGGAAATCCGACAGCACAGTACGAAGGAACAAGACATAATGTCGGATTTGATGTGATAGACCGACTGGGAGAGAAATATAATATAGCTGTGGATACAAAGAAACACAAGGCATATATCGGGAAAGGTATGATCGATGGTCAGAAAGTGATCCTCGTAAAACCGCAGACCTATATGAATCTGAGTGGAGAGAGTGTGAGGGAACTTGTAGACTATTACAAAGTGGATGCAGAAGAGGAAGTTCTTGTGATTTACGATGACATCAGTCTGGATGTCGGACAACTTCGAATTCGGAAGAAAGGAAGTGCGGGAGGACACAACGGAATTAAGAATATTATCGCACATCTCGGCACACAGGTATTTCCGAGAATCAAAGTAGGAGTTGGGGAGAAGCCAAAGAATTACGATCTGGCAGATTATGTGCTGGGACACTTTTCCAAGGCAGAGAGAGCGCAGATGGAAGAAGGGTATGATCGTGCGACAGAGGCTGTCCGTCTGATTCTTGCAGGAGAAATTGATGCTGCGATGAACCAGTATAACAAAAAGCAGACGACGGTATAAAAATGAAAGGAGTAGGTGTGTATGGAAGCTCTTTTGGAGCCTTTGAGGGAACTGGCAGAGATTGAAGAGATTCAGAACGAAAAGAAAAAAGAAGCAGGATTGATTCAGATTACAGGATGCGTCGGTTCACAGAAGACACATCTGACCTGTGCACTTGGCAGCGACTGCAAGTATAAGTTGATTGTAACTTCCGGAGAATCAAAAGCAAAGCAGATGTATGAGGAGTATCGTTTCTTAAAAGAAACTGTATATTTATATCCCGCAAAAGATTTGCTGTTTTATCATGCAGATTTGCGAGGAAAACAGCTTGTCAGCAGCAGGATGGAAACAATTCAGGCACTTCTCCTTGGGGAAGGGTGTACAGTCATCACGACATTTGATGCGTTTATGGATTCTCTTTTGCCGATTGAGACGATCCGGGAGAGAGTTTTTTCTCTGAAGGTAGGAGATATTATTGATTTTGAGAAAGTTCAGAAAGATCTGACGCTTCTTGGATATGAAAGGGAAGTGCAGATTGAAGGGCCGGGACAGTTTGCGGTGCGTGGGGGAATCTTAGATGTATACCCGCTCACTGAGGAGGTTCCGGTCCGCATAGAACTTTGGGATGATGAAATTGATTCGATCCGCACATTTGACGTGGAGAGTCAGAGATCGATTGAAAATCTGGAAGAGATTACAATCTATCCGGCGTCCGAGTTCATGGATGAGAAGACAAAGCGCGTTTCATTTCTAGACTACTTTCCGCGAGAAGATACGCTTTTATTTTTGGAAGAGCCGGCACGGCTGATAGAGCAGGGGGAAGCAGTCGAAGCAGAATTTATCGAGAGTATGAAGAAGCGTGTGGAGACCGGGTGTGAAGTGTCAGACGAAGAAGCGAAGCTGTTTGCACCGAAGGAGATTGCATCGAAGATGAATCAGTATCCGGGGATCGGGCTGTCGATTCTGGAAGGCAAAAGAAATCTGTTTCATGTAAAGAAAAGTATTCACCTTCAGGTAAAGGGAGTGAATCCGTACAATAATAGTTTTGAGACACTTACGAGGGATCTGGCGCGGCTGAAACGGAGCGGTTACAGAGTGATCCTTTTATCTGGATCCAGGACGAGAGCAAAGCGTCTGGCAGAAGATTTGAGAGATTATAGTTTGAGCAGCTTTTACAGTGAAGAGATGGATCGGGAAGTGAAGCCGGGAGAAATCATGGTCGCCTATGGGCATGTAGATGAGGGATACGAGTATCCACTGTTAAAGTTTATTGTAATCTCGGAGACAGATATTTTTGGGAAGAAAAAGAAGAAAAAGAAACGGAAAACTTATGAAGGACAGAAAATCCAGAGCTTCTCGGATCTGAAGGTCGGAGATTATGTCGTTCATGAGAATCACGGACTTGGAATCTATCAGGGAATTGAGAAGATTGAAGTCGATAAAGTTGCAAAAGATTATATGAAGATCTCTTATGCAGATGGAGGGAATCTTTACATTCTTGCGACACAGCTGGAACTGATCCAGAAATATGCAAGTGCCGATGCAAAAAGACCTAAGCTGAATAAGCTCGGGGGACAGGAATGGGCGAAGACGAAGACGAGAGTCCGTGGGGCAGTCAAAGAAATCGCAAAGGAACTTGTGGAATTGTACGCGGCAAGACAGAAGGAAGAAGGATATGTCTACGGAGAAGATACCATTTGGCAGCGTGAGTTTGAGGAAATGTTTCCGTTTGAGGAGACCGATGATCAGTTAAATGCGATCGAGGCAACTAAAAAAGATATGGAAAGCAAGAAGATCATGGACCGCTTAATCTGCGGGGATGTCGGATACGGGAAGACAGAAGTGGCAGTCCGCGCCGCATTTAAGGCAGTGCAGGAAAGTAAGCAGGTGGTGTACCTCGTTCCGACAACGGTGCTTGCTCAGCAGCATTATAATACGTTTGTACAGCGGATGAAGGATTTTCCGGTGAGAGTAGACCTGCTGTGCAGATTTCGGACTCCGGCACAGCAAAGAAAGACAATCGATGATGTGAGGAAAGGTCTTGTAGATATTGTGATCGGGACGCACCGCGTACTTTCAGATGATCTGAAATTTAAGGATCTTGGCCTGTTAATCATCGATGAGGAGCAGCGGTTTGGGGTACAGCACAAAGAGAAAATCAAGCAGATGAAAGAAAATGTAGACGTGCTGACACTGACAGCAACTCCGATTCCGAGAACGCTTCACATGAGTCTGATCGGAATCCGAGATATGAGCGTGTTAGAAGAGCCTCCGATGGACAGAATGCCGATCCAGACATATGTCATGGAGTACAATGACGAGATGGTACGTGAGGCGATCGAGCGGGAACTCGCAAGAGATGGACAGGTATATTATGTGTACAACCGGGTACAGGACATCGATGAAGTCGCAGACCGGATTCAGAAACTTGTGCCTGAGGCAAATGTGGCATTTGCACATGGACAGATGAGGGAACATCAGCTGGAGCGGATCATGTATGATTTTATCAACGGAGAGATCGATGTATTGATCTCGACGACGATCATTGAGACCGGGCTTGATATTTCCAACGCAAATACGATGATCATACACGATGCGGACCGGCTTGGACTTTCTCAGCTGTACCAGCTTCGCGGGCGTGTCGGGCGGTCAAACCGGATGGCATATGCTTTTTTACTCTATAAGAGGGATAAGCTGTTAAAAGAAGTGGCAGAAAAAAGGTTGTCCGCGATCCGTGAATTTACAGACCTCGGTTCTGGATTTAAGATTGCCATGAGAGATTTGGAAATACGAGGAGCGGGAAATCTTCTTGGGGCAGAGCAACATGGACATATGGAAGCAGTTGGATACGATCTGTACTGTAAAATGTTAAATGAGGCAGTGAAGCATCTGAAGGGCGAAGTAGAGGAAGAACCATATACAACAACGGTTGACCTAAATGTGGATGCATATATTCCTGCATCGTATATTCCGAATGAATATCAGAAGCTGGATATCTATAAGCGGATCGCAGGGATTGAGACAGAGGAAGAGATGGATGATATGATCGAGGAACTGATCGATCGCTTTGGAGATATTCCAAGAAAAGTTCAAAAGCTTCTGGCGATTGCGAACCTGAAAGCGATGGCACACCGACTGTATATTACGGCAGTAGAACAAAAGGGAGAAGAGTATCAATTTACCATGTTTGAGTATGCCAGAATTCGGACAGAAAAAATTCCGAAGCTTTTGGAACTGTACAAAGAGGAGTTGCATTTCAAAATGGATACGCCTCCATATTTCCTCTATCATAAGAAGAACAGAAACCGAAAAGGCAAAGAGGAAGATCCAATTGAAGTTGTGAAAAAAGTGTTAATTGATATGAAAACATTGCTAGAATCATAGTCAGAGAGTATAATGAGAGAGTTAGAAACACGAAGGAGGGCAATTATGAGAAGGACAGGAAAAAAAGCGGCAGCGCTTGCTGTGACAGCAGCACTGGCAGTTTCCGCTGCCGGCTGCGGGTCTGTCAAAGACAGCGATGTGGTAGTTACGATTGGTGGAGAAAAAGTGACTGTAGGTGTTGCCAATTTTTTTGCGCGCTATCAGCAGGCAGAATATGAAACATACTACTCAGGAGTGATGGGAGAGGACATGTGGTCTACAGAGATTTCCAAAGGGAAATCCTATGAGGAGACGGTGAAAAATCAGATCTTAGAGACACTGGAAAATATGTATGTACTCGAAGACCATATGGGCGATTACAAAGTCGAGATCACCGAGGAGGAAAAGAAGAAGATCAGTGAGGCAGCAAAAGCGTTTGATGAGGCAAACGGACTGGAAGAAAAGGAAGCTGTTTCCGGAACAACAGAAAATGTAGAGCGGATGCTGACACTTGTGACGATTCAAGAGAAAATGCAGAAGGCGATGGTCGCAGATGTGGATACAGAAGTGTCTGATGAAGAGGCGGCACAAAAGAGTATGCAGTATGTCAACCTTTCTCTGACAAAGACAAAAGAAGACGGAAGCACAGAGCAGATGACCGAGGAAGAAAAGGCAGAGGCAAAGAAAAAGGCAGAAGCATTCCAGAAAGCAGTTAAGGAAGGGGCTGACTTTGCAAAGACTGCAAAGGAGAAGGAACTGGAAGTAAAGACAATGACTTTTGACGAAGAGACGACAACTCCGGATGAGGGATTGATGACGAAGGCGAATAAACTTGGCGAAGGGGAAGTCTCAGAGGTGATCGAGACGGACAGTGGCTACTATGTGTTGAAAGTGACAAGCCTTCTTGACCGGGAAGCGACCGATGCAGAAAAAGAATCTATCGCAGAAGAGCGAAAGGAAAAACAGTACAAAGATCTGTGCGAAGAGTGGAAAAAAGATGTAAAGATTGAAGTCAATGAAAAGGTATGGGATAAGATCAGTTTCGAGAAAAAAGGGATTAAGATGAAACAGCAGGAAGAGATTCCATATGCAGAAGGATCTGACACAGATAAAAGTGACCAGGAATAATCGAAAATAGAAGAATGGAGGAGATTTGATGAGTAAGATTGAAGAAGTAAGAAGTGCGATGGTAAGTGCGATGAAGGCAGGGGACAAGGAGACGAAGGAGTCCTTATCACTGCTTTTATCTGCGCTGAAGAATAAGGCGATTGACAAAAAAGGAGATCTGACACCGGAAGAAGAGACACAGGTTATCCTAAAAGAGATCAAGCAGACAAAAGAGACGTTGGAACTTGCACCGGCAGACCGAAGTGACATTGTGGAAGAATGCCAGAAGAGAATTGCAGTGTTGGAACAGTTTGCACCAAAGATGATGTCAGAAGAAGAAATCCGCGGAGTGATCAAAGAGGTGCTTGCTTCTCTGGCGCTGGAGACACCGACAGCAAAAGACAAAGGAAAGATTATGAAAGAACTGATGCCGAAAGTAAAAGGAAAGGCAGATGGAAAGCTTGTAAATGACATCGTACTGTCTTTTCTGAACTAGTTCGGGAAAACGGAAGATCTCCCGAAAAAGCGATGAGAGAATGTGCTAAAAAGTTCTGAAAAAGATGTAAAAAAAGATTGTTTAATTGCAACGGCTGATATAGTATAGAGGTAACAAAAAGGAGAAAGGGCGGAGGTATATGATGAGCATTGTATGGTTGGCGTTGATCGTGATTTTTCTGATTGTTGAGATCGCCACAGTAGGACTGACTTCCATCTGGCTTGCAGGAGGTGCACTGGCGGCACTGGTGGTAGAACTTCTCGGACTTGGAATCGTATGGCAGATTGCAGCTTTTCTGATCGTGACTTTTATACTGTTATATTTTACGAGACCTTGGGCGCAGAAATATTTGAATGCAAAATCAGTGAAGACAAACTATGAGAGTCTGATCGGGCAGAAAATTAAGATGACAGAGCAGGTAGATAATTTGAGTCAGACAGGGAAAGCGGTCGTCAACGGACAGGAATGGACGGTCAGAGCGGAAGCAGATGGAGATATTCTGGAGCCGGGCGATTTCGGAGAGGTACTCAGGGTCGAGGGTGTAAAGCTGATCGTAAAGAAAATTTGACAAAAAAAGAAAGTATGGTACAATGCTATATGAAATGACAAATTTCATATAGCATTTTGCTAGGGGAGCCCAGGGCTGAGAAATCACATTGCGTGATGACCCTCACTACTTGAACCGGTTAGTACCGGCGGAAGGAAGCAGTACCAGAATGGTTCCTCCTGTAAAAAAATAATAAAGGAGGTTTTTTTATGTCATTTTTTGTAACAAAAGCAGATGGGGCATACAGTCTGACAACGGCAGGTTATGTGGCAGTTGCTGTGATTCTTGTGGCGTTGATCGTTGTAGCTGCGCTGTTTGCAAAACGGGAGAAGAAAGAAAAAAAGAAAATTGGAACAAAACAGCTTGTCGTATGTGCGATGGCAGTTGCACTTGCGATGGTGACATCGATGTTAAAGATTTATTCTTTTCCATTTGGTGGATCGGTAACATTATTCAGCATGTTGTTTATCTGCTTCGTTGGCTATTTATATGGACCGGCGACGGGGATGCTGACTGGGGCGGCCTACGGGGTACTTCAGCTTCTGATTGAACCATATATTTATTTCCCACTTCAAGTGCTTGTAGATTATCCGCTCGCATTCGGGGCACTCGGACTTTCAGGATGTTTCAGCAAATCCAAACATGGTCTTGTAAAAGGATACTTGTTTGGCGTTCTTGCAAGATATGTATTTGCGGTAATTTCCGGATGGCTCTTTTTTGGAGAATATGCGTGGGACGGTTGGGCGGCGCTTCCATATTCGCTTGTATATAACGGATGTTATATTTTTGCAGAGGCAGCGCTTACAGTTCTCGTTTTATCGATTCCGGCAGTCTCCAAAGCGATGAAGAAAGTGAAGATAACAGCGGTCAACTAATCAATCGGATAGAATTAAAAATAAAAATGTCATAAATTCCTTCATTTTACAGATACTATTTCCAGAAATGGAAAACAAAGTAAAATGGAGGAATTTTTTATATGAAAGCAACAGGAGTCGTAAGAAGAATTGATGATCTCGGGAGGGTTGTAATTCCAAAGGAAATCCGACGGACACTCAGGATTCATGAAGGAGATCCACTTGAAATCTTTACCGATCGAGAGGGAGGTGTCATTTTAAAGAAGTATTCTCCAGTCGGAGAAATGACACCGCTTGCGATACAGTATGCGGAAAGTCTTGCCCAGGTAGCAAAATGTACTGTCTGCATCACCGATCATGAGACGGTAGTCGCAGCGGCGGGAAATGGAAAAAAAGAATTTGCGGGGAAAAGAGTCAGCGAGGCATTTCAGACCTGTCTAAGTGACAGAAAGGAGAGATGTGCAGCCAGAGGGGAGAAAGGATTTGTTTTATTGACAGAAGGGCAGAGCGCAGTCTTTACGGAGGAAATCATCAGCCCGATTGTGGTAGAGGGAGATGTGATCGGTGCGGTTGTACTTTTGATGAAAGAGGAAACAAAGAGGACGGAAGATGGAGCAGAAAAGCTTGCACTTGCAGCGGCAGCTTTTCTCGGGAAACAGATGGAATTTTAAGATGGTCATAAAACATTGTGGACGGGCATAGATTAGAGTGTACTTATTATTTGGTGCAAATACGCTTGAAATCTGGGAGGGACGACAATGGAGAAGACAATCAGACAGAAAATGAAAGTCACATGGGTGTTAAAGGCGCTGATGGCAGCTTACGTTGTGACCGGCTTACTTCTTTTGCTGCTGACGCTGCTTGTATACAAGATGGAGTTCAGTGAGGAAAAGGTGACGGCGGGGATTACAGCGATCTATGTACTGTCCACATTTGTGGGCGGACTTGTGATCGGAAAGCTTTCCAAAATGAGAAAATTTTTGTGGGGACTTGCGGTCGGAATTTTATATTTCGGGTTATTGCTTTTGATTTCCTTTGGGATTTATCGTACCTTACAAGGAAATGGGACGAATATTTTGACGTCGTTCCTGCTCTGTGCGGCAGGTGGAATGGCGGGTGGAATGATTTCTTAAAAGAAAGTCTTTTAAATCTTACATGCATGTGATATAATAAGCTAAGTTAATGCTAATTTAAGGAGGAATGTAAGATGAAGCACATTAAAACATTAAATACTCAGACATTAAACAATACAATGAAAAAAGGCGGATGTGGAGAATGCCAGACATCTTGTCAGTCAGCATGTAAGACATCTTGCACAGTTGGAAATCAAACTTGCGAACAAAAGAAATAAGCTAACATCGCACAGATTGAGATCAGGCAGCGGCTTCGGTCGCTGCTTTGTCTTTGCGTTAAGAAGAAAGGAGCAGAACACAAGTGATTCATCAGTATGTAAATAATGGGTATCACATCGTGCTGGATGTCAACAGCGGTTCCGTTCATGTTGTAGATGAACTTTGCTATGATGTCATTCAGGCGCTGGATACAATGGGAATAGATCAGGCAGAAAATCCTGTGGAAGAGTTAAAAAAAGAAGAAACAGCAGCAGGGCTTTTGGAGAAGCTTTCAGCAAAATATGCAGAGAGTGATCTGAAAGATGCCTATGGAGATATCGTGGAACTGACAGAAGCAGGTCAGTTGTTTACAAAAGATATTTATGAACAGTATATCGGGGAAGTGAAGCAGAGAAAGACAGTGGTAAAGGCGCTCTGTATGCACATCGCACATGACTGTAATCTTGCCTGCAAATATTGTTTTGCAGAAGAAGGAGAATATCATGGAAGAAGAGCGCTGATGTCCTATGAAGTTGGAAAGAAAGCGCTGGATTTCCTGATCGCAAACTCTGGAAACAGAAGAAATCTGGAAGTAGACTTCTTTGGAGGAGAGCCTTTGATGAACTGGCAGGTTGTCAAAGACCTGGTGGCATACGGACGTGAGCAGGAAAAGATACATAACAAAAATTTCCGTTTTACGATCACAACAAACGGTGTACTTTTAAATGATGAGGTACAGGAATTTGTCAACAAAGAGATGGACAATGTTGTCTTAAGTCTTGATGGAAGAAAGGAAGTCAACGATAAGATGCGTCCGTTCCGCAATGGAAAGGGAAGTTATGATCTGATCGTGCCGAAATTCCAGAAGCTTGCAGATAGCAGAAATCAAGAGAAATACTATGTGCGTGGGACATTTACAAGAGATAACCTTGATTTTTCCAAAGATGTGCTGCATTTTGCAGATCTTGGTTTCAAACAGATCTCTATTGAACCGGTCGTAGGGGAAGATTCAGATTTCTATTCTATTAAAAAAGAGGATCTTCCAAAGATCTTTGAAGAGTACGATGCACTTGCAAAAGCACTTGTAGAGAGAGAGAAGGAAGGAAAAGGAGTGAATTTCTTCCACTTCATGATCGATCTCGACGGTGGTCCGTGCGTTGCAAAGAGATTGTCTGGATGTGGTTCGGGCACAGAGTATCTTGCAGTGACGCCTTGGGGAGATCTTTACCCTTGTCATCAGTTCGTAGGAGAAGAAGAGTTCCTGATGGGAAATGTAGATGACGGAATTGTGAAGCCGGAGATCGCAGAGGAATTCCGAGGATGTAGTGTATACTCCAAAGAAAAATGTAAGAATTGTTTTGCGAAGTTCTACTGCAGCGGTGGTTGTATGGCGAACTCTCAGAAGTTCCACGGATCGATCCATGACACATATGACATCGGATGCGAGATGGAAAGAAAGCGTGTAGAATGCGCGATCATGATGAAGGCAGCATTGGCAGAGTAAGGGAAAGAAGGTAACAGGACATGAAAAAATCAAGAGGAGTATGGAGCCTGATCGCGACTACACTTCTGATCGTTTTGCTCGGATTTACGACAATCGTCGGATTCGGAAAGGGAAAGATTGGTTCTGCAAAGAACATCACACTGGGGCTGGACCTTGCCGGTGGTGTGAGTATTACCTATCAGGCGAAGGATAAAAATCCTACTTCAGAGCAGATGAGTGATACAATCTACAAGCTTCAAAAGCGTGTGGAGCAGTATAGCACAGAGGCGACAGTTTACCAGGAAGGTGACGACCGGATCAACATTGAGATTCCGGGTGTGACAGATGCAAATAAGATCCTCGATGAGCTTGGAAAACCGGGGTCATTGGTATTCCAGGATTCAGAAGGAAACGTTGTCTTAGAAGGAACGGATGTGAAAACAGCTTCTGCAAAGACAACGCAGGATGAGATGAACAACAAAGAGTATATCGTGGAACTGATCCTCACAAAGGACGGTACAGACAAATTTGCCAAGGCGACAGCGGAAAATCTTGGAAAACAGATTGCAATCGTCTATGACGGAAAGACGATCAGCAATCCGGTTGTACAGTCTGAGATTGACGGCGGACAGGCCTATATAGATGGAATGGCTTCCTATGAAGAGGCAGAAAATCTGGCATCAACAATCCGTATCGGAGGACTTCAGCTGGAACTGGAAGAACTTCGTTCTAATGTAGTCGGAGCACAGCTTGGAGAAGAGGCAATCAGCACAAGTCTTCTTGCAGGAGCGATCGGACTTGCGATCGTGCTTGTATTTATGTGTATTGTATATCTGCTTCCGGGATTTGCATCCAGCATTGCTCTGATCATTTACACAGGACTGACACTGGTACTTTTAAATGCATTTAATATTACATTGACTCTGCCGGGTATCGCTGGTATCGTGCTGTCTATCGGTATGGCGGTCGATGCAAATGTCATTATTTTTGCGAGAGTCAGAGAAGAACTGGCAGCAGGAAGGGCTGTGAAATCAGCGCTCCGCATCGGATTTCAGAAAGCATTGTCTGCTATCATTGATGGAAATATCACAACATTGATCGCAGCACTGGTACTTGGATTAAAAGGCACAGGAAGTGTCAAGGGATTTGCGCAGACACTTGCACTTGGTGTGGTTGTGTCCATGTTTACAGCACTGTTCATTACAAGAATCATTATCTTCTCGCTGTATGCGATTGGTTTCCGAGATGTGAAGTTTTATGGAGCGAAGAAGACAACGAAAGTTCGCAACTTCCTCGGAAAGAAAGCAGTCTGCTTTGCCATCTCCGGAGTGATCATCCTCGGCGGACTTGGAATCATGGGATACCATGCAGCAAAAGGGCAGGGGGCATTTAAGTACAGCCTGGAATTTATGGGCGGTACTTCCACAAATGTAACATTCAATGAGGATTACTCAATCAAAGAGATTGATTCCAAAGTGGTTCCGGTTGTTGAGAAGATTACAAAAGATGCAAATGTGCAGACACAAAAAGTTGATGGTTCCAATGCGGTCATTATCAAAACGAGAAGTCTTGACTTAGAGGAGCGTGAAGCATTTAATAAAGCAATGGTAGACAATTTTGATGTGGACGAAAGTCTGATCACTTCTGAGAATATCAGCTCTACCGTAAGTTCCGAGATGAGAAGCGACGCAGTTGTTGCGCTTTTAATCGCGACAGCCTGCATGCTTCTGTATATTTGGTTCCGCTTTAAAGATGTGCGCTTTGCAACAAGTGCAGTCATCGCATTGTTAAATGACGTACTGTTTGTTGTAGTTTTCTATGGAGTGGCAAGAATTTCTGTCGGAAATACATTTATCGCATGTATTTTGACAATGGTCGGATATTCGATCAACTCGACGATCGTTATCTTCGACCGTATCCGTGAGGAATTGAAAGTGCAAAAACGTAATGAAGATTTGGCGACACTTGTCAACCGCTGTATTTCTGAGACACTGACAAGAAGTATCTATACGAACTTTACAACTTTTGTTATGGTTGTAATTCTCTTTATTCTCGGAGTAAGCTCTGTGAAAGAATTTGCGGCACCACTGATGGTTGGAATCGTAGGAGGAACTTTCTCTTCAATTACGATCACAGGTGCACTTTGGTACATTATGAGGACAAAGATTCAAAAGAAAAAATAGAAAAAGACAGGGGCGGGAGAACGAGGAGGTTCTTCTGCCCCTGTTTTTCGATGAGGTATATGATGGAAAAATGGTTTATTATGCGGAAGGGTGCACCGTTTCAGGAAATTGCACAGAAATTTCACATCAGCCCCATTCTCGCAAGACTGATCCGGAACCGGGAGATCACGGATGAGGAAGAGATCAGACTTTATTTAAACGGAACGATCGCAGAACTCCACGATGGAATTCTGATGAAAGATATGGACCGTGCAGTGGAAATTTTAAGTGAGAAGATCCGGGAGAAAAAGCCGATCCGGGTGATTGGGGATTATGATATTGACGGGGTGAATGCAACATATATCCTTTTGGAAGGAATAGAAAAGCTTGGTGGAGTTGTGGACAGCGACATCCCGGATCGTATGAAAGATGGATATGGACTGAATCAGGAATTGATCAACCGTGCGCTGGAGGCGGGGGTCGACACGATCATCACTTGTGACAATGGAATTGCGGCGGGAGAAGAGATTGCCTATGCGAAGAAGATGGGGATGACGATCATTGTCACGGACCATCATGAAATCCCATATGAAGAAAAAAATGGGGAAAAAGTGTATGAACTTCCACCGGCAGATGCGGTCGTTGATCCGAAGCGGATCGACTGTGAATATCCGTTCTCTTCCCTATGTGGCGCGGCAGTGGCTTATAAGCTGGTGGAAACACTCTTCAATGTGATGGGGCAGGACGTGGAGGACGTAGATTATCTGATGGAAAATGTGGCGATTGCGACGGTAGGAGATGTGATGGATCTTGTCGGAGAAAACCGCATTTTTGTAAAGCAGGGACTGGAAATGCTAAAGTGTACAAAAAACTATGGACTGGATGCTTTGATCGAATGCACCGGCGTTGACCGGGCACATTTGTCTGCATATCATATTGGATTTGTCATCGGACCATGCCTGAATGCGGGAGGAAGGCTTGACACGGCAAAACGGGCATTGGAACTTCTGAGAGCCTCCAGTCGGAGAGAGGCAGATATGCTTGCGGGGGATCTAAAAGCATTGAATGACAGCCGAAAAGAAATGACACAGGCAGGGGTCGAGGAGGCGGTGAAGATGGTAGAGACAACAGCACTTCAGGAAGATAAAGTGCTTGTGATTTTTCTTCCGGACTGCCATGAAAGTTTGGCCGGAATCATTGCCGGACGGATCAGAGAACGGTATCACAAGCCGGTATTTATTCTTACAAAAGCAGAACAGGGAGCAAAGGGCTCTGGCAGGTCGATCGAGAATTATGATATGTACGAGGAGATGAGTAAGTGCAAAGCCTTGTTTACCAAGTTTGGAGGACATAAGATGGCAGCAGGATTATCGCTTCCGGAAGAGAATATCGAAGTATTTCGCAGACAGATGAATGAAAAAACGGTACTGACAGAAGAGGATTTCTGTGAGAAAGTATCGATCGACATGCAGATGCCACTCCAATATGTGACAGAGGAACTGGTAGAGGAACTGGAACTTCTGGAACCGTTTGGAAAAGGAAATACGAAACCGGTCTTTGTAGAAAAAGATATGCTTGTCCTAAATAGCCGGATCCTCGGGAAAAATCAGAATGTGCTGAAGATGCAAGTGAAAGACTTGGGAGGAACGGTGATGGATGCGATTTATTTTGGAGAGGCACAGGAATGTCTGGAAAAAATCAGGAGAGCAGGGGGAAAAATCACAGCGACGTATTATCCATCGGTCAATGAATTCCGTGGACAGAAGACACTTCAGATCGTGATACAAAATTACAGGTGATTCGATATGATATAAATGTTGTTTCAAAGCAAAAAAAGTGATATACTAAACAATATCGTTTGAAGCAAAGGAGAAGGAGGGATCGAGATGTCAGAAACACTGGAAATCAGACCAAAAGAATTTAAAATGGTGGACGGCCACGCAGTTAAGGAGCCGGAAGACTATCAAGATCCCGAACTGTTGTACCAGTCATTAATCAAGAGGATAAGAGAGTATCATCCATCGGCGGATATCTCTATGATCGAGAAGGCATACCGGATTGCAAAGCAGGCTCACGAAGGACAGAAGAGGAAGTCCGGAGAGCCTTACATCATCCATCCACTTTGGGTAGGAATCATTCTGGCAGAGCTTGAGATGGATAAAGAGACGATCGTTGCAGGAATTTTGCATGATGCTGTGGAAGATACGATCATGACGAGGGATGATATTGAGAGGGAATTCGGCGCGGAGGTAGCACTTCTTGTGGAGGGGGTCACAAAGCTTGGACAGTTATCTTATTCAAAAGATGTCGATAAGATGGAACTTCAGGCAGAGAACTTAAGGAAGATGTTTCTTGCGATGTCCAAGGATATCCGTGTGATCATCGTGAAGCTGGCAGACCGTCTGCATAATATGCGTACGGCACAGTTTTGGCCGCCGCACAAGCAGAAGGAGAAGGCGAGAGAGACGATGGATATCTACGCTCCGATCGCACAGAGACTTGGAATTTCTAAAATCAAGAAAGAACTGGATGATCTGGCGCTGAAGTACTATCAGCCGGAAGTGTTCTATGATCTTGTGAAGCAGATTAATGACCGGAAGACAGAGCGGGAGGAATTTGTACAGCAGATTGTAGATGAGGTGGCAAGCCATATGAAGAATGCGGACATTCAGGCAGAAGTCTATGGCAGAGTGAAGCATTTCTTCAGTATCTATAAAAAGATGGTCAATCAGGATAAGACAGTAGATCAGGTCTATGATCTGTTTGCGGTCCGCATCATCGTAGATACGGTGAAGGATTGTTATGCCGCGCTTGGTGTGATCCATGAGATGTACACACCGATTCCGGGAAGATTTAAAGATTATATTGCGATGCCAAAGGCAAATATGTACCAGTCTTTACATACAACGCTGATGGGACCTGCAGGACAGCCGTTTGAGATCCAGATCCGAACGAAGGAGATGCACAAGACGGCCGAGTATGGTATCGCAGCACACTGGAAGTACAAAGAGAGCGGGGATGGCAAGAAGAATATTGCCATGCAGGAAGAGGAGAAGTTAAGCTGGCTCAGGCAGATTCTCGAGTGGCAGCAGAATACGGACAATCGTGAATTTTTAAGTCTGTTAAAGGGCGGTCTGGATCTGTTTGCCGAAGATGTTTACTGCTTTACGCCGAACGGAGATGTGAAAAATCTTCCAAATGGTTCTACACCGATTGATTTCGCCTATGCGATCCACTCGGCAGTCGGCAACAAGATGGTCGGGGCGAGAGTCAACGGAAAGCTTGTGACGATTGATTACAAGATTCAGAACGGAGACCGCATTGAGATACTGACATCACAGAATTCTAAGGGACCGAGCCGTGACTGGTTGTCGATCGTCAAGAGTACGCAGGCAAAGAATAAGATCAATCAGTGGTTTAAGAAGGAGTTCAAAGAGGAGAATATCATCCGCGGAAAAGAGATGCTTCAGGCTTATTGCAAGGCAAAATCTCTCGTGTTGAGTGACCTGACAAAGCCAAAATATATGCAAGTTGTGCAGAAGAAATATGGATTCCGAGACTGGGATGCAGTGCTTGCGGCGTTGGGACATGGAGGACTCAAGGAGGGACAGATTGTCAATCGCCTTGCTGAGGAATATCAGAAGGATCACAAGGAAGAGATCACGGATGAGACGATTCTTGAGAAAGTGTCAGAGGCGTCCAAACATAAAGTGCACATCGCAAAATCAAAGAGCGGAATTGTCGTAAAAGGAATCGATGATATTGCAGTCCGTTTTTCAAGGTGCTGCAATCCGGTGCCGGGGGATGAAATCGTGGGATTTGTGACAAGAGGAAGAGGAATGTCGATTCATCGCACAGACTGTGTCAATATTCTTCACTTGTCTAATGCAGAGCGTGCACGGCTGATCGATGCAGAGTGGGAACAGACAGAAAGCGATGCATCCAATGGACAGTATATGGCAGAGATTAAGATGTATGCGACAGATCGGCAGGGAATGCTGATGGAGATTTCCAAGATCTTTACGGAGAATAAGATTGATGTCAAGTCCATGAATGTGCGTACTAGTAAGCAGGGAACTGCGACCATTGAGATGGGATTTATTGTGCGCGGTCGTGAGGAATTGGCAAGACTGATTGAAAAGATGCGTCAGTTAGAAGGCGTGATCGATATAGAACGTAGTGTGGGGTAACAAAAAGAGATGAAAGTAGAACGTTTTTTAACTGGAATATTAAGTACGAACTGTTATGTTGCATGGAATGAACAGACGAAGGAAGCCGTAATCGTAGATCCGGCGGCATATTCCAAGAAGTTGGCAGAATTTCTCCGAGAAGAGGGATTAAAGCCGCAGGCAGTGCTTCTGACACATGGACATTTTGACCATATTATGGGGCTGGATGCATTGCTTGAGGAGTATCCGGTTCCGGTATATGTCCATGAAGCAGAGAAAGGACTGATCGCAGATCCGAAGACAAATCTTTCTTTGACTTATACAAACGGGTACGTCTTTGAGGATGCAACCTATGTGACGGACGGTCAGAAGATTGCGGCTGCAGGGGTGACATTTGAAGTATTATTTACACCTGGACATACATCGGGCGGATGTTGTTATTACGCGGAGACAGAGAACATGTTGTTCAGTGGGGATACACTGTTTCGGTGTTCCGTCGGAAGGAGTGATCTGCCGACGGGGGATGAGACGACATTGATTCGTTCTATCAAGGAGAAGCTCCTTGTTCTGCCGGAAAATACAGTGGTATATCCAGGGCATATGGCAGCGACGACTATTCAGACAGAGAAGACTGCAAATCCATTTTTGGCGTAAGTGGTGAAAAGATAAAACCAATTCTGTTCAGAAAAATGTCAGAATTATACAAGGAGCAGAAAAGGTGTTTTGTGTAAGGTAACTGAGGGCGGGGAAGCATTTTCCCGTCCTTCCTTCGTAAGAGAGAAGAGGAGTGCTGTCTGTGACAGTGGTGTAAAAAACACAGTGAGAGAATAAATGAGGAAGAGAAGAGAATGATTCGATTACGGATAAAAGACAAAAGTTATATCTATGATGTATTTCATATTGTAAAAGCATTTTTCCCAAATGAGACAGTAGAGCAGGAAATTGATGAGGAGCAGGGAATGTTTCTGGAGCTGGAGGTGTGTGTGCAGGAGCGCATTTGCAGAATCTGTGCGGAGATAAAGGAACTGGATGCATATGAGACAAAAAAAGAGAAGAAGCAGTATCTGGACCGAAAGATTTACCGGGCGCTTGCAGAATATTCCGGGAAAACGCTGGCGTGGGGAATCCTAACGGGGATCCGCCCGACGAAAATCGCAATGAAGATGTTAGAAGAGCAGATGGAGGAAGAAGAGATTCAGAGAACTCTCATGGAACAATATCTGATGAGTGAGGAGAAAGCACGCCTTGGAATCGAGATTGCAAAGCGCGAGAAGGCCCAGCTAGAGCAGCTTGATTATGAAGATGGATATAGTCTCTATGTGGGAATCCCATTCTGTCCGACCACCTGTGCGTACTGTTCGTTTACCTCATACCCGATCGAAGCATGGAAGACGAGGGTGGAGGAATATCTCGATGCACTTTGCAAGGAAATCAGCTATGTCGGGGATATTTCAAAAGAGAAGAAATTAAATACGATTTACATCGGTGGAGGAACGCCGACGACGTTGGAAGCAGATCAGTTAGATCGTCTGCTCACACATTTGGAAGAGACATTTTCTTATGAGGAGATAAAGGAGATTACCGTGGAGGCAGGGCGGCCTGACAGTATTACAAGAGAAAAACTGGAAGTGCTGAAGCGCCACAAGATTCCGCGGATTTCGATTAACCCGCAGACGATGCAGCAGAAGACTTTGGATCTCATCGGGAGAAAGCATACCGTGGGGGATATTCTCCGCGTCTATGGGATGGCGAGAGAATTGGAGTTTGAAAATATCAACATGGATCTGATTGCCGGACTCCCGGGAGAGACGGTGGAAGATGTCAAAGACACGTTAAGGCAGATTGAGGAACTTTCTCCTGACAGTATTACGGTGCACTCGCTGGCAGTTAAGCGTGCGTCAAGGCTGGCACAGATGCCGGAATTGAAAGAGGCTGCGCTCCAGGAGGAAAGAGGACGGCAGATGGAAGCGATGATAGATCTCGCAGCGGAGAGTGCTGCGCGGATGGGAATGAAACCGTATTATCTGTATCGCCAGAAAAATATTGCCGGAAATTTTGAAAATGTTGGCTATGCAAAGGTTGACAAAGCAGGAATATACAATATACTTATTATGGAGGAAAAACAGTCTATCGTAGCAGTGGGAGCAGGAGCCTCCACAAAGGCTGTATTTTCGGCGGCAGAAGACCAGTTAAAGAACGGTCAGCCGGGAAAAGAAGTAAAATTAGAAAAAAGGATTGAGCGTGTGGAAAATGTCAAAGATGTGGGACAGTATATCGCACGGATCGATGAGATGATAGAGCGAAAGGGAGAACTATTATGGCATTAAAGAAAAAGCCCGTAACCGGGATGAAAGATATGTTACCGAGAGAGATGCAGATCCGGGATTATGTGATCCGTCTGATCAAGGAGACATATGGAACATTTGGATTCTCTTCGATTGAGACACCATGTGTGGAGCATATCGAGAACCTGTCGAGCAAGCAAGGGGGAGAGAATGAAAAGTTGATCTTTAAAATTTTAAAACGTGGAGAGAAGTTAAAGCTGGACACAGCAGAATGTGAGGCAGATCTCGTGGATGGTGGACTCAGATATGATCTGACTGTTCCGTTATCCCGTTATTATTCCAACAATGTCAGTGAGCTTCCATCTCCGTTTAAAGCGCTGCAGATGGGAAATGTGTGGAGAGCTGACCGTCCGCAGAGAGGGCGCTTCCGTCAGTTCATGCAGTGCGATATTGACATCTTAGGAGAACCAAATAATCTTGCGGAGATCGAATTGATCCTTGCGACGACGACACTGCTTGGGAAACTGGATTTTAAAAACTTTACTGTCCGTATCAATGACCGGAAGATCTTAAAGGCGATGGCAGCTTACAGCGGATTCGAAGAGAAAGACTATGATGATGTATTTATCATCCTGGACAAGATGGATAAGATTGGTCTGGACGGTGTAGAAAAAGAACTGCAGGAGCATGGATATCCGAAAGAAGCAGTTGAAAAATATCTTCAGTTATTCAAGGAGATTACAAATGATATCGAGGGAGTACGCTACTGCAAAGAAAAATTAGAGGGATACCTTGAGGAAGCGACTGCAGATGGACTGGAGATGATCATCGCAAGTGTGGACAGTGTGAAAGAAGCAGATTTTAAGTTAAGTTTTGACCCGACACTGGTGCGGGGAATGTCTTACTATACCGGAACAATCTTTGAGATTGCGATGGATGAGTTCGGCGGCTCTGTCGGAGGTGGCGGAAGATATGATGAGATGATCGGAAAGTTTACCGGACAGCCGACACCGGCATGCGGATTTTCAATCGGATTTGAGCGGATCGTCATGCTGCTTTTAGAGAGAGGATATGAGATTCCGGACAACAAAGAGAAGCTGGCGCTCTTGATCGAGAAAGGAATGCCGCAGGAGAAGATGCTGGAAGTGCTGGCATTTGCAAAAGAGCAGCGTGCTACAGGGAAGCAAGTAATGCTCTCGATCATGAAGAAAAACAAAAAATTCCAGAAAGAACAACTTTCTCAGGAAGGTTACACAGAAATTAAGGAATTTTTTAAATAAATATGGAGGAAAAGAACATGGCAGAATCAATGCAGGGCTTAAAGAGAAGCCACAGATGTGCAGAGTTAAGCAAAGCAAATATCGGTGAGACTGTGACCGTGATGGGATGGGTGCAGAAGAACCGTAATAAAGGAGGAATCGTTTTCGTAGATTTAAGAGACCGCTCCGGTCTGCTGCAGATCATTTTTGAAAATGGTTCCATCGATGAAGCCGGATTTGAAAAGGCAGGAAAATTAAGAAGTGAATTTGTAATCGCAGTAGTGGGAACTGTGGAGGCACGTTCTGGTGCAGTCAATGAGAATCTTGCAACAGGAGAGATCGAGATTCGCGCAAGAGAGATCCGGATCTTATCCGAGTCAGAGACACCGCCGTTTCCAATCGAGGAGAACAGTAAGACAAAGGAAGAACTTCGTCTGAAATATCGTTTCCTTGACCTGAGAAGACCGGATCTTCAGAGAAATCTGATGATGAGAAGTAAGGCTGCTACACTGACACGTCAGTTCCTTGCAGAAGAAGGATTCCTTGAGATCGAGACACCGATGCTGATCAAGAGTACACCGGAAGGCGCGAGAGACTACCTTGTACCAAGCCGTGTACACCCAGGGAATTTCTACGCACTGCCGCAGTCACCACAGATTTTCAAACAGCTTCTGATGTGTTCCGGATATGATCGTTATTTTCAGATTGTAAAATGTTTCCGTGACGAGGACCTTCGTGCAGATCGTCAGCCGGAATTTACACAGATCGATATGGAGCTTTCTTTCGTAGACGTAGATGATGTCATCGATGTCAATGAAAGATTGCTGGCAAAATTATTTAAAGAAATCTTAGGTGTAGAAGTAAGCCTTCCGATTCCGCGCATGACATGGCAGGAGGCGATGGATCGCTTTGGTTCCGATAAGCCGGATATCCGCTTTGGAATGGAACTTGTGGACGTATCTGAAGTCGTAAAAGACTGTGAGTTCGTCGTATTTAAAAATGCACTGGAAAACGGGGGAAGTGTCAGAGGTATCAATGCCAAAGGGCAGGGAGCGATGCCGCGTAAGAAGATTGATAAACTGGTAGATTTCGCCAAAGATTTTGGTGCAAAAGGGCTTGCTTACATTGCAATCCAGGAAGACGGTACGGTGAAATCTTCGTTCGCAAAATTTATGAGCGAAGAAGAGATGCACGCATTGATCGAGGCGATGGGTGGAGAGAACGGAGACTTACTTCTCTTTGCTGCTGATAAGAATAAAGTTGTATGGGATGTGTTAGGAAATCTGCGTCTGGAGATCGCACGTCAGTTAGAGATCCTTGACAAAGGAGATTACAGATTCCTCTGGGTAACAGAATTCCCGTTATTAGAGTGGAACGAGGAAGCCGGAAGATATACAGCAATGCATCATCCATTTACAATGCCGATGGAAGAAGACCTTGACCTTCTTGATACAGATCCGGGAAAAGTCCGTGCAAAAGCATACGATATCGTATTAAACGGAACGGAACTCGGAGGCGGAAGTGTCCGTATCTTCAATCAGGAGATTCAGAATAAGATGTTTGAAGTGCTTGGATTTACAAGAGAGCAGGCAGAAGAACAGTTTGGGTTCCTGTTAAGTGCATTCAAATATGGAGTGCCGCCGCACGCAGGATTAGCATACGGACTTGACCGTCTGATTATGTTGATGGCAAAAGAAGACAGCATCCGTGACGTGATCGCGTTCCCGAAAGTCAAAGATGCCTCCGATCTGATGACAGAAGCGCCGGCAGCAGTTGACAGAAAACAGTTAGAAGAACTTGGACTTGAGATTGCAAAGGTAGAAGAGTAGATCGTATTTAAAATTGCAAAGAAAAGAGAGCGTTGTGAAATAGGGAGAGGATTCCTTATTTCGCAGCGCTCTTTTTTTAGTACAAATCAGATTTATGTGAGCCTATGAATGATAACCAAGCTCTTCTTCCAGTTTTTTCTTTGTCTGTAGCATCAGCTTGGAGAGTTCCAGGATGCGCTCATCTGTCATGCGGACGGTCGGGCCAGAGATACTGAAAGCATATTTTGGCTTGCCGCTGTAATCCATGATCGAGGAGGCAATGCAGCGAACGCCGTTTTCATTTTCTTCATTGTCAAGTGCGTAACCATTTTCCCGCGCTTCTTCCAAAATAATAAATAGTTCATCCAGATCGGTGACGGTATACTCTGTCAGTGCCTCGATCTTACTGTCGCCCCAAATTGTACGCACTTCCTCTGGACGCATCATGGCGAGCAGTGCTTTTCCGACACCGGAACGATACATTGGTGTGCGGCTTCCGACACGGGATACCATTCGCACCGAGTTAGAGCTGGATTCTACCTTGTCGATGTACACGACGTCCAGTCCGTCACGTTTGACAAGATGGACGGTCTCTCCGCTGATATCTGCGAGCTCCTTTAAATAAGGGTGAATGGTAGATAACACATCAATATGTCCTAAAATTCGGCTGGAAATTTCAAGAAGTTTAAAAGAAAGGGAATATTTTCCACTCTCTTCATCTTGACGCACATAATCCATATACATGAGTGAGGTTAGAAGTCGGTGGGTCGTGCTTTTATGTAAACCAAGCGTATTGCTCAGTTCAATCAGTCCGGTCGGACCGGACTTGGAAAGTTCTTCAATGACTGCAAACAGTCTGTCTGCGACCTGAATCGGATTTTTTTGTTCTGCAGTCTGAGTTGTAGTTTGGTTCTCTTTTTTATCGTACACAATCATTTCCTCCTAGAATCTGTGGACTATTGTAACATTTTATGAAAAGAGAAGCAATCCCCTTTCCAGATTCAGGGAGAATGGAAGGAGGTTTCGGGTGATCGGAGAATAAATCCTGCATTTGTTGGAGAAAATCGAAAGAAACATCTTGACTTTCTTACAAGAAGTAGTATAATGCAAATAAAGAGTATTGCATTATGAAACTGAGTTTCACAATGTGAAACAAAATGAAACGTAGAGAGATCCAGTCAGGAGGAAGTTAAATGAACGAAGTATTAGAGAAAATCCAGAAGATCGGAATCGTTCCGGTTGTTGTATTAAACGATGCGAAAGATGCAGCACCACTTGCAAAAGCACTTTGTGATGGTGGACTTCCATGTGCAGAAGTAACATTCCGTACAGATGCAGCAGAAGAGTCTATCAGAATTATGGCAGAGCAGTTCCCGAACATGCTTGTAGGAGCAGGAACCGTTCTTACAACAGATCAGGTGGACCGCGCAGTGGCAGCAGGAGCAAAATTTATTGTCAGCCCTGGATTGAATCCAAAGATTGTAAGATACTGTGTAGAGAAGAATATCCCGATCACACCGGGTACAACAAACCCAAGTGATATCGAGCAGGCAATTGAGTGCGGACTGGAAGTTGTAAAATTCTTCCCGGCAGAACCGGCAGGCGGAATCAACATGATCAAAGCGATGGCAGCTCCATACACAAACATGAAATTCATGCCGACAGGTGGAATTAACGCGTCTAACTTAAAATCTTACTTAGACTTCCCGAAGATCATCGCATGTGGCGGAAGCTGGATGGTAAAAGGAGATCTTGTAGCAGCAGGTAAATTTGATGAGATCGAAAAACTGACAAGAGAAGCAGTACAGTCTATGTTAGGATTTGAACTTGCACATGTAGGAATCAATGCAAATAGCGATGATGAAGCTGGAAATACAGCAAGTGCATTTGAAAAGATGTTCGGATTCACATCCAAAGAAGGAAACTCTTCATACTTTGCAGGAACTGGTGTAGAAGTAATGAAGACTCCATACAAAGGAACAAACGGACACATCGCAGTTTCCACAAACTACATCGACAGAGCAGTGAGCTATCTGGAAATGCTGGGATATGAATTCGATATGTCCACAGCAAAATATGATGCAAAGAACAATTTAAAAGCAGTTTACTTCACAGGAGAAGTTGGCGGATTTGCAGTGCATTTAGTACAGAAATAAGAAATGCTTACAGCTGCACGACATTGCAGCGTATCCGTTAGAAGTTTGTAATATTGATTATAGAAGATAAAATTACAATTTATGATTAAGAGGAGATTAAACATGGCAAAGAAAGTAATTACATTTGGAGAGATTATGTTAAGACTTGCACCGGAAGGATACTACCGTTTCGTACAGGCAGATACATTCGGAGCAACATACGGTGGAGGAGAGGCAAACGTAGCTGTTTCTCTTGCAAACTATGGATTTGATGCAAAATTTGTAACAAAATTACCGGCACATGAGATTGGACAGGCTGCTGTAAACTCTCTTAGAAAGTATGGAGTAGACACATCTTACATCACACGTGGTGGAGACAGAGTAGGTATCTACTTCTTAGAGAAGGGTGCTTCCCAGAGACCTTCTAAAGTAATCTACGACAGAGCAGGATCTTCTATCGCAACAGCTACAAAAGAAGATTTCAACTGGAAAGAGATCTTTGACGGAGCAGAATGGTTCCACTTTACAGGAATTACTCCAGCATTAAATGATGAAGTAGCAGCAATCTGCTTAGAAGCTTGTAAAGCAGCAAAAGAGAATGGAGTGACAATCTCTTGTGACTTAAACTACAGAAATAAACTTTGGTCAAAAGAAAAAGCCGGAGAAGTGATGGGAGAATTATGTAAATACGTTGACGTATGTATCGCAAACGAAGAAGATGCAGCAGACGTATTCGGAATTCACGCAGCAAACACAGATGTTACAACTGGTACAGTAAACCACGAAGGATACAAAGATGTAGCAAAACAGTTAGCAGATAGATTTGGATTCAGCAAAGTAGCAATCACATTAAGAGAGTCTATCTCAGCAAACGACAACAACTGGTCTGCAATGTTATATGATGGAAATGACTACTTCTTCAGCAAAAAATATAAAATGCACATCGTTGACCGTGTAGGTGGCGGAGACAGCTTCGGAGGCGGACTGATCGCAGCTTCCTTAAACGGATTTGACTCACAGGCAACAATCGAATTTGCAGTTGCAGCTTCCTGCCTGAAACACTCTATCGAAGGAGATATGAACTTAGTATCTATGGATGAAGTGTTAAAACTTGCAGGTGGAGACGGTTCAGGCCGTGTACAAAGATAGTATATAATTTATTTTTAATTATATAAACCTGTATTTGCCAGTACAGGAAACGTCCAAACAGCTTATACCCATTTGAGCTGTACCTAAAATTATTTATACATTTTTTACCGTAGGGAATACAGGCAGAGGTGCATTGTATTCCCTATTTTCAAATCAGAGAGAATCATAATTGCAAAATGAATTAAAAGAGGTGTACCTTATGGAAACAAAAAAAGAATTTGATCTGCTTGCACTTGGAGAATTACTGCTTCGGCTGTCCCCGCCGAACAATGAGAGGATTGTGCGCGGAGAGACTCTTCAGAAACAGGCGGGTGGCGCAGAATTAAATGTGGTATCTGGTGTTTCCCTTCTTGGGTTACGTACCGGAATTATTTCTAAGCTTCCGGCAAATGACATTGGAACTTATATCAAAAATCGAGTGCGTTTCTGTGGCGTCAGCGATGACTATTTAGTATATGACAGCGAGAAAGATGCACGCCTCGGGGTATACTATTATGAAAACGGAGCGTATCCGCGAAAACCGGGAATCGTCTATGACCGGATGTATACGTCTATGACAAAGATTGATGTGGAGGATTTTGATGAGAGTCTGTTTTCGTCAGCAAGATGTTTCCACACGACCGGAATCACATTGGCACTCAGTGAGAAGACACGTGAAACTGCAATAGAGATGATCAAACGGTTCAAACAGGCAGGAGCAATGATCTCCTTTGATGTCAACTTCCGTGGAAACTTGTGGACAGGAGAAGAAGCGCGGGCGTGTATCGAGAGAATTCTTCCATATGTGGATGTATTTTTCTGTTCTGAGGAGACGGCGCGGCTTACGTTTGGAAAAGAAGGGGATGTCCGGACGATTATGAAGAGCTTTACGGAGGATTACCCGATTTCCATCGTAGCCTCTACACAGCGGATCGTCCACAGCCCGAAACGCCACACATTCGGTTCAGTAATCTACAATGCGAAGACGAATGTTTACTATGAGGAAGAGCCTTACCGAGATATCGAAGTCGTTGACCGGATCGGAAGCGGGGACGCCTACATTTCGGGTGTGCTGTACGGATTGCTTGCACACAATGGTGATTGCCAGAAAGCGCTGGAATATGGAAATGCTACAAGTTCGGTGAAAAACACGATACCGGGAGATCTGCCATCCTCCGACTTAAGAGAGATTGAACGTATTATCCGAGCACATAAGAGTACGGGAAGACAAAGTGAGATGGATCGATAAGAAAGAAAAAATAGAACATATCGTTTTATGCAAGTGAAAAGCATGAAACGATATGTTTTATTGCTTATATGAAAAAATACTGCAAGGTACTATACTTTTGGAAAATAATCTTGTAATATAGGTTCATACAAGCATATAAAAACAAATGAGACATCAGAATGTGGAGGCAGCATGGAAAAGAATTACGAAGTGTTAAAGCATTATCTTCAAAGTGAAAAGCAAGCAGGAAATATGAAGAAGCGTCATAGAGTGCCGCAAATGCATAGAGATGAAGACCAGATTGTCATTTCGTATCCGAATGAAGAGGTATGCAAAGAGAGAGTTGCAATCCGTCAAAAATATAAAAATGTTCCGATTCCAAATCACAGACATGAGTATATCGAACTTTCTTTTATGATGGAGGGAGAACTTTCAATGCAGATAGAAGGAAAGGGAATTCGAATGAAATCGGGAGATGTCTGTCTGATGAATCGAAATGTAAGTCATTCTTCAGAGCGGGCAACAGATGATATTTGGATGTTTAATATATTAATGACAGCTGATTTTTTTGATACCATTTTTATGTATTTGTTTTCAGAAGATAAATACATTTCTAACTATATCATTAATAGTCTGTATTCGGAAAGTAAAAAGAAAAATTACATTTTTTATCATCTTCCGGAGGGAAGCTTTGAAGAAAAGGTTATGGAACAACTTATTTGCGAGTATTTTCTGGAAGAACAAAAAAATATTGGAAAGATCACCGCATGCCTGCTCTTACTTTTTACGGAAATATCGAGAGCAGTTGGAGCAGAAGATGAGGCGGTCATCACACAGAAAAGCATCAAGATTCAAAAAGAGGTAATTGAATACTTAAAGAAAAATTATCGAAATGCAACTTTGAATTCTGTGGCAAAAGAGTTGTGCTTCCACCCGAATTATCTTAGTGCGCTGTTGAAAATGGAGGGGAATCGGGGGTTTAAAGATATTTTATTTGACATACGTATGGCAGAAGCATCTAATTTATTATGCAAAACAGATAGGAAGATAGAGGAGATTTCATCTGAAATCGGATATGCGAATGAAGGGTATTTTTATAAATGCTTTAAACAAAAGTATGGCGAGTCTCCGGATAATTACCGAAAAAAGCATAAAAATCTTAATAAAAAACAGTAAAAGCTTTATTTTCTATATGAAAAGAAGGGAGGAAAAGAGATATAATTTTTACCTGAGAAAAGTATTTGGAGGGTAAGATGAGTACAAAAGTAAAAAATTCAAAAATGGAAGCCACACGTGTTATTATGACACCACTTGGTTCCGCAGCATCGAATGTATTCAATATGTTGAATATGTCGTTTTTCCTTGTGTTTAGTACAGAAGCACTTGGGTTAAATATTATGATCATGGGGCTTGTAATGACTGCGATGAGAATCTTTGATGGGATTACAGACCCTGTCATTGGTTCGATTATTGACAGAACAGAGACAAGATTTGGTAAGTTCAGACCATTCTTAGTGATCGGATCGCTGATTATGCTTCTGGCAAGCTTTATGATCTATCTGTTTTCATTTGATATTCCACAGTCATATCGTATGATATGGGTAATTCTGTGGTATGCGGTATGGGTAATTGGATATACATTTATGACAACGGTAAATAAATGTGTATTGTCCATCGTAACAAAAAATCCAAAATATCGTCCGCTTTCAGGCGTGGCAGGAGGATGCTATTCTACGCTGCTTAGCTTGATCATGACAACGGCTATTATTCCGATTTTACAGAAAAATGGTGGACTCGGATCGCAAAAAGGGTGGATGCTTATTATCATCAGTGCGTTTATCTTACATGCAATTCTTTTAGTAGGTTGTTTGTTTGCGATTTCAAGTTCTGATAAGCCGGAGTTTTACAGACAAGATCCTAACAAAAAGGAAGAGAAGATCACAATCAAAGACAGTATCAATGTGCTTCGTCTGAATCAGCCGCTGCGAATGTTGATCTTAGCTGCATCCACAGATAAGATTGCGTCAACAATCCAGACTTCAGTCATGACATACTTTTATATTTATGCGGTAGGAAACATTGATTTACAGCCGATCGTAGGAGGAATCTCTACGCCGATGTCCCTTGTAGGTGCATTTGTTGCAGGTTCTGTTGCAGTAAAATTTGGATGTAAGAAAGCATCTCTGATCGGAGCTGTGGCAAACTTGACTTTAGAGGCTATTTTAATTATTTTTCGTCCTTTTGGAGAGGGAACACTGTTTGTCTTTGTGGCATTGATGGCATTGAATATGCTCTTTAGAAGATTCTCTGCTCAAAATGTAGATCCAATGATCGCAGAGATCATCGACTATCACAAATTAAAAACAGGAAAGTTTATGCCGGGATTCATCGGTGCTACATTTTCACTGGTAGATAAGGTGATCAGTGCATTTGGTTCTTCGATTGTAGGTATCCTTATGGGACTTGCAGGATACAGCGCAGGAGCAGAACCGACAACTACATTGTATATCGCAACAATCGCAATGTACCTTGGAGCTCCGCTGTTGGGAGATTTGGCGAGTGTGATCGCTCTGAAGCGGTATCATATTACGGCAGAAGAGTACAAAGAAATGTATGGAGATAAAGCAATTTTAAGTAAAAAAGAAGCTAACAAATAAGAGGTGAATAGGTTGAAAGAAATTTTATTGAATGACAACTGGCTTTTTCACAAAGAAAATGAAGTGGAAGGCTGTGTGACATTGCCTCACACATATAATGCTGTCGATGGTCAATCAGGAATTTCGATGTGGAGAGGAAAAGGCTTTTACAAAAAAGAGGTTCTTTTTTCAGAAGAGGACTTAAAAGAAAAGATTTTCCTGGAAATCGGCGCATCTGCGATGAAGAGTACTGTGTATATGAATGGAAAAACTATTTGTCACAATACTTGTCCATACGCAATGTACAGAATTGCGTTGAATGAGCACATCATTGTTGGAAAAAATTTGTTAGAAATTGTAACAGACAATACGGCGACGGATGAAGTGTATCCGCAGATGGCAGATTTCTCGTTCTATGGAGGCGTCTATCGGGATGTAAAATTAGTGTTCGTGCCACAACAGCTTCATTTTGACTACTTAGATGGCAGCAGAGATGGTGTGCAAGTCAGAACACAGAAGTTGGATGGACAAAAGTGGGAAGTCACAGTAACCGGTTGTGTGATCAACGAAGGAAAAGATTGCGAAGGGGAAGTGAAAGTATCTGTTTTAGATAGGCAGGGAGTAGTCCTTGAAAAGACTCTTAGCATGTATTTCTCTGAGAAACAGGCATTTACGATCCGGACAGAAATAGATCATCCGCATTTATGGATGGGAGTAGAAGATCCGTATTTATATCAAGTACAGGTTGAAATCTGCACAAAAGATGGAGTGGAAGAAACACGCAGTATTGCAACAGGATTCCGTGAAATCACGATTGATCCGGAGAAAGGAATGTTTTTAAACGGAAAGCACATCAAGATTCGCGGGGTTGCCCGTCATCAAGATTTTGGCGGTGTGGGAAATGCAGTTTCCAAAGAGCAAATGGAAGAAGATCTTTCTCTTGTAAAAGAAGTGGGAGCAAATTCCGTTCGTCTTTCACATTATCAGCACGATGATTATTTTTATCGCCGCTGCGATGAAGAAGGAATTCTTGTATGGGCAGAAGTACCATTCATCAGTATTTTATCAGAAAGCGAAAAAGCAGATGAAAATATCAGACAGCAGATGGAACGTTTGATCAAACAGTGCGGAAATCACATCTCGATTTATTGCTGGGGTGTGCAAAACGAGATTACAATTGCAGGAGAGACGGCAGAGATCCACGAAAAGGTAAAAGCGATGGCAGCGTATACAAAGCAGTTGGATCCGAGCAGATATACAGCAGAGGCAAACATCTATTCCGTGGCAAATGAAAGTCCTTTGAATCGAATGGCAGATTTAGTTGGGTATAATCTGTACTATGGATGGTATTATGATAAAATGACAGGGCTGCAGCAGCGTCTGGATGAGTTCCATATGGCCTGTCCGGATGTTCCGCTGCTTGTGACAGAATATGGTGTAGATACCAATCCAGGCTATCACTCTTATGAACCGAAAACGAAAGATTATTCGGAAGAGTATCAGTTGTTGTTCTCGGAAAATGCGCTGAAAGCTTTTGAAGAGCGGGATTACTTTGTCGGAAGTTATGTTTGGAATCTGTGTGATTTTGGAAGCGCCAACCGTGATGAAGGCGGAAAGCAGGGACAAAATCAGAAGGGACTTGTGACGATTGACCGAAAGATCAAGAAAGATGCATATTACTTATACAAAGCAAACTGGTCAAAAGAAAGCTTTGTAAAATTAGCTGGCAGCAGATTTGTAAATCGTCATCAGGAAGAGAATACAATTACAGTATTGTCTAATCTTAAAAAGCTTGAAGTATATGTCAATGGAATGCTTGCTGGTGTGAAAGAGCAGCCAGAACCAATGACGAATTTCACGGTAGTACTTCCGGTGGGAGAAAACAAAATTACTGTAAAAGGCTTTGATCAAGCAGAGACAGTATATGAAGATGAGATGGTGCTTCATCGAGTGACAGAGCCGGATAAGAGCTATGAATATGTACAGAAAGATCAAGGCGGAAATGTCATTAACTGGTTTGAAAAGTTTGACTTGGAAGATGCCGGTACAGAGGAGATTGCATTGGATCCGGAGTGCTATTCTAGTATGGATAAGCTTGGAGAGATCATGAAGCATCCAAAAGGTGAAGCGATTATTTTGAAATATTTTGGAGAAATGGTAGATCACCCTAAATTTGCAATGATGAAAGTAATGACATTAGATGCGATGAGCAAATTAAAGAATTTGGGAATTCCGAAAGCATTAATTCTTGTCATTAACCGCGAATTGCAGCAGATAAAAAAATAAGTAAAAAAGAAAAATAGAAAATGCCAGACAGAAAGTCTTTATGAGAGAAGCTCATTTGGAATTACTGCCTGGCATTTTTGTTAGAAATATCGTATGTCTGTTCTGTAAAAGGGGAATTGGGGATACCAAAATCCAGAAATCAAATGGTTTGCTTACAAAAGTTGTATAGATTAAAAATGTGCAGGCAATCCCTCAGGATGTTTCTGATTGCGGATCAGCTTGGAATCTGCTATGATAATCTCATAGAATTCCTCTGTCAAATGGAGGAGTATCATGAGGAGAAAACATCGTTTAAAGGAACTTACAATCAAAGATAATTTCATGTTTGGTGCAGTGATGATGGATGAAGAAAACTGCAAAGGTCTTTTGGAAAGAGTGCTGGAGATACCAATTGAACGGGTGGAAGTAAGCAGGGAAAAGAGTATTGTATATCATCCGGAATACAAGGGTGTCCGATTGGATGTATACGCGAAGGATGAGCATCAAAGTCACTATAATGTGGAAATGCAGGTGGAACGGAAAGCGGCTCTTGGAAAAAGGAGCCGGTACTATCAGAGTCAGATGGATATGGAACTATTATTGTCAGGGGAAGATTATTCAGAAATTCCAAACACTTATGTCATTTTTATCTGTGATTTTGATCCGTTTGGAGAAGAAAAATACCGCTATGTATTTGAGATGCAATGCAAAGAATCTAAGCAGACTAATCTGGAAGATGGAAGGACCATTTTATTTTTGAACACGCATGGAAAGAATGAAAGTGAAGTTCCGAAAGAACTGGTAACATTTCTAAGATATGTAAAGGCAGACCTTGCGGAAAGTGAGGAAGCATTTGATGATCCGTATGTGGAACAGCTGCAGAAATTCATTCGGGAGGTCAAGAGAAGTAGGGAAATGGAGGAGCGCTTTATGATTTTTGAAGAGATGTTAAAAGAAGAGCATGCGCAAGGTCTTGAGGAGGGTCGTAGAGAAGGTCTTGTAGAGGGATGTATAAGTACACTGAAAGAGACATTGCTTCTGTTTTTAAAAAATTTCGGAGAAGTTCCAAATGAAATTTCTGAGCAGATTCAGTTACAGCAAGAGACAGAAGTATTGAAACATTGGATGAAGATAGCCTTTCAGTCAGAAACATTGGATGAATTCATACAAAAGATGTAAGAAAATCTATTTCTGATCGATGATCAGATCTGAAACTCTGGAAGTTTTACTGTTCTTGTAAAATTTCCGGGGATATGAAACAAGTCGATGCCATTTCAGGCAATAATTCAAAAATAAACAGGGGAATTCTATATTTGAAAGTATCAGATTCATCAATTAAGAATTGAAGAAGATTAAGAAAATAGAAAATGCCAGTCAGAAAATCTTTATGAGAGAAGCTCATTTGGAATTACTGCCTGGCATTTTTGGCTCTTTGTTAAGAGGTGGAGTGAAATATTTTTGGAAATATAGGAGGCTTATCCTGTAAGGAGAAATTGGGAAGATTCCTCTTAAAAAGCTAGGTAGCCAATCGTGATGAAATTCTATAAAGTTTCATCTGATTCTTTCTGAAGCATACAGCCGTGTCTGAAAATGTTTGCAAGAATCAGTGCGATACATCCGGCAAGAATCCATGAAAATCGTAATGGATTGTTGAAATAAAATGTTTGATACGCGATTCGAAATACAATCATCTGTAACAGGAACTGGCTGAAAATACCGAGAAATAGCATACTGTATGCAATCCGGTTGATATAGAATATAATTTCAGGAAAGAAAGGGGTTGAAGTTATCTTTAATTTCCGGAAAATTTTCTGAAACTGTACACAGATCAGAACTTTGGGCAGGTATTCTAGAAGAATATCCAGGATAGTCAGAGGGATACCAAGTAACTGTGCAGAAGTATTCATATAATTTGGTGGAAGATAGCTTTCAGAAAGCCTCAAAAAACCGAAAAGAAGCTGAATCTTTATGCCGTTTCCGGTATCAATCACGGAGATACTGTCTGCTGGTGAACAGCAGAGGAAAATAGTATTACAGACAGAACATACAATCATAAAAAATAAGTAAAGCGTATAGAGGAAGAGAATCCACTTGCAAAGAGCAAGGGGCTGCTGTACCTGATCATTTGACCGTGGGTGAGAAAGGGAATCCGATATTGCCTTCATAGAAAGACCTCCTTTAATAAGGTAAAAAAGTACCGTTTGCTAGTATTATCTTTGTAAAAATATTATAGCAAGGGTATATACATATATCAATAATAAATTAATGATAAACATTAAAAATGCAGTCGTAAAGAAAAAGACAACAGAATAGGAAAATACCAGGGAGGACATCTTAGTGAGAGGAATTCAGTTCGATGTCCCGGTATTTTCTGGTTACGTCTTATTGTATAGAAAATTCCTTTTTAGGGGAAATTTTTGTGGATATTTCTTATTGTTTAATATCCTAAATCTTCTCCAATCAAAATGACCTTGATACGACCGGTATGTCTGGAGTGCCTTGTGACAACGACCTGACAGCACATACAGTCCGCAGAATGGCAGTCTGCACATGTGCCTGTTACTTTACAAGGTGTGTTTGTCTGAAGCCTTGCAGCATTTGCAGGAGTAGCAATATTTTGAACGCGTGCGATTCCGGATGGAACATCTGTGACAATTTTATTCATTCCTGCAAGGATGATAACATGCTCTGGTCCGTGAATCAGACAGGCAAGTCGATTTCCGTTTCCGTCGATATTAATCAGCTCACCGTCAATGGTAATGGCATTGGAACTCATAAAGAAGAAATCAGAAGCTGCACTTTTTAAGTAAACTTCTTTTCGCTCTTGCGGAGTGCGGGCGAGCCTGCGGTCAATGAGTGTGATATCTGCTTCGCGGAGCGCCTGGAGCATGCCGCTCTCTTCCAGTGTGACAGAGCCGCCAAAGCTTACTGAAGATTTTGCTGGGATAAAAGAAAGAGCCTGCTGAACGGCTTCAGAAGCAGTCGGACAGTAGTACCCCTCCATATTTCGCTTCTCCAATTTTTGAATGATCGTATTTGCCAACGCTGCTCGTGCTTGTTGTTTTGGTGTTGTATCAGTTGCCTGTGTCATAAAGAATACCCCCTTATAAAAGTGTGTGGTAAGAGTACTGCAAAATGAAAGCTGGTATTTCTTTTGCAGCAGCCTTATTTTTGTATTATCATACCGCAGTTTTTTTGCATGGGCAAGAGAAAATCGAAAAGCAAACTAGTTTAGTGTGCGTGTGCGCTTTAAAAAATTGTGCATGCAATACGAAAAAGCTCTCGAATAGATGATGATAGAATAAGAAAATTGTGAATAACAACGAAAAAATACAGAATATTAATTTAAAGTAGATAAAAAAACTGAAATATAGTATGATAAAAAAAAGAATACCTAAATCTCAAGTGCAAGCGAGCATTCACTTCTATGTAATTGCAGCGTCTGGAAGTGATGCGGTACATGGATTCGGAAGGAGGGGATTTTATGAAGACAATCAAAAAATGGATGGCATATTTTATGGCAGTTCTGATGTTATGCAGTATGTCTCAGGTGCGAGTATTAGCGGAAGATGCCTTGCCGACAGCGGACACTCCTAAGATTACAGAATTTAAGATTCAGGGAGTAAAAGGAACGGTGGATGATCAACAGCAGAAAATTAATGTGGCAGGGCTTCCGTGTAATACAGATCTTACAAGCCTTACCGCAGAGGTTACCTGTGATCCGGCAGATGCTATAGTACGGTTTGATCCGTTGAAGCCGTCAGCAGATGATGGGCAGAAGAAGCTGGAGCAGGGAAATGCATTGCAAACAGAAGACTTTTCAGTACCGAGAATATGTAACGTAGAGTATCAGGGACAAATAAATTCTTATACGGTGACAGTGAGTACCCTTTCGCATGCGGGAGATCCAGCGACTTGTACAAACGATTCCGTATGTAAAACATGTGGAATGTTACTGGAAGAAAAATGGGGGCATGATCTTTTAGCGGCAACTTGTACCGAAAAAGCAAAATGTCAGAGGAGTGGTTGTAGTTATACAGAACCTGCCCTTGGTCATGATCTATCTAAGGCGACTTGTACAGAACCGGCAAGATGTCAGAGAGAGGGCTGTGACTATACAGAAGGCGAAGCGCTTGGTCATGATCTATCTAGGGCGACTTGTACGGAACCGGCAAGATGTCAGAGAGAAGGCTGTGACTATGCAGAAGGCGAGGCTCTTGGACATGATCTATCTAAGGCGACTTGTACGGAACTGGCAAGATGCCAGAGAGAAGGCTGTGACTATGCAGAAGGCGAGGCTCTTGGTCATAATCTATCTAAGGCGACTTGTACGGAACCTGCAAGATGCCGGAGAGAAGGCTGCGACTACACAGAAGGAAAAGCCATTGGTCATGATCTTTCTAAGGCAACTTGTACAGAGGCAGCAAAATGTCAGAGGGAAGGTTGTCATTATACAGAGGGAAAGCCGCTTGGACATGATATGAATGCCTGGACTGTTACAAAGAAAAGTACAACGACAGAGAAGGGAGAGCAGGCACGAAATTGTAAGCGCTGCGACTATCGAGAGACTGAACTTATAGAACGACTGAGTCGGAAGGTGGATGCCGGGAAAAATCAGATTGCAGATTTGAGGACAGATATCAATTATCCTTTGGATGAGACGATCACATTTCATCTTTACGGAGCTGGACAGGATAATACAGAACCGGTAGACGGCGATACTAGATACGTTCCGGAGAGCTGGAAGATTGAAAATCAGTTTGATTGGAGAGAGACCGATGGAGAGTCTGGATTTCAAATACACAAAGCAGGATTTTATAAGGTGATGGCATCTTTCCGGCAACAGAAGTTCGAAAGTGGAACGTGGCAGAATACGGATCAGACAGATATAAAAGAAGTGACGATCAAAGCGGGAACAGAGGCGCAGCGGGAAGAACAGGCGAGAAAGGATGCAGCAAAGAAAGCGGCGAAGACGGGAGATACGAGCCAGATGTTTGTTTATATTCTTCTTCTGCTTGTGGCAGCAGGACTTGCAGTATTTGTGATTGCTCGAAATAAGAAGAAACAACAATAAGCCATTGGATGGAGAAGTATTGAAAACAGATAATATTTGAAAATTGAAAAGGGAGGCTGTTTGTAACAGCCTCTCTTTTTTGATGTGGACTTTAGTCTGTTTCGCCCATTGGAGTTTTTCGTTGATCCGAAAAATGG
>OLNM01000003.1_pt1 | contig 212619 bp, 184 predicted proteins | sample 1672391 | NCBI WGS metagenome assembly OLNM01 (sample SAMEA3136680, study PRJEB25190) | human gut metagenome | reverse complement strand
TCACTATGGGGGTTATTTTAATATAAAAATTTTATAGGTTAATATATTAACAGAAATAAAGATAGATTATAAAACAGATGAAACAATTATAAAGTTATATATTTTAAATATAGGGGGATTACGACTTTGAATAAAACAAATTTAAACGAAAAAAGTAAAATGGATTTTATGGTTATAGGATTCGCGATTTTCTCAATGTTATTTGGAGCAGGGAATCTAATATTTCCACCATTTTTAGGATTTATGACAGGATCTGCATGGATTGTAGGGTTTATAGGTTATGTATTAGCAGACATAATCCTAGGCGTATCAGGAATTATGACATCTTTAGATCATGACTATGAAAAAGATGGTGCAGTATCAATATCATCTAGAGTTGATAAAAGAATAGGCTTACTATTAGGTTTAACAATGATTACATGTATAGGACCAGCAGTTGTTATACCAAGAACTGCAGCTACAACTTTTGAAATAAGTATATTACCGCTATTACCTAATTTTAATCCACTAGTATTTTCAATAATATTCTTTTTAATAGTTATAGCACTTACAATAACAAAATCAAAAGTAGTCGATGTAATAGGAAAAGTATTAACACCAATACTTTTAGTATCATTAGCTATATTAATAATAAAAGGTATTGCTACACCAATAGGAGATATGAGCCAAGTTCCACAAATAGAAAACAACGTATTTGCAGAAGGTATAGCTCAAGGATATCAAACAATGGATGCTTTAGGAGCAGTAGCACTTGCAGCACTTGTAATGAACTCAATAATCTCTAAAGGATATACTAATAGAGCCGAAAAACGTAAAATATTAATAAAATCAAATGCAGTAGCAGCTATATTTTTAATATTAGTTTATGGAGGATTATGTTATATAGGAGCTACAGCATCAACTAGTCTTGACCCAGAAATAGGACAAACTTTACTGCTTACAACATTAACTCATTTAATAATGGGGTATTGGGGAAAAGTTTTATTAGCTATAATAGTATTCTTTGCTTGCCTTACAACAGCAGTTGGATTAACTTCAGTAGCAGCAGAATATTATGAAGAAGTATCAAAAGGAAGATTAAGCTATAAGGTTTTAGTAGTAGCTATTTGTGCTATATCAACTGTAATATCAACTGTAGGAGTAAGTAATATTATAAAAGTTGCAGGACCATTACTAGATATAATCTACCCAGTTGCAGTAACATTAATAGTATTAACACTAATGAGCAACAAAATAAAAAGCAATGCAGTCTTTAATATATCAGCAATAGTTGCATGTTTATTCGGTGTAATGAATGTTTTAAAAGTAGGGTTTATACAAAGTCTACCTTTAGCTGAAGTTGGATTAAGCTGGGTAATTCCAGTATTGATAGTATCTGTAATATCTATTGTAGTTACATCAAGCAAATCAAATAAAGGTGAAAAATTAAAAGATACTCAAATTTCATAAATATAATTAGATTAAAAATGCTTCTTTGGATTTTATATAAGATAAAATTCGAAGAAGCATTATCTATTTTTTTAAAATGATAAATAAAATAAAAATAAATTATTGACTACTGTAAAAAAATAGTATATACTTGTAATAGAAATGGAGAAGTACTCAAGTGGCTCAAGAGGATCCCCTGCTAAGGGATTAGGCTGGGTTAACCGGTGCGAGGGTTCGAATCCCTCCTTCTCCGCCAGTAAGCTCTGATGATTTTCATCAGAGCTTTTTTCTTATGTAAAAATTTGTGTAAAAGTTTGACTGTAAAAAAACAATGTGCTAAAATTTAAATAACGATGAATAATTAATTAACGGTGTCATGAAGATACTAGTACTCTCGTAGTACGCGTATTTTCATGGCATTTTTTGTTTTTACAGAAACTATAAGGGGTGGGGAATATGAAGATGAAAGAATTTTTAAAGGAAAACGAAAGATATTGGGCAGATAGAGCGGAAGGATATTGCCAAGTTAATATAGATGAGTTAAGAAGTAATAAAAAGCTTGAATGGATAGATATTATAAAATCTAATGCACCAGTTTTTGCTGGGGACAGAAGGTTAAAGGTTCTAGATATAGGATGTGGGCCAGGATTTTTCTCAATAATATTATCATGTGCAGGTTATGATGTGACTGCTGTTGATTATACAGAAGAAATGTTAAATAAGGCAAAACAAAATGCAGGGGATTTGAAAGATAAAATTAAATTTAGAAGAATGGATGCTCACAATTTGGAGTTTGATGAAGGGCAATTTGATTTAATAGTAACTAGAAATCTTACTTGGAATTTGAAAGATCCAGAAAAGGCATATAAAAGTTGGTATAAAGTGTTGAGAAAAGGTGGAAAAATGATAAACTTCGATGCTAACTGGTATCTACATCTTTTTGATGAGGAAAAAAGAAGAGAATATGAAAGTGATAGAAAAAATGTAGAACTTTCAGGAATGGAAGATCACTATACATGTACAGATATAGATTCAATGGAGGATTTGGCGAGACAAGTTCCACTTAGCAAAATCAAAAGACCTTCTTGGGATAGAGTAGTTTTAGATAAAATAGGATTTAAAAATATAAAAATAGACCAAAATATTTGGACAAAGACATGGAATGAAGAAGAAAAATTAAATTATGGCTCAACACCAATGTTTATGATAATTGGAGAAAAATAGATTACTACATATAAATTGGTTAACCTAAAAAATTAACATACAAAATATTAATATCAATAATAAAAAAGGGTATATATGGAGGCGATTTTAGTGAATTTAGTAGACAGAATAGAAAATTACTGGTCAAAAAGAAGTGATGATTTTTTCGATTTAAGAATAGAAGAATTAAAAAGTGATAAAAGACAATTATGGCAAGATGAAATAATAGCAAACTTGCCAGATAAAGAACATTTAAAAATACTAGATGTAGGATGTGGACCAGGATTCTTCTCTGTTATATTATCATCTTTAGGGCATGATGTTATTGGAATTGATTTAACAGAATCAATGATACAAAAAGCAGATGAAATTGCAGATATATTAGATTATGACATAGATTTTAGAGTTATGAATGCACAAGAATTGGATTTTGATGATGAAGAATTTGATGTAGTTATCTCAAGAAATTTAACTTGGACATTGCCAGATATAGAAAAGGCATATAAAGAATGGTATAGAGTATTGAAAAAAGATGGTGTTCTTTTAAATTTTGATGCTGATTATGGAAAAGTATCATTAAAAGAAGAGATGAAATCATTAGGAGAAGAACATTCACATAATATGATGGATTCAAGTTTGGTAAAAGAATGTGATGATATTAAACAAGAATTAGAAATAAGCAAAAGACGTAGACCAATGTGGGATGAGAAGTTTCTACAAGAAATAGGGTTTGAGTCATGTAAAATAGATTGTGAAATAAGCGGGAGGGTTTATAAAATAAAAGATGATTTTTATAACCCAACACCTATGTTCAAAGTCTGTGCGATAAAAAGTAGATAATAAATAGAAAGATAGGATATAAGAAGTTTGAATAGTACTTTTTATATCCTTTTTAAGTTGTATAAAATCTCTTTTTCTAATAAAATAAGATTGAATAGAAGGGAGATTAAATATATTTATGAAACATGATCATGCAGCAACAAGGAGAATGCTCAGCTATGGTGAATTGAAAAAATATCAAATATTAGCTGAATCTTTAATAGTAGGATTAATCGTAGGACTAGTAATAGTTTTGCATAGGATTATTTTATCGAGCGTATTTTCTTTATTCAAAAACTTCTATAGTTTAGGAAGAGAAAATTTCGTATATATACCGGCTATTTTTGCGGTATTAATATTTTTAGGATATATTGTAGGAAAATCAGTAAAGATAGACCCTATGATAACAGGGAGTGGAATACCTCAAGTTGAGGGGATTTTGCTCAGAAAACTTAAACAAAAATGGTATAGTGTTTTAGTTTTAAAATTTGTAAGTGGTCTTGTTTGTTTGGGAACAGGGCTATCATTAGGTAGGGAGGGTCCATCTGTTCAAATTGGGTCCTGTGTTGGAGAAGGTTTTGCAGAGAGTACAAAAAAAATGGACAATGAAAAGAAATATTTTATAACGTGCGGGGCTAGTGCAGGGCTTGCGGCGGCGTTTAATGCACCGATGGCGGGTGTTATGTTTTCATTAGAAGAAGCTCACAAAAACTTTTCACCAATAGTTCTTCTTTCGGCAATATCGGCATCACTTGCGGCTGATTTTGCGTCTAAAAACTTCTTTGGACTAAAGCCTTCGCTAAATTTCCAACAGTTATCAGCGATGCCTCTAAAATATTATTGGGCATTATTGATTTTGGGAATTGTAATAGGTATTAGTGGAACGATTTTTAATAAAGGATTATTAGTATCTCAAATACTATACAAAAAAACAAACTTATCAATAGAAATGAAATGTATAATTCCTTTTATAGTAACTGGAATAGTTGGACTTACAGTGCCGGCGTTATTAGGTGGTGGCCATGATTTAATAATGAGTCTACAAAATTTAAATATACATATGGAATTATTAATTGCTTATATAATTATTAAATTTATATTTACTTTTGTATGCTTTGGTTCGGGCGCACCTGGGGGGATATTCTTTCCATTATTAACACTTGGTTCTTTGGTAGGTGATTTTGTGGGAATAATTATGGTTACTTATTTTAATATTCCACAGGAGTATTTACTAAACTTTATAGTAATTGCGATGGCGGGTCATTTTGCAGCGATAGTTAAATCACCGATTACAGCGATTATATTAATTTCAGAGATGACAGGTTCACTAAATCACTTGCTTTCTTTGGCAGTTGTATCGTTAGTGGCGCTTTTAGTTTCTGATTTATTAAAAACAAGACCGATTTATGAGGCTTTATTAGACAGGATATTACAAAATAATAATTCGAAATTAGAAGGAAGTTATAATAAAAAAACATTAGTAGAAGTTTCTGTAGAATTAGGTAGTACAATGGATAATCATTGTATAAAAGATATACAATGGCCAGAGGGGTCTTTGGTTGTATCGATATTAAGAGGTGAAAAAGAGATAATACCTCATGGAAAGACGCTTCTTTTGGCGGGGGATTTAGTAACCGTTATGACAAATGAAAGGACGGCCCCAAATGTGTTGGAAGAAATCGGGGCAAAGGCAAGTTGTTCTTAAAATAACATTATTTAATAAAATTTATTGAATAAAGTACTATTTTATGTATTTTTATATAAAAATAAGATAACAATTAAATAAAGATATTTTTACATATATATTTGATATAATAAAATAATGTAGATAATTTAATAAAATCACGGCAATATAGATTATGTTGTCGTGATAATTTTTAATACATTAAGGTGGAAAATATGATAAATATAGATAAATTAAATGAAAATCAACAAGAAGCAGTCAAGCATGTTGACGGTCCTTGTATGGTTTTGGCGGGGCCTGGTTCTGGGAAAACTAGAGTTATAACTTATAGAATTGTTAACATGGTTATGAACGAGGGCATACCTCCAACTAGAATTTTGGCGATAAGTTTTACAAAGGCATCATCAATCGAGATGAAAAATAGAGCGCTTAGTATTTGTAACGATTTTAGAATGAATAAGGTAACTTTCGGAACATTCCATGCAGTTTTCTTTAGGATTTTAAGAAAGTTTGACGGTGTTAATTTAAATAGCATTTTGGACGAAAAGACAAAGAGAATAGCGCTTAAGGGAATTTTAAAAAGTTTGAATGTAGAAAATGCAGAAGATGACGAACTTATAGGCCAAGTTATAAATGAGATTTCATACGTTAAAAATGAACTTATGGATAAAGCAGATTTCCAATCTGAAGTTTTGACAAAAGATGAGTTTGTGAACACATATAATATGTATGAAAATTATAAAGATGAAATTAAAAAGATAGATTTTGACGATATGCTTATAAGAACTTACTACTTATTACAAAATAATCAAGAGGTTCTTAGAATTGTCCAAAGTGTATATAAATATATTCTAGTGGACGAGTTCCAGGACGTGAACAAAGTCCAGTTTGAGGTTTTAAAATTAATTGCAGGGGAAAATAACAATATATTTGTAGTCGGCGATGAGGACCAAAGTATCTACGGATTTAGGGGTTCTAGACCTGATTTTTTATTAAAATTCAAAGAATACTTTAAAGATGCAAAAGAAGTTAGACTAGACATAAACTACAGATCAAAATCTGAAATAATAGGTACAGCAAATAGATTAATAAATAAAAATCAAAATAGATATAACAAAGTAATAAAATGTGACAGAGAAGAAAAGGGAAGTGTCGAATATTTAATTCCTAAAGATTCAGAAGATGAAGCAGTACAAATTGCAAAGGATATATTAGAAAGAGTGCAACAAGATTATGTTGAATACGATGATTTTGCTGTAATATATAGAACAAATCTTCAATCGAGAGCATTGGTAGATGTGTTTATGGATATGAGAATTCCGTTTGTAATTAGAGATGCTGTTGTCACAATATACGACCATTGGGCGGCGAAGGACATACTATCTTATCTTAGATTAGTATTAGACCCAGATTCAAACCAAGACTGGATAAGAATAATAAACAAACCGTTTAGATATATATCTAGGGATAGTATAAATTCAGTAAAAGATGAAAAATACTTTTTAAATGCATTGATAACAAAGTGTAATTTACACCAAAAACAAGTAAAAACATTAACTGATTTAGAGATAGATTTAAGTTACCTTAAATCACTGGCACCGAAAAATGCAATTTCATATATAAGAAGTACGCTAGATTACGACAAATATATACTAGATTATTGTATGAATCGAAAAATAAAACCAAATGGATTAATCGAGATATTAAACGAGGTCGAAAGTTCATCTTCAAACTTCGCCACAATTGGAGAATATTTGAGCCATATCGAAAAGGTAAAGGAAGAATTACAGGAAAATCAAAAAAATAAAGAAGTAAATGGTGTAATTTTTACAACTATGCATAGTGCAAAGGGGTTAGAATTCGACAATGTGTATATAATCGGTGTCAATGATGGTACAATTCCACATGAAAAGTCATATGACATAGAAGATGAAGAAAAAGCAGATGAACAAATTGAAGAGGAAAGAAGACTTATGTATGTTGCAATCACAAGGGCTAAAGACAGATTATGCATAAGTTGTCCGCAAAATAAATACGGCAAAAAAGTATCAAAATCTAGATTTATAGATGAAATAGAAGAGCCATTAAACTCAGAATTAAAACAAGTACGAGTTGGAAATAAAGTGTATCACAAGACATTTAAAGAAGGAAAAGTAATCGAAAAGAAAAACAATATGATAACTGTAAAATTTAAAAATTCTACAAAGACTTTGGATTATAAAATATGCTTAAAGAATAAAATTATTAGAATATTATAGGTATGTAGAGAATAAGATAAATAAAAAATCAAAAAAATATCTCTAAATTTATGAAATTAATTGACAAAAATGGATAATATAACCTATAATTAGATTAATTTAATAAGTATAATTCAATGAAAAAGAAAGTAACATAAATATAAGTTACAGCGAGCTGAGTATGGTGCGAGTCAGCAACGGAGTTTATTGTGAAAAGAGCTTTGGAGAAGACTATCTGAATATAGTAGGATAGTAGGTAGCCTGCCTTAAAGGTTTGAGTGGATAATTATTATTTTATAATTATCAAGAAGAGTGGTAACGCGGTAATTCGTCTCTTAGTTTTTAAACTAAGGGACTTTTTTATTATAAAAAACAAGGGGGATATAATAATGAAATTAAAAAAATTATTAGCTACAGGGTTAGCTGCAATCATGGTTATGGGCTTAGTTGGATGCAGTAGTTCAAAAGGCTCAAGTTCAAGTGCATCATCAGATGCGTCAAGTTCTGCTGCAAAAACTGAAAAATTACAACAAATCAAAGATGCTGGAGTATTAAAAGTAGGTACAAGTGCTGAATATTCTCCATATGAATTCCACAAAGTTGTAGATGGTGAAGACAAAATAGTTGGATTCGATGATTTCTTAGTTCAAGAAATAGCAAAAGATATGGGTGTTAAAGTTGAATACGAAGATATGGACTTTGATGGTTTACTAGGTGCTCTACAAGCTGATAAAGTAGATATAGTTTTAGCTGGTATGACTCCAGATGAAAAAAGAAAGAAAAGTGTGGACTTCTCTGACATATACTACACTAACAGCAATGTTTGTATAGTTGCAAAAGGTAAAGAAGACACTATAAAAAAATCTGAAGATTTAAAAGACTTAAAAGTTGGTGTTCAAAAAGGAACAACTCAAGCAGATTATGTTACTAATACATTAGGAATAAGTGATGCAACTCAATTAAAGAAAATACCAGATTTAATGTTAGAACTTCAAAATGGAAAAATAGACGTTATAGTTACTGGTAAAGCAGTTGCTGAAATAAACGTTAAAAAATACGATAATATAGCAATAGGAAATACAACAGTAGGTGATGAAGTAGCTGAAACTTCAGCTGCAGCAATTAAAAAATCAGGTAATGGTGTTGACAATACTTCATTCGTAAAATCTGTAAATGACACTATAAAAAGATTACAAGATAGTGGAGATATGGATAAATATATGCAAGATGCTTTAAAATTAGCTGAATAATAGACAATTATAAGTAGGAGATGTGATTATGGATTTTAGTGTATTAAATGGATACTATGGGGTACTTATGGAAGGTACTAAATATACAATTTTAGTATCATTAGTATCTTTAGTAGTCGGATTTGTACTTGGCTTATTAATTTGTCTAATGAAAATGTCAAATTTCAAAGTGCTAAAGCTTTTATCTAGTGCTTATGTGCAAATATTAAGAGGAACACCTTTATTTGTTCAAGTTTTTATTATTTATTTTGGTCTACCACAATTAGGTATAGACTTTCCTGATATAGGGCCTATATCATCTAAATTTATCGCTGGTGCATTTGCATTATCTATAAATTCAAGTGCATACATAGCAGAAATATTTAGATCAGGGATACAATCTGTTGATAAAGGTCAAATGGAAGCTAGTAGATCTTTAGGATTAGGATATGCAGATACTATGAGATTTGTAATAGTTCCACAAGCTATAAAAAATGTATTACCAGCATTAGCAAATGAATTTATAACATTAGTAAAAGAATCATCAGTTCTTTCTGTTATAGGTACTCAAGAAATAATGTTTAAAGCAGGTATAGTAGTTACAGCAGTATATAGACCGATGGAACCATATATAGCAGCTGCTGTTATATATCTTGTATTAACTACAATATTATCAAAACTAGTTGGTATACTAGAAAAGAAACTAGCTAAATCTAATTAATAAGGGAAAGTGATAAAATGATAGAAATAAGAAATTTACACAAATCATTTGGAGGTTTAGAAGTATTAAAAGGCATAGATTTAGAAATAAAAAAAGGTGAAATTGTCACTATAGTTGGTCCAAGTGGTTCAGGGAAAAGTACTGTACTTAGATGTATGAACTTATTAGAAGTTCCAACTACAGGACAAATAATATTTGAAGGAACAGATATTACTGATAAAAAAGTTAATATTGACGAAGTTAGACAAAGAATAGGTATGGTATTCCAAAACTTTAATCTATTTCCTAACATGACTGTTTTAGACAATATTACTTTAGCTCCAATGAGATTAAAAAAATTAAGCAAAGAAGAAGCAAATAAAAAAGCAGAAGGCTTGCTAGATAGAGTAGGATTATTAGACAAAAAAGATTCTTATCCATCACAATTATCAGGTGGCCAAAAACAAAGAATCGCAATAGCAAGAGCATTAGCAATGGAACCAGATATGATGTTATTTGATGAACCAACAAGTGCCCTTGACCCAGAGATGGTAAAAGAAGTTCTTGATGTTATAAAAGAACTTGCAAAAGAGGGAATGACAATGGCCATAGTAACTCATGAAATGGGATTTGCAAAAGAAGTAGCAGATAGACTTTTATTTGTAGATGGGGGAAAAATTATAGAAGACGACAAACCAGAAGTAGTTTTCGAACATCCAAAAAATGAAAGAGCTAGAGAATTTTTCTCAAAAATATTATAGTATAATAAAAGACCTCAGGCGAAAACCTAAGGTCTTTTTGTTTATAATAAAGTATTCTAAATTAATCTATAATAATTTTAACTTATAATGTATATATCTTAGCAATATACACCTTTTTCAAAGTAATCTTTTATTTCTTCTGAATCGTTAGTTTTACCTAATGCTAACATAAGTTTTATTCTAGCTTTTTGACCTGGTAAATCTCCGCCGAATATACATCCGATATTTTTTAAATCACGACCAGAACCTAAATAACCATAAGAGTCATAAACTCTACCTGTTAAACATCTTGAAACTAATACAACTTTTACGCCTTTTTCTCTTGCGTATTCAAGTCCTCTAAACATTTCTGGTGGTATATTTCCTCTACCCATACCTTCGATTACGATACCTTTGTATCCGTTGTCAGCAGCAAATCTTATTAAATCACCGTTCATATCAAGACCAGATTTGAATAAAGCTACTTTTGGTTCATATTTATCAGTATCTATAAAAGTCTTTTTAGAAGCATCTTTTAATAATAAAAGTTGGTTGCAATCTATTATACCTAAAGGACCGTGCGCTGGTGATTGGAAGGTATTTAAAGAAAGCGTGTCAGTTTTAGTAACTTCAGAAGCAAGAAGTATTTCGTTGTTCATAGCAACAAGAACACCCTTACCAACTGCAGAATCTGATATAGCCGTACAAACTGCTGCAGATAAGTTGCTAGAACCGTCATATCCAAGCTCAGAACTACTTCTCATAGCTCCAGTAACAACTATTGGTTTATCATTGTTTATAACTAAATCTAAGAAGTAAGCAGTTTCTTCTAAACTATCCGTACCATGAGTTACAACAACACCGCAGATCTCTTCTCTTTCTAAAAGATTATTTATATATTGTTTTAATTCCATTAACTTTTCAAAAGTCATATGTGGACTTGGTATTTCATCAAAATTATGTCCTTCTATTGTAGCAACTTTATTTATGTTAGTCGCTAAAGATAATATTTCTTCTCCAGATAAACTAGGTATAGCCGCTCCAAGTTCTGGATCTATAGTCATAGATATTGTTCCCCCTGTAAAAACAACAGCTACTTTTTTCTTAATTGACATAAATGCACCTCCGAGTGTCTCAAAAATAATTACATTTAATATTTTATAATATGTTTACAATTATGTACATATTTTATATTTTATATTTACATTTTGAAAGGGGATAATAAGCTATTTTTAAATTGTTTTTATATTTTTGCATAATAAAATTAGAGTTTATTATACTTTGAATTAAAAAAATAAAGTTAAAGCTAAAAATTCCGTAAAAAATAAAGTAGAGTAGACAAATCAAGGCTATATACTAATGAAAGTTAAGAATTTACTAAAAATTTTTATGATATTTCTTCTTAGAAAACAAAAAGGTACAAGTAATTTGTTTTACTTGTACCTCGATATCGATTTATAAGTATTATCCGCCAAATATGCAAGAACTTCTTTTAAATAACATAGAAGATCCAACTTTAATATATCCATATTTACCAGCACTATTTTTAACTTTTATATATTTTTTATTTCTATTTTGATATAATGCATAAATATAAACAGGTTGATTTTTCTTGATAGTAAAGGCTTTTTTAGTGCCTTTAGTTGAAGTATAAGCAGTTAAATAGTAACACACCTAATTTTTTTAATAAATTCATTTTCTATCCCTCGTTTTTAAAATTTTTTCTTATAAATAAATTTAAAAATTCACTAGCATTATGGAAGGCTTAGATAGCGTTCTAATGTTTCTGCATTTATAAACCCTTGCCATCCTCTAGAAAAATTAGGAGATGATATACCACCATGATAGAAATAGTATACAACGCCTTTATGTACAGTTTTATATCCAATTTCAGTATATCCATCTTGTGTATTTTTATTTAAATATTTTTTTATATAGGTTTTACTATACTGTTTTGATACTTTAACTTTACATCTATATTTTTTTGTTCCAACCTTAGCTGTAATAACAGCAGTGCCCTTTTTTTGACCTGTTACTTTACCTGTTTTAGAAACAGTAGCCACTGATTTATTACTTGAATACCAAGTAACCTTTTTTTTAGTATTTTTTACTTTTAATTGTGATGTTTGCTTTCTAAGTAATGTAATATTGGTCTTATTTAATTTTATACTAGCTGCATAAGAAGTATTACTAGATAAGCCAAAAGTAGTTAGCACTATTGTGAATGCTAAAAATAATGAAATGATTTTTTTATTAATTCCCCTCATTTATACCCTTTCTCCTTTTTTATTTTGCATAACATATCATATGATAGCATATTGAGGGTATAGTATCAACCAGATGATGGAAATTGATATTAAGTTATTTGCATTTAAAAATAGAAAAAGGTACACAAACAAAGTTGATTTGAACGTGTACCTTACATTAGCTATATAATTTTATCTAAAATATAAAGGTTAAGAGTATTTAAGATTTTGTAAATTTTATCTCCACCATAAACAAGAACTTTCTTTAAATAATAGAGAAGAGCCTATTTTTACATATCCATATTTTCCAGCACTATTTTTAACTTTAATATATCGTTTATTTCCATTTTGATATAATGCATAGATATGAGTATAGCTGTCCTTTTTAATAGTAAAAGCTTTTTTAGTGCCTTTAGTTGAAGTATAAGCAGTTAAATTTTTAGCAGCGATATATTTATTTTTTCTTACAACACTGTGAGTATTAGCAGTTAATTGATTAGATAGAGTATATCCGTTTACCTTTACTTTATCAAAGCAAGAAAAACAACCTATAGCATGAGTAAATTTAGAAAATCTTCCAAGTTCACTTTCAGATAAACTAAGCATGCCTGTACTAGGATTGTAACTTGATACGGATGCATCATAATAAAATTTATTTACTTTACAAGTGTTATTTTTGAATTTTAAAATTCTTGTTGCACATTCACTATCTCCAGCCCATTCTAAAACTATTTCAACGCTTTTATCCTTGTTGTTGAAGTCATAAATTTTGACATTATAACTATAATAATCTGCATTATAATCAGAGATAAGAGTTGTTGTACAACTATTAACCTTTAATAAAAGTTTTCCTTTTGATTCATAAACTTTTATTGTATCTTTGTCCTTGTCCCCATCGATATCGTATTTGTAAGTAACGTTAGGTTTGATTACCTTTTTGCAAGATGTTGCTGCATAAGCGTTTGAAGAAAAGCCAAATGCGCTAACTGTTAAGATTGTAGCAGTTAGAAGTGAAACCCCTAGTTTTTTTAATAAATTCATTTCTACGACCCCCTGTAAATTTGTTATTTATATTAAATTTAGCATTATATTTTTATGTAATCAATGAATACAGAAAAACTGTAATTTTTTTGAAATATTAAAATGGGAGTTTTTGTAGAAAAGTATTATACAATTGAAAAACAATAATTTATTTTGAGAAATAAAAAAAAGAGCCAGGGGAAGCTCTTTTTTTAAGGGGTCAAACTGATTCCGTTTCAATTTAACAATAATAAATAATATAAAGTCTATTCTCAAAAGGGGTATTCGAATAGAAATATTAGTATGGCTATCTGGGGGATAACCTTAAATCTATAATAACAAAATTCGACACAAAAATCAAATGTTAATTTATGGTAATTATATACAGGGGGTTTGATGTAGCATTTTCAACGTTTATATATACAACTGATTTTAATAAATAGCAATATTAAAAATAAAATTAAATATAAATACAGAATATAGTTAATTTCAAAACTCTACTACAAAGGTATGGAATAAAAAATAATAATTTGTTTATAATCAAAAGAGAATATTTTTAAGGCTAAAACCTTAAAAATTGAAGGCTTTAATGGTATAATATATAAGTCATTCGTACGACTTAGATTTTTATACAAGCTTAATAAAAGAAATTATATAAATTTAAATAAATTATTAAAAAAGGACGGTGTAGTAATATGGAAATTTATTTAGATAATAGTGCAACGACTAAACCATACCAAGAAGTTGTCGATAAAATGGTTCTAGCTCTTACTACTCAATATGGAAATCCTTCATCTATATACAAAAAAGGTATAGAAGTTGAACGTGAAATAAAAGAAATCAGAAGAAATATTGCGAGAAGTTTAGGTGCTAAGGAAACTGAGATATATTTCACATCAGGTGGGACAGAGTGTAACAATACTATAATAAGAAGTGTTGCAAAATTAAATAAAAAAACTAAAAACCATATAATATCAACAGTTATAGAACATCCATCTGTTTTAAATACACTTAAAGATTTAGAAGCTGATGGGTTTGAAGTAACTTATTTACCAGTTGGCAAAGATGGAAAAATATCTTTAGAAGATTTAAAAAATGCAATAAAAAAAGAAACTATTTTAGTATCTGTTATGCATGTTAATAACGAAATCGGAACTATACAACCAATTGAAGAGATTGGAAAATACTTAAAATCACTAGATGAAAAAGTATATTTTCATGTAGATGGTGTACAATCTTATGCAAAAATCAAATTCAGACCATCAAGATATAACATAGATTTTATGAGTGTTAGTGGTCATAAATTACATGGTCCAAAGGGAATCGGATTTATGTATGTAAAAGAAAACAACAGAATTAAACCGCTTCTTACTGGTGGTGGACAAGAAATTGGAATAAGATCAGGAACTGAGAATGTACCTGGTATATATGGAATTGGTGAGGCTGTTAGAATATTAAATCAAGATTTAGAAGGAACTATAGACAAGATAAGAGGGCTTAGAGACCTTCTAAAAGAAGAGATATTAGCTAATATAGATAATGTTAAGATAAACTCACCAGAAGACGGTGTATGCCACGTTTTAAACGTATCATTCAGAGGTGTTAGAGGAGAGGTTCTTCTACATTATTTAGAACAAAAAGAAATCTACGTTTCTACAGGTTCTGCTTGTTCTTCTAAGAAAAAGGGAAGTCATGTATTAAACGCTATCGGATTAACTCCAGACGAGATTGAAGGAGCTATAAGATTTAGTTTAAGTGATTTAAATACAAAAGAAGAAATTATGAAAACTGTTGAAGTTTTAAAAGAATCTGTATCAGATTTAAGAATGATAATAGGCAGAAGAAGATAGTTCAAATAGACTAAATATAAGTTTTAGCAATAAATAAGATAAATAAAATGAAAAAATAGAGCAAAACTAAATAGTAACATAGAAAGAAAGGAGTATGCCAAGAGATTTATTTTGGCAATATGAAAAAGTGTATAACGCGTTAATTGTAAAATACGGAGAAATAGGAATCAAAGGAAAAAACAGATATATATTCGAAAATAAATTAATAAAAAACATAAAAAATATGTTAAAACCATTAGGTAAATTCGATGTATACAAAGAATACGGAAGAGTTTACGTTGAACTTGGTGATTATGATTATGAAGAAGTAATGGAAGAAGTTAAAAAAGTATTCGGTATAGTTGGAGTTTGCCCAGTTATAAAATTAGACAGAAAATCAGATGATATCGAAGAAGCTTATCAATTATTACAAGAAACTGCATTAAAAGTTTTAGAAGAAAAAATAGAACAAGGATGCAAAAGTTTCAAAGTTGAAAGTAGAAGAGGGGATAAGTCATTCAGAATGACATCTCAAGAAATGAGTATAGATATCGGTGGATATTTATTAAGCAAAACTGAAGGTAAAATACCAGTTGAATTAAGAAATCCAGAAACTAAAATAAAATGTGAACTTAGAGAGCACAATGTAGTTGCTTATAGCGATACTGTGCCTGGTTATGGTGGCCTTCCAATAGGAACTAATGGTAAAGCTATGTCTTTATTATCAGGTGGTATAGACTCTCCTGTTGCATCTTGGATGGTTGCAAAAAGAGGGGTAGAAGTTGAATGTATACACTTCCACACATATCCATTCACAAGTGAAAAATCAATGGAAAAAGTAAGAGATTTAGCAAGAATATTAGCTAAATACTGTGGAAAAGTTAGACTTCATAAAGTTAACTTATTAGAAATACAAAAAGCTGTTGGTGTAAACTGTAAAGAAGAGGCTATGACAATAATCTCTAGACGTTTCATGATGAGAATAGCTGAAGAAGTTGGTAAACAAAGAAGATGTGACGCATTAGTTACTGGAGAAAGTATAGGACAAGTTGCATCACAAACAATACAAGGTCTTACTTGTACAAATGCTTCTGTAAGTATGCCAGTTTTCAGACCATTAATAGCAATGGACAAAACAGAAATAATAGACGTAGCTAAAACTATAGGTACATTTGAAACATCAATCATACCAGAAGAAGATTGTTGTTCAGTATTTGCACCAAAAAGACCAGTTACAAAACCTAAATTAGACAGAATAGAAGCTGATGAAGCATCTTTAGATGTAGAAGGTTTAATAGCAGATGCTATAGAAAAAATGGAAGTTGAGATCATAGAATTCTAAGGAGATGAGTTTATATGGTAGAGATTTTATCTGTGGGCTTGGGTGGATTTCTAGGAGCTATATCTAGATATATAATATCAATGCAAGCATCAAGACTCTTTACTGGACGAATACCTATAGGAACATTATGTGTAAACATTTTAGGGGGATTACTTATAGGATTGATTTTAGAATTAAATTCAAGAACTAATGTAGTATCGCCCCAGATGAAATTATTTTTAACCACAGGACTTATGGGAGGTCTTACAACATTCTCAACATTTAGTTATGAGACAGTAGGGCTTTTCTCTGATGGAAGCTATACAAGTGCAATGATAAATATAATATTAAACGTTGCGCTAAGTTTAGTTGGTGTGATTATAGGTAAAAATATACTTGTTAATTTAATAGGATAATATAAAAGAGCAGGTGAGTAGAGGTTATAATTCTACTGCCTGCTTTTTAAATTATAATAAAAAAGAAGTCTTATTCAGACTTCCAAAGTATAAAAAATTATAAAGTTTAATAACTTTAAAAATATATAAGGGCATTTTTAAGACATATAAATATATGTCTAGAGTGAGCATTAAGTAATATAATGTCACTTATCTATAATAATATCCATATGGATACTATTTAGCAGCTTTATTGTTATGAACTTCTACACCAAATGATTCAACAATATCACTAGCACGTTTAATTTCTTCTGGAGTAGGTTCTTGTACATCTTTAAGTTCGTATTCAAATCCCATGTTCTCCCATTTATGAATTCCCATACCATGATATGGTAAAAATTCAACACGATCAATGTTATTTAGAGTAGATACAAATTGACCTAATTTTTCTAAATCTTTTTGATCATCTGTTATACCAGGGACAAGAACTTGTCTAATCCAAACTGGAATATTTCTTTCGTCTAAATGTTTTGCTAGTTTAAGTGCTTTTTCATTTCCAACACCAGTTAATTGTTTACATTTTTCATTATCTATATGTTTTATATCTAATAAAACAAGATCAGTGTAGTCTAATAATTTATCAACTTTCTCAATATCAACAAATCCTGCAGTATCAAGGCATGTATGTATACCTAATTCCTTGCATTTTGCGAATAATTCTGTAACAAATTCAGCTTGTAGAGTAGCCTCACCACCAGAAGCTGTTACACCACCACCAGAGAACTGCATATAAGTTTGATATTTCATTATATCTTGTGCTAATTCATCAACAGTGTATTCTTTTCCGCAATTTGTTTTCCAAGTGTCTCTATTGTGGCAGTATTTGCATCTTAGAGGGCATCCTTGGAAGAATATTATATATCTTATACCTGGTCCATCTACTGTACCAAATGTTTCAATTGAGTGTACTCTACCTTTTAACATATTCAATCCTCCGTATAGAATGAGATTCTTCTGTATATAAATATAATTTTCTAAGATATTATTTATTATTCTATATAAATAATATGAGTCAAAGCAGAATTTCTAAATCCTATTGGAATATTGTATACATTAAGTACTATTATGAGATAATTATAAATCAATAAGTTAGAAATGTCCACCTAAAAAGAAATTTATATATATAAAACCCCAGAGAACTTCAAAATTCTCTGGGGTTTTGACATTATTTAAATTTAATTTTTACTATATTTTAATTAAATATTAAGCCATTTTACCATGGAAAGTTCTGTTTATAACGTCTAATTGTTGTTCTTTAGTTAATTTTATGAAGTTAACTGCATATCCTGAAACTCTTATAGTTAATTGAGGATATTTTTCTGGATGTTCCATTGCATCTTCTAAAGTTGATCTATCGAACACGTTTACGTTTAAGTGATGAGCGTTTTGTCCGAAGTATCCGTCCATCATTGATGATAAGTTTGTAATTCTTTCTTCTTTAGTTTTTCCAAGAGCACCTGGTACTATAGAGAAAGTATTTGATATACCATCTTGTGAATGTTCGTATGGTAATTTAGCTACTGATGATAATGAAGCTAATGCACCACTGTTATCTCTTCCGTGCATTGGGTTAGCACCTGGAGCAAATGGTTGTCCAGCTCTTCTTCCGTCTGGAGTGTTACCAGTTTTCTTACCGTAAACAACGTTTGAAGTTATAGTAAGAACTGATTGAGTATGATAAGAATTTCTATAAGTTTTATTTTTTCTTATTTTGTTCATCATAGACTCAACTAAGTAGCAAGCTATTTCATCAGCTCTATCATCGTTGTTTCCGTATTTTGGATAGTCTCCTTCTATTTCGAAGTCAACTGCTACGCCTTCTTCATTTCTTATAGTTTTAACTTTAGCGTATTTTATAGCTGATAAAGAGTCAGCACAAACTGAAAGACCAGCTATACCACAAGCCATAGTTCTAAATACATCTCTATCATGTAAAGCCATTTCTAAAGCTTCATATGAATATTTATCATGCATGTAGTGGATTATGTTTAATGTATTTACATATAAGTTAGCTAACCAATCAGTGAATGGTTCGAATCTAGCCATTACTTCATCGTAATCTAAGTATTCAGAAGTTATTGGTTCGAATCTTGGTCCTACTTGAGCACCTGATTTTTCATCAACCCCACCGTTTATAGCGTATAATAATGTTTTAGCTAAGTTAACTCTAGCTCCGAAGAATTGCATTTGTTTACCTATTTTCATTGCAGATACACAACAAGCTATTCCGTAGTCATCTCCCCAGTATGGTCTCATTAAGTCGTCGTTTTCATATTGAACTGAACTTGTATCTATTGATACTTGAGAACAGAAATCTTTGAATCCTTGTGGGAAGTGGTTAGACCAAAGTACTGTTAAGTTTGGTTCTGGTGATGGTCCAAGAGTGTAAAGAGTATTTAAAACCCTGAATGAGTTTTTAGTTACTAATGTTCTACCATCTATACCTTGTCCACCTATTGATTCTGTTACCCAAGTTGGGTCACCTGAGAATAAATCATTGTAATCTGGAGTTCTTAAGAATTTAACCATTCTTAATTTCATAACGAAGTGGTCCATTAATTCTTGAACTTCTTCTTCAGTTATTAATCCAGCTTTTAAATCTCTTTCGAAGTATATATCTAAGAAAGTAGAAGTTCTACCGATACTCATTGCAGCACCATTTTGATCTTTTATAGCTGCTAAGTAAGCGAAGTATAACCATTGTACAGCTTCTCTTGAGTTAGTAGCTGGTTTTGATATATCAAATCCGTAGCTTTCACCCATTCTTTTTAAAGCTTCTAAAGCTTTTATTTGATCAGATAATTCTTCTCTTAATCTTATTACATCTTCGTCCATGCAAGAAACTTCTAAAGAAAGTTTTTGTTGCATTTTATCTTCTATTAATCTATCAACACCGTATAAAGCAACTCTTCTGTAGTCACCTATTATTCTACCTCTACCGTAAGCATCTGGTAAACCAGTTATTATACCTGATTTTCTAGCTGCTCTCATTTCTGTTGTATAAGCATCGAAAACACCTTGGTTGTGAGTTTTTCTGTATTTAGTGAATATTTCACTTACTTGTGGATCACATTCGAATCCGTAAGCTTTACAAGAAGTCTCAACCATTCTTATACCACCTTCTGGCATTATAGCTCTTTTTAAAGGTGCATCAGTTTGTAAACCAACTATTGTTTCTAAATCTTTATCTATATAACCTGGAGCATAAGCATCTATAGCAGATACAGTTTTTGTATCAACGTCTAATGTTCCACCGTTTTCTCTTTCTTTTTTAAATAATTCTAAAACTTCGTCCCAAAGTTTTGTAGTATTTTCAGTAGCTCCTGCTAAGAATGAGCTATCTCCTTCATATGGAGTGTAGTTAGCTTGGATAAATCCTCTAACATCTATTTCTTTTGTCCATCTACCTTGTTTGAATCCTTGCCATGCGTTATTCATGTAAGCTTCCTCCTAAATGTCTTTGTATAGTTTGGATACTATTAATTGATTGTTATTATTTTATAACTTGCAGGAATTAATATTCCTACCAAAACATATTAAAAAAATCTAGCTAGATATATTTCGTTTTTCTACGATTATAATACCACATATCCAGTATATTGTATACAAGAATTTAAAATAAAAAATATTTTATGTAAAGTATTTTTTATAGCATATAGGAAATTATATTCATTTAAAAATTGTTGATAAGTATAATTTCTGTATATGTGTTTCAAAGATATCTACATCTTTAAGAGTCTGTAGAATGAAGATTTTTTTATTTTAAATTTTGCTTTTTGTTTATATTTAATATTTACCCATTGATTTCGACTTTAAACACAAATAAAAATAAATTTTAAAATTTTAAAATGCAAATAGCATTTAAGTTTAGTACAAACTCAATTACTTATACATTTTTTTATAATTTATGAATATTTATTATATATAGGAGGGATGAGGATGGTAATAGTAGTTGTTTTATTTGTAATAGGTTTTATTTTAATCTCAAAAGGTGCAGACTTTTTTATAAATGCGACTGTAGAGATTGGAAGAAAGACTAATATTTCTGAATTAATTTTAGGTGCGACTATAGTTAGTTTTGCCACAACATTGCCAGAATTAACAGTATCGTTATTTGCATCGATTGATAATCATGCAACTATGAGTTTAGGGAATGCAGTAGGTTCTATAATATGTAATACGGGTTTGATACTAGGAATGGTTATATTTATAAGTCCATTTAAAGCAGATAGAAAAACATTTGCATCAAAATCTATTATATTATTGTTGTCTATTATAGCACTTTTTATTTTAGGAGTAGATGGTTCAATTACTAGATTAGACGGATGCATATTATTGATGATTTTAGCTATATACATGTATACTAACTATAAAGGAATACTAAATGATACTAGCAAAAATTATCTTTACTATTGTATGACACAACAAAATGAAATGTCTGGTTTAAAAATAACAGTATCATTTTTATGTGGATTGATTATGATGATAATTGGTTCTAGATTGTTAGTTGATAATGGGGTAGAGATTGCGAGTTTTATAGGAATACCACAAGGAATAATAAGTTTAACAGTGATAGCGCTTGGAACTTCACTTCCAGAGTTGGTTTCATCTATTACAGCAGTTAGAAAGAAGCACCATGAAATTTGTGTAGGTAATATTTTGGGAGCAAATATTTTAAATATAGTTTCTGTGATTGCTATTTCAGCTATGCCAAATTCAATACCTATACTTTCACAAAATGTTAGAATTGATTATCCATTTATGGTGATTTTAGTTTTAACTTTAATAATTCCTACAATAATAAAGCATAAACTGTATAGACTTCAAGGATTAATAATGTTAGGGACATACATAACTTATTTGGCAATTCTTTATCATACATATATAATTTAATATTTACTTCAATATATAACTAGATTTTTTCCTAGTTATATATTTTTGTATTTATTTAAATTTATTAAAAAGTAATGAAATCGTTTAAAAGTTATTAGTACATACAAGTATTGATTTTACACAAGTATAAATTGTTTTACTTTCGGAAAAAATAAGTTTGCATAATAGATGATTTAAATATATAATGGGATAGGTTAGGAATTATGAAAACGGAAAGGAAATAAACAATTAATATGAATATAACAAAATTTGAAGATTTACCAATTAGTGATGAGATAAAAAGATCAATTGCTGAAATAGGATTTGAAGAACCATCACCAATACAAGCTCAGTCAATACCTGTAATTTTATCAGGAAAAGACGTTATAGGACAAGCTCAAACAGGTACAGGAAAAACTGCGGCATTTAGTATACCTATACTTGAAAAAGTAGACCCAAACAATAAACATTTACAAGCAATCGTATTATGCCCTACAAGAGAACTTGCTATACAAGTTTCTAAGGAAATAAGAAAGCTTGGTAAGTTTAAGAGCGGAATTAAAACATTACCAGTTTACGGTGGTCAACCAATAGATAGACAAATAAAAGCATTAAAGAGTGGAGTACAAGTTGTAATAGGAACTCCAGGACGTGTAATAGATCATATAAACAGAAAAACTTTAAAATTAGATGATGTTAAAATGGTAGTGCTTGATGAAGCAGACGAAATGCTAGACATGGGATTCAGAGAAGATATCGAGTTAATATTAAACCAAACTCCAATAGAAAGACAAACTACTTTCTTCTCAGCTACAATGCCAAAAGAAATATTAGAATTAACTAAATTATACCAACATGAACCGGAAATAATAAAAGTAGTTAGAAAAGAACTTACAGTTCCAAATATAAAACAATTCTACATTGAAACTAGAAGAGCGAATAAATTAGAAGTATTATGTAGATTAATAGATGTATATAATCCAAAATTATCAGTTGTATTCTGTAATACAAAAAGAGGTTCTGATGAATTAGTAAGTGAACTTCAAGCTAGAGGATACTTTGCAGATGCATTACACGGTGACCTTAAACAAACTCAAAGAGATATCGTAATGGATAAATTTAGACAAGGTACAATAGATATATTAGTTGCTACAGATGTTGCTGCTAGAGGAATAGACGTAGATGACGTAGATATGGTATTTAACTATGATTTACCACAAGACGAAGAATACTATGTTCACAGAATAGGTAGAACTGGTCGTGCTGGTAGAGAGGGTGTATCTTTCAGTTTCGTATATGGAAAAGAAATGAGAAAAATGAGAGATATCGAAAGATATACTAAATGTAAATTAGTTAAACATAGTATACCAACTATAGCAGACGTTGAAGAAAAGAAAGTTGCTGCATTCTTTAAACAAGTTAAAGATACAGTAAATGAAAGTAATTTAGCAAAACAAATAAACTGGGTTGAAGCTCTATGTGAAGAACAAGAATTATCAACTTTAGAAGTTGCTGCTGCATTAGTTAAATTAGCTATGGGTGAAGAATTAAAAGAAGAAATAATAGAAGAACCATCTAGAAAAGAAGCTAGAAAATCTAAAAAAGCTAAAAAAGGTTCAACTGGTGCTGAACGTGGAATGGTTAGACTATTTATAAATGTTGGTAGAAAACAAAGAGTTCAAGCTAAAGATATAGTTGGTGCTATAGCTGGAGAAGCTGGAATATCTGGAAAATTAGTTGGAACAATAGATATATATGATAAATATACATTTGTTGAAGTTCCAAAAGCAAACGCTAAAAAAGTTTTAGAAAAATTAAAAAATGTTAAGATAAAAGGAAACAAAATTAACATAGAAAAAGCAAATAAAAAAAATAAATAAATTTTATACAATATAATTTAGTATAGATTTAAATAAAAACCACTTAAATATAAAGATTAGTATTTTATATTTAAGTGGTTTTTCTATTTTGTATACAAATTTTTTGAAAATAAAGGCTTAATTTGATTTTCGATTTAAAAATTATATATTTAATGTAAAATCTAAATAAAAAATAATTAATATGATTAAAATATTTAGTTTATCTGCTATACTTAAAGTGAAACAAAGATTAGAAATCGAATATCTTTATTATTCCAGGGTTATTTTTAATGCAATTTTATAAGGTAACAAAAAGTTATTTAAAAGTAATGGATTAGAAGCAGGGTATATTGATTATCATAAAAATACATTACAAAGTACAATTTTTATATTTTGCGCTCCTCCACACATACGCAGATCACTTATTTGTGTATACTAGCTAAAACAGGAGGAAATTTATGAAAAATAATAGTGTTAAAAAATTAGTTGAGATTAGCTTATTAATAGCTTTAGAAGTTATTTTAACAAGATTTTGCTCAATAAATACAGCAACTTTAAGAATAGGCTTTGGATTTTTACCAATTACTATAATAGCAATGATGTACGGTCCATTAAGTGCAGGGGTAGCATATGCTTTGGGGGACCTTTTAGGAATGATGATATTTCCAAATGGTTCGTATTTCCCAGGATTTACACTAACAGCATTTTTAACAGGGGTAATTTATGGCTTAGTATTATACAGAAAACCAAAAACTTGGCCAAGAATAATATTAGCAGCTTGTATAGTTTGCTTAGGAATGAATTTATGCTTAGATACAGCATGGCTTCATATATTAATGGGACAAGGATATTTAGCATTGTTACCACAACGTATATTTAAAGCAGTTGTTATGATACCAATACAAACTGTACTTATAGGATTAGTTTGGAAAAACATTGTATTAAAAGTTGATAAATCATATGGTGTAATGCCTAATGCCTAAAAAATAAATATTTAGTGGGATTTAATATATATAATATAAGTTTTCCGTAGCAGAAGTAGTCACTGCGAATTTAGATAGGGTAAATTGACTACAAAATAATTCATACCAATACCAATGGCTAGGGATGGAAGCAAATAGTCCATTATAATAATTAAATAACTAAATAATAATATACAGTGCCTGTAATTTTTTACAGGCACTTTCTATCGTTTATCGTTTATTGTTTATTTTAAATTTATACATGTATATAAATTCCAAAATAGGAAATAATGATAAATAGTATTTCTTTAGTTTTGTATTATAACTTCCATAGACATAATAAAACAAAACTAGTGTTATTTCTTTGAAGGAATCAATTTATAAAAAATCGAATTGATTATCAGTAAACTTCAAATGGGAGGAATGCAATATGATAAAATGTTATTTAGATGATAAGACATTGCTTGTACAATTTACAACAACAGAGCTAGATCATCATGTAGCAAATTATATAAGAGAAAATGTAGACGATATTATAATGAGAAAGAATATAAAAAATATTATATTCGATTTTCACAATATAAAATTTATGGACTCTTCAGGAATTGGTGTTATTATAGGCAGATATAAAAAAATCGCAAATGTACATGGAAATGTATCTGTAATAAATATGAATCCAAGGGTTGAGAGAGTTTTTAATTTATCAGGAATGGGAAAAATAATCAAAGTATGTGAATCATATGAAGATGCGATAAATTCTTAATAAGGGGGAACTATATTATGAACATTATGGAAGTAAAATTTTCTGCAAAATCAGAGAATGAGAGCCTTGCAAGAGTAATAGTTGCATCTTTTGCAGCTAAATTAGATCCAACTATAGATGAATTATCTGATATAAAAACAGCTGTATCTGAAGCTGTTACAAATGCAATTATTCACGGATATGAAGAAGATGAAACAAAGTTTGTACATATGAGATGTGAATTAATTGAAAATACAATAAAAGTAGTAGTTGAGGATTATGGCAAAGGAATAGAAGATATAGAAGAAGCAAAACAACCGATGTTTACATCAAAACCAGAATTAGAACGTTCTGGTATGGGATTTTCATTTATGGAAAGTTTTATGGATGATATGCAAGTGGCATCAATCGTAGGAGAAGGAACAAAGGTTATAATGACTAAAACAATTGAAGTACCTAAATAAATCTAACATAGAATTGAGGTTTGATTATGGGGATAACTGCTAAAAAAGAAGAAAAGAAGCATTTACTTAGCCATGAAGAAACTCTAGATTTGATACAAAAAGTACAAAATGGAGATGAAGAAGCTAAGGCTTTGCTTATATCTAGCAACCTCGGGTTAGTCAGAAGTGTAATAGGAAAATTTTCAAATATAGGATACGAAAGAGATGATTTATTTCAATTAGGTTCTATAGGTTTAATAAAAGCCATATATAAATTTGATCCTAGCTATAATGTAAAATTCTCTACATATGCTGTTCCTATGATATTAGGCGAAATAAAAAGATATTTAAGAGATGACGGAATGGTCAAAGTATCTCGTTCTTTAAAACAGCTTGCAATTAAAGTTAAGATGCAAGGAGAAATGCTAAGTAAAAAACTAGGTAGAGACCCTACAATAGAAGAATTGGCAGAAGCAATAGGGGTAGAAAAAGAAGATGTAGTAATGGCAATAGAGTCTAATTTTTCTGTTGAATATTTACAAGGAGTTATTCATGAAGAAGAGGGCTCTCCAATATGCCTTATCGACAAAATATCTCAAAAAGGGGAGGCAGAAGAAGATAAGGTGGTAGATAATATACTACTTAAGGAAGTACTAGGAAAATTAGATAAAAGAGAGCGACAAATTATTATGCTTAGATATTTTGAAGATAAAACACAAAGTGAGATAGGAGAATTATTAAATATATCCCAAGTTCAAGTATCTAGAATAGAGAAAAAGGTTTTACACAAATTAAAGTCATATATAGAAATGTAGGATTTTACATAAAAATAATTTAGAGAAATACATTTAAGAAAAATCGATTCTTTTAAAAATTTATTAGAATAAAGATTTTTCAAAGATGTATTTTTTTTGCTTTTTTCCAAACAATAATAGAAATATTAACTATAAAAGGTTAGGAAAGGAGTAGCTTTATGCCAAATCAAAACAATTCAAATAATCAACAAAATCAAGATAAAAAATATAAGGACTATGTAGAGCAAATAAGCCCAAAACCACCATATATAAAAAACTATATTATGGCATTTATAGTAGGCGGAATTATTTGTATGATAGGTCAAGGAATTAACGACTCATATATGAACTTTGCTGGACTAGATAAACAAACAGCGTCGACTTGTACATCAATAACATTAATTTTTATTGGGGCACTTTTAACAGGATTAGGAGTTTATGACTTAATTGGAAAAAGAGCTGGAGCTGGTTCAATAATTCCTATAACAGGATTTGCAAACTCTATAGTTTCTCCAGCTATGGAATTTAAACGAGAAGGATATGTACTTGGAGTTGGAGCAAATTTATTTAAAATTGCAGGGCCTGTTTTAGTTTATGGAATAGGGTCTTCTATTTTGTTTGGACTTGTTTACTACATAGTGCAAATTATATTTAAGTAAGGAGAAGAGATAATGAGAAATAAGCGAATAGGAAAAAGAACTATGAAAATGCAAAATAGCCCGACTATTATCTCTACTGCATCAATAGTGGGGCCAAAAGAAGGAAAGGGGCCATTAAAAGACAAGTTTGATGTGATTTTGCCAGACGATTTATATGGTGAGAAAACATGGGAATTGGCCGAAAGTAAAATGATTCAAACTGCATTAGAAACGGCAGTTCAAAAGGTGGAAAAACAACTAGAGGATATAGAATTCTTATTTGGTGGAGATTTAATCAATCAAATATTCCCGGCATCATTTGCAGCAAGGGCATTGGGCATTCCGTTTTGTGGAATATATGGTGCTTGTTCAACAATGGCACTTGGAATGTGTTTAAGTTCTATTGTAGTCGACGGCGGTTTTGCGGATTATGCTCTTAATGGAACATCAAGCCACTACTGCACAGCTGAAAGGCAATTTAGATTCCCATTAGAACTTGGAAACCAAAAGCCTATGACTGCACAATGGACAGTTACAGGTGCGGGAAGTGCTCTTATATCAAGTAGTGGAGAGGGTCCAAAGGTAAAATATATAACAATAGGAAAAGTTGTAGATAAAGGAATAGAAGACGGAAATAATATGGGAGCAGCTATGGCACCAGCAGCTGTAGATACTATATATTCTTATTTTGAAGATACAAAAGATGACCCAAAATCATTTGATTTAATTGCTACAGGAGATTTGGGTCAATTAGGTAAAAAAATTACAGCTGATTTATTGAGACAAAGAGGAATCGATATATTTGATGTTTACACAGATTGTGGATTAGAAATTTTTGATTTAGAACAACAAGATGTTCACTGTGGAGGAAGTGGATGTGGATGTTCAGCTACTGTATTTGCATCTTATATCTATCCTAAATTAGTAAATAAAGAATTTAAAAAAGTAATGTTAGTGTCGACTGGTGCATTATTATCGCCAACAAGTACTCTTCAAAAACAAACAATACCATGTATTGCACATGCAGTAGTAATTGAAAGCGAGTAAATTAATAGTTTAATAAAATTATAGGATGTGAAAATATGATAATAAATTATTTAAAAGTATTTCTTGTAGGAGGAACAATTTGTTTAATCGCACAGATTTTGATGGACTACTTTAAACTTCAAACTCCTTATGTAATGGTAACTTATGTAACAACAGGTGTAATACTTACTTTTTTAGGAATTTACGATAAAATAGTAGATTTCGGAGCAGCAGGAGCAACAGTTCCGATTATTGGGTTTGGATATTCACTTGGAAATGGAGTTATAGAGGGAATTAAAAAAGATGGTTTTTTAGGAATATTAACTGGTGGAACAATAGCAACTGCAGGAGGAATTGCTGCAGCAATATTTTTTGGATATGTTATGGCAGTAATATTTACGCCAAAGGCAAAACCTTGATTTTTATATATAATAATAAATGCCATGGATTTTGAAATCCATGGCATTTTATTTTTAATTGAAATTTTATATTATTGTTCAGGTTGTAAAGCTTCAGTTGCATTGTTAGTGTCAGTAATGCCACCAGTATTTGTTTCTCCATTATCTCCTGGAGTGGTATTATCTTGATTATCTCCACCACCGGTATTTCCGTTGTCACCATTATTATTATCATCTTGATTTCCACCAGGAGTTTGATTATTATTGTTATTATTGTCGTTAGTGTTATCACCATTATTATTATCAGTATTGTCGTCAGGAGGATTATCTCCATCTCCAGCATTATCATTAGTCGGTTCATCTTGAGTAGTTCCTGTATTACTTGGAGTAGGAACACTGTAAGAACTTGTTCTAGTTGGTGATGTACCTTTAACAAATGCTGCATTTGAACCATAAGATGATAGACCACCATCTGTTAAGTTTATTTTGTAGAAGTTTATTCCTGATGGTTTTTCAAAATCTACAACTTCTAGGTTTTCATGTATAGGTTTCATTACATTAGCCCATAATTTTGCAGTTGTTGAACTTGAACCTTCTACTGGTCTTAAATCAATTTTATTTCCATTAGAATCTTTACGTCCAACATCATCACCTATATATGTTGCACCAACATAGTATGGAGTATATCCAACAAACCATACACAATATTTATTATTAGTTGTACCAGTTTTACCAGCTACAGGCATTTTACCTATTGAAGCATCAGAACCAGTACCTTCTGTAAGAACTGCTTTAAGCATATCTGTCATAACATATGCTACTTCTTCATCTACAACTCTGTGTTCTTGTGGAGTTGATTTGACGATTAATTCACCATTATATGTGCTAACTGTAGTGAATACAGTAGGTTCTATATAAACACCACCATTTGCTAAAGCACCATAAGCTGCAGACATTTCAAGTGGAGAAATACCATAAGCCATACCTCCTAAAACTAGAGAAGGGAATGATCTATCTGTAGTGTTTGAACTATTTGTTTTACTGTCTACAACAGTTGTTATTCCGAAGTTTTTAAGATAATCCATCATTACATCTATACAATCTTGATAACTTTCTCCAAGATTTTCAGCAGTTTTTACAGCTACTGTATTTGAAGATTTTGCAAGACCTAGACGTAAACTCATATTTCCAACACCTGCAGTAGTTGTAGATGGATTCCATTTTCTATTTTCTTTAAATTTATATCCACCTCTTGCATCACTAAATACTGTGGATTGAGTCATTTCTAATGTATCAATTGCAGCAGTATAGATAGAAAGTGGTTTTATTGTTGAACCAGGTTGAACAGGACTTGTAGCTCTGTTTAAAGTTCTTTTACCTTTTACATTTCTACCACCTATTAATGACTTAATTTGACCGTTGTGATAGTCAATTATAACCATAGCAGACTGTGGCTGAGTTACACCATTAGCATCAGTTATAGTAGATGGGAAATTGCTACTATTATTATATTGTGCCTCAAGTTCAGCTTGCATACTAGAATCTATAGTAGTTTGTATTTGAAGACCACCGTTATAATATAGGTTATTAGCTTCTTCTTGTGTATAACCTTGATCTTTTAATGCATTTATAACTTCATCATATACATAATCTTCAACACTTGAAACAATTGTTTGTATATTTTTAGGAATTTCGATTTTAATATTGGCAGCATCTAAACATGCTTGATCATATTCACTTTGAGATATATAGCCGTATTGTTTCATTTTTCCAAGTACTGTTTTAGCTCTACCAACAGCATTTTCATTTAATACTGCCTTTCTTACAATCATAGTACCTTTCTTTAATTGGCTATATGTATCATAATCTGTTATTAATCCCCAAGAGTATAATTTATCTATCATATTTAATTCTACTTGAGTTGGATCATCGAATCCATCATTTTCAGTATGTGAATAGAATAATAACTTATTTTCTAAATCTGATCTCTGTTCAGTACCGTCTAATTTAAGCTTTGTATAAGGTGAATATTTATATGGATTATTTGTAGCACCAACTAACATAGCTGCTTCAGGTAAAGTAAGCTTTTCTGCTGTTTTATTAAAGGATCCTTGTGCTGCTGCTTCAATTCCATAAAAACTATTACCTACATACATGTTATTTAGATAGGTAAGTAATATATCTTCTTTGCTTACTTTTTTACTCATTTCATAAGCATAGTAGATATCTTTTATTTTACGAGTTATAGTTTGTTCTTGAGATGTTAAAAGTAATTTTGAAACCTGCATAGGTATTGTACTACCACCTTGTCTGTTTCCAAGAAGATTTTCTTTAACAGATCTAGCTAGACCTCTTAAATCGACACCATTATGTTGGTAAAATCTTGAGTCTTCTATTGCGACAAGGGCATTTTTAACAGTTTTGTTATTTAACTTCTTAAGCGGAATTTTCTTATGTTCTGTTTCAGCCTCTGCTAATTTACTTCCATCTGTATAAAGTAATACTGTTTTATTGTTAGTTTTCGAATCTAATAAAGATTTAGTTACGACTTCAGTATTTCTTAAAGATGAAAAGACTAATGCAGAACCAACAGCAACAACTGTTACTAGCATAAATAAAATAAGCATACCAGCAATTTTGGTTTTACTTCTTTTTCTATGTTTTTTAGGTTTTGATGAAACTTTTTTATAATTATCTTTAGATGTATTTTTATTTACATCAGTATTAGAAGAGGTAACTTTTCTTCTTCTAATTTTATTTTTATCATCATTATTATTTTTGCTCATTATATACCTCCTTACTTAATGCATAATTATAACATATTTTATTTCCTTTTTATAGTTAATTAAAATTTGTAAGAATATGTAAACTTCTTTAAATTTAAATATCGGCAATAATCTATGTTATAATTATATCCTTTAAATACTAAGTTTAACAATAATAATTAGAGGAATGATATAGATTAAAAATAGTTGCAAACAAATATTTATTATATTTTTTACTGCTACAAAATAAATATGTATAGCGTGGACATGTTATGCATAATTGCGTTATAAAAAATAATCCCTAAGCAATACTTAGAGATTATTTTTATTTAAGTTATTAGATTAAAGCATCCATTTTATATAGACACCATATCCTACCTTAGGATTATTTTCTAGAGCATGTGAAACTGCACCGATTATTTTTCCATTTTGTATAATTGGCGTTCCACTCATTCCTTGCACAATTCCTCCAGTATCTCTTAATAAATCTTCATCTACAATTTTTATTTTAAAAGTTTTTGGAGATGGAGAAGTTTGATTTTCAATTTTTAATATTTCAATATCGTATTTTACACATTTATTTTGTTTGTTTTGTAGTATTATTTGTGCATTTCCCAATTCAACCTCGTCTAAAGAAGCTACTTTGTATTTTTCTTCATTTGAAAAATCAATATTCTTAGTTATTCCTTTTATACCGTATTGAGTATTTGTATTAAAATTACCGATTAAATAATTTTTATTAGCATTAATACATCCGACATTACCTCGATACGATTTCTGAATATCTAAATTAGTAGTTGTAGAAATTTCACCTGCTTTAATAGGTATTTGCTTTGCATTTCCTATATTAATAGAATGTCCAACAGCACCAAATTCATTAGTTTGGGGATTAATATAAGTTAAAGTAGCAAAACCTGATATCGCATTGTTGAAATTTACTTTTTTTAATGGTTCTTTATAACATATTAAATTTTTAATATCATTTCCTCTTTTAATCTTGATTTTTAATTGATTGCTATTAGAAGAATAAAAGACATCTGCTAAGTTATTAAAACTTTTTATAGAATTTCCTTCAACTTCTAAAATTAAATCACCACATTTTAGAGGACATCCTTTAATTTCATTGCGAACAATTAGATTTTCTAGTTCACCATCAACCTGAATTACTTTCCCAATCGGAATTAAATACGTATCATTATTTTTTTCTAAAGAATATGCATAATTTACATTATTCATGAAAAAATATAGTAAAAAGGTAAAACAAATAAAAAGGAGCTTATTAAATCTTAAATTAAATTTTTTATTAAAATTTGGCAATGTTATAAACACCTTCTTTCTTTGATTTGGTTGGTGCTTAATATTATATTTTGCAGAAGTGATTTTTTAATGCTTGGAAATGAGATTCAACAAATCCGTAGATTGCATAAATAAACAAAGAATAAATGGGACATGTTGAAATAAGTAAAACAAAAAAATAAAAAAGAAATAAAATTTAAGCGAACTTGATTTTATTTCTTTTTAATCTTTCTTTTTACTATTTTTTTTGAACGTCTTTTTAAATTGCTAGAATTAGAATATCCTCTACTTGAAGGTGTATTAGCAGGAATTGGAGGAACGAATGCATTTTCTGTCTCACCTTGTGCACATGAATTAAGATCACCGATTAATGCAAGTTGATCCGACAATGTAGCAAGAAACGTAGATAATATATCTATATCAGTATCTGATAATTCTTCAGCTAAAGCAATTGCCAAAGTAGATGATAATACAAAGTAATCAAATGCCGAAAAATAACACAACTTAGAATTTTGATTAGTTGAGTTAGCGTTTGTATTTTGATTATTATCATTATTGTTACTGTTATTGTTATTACTACTATCACAATTACAACTATTTTGCTTGTTATTTGTATTATCATTTTGTGAAGTAGTATTAGAATTTGAGGTAGTAGAATTATTACAATCTCCATTTGATGAAGAACTTCTAGCACTGCGTTTACTTTGGCTGATGTGTTTTCTTTTTTTTCTCTTCAAGGGTTATCACCTCTATAAATTTGTATGTATATAAATATATATATGAAAAAATATAGTTTTAAATGAAAATTAAAATATAAATAGTAAAATAAGAAACTTTTAAAACACATAGGAATAATAAAAAACATATTAACAAATTTTAAAATACATAGGAGGGCTTTTCTAAGTGAAGAAATACAAAATTTTAACCACTATTATAATGATAATCGGACTTATAATGATTTCTAGAGCAAGTGAAACTAAAAATTTAACAAAAGCAGTATCTAATTTAACATTTGCGCCAAAACAAGAAGCTACTGTTAAAGAACAACATACAATATGTATCGACCCAGGTCACCAAGCCAAGGGAAATTCACAAACAGAACAAGTAGGGCCGAATTCGGGCTCATATAAAGCAAAAGTATCCTCAGGAACTGCAGGGATTGCGACTAAAAAACCAGAATACGAGTTAAATTTAGAAGCATCTTTAAAACTAAAACATATATTAGAAAGTAGAGGATATAAAGTCTATATGACAAGAGAAAGTCATGATGTAGATATTAGTAATAAAGAAAGAGCTATATTTGCAAACGAAAAGAAAGTGGATATGGTAGTTAGAATTCATGCTGATGGTTCTGATAATACTGGAATAACAGGTGCATCTATTTTAATACCATCAAAAGATGGTCAATATACATCAGCTATATTTGAAGACAGTTCAAACTGTGCAAAATATGTAAATGAAAATATGCAAAATAACGGATTTAAAGTTAATGGAATATTTGAAAGAAGCGATTTAACAGGGTTTAACTGGTCCCAAGTTCCAGTAGTATTACTAGAAATGGGATTTATGAGCAATTACACCGAAGACCAAAATATGTCTAGTCCACAATATCAAGAAAAGATGATGACGTGTGTGGCAGATGGATTAGATAATTATTTCAAAAATAAAAAATAAGGTGATATTATGACACAAATATTGGGGGAAAGCAGGAATAACAGTATTTTCGAAAAAACATTAAATGTGATAGGGCCAATTAAAAATAAATTTTCAAAGCCAGATTGCAAAGTTCATATATTTTTACAGGAAAATGCAATAAATAGTTTATGGTTTAATGGATACTATGAAGAATATGAAGTTTTTAATAGATATAGAAAAATAATAAACGAAGGGGTTGTATGGGCAGACCAAGATTTAAAGTGTTATGGCCATTTTTATAACGTATATACAAAAAAAGGGCTGCCAGGGACAAACGACAATGCCCTTACATTATCACAAGAATATTATAATTATGCTATAAATTATTTTTACGAAGGCGATATTTATAACTCAATGTTCTATCTGGGTGCAGTATGTCATTTGATTCAAGATATAACCGTTCCACAACACGCCACAGGAGATTTACTAAATAATCATATGCAATTCGAAAATTACGTTAAATTAAGATATTTAAAAATAAAGAGATTCAGAACTTACTCCGAGCCAATTTATTTTAATACTGTAGAAGAATATATAAAATTCAATTCTTACAATGCGATAAAAAATCAACATCTCCATAGATATATACAAAATGTAAATAACAGATTTTATTTAATAGCAGAAAAAGCGTTGGAATTCTCACAAAGAACGACGGCAGGAATCCTAATTCTGTATTTTGAAAATACGTATATGCAAAATTAAAAAAATCAAATATAATAGTATAGATGTAAACAAATAAAATTTATAAGAGGTGGATAAATGCTAGTAGTAGAAAATGTTAGTCATGGTTTCGGAGCGAGAACAATACTAGAAAATGTATCTTTTAGACTTAAAAAGGGAGAACATATAGCCCTTGTAGGTGCTAATGGAGAGGGTAAATCTAGTTTCTTAAATATAATAACAAAAAAATTAATGCCAGATGCAGGTAATATAAAATGGTCATCAAGAGCAACAGTTGGTTATTTAGATCAGCATGCTGTTTTAGAAAAAGGAATGACAATAAGAGACGTATTAAGAGATGCGTTCAAAAACATGTTCGAATTAGAACAAGAAATGTTAAAAATGTATGACCTAATGGGTGAAGCAGACGAAGAACAAATGAATAAACTTCTTGAAGAAACTGCTGAAATACAAACTATATTAGAAAACAGTGGATTCTATACAATAGATGCAAAAATACAAGAGGTTGCTAATGGTTTAGGATTAGGGGAGATAGGTCTTGATAGAGACGTAACTGATTTAAGTGGAGGTCAAAGAACAAAAGTACTTCTTACTAAATTATTATTAGAAAGTCCAACAATATTAATCCTTGACGAGCCTACAAACCACTTAGATGAAGAGCATATAGTATGGCTTACAAGATATTTACAAGAATACGAAAACAGCTTCATTCTTGTATCACACGACACAGACTTTATAAACAATACATGTAACGTAATTTACCATATAGAAAATGCTGAGCTTACAAGATACAAAGGTAACTACGATGAATTTGTAAGACTTAGAGATATTAAGAAAAGACAAGAAGAAAGTGCTTACGAAAAACAATTAGAAGAAAGAAAGAAACTTGAAGATTTCGTAGCAAGAAACAAAGCGAGAGTTGCAACTAGAGGTATGGCAAACTCAAGACAAAAAATACTTGATAAGATGGAAATCTTAGAAAGACCAAAAGAAAAATTAAAACCAACATTTAATTTCAGAAACGCTAGAGCAGCAGCGAGAATAATATTCGAAACTAAAGATTTAGTATTAGGATATAATGAACCATTAACAAAACCATTAAACTTCCAATTAGAAAGAGGACAAAAAATAGCTCTTAAAGGGATGAATGGTATAGGTAAATCAACACTTTTAAGAACTTTACTTGGAATGACAAAACCATTCGCTGGTGAAGTTGAATTAGGTGATTACTTAGAAGTTGGATATTTCGAACAAGAAAGTTCAATGGACAACTACAATACTGCTTTAGATGATGTATGGCAAGAGTACCCTGTATTAACTAACTACGAAGTTAGACAAGCACTTGCTAAATGTGGTCTTACTACTGAACATATAACAAGTCAAGTTAGAGTTTTAAGTGGGGGAGAAGCAGCCAAAGTTAGATTATGTAAATTAATGTTAAAAGACATAAACTTCTTAGTTCTTGACGAACCTACAAACCACTTAGATGTAGAAGCTAAAGATGAGCTTAAAAAAGCAATAAAAGAATTTAAAGGGACAGTTCTTTTAGTTTGCCATGAGCCAGAATTCTACAGCGATGTAGTTGATGATGTTTGGAATATAGAAGATTTCACTACAAAAATAGTTTAATAGTTTAAATTAGAGGGGGCTTCCAATTGAAAAAATTTTTAAATGCTATTTTAGCTATATGTTTAGCTTTATTTGTGATAGGTTCTTCAGTTATTATAACGATGAATATAAAAAGTATCTATTACAACGATATAGACAAGCTAAATATAGAGTCTATGAGCAATTTATCAAGGGAAGACATAATAGAAAATTACGATTATTTAATTGATTATAATTTAAGTTGGAAAGCAGATGAATTTGAATTGCCATCTCTACCTTCATCACATAATGGAAAAATTCATTTTGAAGAAGTTAGAGATATATTTCAAAATGTAAAAATACTTACAATAATAACAGGAATTATTTCAATAATAGGTGGAATAATTCAAATTAGAAAAAAGGAATTCAAATTTTTAAGAAATTCGTCAATATTAATTATAGTAATGCCGGTTTTATTGGCTATTCCAATTGCAATAAACTTTAATGCGTGTTTTATAATGTTTCATAAAATAATGTTTAGCAATGATTACTGGATTTTTAATCCTGAAATAGATCCAGTCATAAATATGCTACCAGAAACATTTTTCATGCATATGGGTGTAGCAATTTTAGCAATTATGTTGATTTGTAGTATTGTATTACAATTGATATATAGAAAATTAAAAACGATAAATTATGACAATTTAAAATAAAAAATAAAATTACAAAAATTATAATATTGAAAGAATGCTGAATAAATGGTATTATGGATATATTGAAATAAGACTGAAATAAAAATGAGACGAAAAAATAGGAGTTAGTCAATATAAATTGGCTTAACTCCTATTTTTTTATCTATTTTTCTGTATCTAATTTTGTTATTTCAATAATTTCTTTAAACTTCCCAATTACATAGTCGTAATTTTTTCTTTGATGAGGAAGTGTGCAATTTTTACAATCCTTAATACCTTTTTCCGTATATTTAAAATTTCCACCACATTTATCTTTTAGGGCATATAGTGGACAGTAACAGAACAAACAATTGAAATTTTCCGGGTCATTTGTTTTATGGCATGGAAAAAACTCACATTCAGTATGACTAAAAAATTTGTAATTCAATTTAATTATACCTCCAAAAATTTAGAATAATAGATAATTTTATTATACTATTTATATTATACTTATAGTATAGGATTATAAAAAATTATTAGGAGAAGGCTTATGAGGGATTTTAGGGAAGTTTCTACAATAGAGTTGTTTTATGATACAACTAAAAAACTTGAAAAGAGTACAAAAACGTATTATGAAATTAAGGATAGGAATGTAAGAAAAGTATCAGAGGAATTGCACAAAAGAATAAGTAAAGAAATAGAAGATGATTTTCGTATCCCGAGCAGAGAGGAAATGGACGAAATCATTATTTCAGACCTGAAGATGGAAGCCGAAGATGGAAATGCCGAAGCCCAATATGATTTAGCTTGTTATTATATGCCTTCAGAAGAAAATGATACAGGGGATATTTCAAAATCATTTATATTGTATAAAAAAGCAGCACAAAATGGTATCAAGGAAGCGCAATACAATTTAGCCTGTTTTTATGTACATGGAATAGGCATTGATAAAGATGAAGATGAAGCATTTATCTGGATTGAAAAATCGGCAAATCAGGGATATACGAGAGCAAAATTTTGTTTAGCACTTTGTTACGAACATGGAATAGGGGTAGATAAGGATGAAAAAAAAGCGTATGAAATATTAAAATCACTTGAAAATGATAAAATCGATACTATTGTACAGTATTGTTTAGGAATATATTATGAAAAAGGAAAAGAAATAGAAAAAGATAAGAAGAAAGCATTTGAATTCTACAAAAACTGTGCAAATGCTGGTTATGATAAGGCACAGCTTAGAACGGCTATTTGTTATGAATATGGAATAGGTGTAAAACAGGATCATAAAAAAGCATTTAATCGATATAAAAAGGCAGTTGGAAATGGAAATAAAGATGCAAAATATCTTATGGGACGATGCTATGAATATGGAATAGGGACTAATGTTGATAACAAAAAAGCATTTTCTATTTATAACGAATTATCACAAGTTGGCTATGAAGATGCAATTTATAGGTTGGCATATTTCTATGAGCATGGGATAGGAACTGATATAGATAAAGAAAAGGCTTTTAAACTATATAATAATTTAGCCCAAATGGGGTATGAAGATGCCATGTTTTATTTAACAGAGCATTATGAAGACAAAATGAAAAATAGCGATACAGAAGAATTTTATAATACGGAAGAAGTTGTTGCTGATTTAGACGTAAATAATGAAGGTAGCGATGTTTTAGTATTAGAGGAGGTAAGTGATAAAGAAAAATTAGATTTAGATGTAAAATTAGAAAAGAATATGGAAATTGAAGAGTTTTCAGATTTGGAAGATAGTAATTTAGATAATAATGAAGAAATTTATGCATATGAAGATTTTGAAGATGAATCATTACTTAGCAAGGATTTAGGAATAAATATATTTTTAGAACAAACAATATACAAACAAGTTAAAGATAATAACTTGGAGAGTGATTTGAAAAAACTAATAATAAAAATAGATAAATGCTTAACTTCAACAAATGGAGCCTTGAATTTTAAAAGTTTAGGGTTTAAGAAATACGAAGGTGTTGGGAATAACAAAATCTATGGTTTTGACTTTAATAATAAAGTAAATGACAGTGATAGAATAATAGCTTGTTTTGTAGATGATTATGCAAAGAAGAATGAATTTGACTTTGAAAGATATAATAATAGTCAAAACAAAGACAAGCAGGGCATTATATTATTTTCAATAACAAAGCATAATGACCAAGAAAGAGAAGCACAAAAAGTATCAAAAAGAATAAATAATAGTTTTTATGAACACAATCAATTCAAATATGTAAATGAAAAGAAAAGTAAAAACATAGAAATTATAAGTGTTGTAAATAAAAACACTCAAGAAAATAATATGACATTTAGATCTCTCGATTTTGACGATAATCAAATCATATATCAAGAGGTATTGACAAAAGAACAGTCAGAACAAATACATACATTTATACAAAAATCAGAACCATTTATATTATCAGGAATAGCAGGAAGCGGAAAAACAATATCTACTGTTAAATTAATCCCAGATATGGTTGAAAAAATAAAAAATATGGGCTCAGATAGCAAAATTCTATACGTAACATTTTCAAACAACTTAAAACAATATGTAAAAGAAAAGGTAATAGAAAGCTATTATGAATTTAATGAGTATATAGATATTAAAACTTTTGAGGATATATGTACAGAGTTAAATTATAAATACAATAATAAAAAAATAGACAGATCTAGGATTATAACTCAAAATACATATAAGAAAAATTTCACTAAGTTTTTAAATTACTTACATCAAACATCTCGTGATGGAAATATTTTAAAATTTATTAAAAAGTATCAAAAAGAAAAAAATATTATCTACAGCGAGATATTTGGAATATTAAAAGGTTCTATGTATGTAGATTGGGATAGAGAAGAAAAAGACATAGTAAAATCAGAATATTACATAAATAATAGTAACAAAATAGTTGAGGATTATAAGATTTTTGCCGAAGAAGATAGAGAAATACTATATTCAATAACACAAAAATATAATCAATGGCTAGTTGAAAATGAATACTACGACATAAATGATATAGCATTCGAACTTCAAAGTTTGATAAAAGATAAAAACATAAATTATGAATATGTAGTAGTAGATGAGGTACAAGATTTTACAGAAGTACAAATCTATATGTTATTTTTATTGGCAAAGGAACAAGAGATTTATGGGAAGAACAAAACTAGAAAAATACTGCTAGCTGGGGACCCAAATCAGATAATAAATCCCACATTCTTTAAAGTAGGAAGACTTAGAAAATTATTTTACTTACATGGATACAATTATGAGGATAAACGCCTTAATGAAAACTTCAGAAATTCTATTAATATAATGAAGATGAACAACATCGTAAATAAAATAATAAATGATAAACTTCCAGCAAGAAAAGAAGAAGACAGACAATATGAAATAACTAAAAATAATAAAACAGGAATTGTGGAGCAAGTTAAGGCAAGTGATGAAAATCTAAAAGTTATATTCACACAAATCAACGCATCTGCCAAAGTGGCGCTTATAGTTTCTGATGATGAGAAGAAAGAATATTTAAAAGAAAAGTATGGATGCGAAAATGCCTTTACAATTTCAGAATTTAAAGGGAAAGAATTCGATAATATAATTGTCTACAATATACTATCTGATTATGCTGATATTTATGAAGAGGTTTATAAAAAGGAAAGTCTAAAAGAAGGTCATTATAGTTATTACTTTAATAGATTTTATGTTTCGATAACAAGAGCTAATTATAACTTAGTTCTTATAGAAGAAAAAGAAACAGAAATTCTAAAAGAAATTAAGGAAAAACTAGGCGACAATTTAAGATATATAGAAAATATAGACACATTTAAGGATTTAAACTTAGGGGAATTAATTGGAGACAGTTCGGAACTATTCAACATAGGTATGAAATTCTTCTATGATGAAGAATATGCACAAGCTAAGAACTACTTTACTCGAAGTGTTGAACCAAATTCGAATAATTTAGCAAAAATATGTGATTTATTTGAACAAGAAGGAAAATACGATGAAAAGGGAGATGAATTATTCAATATAGGAGAATACAAACTTGCACAAACTTATTATGAAAAAGCATATAACTTTGAAAAATACGCAATTATGTATTTATATATGAATAATTTATCTTATGAAAAACAATTAAGAGAGTTTTACAAATGTTTAGATAAACAAGGAATAAATTTCAGCGATTTATTCGATAATTACGGATACAGATTTGATAAATTACATAATATCTTAAAAAATAAAATAAAGAAAACAAATAAATTGTCTTCAAATATTGGATTAAAAATAAAAAATGTAAATCAATTACTCGGGGATATAAATAAAAAGATGAATGGGAGATAGGTGAACGATATGGCGAATAAGGAACTTAATACAAAGGGGATAGTAGATTCAATAGATAATTTTAATAAAAATAGTGAGCAGATATGCGAAACTTTAAATTGTTTAGAGGGGAGTATAAATGAGTTTAACAAATCGATTACAAGGTTACAGTCATTAAAAGATATTGATTTGACCAAGAAGAAGATAGATGAATTAAGTACATATAAGCAGAAGGTAAATCACATGATAAAGGAGTTACAGACAATAGAAGGCGATTTATCAAAAATGGACGAACTTATTGAAACTGTTTCAAAATTTGGGGGAGAAATACACTCTGTTATGAAAAATAGTAATACAATCAGTTTCAATACGATATCAAATAATGTAAGAGATTTAGATAAAAAGATAACTTCTTTTAATAAGAGAATTGACACATTTATTGAAAGAGAACTAATTAAAAAATTAGATGAACAATATGAAAATATAATGGAGCGTGTAAACACAGCATTAGAAAAACAACAAAAGATGATAGATTCAATAGATGAAAAAGTAGAACAAATTGGAACAGTTCAACCCAATATGCAAATATCACCTGAAAAATTAAAAATGATGAAAGAATCATCAAGCAATGCAATGGAAGCGATTTTAGGTGGAAATCTAGAAGAGGTTATGTCAGACTTTATAGAAAATGTAATAGATACATATAGAGACACAGATTCAGCAAAAGAATCAATATATAAAGGATTTAGCTCAAATGTATTAAAACTTTTATCAGATGAAGGTGAAATAGAAGCGAGCTATGTATTGGGAGAAAGATATTATAAAGAAGGCAAAATAGACGAAGCTGTTGTTGAGTATGAAAAACTACTTGATGACGAAGATGAAAGATGTGTAGATAAGTTAATTAACATATATAAAGAAAAAGCAGCAGAAGGAAATCCGTTATATCTAGAAAAACTAGGATTCGAATTATATAGAGGTAGATTAATTGAAAAAGATGTAGATAAAGCAATCGAATTACTAGAAAAAGCAGAGCATAACGGAAGTGTTAATAGCAAAAAATATTTAGAACTTATAAAATTAAAATAATAAGTATCTAAAATTTATGGAGGGGGTGAGGTTAAATCACCTCCTTTTGTGTTTTAAATTATAATATCAAAAAAATACATAAAAAAATGATAGTTTAATGATATAATTATTAAGAATATTTATCTAAAACATGTTATTTGCAGTAAAAAATAGAAAATTACATATATAAAAGAATGAAATCCTTTATAAAAGTCAAAATATATAATAAGGTAAAACATAGGCAAATAAATGAATTGACAACGATTAATGTAAAGAGGTGATTTTGTGGAAGAACAATTACAAGAAAAGGCCGTTTTAGTGGGCTTAAATATAACAACTAATGTAAAGAAAATCGATGATATTGATATAAATGAATCTATGGCAGAACTTAAAGAGCTAGTAAAAGCAGCTGGAGCAGAAGTTTTAGCATCTGTAATTCAAAATAAACCAGCTAGAGATGCAGCTTATTTCATAGGAAAAGGAAAAGTTGAAGAAATAAGAGATTACTGCCACATGCTTGGTGCAACTATGATCGTATTTAATGACGAATTATCTGGAGCACATATGAGAAATATAGAAGATGTTACTGGACTAAAAGTAATAGACAGAACAGCTTTAATATTAGACATATTCGCACAAAGAGCATTAAGTAAAGAAGGTAAATTACAAGTTGAGCTTGCTCAATTAAAATACAGATTACCAAGACTTTACGGAATGGGTGGACAAATGAGTAGAACTGGGGCTGGTATAGGTACTAGAGGTCCTGGGGAACAAAAACTTGAAGTAGATAAAAGACATATATTAAACAGAGCAGCAGACATAAGAAAAGAACTTAGAGAAGTTAAACAAAACAGGGAAACTCAAAGGGTTCAACGTTTAAAATCAAATATACCAATAGTTGCATTAGTTGGATACACAAATGCAGGAAAATCTACTTTATTAAACGAATTAATAAAGACACATAAAGATTATGAAACAGAAAAAGAAGTTTTCGTAAAAGACATGCTTTTCGCAACTCTTGATGTAACTTTAAGAAAAGCTACATTACCAAACAAAAGAGACTTTTTAGTAGTAGATACAGTCGGTTTCGTAAGTAAGTTACCACATGACTTAGTCGAAGCATTCAAAGCAACATTAGAAGAAGTTAAATATGCAGACTTAATACTACATGTTATAGATGCGACAAACAGCAGTTTCGAACTTCAAAAACAAACTACTGAATCTGTATTAAAAGAATTAGGCGCAGATGATAAGAAAACTATAATAGTTTACAACAAAATAGATAGACTAGAATTAGATATTTATCCAAGAAATAGAGAAGACAGAATTTATATTTCTGCTAAAAAAGGTATCAATATGGATATCCTTTTAAAAATGATAGAAAATGCTTTAATGGAAGACACTTATCAAGTTAAATTATTACTTCCATATGACAAAGGAAATATATTCAGTAGAATTAAAGAAAAATATAATGTAGATTCTTTCGAATATGTAGAAAATGGGACACAACTTGAGGTAAGTTTAGACGAAGAAGACTATAATGTATATAAAGAATATATAATAGAGGAATAAAAATGGATATAAGCTGGAACAATATCGACAACTTAGATGACTATTTTATTACATATCTTCTTTATACTGAATCAAAGACAGTGTCACAAATTAGCAAAATTAGAAATATATCAGTTACAGAGGTAAATGATCATCTGATTAGAGCAAAATTAGATATAAAATCTGTGAATAAAGCAAAAGTAGAGTCTTCAAAAGACGTATTGGATAAATTTTTGGAATTGGGAAAAGACGCACGACTTGAATTTATAGAAGAGTTAAGTCTTGATAAGGAAAAAGAACTAAATTTTAAAAGAGAATTATACAAAAGAATACTTAGAGAAAAAAATGCAGATGATTTAATTGTTTTAATTTGGGCAACTGGAGAGTTTAAAGATGACAGATTCTTAAAAATACTTCATCCTCTTACAAATCACAGACATTCAGATATAAGAAGGATAACTTATTCAGCTATAAGGAAAATATCTTCTCCAAAGAGCAAATTTGTTTTGGAAAAAGGATTATATGATTCAAATCCCCAAACTAGACAATACTGTGCTAAGGCTTTAGCAAAAGTAGGAGATGATAAGACTGTCGAGATTTTGCAAAGGCTTATAGAACATAAAAAACTCAATGAAAAAGAATATGTCATCAGGGCATATAACGAAGCAATTTTAGCTTTAAAATATTTAACGGCAGGGGGAGAGGCACTATGAAGACATATAAAACATTACATAGTTTTGGCTCAGATGAATATATCGTAGAGAAATCGACGTTTATAGGATATGCAAAACCCATAAAATCTGAAGAAGAAGCTGTGGAATTTATAAACGAAATAAAGAAAAAGCACAAAGACGCTACTCATAATGTCTGGGCGTATACTGTTGGTGAAACAATGAATATCCAACGTTATAGCGATGATGGAGAACCACAAGGAACAGCAGGAATCCCAACATTAGAAGTTATAAAAAAAGAAGACTTAAGAGATGTAGTAGTTGTTGTAACTAGATATTTTGGAGGCATCAAACTAGGGGCAGGCGGACTTGTTAGAGCATATACAAAAGGAGCCAAAGTAGGTATTGAAGCTGCACAAATTATAGAGAAGGTAAAATATAAAGAAGTAGGTATAACTATAGACTACAATCAAATCGGCAAAGTCCAAAATGAAATAATGAACATGGGCTACACTATAAAGGACACTTTATATACTGATAAAGTTCAAATTATAGTTTATTCAAGAGAAGAAGACGCACAATCGCTTAAATCAAAAATGACAGATATAACAAGTGGGACTGCAGAGTTAAGCGAAAGTGAAAGTTTTTATTTATCTGAGAAAGACGGTCAAATTATTCTTTAGATAGTATTTCTTTAATAAATAAATTTATTGAAGGGGGAAGTCATAATGAAAAGTGAAAAAAACAAAATAACAAAACAGATAGGAATCTCTTTAGCTATAATAGGAATTTTATTCTTAGCTATAGTAACTTTGAATTTATCAAAAAATGAAGAGATAATAATATTCTGCTTTATGTATGGCTTTATGGTTTTTATGGTATTTAATCTATTTAAAATATCAAAAGCTGGGGATGTAGATATTACTAATACCATAAATACTTTAAATAAATTACAAGAGGATTTAGAAAGAAAAACTTTCATACAAGATATGTTAAATCATGCTAATATGGAGTTTGAAATAAATGAAAAAATGGCTTATGTAAATAAAATTATCGAAAAATATGATGACTGTGCCGATGGGTATTACTATCGTGGCGATTTCTATATAAAATTCGAGAAATTTTATTCAGCTATAAAAGATTTTGAAAAAGTTATTCAATTAGATAAAAACTATAAAGAAGCATATAGAGGAAAAGGTGTTTGTTATAGTAGATTAGGTGACAATGATTTAGCAATAAAAAATTATGAAAAAGCATTACAAATAGATCCAAATTATGAAGTGGCTTATTATAATCTGGGGGTATCTTATAGTAACCTAAAAGAATATGATAAAGCTATGGAAAGTTATAAAAAAGCATTGGAATTAGACGAAAATGATGTCAGTGCTTATTATAACAGAGGTAGAATTTTAGCGTATTTAGGAAGATACAAAGAAGCATTAAAAGACTTTACAAATGCGATAAATCTTGAAAAATACGATGAAAGATTATTATATGAAAGAGCGGGAATCTTCTATTTAATGAAAAGATATAAAGATGCTCTACTAGATTACAAAGCATTTGTTAACTTGGCTCCACATATGAAAGAAGGTTATTTGGGAATGGCTGATTGTTATTGCCAAATGAACCAAATGAACAATGCTATCGAATATTATAATAAATCTATAGAAATAGACCCAAATTATGAAGAAAGTTACTTTAATCGTTCAGTGGCTTACTTAAAACAAGATGATTTGCGAAAAGCCATAAAAGATTTAGATAAAGTTATTGGACTAAATCCTAAAAATGGAGAAGCATATTACAACAGAGCTCTTGCATATGGACGAATGGAAAATCATACAAAAGTAATTCGTGATTTTTCAAAAGCAATTAAAATGGGATATAAAGTAGGAAAATCTTACTGCAACAGAGGAAAAGAATATTCTCTAACAGGTAATTTTAAAAAGGCAAAAGACGACTACACTAGATCTATAGAACATGGTTATGATAGCTACATAGTTTATATGGGAAGAGGAGCAGCAAATTTAGATTTAGAAGAATACAATGAAGCGATACTTGATTTTAACAAGGCAATCGAATTAGATAATACTAAATTAGGAAACTATTATTATAGAGGACTTGCATATTACAATCTTAAACAATATAAAGAAGCGATAGATGATTTTTCTGTTGCGATAGAAGGTTGTCCGTCAGACATAAGAGCTTATGAAAAACGAGGCGACGCATATTGTAGAATAGGAGATTACGATAACGCAATAAAAGATTTCTTTATGATAAGTAGATTAGAACAAAAAAGTTAGAATATAAGAAAAAGCCTAGACTATGAGACTTGTAGTTTAGGCTTATTTTTTTCCTTTATGCATATATCCTTTTTGTATTTCGAAGATACCTATGATTAATAAAAATACACCAAAAAATTTTCTTAATAGTTCAGATGGCAAATATTCAGCTAATGTTGAGCCAAAAAATGCGCCGACTATACCGAATAAGACGATTGGAAGTACAAGGTCAAAATCAACGTTTTTCTTTTTTATATGTATTGCAAGGGCTACTATCGTCATTGGGATTGAGGATAGTAGGTTTGTACTTTGGGCGATTTTGGGGTCTATACTTGCGAATAGTATTAATGCGGGGATTAGAATTGTTCCACCGCCCATTCCCATTCCGCCTATTATTCCGGCAAAAAAGCCTATTATTCCAATTAACATAATTCCTCCTAATTAATAAAAAATCATTCTGATTGCAGAAATTATCATTACGATTCCAAAAGAAATTCTTAAAAATTTTCCTGTTACTTTGCTCAGTAATTTTGCTCCAATTATCCCGCCAATTATACTGCCGATAGCGGCTTGTATAGTTAATTTAATGTCATAAGTTCCTCTTGATACGTATATTACAGAACTTGTTACTGTTAAAAATATTATTATTGCTAAAGCTGTTGCGTGGGATTTATGTTCTTCTACTTTTAGTATGTTATTTAAAATAGGCACTAAAAGAGTACCTCCACCAGAGCCAAAAAGTCCATTTACAAAACCAGTAAAAGCGCCAATTATAGAATTTTTAATATTAAATGGATTTTTCATATCTTCACCTACCTTGTATTATTATTTGTGATTTTGATAAAACTATGTATATATGTAAAAATAATAAATTAATTTTGAAATAAATGTGGTATTATAAGTATAGATTTTTATATGAAAGGGGAAAATTAAATGGAAATAAATCAAAAAATAGATAAGACAGTAGATTGGCTTAGAGAAAAAGTTAAAGAAGCTGGATGCAAAGGATTAGTTGTAGGAGTTTCTGGGGGTATAGATTCAGCGGTAGTTTGCTACCTTATTAAAAAAGCATTTCCTGAAAACTCAATAGGAGTAATTATGAGTATAAACAGCAATCCAAAAGACAGAGAAGATGCGCTTAAAGTTATAAATGGATGTGGAGTAGATTATATCGACTTAGATTTAACTAAGCCACAAGAAATGATATTAAACTCTGTAACATCAGCACTTAAAGAAAAAGATTTATACAGTGAATCAGGATTTAGAGCAGCTGACTCTAACTTAAGAGCAAGAGTTAGAATGTGTTCTGTTTACACAGTTGCAAACAACTTAGGATACTTAGTTGTTGGAACAGACAATGCAGCAGAAATCCACACTGGATATTTCACGAAATACGGTGATGGTGGGGTTGATTTAGTTCCAATAGCAAACCTTACAAAAGCAGAAGTTTACGATTGGGCTAGGGCATTAGGTGTACACGAAGATGTAATAAACAGAGCGCCATCAGCAGGTTTATGGGAAGGCCAAACAGATGAAAACGAAATGGGAACAACATATAACATGATAGATAAGGTTGTATTAGGCAAAAGAGATGAAGTTCCTCAAAAGGACTTAGATATTATAGATAGATTACATAGAATCAGTGAACATAAAAGACACACTGCAGCAAAACCTCCAATATTCTAATTTACTAAATCGGAGTTTTATGCTAAAATTTACTGTGGCAATAGATTTTGACTAAATCTATAAATGAACGAAATTAAGGTTAAGGAGTGAAATTATGGGTCGTATAGGTAATATTATAAATAGAAAAGGTAAACAAGATGCTAAAAGAGCATCAGTATTCACTAAACATGCAAGAGCTATAACTGTTGCAGCTAAAGAAGGTGGAGCAGATCCAGAATACAATGCAGCTTTAAAAACAGCTATAGATAAAGCTAAAGCTGACAATATGCCAAATGACAACATCAAAAGAGCAATAGACAAAGGTGCTGGAGCTGGCGGTGGAGAAGATTACTTCTCAAACACTTACGAAGGATATGGACCAGGTGGTGTTGCTGTTATAGTTGAAACTTTAACTGATAACAAAAACAGAACTGCTGGTAACATAAGATATTACTTCGACAAAAACGGTGGTAACTTAGGAACTACTGGATGCGTTGGTTTCATGTTCGATAGAAAAGGACAAATATTAATAGCTGCTGAAAACGTAAGCGAAGAACAATTAATGGACGACGCTTTAGAAGCTGGAGCAGATGATATAATAACAGAAGAAGATGGATTCGAAGTTGTAACAGCTCCAGAAGATTTCAATGCAGTTAGAGATGCATTAGTTGAAAAAGGATATGAATTCGTATCTGCTGATATAAAATTAATACCACAAACTACTACAGTTTTAGACAACGAAGGTCAAGTAAAAGCTATGGAAAAATTAATAGACTTACTTGAAGATGATGACGACGTTCAAAACGTGTACCATAACTGGGAAATAACTGAATAGTTATTGGAAAGTTAGGGATTTTAGCGTTTTAGAATTTAAAATGTGAGAATATAACACCTCTGATTATGAGATATGGAGAAATCTGTGTTGAGTAATTGGGGGTGTTTTTTGTTGTTGGTAAAGTATAAAATATTTATGATATTAAATGTAAAAATTATATGGAAAAACATATAAAAGTATATACAAATAATTTAAATGAGTAGGGGGATTTTATTTTTTAGTCATATCATAGATAATTACCTATCACAATTATATACAAAATTAAAGAATTTTCCAGTATAGTTAGTTTTATTACCAAGAATCTAAAATTTAAAAAGGAAGAGATTATATTTATGTAGAATATTGTAAATAAAAAGAGACTAAAAATAGGGGGGAAATACATATGACAAAAAAATCAGACAATTCAAAAATTTATTTAATAATAGGTATAATAAGTATATCAATTTTTATTATAGCCTTGATTGCTACTTTACTTGACAGTGAAAATAATACTGAGGTGGTAAAAGAAAGTAGTTCATATCAACAAAGTACTAGTATAGAAGAATCTTCGGATGAAGACACTAAAGATAATGACTTAGAGGAAGATTATGATACAGATGAAGATAGTGATGCAGAAGAGAGCGAAAATGATACATATGAAAAAGATGAAATGGATAAACAGTTAGATTTTGATGAAATTATAGATTATTATGATAATATGGCCTATGGATACAGTAATGATAATGTAGAAATGGGGATTAGTGGTGAATATTTTTCTAAAGAGGTTGAAGTAGAAGTAGCTTTAACAAATATAAAAAAAGATGAATATCTTGAATCCTATGAAATTAGAAAAGGAATAGGAAACATACGAGGAGAAGCAAAAGATATTATGGAGGGAATTAGTGATAGTCTTGAAGATGTTGGAATTGAAGATGTTAAAATGAAAACAGTTGTAGTAGATATGTATGGTCAGGAATTAACTAGATTTGGTTATTCAAATTACTAATTTAGATGTTAGAAGTAAAAATAATATATAATCAATATTGATAAGGCATAGGTCAATTGAAGATCTATGCCTTTAAAGTTTCAAGTCTTTTATTAGGTTCCACATCTATGTATTCGAAATAAAATCCAAAGCAATATAAGACAACTTCAGCTTAATAATATAATTCAAATCCTCAAAATCAATACAATATTTATCTCTAATCTTACCTAAACGATATTTCAAAGTATTATAATGCACATGAAGTTCATCAGCAGTCTTTTTAATATTACCGTTATTATCGACGAACAACTTCATCATTTCAAGATATTCTTCTGATGCAGAGTTTATAAATTCTTTAAAATTCAAGTCGATAATATTATCCGTATTTTCATTTATCAAAAACTCATAAACCAAGTCTGTCAGCATAAAATCGGAGTAATAATTGATACGATTTTTATCTGCTGATATAGTAGAGTAATCAAGTGCTTTTAGTGTCTGGTTGTATGCAATTTTAATATCATGCAAGTTGAAGAATATGTCGCTAATTCCAACTGATAGATTATATTTTTCACATATGTCTAAAAAATATTTAGAGTATATTTTAAATTTGTGAGGGTTATCATCTCTTGTGACATATAGTATACATATCTGATTTTTATATATAAACACAAACTGGTTGAAAAATATAGATTTTATCAAGTCATAAAGTTCTTTTAATTTTTCTATTGTCATTTCTTCTTTTGAATAATTAATATTTAGCAAAAAGAAGTTTGAATGTAGTTCTAAATTTAGTATTTCACATGTATTTTCAAGAAAGTGAGGTTGTGTATTATTACATGATAATAAATAATAAAATATCGAGTCTATTTGAGTGTTTTCGCAATAAGTAAAACGAGGGTCGTTTATTATTGAAGGGGCTAGTATTTTGCCCAAAATATTTAACACACGCATATCTTCTTTATTAAATGGTTTATTCGCCTCCAAAACATAGATATATGCTATGTTGAAATTATTTATTTTTATAGGACATGTAAGAACCCTATGTTCCATTACGTCTAAATAATCGATAATATGTGAATCACTTTCTGTTGATAGAGGTTGTACAAATTTAATATTGTAATAAATTTTCTCTAAATAATTTGGATCGGGATAGCCATATTTTAGATAATCTTCCCAAATTGTATCATTTATATCGAAATTATCATCACTATGACAACAAAGATAATTTGCGGAGTTAGTTATTATTATTGGATTTTGTAGATAGTGATGAATTGTTTTAATAATATCGTCTATATTTTGGTTTTGTGATAATGCATCTATAATACTGTTGGAAGATGCGATTATATCAGCGTTTACGTTTATGATATCCTGTAAATCTTCTAATAATTTATATAGACTTATTTTATCTTTTTCTAATATTAAAATATTACAGTTTTTTAGCTGAAATAAATCGTATTTTATATTTACATCTACTATTATCAAGAAGTTTATGATTTTATCGCTCTTAAAATCTTTTGGAAAATTGGATAATTTACATATATAAAGACTGTAAGAATTAAGGTTATCAAAATTATCTTCTATATAATAGTAATTTGAGATATTTATATTTTTTCTGATTATAACTATTGGATTTTTTGAAGATAATTTTGTTGATATTTCATTAAATGTTGCTGACATAGTGTCCCTCCTTTCAATTTAGTCCAAGATCTAATTTATATCCTTCTGAAATTTCTAGTGCAACTATTGCAAGTCTTAGTTTTATTAATGAATCAGAGTTTTTTAAATCGATAAAGTATTTGGTTTTTAATTTTTCAATTCGATATTTCAATGTATTGTAGTGAATTCCTAGTTTTTCTGCTATTAAGTTTAGATTTTCGTTGTAATCTAGATAGTATTTAATTGTGGTTATTAAATTTGTATTATTATCAGCTAGAAGTTTTAAAATCGTTGAATCTAAGATATAATGAAGCTTTTTTTTCACTACAAAATCATACATTAAGTCGTGCAAAACAAAATCATCATAAAAGTTTATAAATGGTTTTTCGTTGCCTATAAAATTGAGATGATTTGCGAAATTTATAGCAGATAGAGATTCAAAATAGGCATTTCTTATACCGGAGATACCGTCAAATAACTTGCTGACTCCGACTGATAATGTGTAGTTTTGTATAAATTCAATAAATTCCTTATATTCATAACCTTTATTAAAATAATCAAATGAATTTTTATTGTTATAGAGAACTATAATATTTTGCTCAAATATAAATACATAATGTTTTTCAAATATACCTTGCACCATTTGTTTTACATAATTTATTTTTGATTTTGAATTTATATTATCCAAATCGCATAAACAAAGCAGATACATATTTGAATCTAAATTAAATTTAAAATTAGATAATTTCTTTCTTATAAGCAACATATTTGGCTTTGGATTATTTAGTAAGTCGCTAAAAACAGAGTCGAGTTTTGATGTTTCTAAATTTAGAAATTTTTTATCGCAAACCATAAGTGGATACATCATTTTAGCCAAAGTTTTTAATATATGAATATCGCTTTGAGTAATTTTTCTGTTAACTTCTAATACGCATATACGACCTATGGAGAAATCAATATGTTTTATTGGGATTGCAATTTCTCTATGGTTCATAATTCCTTCAAAGAAAGTAACTATATGATTGTAGCTTGATTCTGCAATAAGGCGATTTTCTCTGCTTTTATTGTATTTTAATGAATATTCGGGATGAGGACGATTGTTTTTTATCTGAAATTCCCAAACGGGTTCATCTAAAACTGTTTTTCCAAGCTCAAAATAACATGTTTCATATTTTGAATTTAGTACCATTATCGGATTATTTAAATATTCAAAAGCTATGGAAATCATATTGCTAATAGATAAATCATCTTTAATACTAAAAAATAGTTTTTCTTTAAAAGATGAAAGGGCATCATCAAAGTTTAATAGGTTTTGAATTATTTTTATAATATCAAAAATAGAGATAGAATCTTCTTTCAATATAATATAATTGCATCTATCTAAATAGGGTAAATCTTGTGGTTCGCCTATTATCAAAAAATTTATTTTATTGTAATTAAAAATTTCTTTTGGAAGTTTGTTAGCCCTAAAAATATATAAACAATAAGGGCTATAATTTTGTAGATTTTTAGTTGAAAATTTAAAATTTACTATATCAGCATCAAATGATATTTTGTAGCTTAGAGTAAATTGAGAAAACTTGTCTAATATTTCATTCATATTAATATACATTTTGACCTCCTTTAGAAAAAATAATAAAATTAAAGGCTTATAACCTATATTATAGAAGATTTAAACAAATAATTGGTAAAAAATGTAGATTTGTTAGAAAATAATATAAGATTTTTAGAAAAATATACAAAAAAACTTTATATAAAAATTATAAAAAAATATGAAAAATTCAGATTTTACCACATTGAAAATAGGCATGATAAAATCCTATACTTAAAATATAAACAAAAGCAAAACAAACAGACAAAAGGAAATCGTTAACAAAAGTAATTTTAAAAAATATGTTTATTATACGTTAGGGGGAAATAATATGTCTAAAATTCAAGAAGTAGCAACAGCTGTAGAAAGAGGAAAATCTAAAAAAGTAGCAGGTTTAGTTCAAGAAGCTCTAGATTCAGGAGCAAGTGCACCAGAAATATTAAATGCAATGATAGATTCAATGACAGTAGTAGGTGATAAATTTACAAAAAATGAAATATTCGTACCAGAAATGTTAGTAGCAGCACGTGCAATGCAAAAAGGTGTTGAAGTTTTAAAACCATTATTAGTTGGAGATAATGCAGTTTCAGCAGGAAAAATGATAATGGGAACAGTTGCAGGTGACTTACATGATATAGGTAAAAACTTAGTTATAATGATGCTTGAAAGTGCTGGATTTGAAGTTATCGACTTAGGTGTTGATGTGCCAGCAGAAAAATTCATAGAAGCTTTAGAAGAAAATCCAGATGTAAAAATAGTAGGAGCATCAGCACTTTTAACAACTACTATGGAAGCATTAAAAGATACAGTAAAAGCGCTTAATGAATATCCAGGCAGAGACAAAATAAAAGTTATGGTTGGTGGAGCACCAATAACACAAGAATTTGCAGATGAAATAGGCGCAGATGCTTATACAGAAGATGCAGCAAGTGCAGCTCAAGTAGCTAAAAAATTAGCAACTTCAGTAAGTGTACCAGCTTAAGATTAGAAAATATTTTAGTGCAAGGGTGGATATTAAATAAAAAATAAAATAAAAATGAGGATTCTTTATGAAAAAAATAAATAATAAAATAAAATCGTTTTGGGGAATAAGCGAAGTAGGATTTTCATTTATGAGTACAGTTGAGACAACATTCTTTGTAATATTCTTAACAGATGTGGCGCAACTACCACTAGCGCTAGTTGCAGCTATAACATCTGTAGCAGGTATAGCAGATGCTATAACAGCTATGTTAGCAGGGGTAATAATAGATAAGGTTAATTTCAAAAATGGAAAATATAGACCTTGGCTAATATATTTACCACCGTTTGTAGTAGCATTTTTCGTATTGATGTTTACTAAGATTGGTTCTGACCCAATGGCTGCATTGCTTTGTGGTTTGGGATATGTTCTAAGTCATGGAATTTGGAATATATGTTGGACAGCAAACAGAACTTTAGTTGGTGAACTTACTGATGATCCAGAAGAAAGAGCATTTCTTTCAGGTAGAATATCAGCTGGTTCAAGTGCAGGAAAAATACTTGCATCATATCTTGTACCAGTATTAAATATATTCTTCTTAGGAATATTCGCAAGTTCAACAGGTGTTATTGGTTATACATTAACAGCTTTAATAGCATCAGTTACATTTACAGTATGTTATCTAATACATTTTGCTATTACTAAAGGTTATGATGAACCAAAAGAAGTTTCAAACGATAGTTCAAAACATGCAAAATCAATTTCATTCAAAGATATGGGCAAAAGTATTGCATCAAACCCACAATTATTATTAGTTTTAATTTTCGACTTCTTAAAACTAATTGGATATTATACTTTGATGGCGACTGTTGCATATTATGCTAAAGTTGTTCTTCAAGATGAAGCAGCAATGTCAATTATATTAGTAGTATTCAATGTAGGAGCATTAGTTGGTTCACTTATATCAAAAAATGTGGTTGCAAAACTTGGAAGCAAGATGACAAATATCGTAGGTGTTTTAGGATTTGCAGTTTGCCTAGTAGCTATATATGTTATGCCAGCAAATATGATGATAGTAACTGCGCTTTTAGGTATAGCACAAATATTCTTCGGAATATCTTATGGAAACACAACAAGTTTATATTCAAATTGCGGAACATATAGCGAATATAAAACTGGTAAAAATACTAAAGCAGTTATAATGTCTTTTAGTTCCTTAGCTATAAAAATATCAATTGCAGTTAGAGGTGTTGTTATAACAAGTGTATTATCAGCAATTGGATATCATGCTAATGCGGCGATTACAAGTTCAACAGTTAGCGGAATAAAAATGTTATGCCTTGTAGTGCCGATTATATTCTTAGTTGCATCGGTAATTCCGTTACTAGGATACAAAATAAAAGACAGTGATATAGCTGTAATGGAAAGAGAATTGCAAGAAAAAGCAAAAGTAAATTAACAATAAGAATAGAAATATTAAACATTTTGAGAAAAAGATAAGGTAAATAAAATAAATTTTTAAATTGGGAGGCAAAAAGATGAGCGATTATTCTTTTAAAATAGAGGAAATACAAAATCCAACAATAGACCAAGCAGTACCAAATCCATATGGCGCAAAATCATTTGAAACTGTAAAATATCATACACCAATTACACCAAAAGAAAATGTACTTAGATTATATAGAGGCGAAAAACCACTTTGGATGCCATCATATTATTTCGATATAAACTTTATACAACCATTAGTAATGCCAGATGCTATGGCTAGATGCAAAGGTGGATTTGACTGGTTTGGAATCGAATGGGAATATGAACCAAAGACAAATGCAGCAATGGTTAAACCAGGAACAAGAAGATTAGATGATATAATAAATTGGGAAAGCTTAGTATTCCCTGATTTATCAACTATAGATTGGCAAAAAGATTACGAAGAAAATTATGCAAAAGTAATTGATCCAGACAAGGCAACAATATTTACAATAGTAAACGGATTGTTTGAAAGAACAGCAGATTTAACAAGTTTTGAAGATACTTTCTGCTACTTATTAGAAGAGGAAGAAGCACTAGAAGCATTCTACACTAAATTAACAGATTTCCATATAGAATTAATGAAAATTGCAAAAGAAGTATACCATGCTGATATAATAACTTTCCACGATGATATGGGAACTCAAAGAAGTTCATTCTTCTCACCAACTACTTTTGAAGAAGTTATGTTACCACATTATAAGAGAATGAACGACGCAGCTCATGAAATGGGTCTTTATGTAAACTTCCATTCTTGTGGATGTGTTGGAAATCAAATCGAAAACTTTATAGCAGCTGGATTTGATTCTTGGGAAGGTCAAGATGCTTGCAATGATAAGGTTGGAATATTAGAAAAATACGCAGATAAACTAGCTCAAGTAAGTTCTTTCTCACCAGACCCAGATGGAAAATTAAGTGATGAAGAATATGTACAAGCAGTTAAAGATAGAGTTCATGACTATGGCAAAGAAGGAAGATATATAGCTTGGTATCGTGAAAATAATCCAGAACGTAGAGAAAAAGGATATGAAACAATGTACACAGAATCTCGTAAATTCTATTGTGACTAAGATAATATAAATTAAGACAGAAAAATTAGTATGGATGGAGGATAAAAAATGATTATTATAGGTGAAAAAATCAACGGTTCTATTCCAGTAGTGGCAGAAGCGATAAAAAATAGAGATGCAGAATTTATAAAAAATAGAGCAAAAATACAAGCTGAAAGTGGTGCAACATATATCGACTGTTGTGCATCAGTTCCAGAAGCACAAGAAGTTGAAACATTAAAATGGATGATAGAACAAATTCAAGAAGTTACAGATTTACCAATAGCAGTAGACAGCCCAAGTGCTGATGTAATATTAGAAGCTTATAAATTCTGTAATAAGCCAGGAATTATCAACTCTGTTTCAATGGAAGGGGATAAAATAGATAAAATATTCCCAGCAATAGCAGATACAGATTGGCAAGTAATAGCTTTACTTTCAGATGATACAGGAATCCCACAAACAGCAGAAGATAGATTAAGAGTATTCAAAAATATAATGAAAAAAGCAGAAGAATACAATATCAAACCTGAAAGAATTCATATAGATCCATTAGTTGAAATGTTATGTACATCAGAAGATGGAATTGCTATGAATGTAGAAGTTATAAGCACTATAAGAAAAGAATATCCTACAATCCATATAACTGCAGCAGTAAGTAATATTTCATTCAACTTACCAGTTAGAAAATTAATAAACTTAGGCTTTACAGTTTTAGCAATGAATGCAGGATTAGATAGTGCAATATTAGACCCAACAAACAGAGATATGTTAGGACTTATATATGCAACAGAAGCTTTATTAGGTGAAGATGAATATTGTATTGAATATATAGGTGCATATAGAGAAGGTTTGATTGGACCTAAAAAATAAACAAGTGAATCCCAAATAAATTTTCGACCATATAAATAAGATAAATTTATTAATATAAAAAATAAAAGCATTGATAATTGAAGCCACTTATCAATGCTTATTTTTTAATAAAAATATTTTTAGGAGAGGATTTTATGATATATAACAAAGAACAGATAGATTTATATTTAAAAAAGATGGAGTATAATGATGAAATTAAGATAGATTATGAAACACTGTGTAAGTTGCAAATAGCTCATTTGACTCATATCCCATATGAAAATATAGATGTTTTAAATAGAAAACCTATATCACTTGAATCACAAGATTTATTTGATAAGATGATTGTTAAAGCAAGGGGAGGATATTGCTTTGAGTTAAATGGACTTTATAGCAATTTTTTAAAAAGTTTGGGATTTAATGTGACAAATTTAGCGGGACGATTTATTTATCAAGATGGAAATACTAGAATGAGACTTCATAGAATACTAAAAATAGATATAGATGATAAATCATATATTTCTGATGTCGGAGTTTTGAGTGAATTATCTAGAAAAAGTTTAGAACTTGAAGTTGGAAAAGTCCAAAATGATGGAAAATGTGATTATAAGTTTGAATATAATCCAAAACAGGAAGGAGAATATATTTTATATCAAAGAAAGCCTAAAAAAGATTGGAAACAGATATATAGTTTTTCTTTAGAACCACAATTAGATATTGATTATGTTCTACCGTCTTTTTATTGTGAATCACATCCAAATTCACCATTTATAAATTCAATGAAAGTTGCGCGTTATACAGAAGATGAGCATATAAGATTTTTTGATGGAGAACTAATCTTTTATAAAGACGGTCAAGTTATAAAAATAGAAAAAGTTCGAGAAGATAAGATTGATGATGTATTAAAAGAATATTTTAATATAGTACTTGATAATTTTGTAAAAGTATTAGTATAACTATTACTAATGATTAAATATTTGACAAAGTCAACTAATTTATATATAATCTAAATTGTTAAATATTGAGAGGTGGTAATGTGAAAAATGAATCATTTGCCGTTTATATATCAATAATAAGAAAGTACTTTGTATCATATTGTACTGAAAAAATTTCTAACTTTGGGGTAACTTATACTCAATTATTTGTTTTAATTTATATAGGCAAAAATAATGAGTGTTCTCCTAAAGAAATTGTAGAATATCTTAAAATAGATGCAGGACAATTAAACCGTATTTTAACAAAATTATTAGAGAAAGATTTAATCAATCAGAGAAAGAATAGTAATGATAGACGATTTAATGTTTTGAGTTTAACCGAAAGTGGTAAAAATATAGTCCAAGAGAGCCAGAAACTCTTTTATTCATGGGATACACAAGTTTTATCTGATATTGATGAAAATAGCATACAAGAATTGATGAATTTAATGAAAAAGATTATTTTTAAATTAAATGAAATAGATGGAGGAAAACAAAATGAACAAATTAAAAGATTTTATGAACATATTGACAGGTAGCTTTAATAACTCTGAGCAGTTTGACAAAATGAAACTAGATAATATAGATTTTCCTTATGCTGAACATGTAAATACGATTTGTAATGACAAAATTATAAATTTACCAGAAGATTTTAAAGGAATTTTTATGGTTGAAGAAAGTTATTATACATCAAATGGAAATACACATGCTTCACCTCACTTATTTTTATTTACACAAGAAGAAAATGGAATTAAATTAACTTCTTATGAAGTACCAAATGGATATGATAAAAATACATTTACTTATAGAGATTTAAAAGAAATAGATTATAATGAGTTAAGAGTATCAGAAAAATTTACCCCAGCATTATATATTGAAAAAGATGGAGTATGGGAAGGTGGCAGCACAAGCATGTTTTCACCTGTCTTGAAATTTACTTTGTTTGAACGATTTTCAGAAGAGTATTTAGAGGTTAGTGAAACTATGGAAGTTAGAGGTAAGAGAACTTTCGGATATGATGAACCAATTATTTATAAGAGGGTTATTTAGATAATAAATATTTAAAGATAGAATATTGATATTATAAGGCAGTTGATTTTATCGTCAACTGTCTTTTTATATAAAGTAACACCATCAAGATTGTGTGTTCCAGTTTTAGATGTACAGAATATATAGATATATTTATGGGGGATTATGATTGAAATTTAGCCATTGCACAGCAAAGTTAACTTGCATTGCTTGATGAAATTGGCGAGTTTTTATAAGATAAAAGTATAAATTAAAAATTTAGGAGGCTCTATATGTTAAATGAAAATTTAAAACAACTTAGAAAAAGTAAGGGGTTATCTCAAGAGGAATTAGCAATAAGATTAAATGTAGTTCGTCAAACAATTTCGAAATGGGAAAAAGGGTTATCAGTTCCAGATGCAGATATGCTAATAAAAATTGCTGATATTTTTGAAGTAAGTGTAAGCGAATTATTAGGTGCAAAAATAGGTGAAAAAAAAGAACAAGATGTAAATGAAGTTGCGGATCAATTGATGAGGATTAATGAACAATTGGCGATAAAAAATAGACGTTCACATCGAGTTTGGAAAACTGTTGGAATTGTACTTTTAATCTTTGTACTTTTTAATGTTGGGTTAGTAGTATTAAATTATTCTGCTTTTGAAAGTTATGAAAATAATTCGAGTGTACAAGTAGAAAATGTAGATGAATAATAAAAATGAGGTATGGAAAATAACTATACCTCATTTTTTTATGATATAAAAGTATAATTTAGTACTACAATTAAAAAAAGTAAAAGTTAGAAAGGGGATAGAATGGTGGAACAAACATATGATTTGACACAGGGGAATATAAAAAGACAGTTGATATATCTTTCTATACCACTTTTGATAGGAAGTATATTTCAACAATTTTATAATACAATAGATAGTATAATTGTGGGGACTTATGTGGGTCATGATGCTTTTGCAGCAATTGGGATTTCGGGAACTGTTATGAATTTATTTATATTTATAATAATCGGATGTTGCACAGGAGTATCAATTATAACTGCACAATTATATGGTGAAAAAAATTACGATAAAATGAGAAATGAGATATTTTTATCTTCAATTTTAGGCATAGTTGTAACTATTATAATAAGTATTTTGGGAATTTTATTTATGCCTATTATATTAAATATTATCCAAACTCCAGTAGAATTAACAGGATATGTAACTCAGTATATGAATGTAATATTAGGAGGACTTATAACAACTTTTCTTTATAATTTTTTATCCTCAATTTTAAGATCAGTCGGAAATACAAGAATGTCACTAATATTTTTAATAATTTCAATCTTTCTAAATGTAATACTAGATTTACTGTTAATAAAACAATTTTCAATGGGAATAATGGGAGCGGCTTTGGCAACTGTAATATCTCAAGCTGTTTCAGCATTATTGTGTTATTTTTATATAATTTACAAGATTCCATTTTTAAAAGTTAAAAAGATTGATATGAAGTATAATTCAGGTTTGATAAGATTGACTTGCCAATATTCGTTTGTATCGGCATTACATCAATCATCACTTTATATAGGAAAACTTCTTGTCCAAGGTGCAGTTAATTCACTCGGTGTTGATGCAATTTCTGCATATACAGCAACAGGTAGAATTGAGGACGTAATCTTAGCATTTGGAAATAGTGGCTCTGAGGCAACTTCAATATTTATTGCACAAAATACAGGAGCAAAAAATCAAAAGAGAGTATTAGAAGGATTTAAAGATGCATTAGTATTAATACAATTAGTTTGTATAGGATTGATTTTATTTATATTCTTCCGTTCAGATATTTTGCTTAATTTCTTTTCATTTGATGAGGGAAAGACTGTATTAAATTATGGAGTACAATATTTTAAAATTATATCATTTTTCTATATAATTAGTTTGGTTGGAAGTATATTTGTTGGATTTTATAGGGGAACAGGGCATGTAAATATACCTGTTATAGGAACTACATTACAAATAAGCATAAGAGTAATACTTTCTTATTTATTAGTCAAATTTATGGGGATTGGTGGAGTAGCTCTTGCTACAGGAATAGGATGGATAGGAATAGTTACATTCCAAATATCAGTATTTGTAATAAAGAAATATTATAAATCTGAAGAAGAGGGGGAGTAACTATAAAATAATAATATATCATAAAAAATATATGTAATATCCATTTTGAATTAAAATATGGAAAAAGGATTGATGCATAAAATACACCAATCCTTAAGAAAATTAAATGAAAAGTGAGTATATAAAAATATAAATTAAATAAATTTAAAATATATTTTTACACTATTTTTATTGGGTAAGTAAATTTATTTAGCGTGTTCAGCTAATTCTTCCTTGATAACTTCAGCCATTCTCTTAATACCTTCAACTATCTTGTCTTCAGGCATATTAGAATAATTTAATCTACAAGTATTATAAACACCGCCATTAGGGTAGAAAGATTCACCAGGAACGTAAGCTACATCTTTTTCTAAACATTTTTTAGCCATTTCTCCTGCATTGATTCCTTCTGGTAGTATAACCCATGTAAATAATCCTCCTTGAGGGTGTGTAAATTCAACAGAGTCTGGGAATTCTTCTTCCATAGCTTTCATCATAACATCTCTACGTTTTCTATAGCATGCTTTAATTTTTTCAACGTGTGCATCTAAATCAAACATATCCATAAATTTGTTAACTTCCATTTGAGATATTGTAGAAGCTTGAAGGTCAGCACCTTGTTTACAAATATTGAATTTATTTAATATTTCTGGAGCTGCACAAGTCCAACCAAGTCTGTATCCTGGGCAGAATATCTTAGAGAATGTTCCTAAGAAAATAACTAAGCCTTTAGTATCTAAAGATTTTAATGAAGGTAAGAATTCGCCGTCGAATCTTAATTCTCCATAAGGATTATCTTCAATTACAGGTATTTCATATTTATTTATTATTTCCATGAATTTCAATCTTCTTTCCATTGGCCAAGTTCTACCAGATGGATTTTGGAAATCAGGGATAACATATATCATTTTAACTCTATCAGTAGTAGCAAGAACTTTTTCTAATTCTTCCATGATCATACCGTCATTATCAGTAGGTATTTCTATAAATTTAGGTTGATAAGCTTTCATTGCATTTAAAGCACCCATATATGAAGGGCTTTCGCATAGTATAACGTCGCCTTCATCTATAAATACTTTACCAGCAAAATCTAAACCTTGTTGAGAACCACTAGTTATTAATATATCATCAGCTTTAACATTAGTTTTTAATTTAGTGTTCATTCTATCTGCTATTTTTTCTCTAAGTGGAGCATATCCTTCAGTAGTTGTATATTGAAGAGCAACTTGTCCTTGTTCTTCTAATACAGCAACAGAAACCTTTTTCATTTCTTCAACTGGAAATAGTTCCGGAGCAGGCATTCCACCAGCGAAAGATATAACTTCCGGTCTTTGAGTAAGTTTTAAAAGTTCACGAATAGCAGAACCTTCTAGATTATCTAATCTTTTTGCAAATTTTACAGCCATAAAAAGCACCCCCTATAATTTTTAAAACAACTTTATAATTTATGATTGATTTATTTCTTTGTAATTTGGAATAAATATTTTCTTACATAAAATAAAAACAATACATTTATTTATAATAATTATACATAATAATTACCAAGAATAGGAAATAAGTAATATTTATATAAAGGAATAAAAATTCCTTATGGAAGGGTACAATTTATAAATTAATAAAAAATAAAATTAGCAATTTCAAGGGTTTGAAATGAATTCTAAATAAAAATTACTTATAAAATATAAAACTTACATAAAAAACTTTTTAAATAGTGTTTAATGATACTAAAAAGTAAAAACTTATTTTTATTAAGTTTTTTGAAGTGTTAATTTTATAAACTTAAATAATAAAAGCGAAAATAGGAAAACGTTTTTTAAATAAAATGTAATAAAAAATATTTATAACCACGGATAAATTTTACATATTAGCGTTTTGGGGATGACTGTATATATAATTTAAGTATAAGAATTGTTCTAGTTTTAATTTAAATTTAGTTAGTCGAATTAAAAGTACATATAATAAAATTTAATAAAAAATTTAAATAACTAAATTAAAAAAATATGTAAAAACCATAGAGCTAAAAAGCTTAACTAAATTAGTATCTAAAAGATAGGTGATAAGAATGATAAAAGATGATAAAAGAGTAAGGTTATTTATTGGACACTATGGAAGTGGAAAAAGTGAAGTATCAATAAATTACGTTACTAATTTAAGAAAAATAGTAGATGGCCCAGTAGCATTTGCAGATTTAGATATAGTAAATGTATATTTTAGAACTAGGGAAAAGAAAGATGAGCTTAGATCTATGGGCATAAATCCAATTGATAGTTCTATCGAAACAGATACATTGGATTTACCAGCAGTATCAGCACAAATAATGACTCCACTTCGTGAAAACGATGTCAATTATGTGTTAGATGTTGGTGGAGACAATGTAGGGACAAGAGTAGTAGGTAGATTTGCAGAACATTTTGTAGAGGGTGAATACGATATGTTCTGTGTAGTAAATGCGAATAGGGAACAAACTCAAACTGCAGAAGAAGTAGTAAGGTTTATTGAATCTATGGAAGCAACTTCAAAACTAAAGGTTACAGGACTAATAAATAATACTCACTTTATAAGACAAACTACTGTAGAAGATGTTTTAAAGGGGCAAAAGTTAGCGAAAGAAGTTTCTAAGTTAACTAATATACCAATTAAATATGTATCATGTTTAAGAGAGCTAGTAGATTCATTACCAGATGATCTAGAAGGTGATATACTACCGATAGATTTATATATGAGAGAAGAATGGATGTAGTTATGAGTTTTTTATAGAAACACAATTATAGAAACACGATGTTAAGGGGGGCTTTAAAATGGCTAAAGGTAAAGTGACTTTTGATGTAGAACGCTGTAAGAGTTGTGGATTATGTGTTGAGGCATGTCCAAAGGAAATATTAGCAATAGATACAGATTATATTAATCAAAAAGGATATAATCCAGCAAAAGTTATTGATGAAGAAAAATGTGTTGGCTGTGCAAGTTGTGCACTTATGTGTCCGGATGTTGTTATAACTGTAGAAAGAGATTAATATATTTCAAATTAGGGGGGAATTAATAATGGCTAAAATACTTATGAAAGGTAATGAAGCATTTGGTAGAGCAGCTATAGAAGCTGGATGCCATTACTTCTTTGGATATCCAATAACTCCACAAAGTGAGTTACCAGAATATTTATCAAGAGAACTTCCAAAAGTAGGAGGAGCTTTTGTTCAAGCTGAATCAGAGGTAGCTGCTATAAATATGGTTTATGGTGCAGGCGGATCTGGTGTCAGAGTTATGACATCTTCATCATCTCCAGGGGTTGCATTAAAACAAGAAGGAATTACTTACTGTGCAGGTGCTGAAGTACCTTGCGTAGTTTTAAATATAATGAGAGGTGGTCCAGGACTTGGAACTATACAACCTTCTCAATCAGATTATTATATGAGTACTAAAGGTGGAGGAAATGGTGACTATAGAACTCCAGTATTTGCTCCAGCAAGTGTACAAGAAGCTGTTGATATGATTATAGAAGCTTTTGATGTAGCTGACCAATACAGAACTCCTGTTATGGTAGTTGCAGATGGTATGATAGGTCAAATGATGGAACCTGTTGACTTTGAAAAAGAACGTAAGCAAAGAAATTTACCAGCAAAAGACTGGGCTTCTTGTGGACATCAAAATAAAAGAAAACCTAATGTTATAAACTCTTTATACCTACAATCTGAAGAGTTAGAAAAACATAACATTAAATTAGAAAAGAAATATAAAGAAATAGAAGAAAATGAAGTTCAATATGAAATGTATAAAACTGAAGATGCTGATTTAGTATTTGTAGCATATGGAACAGTTTCAAGAATAGTTAAAACAACTATAGAATCAATGAGAAAAGAAGGATATAAAGTAGGTTTAATAAGACCTAAAACTTTATGGCCATACCCAAATGAAGCATTCAAAAAAATACCAAATGCTAAAAATTTATTAGTAGTAGAAATGAGTTTAGGTCAAATGATAGACGATGTTAAATTAGCATGCGAATGTAAATTACCAGTTCATTTCTATGGAAGAAGTGGTGGTATGATACCAGTTCCAAGTGATATAGCTCAAAAAGCTAAAGAAATAATGGGAGAAGTTGCTTTAGGAGGTGCTAAATAATGGCTGTAGTATTTAAGAAAACTAATGGTTTAACAGATGCTGTAACTCACTACTGTCCAGGATGTACTCATGGTATAATCCACAGATTAGTAGCTGAAGTATTAGATGAAATGGATTTACTTGGAGATGCTGTAGGAGTAGTTCCTGTAGGATGTTCAGTATTAGCATATAATTATTTTAACGTAGATACACATGAAGCTGCTCATGGTAGAGCTCCAGCTGTAGCTACTGGTATAAAAAGAACTCATCCAGATAAATTTGTATTTACTTATCAAGGTGATGGTGACTTATCTTCAATCGGTATGTGTGAAATAGTTCATGCAGCTGCTAGAGGAGAAAAAATAAGTACTATATTCGTTAATAACGGTATATATGGTATGACTGGTGGACAAATGGCACCAACTACATTAATAGGACAAAGAGCTACAACAGCTCAAGATGGTAGAGATCCAGAAAGAAATGGATTCCCTATAAGAGTTAGTGAAATGCTTGCAACTTTAACAGGTGCAGTATTTGTAGAAAGAGTAACAGTAGATACTCCTGCTAACGTAAGAAAAGCTAAAAAAGCTATAAGAAAAGCTTTTGAAGTTCAAAAAGCAGGTTTAGGATTTGGTATAGTTGAAGTTTTATCTACTTGTCCAACTAACTGGGGTCTAGCGCCAACTGATGCTCTACAATGGTTAAGAGATAATATGATGAAATACTATGAACCAGGTAATAAAAAAGATATTGATATAGAAGAAGCAAAAGCAGTTAAGGAGGCGAAATAATATGGCAACAGCTAGAGTAATTTGTGCAGGATTTGGTGGTCAAGGTGTAATGTCTATGGGACAATTATTGACATATGCTGGAATGCTAGAAGAAAAAGAGGTTGCATGGTTACCTTCTTATGGTCCAGAAATGCGTGGTGGTACTGCAAACTGTGCTGTAACAGTATCTGATGAACCAGTTGGTTCTCCAGTTATAGCAAATGATGCAACTTGTGCAGTAATAATGAACTTACCTTCTATGAAATTCGTAGATGACGTAGTTCCAGGTGGACATATACTAGTTAATAGTTCATTAATAGATGTAAAAGTAGAAAGAGACGATGTAGAGGTTACTTACATACCAGCTAATGATTTAGCAGGTGAAATGGGAATGCCTAAGGTTGCAAATATGATAATGTTAGGTGCTTGCTTGAAAGTAACAAATGCAGTTGATATAGAATCAGTATTAAAAGCTTTCTTAAAGGTATTTGGAGAAAGAAAATCTAAATTTATACCTATAAATAGAGAAGCCTTACAAAAAGGCATGGATGCAGTCAGCTAAAAAAATTTCATATATTTAGACCAAAAAAAATTAATATGGCCCAAAGGATTGCCTAACAGTGTTACAACTGTTGGGCAATTCTTTTTTTGAAAAATACTATTTTATATATATTATTTGTGATGTATAAATCAACAAAAACAATTAGAAATATGATACAATTTAAATATAATTATAGATATAGATATAATACATTTATAAACTGGCTTATATAAAGTATTTTCTTATAGATAAAAAAAACATATAAGAAGAATTAAATGAAAAGGTGATTATTTTGAAACTAGAACAAATAAGCTATATTTTAGAGATTGCAAAACAGGGATCTATTGGAAAGGCAGCAAAAAAACTATATATGAGTCAACCAAATTTAAGCATGTCTATAAGAATGTTAGAAGAAGAATTAGGATTTAAAATTTTTGACAGAAGTAATTCGGGTGTAGAATTGACAGCAAAAGGAATGGAGTTACTTCAATATGGTGAAGAAATTGAAAGAAATATGGACTTAATAAGAAACATGAATACCATAGCTAAGGATGAAAAAGTCAATTTCAGAATTTCTTCATATTATATATTTTTTATAAAACACATTATCTTGGAATTAAATAATAGACATAAAGACGAAATGCTAAATATAATAATAAATCAAGATACTTTTTCTAACGTTATTAGAGATGTAGAAACAGGTCTTTCAGATATAGCAGTAATAAAGCTAACTAGACCTGTAAGTTTTACAAACAAAAGAACATTAATGTCTAAAAATCTAGAATTTATCAAGGTTACAGATGGGTATGTCTGTTTACAAGTAAGAGATGGACATCCATTATGTGATATTGATGAGGCTGTAGATCTCGATGATTTAAAAAAATACGTATTATTGACTAATGAATATGTAGATAGAAGCTATATATCTATGTGGATTGGAAATGAGCTTGACTATGATAATTTCAATCACTTCATAACAGTTCAAGACCATGAGATGTTATCTTATTTTTTACATAATACAGATGGCGTATATTTCTCATTAAGGGGGACACATATAAAGAAAAAGACAAAATTAGATGATGGAACAGTTTTAATACCATTGTCTAAAAAGATTATCTTAGACTGCGGATATATAAAGAGAAAAGATGAGGCCTTATCTCCTATAGCAGAAGAATTTGTAAATATATATAAAGAATTTGCTGATAATTATAATATAAGGGACTAATTTTAAAGTTTTTGAAAGAGCCAGAAAACGTTTTGAAGGCTCTATTTTTTTGTCTATATGCTATAAAAATTTCTTATATCTAAAGATAAAAAATACATATTATCTGTTCATATAAAAATAATTATATAATTAACTTAAGAAAATAATTTTTAATTCAAAACTAAAACAATTCAAGATATAACTTCAAATAGAAAATGATTTTAATTCGATTAAAATTTTAAACTAAGAACAATTTAAACTACAATATCACAATAAATTAATCTACATATAAACAATACCATAGGGCAAAAGGAGTGAACTTATGAAAATTCAAGATGTTATAAATTTGGCTAAAAAAAGAGGTCCAAAAACAGTATCTGTTGCATGTTGCCAAGATAAAGAAGTTTTATTAGCAGTAGAAAATGCAAGAAAAGAAGGAATAATAGAAGCAATTTTAGTAGGGGATATAGATAAAACAAAAGAGATAGCAGAAAAGTTAAATATAGATTTAAATAATTATGAATTAATAGATATAAAAGATTTAAGCGAGGCATCTTTAAAAGCAGTAGAACTTGTTTCTAGCAAAAAAGCGGATATAGTTATGAAAGGTTTAGTAGATACATCAATTGTTCTTAAAGCTGTTTTAAATAAGGAAATAGGTCTTAGAACAGGTAATGTATTAAGTCATACTGGCGTATTTGCGGTTGAAGGGTATAACAGATTATTCTTTATAACAGATGCGGCAATGAATATAGATCCAGATTTAAATACTAAAAAACAAATAATTGAAAATGCTGTAAGATTAGCGAGAGCATTAGATATAGAAGAACCAAAAGTAGCTGTTCTTTGTGCTAAGGAAAAGGTTAACCCAAAAATGCCAGATACAGTAGATGCAAAAGAATTAGAAGAAATGTATAAAAGGGGAGAAATTAAAAACTGTATAGTTGGCGGTCCATTTGCATTAGATAATGCTGTTAGTGAAGAAGCAGCCAAACATAAAGGAATTGACCATCCAGTAGCAGGAAAAGCAGATGTACTACTTGTTCCAGATATTGAAGCAGGAAATATATTCTATAAATCTATGACTTTCTTTGCAAAAGCAGAAAGTGCAGGATTAGTATTAGGTGCAAAAGCTCCTATCGTTTTAACTTCAAGAGCGGATAGTGATGTTACAAAATTAAATTCAATTGCATTAGGAGTACTAGCAGCATCAAAAAATGATTAATTATTAGTTAAATATAAACGTTATTTATAAAGAAAATAAAAAATAGTATCTATAATAAAAACTTTAATTACGGAAAAAGTAAAATTATAGGGAATAGGGGGATTAATATGGAAAAATTATTTAAAGTTTTAGCTATAAATCCAGGTTCAACTTCTACAAAGATAGCTGTTTATGAAAATGAAGAAGAAATTTTAGAAAAAACACTTAGACATTCTTCTGAAGAAATCGATAAGTTTGAAAAAATAGCAGATCAACTAGATTTTAGAAAAGATATAATTGAGAGTGTGCTAAAAGAAGCCGGAATAAATTTAAGTGATTTAGATGCAATCGTTGGTAGAGGTGGACTTTTAAAACCTATAAAAGGTGGAACATATGCAGTAAATGATGCTATGGTAAAAGACTTAACAATTGGTGTGTCTGGGGAACATGCTTCAAATCTTGGTGGTATAATAGCAAGACAAATGGGTGATGAATTAAAAATACCTTCATTTATAGTTGACCCAGTTGTTGTTGATGAAATGGAAGATGTAGCTAGATTATCAGGTGTGCCTGAAATGCCTAGAAAAAGTATTTTCCATGCTTTAAACCAAAAAGCTATAGGAAGAAGAGCTGCACAAGATATGGGTAAAAAATACGAAGATTGTAACTTCTTAATAGTACATATGGGTGGAGGAGTTACTGTTGGTGCTCATAAAAAAGGAAGAGTAATCGATAATACTAATGGATTAGATGGAGAAGGCCCATTCTCACCAGAAAGAAGTGGAGGACTTCCTGTTGGAGCATTATTTAAAGCTTGTTATGGAAATGATATGACAAAAGACCAAATTGCTAAGAGAATCAAAGGCCAAGGTGGAGTAGTTGCTTATCTTGGAACTAATGATATAAGAGATGTTGAAGCAAGAATAAATGATGGCGATGAAAAAGCAAAACTTGTTCATGAAGCTATGATTTATCAAATCTGCAAAGAAATCGGGGCATATGCAACTGTATTAAAAGGTGAGATAGATGCAATAATCTTAACAGGTGGAATAGCATATTCTGCTATGGTAAGAGAAATGATAGAAGACAGAGTTAAATTTATAGCAAAAGTTATAGCTTATCCTGGTGAAGATGAAATGAGTGCTTTAGCAGAAGGCGGGCTTCGTGTATTAAAAGGCGAAGAAGAAGCTTTAGTTTATAATGCATTAGTTTATAATGCATAGGAAATTATATACATTTAAAATTCTGGATAAATATAATTTCCGTACATGTATTTCAAAAAAATCTACCTTGTGAAAGGTCTTTAGAATAAAGATTTTTTTATAATGTATAATATTTTACTAGTTTAGAAAATTTCATATAGAAATTTTTGAATATATACCTATGATATGGGACGGTTACAGTTTACCTCTGTAACCGTCTTTTTGTGATTTTAAATATATACCAGCAAAATCCATGTATTAAAATACAGTTGGAAAAAAGATTTTTTTATAAAAATTATCGATTTGTGATAAAATAAAATATCGTGGTAGTATATATAAAATGTCTAATTAGACATTTATAAAATTACAAATGACATAGATTGGAGATATATTTATGAATAATTTATTAAATCATGGGATTGTTGAAGTAGCAACACTTATTCCAAATGAAGTTAAAATTGCCAATCCAAAATTTAACGTGGATGAAATGTTAAGACTTCTTGATAACGTTATAGAAGAAAATAAATTAGGTAAAAGACAAACTAGAGTAGTTGTATACCCAGAGCTTTGTGTAACTGGATATACATGTCATGATTTATTTAATCAACATACTTTAATAAAAAGAGCTTATGATGAAATGTTAAGATTCGCAAAACTTTCAAATAAAGAATATAGCCCACTTATTTTTATAGGTATGCCTATTAGAAAGGACAATCAATTATTTAACTGTGCTGTTGCAATACATAAAGGAGAAATAATAGGGGTAGTGCCGAAGACATTCATACCAAATTATTCTGAGTTTTATGAAGGAAGATATTTTGCAAGTTCAGTAAATAGAGTAGATGATCAAATTGTTATAGATGGAAAGACAGTACCATTTACACCAAACTTATTAATAGAAGATACTCTTACTGGTGCTGTGGTTTCTGCTGAGGTTTGTGAGGATGTTTGGGTACCAATCCCACCATCAAAACACCATTGTTTACACGGTGCTAATATAATAGTTAACTTATCAGCAAGTAACGAAACTATAGGTAAATCTAAATACAGAGAAGATTTAATAAAAATGCAATCTGCTACATCAAACTGCGGATATGTATATGCATCTGCTTCAAGAGGAGAAAGTACGACGGATACTGTATTCTCAGGTCATAGCTTAATTGCAGACTGTGGGGCTATAGTAGGTGAAAGTAAATTCTTAGAAGATATAGAAATTACTTATGGAGAAATTGATATAGAAAATTGTGAAAATGATAGAACAAAAACGACATCATTTATGACTAATGTATATAAACAAAAATATGAACGTGTTTGTATAGAAACTTTTGCTCCTGTTACAGATGAATTTATATCAAACAGAGAAATATCTATACTTCCATTCGTTCCACATAATATAGACGAACGTGCTACTGAAATATTAAAATTACAAGCAGCAGGCCTTGCGGGAAGATTAAAGAAAATAAACTGTGAAAGTGTAGTTATAGGTATTTCTGGTGGTCTTGATAGTACATTAGCATTAATTGTTGCAGTAGAGGCATTTAACATCAATGGATATGATAAAAAAGGAATACATGCTATAACAATGCCTTGTTATGGAACTACTGACAGAACACTTAACAATGCAAGACGTCTTATGGAAATATTAGAAGTAACTTCTTATGAAATAAATATAAAAGATGCTTGTGAGCAACATTACAAAGATATCGGATATGACAAATCTAAATTAGATGTAACATTTGAAAATGTACAAGCTAGAGAGAGAACTCAAATTCTTATGGATGTGTCAAATAAAATAGGAAGCTTAGTAGTTGGTACAGGAGATTTATCTGAACTTGCTTTAGGTTGGTGCACATATAATGGTGACCAAATGAGTATGTATGGAGTTAATGCATCTATACCAAAAACATTAGTAAGAGGAATCTTAGAGTCATATGCAGAGCATCATGAAGGATTAAAAGATGTATTACTAGATATTTGTGATACACCGGTAAGTCCAGAGTTATTACCACCAAATGAAGATGGTACAATAAAACAAAAAACAGAAGATAAAATAGGTTCATATGTAGTTCATGACTTCATACTTTACTACATGCTTAGACATGGATTTGGACCTAAGAAAATATTCGATTTATATGTAAATGCAAAAATTATGCACGAAAAGAATATTGGTGTTAAAGAACCAGTTGTAGATAAACAAGAATTGCTTAAAAATATGGATATATTCTACAACAGATTCTGGACACAACAATTCAAACGTTCTTGTATGCCTGATGGTGTAAAAGTAGGAAGTGTATCTTTATCACCTAGAGGAGACTGGCGTATGGCATCTGATGCTTGCCAAGGTATATGGTTAGATGAATTAAAAGACTTAAAAGAAAAGTACTGTAAATAAAGAATTTTAAAAAATATGGAAAAAATTTCAAATTAACTCTGTAATTTGCATAATATGGTGATACAATATTATAAAGAGGTTAGCATAGTAGAGGTTGTTATATAAGCTTTGAAATGGAATATAATTATAATAATAAAGAAACAACTTTTATGAACCTAAATAACCTACATATACATAAATTTATATGTTTTAGGGAATATATAATAAAAAATGGATGGTAAAAGGAAAGGGGTAGGATATATAATGTTATACACACCAAAATATATTTTAGCAGCAGAGTTAGACAAAAAAGTTTGTCAATGTTCTGAATGTAAAAAATTCAGAGTATTATACAATCATAGTGAAATGACTGAAAGCAAAGACGAAGATATATGTGATTCTACAAGTGATGTAATAGCAGTATGCTCAAAATGTGGTAGAATGTACAGATTTGACATGGGTTACAAAAAAAATGGCACTGATCAAAAACGTACAGTATCAAAAGTAAGAGAAATATCTGAGACTAACAGCCAAGTAAGAGAACATATAAAACGTAATTATGGTTCTTATGAAGCCTTATTTACTATAAGATCTGAAGATTTTGTTACAAAAATAGTTGATGAAAAAGAAGTAAAAGACGGAAAATATACAGAATACGTTTATATGGAAAAATAATTTTGATTTCGTATATGTAGATTTAGAATAAAATATAATAATTGAAAATAAAGGCTTTAAAGCCTTTATTTTTTGACTAATTTATAAAAGGCGGGGACAAAACTTATGGTTACTGTAAATAAATATTTATATGAAGATGATTTTGGACAAAAAATATGCTTATGTTCAGAAAAACAAGAGTATAAAGTATTATTCAGAGAAGTTAATGAAACAGAATTAAAAACAAATGATGTTGATTCTGTTACAAAAGCATCTATATACAAGATGGAAAAATTAGTTGTTATGTGTACTGAATGTAAAAAAATATATTTTGTTAGTATGTCTTTTGAAGGAAGCTTTAAATCACAATATGTGACTTTAGAAAGCGTAGAATTATTTGATGGGGAAGTATTAGAAGCTAGAAACTTAATCAATAGAATTTACTCAGAATATGAAGATGCAATAGTTGATATAGCTACAGATGATTATGTTATAAAAGTATTGTCAAAATCTGAAGATGATGAAAAAACAAATACTAGATATGTTTATTTAAATAGAGAAGATAGCATATTATATGCTGATTTACAAAGTGAATAAATTTTAAATTAAAAGGAGCTTGAAATTAAATTTCAAACTCCTTTTTACTTACATATTTACAGCTTTTTTGCCTTCTGAAGTTTTTTCTTCGTTTGATTTTATATCATCAACAGTAAATTGTTTACGTTTAGATGATAATTTTGAAGTATTATCTTCATCATCATGTAGATTTTTGAATGCTCTAGATAACATAAGTTTTATTCTGTTAATTTGGTTAACTTCACTAGCAGATGGATCGTAGTCTATTGGAATTATATTAGCTTTTGGATATCTAGCTTTTAATTCTTTTATAGGACCTTTACCAATTATGTGGTTTGGAAGACAACCAAATGGTTGCATACAAACTATATTTTCAACACCACTTTCGATTAATTCAATCATTTCACCAGGAAGGAGCCAACCCTCACCTGTTTGGTTACCAACAGAAACTAATGATTCGGTTTTCTTAGATAATTCTATTATTTTTTCTGGAGCATTAAATCTCTTACTATTTTTAAGTTCTTTTACATAAGTTTTTTGATAGAAGCTTACTAAACCTATAAAGAATTTGCACATAAATTTACCTTTAGTTGTACCTTCTAATTTATGGTCTTTTTTATAGATTCCATTTACAGCAGAGTATAGGAAAAAGTTAGCCATTTCAGGCATTACAGCTTCTGCGCCTTCTCTTTCAAGTACATCAACGATATTATTATTAGCAGTTGGGTGGAATTTAACTAATATTTCTCCAACAAGACCAACACGAGGTTTTTTGATGTCTAAAAGTTCTAGATTATCAAAATCTCTAATTATATTTTTAATATTTTTACTGAATGTAGATAGTTTGGCATTTTCAAGTGAGTCCATACAAATTTTAACCCATTTTTCGTATAATGCATTTGCACTTCCTTTAACTTTTTCGTAAGGTCTAGTTCTGTATAGAACTTTCATAAATAAATCACCGTAAACTACAGCCATAAAGCCTCTATTTATAAGAGATAGAGATACATTTTCTTTAAGTCCATTATCTTCTATACCTTGGGCACTTAAAGATACAACTGGAACATCTTTAAATCCTGATTCATACATAGCTTTACGTAAGAAACCTATGTAGTTAGTCGCTCTACAACCACCACCAGTTTGAGTTATACCAACAGATACATTGTTTAAATCGTATTTACCTGATTTAAGAGCACTGATTAATTGGCCGATAACGATTATAGCAGGATAACAAGCATCGTTGTTTACATATCTAAGCCCTTCTTCGATTATTTCTCTGCTTGTATCTTGAAGAACTTCTACATTCCAACCACTTAAATTCACAGCTTTTTCGATGAATTGGAAGTGGATAGGAGACATTTGAGGAACAAGTAATTTACGTTTTGGATCAAATTTATCATTTTTAGTATAATTTATTTTATGTTCCTTTATATTTTTAACACTTATGTGATTAGCTTCTCTTTCGGCCATTGCAGCTTTTAAAGAACGAAGTCTTATTTTGGCTGCACCTAAGTTGTTACCTTCATCTATTTTAATTACAGTATAGATTTTTGATTTTTCAGCTAATATTTCTTGTACTTGCTCAGTTGTTACAGCATCAAGACCACAACCAAATGAGTTAAGTTGAACAAGTTCGATATTGTCGTATTTCTTTACAAATTCAGCAGCTTTATAAAGTCTAGAGTGATATACCCATTGGTCAACGACTCTTAGAGGTCTTTGAACTTGAGCAAGATGACAAATACTATCTTCAGTAAGTACTGCCATATCAAGTGAGTTAATTAGCTCTGGCATACCATGGTTGATTTCTGGGTCAAGGTGATAAGGTCTACCAGCTAAAACTATACCTTTTAAGTTTTCTTTTTGTATTTTTTCAACAGCTTCTTCACCAGCACGTCTTATATCTGCTTTGAATGCAAATTCTTCTTCTTTTGCAGCATCAACAGCGTCTCTTATTTCAGATTTTGATATATTTAAATCTGCAAAGTAATAAGAGAATACTTGGCAAAGTCTGTCTTTTAAGTTTTCTTTATCATTTAAAGTCATAAATGGATTTATAAATTTAATGTTCTTTTTCTTTAAATCAGGAACATTGTTTTTAATTATTTCAGAGTAAGAAATAACAACAGGGCAGTTGTAGTGATTATCTGAAGTTTTATCTTCTCTGTATTCATGTGTTACAGCAGGGTAGAATATAGTTTTAACGCCCTTGTCTATTAGACTTTGGATATGTCCATGAACCATTTTACCTGGGTAACAAACTGTTTCAGAGGCGATGCTAGTCATACCTCTTTCATAAAGTTTTTTAGAAGATCTTCCTGATAAAGTTACTTTAAATCCTAATTTAGTAAATAGAGTAAACCAGAAAGGATAATCTTCGTACATATTTAAAGCTCTTGGAAGACCAACTTCACCTCTTGGTGCATCTTCAAGTTTTAAAGGTTTATAATGTTTAAATAATCTATCGTATTTGTAAGCAAATAGGTTGATAGGTTTTTCTTTATTTGGGTCAGGTTTTTCTGCCCCATATAAAGCGGCTCCGTTTTCACATCTATTTCCTGATACAAATATTTCATGTTCTGAGAATTTATTTATAGTAAGTAGACATTTGTTTGAGCAACCTTTACATCTTTGAACAGTGCTATCTACTTTTATATTTTCAAGTTGTTCTAAGTTTAAAAATTCTGTTTTGTGACCTTCTGAATATCTTTCTTTACAAATTATAGCGGCACCGAATGCACCCATTATTCCTGAAATATCAGGTCTAGTTACATTTCTTCCAATTAATTTTTCAAAACTTCTTAAAACTAAGTCGTTGTAGAATGTACCACCTTGGACAACTATATTTTTACCTAGTTCATTTAAGTCTCTTATTTTTATAACTTTGAATAGGGCATTTTTTATAACAGAGTAAGAAAGTCCTGCTGATATATCTGCAACAGTTGCACCTTCTTTTTGAGCTTGTTTAACTCTAGAGTTCATAAATACTGTACATCTAGAACCTAAATCAACTGGATTTTGTGAGAATGTACCTTCTTTTGCAAAGTCTTCGATTGACATAGAAAGTGATTTTGCAAAAGTTTCAAGGAATGAACCACAACCAGAAGAACAAGCTTCATTAAGTATAATACTATCGATTACACCGTTTTTAATTTGTAGACATTTCATATCTTGACCGCCTATATCAAGTATAAAATCTACTTCTGGGTCGAAATATTTAGCTGCTTTGTAGTGAGCCATTGTTTCAATTTCGCCATAATCAATTTTTAATGCTTTTTTTAGTAATGCTTCGCCATATCCTGTAACACAAGAAGAAACAATATTTACGTCTTTTGGTAATTTGTTATAAATATCTTTTACTATGTTTATAGATGTTTGAAGCGGACTACCTTCATTACTACTATAATATGTATAAACTAAATTGCAATTTTCATCTATTAATGCGGCTTTTGTAGTTGTAGAACCGGCATCAATTCCTAAGAAGCAATTACCTTTTACATCTTTTAAATCTTTTTTAGGAACTTGTGATTTGTTGTGTCTGTTTATGAATTCATCATGTTCTTGTTTATTTTTGAATAGTGGTTCTAAACCTTCTGCATTAGATAAGTTTACACCTTCGATTTTCTTTATTTTATTTATTAAATATGATAAGTTAACATCAGGTTCGTCTTTTGCTAATATAGAGGCACCCATTGCGATATATAATTGAGCGTCTTGTGGGAATATTATGTTTTCATCACTTAAATTTAATACGTTTTTAAATGCTGTACGAAGTTCTGATAGGAAATATAAAGGTCCGCCTAAAAATGCTACATTACCTTCAATAGCTCTACCACAAGATAAAACACTGACTGTTTGAACAACAACAGCATTAAATATACTCATAGCTATGTCAGATTTTCTTGCACCATCATTTATAAGTGGTTGAATATCTGTTTTTGCAAAAACACCACATCTAGATGCAATAGGATAGATTACTTTATAATCTTTTGCCATTTCGTTAAGTCCAGCGGCATCTGTTTTTAATAAACTGGCCATTTGATCTATAAACGCGCCAGTACCCCCAGCACATATACCGTTCATTCTTTGGTCTATACCACCACTTAAATAAGTGATTTTTGCGTCTTCACCACCAAGTTCTATTACAACATCAGTTTCTGGGTTGAAGGTTTCAATTGCTTTTGTAGATGAGATTACTTCTTGTACAAATTTTAAACCTAAATATTTAGAGATATCTATTCCCCCAGAACCAGTTACTACAGTAGAGATTCTAATATCTCCAAGTTTTTCATATACTTCTGTTAAGACTTCTTTAACAGCTTTTTTTACATCTGAAAAATGTCTTGTATATTTTTTGAATATAACTTTATCTTTATCTAAAACTACTATTTTAACTGTGGTAGAACCGACGTCTATACCTACATTAAATATTTTTTTCATAAAATTAAACCTCCTCAAATTGCCCCAAAGTAATTATAAACTAAAAGCATTAACGATTAATTCTTCTATATATTTTAGTTCTTTGTCATCATCATAATTTCCATTAGGATTGAAAATATACTTTAACATGACATATCCACATATATTTGTAAGAATAGTTCTAATTATAAGTTCATTAGAAATATTTTTTATCATGTTTTCTGATTTGAAATAGTTTAATATAATATCGAAATTATCAAATACAGTGGACTTTAAACTTTCTACAATTTGTATTCTTAATTCTTCTCTGTAAAGTACTTCTGCTAATAATATATGAGCTACTTTATAATTTTCACTCATAAAACTAAATCGTTTATAGATAATATCGTGTATAAAAGATTTAAAATCTGGATAGATATCTTTTATTTCTTCAACATCAATATCTAATAGCATCTCAGGAATAATGTATTCAAATATAAATGGCATAATAGAAGAAAGTAATAAATTTTCTTTTGTGCCAAAGTGTTTGAAAATTGTACCTTCAGCAACCCCTGCAATTTTTGCTATTTCACTAGTTGACGTGTTAGAATATCCATTTTTAGCGAATAGGTCAATGCTAGTTTCTAATATTCTTTTACATTTAGTTGTCATTGTTTTATTTTCTAATATATCTTTCTTATACGAATCTAAAATAGAATATTGCATTTAAAATTTCTCCTAAAATATAAACTTTATATTAAATAAAATATAAAAGTTAAATATATTGATTATAAAATGAGTAAATACTCAGTATAAAAACAATAAAAATAGTGAGTGCTTACTCACAGATATAAAAGTATTATAGTTATTGATACCATTATTTGTCAATCGAAAGGTGGTGAATTTTTTGTTAAACCTTTGTTAAATTATATGTGCATATATACTATAATTCGATATAAAATTGGAATATTTATTTATGGATTTAATCTGAAATTTGAAAGTATTTAGATGTATATTGGAAATCAAAATTGTTATAATTTAAAAACAAAAAAGATAGACAAAAATGTCTATCTTCTATAAAAAAGTAAAATTAATTAAATTATTTGCATTTGAAGCTTGAACAATATGTTTCTGAATATAAATTAGCAGAATCTGCGCTAGATGTTACAGCTATATTGTTTAAGCTACATACATTACCAGCATTATAAGCACATGTTTTTACATTACATCCTATGTAGTCACAACTTCCATTTGTACAAGTATTACTTGTTAAATTACTATAAGTTGATTGATCTAAAAATGAAGAACAACAAGTATGATTACTTGTATGAGCTTTTTTTCCTGTTATAGATATTCTATTTGCATAACAAACTCCTGAATCGTTGTGAGAACAATTTAGTACATTACATCCTATTCTAGCCATTATTTTGGACCTCCTATTAAATAAATTTAATTAATAAAAGTATTTCCAAAATATAAAAGAATATGTATCCTTAGATAAATTATTCTGCTATTAAGTTAAATACATCCTTGTCTAGTAATGATTTTGCTATTAATGAACAAGCAGAAGGATAGTTTGAAATATTAGGCCATATACCTATTATCAATTTTTCATAATCATATAGCTTTAAACTTTCACCACATATAATTTTTTCTGAGAATTCATTTGTTTTTTCTCTAATTTTTAAGTATATATCTATATTTAAATCAAAAAAAACTGTGGCTTTATGACAAGGTTGTTTTAATATTAATAAATTTTGTCTAAACTCCAAATAATCGATTCTATCTACTAAAGTATAAGAATTATTTTCCAAAATAGAACACCTCGGTTTCATAAAAATATTATTAATAATTATATTTTAGTAATTAAAAAAATATAACCAAAATATAAGTTTATTAATGTATAAATATTCAAAAAAATGGCTAAGATACTAATAAAAATCCTACATATTTACAAAGGAGGAGGACATAAGTAATGAAAAACATGGATAATTATCGCTGGATTATTCCGTCATTAATAGCATTAGGAGTAATATTATTAAGTGGAGGTATTTTCGTAGGAGTAAAAAGCTACGAAACACTTGAAGCAAACAGCACAAAAGTTGACAACACAACCCAAAAGAATCTTTCTAGTAAACAAAAATTCAAATTAGATGAATATTGCCAAATATGGCTTCAAGACGATAATGAAATACCTGTAATGTTAGGTAAAGTAAATGAGGACTTATTAAATAAAACTGAAGACGAAATAAAAACAGCATTAAAAGAAAAATATCCAGATAAAGAAGTATCAACAATGAATAAATATCAAATAATTCTAAAGACTTCTGAAGACGGTACGGATTTATCAAAAGCAAACAAATACACATTAGAAAATGAAGATGGATATATAAGTGTTTTCAAATATAATAAAGAAGGTAAAAAAGAATTAGTAGAAAAAACTTCTATACAAATAAAATCACTTCCAAAATCAGTACAAGAAGAATTAAAAGATGCAATTGTCTTAGATAATGAAGACGATGCTTATTCTAGACTTGAGGATTTTGGTAGTTAATAAATAAATTAAAAAATGTGTTCTTTTATATTAAAAGCAGATTTTGCTATTAGTATTTAAAGGACATGTTTTTTTATTTGTAGAAATATCTTATAAATTACATATTAAACTTGAAGTTTTGTAGTCTTTAAATCATTTCTTTGTAAGCTTATATGAATAAAGATTTCGTTATTTTTATTTTATTTGATATAATAGATTAGAACATAGGTTTGGATAAAATAAAAATAAATTCAGGAGGTTAGGTTTGGTTATTTTAGGAATAGACCCAGGGATAGCTATAGTTGGATACGGAATAATAGAATATAAAAATAATAAATTCAGAGTTATCGATTATGGAGCTGTGACGACTAATGCAAATACACCGACAGATCAAAGACTAGCGCTTGTTTATAAAGGGATAGATATTTTAATAAAAAAATACGATATAGATGAAGTTGCGATTGAAGAATTGTTTTTCAATAAAAATGTTAAAACAGCTATAACAGTTGCACAGGCTAGGGGCGTAATAATGTTAGCATGTACGCATAATGGTAAGCCTATTTATGAATATACACCACTGCAAGTTAAACAAGGGGTAGTCGGATATGGAAGGGCGCAAAAGATGCAAGTGCAGCAGATGGTGACATCTCTTTTAAAATTAAAAGAAATACCAAAACCAGATGATACTGCTGATGCGCTTGCGATTGCGGTATGTCATGCACATGCTAATAGATTAGAAAAGACTTTAAAAAACTTTAAATAATTTTACAAGGAGAAGGTATGTATAGCTATATAAAAGGAACTGTAGAAGAAATCTATTTAGATAGAATAGTTTTAGAGAATAACGGAATAGGATACGAAATAAATGTATCTAGTTTTACAGCACAAAGCGTTCAAAAAGGAAAAGACGCAAAAATTTTTACTAAATTAATAGTAAGAGAAGATGATATGAGTTTGTGTGGATTTGCAAGTAGAAAAGAGTTAGAGATGTTTAAGTTATTAACATCAGTTTCTAAAATAGGTCCAAAAGTTGGGCTTGGGATACTATCTTGTGCAACACCGCCACAACTTAGTGCATATATACTTAGTGAAGATATTGCAAAATTATCAAAATGCCCAGGTGTTGGGAAAAAAACAGCGGAGAGAATAATTTTAGAATTAAAAGACAAAGTAGATAAAGAAAGTGCGGAATTTGAAGCAACTTTATTCAATCAAGCGCCAACAGGATTAGAATTAGATGAAGCAGTAGAGGCTCTATTAGCTTTAGGATATTCTAATGTTGAGGCAAAAGAGGCTGTTCAAAAATTCAAAAAAGATGGATTAAAAACAGAAGACTTAATTAAAAAAGCACTTACTTATTTAATGACTAAATAAGTGGATAGAAATTTAAGAATAGATAAAAGATGTTTTATCTAAAAAAATGAAATTAATGAAATAGAGAAAACTATTAAAAATAAAGGAAGGAGATGAGAAAATGTTTGATTTAGATGATGAAAATAGACTAATAAGTTCGAGCATGAAAGTTGAAGATAACGACACAGAAGTAAGTTTAAGACCTAAAAATTTATCAGATTATTTAGGACAAGAGAAAGTAAAAGAACAATTAGAAATATTTATAGAAGCGGCAAAGTCTAGAAATGAACCACTAGATCACGTATTATTATACGGACCTCCAGGTTTAGGAAAGACGACTTTGGCAAGTATAATAGCAAATGAAATGGGTGTAAATCTAAGAATTACATCTGGACCTGCTATAGAAAGAGCGGGAGATTTAGCAGCTCTTTTGACTAATTTAGAGGAAAATGATGTATTATTTATCGACGAAATACACAGAATAAATAGAAGTGTAGAGGAAGTTTTATATCCTGCTATGGAGGATTATTGTATAGATATAATAATTGGAAAAGGGCCATCAGCAAGAAGTATAAGACTTGATTTACCCAAATTTACATTAATCGGTGCGACAACAAAGGCTGGTATGTTGACAAATCCATTAAGAGATAGATTTGGTGTTATATGTAAGTTAGATTACTATACAGTAGACGAACTTGCTCAAATTTCAATGAGATCAGCAAATCTTTTAGATGCTGATATAAATTTAAATGGGGCAACAGAAATTGCCAGACGTTCAAGAGGAACACCAAGAATAGCCAATAGGCTTCTGAAAAGAGTTCGTGATTATGCTCAAGTTAAAGCAGATGGAAATATAACTGATGAAGTTGCAAGTAATGCATTAGAATTACTTGGAGTTGATAGTTTAGGACTTGACGATGTCGATGAAAAACTACTTTTAACAATAATCCATAAATTTGGTGGTGGACCAGTAGGATTAGACACTTTGGCTGCATCTATAGGAGAAGACAGAAATACAATAGAAGATGTTTATGAACCATATTTACTTCAATTAGGCTTTATAAACAGAGGGCCTAGGGGGCGTATTGCTATGCCTAAGGCGTATGAACATTTAAATATAGAGTACCCAAAAAAATAAGATTTTATAAAAGTCTACCCAAATAAATAAATATTTGATATCATTGTATTTGATGTTTTGACAAATATTTATTTAGAAAGGAAGTTATACAATTGAAAACAAGTGATTTCAACTTTGATTTACCAGAAGAATTAATTGCTCAAGTTCCAATAAAAGATAGAACAAGTTCTAAACTTATGGTTCTTGATAAAGAAACTGGTGAAATCGAACATAGAATATTTAGAGATATAATAGATTATTTAAATCCGGGAGATTGTCTAGTTTTAAATGACACTAGAGTAATTCCTGCTAGACTTATAGGCTCAAAAGTAGAAACTGGTGGAAAGATAGAATTTTTACTTTTAAAAAGAACTGAAGATGATACTTGGGAAACACTAGTTAAACCGGGTAAAAGAGCAAAAATAGGTGCTAGATTCTCATTTGGAGACGGAAAATTGATTGCTGAAGTAGTTGGTATGGGTGAAGATGGTGCTAGAATAGTTAAGTTTGAATACAATGGAATATTTGAAGAAATTTTAGACGAATTAGGAAACATGCCATTACCACCATATATAACAGAAAAACTAGATGAAAGAGAAAGATATCAAACAGTTTATTCTAAACACAACGGTTCTGCAGCTGCACCAACAGCAGGTCTTCATTTTACAGAAGAATTATTAGCTAAAATAAAAGAAAAAGGTGTAGACTTAGCATTTGTAACACTTCATGTTGGTCTTGGAACTTTCAGACCAGTAAAAGTAGATGATGTAGATAATCACCAAATGCATTCAGAATTTTATATGGTTACACAAGAAGCAGCAGATAAAATTAATAAAGCAAAAGCAAATGGAAATAGAGTAATAAGCGTTGGAACAACAAGTACTAGAACAATAGAATCAGTAGCAGACGAAAATGGAATAGTGAAAGCTACATCAGGGTGGACTAATATATTTATATACCCAGGGTACAAATGGAAAGTTATAGATAACTTAATTACAAACTTCCATTTACCAGAATCAACACTTATAATGTTAGTTAGTTCTTTAGCAGGGAAAGAGCATGTATTAAATGCTTATAATGAAGCTGTTAAAGAGAGATACAGATTCTTTAGTTTTGGAGATGCAATGTTTATTAAATAATAAAATTAGACCTAATTGGGGGCCGTGAAATGAAAAGAAATACAAAACAAACTTTTATAAAAATAGCGCATTTATGTGAAATTTTATTATCAATCGTTATACTTTTGGTAATACTTTTGGGTATATTCGATATTTTAAGAGAAGTTTATGGAGCTTATATCATTGATTTTGCTAACCCTGTAAACTATGAGCAGCTAAATAATTTCTTGGCACAAATACTATTACTTGTAATAGCCGTAGAATTAGTAATTATGCTTTGTTTGCATCGACCAGAAACTTTATTAGAAGTTTTACTTTATGCAATAGCTAGAAAATTACTTTTAATACCAAAATCATCAAGTGCAGGAGAATTATTGCTAGGTGTATTAGCTATAGCAGCAATATTCTTTATTAAAAAATATTTAATACCAACAAATAATAAAAATAATGATAATAATGAACAAAAAAATAGCATAAAAAGTATAATTGCATCTTATCTAAAAGATGATGACGATAATGTAAGTATGTTTTAAAAACATAAATATGAAAATATAAATTATATAGAGATAAATATATTTGAAATTTTAAGGAGAAACAAAATGAGTGCAATAAGATATGAACTTATCAAGACTTGTAAACAAAGTGGTGCAAGGCTTGGAATATTACACACACCACATGGAAGTATAGAAACACCTATATTTATGCCAGTTGGTACACAAGCAACAGTAAAAGCTATGACACCAGAGGAACTAAAAGAAATAGGATCACAAATAATCCTAAGTAATACTTACCACTTATACATGAGACCAGGTCATGAACTAGTAAAAGAAGCTGGTGGACTTCATAAATTTATGAATTGGGACAAACCAATATTAACAGATAGTGGTGGATTCCAAGTATTCTCACTAGGACCACTTAGAAAAATAACTGAAGAAGGTGTTACATTTAAATCACACTTAGATGGTTCAAGACACTTCATAAGTCCAGAAAAGGCTATGGAAATTCAAAATGCATTAGGTTCAGATATAATGATGGCATTTGATGAATGTGCTCCATATCCAGCAGACAGAGAATACGTTAAAAACTCTTTAGAAAGAACTACAAGATGGCTTCAAAGATGTAAAGATGCTCACAAAAATACAGAAAACCAAGCATTATTCGGTATAATCCAAGGTGGTATGTACAAAGATTTAAGAGAGCAATCAGCAAAAGAAATAACTGCAATAGACTTACCAGGATACGCAATAGGTGGACTTAGTGTTGGAGAACCAAAACCACTTATGTATGAAGTATTAGAATACACTACACCACTTATGCCAGTTGATAAACCAAGATACCTAATGGGTGTTGGTTCACCTGATGACTTAATCGAAGGTGTAATAAGAGGGGTTGACATGTTCGACTGTGTACTTCCAACTCGTATAGCTAGAAATGGTACTGCTATGACTAGCCAAGGTAAAGTAGTAGTTAGAAATGCAGCTTATGCTAAAGACTTTACTCCACTTGATCCAGAGTGTGATTGCTACTGCTGTAAAAACTACACAAAAGCATATATAAGACACTTAGTTAAGGCTAACGAAATATTAGCTGCTAGACTTATAACAACACACAACTTAAGATTCTTACTTAAATTAATGGAACAAGTTAGACAAGCAATAAGAGAAGACAGACTATTAGACTTTAGAGAAGAATTTTTCACTAAATATGGGTATGAATTATAAGATATTTAATATATAATATTTAATAATGAATATGTAATTAATTAAAAGTTAAAGGAGAAAAATAAAATGAATCAATCATTAATATGGTCAATTGCTTATATAGTAGCTTTATTTGCAATATTCTACTTCTTATTTATAAGACCACAAAAGAAAAAAGATAAAGAATTAAAAGAAATGAGAGACTCTCTTGCTGTTGGAGATACTATAGTAACTATAGGTGGTATAGTTGCTAACGTAGCAAAAATAGAAGAAGAAACTATAGTTATAGAATTTGGACCAAGCAGAACTAAAATGCCAATACAAAAATGGGCTATAGGTAGCGTTCAATCAAAAAAAGAAATTAAATAATAATTAGGAATTTAAAACCTTCCTCTTAAATATATTTATTTAAGAAGGGAGGTTTTTTTATGAGTAAAGCCATAAGTATTTTTAAAGGTTTGGGATATGCATATATTTTCACTTTAATAGTAATATTAATTTATAATGCATTATTAACATTTACTAAAATATCACCAGATAATATGGGGATGATAGTGTCAATTATAACTACTTTTGGGTCAGCATTTGGTGGATTTTATGCTTGCAAACAGATAAAAGAAAAAGGATTGATATACGGATTATTAGAGGGACTATTGTATATAATCTTTTTAATCGTATTAGTTTTCTTGGCAAAAGAAAATTTTTCTTTTGAAATGAGTATGCTATATAGTGTAGTATTAACAACTTTAGCTGGAGGTATAGGTGGAATTATTGGGGTAAATTTCTAAAATAATTTTAAAAATATGGAATTTGTGTTATAATTACTCAAGTATAAAATTATACATAGAAATTAAAAATCAGGAGGATATTTGACATGGCTAAAAAACATATAAAAACTTTATCTCAAGCTACTTTAAAAGAAAGTGCCGCTAAAGGTGGATGTGGAGAATGTCAAACTTCTTGTCAATCAGCTTGCAAGACTTCTTGTACAGTTGCTAATCAAGAATGTGAAAGATAGTCCACAATGAAAAAGGGGAATTGATAGGTGATGTGAGTTACCATTCAATTCCCTTTTAAAAGTTAAAGGTGGGTTGTTATGTTTCTGCTATTATTTTGCCCGTATCTTTTAAATCATAACCACCAAGTCCTTCCAATTCGTCTTTAAAAGTATCTGAATTTATAATATTTAAAATTTGTTTATAAATTGGATTTTCTAAATCATTTGTTTTTATAACTAAATCATATCTTTCTTTTTGAAGAGGTATAAAATCAATATTATCTATTTGTTTTGCAACTTTTTCTATACCAATACCAAAATCTCCTTTACCTCTTGCAACAGCACTAGCAACAGCAAGATGAGAATTTTCTTCATAATTATATCCATTTATTTCATTGGAAGATATATTTAATTCGCGAAGTTTACCATCTAATAATACTCTTACGCCACAACCAATTTCGCGATTTACATAGCTTAAATCATCTCTTTTTAAATCGTCCCATCCGTTTATATTTTTAGGATTTCCTTTTTGAACATAAAAACCTTGAGTTCGATATGTTAAATTTATTATTGTACAGGGAATTCCAGGAAGTAATTTCTTGACGAAATCTATATTATACTCTGATGTCTCCCAATCCCATAAATGTGAAGAAGCGATAGAAGCTTTATTATTATAAAGATTATATAAACCATTATAACTCCCCATATATGACCTATATGATTTTATAGACGGAAGTGAACTTTCTATATTTCTTGATAAAATATCTAAAATCATATCTTGTCCACATATTATAATATTTTTATCATCTAGTTTTGTTTCATTTTTTTCACTTGGTATATCATTTAAAGTTATTTCTTGTTGTTGTGTATCAGGAGAAGATATGGTAGATGATTTTTGACTTTTTATATAATTATCTATATCTTCCTTGTCAATACGAAGTTTTCTACCAACTTTATAAGCAGGTAATTCACCTCTTTTTATTAATTCATAGACTGTATTTTTAGTTATTTTTAATAATTCAGCGACTTCTAATGGTGTCAATGATGTTGAATTCATAATATCAGCCTCCCTATTTAATATTTTATAATATTTGATTATTTATGTATATCAAAAATAGTGATAAAAACAAATTAAATGGTATAAAAAGTAATAAAATTAAAAAGTATACAATAAAAAGATGCAAAATAAGTTGAAAAATGGTAAAAAAACGTATACAATTTAATTGAAAAACAACAAAACATAACAAAACATAACCTAGAGTAACGAAAATAGATGATTTATATAATGTTATGACACGTTTTGTTTGGGAGAAACTTATTATAAGGGGGAAACATTTATTATGAAAAAAAAATTTGGTATTTTAACTCTAGCGTTATGCCTAATGCTAGGAGCAGTAGGATGCAGTAATAATAGCTCATCTTCAAATGCATCAAGTGCAGCATCATCTTCAGGAGATTCAAGTGAAAAAGTAGAATTAAACATATCTGCTGCAGCGTCTTTACAAGAAGCAATGGTAGAATTAGAAAAAGAATTCAAAAACATTAATCCAGATGTTAAATTAACAGTTAACTTAGGTTCTTCAGGTTCATTAATGCAACAAATACAAGAAGGTGCACCATGTGACTTATTTATATCTGCAGGTGCAAAACAAATGGATACATTAGTTGAAGACGGAACAGTAGAAAAAGACGCTGTTAAAACTTTATTAACAAATGACTTAGTATTAGTTGCTGCTAAAGGTGAAAAAGTAGATTCATTAGATGCTTTAAAAACTGATGATGTAGAAAAAATAGCTATCGGAGACCCTGAAAGTGTTCCAGCTGGTAAATATGCTAAAGAAGTTTTAGATAATACTAAATTATATGATAATGTAAAAGATAAATTAGTTTTAGCTAAAGACGTTAAAGAAGTTTTATCTTGGGTACAAAAAGGTAATGCTGATGTTGGTTTTGTTTATTTAAGTGATGCAACTGGTGTTGATGATGTAGATGTAGTTTTAACTACAGATGCTGATTCTCATTCAGAAATAGCTTATCCAGTAGCTGTTCTTAAAGATAGCAAACAGGCAAAAGTAGCTCAACAATTTGAAGACTTCTTATTAAGCGATACAGCTCAAAATATATTGGAAAAACACGGCTTTAATAAAGTTAAATAGTTTATAAATATAAAATACTATAGAAAATTACATATTATAAACTTAAGTTACAAAAAATATATTAAATAGAATTTTTAAATAAAATAACCTATAGTTGGTATACGTATTACCTTCTATAGGTTATTATAGATAGAAGAAATAAAATTTAAGAGGAGGAAGAACTAGATGGATGCAGGATTAACACCTCTCTGGATTTCCATTAGAACATCTTTATTGGCGACAATTATAACATTTTTTTTAGGAATAGGAACAGCTTATTTAGTTGCGAACTATAAAGGAAAAGGAAGGGGAATAATCGATAGTATACTAACATTACCGCTTGTTCTTCCTCCTACTGTTTTAGGGTTCTTTTTACTACTTTTATTTGGTAAAAATGGACCAGCAGGAAAGTTTTTAATGAATTATTTTGAAATAAATATCATATTCAGTTGGGCAGCAACAGTAATTGCAGCAGTTGTAGTAGCATTTCCTATGATGTATAGATCAGCGCGTTCTGCTTTTGAACAAATCGATGATAATCTAATTTCAGCAGCAAAAACATTAGGTATGAGTAATTGGAGTATATTTTACAAAATATCTATACCTCTTGCATGGCCAGGAATAATTGGTGGAGTAGTATTAGCTTTTGCAAGAGCACTTGGTGAATTTGGGGCAACATTAATGATAGCAGGGAATATACCAGGAAGAACCCAAACTATGCCACTTGCGATATTTTTTCAAGTTCAAGCTATGAACTATAAGGGAGCTATGTTATGGGTTTCAACAATTGTGGCTATTTCCGTGGTTATGATATTAATATTAAACTTTTGGTCAGATAAACAACAAGATATTGTTGGAAAAAGAGTTAGAGGAGGTAAATAAAAATGTCTTTATATGTTGATATAGAAAAAGATTTGGGCTCCTTTAAATTAAAAGTTAAATTTGAACAGGAGAATGGAATATTAGGTTTATTAGGTCAATCAGGTTGTGGAAAAAGTATGACTTTAAAATGTATAGCTGGTATTGTGAAACCTGATAAAGGAAAAATAATTTCAAATGGTACAGTATTTTTCGACTCTGAAAAAAAAATAAACTTATCTCCACAAAAGAGAAAAGTAGGATTCTTGTTTCAAAATTATGCCCTGTTTCCACATATGTCTGTAAAAGAAAATATACAATTGGGAATTCAAAATTTATCTAAAGAAGAAAAAGATGAAATAACAAGTAAATATCTTAAAAAATTCAAATTAGAAGGGTTTGAAAATAGATACCCATGGCAATTATCAGGGGGACAACAACAAAGAATAGCTTTAGCAAGAGCATTATGTTTAAATCCCAAAATATTAATTTTAGATGAGCCATTTTCAGCCTTAGATTACCATCTTAGAAGTAATATGGAAAATGAATTATGTGAAATATTAAAAGATTTCAATGGAAATGTACTATTCGTAACACATGATATATCAGAAGCTTATAGAGTTAGTGATGAGATTATAGTATTTGATAATGGACTTTCACTACCTAAAAAAAATAAAGATAAACTTTTTGCACATCCGAGCTGTATGACAGAAGCAGTCATCACAGGATGCAAAAATATATCTGCATGTGATATAATAGATATAAATACAGTATTTGCTAAAGATTGGGGATTTAAATGCAAACTAGATAAAGGTGTTAATAAGGATTCAAAATATATTGGAATAAGAGCACATCATATGAAAGTAGTTGAAGAAGAAGTTGAAAATGGAGAAAATTTATTTGAAATGACAGTAGTAAGGGTTATAGAAAACTCATTCAGCTATAATATTCATATAAAAAATTGTGATAACGAAAACAATCTTCCATTACAGATGGAAGTTGATAAAAATATTAAAAAAGTTAAAGTAGGACAAACCATTAAAGTTAAATTTGAGCAAAACTCAGTATTTGATTTTTAAAAAACACCCATAAGTATTACAAACACTCTCACGACATAATTGCCGGGAGAGTTTTTGCTTTAAGTACAAATTATTTCAGCAAATAAACGTATGTATAACTTGATTACATTATATTAAAAAGTTATAATAAAATTTGTGTAAAAAATAGATGAAATTTACTTTAGGAGGAAATAGACATGATACATAAGTTTTCCATGAACGGATATAATATAGTATTAGACGTAGATGGAGGAAGCGTACATATATTAGATGATGTTGCATATGAATTAGTTGATTTATATGAAGAAAACACAAAAGAAGAAATAATATCTAAATTAGAAAATAAATTTACAGCAGAGCAAATAGAAGAAGCATATGACGAAATAACTTCTTTAAAAGAAGAAGGATTATTATTCACAACAGATACATATGAATTCAATCCAAACTTCGTAAATAGAAAAAAAGTAGTAAAAGCTTTATGTCTACATGTTTCACACGATTGTAACTTAAGATGTAAATATTGTTTCGCTTCACAAGGTGACTTCGGTGGAGCAAAAGAAATAATGAATTTTGAAGTTGGTAAAGCTGCAATAGATTACTTAATAGCTAACTCAGGAAACAGAAGAAACTTAGAAATAGACTTCTTTGGTGGAGAACCATTAATGAACTTTGAAGTTGTTAAGCAACTTGTTGAATATGGAAGAAAAGTTGAAAAAACTCGTGGAAAAAATATAAGATTCACAATAACAACAAATGGAGTTTTATTAGATGACGAAAAAATAAAATATATAAATGAAAATATGCACAATGTAGTTCTTAGTTTAGATGGAAGAAAAGAAGTAAATGACAATATGAGACCTACTGCAAACAATAAAGGAAGTTATGATATAATAGCTCCAAAATTCAAAAAGTTAGTATCTGAAAGACCAAAAGACAAATACTACTACATAAGAGGTACATTTACTAGAGATAACTTAGATTTCTCTGAAGACGTACTTCACTTTGCTAACGAAGGATTTAAATTAACATCTGTTGAACCAGTTGTTGGTGAAGAAGAAAATCCTTATGCATTAAGAGAAGAAGATCTTCCAAAAGTGTTTGAAGAATATGAAAAATTAGCAGTTCAATACGCTGATATGAAATTAAAAGGTGACGGTTTCTCATTCTTCCACTTTATGATAGACTTAAATCAAGGACCTTGTGTTATAAAGAGAATAACTGGTTGTGGAGCAGGTAATGAATATCTTGCTATAACTCCATCAGGTGATATATACCCATGTCATCAATTCGTAGGAAATGAAGACTTTAAATTAGGTAATATATTAGATGAAAAAATAGAATTACCAAAAGAGGTAACAAATATGTTCAGAGAAGCTCATGTTTATGCTAAAGATGAATGTAGAAACTGCTGGAATAAATTCTATTGTTCAGGTGGATGTCATGCAAATGCAATCAACTTCAATAATGACATAAAAGTTCCTTATAAGCTTGGATGTGAAATGCAAAAGAAACGTACTGAATGTTCTATAATGATTCAAGCCAAAATGATGTTAGAAGGAAATTAATATTAAAGGGGCGAATGAAAATGATTAAAGAATTCGAAGGAATTATGCCTGAAATTGATGAATCTGTATTTGTTGCAGAAAGTGCAGACATAATAGGTGATGTTAAAATCGGGAAAAATTCAAGTGTGTGGTATAATACAGTTCTTAGAGGCGACGAACACGCTATAAGAATTGGAGAAAATACTAACATACAAGATGGGACTGTAGTCCATGTTGGATTAGATGTAGATACTGTAATAGGCGATAATGTAACTGTAGGTCATAATGCATTAGTTCATGGGTGTAAAATAGGAAATAACAGTCTTGTAGGTATGGGCGCAATAGTTTTAAATGGTGCTGAAATAGGTGAATTTTGTATGATAGGTGCTGGTGCTTTAGTAACACAAAACAAAAAGTTCCCAGATGGTATGCTTATAATAGGATCTCCAGCAAAAGCTGTGAGAGAATTAACAGAAGAAGAAAAACAAAGTTTAATAAAATCAGCAGATGATTATTGTGCTAATGCTCAAAAACATAAATAATCTAAAGTTTTAATTCAATATAAAATTAAATTAATATTTAAGAATAAAGTGTATAAGATGGATATGACATAAATTATGTTGTATCCATTTTTTTAAAGGGGTATAAATTATGTTTACAGAGATTATTAAAGATAAATGGGAAAATAAAAATAAGAATGATAAAGCAGCAATTGAATTGTGGAATTCAAAGGCGGATTACTTTGGAAGCTATGAATTGGAAAATGTACAAAATGAAAGGTTCATTCAGATAATAAAAGAAAATAACTTGATAAATAAGGATAGTTTTATTTTAGATGTAGGGTGCGGTGCCGGAAAATATTGTGCAGCATTAGCAGATGATTGTTTCAAATGCATTGGAACAGATTTATCACCAAGAATGATAGAATTTGCAAAAGAGAAGGCAAAACAATACGATAAGAAAAATGTAGAGTTTAGATGTGACGATTGGTCAAAACTCGATATAGAAAAAGAAGGTTTAATCAAAAAATTCGATTTAGTTATGGCATGTATGACTCCAGCAATATCTAATTATGAAACTTTTAAAAAATTTATGGACTGTAGTAAAAGTGCGGGGATATATTGCTGTGGCACTAGAAGAACAGATTCAGTAAGTGATGAGATTGATAAATTGCTTGGAATAAAAAATAAACAAAGCAATTCTGAAGATACTGTTAAGTATGTATTCAATATTCTTTGGGAAAATGGATATTACCCTAAAATAGAATACATAGAACAAAGTTGGGATAGTGAGATGAGTATTGAGAAATCATGTGAGGTTTATATAAATAGATGTAAAGCTAAATACGATATTGATGAGAATCAAGAGCATATTATAAAGAAATATATAGAAGAGATAAGCATAAATGGTTTAATTTATGAAAAAATAAATACAATAAAAGCAGTTGTTTATTGGAAAAACTAAAACAAATTGTTAAACAATTAAAAAATATAATATAATAGAATGTGTGAAAATTATCAATATAAAGAAAAAAATTGACGTTAAAAAATATAGAGAAATTTTGTAATATGTGGACAAAATAGAAAAATAATAGCAGGAGGTGATTGTATGCTTTATAAAAAGAAATGGACATTAAAACATTTTGGGAAAATAAAAGAAAATAAAGTAGGAACACAAGTCGGTATTTCCCCGGAAATAAGTCAAATATTAAAAAATAGAGACATAATAACAGAAAAAGATGCTGAAATATTTATGAATCCCTCTTTGGATTATCTAAGAGACCCGTTTTTGATGAAGGATATGCAAAAAGGTGTAGATAGGATAAAGAAAGCTATCGAAAAAAAGGAGAGGATATTTATATATGGCGACTATGATGTCGACGGGGTATCTTCAACATCTATATTAGTATTATATTTTAAATCTATAGGATATGATGTAAAATACTACATTCCAAATAGATTAAAAGAAGGATATGGGATAAGCATTGAGGCATTAGAAAAAATAAATGAGATAGGCTGTGATTTATTAATAAGTGTAGACTGTGGAATAACTTCAGCAAAAGAAGTAGAATTTGCAAAAACACTTGGAATGGACGTAATAATAACAGATCACCATGAATGCCAAGATGAAATTCCAGACGCAATAGCAGTAATAAATCCAAAACAAGAGGACTGTACATATCCATACGACTTTTTATGCGGGTGTGGGGTTGCATTTAAATTAATACAAGCATTGACGCCACCTGAAGTATTTAGGGAATCAATGTATGACTATTTAGAGATTGTAACTCTAGCTACTATTTGTGATATTGTACCTCTAAAAGATGAAAATAGAATAATTGTAAAAAATGGTCTGAAAATGATGAAGGATGGTAGAAATATAGGTTTAAAAGAGCTTATAAAAGTATGTGGAATAGATACTCACCAACTTAAATCATCGCATATAGGATATTCAGTAGGGCCTAGAATAAATGCATCAGGACGCTTAGGATATTCTTATTTAGGAGTAGAATTATTTACTGCAGACAGCCCAGAACAAGCTAAAGAAATAGCTATGGATTTAGAAGAAAAAAATAGCGAAAGACAGTTAATTGAAAGTAAGATGTATAGTGAAGCTGAAGCAATTATAGCAAGTAACCAATCTTATGAAGATGATAAGGTTTTAGTAGTAGCTAATGAAGGGTGGCAACATGGGATTATAGGAATAGTTGCATCAAAATTAACTGAAAAATACTACAAACCCACTATATTGCTTACTATAGAAGAAGGAATGGCAACAGGTTCAGCGAGATCAATAAAAGGCTTTAGTATATTTGATGCTCTTGTTGAATGTAAGGATTTAATGTCTAAATTTGGAGGTCATGAACAAGCGGCAGGGCTTTCAATGGATGCACGAAATATAGATGAACTTAGACAAAGAGTAAATGAAATTGCAGATTATAGCTTGACTAAGGAAGATATGATTGAAAATATAAAAGTTGAGTACGAATTACAAGAGGGACAAGTTGATTTAGATTTAGTTGACCAACTTCATCTTTTAGAACCTTTTGGAATGAGCAATCCAACACCTAGATTTATAATGAGAGATTTAGTCTTAGCTAACATAGGATTTGTTGGAGCAGCAAAACAACATCTTAAATTAACTCTTCAAAAAGATTCTGTATATGAAGCCATTGGATTTAATATGGCTTATTTAGCAGATGAATTTACTAGAGGGGATAAAGTAGATGTTTTATTTCAATTAGATGAAAATAATTACAACAATAATAGGAAAGTACAATTCTTACTTAAGGATGTAAGAATGGCACATCCTAAGTCAGCAATAAAAGATTCTACATCTATAAAACTATTTTCAAAAATAGTTCCACATGATGTGAACAATTTATATAAAATAAATTACGATTTAGAAAAAAAAGGAATAAACGATAGTGATTTTGGGCAAAATGAAATATCAAATAGTTTTAATCAAAAATATAGTGATTACAATGATATAAATATATTTGAATTTTTCGATGAAAATACATTAGTAATTTGTAATACATTAAACGGATTTTTTAGAGCTTATTCAGATTTATCGCTTATAGATGACGAATTTGACATTGAATTTGGAATAATATGTAAAGATACACATAAAATAAAACTTATATTTTCTCCTAATCTTGATAAATTAGATTTAAACATATATAATAATATTATTCTTTACGATTTTTTATATAATAAAGAAGAATATTCGTATTTATTATATAATATTAAGGCAAATTCTAACCTTATTAAGTATTATGATGAAAAAAGTAAATTATATTTAAATAGTATAATGGATAACATAGTTCCTACAAGGGATGAATTTATATCTGTATATAAATATTGTATTACAAATAAACACATTGAAATTACACTTAATAAAATAAAAGCTGTATTTGGAGTAATGCCATTAAAAATATTTGTTATATTAAGTGTTTTTAGAGAGTTTAATTTACTAGAATACACAATAAATGAAATAGATAATATCTTGATTATAGATTTTACAAAACAGTCTATTTCTAAATTTAATCTTGATGAAAGTTTGATACTTATAAATATTAAGGAATTAAAAGACAGATACTTAGAAAGCTATTAGGAGGAATCTAGAATGGATTTAAAAAAATGTGTAAGGGTTATAGAAGATTTCCCAAAAGAGGGGATTAGTTTTAAGGATATAACAACTTTATTAAAAGATGGAAAAGCCTTAAAATATGCTATTGATCAAATAGTTGAAGATTTAAAAGATAAAAACATCGATATAGTTGTTGGACCAGAAGCGAGAGGATTTTTAGTTGGGACACCAGTTGCATATGCTTTAGAAGCTGGATTTGTACCAGTTAGAAAACCAGGAAAATTACCAGGTGAAGTTGAAAGATTTGAATATGATTTAGAATACGGTTCAAATATATTAGAAATACACAAAGATGCAATAAAACCAGGTCAAAGAGTGGCAATAGTTGACGATTTACTAGCTACAGGAGGAACTACAGAAGCTGCAATAAAATTAATAGAAAATTTAGGTGGAGAAGTAGTTTCACTTCAATTCTTAATAGAATTAGAAGATTTAAATGGTAAAGCTAAATTAGAAGGTTATCATATTAATTCTCTAATAAAATACTAGAATAATAATAGTTGGTATATACCAACTATTTTCATATATATAAAAATATAGGATAATCAGGTGGTAATATGTATGACAAGGAATTACAAGAAATTTTAGATAAAATTAAAAAATACGCTCCTAATGCAGATGTGACTCCAGTTATAAAAGCATATGAATTAGCAAAATCTGCACATGCAGGAGTATTTAGAAAATCGGGTGAACCATATATTATTCATCCAATAGCTGTTGCAAATATATTAGCCGATCTAGAACTAGATATGGAAGTTATAGCAGCAGGTCTGTTACATGATGTTGTAGAAGACACACCTTACACATATGAAGATATTAAAGAATTATTTGGCAAAGATATAGCAGACTTAGTAGATGGAGTTACTAAATTAGGTAAAATTAAGTATCAAACAAAAGAAGAATCTCAAGCTGAAAACCTTAGAAAAATGTTCTTAGCTATGGCTAAAGATATAAGAGTTATCTTAATTAAATTAGCCGATAGACTTCATAATATGAGGACTCTGAAATATATGCCAGAGGAAAAGGCTAAATATAAAGCTAAAGAAACTCTAGAAATATACGGTGGGATTGCTCATAGAATAGGTATATCGAAGATTAAATGGGAATTAGAAGACTTAGCTTTAAAATATATCGATCCAGAAGGTTATAGAGAACTTGCTGAAAAGATAACTATGAAGAGAAGTCAAAGACAGGAATACATAGATAAAATAGTACGATTGTTACAAGATAAATTTAAAGAAGTAGATATAGATTGTGAAGTTTCAGGTAGACCAAAACACTTCTATAGTATCTACAAAAAAATGAAGAAAAAACACAAAACATTTGAAGAAATTTATGATTTAACTGCTGTTAGAATTATTGTTAACACGATTAAGGACTGTTATGCAGTCTTAGGTATGGTTCATACAATGTGGATTCCTATGCCAGGAAGATTTAAAGACTACATCGCTATGCCAAAGCCAAATCTTTATCAATCTCTTCATACAACTGTAATAGGTCCTGATGGTGAGCCTGTAGAAATACAAATTAGAACTCATGAGATGCATGAGATTGCTGAAAATGGTATCGCTGCTCACTGGAAATATAAAGAAGGCATTACAGGAAGTCATGATGCTAAGATGGAACAAAAATTAAAATGGCTAAGACAAATGATGGAGTGGGAAAAAGACGTACAAGATCCACATGAGTTTTTAGATGCACTGAAAGACGACGTATTTAATAGTCAAGTTTATGTATTTACACCAAGAGGGGATGTAATTGAATTACCAGCAGGTTCTACACCGATAGACTTCGCTTATAGAGTTCATACAAATGTAGGTAATAAATGTACAGGTGCAAAAATAAACGGTAAAATTGTTCCAATAAATTATAAATTACAAAATGGTGAAATTGTAGAAGTTATAACATCAGCAAACTCACCAGGGCCAAGTCGTGATTGGTTAAGTATAGTACAAACACCAACAGCTAGAAATAGAATAAGACAATGGTTCAAAAAAGAAAGAAGAGAAGAAAATGTTGAGCGTGGGACAGATATATTAGAAAAAGAATTCAAACGCTACAACATACCATACAAAAATGCTAGCATTCAAAAATTCTTAACTCAAGTTGCAAAAAAATTCAATCAACCAAGTTTAGAAGACTTAATTGCAACTATAGGATATGGTGGTATAGCTACATCACAAGTTATGCCAAAGGTTAGGGATTTCTACAATAAAGAAGTTAACCGCCAAGAAAAAGAAAAGCGAATGCAAGAAAAAGAAGATAAAATTAAGCAAAACTTCGATGAACAAGAATACGCTAAGAAAAGAAAGAAAAAAGATAACGGTATTACAGTAAAGGGATTAGACAACATATTAGTAAGATTCGCTAAATGTTGTAACCCACTTCCAGGAGACGATATAATAGGATATATCACAAAAGGAAGAGGTGTAGCAATCCATAGAAAAGACTGTCCAAATATAAAACTTGATGATGAATTCCTAAAAAATAGGCTTGTTGAAGTTGAATGGAATAATCCAGAAAAGAGCAAATTTGAAGGTGAAGTAAAAATCATTGCAATAGATAGAGTAGGTCTTTTAAATGATGTTATACATATCGTATCTATGGAAAAACTACGTATAAGCGGTATAAATTGCAGAGTATTAAAGGACAATACAGCAAATATAAGTTTATTAGTCGAAGTTAACGATATATCAGAATTAAAACAACTTATGAAAAAAATAAAATCAATACCAGGGGTTGACGAAGTTTCAAGAATGAGAAACTAACCCCTAGGGTTTTTAATAAATTTAAAGTTTAGGGAGGCAGATATGAGAGCTGTTGTTCAAAGAGTATCAAGTTCAAGGGTTACTGTAGATGAAAGAGTAACAGGAGAAGTCAAAAAAGGTCTATTAGTTTTATTAGGAGTAACTCATGATGATACTTCAAAAGACGTAGACTATATGGTAGATAAAGTAACAAATTTAAGAATATTTGAAGATGAAAACGACAAAATGAATTTATCTTTAAAAGATATCGAAGGGGAAGTAATGGCAGTATCTCAATTTACGCTTTATGGAGACGCTAGAAAAGGAAGAAGACCAAGTTTTTCTGATGCAGCGAGACCTGATGTAGCAAATCCTCTATACGAAGAATTTGTAGAAAAATTAAGAGCACAAGGGATAACTGTAGGAACAGGGGAATTTGGAGCTCATATGATGGTAGAACTAACAAATGATGGTCCAGTAACAATTTTATTAGAATCTAAAAAAGCTTTCTAAGGAGGGATTTTGATGATAATTGAAAAAGTTGTAGATAGATTTATGGATGAAAATACTTATATACTTGGGGACGAAAAAACTAAAAAATGTGCAGTAATAGATCCAGGTGGAAGTATTATAGATATATTCAACATAATAAAACAACATGGACTGACTGTAGAATATATAATATTAACTCATGGACATGGCGATCATATATGTCGTGTACCAGAAATTAAAAGCAAAACAAATGCTAAAATAGTAGCTCATGTAAATGAAGAAGAAGTTTTAATAGACAGAAATAAAAATTTAAGTGCACAACTTCCAGGGCCTTTAGTTGAATTTGATGCTGATGAGTACGTTCAAGAAGGCGACATTATAGAGCTTGGAAGTCTTAAATTAAAAGTTATACACACTCCAGGACATACAAAAGGTGGAATGTGCATAAAAGTAGGAGAACACATATTCACAGGGGATACTTTATTTGCAGGAAGTATAGGAAGAACTGATTTTTATGGTGGAGATTACAAACAAATTATGAAATCTTTAAGAAAATTAGCTAAATACGATGATAACGCAGTAGTATACCCAGGACATGGACCTACATCTACAATTGGAGTAGAAAAAAGAATGAATCCATATATGCAACAAATTTAAGTTTTTCCAGTACTGTTTTAGCTAATCAAAGCAGTACTGGATTATTTTTTTAACAGAAAAAAGCTATAATAAAAGGAGACGTAAAATGATAGGAGTTGTTCTAAAAGGACATGATTATAAATACGAAGTAAGTGAACTTATAAAATTATTTACTTCTGATTTTAGATTTATCGATGTAAGAGACTGTATGATGGTAATAGAAAATAGTATTTTCTATCATGGAGACAGACTTTTCTCAAAAACTGTTTATTGTGAAAACTATCAAGAAATACTTAGCAATGTTGATTACAGAGATTTAAGCGGACTAGATGAAAGAGAACGTAAAAAAACTATAAAAGAAACAATAAAAAGAAGTATGTTCAAAATTCTTGAACAAAAATTTGAATCTAATGTACCTTGGGGTATACTTACGGGTATAAGACCAGTAAAAATAGTCCATGCTTTATTAGACGAAGGCAAAGATGAAGAATATATAAAAATAAAATTAGGCGAAGATTACTATATAAAAGATGATAAAATAGAATTAGCTTTAAATATTGCAAAAAGAGAGAGACAATTTATATATCCAATAGATGAAAATAAGGTATCATTATATGTAGGGATACCATTCTGCCCAACTAGATGTTATTATTGCTCATTCCCAGCAAATCCAGTTGATAAATTTGGTGGTAAAAAGCCACTATATGTAGAAAAATTACTTCAAGAAGCCAAAGGTGTTGCAGAACTTCTTAGAGATAACAACAAAGAAATAGAAACTTTATATATAGGTGGAGGTACTCCAACAACTTTATCACCAGAAGAAATGGATACTTTAATAAAAGGATTATTCAAAGAATTCGATTTAAGCAATATAAAAGAATTCACAGTGGAAGCGGGAAGACCTGATACAATAAATAGAGAGATTTTAGAAGTTCTTAAAAAACACGGTGTAAGTAGAATTAGTATAAATCCACAGACTATGAACGACGAAACTCTACAAAAAGTAGGAAGAAAACACAGTGTAAATGATATAATTGAATGTTTTCAGTTGGCGAGAGAGCTAGGATTTGATAATATTAATATGGATATAATTTTAGGTCTTGTTGATGAAAATCTAGCAATGGTAGAAAATACATTAAAAGAAATAGAAAAACTTTCACCAGAAAGTTTAACAGTGCACACATTAGCTGTTAAAAGAACATCTAAATTAAAAGAAAACATAGATAACTATGAATTAACTCAATTCGATGAAATGACTAAGATGATAGATTTATCTATGAAATATGCAAAGAAAATGGGACTTAATCCATACTATATGTACAGACAAAAACACATGTTAGGAAACCTAGAAAATATAGGTTATGCTAAAGAAGGATATGAATGTATATATAATATTCAAATAATGGAGGAGCGCCAAAGTAATATAGCTTTAGGGGCTGGTTCAATCACAAAATTTGTATATGCAGATGAAAATAGAATTGAAAGAGTAGAAAACGTCAAAAATCTAGAGCAATATATTGATAGAGTTGACGAAATGATAAATAGAAAATATAAGGAGGTACAAAAGAATGTTAAGTAAAGCACCTAGAGGAACTAAAGATATAACACCAAAGGATGTATATAAATGGCATTATGTAGAAAAAAAATTCAGAGAAATCTGTGCATTATATGGATATGAAGAAATAAGAACTCCTATCTTTGAACACACAGAAGTATTTGCTAGAAGTGTTGGGGACACTACTGATGTTGTTCAAAAAGAAATGTATAGTTTCACTGATAGAGGAGATAGACAATTAAGTTTAAAACCAGAAGGAACAGCAGGTGTTATAAGATCATTTATAGAAAATAAAATGTATGCTGATACACAACCAACAAAATTATACTACATAACTCCTTGCTTCAGATATGAAAGACCACAAGCAGGAAGACAAAGACAATTCCACCAATTTGGTATAGAAGTATTAGGAAGTGATGGACCATCAGTAGATGCTGAGGTTATAAGCCTTGCAGTACAATTCTTCAACGAAATGGGACTTAAAAACTTATCAGTAAATATAAACTCTGTAGGTTGCCCAACATGTAGAGAAGAATACAATAGAAAATTAAAAGAATATCTAGACAAAAAAGTTGACGTATTATGCGAAACTTGTTTAGAAAGAAAAGATAAAAATCCAATGAGAGTTATCGACTGTAAGAACCCTCACTGTAAAGAAAACTTACAAGACATACCTTTCATGATAGACCACTTATGTGAAGATTGTAAGGATCACTTTGACAAATTACAAACTTACTTAAAAGAAATGGATATAAACTATGTAGTTGATAAAACTATAGTTAGGGGATTAGATTACTACAAAAAGACAGCGTTCGAAATTATATCTAACGACATCGGTTCTCAAAGTACAGTTTGTGGTGGAGGTAGATACGACGGACTAGTTGAAATGCTTGGTGGACCTAAAGGTATAAGCGGTATAGGATTTGCTCTTGGAGCAGAAAGATTATTATTAACTTTAGAAAATAACAATATAGAAATCGAAAATCCAAAATCAACTGATATATATATAGCAACTATAGGTGATGCTGCTAAAACTAAGAGCTTTAAATTAATAAAAGATTTAAGAACTAATCACATAAGTGCAGACAATGACCACTTAGATAAGAGTTTAAAAGCTCAATTTAAGTACTCTGACAAACTTAACGCTAAATACACAGTAGTTATAGGTGATGATGAGTTAGCTAACGATACAGCAACACTTAAAAATATGAAAACATCAGAACAAACAACTATAAAACTAAGCGAATTAGTTGACGAACTTAAAAAAAGATTATAATCTAATATATGAAAAATACTAGAGGGGCTGCTTATATTTTTGCTAACCACAAAATAGTAGTCCTCCTTTAGTGTGTAAATGATAAAGGAGAAAAACATGGAGACATTAAAAGGATTAAAGAGAACTCACTATTGTGGAGATCTTAGAATGGACAATGTTGGCGAAGAAGTTATTCTAAATGGTTGGGTTCAAAAGAAAAGAAACTTAGGCGGATTAGTATTCGTTGACTTAAGAGATATAAGAGGAATAAGCCAAATAATATTCGATGCTGACGTAAGTAAAGATGCATTTGAAAAAGCTGAAAAATTAGGTTCAGAATATGTTATAGCTGTAAAAGGTATAGTTCGTGAAAGACAAGCTAAAAACCCTAACATGGCTACTGGAGATATAGAAATATCAGCTACAGAACTTAGAGTTCTTAGCAAATCTCAAACTCCACCAATATATATAAAAGATGACGACAACGTATCTGAAGATAAAAGATTAAAATATAGATACTTAGACTTAAGAAAGCCTTCTATGCAAAATAACTTAATAATGAGAAGTAGAGTTGCTCAAATAGTAAGACAATACTTATCTGAAAACAACTTCTTAGAAATAGAAACACCTTTCTTAATAAAACCAAGTCCAGAAGGTGCTAGAGATTACCTTGTACCAAGTAGAGTTAACCCAGGTAAATTCTACGCTTTACCACAATCACCACAATTATTCAAACAAATATTAATGGTAAGTGGTATGGACAGATACTTCCAAATAGTTAAATGTTTCAGAGACGAAGATTTAAGAGCTGATAGACAACCAGAATTCACTCAAATAGACTGCGAAATGTCTTTCGTTGACGAAAATGATGTTATGACTATGATGGAAAACATGATAGGAAGAATATTCAAAGAAATACACAACATAGATATACAATTACCACTTAAGAGAATGACTTACAAAGAAGCTATGGACAGATTCGGTTCTGACAAACCAGATACTAGATTTGCTATGGAACTTACAGATTTATCAGACTTAGTTAAAGACTGTGGATTTGGAGTATTCTCATCAGCTGCAAATGCTGCTAACTCAAGTGTTAGAGCTATAAATGCAATAGGTGGAGCAGATGCATTCTCTAAAAAAGGAATGAAAAAATTAGAAGAACATGCTAAAACTTACAAAGCTAAAGGTTTAGCTTGGATAAAAGTTACTGAAGAAGGTATAGATTCTCCAATAGCTAAATTCTTCACAGAAGATGAAATAAAAGCTATATTAGATAGAATGGACGCTAAAGCAGGAGACTTAATATTATTCGTAGCTGACAAAAACAAAGTTGTATATGATGCATTAGGTCAATTAAGACTAGAAGTTGCTAGAAAAATGGACTTAATAGACAAAAACAAATACAACTTATTATGGGTAACTGAATTCCCACTATTCGAAGAAGACGAAGAAACAGGAAGAATGATAGCAATGCACCATCCATTCACTTGCCCATTAGACGAAGATATAGATAAATTAGATCAAGAAGATAAAACTCAATTAAGAGCTAAAGCTTATGACATGGTATTAAACGGATATGAGCTTGGTGGAGGTAGTGTAAGAATATCTGATGAAGAAGTTCAAGAAAAGATGTTCAAGGCCTTAGGAATGAGCCAAGAGACTGCTAACGATAAATTCGGATACTTATTAGAAGCATTCAAATACGGTGTTCCACCACACGCTGGTCTTGCATTTGGATTTGACAGACTTATGATGTTACTTACAGGAGCTGACAACATAAGAGAAGTAATAGCATTCCCTAAAAACCAAAATGCTATATGCCCAATGACTAATGCACCAGGATTACCAGAAGAAGGTCAATTAGAAGAATTAAGCATAAAAGTTGATTTAGAAGAACAAGAATAATACATGTTATTTATTGTTTATAATAAAAAGACTGCACATTTAATATGTGTAGTCTTTTTTTTGAGAAATTCATTTCTTTATATTGAACATTTAACTCTTATATAAAACTATATTTAATATATATGAAAAGTAAAAAAATAAAATTATAACTGATAAATATTATCAATTATATTGACAATTAGAAAATAATAATATATCATGGTATTAAAATGATAATCAGTATCATTTGCTTGACATAAGAAAATAAATGGATTAAAATAAAATTATCAAAATGATAATAAAAACAAAAAAATATAAAGGGGTGTACGGATATGAGTTTAGTAGTCGTTGGTGGAAACGAAAGAATGAAAAGAGATTATATACAGTTAGCAAAAAATAGGGGATATAAGGCAAAAGTAGTTTTAAACATGTCTTCACGTGTTAAAAGGTCAATTGGAAGTCCAGATGCAATTGTAATATTCACATCAACAGTATCGCACAAATTAATGGCATCAGTCGAGACTCAGGCTAAAAAACAAGATATTCCTATAATAAGAAATAAAAATAATAGTAAATTTGCATTTGAGCAATCTTTAGATTTAGTTGATGAATGTACAGGAGCTTGCAGAGTATGTAAAAATAAAGAGTGTATAATGAAGCATCAATAAGAGAATATTCAGTTTACATATTAAGATAAATTTAACATTGAAATGAGTAGTACTACCAAAATACTACTGTAAAAACTTACAAATATAAGTTATAATATAAATAGTGAAAAATTGGTTATAAAAAGTCATTAGGGTATATAACCAAAAAAAGGTCTCAGGATTCCTAGTCCCCTGAGATCTTTTTATTTACATAAATATATTAATTTGCATAATGTTTAACACCGTATTTTAATATTTTAGCATCTATTCCTAGAAATCTTGCATATAGCCAAACGGCAGGGCTTCTAAGTCTACCCTTGGAACAACCAATTAAAATTTTATATTGTCTATTATTTGATATTTCTAATAACTTATTCCTAATATATTTTTTATTTTTAAAAAGTCCATAAAAAACTATTATTCCAGCCAAGTATAAATGTCTATGGAGAAGTTGATGTTGCTCTATAGTTATTACAGGAATGTTATATTGTAATAATTTTATGGCATTAAATTCCTCAGCTGATCTTACATCAACTGTCTTATTATATTCATTATTATTTAAATTCGTAAATATATTTTCGCCAAAAAAAATACACAATATTTTATCTAAATTTAATATATTTGACAAAGCTATCTCCTTTCAATTAATTAATATAATCAATTATATTTATTATACATCAAAAGCTAATAATAAGATTATAATGAAGTAAATAGAATTATTAAATTTATGTTAAATTAATTTTCGATAAATTACAATTATATAATCAAATAAAAAAGTCAGATATGCTATAATAAATTGAGGTAATTATATAAAATTATAATTTGAAAAATTAAAATAATTAATATAGATTTTCATTTATAGAAGTAGAGCAGACTTTACATGTTAGGGGGAATAGACATATGATATTTTATTACTCTGGGACCGGAAATTCTTTATGGGTAGCTAAAGAAATAGGTAAATACCAAAATGAAAGATTAATAAATATTGCAACAGAGATGAAGAAAAATCAAGAAGAGTATGTTTATGAATTAGAACGAAAAGAAAAAATAGGGTTTGTATTTCCAACATATTCTTGGGCTCCACCCCAAATAGTTGAGCGTTTTATTAAGAAAATAAAATTTGAGGGGTATAGGCAACATTATTTATTTTCGGTTTATACGTGTGGAAGTGATACAGGATGTATGTCAAAGTATTTAGATAATATGTTTAAGGATAAAAAAATGGAGATATACTATACTGAATTTATACAAATGCCAGAAAATTTTATAACTATGTTTGATTTAGATTCTACTCTTTTAAGAAATAAAAAATTAGTAGATGCTCAAAAACAAATAATAAAAATAAATGAGCAAATAAAAGATAGACGTCTACATGCTTTTGATAAAGAAAAATACAATATAAGTGATTATTTTAAAACATATATAGTAAAGAAATTATTTTATATTTTTTGTATGGGAACATCAAAGTTTAGCGTAGATAATAATTGCAACTCATGTGGTCTTTGTACAAAGGTGTGTCCTTTTGAAAATATAGAATTATATAAAGGAAAGCCTATGTGGCATCAACATTGTACAAAGTGTATGGCCTGTATTTGTAGATGTCCAAAAGAGGCAATTCAATATGGAAAAAGTACGAAAAATAAGGGAAGATATTATAATCCTTTATTATTAAAAGATAAAGAAGATAATAAATAAAAAAGCAACGAAATTCGTTGCTTTTTTTTATACATGCAGCGACGATGGTAATTATCTATTTAATCACCATCGTCGTCGGCTTTAATTGACTAAAGTTTATTTAGGAAAACGATTTTTTAAACTTCATAAAAACTTAAATATAGAATTATGATTATTCTACAATTTTTATAGAAGAATAAAGTATTTGTATAATTAATATTATATATGATTAAAAAAATAAGTCTATAAAATTGTAAAAATATTATGAATTAATAAAATTTTATGAGATTAATTATTTTTTTTGTAAAATATAATTATCGAATAACAGATAAAAAATCATGTTTACAAGATAAAATGTACAGAAAACAATAAATTTGTTACAATTTAATAAGTATGGGTAAACTAAATCATATAGTTAAACACGATGCATTTATTTAGGTGGAATTTTAGGAACGAATAAATATAAATGAATTAAATAAATTGATTTAAAAATTAATAGATTAAGTTAAAGTGAATATAGAATAATAGTAGAGGAGGAGTCAATGGATTGTTTTTAATATAACAAGGAATCCATTGAAAATAATTTATGTTAAATATAGGATGTCATTTATCAGTGTCAAAGGGATTTGAAAATATGGGGAAAGAAGCATTATCTATTGATGCAAATACATTTCAATTTTTCACTAGAAATCCAAGAGGCGGAAAGGCTAAACAACTAGATCAAAATGATATAGATAAATTTTTAAAATTAGCTAAAGAAAATAACTTTGCACAATTACTAGCACATGCACCATACACATTAAATGCCTGTGCCGCAGATGAAAGTAAAAGAGAATTTGCAGTAAATACTTTTATAGATGATTTAAAACGATTAGAATTAACTCCAAATAATTTATACAATTTCCATCCAGGAAGCCACGTAAAACAAGGTGTGGATGTAGGTATAAAATATATAACAGATATGTTAAATCAAGCTCTTACAAAAGAGCAAACTACGACAGTTCTTCTTGAAACAATGGCAGGTAAAGGCACAGAAGTAGGTCGAAGTTTTGAAGAATTAAAAGCTATAATAGATGGTGTAGAAATAGACGAAAAATTAGGTGTATGTTTAGATACATGTCATGTGTTTGATGCAGGATATGATATAGTAAACAACTTAGATGGAGTATTAGAAGAATTTGATAATATAATAGGTTTAGATAGATTAAAAGCAATCCATTTAAATGACAGTTTAAATTCATGTGGAAGTCATAAAGATAGACATGCAAAAATAGGAGAAGGACAAATAGGACTTGATGCAATAGTTAGAATAATAAACCATGATGCCTTAAAAAATCTTCCTTTCTTACTAGAAACTCCAAATGAATTAGATGGATATGCAAAAGAAATAGAGCTTTTAAAAAGCAAATATATCTGGTAAAAAATAATAAAAAATATATTTTTATAGAGTATTATTTTATATGTCTATATATTTGATAAAAATTTGAAAAAATGGTGTTAAAAAAATATCTAATGTTGTGGATTAAAAATAGATGTGCTATTATCTAAATATAAATTTTATAAAATATGTGAGATTATGAGAGCAATATTAAAAAAGGTGTAATAACCTTCACTTAGTATTGCTTTTTTTTATGAAATAATAAAAAGTTAATATTATTTAGAAAGAAGGAGCCAATTAATTGTTAATTATAAGAAAAGGAGTTTTATATGGATATTAGATTTTATGAAGAAATAGAAAGTAACCCTGTAATAGCAGCAGTAAAGGATATGGATGGATTACAAAAAGCTATAAAGATAGACTCAATTAGAATAATATTTATATTATTTGGGGATGTCTGCAATATAACTGATATTGTAGATTTAATAAAAGAAAACAAAAAAATAGCAATGATACATATTGATTTAATTGGAGGATTAAGTTCTAAAGACATAGCTGTTGATTTTATAAAGAAAAATACTAAAACAGATGGAATTATAACTACAAAGCCTAATTTAGTTAAAAGAGCAAAAGAATTATCACTATATACAGTATTAAGATTTTTTTTGATAGATTCTATGGCTTTGGAAAACGTTTTTAAATATCAAAACAATGTAAAACCAGATGTTATAGAAGTTTTACCAGGTGTAATGCCTAAAATTATAAAGAAAATTTCAAAGCAACTAAAATGTCCACTTATAGCTGGAGGATTAATTACTGATAAAGAAGATATCATAGAAGTTCTTTCAGCAGGTGCTGTATGTGTATCTTCAACTAATCAAAATACATGGCTAATGTAGACATAAATCAAAAGATAATATAACATAAGAAAGTACGTTATAAAATAGTAGAAAATTATATAGGTTATTATAAAAATAATCATCTATATGATAATATATATTTTTATTTATTTTTATTATTAATTCAAAATGGTTAAAGGAGGATTTTTAAAATGTCTAAGTACATAATGGCGCTTGATGCAGGAACAACTAGTAACAGATGTATACTTTTCAACGAAAAAGGAGAAATGTGCAGCGTAGCACAAAAAGAATTTACTCAATACTTCCCAAAACCGGGTTGGGTAGAACATGATGCAAATGAAATATGGTCATCTCAATTAGGTGTGGCTGTTGAAGCTATGGCTAAATTAGGGATAGGAGCAGATGATATTGCAGCAATAGGAATAACAAATCAAAGAGAAACAACAATAGTTTGGGACAAAAATACAGGAGAACCAGTATATAATTCAATAGTTTGGCAATGCAGAAGAACTTCAGAATACTGTGACAGTCTAAAAGAAAAAGGATTAACAGATAAATTTAGAGAAAAAACAGGACTTATAATAGATGCTTATTTTTCAGGAACAAAATTAAAATGGATATTAGATAATGTAGATGGAGTGAGAGAAAGAGCTGAAAAAGGGGAATTATTATTTGGTACAGTAGAAACTTGGTTAATATGGAAATTAACTAAAGGTAAAGCACATGTAACTGATTATTCTAATGCTTCTCGTACATTATTATTCAATATAAAAGATTTAACTTGGGACAAAGAAATCTTAGAAGAATTAAATATACCAGAAAGTATGTTACCAGAACCAAAACCATCAAGCTGTGTATATGGATATAGTGATGCTTCATTCTTTGGTAAAGAAATACCTATAGCAGGAGCAGCAGGTGACCAACAAGCGGCATTATTTGGTCAAACTTGTTTTAATCCAGGAGAAGCAAAAAACACATATGGAACAGGGTGTTTTATGTTAATGAATACAGGTGAAACTCCCGTTTATTCCCAAAATGGATTAGTAACAACTATAGCATGGGGACTTGACGGAAAAGTCAACTATGCTTTAGAAGGATCTATATTTGTTGCAGGTGCATCTATACAATGGTTAAGAGATGAACTTAGAATAATAGAATCTGCTGCAGATTCAGAATATATGGCTAAAAAAGTTAAAGATACTAACGGATGTTATGTAGTACCAGCATTTACAGGATTAGGTGCTCCATATTGGGATCAATATGCAAGAGGAACTATAGTTGGTTTAAGTCGTGGCGTAAACAAATACCATATAATAAGAGCTACATTAGAATCAATAGGTTATCAAGTAAATGACGTACTACATGCTATGAAAGCTGACTCTGGAATTGATTTAGCAGCATTAAAAGTAGATGGAGGGGCAAGTGCAAATGACTTCTTAATGCAATTCCAATCAGATATAATAAATGCACCAGTTAAGAGACCTTCTTGTGTAGAAACTACAGCTATGGGTACTGCATATTTAGCAGGTTTAGCAGTAGGATATTGGAATAGCAAAGAAGATGTAATTAAAAACTGGGCAATAGATAAAGTATTTAGTCCTATTATGGGAGAAGACGAAAGAGAAAGAAAAATAAAAGGATGGAATAAAGCTGTTAAGTATTCATTTGGATGGGCTAAAGAAGAGGAAGAAGCTACTTCTGAAGTATAAAAGATTAAATTAAAGAGATATAAAAAATAATAGAATAACTTTAAAAATAAAAATATATTTATCTCAGCAATAAAACGATATACAAAATAAGGGGGAATTTATTATGTTACCATATATAGCAGAGTTTTTAGGTACGATGATTCTTATATTACTAGGTTGTGGTGTAGTTGCAAATGTAAATCTTGAAAAATCAGGTATGAAAGGTGCAGGTCCTATACAGATAACAATTGCTTGGGGGCTTGCAGTTATGGTACCAGCATACATATTTGGATCAGCATCAGGAGCTCATTTTAATCCAGCACTGACAATCGCATTAGCAGTTGATGGAACAATAGATTGGTCATTAGTTCCAGGGTATGTAATAGCTCAGTTTGCAGGTGCATTTTTAGGCGCATGTTTAGTATTCATATTATTTAAAGGTCAATTTGATTTAACAGAAAATGGACCAACAAAAAGAGGTGTATTCTGTACAGCTCCATCAGTAGAAAATAAACCACTAAACTTTTTAAGCGAAATAATAGGAACTTTTGTTTTAGTATTTGCAATAAAAGGTTTAGGAAATGTACCAGCTGCTGGACAAATAGGCTTAAGTAATATATTCGTATTTGGTATAATCGTATCAATAGGGATGTCATTAGGTGGTTTAACTGGATATGCAATAAATCCAGCCCGTGATATAGGACCAAGACTTGCTCATGCAGTATTACCTATAAAACAAAAATGTGATTCAGGTTGGGACTATGCAATAGTTCCATTACTAGGACCAGTAGTAGGAGCTATAATAGCAGTTTTAGTATATGGTGCAATTCCTTGGTAGAATATTTAATATAATTCATAGGAATAATTAAGAATAATATACAAAATATGTATTGTAATATAAAAATATTTAAAGTATCATATAAGTGAAATACTTTTTAAATATTATGATTGATAAATATATAATATAGAAGTATTAAAAATTAAATATTAAGACTAGAGAATAGAGATAAAGTCAAGAAATTAAAACCGATAATCATGGGTTTTAGTTTTCTTGGCTTTTTTTAATACAGAAAATAATAATATTTAATAATAAATAAGAAGTAGTATTGGTTAATATACGAGACATAAAAAGGAGAATGAGTTATATGTATGATGTAGTAATAATAGGAGCTGGTGTTTCAGGGAGTGCATCAGCGAGAGAATTATCAAGATATAAAGTTAACGCTTGTGTTATAGAAAAAGCAGAAGATGTTTGTTCAGGGACATCAAAAGCAAATAGCGGAATTGTTCATGCTGGGTTTGATGCACCGGTAGGTTCTTTAATGGCAAAATTAAATGTTAAAGGCAATGAAATGATGGAAGAATTGTCAAAAGAGTTAGACTTTCCATTTAAAAAGAATGGATCTTTAGTAATTTGTCTATCAAAAGATGATATGCCAAAATTGCAAGAGTTATATGATAGAGGGAGAAAAAATGGAGTAAAAGATTTAAAAATACTAAGTAAAGAAGATGTTTTAAAATTAGAACCTAATATAAATGAAGAAGTTTATGCTGCATTATATGCTCCTACAGGAGGGATTGTTTGCCCTTTTGGGCTTAATATAGCTCTTGCAGAAAATGCAACTACAAATGGAGTAGAATTTAAATTTAATACAGAAGCAAAAGATATAGAAAAAATAGACGACGGATTTATAATAAAAACAAACAATGGAGATATAAAAACAAAATATATTGTCAATGCAGCAGGGGTTTATGCAGACAAATTTCACAACATGGTTAGTGAGAATAAAATAAATATAACAGCAAGAAAAGGTGAATACTGTCTATTAGACAAAACAGCAGGATGTCATGTTTCAAAAACAATATTCTCTCTTCCAGGAAAAATGGGAAAAGGTGTATTAGTTTCACCAACAACACATGGAAATTTAATAGTTGGACCAACATCAACTGATATAGCAGATAAAGAAGGATTAAATACAACAAGAGATGGATTAGACACGATATTAGAAAAATCATCAATGAATGTTAAAAATATTCCAATGCGTCAAGTTATAACATCATTTGCAGGACTTAGAGCACATGAAGATAACCACGAATTTATAATAAAAGAGCTTGAAGACGTAAAAGGATTTATAGATTGTGCAGGAATTGAATCTCCAGGGCTAACAAGTGCTCCAGCAATAGGAATCATGGTTGCAGATATATTAAAAGAAAAATTAAGTTTAGAGAAAAATCCAGACTTTATAGGAATAAGAAGAGGAATACTTGACCCAAATACATTGAATATAGAAGAAAGAAATCAATTAATAAAAGAACAACCTGCTTATGGAAATATAATATGCAGATGTGAAATGATAACAGAAGGTGAAATAATAGATGCAATACGTAGACCTCTAGGTGCAAAATCATTAGATGGAGTAAAAAGAAGAACAAGAGCAGGGATGGGACGTTGCCAAGCAGGATTCTGTTCACCAAAAACTATGGAGATATTAGAAAGAGAATTAAAACTTTCAATGTTTGATATTACAAAGTGTGGTGGAAAATCAAATATAGTAGTTGGTGTAATTAAAGATTCAATATAAGGGGTGAATAGAAATGAAAAATTATGATCTTGTAGTAGTTGGTGGAGGACCAGCAGGACTTGCAGCAGCAATAGCAGCAAAAGAAAATAAAATAGATTCAATATTAATATTAGAAAGAGATAACGAGCTAGGAGGAATATTAAATCAGTGTATTCATAATGGTTTTGGACTTCATACTTTCAAAGAAGAATTAACAGGACCAGAATATGCAGATAGATTTATACAAAGAGTGAAAGAACTAAATATAGAATACAAATTAAATACTATGGTTATGGATATAAATAGCGATAAAGTAGTAACAGCAATGAATAGAGAAGAAGGATTATTTACTATAAATGCAAAATCAGTAATCCTTGCAATGGGATGCAGAGAAAGACCAAGAGGCGCTTTAAATATTCCAGGATATAGACCAGCGGGAATATATTCAGCAGGAACAGCCCAAAGACTTGTGAATATTGAAGGATATCTTCCGGGCCGAGAGGTTGTAATACTAGGTTCTGGAGATATAGGTCTAATAATGGCGAGAAGAATGACATTAGAAGGTGCAAAAGTTAAAGTAGTTGCAGAGCTTATGCCTTATTCAGGTGGATTAAAAAGAAATATTGTACAATGCCTAGATGACAACGATATTCCTCTAAAATTAAGCCATACAGTAGTAGATATAAAAGGTAAAGAAAGGGTTGAAGGAATAACTATAGCTGAAGTTAAAGATGGTAAACCCGTTAAAGGAACAGAAGAATTCTATTCTTGTGATACATTGTTATTATCTTGTGGACTTATACCAGAAAATGAACTATCTAGACAAATGGGTGTAGAAATAAACCCAATAACAAATGGACCATGTGTAAATGAAAGTTTAGAAGCTAGTGTTGAAGGGGTGTTCGCTTGTGGAAATGTACTACATGTTCACGATTTAGTAGACTTTGTTTCACAAGAGGCAGCAACAGCTGGTAGAAATGCAGCTAAATATATAATTGAAGGAAAGAAATCATCACACAAAACTATAGAAATAAAAGCAGTTGATGGGGTTAGATATACAGTTCCAAAAACTATAAATGTAGAAAATATGGATGATGAATTAACTGTTTGTTTTAGAGTTGTAGGCGTGTTCAAAAATTCATACATATCAACATATTTAAACGACAAAAGAATAAGTCATAAAAAACGTAGGGTAATGGCTCCGGGTGAAATGGAACAAGTTGTACTTAAAAAAGAAGAGCTTAGATGCTTTGAAGACTTATCAAATATTACTATAAAAATTGAGGAGGATTAATTATGGAGGCTTTAAAAGTGGAAGAAAAATTAGATAATATTGAATTAGTTTGCATAGGATGCCCTCTTGGATGTAATTTAAGTGTTCAATTGAGGGGAGCAGAAGTTATAGACATAAACGGCAATACTTGTAAAAAGGGTGCTGAATATGCAAGAAAAGAAGTTACAAACCCAACAAGAATAGTAACTTCACTAGTTAGGGTTAAAAATGGAAATATGGCAGTAGTTTCTGTTAAAACAAAAGAAGATATACCAAAATCAAAAATAGATGATTGTGTTAAAGAACTTAAAAATATAGAAGTAGAAGCACCAATAAAAATCGGCGATGTTATATTATCAAATATAGCAAAAACAGGCATTGATGTTATAGCAACTAGAAACATATATAAAAGATAATATAAATTATACTATATAGATAAAATCGTGTTGGAGAATACTTTTATAGGTATTTTTCAACACGATTTTTTTTACAATGATTTTTTTAGAAGATATACATGCATAAAAATGTTATTTCAGTAAAATACTATAACTGAAATTTATTAGAAATATTAAGAAAATGTTAATTTAATTAAGTCTAATTTAAATCTTTATCAATAATATTGAATGATTTTTTGTTAGAATTTATACTTAATTATGTCATAACAAATAGTATATGTTGATAAATTACAACAAAAAGGGAGAGTCATACATATGAAAAAAGGAATAAAGTACCTTGTATCAATAATTATTGCAGTTATGATATTTATTTTAGCTACAAATATATTTGCAATAGAAAAAAGTAGCTATACAGATGCAACACAAACAAGACAGGGTAAGACTTATGAATGGAAAAATTGGTGTGAAGAGTGGGAGAAAATAAAAAATTCCCCAACTCAAATGTCGCTATCACCAGGAGAAGATGAAACCCAACTTAACTTTGCATGGTATTCAAAATCATGTGATGTAAAACCAAATTTAAAAATAAGTGACAACCCTAAAATGGAAGATGCCAAAGCATTACAAGTTATTACGACAAAGGCGAGTGATGAATATAAAACAAATAAGGCAACCGCAACAAATTTAAAACCAAATACTAGATATTACTACAGCTATACAATAAACGGAAAGTGGACAGAACCAGCACTATATAAAACTAAAAACACAAAACGATATACTTTTGGTTTTGTTGGAGACCCACAAATAGGTGCATCTTATCGTAATATGAATAGAGAAACAGAATTAGAAAACCAAGATAAGGCAGTCCGAAACGATAGCTTTAATTGGAACAATACGATTAAAAATATGATAAGAAGAAATTGTGATTTAAGTTTTATAATATCTGCTGGAGACCAAATACAATCTGGATATAAAAAGAATGAATCATATGACCATAACGAAATTGAATATGCAGGATATTTAAGTCCATGTGCATTAAAATCAATACCAATAGCAACAACTATAGGTAATCACGATGAAAATAGTGAAAATTATTCATATCATTTCAATTTACCAAATAAAAGTAAATTGGGTTCTACTGTTGCAGGAGGTGACTATCACTACAGATATGGAAACACTTTATTTATAATGTTAAATACTAATAATGAAAATATAGACGAGCATAAAAAATTTATAGAATGTGTTACAAAATTAAATAAAGATGCTAGATGGAAAGTAGTCACAATGCACCATGACATATATGGTTCTGGGGAACATTCAAGTACACCAAGCGTAGTAAAATTGAGATATAAATTAATTCCAATATTAGAAAAAAACAATATAGACGTTGTGCTTAGTGGACATGACCATATATACTCAAGATCATATATATTAAAAGGCGGTAAACTAGATAAAAATGATATGCTGAGTGATAAAGAATACGAAAAATATGACAAAGGAAATAAAAATAGCAATAAGAAATACAAAAAATATCTACAATCGATAGAAGATGAAGAGGCGATAGAGAGCAAGGAATTAATGTGCGCTACAAATCCAAAGGGTATTTTATATATTACAGCAAATTCATCAACAGGCAGCAAATATTACGATTTAGCACCAAATCAACAAGCATATATTGCATATCGTTGGCAAGAAAATGTTCCAACATATTCAATGATAGATGTTACAGATAGAGCATTTACAATAAATACTTATAGAGTTGATAATAATAAAAAAATAGATACAACATTTACGATAATAAAATAATTTATATAAATTTAAAAGCAATCATCTAAAAGACTTATAAATTAAAAAGATGCATGTGAGATAATTATTAACCATGCATCTTTTTGTTTGTATATTTATTTTAAGATATTTCTGGCTAACTAATTTCGTTTTGCTAATATGCTTTTCGCAACACTAAGTCCATTAGCAGAAGCTTGTTGCAAACCTCTTGTAACAGAGGCACCATCACCCATAGCACGAAGATTTTTTACACTAGTTTCAAAATCTTTATTTACAATGACTTTATTAGAATAGAACTTAACTTCAACACCGTAAAGTAATGTTTCATCACTAGCAATACCAGGTGTCACCTTATCAAGTGCCAAAATCATTTCTTCTATATCCACCATTATTCTGTGTGGTAAAACAAGAGATAAATCCCCAGGAACAGCATCTTTAAGAGTAGGAATTAAGTTATTTCTACAAAGTCTTTCCTCTGTTGTTCTTCTTCCTCTTTGGAAATCGCCAAAAGTTTGAACAAGAATTTTACCATCGCATAACATGTTGCTAAGTTGAGCAATTTGTTTTCCATATTCAATAGGTGTTTTAAACGGTTTTGTAAAATTTTTAGAAACTAATAACGCAAAGTTTGTATTATTAGTTTTAAATTCTTTTGATTTATAAGCATGGCCGTTTACAACAGCGAGCCCACCTTCATAATATTCTGTAGCGACTTCACCAGATGGATTTGTACAGAAGGTTCTAACCTTATCATCAAAAGTAGGTGTGTAGTAGACTAATTTAGCTTCATATAGATTTTTATTTAAAAATTCCATTACCTCGTCCCTAACTTCGACACGAACACCGATGTCTACAGTCCCGACTTGAGTTTCTATATTGTGTTTTTTACATAAATTTGAGAACCATTCAGAACCTTCACGACCGATACCACTGACAATTTCATCACCAAAGAATTGTCGGCCATCATCTAAAATAACACCTTTTGCAACATTATCTTCTATGATAATATCATCAACCATAGTGTTGAAAATCATCTCAATACCAGCTGACAACAAGTGTTCTTGAAGTTTGGAATATATTTTATATCCCTCTTCAGTACCCAAATGTCTAATTGGACATTCGATTAATTTTAAGTTAGCATTTATAGCTTTTCTTCTTATTTCAGTAATTTCTTTTGCTTTATCGATACCATAAACTTTAGTATCAGCACCGAATTTTAAATATATAGAATCAGATTCTTTAATAAGTTCAATAGTTTTATCATAGCCTAAAATTTCAGGAAGATTTCCACCTACATCTGGAGATAGTGACAACTTACCATCAGAAAAAGCCCCAGCACCTGCAAATCCAGTAGTTATAGAACAGGGTTGGCATCCAACACATTTTTTAGTTTTACGTTTAGGGCAATTTCTTTTTTCGATAGGTCTGCCTTTTTCAATCATTAATATATTTAGATTTTTGTTGTTCTCAATTAATTCATATGCACAGAAAATCCCGGAAGGCCCTGCACCTATAATAATAACGTCGTATTTCTTCATAGAAAATACCCCCTTTGTATAAAATGAAATTTATATTATTTAAGATAAAAATTATCTTTTCATCGATTTGATTATAGCTTTCGTATCTTTATCAACACGAAGAGACTCACATATTTTTTGTAGTGATTTATTATATGTGAAATCATCTAATTTATTATTTTTAAGATAATTCATAGTTTTTTCCTCAAATTTTACAAAACACAGTGATATAGCCCAAGCAACAGCCATTTTTACATAATAGCCTTCATGTTTAACCTCGTCTAAAGTTTCTAAAATAAGATCTATGTAGTCTTCTGTAATGTAGTAATTTAAAATAATTACAACAGCAAATCGAATTTCAAATTCTTTATTTGATTTAAGATAGGGTTGTATAAATTCCCAAACTTTTTCCTTATTTTTATTTACAAATTTAAGGCTATTGCAAAAACTATCGCAAATAGCCCAATTATCTATCTTTGGAACAAAGCTTTCAATATAGTTTAATTTTTCATCAACATCACATTTTGAATATGCTATTACAAGGCCATTAATCATGACTTCTTCATAATAATCATTACTTGAAGTTGCTAAAAAATATCTCCAATCCCCTTTGGCAATTTCTTTAGCAATTTCTCTTAACTTTGGCAGTCGAACTCCGATTATATTATCGGTATTTGGGCATAATCCGCTGTGAAATTTTTTATATTTCTCATCAGATAGTTCAAATAATTTATCTTTTAGGTTATTCATTAAATCACCTCGTTATGTTAATCTTTTACAAGAAAATAGTAGCATAAGATGTTTAAAATTTATAGCATATTGAGGTAAAGAATAAAAAGATTGTGTAAAATAAAACCTAATATATGAACCATTGTATGATAGTAAGTGCAATATGATATATTTTAAAATGTTAAGTTAGAACTATAAAAAATTATATCTTAAAAATGGTAAAAAAAGTTGCATTAAAGCCGAAAATTATATACAATAAATATATACATATAGTGCCCAGTTATTTAAATGTATTAATTATTTACCAAGAAGAAGGTGATTTTCACCTTCTATTTTTTTGAAAAATTTTTAGAGAAAAATGAAAAAATCCCAAGCTATTTAAACTTGAGATTTTTTAACGTTTATTTAAAAGTATAAGTTTTAAAAACTATTCACATATTAATTGCTATAAAATAAATCATCTTTATCTCTAGGGCCATTTTGATTTGCTGATGAACCATTTTTGTTCAAGTCAGTTAAATCTGTAACATATTCTGAGTAAAAATGAGGATCCCTATTTATATTATTAGAATCATAATGCTCTGTATTATCATATTTTGAATATGTTTCAGTTTCTTGTGCGCAGTGGGCACAAAGTTTTGTTTCTGGCAAGATATCGAGTCTTTCTGATTCTATTTTGTTATGACATCTTTCGCAATATCCAAATTCATCATTATCAATTTTATTTAGTGCATCATTGACTTTATCTAATCGATATTGTTGATGGTCTGTTAAACTATTTTGCATATCATTCATATAAACTTCAGTACCAATATCTCCTGGATGGTTATCATAACTAGATAATTCACCAGAACTATATCTTTCACTAGTATGACGCGATGTATCACCAAACAGTGTATTATCCTTCATTTCTGATATTAAATTTTCGAGTTCTGCCTTTTCTTTTTTTAATTGTTTTTTATAATTATTTGAGTCCATATTATCATCCCTCGCATAAAATATTTATTAAAAATGTCGATTCTATTATATGGAGTATTCAAAATCATATACCCGGGGATAATAGTAAAAAATATATTGTTTTTTAGGCTCTTAGAATCAAAAATGTTATAAATAAAAAAATAAATATACCAACTTTTTACAGATTGATGTAAAATTATGAAAAATTTAGTATAATATTAAGGTATAACAAAATATATATTTATTTTTTTGCAAGTGTTTTGTCGTTTGCAAATTAAAAAAAATAATATTATAGTATAAACATAAATTATTTGTAACACAAATAAAATTTATGTATAAATTTTGTAATAAAACTGTAGGTATTTTAACGATTAATGGTATAATAATACTTATAGGATTAATAAGATAAACGTGTGAAAGGATGTATTATAAAATGACTAATGAATTATCAATGAAAGAACTGTTAGACCAACAAGAACAACAGTTAGACAAATTACAAGTAGGGGAGCTTATAACAAGTTCTATAACTAAGGTATCTCATGGAGCAGTTATCATAAGTTTAGAATGTGGATTTGACGGAGTAATCGCTTTAGACGATTTAAATATAGAAGAAGGTAAAGAAATCGCTGACGTTTATAAAGTAGGCGATGAAATATCAGCTGTTATAACAAAAGTATCTCCTAAAGATGGCACAGTAAGATTATCAAAAGTATTAGCAGATCAAGAAAATGACTTAAAAGAATTAGAAGTAGCACACAATGAGCATAAAATAGTGACTGTAAAAGTTGAAAAAGCAATACAAAGAGGCTTATTTGCAAAATACAAAACTGTTCAATTATTTATGCCAATATCTCAAATAGACACTAAATTCGTAAATGACACAAAAGAATATGTAGGCCAAGAATTAGATGTTTATGTAATAGAATACAATGCTAATAGAAATAGATTTGTTGCATCTCACAGAGAAGTATTACAAGAAAGATTAAATGCTGAAAGAGAAGAAAGAAGAGAAAGAGTTAAAGCTGAAAGAGATGCAGAAAGAGCTAGAGTTAGAGCTGAAAGGGATGCAGAAAGAGCTAGAATAAAAGAAGCTAGACAAAGCATATTTGATTCTCTTGAAGAAGGACAAAAAATACATGGTAAAGTAACAAAAATAATGCCTTATGGAGCTTTCATAGATATCGGTGAAGGTCTAGAAGGTTTAGCTCATATAAACAACTTATCTTGGAAAAGAGTAGAATCTGTTGAAGATGTTGTTGCTGAAGGTCAAGAATTAGATGTTTATGTATTAGAAGTAAACAGAGAAAATAACAGAATAGCTTTAGCTGTTAAAGATATAAACAATGATCCATGGAAATTAATAGCACAAGAAGTTGCTGTTGGTGATGTAATAACTGGTAAAGTTGTTAGAACTATAGAAAGAGGAGCTTTCGTTGAAATAAAAGAAGGTGTTGAAGCTTATTTACCAATATCTCAATTAAGTGAAAATAGAGTTCCTACAGTAAACAGTGTAGTAAATCCTGGAGATGAAATAGAAGCTAAAATATTAAACTTCCAACCAGAAGAAAAAAGAATGTTAATATCTATAAAAGAAGTTAATGCAGAACCGGAAGAAGATTACACTCAATTTATGAAACCTGAAGAATCTTTAGGTGCTACAATTGGTGATGCAGTGAAAAAATCTGAAAAATAATAATTAAAGATAAAAATAAGAGCTGTCTCAATATTGAGGCAGCTTGATATATTTTATAATAAAATACGACACGAAGGGGAATTTTAATGAAAGCAATAATAGACATGCATACACATACAGTGGCGAGTGGACACGCTTACAGTACAATACATGAAAATGTACAATTCGCAAAGAAACACGGAATAAAAATTCTAGGAATGTCAGACCACGGTCCAGATATGCTTGGAGGGCCACAACTATACTTTTTTAATAATTTAAAAGTAGTTCCAGATGAAATAGATGGGGTTAGAGTTTTAAAAGGAATGGAAGCTAATATACTAGATATAGATGGGAATTTAGATAAAATAGATCCAAGAGCACTTCCAGGGCTTGATTATTTAATAGCAAGTCTTCACACAGTATGTATAGAACCATCAACTAAGGAAGATAATACAAAGGCAATACTAAATGCTATGGAACAAGAAAAAGTTAAGATTATAGGACATCCAGATGATTCTAGATATCCACTTGACTATGAAGCTATAGTAAAAAGAGCCAAAGAAAAAAATATCTTATTAGAAGTTAATAATTCATCATTATCACCAGATACTTCTAGAGAAGGTACTAGAGAAAATGTGAAAACATACTTAGAACTTTGTAAAAAATACGGTGTAAGAATTATAATGGGAACAGATTCTCATATTTGCTATGATATAGGTATTTTTACACATGTTGAACAATTAATTGAAGAGATTAATTTTCCAAAAGAATTAGTAATAAATTATTGGGAAGACCAAATAATAGAATTTTTCGGAATTTAATGAATAAAAAAATGTAGAAAAAATATTGACAAAAAAAGGAAATTAATATATTATTTTAATTAAGTTAAACAAATACACAAAATAACAAAAAAAACGAAACAAAGGCATTGAGTAGAAGTAGTAGGAATTTATGAAACTTACAGAGAGCCAAAGTGTGGTGTGATTTGGCAGTGGATGAATCTGAACTTGTCTAGGAGCTGTTTACCTATGGTAAAACGTTAGTCTACGTTATAAGGCATACAGTTTTAACTGTTACAGAGTGGGCTTTTTATAAGCTAACTAGAGTGGTACCGCGAGAATACAACCTCGTCTCTAATTTTTAGAGACGGGGTTTTTTAATTGGTAAATAACGAGAGAAGGCCAATCTCGAATGAATTTTTAATTTTTAAAATATTTGGTAAATAATTGATAATTATAATAACTGGGACTCGATAAGAGAAAAAATAATAGGGAATAAATAAAAAAAGCACAAAATACAAAAATAATTAGGGAAAATAAATAATAAAAGGCACAAAGAAGTATAAGTATGATAATTAATTGTACGAAATAATATAAATAACTGGGGAATGAAATAAACTTCGATTAAAATATCAGAATATACTGAATATTATGAAATATACAATGTAAATAATTAATACAGGGGGATTTAGATATGAAAAATAGTGAGTTTAATTATAAAAAATACGTGAAACCAAATTTTCAACCAAAAAACTTTACAAATCGCGAATGGCCAGACAAAGATATAACAAAGGCACCTATTTGGTGTAGTGTAGATTTAAGGGACGGGAATCAATCACTACCTACGCCAATGAGCGTAGACGAAAAAATGGGTATGTTTAAAATGTTGTTAGATGTAGGATTTAAAGAAATCGAAGTTGGATTTCCATCAGCATCACAAACTGAGTATGATTTTTTAAGAAAATTAATTGATGAAAACTTAATACCAGATGATGTTAAGGTGCAAGTTTTAACTCAATCAAGAGAACACTTAATAACAAAAACTTTTGAAGCATTAAAAGGATGTAAAAATGCGATAGTCCATTTATACAATTCAACATCAGTATTACAAAGAGATGTAGTTTTTAATATGGATAAAGAAGAAATAATAGGAATAGCTGTTAAGGGGGCAAAATTAATTAAAGAAGAGGCAGCTAAATATCCAGAAACAAACTTTCAATTTGAATATTCACCAGAAAGTTTTACAGGAACTGAAATGGATTATGCTCTTGAAATATGTGAGGCTGTTATGGATGTATGGCAACCAACATCAGAAAATAAGATGATAATAAACTTACCATCAACTGTTGAAATGACAACGCCAAATAGATATGCAGACCAAATCGAATGGTTCAGCAAAACTATTAAAAACAGAGACTGTGTATCAATTAGTTTACATCCACACAATGATAGAGGGACATCAACAGCTGCTGCAGAATTAGGATTATTAGCAGGGGCTGATAGAATAGAAGGTACTTTATTTGGAAATGGAGAAAGAACAGGAAACTTAGATATATTAATAGTTGGTATGAATATGTACTCTCAAGGGGTAGATCCTGAACTTGATTTTTCAAATATAAATAAAATAGCAGAAATATATAAAGACTGTACAAAATTACCTATACATGAAAGACATCCATATGTCGGTGATTTAGTCTTCACTGCATTCTCTGGTTCACACCAAGATGCAATAAGAAAGGGTATGAAAGCTAGAGAATCTAGAGGTGAATATGTATGGCAAGTTCCTTATTTGCCATTAGATCCTCACGATTTAGGAAGAGAATACAAAGAAATCATAAGAATAAATTCTCAATCGGGTAAAGGTGGAGCAGCATATATTATGGAAAGTGAATTTGGATACAATATGCCAAAAGCTATGCAAAAATATTTCGGCAAAGTTGTTAAGAGACGTTCAGATTCAATGGGTAAAGAACTTTCTCCACAAGAAATATTCAACTTATTCGAAAAATGGTACATCAATATTGAAACACCATATAAATTAACAAAATACAAAATAAGTTCTGTTGATTCTGACTCATTTGATGTTGATAGCAATAATATAGAAACTAATAATTTATTATTGGAAGCAGTTATAAACTTCAATGGACATGATTATACAATAAAAGGAACTGGTAATGGTCCAGTCGATGCATTCAGTAATGCTTTAATGCAACAAGATGAAGAAGAGTTAAAATCACTTAAAAATTATAAATTCGTTCACTATCATGAACATGCTCTTGGTGAAGGTTCACACGTTAAAGGGGTTGCTTATATACAAATTGATACTGGATGTACTGAGCCATATTTCGGGGTTGGAATATCTGAAAACATCAATACAGCAGCAATAAGCGCACTTATGAACGCTATTAATAAGAGCTATATAAAAATGGATGTAAACTAAGATTAAATATATAAAGTAAAAATCGTAGGCTATGGCGAATACTATAGCCTACTAAAAATATTAATTGAGAAAATACAGGTAAATAGATAATATATTGAAAGAAATAAGGGGGATACGCCAATGGGGATGACAATGACACAAAAAATCTTAGCAAAACACGCTGGGATGAATGAAGTAAAAAAAGGACAATTAATAGAAGCCAACTTAGATTTAGTATTAGGAAATGATATAACTACTCCAGTTGCAATAACTGAGTTTAATAAATTAGGAATAGATAAAGTATTCGACAAAACTAAGGTTACAATAGTTTGTGACCACTTTACACCAAACAAAGATATAAAAAGTGCAGAACAATGTAAAATAGCTAGAACTTTTGCAAGAGGAAAAGAAGTTGTAAACTACTTTGATGTCGGACAAATGGGTATAGAACACTGCTTATTACCAGAAAAAGGTCTTGTAACATGTGGTGATGTAGTAATCGGTGCTGACTCACATACTTGTACATATGGAGCACTTGGTGCGTTTTCAACAGGTATTGGTTCGACTGATATGGCTGCTGGTATGGCAACAGGAAAAGCTTGGTTTAAAGTTCCAGGAGCAATCAAATTTGTTCTTAAAAATAAACCAGCTAAATGGATAAGTGGTAAAGATATAATCTTACACATAATCGGGGAAATTGGAGTTGATGGAGCAAGATATATGTCAATGGAATTTGCCGGAGATGGTGTACAATATTTATCAATGGATGACAGATTCACAATATGTAATATGGCTATAGAAGCAGGGGCTAAAAATGGTATATTCCCTGTTGATGAAAAAACTAAAGAATATATGGAAGCTCATCCATGCAAAACTATCGAAAAAAATCCAACTGTATACGAGGCAGATGAAGATGACGAATATGACAGAGTGATTGAAATAGATTTAAGTGAATTAAAACCAACAGTAGCATTTCCACATCTACCAGAAAACACAAAAACTACTGATGAAATAACTGAAGATATAAAAATAGATCAAGTAGTAATTGGTTCATGTACAAACGGTAGAATTGAAGATATGAGAATTGCTGCAGAAATAATGAGAGGTAAAAAAGTTGCTGATGATGTAAGATGTATAGTTTTCCCAGGAACTCAAGCAATCTACCTTGAAGCGATAGAAAAAGGATATATAACTGATATGGTACTTGCAGGAGCTGCAATTTCAACACCAACATGTGGACCTTGCTTAGGTGGACACATGGGAATATTGGCAGCAGGTGAAAGAGCAGTATCAACTACAAATAGAAACTTTGTAGGAAGAATGGGTCATACAGAATCTGAAGTTTATTTAGCAAGTCCAGCAGTTGCAGCAGCATCTGCAATAACAGGAAAAATATCATCACCAAGTGAAGTTTGTGGAGGGGAAAAATAATATGTTAGCAAGTGGAAAAGTTTTTAAATATGGAGATAATATAGATACAGATGTAATAATACCAGCGAGATACTTAAACACTCCTGACATGAAGGAATTAGCATATCATTGTATGGAAGATATAGATAAAGAATTTGCTCAAAAAGTAGAAGAAGGGGACATAATAGTAGCAAACAAAAACTTTGGATGCGGTTCATCAAGAGAACATGCCCCAATAGCAATAAAAGAAAGTGGAATATCTTGTGTAATAGCATCAACTTTTGCGAGAATATTCTACAGAAACTCAATAAACATAGGACTTCCAATACTTGAATGTGACGAAGCAGCAAAAGGTATTGAAGAAGGTGACAAGGTTGAAATAGACTTCGACACAGGTGTTATTAAAAATATAACTAAAAACGAAACTTATCAAGCAGAACCATTCCCAGAATTTATGCAAAATATAATTCAAAATGGTGGCTTAATTAAATCAATAGAAAAAAATAAATAAGAAAAAAGTGATTAACCATATTTAGATGGATAGTTACATAAATAAAAATATATAAGGGAAAAAGAAGTCAACCAGGGGGATTATATAGATGGATTTTAAAATAGCAGTAATAAAAGGGGACGGTGTGGGTCCTGAAATAGTAGATGAAGGATTAAAAGTTTTAGATAAAATAGCTCAAAAATACAACCACAAATTTGAATGTACAAATGTACTAGGTGGTGGGGCTGCAATAGATGTAACAGGTGAACCGCTACCAAAAGAATCACTAGATATATGCAAAGCTAGCGATGCAGTTTTATTAGGTGCAGTTGGGGGACCAAAATGGGACAATATAGAAAGTTCAAAAAGACCAGAAAAAGGTCTATTAGCTCTTAGATCAGGACTTGGACTATTCGTAAACTTAAGACCTGCAACAATGCATGAAAGCATAAAAGAAGCATCACCACTTAGAGCTGACATAGTAGAAAAAGGTGTAGACTTTGTAGTTGTTAGAGAACTTACAGGTGGAATATACTTCGGTGAAAGAAAAACTGGAGTAGAAAATGGTGTTGAATTTGCATATGATGTTGAAAAATACGATGAAAATGAAATAAGAAGAATAGGTAAAAAAGCTTTTGAAACAGCAATGATAAGAAATAAAAAATTAACTTGTGTTGATAAAGCTAATGTTCTTGATAGTTCTAAATTATGGAGAAAAGTTTTAAATGAACTTGCAAAAGACTATCCAGAAGTTGAATTATCATATATGTATGTTGATAATGCAGCTATGCAACTTGTAAAAGACCCTTCTCAATTTGATGTTATCGTAACTAATAATATATTCGGCGATATAATATCAGACGAAGCTTCAATGATAACAGGTTCTATAGGAATGTTACCATCAGCATCAGTTAGAGGAGACGACTTCGGTATGTATGAACCAATCCATGGTAGTGCACCAGACATAGCTGGACAAAACGTAGTAAACCCAATAGCTACAATATTATCAGTAGCTATGATGCTTAGATACAGCTTTAAATTAGAAGAAGAAGCAAAAGCTATAGAAGTAGCAGTTACAAATGTTCTAAATGCAGGATATAGAACAAAAGACATCTACAATGGTGTTGGAGAAGTAGTTGGGACAAAAGAAATGGGAGATTTAATAGCAAAAGAAATATAGTGATTAAAAATTTAAAGTTTTACAATGATTAAAAAGTGTTACAGTTTTAAATAAATATGATTAAAGTAGAATAAACGGAAAGAAAATCCATAAGATGCAGATAATATTATTTGTGACTTATGGATTTTTTAGATAAAAAAATAGCCACTTAAAAAGTGGCTAAATTACATTATACTGTCACGTATAAGGCAGGGTTATTTAATAAATATTCTATCTTTTTGGGAAAGTAGAATATGATTAAGTTATAAAATTAAAAAAGTCAGAAGACGACAAGTCTTCTGACCTAATTTACATGTTTTCAAACACTTATTATCAATAACTTAATTTTATACTTAGATTATATATACAATTACAAACTATGTCAACTCAAAATGGAATGATTTAACAAATGATTTATATGCTTATTAAGTTAGCATAAATAAAAATATAGTAATAAGTATTACGCGTATTACAAAATTCACCTAATTTATTTACTAGTTGACAATAAAAAAACATAGTGCTACTATCTAACTAAATAGACCATAAAAACATAAATAAAGAAATTAAACCACGAAGGCTTAGCGGTTCTTTGAGAACCAAATGTTTTTGTGGTTTTTTTGTATATATGGAGGTTGATTATGAATCAGGTAAACTTTTTTAATTCTATTGCAAAGGATTGGGATAATATTATTAAAGTTGATGAAACAAAGATAAATTATCTTTTATCACAAATTGATATAAAAGAAGATGATTATATTTTAGATGTAGGAACTGGCACAGGTGTACTAATTCCCTTTTTGGCTAAATTAAGCCCAAAAGGAAGTATAAAAGCTGTAGATATATCATGCAATATGCTAGATATAGCAAGAAATAAATTCGATGATATAAATAATATAGAATTTACTTTATTAAATGTAGAAACTGATAATTTAGATGAAAAATTCAATAAAATAGTACTTTACTCTATGTTTCCACATCTAAAAGATAAGACAAATACAATAAAAAAATTGGTACAGAAAAACCTATTAGACTGTGGAAAACTTATTATAGCACATTCTGATAGTAGAGAATACTTAAATAATATGCATAAAAATACAGATAAAAGAGTTAGTGAATCTAGACTTATTGATGTAAATGAACAAAAGAAAATATTTGAGGATGTTGGTTTGAAAGTAGAAAAAGCGTTTGAAGATGATAGTATTTATTACATAGTTTTAACAAAATAAATTAAAAATTTTAAGGGGGAAATTTTTATGAACCAAAAAACTATAGGAACAAAACAATTAAGAATATTGTAACAGCAATTACGACAGCAGTTCCTGGAATGATAATTCAACTGATATTTATACCTATTTTGATTAAGTTTTTAGTATCAAACTCTGAAATACGTAAATCTTTAGCATCTTAGGAAAGAAGTATAATATTATCATTATAGATGAAAGTAGAAATTTTGTGTAATGGTGCATAAAATTAATATAAATTGTTAAAGGAGAGTATCTAAAATAGAAATACTCTCCTGATTTTTGTGATAACAAATTGGAATATTAAAATTTGAAATTATATTGTAAAATAATATATGAACAAGTATTCATTTAATGAAAATTGTTATATGGTGATACCATATATTAATTAAAAATAAATTTGATTTGTGGGAATATAAAGGAGGAGAAAAATGGCAGTAACACAAATGACTAAAGGAAGTATTTCAAAACAACTTATATTGTTTTCTATTCCAATTTTAATTTCAAACTTATTTCAACAATTATACAATACAGTAGATACGGCGATAGTTGGAAGGTTTGTGGGAGCTAATGCTTTGGCAGCTGTTGGAACATGTAACTTAGTAGTTGTTTTTATGATTTACTTCTTTATAGGATTATCAAATGGATCTAGTATAGTTTTATCACAATGTTTTGGAGAAAACGACGAAGAAAAAGTATTCAAAACAGTTCATACAACAATGGGGCTTAGCTTTATATCAGGTATAGTATTAATGATAGTTGGTTTATTATGTGCAGAAACTATCTTAAAAATGATAAATACTCCTGATAATGTAATAGGATATGCAGTTACATATATTAGGGTTTATTTCTTAAGTATGATTCCTATGATGATTTATAATATGGGAACTGGAATACTAAGAGCTATGGGAGATAGTAAAACGCCGCTTTATTATCTAGGTGCAGCAGGTATATTAAATATAATACTAGATTTAGTATTTATAATAGTTTTTAATATGGGAGTAATGGGTGCGGCCCTAGCAACAACATTATCACAAACATTATCTGCAATTTTAATACTTATAAAATTAATTAGTAGCAATGAAGTATACAAACTTCATATAAGTAAAATAAAAATAGACAAAGATATATTAAAACGTATTTTAGTAATAGGTGTGCCAACAGGATTACAATCTGTATTAATTTGTTTCTCAAATATAATTGTACAATCAAAAGTAAATCTATTTGGATTAGATGTAATGGCGGCACTTACTGTATATTATAAAGTAGAAGGATTTATATACATGCCAATAGACGCTATAGCAATGGCAGCGAGCAACTTTATAGGCCAAAATATCGGAGCTAGAAATGTTGAAAGAGTTAAAAAAGGTAAATCTTTAAGTATGAAAATATGTGTAGGAATGACTGTATTAATAGGAGGATTAATTATGATATTTAAAAATCCAATACTACATGTATTTACAACTGATTCAGAGGTAGTAAAATACGGCTCACAATTTATAATGTTTATAGTTCCACTGTACTTTATATATGCAATGAATCAAATATTATCAGGTGTGCTTAGAGGTGCTGGAAAAACTTTTGTACCTATGTTAATCGGACTTGTTTGCATGTGTGGATTTAGAGTAGGTTGGCTTGTTGTAATGATGGGAATTGTAAAAGATGTAAGAATAATTTATGCAAGTTACCCATTAACATGGATACTTACAAATATAGCTATGACAGCTTATTATTATAAGAGTAGTTGGATAAAAAAAACGACATTAGAAGCTGTTGAAACTGTATAAAACCTTAAAATTAAAAAATTAAATTGTAAAAAATGCCTGTATTTGATTTATTGACGGATACAGGCTATTTTTATTACTTTTAGGATTCTAAAATATAGAAAAAAATCTATAATTATGTAATAATATAAATTAGAAATATATATATAATGGGGAGAAGAAAATGGCAGCTGAAATAAAAGAAGAAAATTTGAGTTTGGCACTTCGATTTATAGTCGAGAAATTTGGAAAAGATGCACTTTTAAATCAAAATAAAGTAAAAGCTATACTACCGGATTTACTATCTAATAAGTTTACAACTGAAACAAGTTGGGTAATGGATGCAATTAATTCAGGAATAGTAGGTATCTTACTAAATCCAAATAATACAAATGAAGAAGCTATAGAGAAGGCGAAAGATGTATTTGAGAATCATTATGTTACAGAGATGAGACAAGAATATGTTTTAGATTGTTTATCATATGCTTTAGGATGGACTAATACAAAGGTAGATAGTTTAGATGAGTATAAAGCAAAATTAAATAAAAAGAATTCTAAACCAAAGCTTAATTTAGAAAAAGAAATAGTATTTAAAGATAGTATTGATGATAACAATAAGCATAATGAACAGAAAGAACCTAATTATGATGAAATTTTAAATCAACAAAAAGAAGAATATAGACAAGAACCTGTAAATACAAATATACAATTTAATGACAATAATTTAAATAACAGAAATAATCAAAATCAGTATAATAATTCAAATGGAAACAAGAAGAAATTATTACTTTTAATACCGTTATTATTAATAATTTTAGGATTAGGTATAGCTAAGTTATCTGGAGGACCTGGAGATGTAGAGGTTTCAGATTTCTATTTTACTCCACAAACTAAATTAAATGGAACTACATATATGATAGAAGATGGTGAAACAGTTGAGCTTAATCTTACTTTTGATGCTAAGAAAGAAAATAAGATAGATAAAAATAAGATATCTTATTCATTAGATGATAATAAGGTATGTAATTACCAAAAACAAACATATAATAAATGTATATTAGTAGGTGTTGGTGAAGGAACTACGACTCTTCGTATATACTATGATGATAAGGAAATACAGACTATAAATATTGGAGTTGGAAATGTTGATAGCAATGATAGTGATGATGTTGCAGTTGAAAGTATTTATCCAAGTTCTAATGCTCAAAAAAGTGGAAGTGGTTATGTACTTCCAGTAGGAGAAGAAGCACAATTAAAAGTAAAATTAAGCGGTGATGATGTTGAAAATGATGAATTATCTTATTCTTTAGATGATTCAAGCATAGCAGATTTATCTTATGACGGAAACAAATGTATATTATATGGTAATCAAGCAGGTTCAACAACTTTAAGAATTATGTATGATGGTGATGAAATATACAGCGTTGGATTAACTTTCAAAGAGAGTGACATTGCATCATCAAATAATGATAGCAACAGTAATTCAGATTCTAATAGCGAAGTAGACTTAGTTGTAAAAGGATATTTGGAGAATTACGGAAATGCACGAAATTATGGAAGCATTAGCTATGTAAGTGATTATCTAACTTCATCAGGAGATCTATACAAACAATTATCAAAAACTATACCTAAAACATATGCAAACGGTACTCAAGTAGATGTCGTTGGATATACTAAAAATAGCATGAAAAGAGAAGGCAATAAGTATAGAGTATCAGCAACTATAGAATATAATATATATAAACAAGATAAAGGAGCTCAATATCAAAAAGAATATATGGAATTTATAGTTGTACAATCATCAGGTCAATGGTTGATAGATCACTATGATAACTGGCAAATGCTAGAGCAACATAATATTTAAAAAAATATATATCATATAAATAAGATTCATTAAAAAAATTACAAATTTAAAATTTAAGAGGGTGATAATATGACAGTAACAAGAAGAGGGTTATTATGGGAAATTCTTAATTCTTGGTGGATTATACTATCTTTCTGTGGACTTTCATTTATATCGTTTTTTTATATAGGTAATAAATCGAGAACAACTAAATGGAAAGTAACAGGAATACTTTATTTTTTAGTTTATGTTGTAGCCTTAACTTGTATTGCAACATTACCTTTTGGTACATTATCTAATATAGCCGTAGTAGTGTGGTTAGCAAGTTTATTAATAGGCCTTATTCAATCATTTATGGTTAGAAAAGAATATCTTATAAGAAGAGATTACATACTTACTAATGGAATAGAAGAAAAAGACCTAGAAGAGATGAGAAAACATGTAAAAAAACAATATAAAGGCAAAGATTATATTGAAAGTAGCGGGAATGACACACATTTTGACAGTACTTATCACTCAAATATAGAATATAGAGATTATGATACAGTTTCAAATAAACCTGAAACAAATCCTTTTGAGGGTGAGTATTATGATGAAAGTATAGTCAAAAATAATGAAGAAATCCTTGATAATAGCAAGTATGTATCTTACAGCAAAAAAAATAAAGAGGCAAAAAATATAAGTAAAAGTAATCAAATAAATATAAATTTCTGTACTGTGGATGAATTATTAAAACTTCCAGGAGTTAATGAAGAAACTGCAGCAAAAGCAGTATCTTTAAGAGAAATGTTAGGCGGATTTAATTCAGTTCAGGAATTTATAGACATGACACATATTGAACCACAGTATGTAGATCAAATAAGAGAAAAAGCGACAATAAGAGAATAGAATAAAATTTTAAAAGTAAGCGAAAATAATATAATATTTTCGCTTACTTTTTGTGTAAATTTAAAATATAAGAGTTTAATATTAATATGTTTTGCATAAACCGACTAAATAGATATTGATAATACAAATATTTTAAAGTATGATTAGAATATAGAAAAATATGTTAAAGATTATTGGATTTTGGAGGAATATACGTATATGGGAAGTGAGAAAAATCTAAGTGAATCCTTACGATATATATATGAGCATAAGGGGATAGATACATTTCTAAATGAAAAAATCATGTACTCCATATTAAGTGATTTAATGCCTAGAAATACAAAAGAAATAAACTGGGTAATAGATGCAATTAATAGTGGAGCAGTCAAACCTTTAATAGAAGCTGAAAAAAATAATTTCAATAAGGAAGAGTATAAGCAAAAAGCTAGAAGAGTTTTTGAAGGTAATGAGATAAGTGAATCGAGAATAAATTATCTGTTAAACAGCTTTTTCTATGGCTTAAAATGGACTGATAAAATTATCAGTTTTGAAGAGATAAAACAAAAGGAAAAAATATCTCAAAATAAAAATATAAATTCTAATAACAATACCAAAAAACATAATGAACAGACAAAAAATGCTAAGAAAAACAATCAAAAAAATAATGATAAAAAAGAGGTTTATGATAAAAATAAACACTCTGACAATCATAGAAAAAATACTAATCAACAAAGACTTAACAAAAGTCAGGTAGATAAATTAGAGTTTGAGTATAATAAATTATTCAATACAATAGACAATGACATTCAACATAATGAAGACTATATAATAAACTCAAAAGGGCATAAGATTTTCTTTAATGGATTTTTAAATATAGTCGTATTTCTTGCGTGTTTATCAGTTATGTTCTCATATTTATTTATTTTAAAAGAAGGATATGTTTTTAAACGTATATTATTCTTAGATATAATTGGACTTGTTTTAGGAATAAAAATATTAATGAGCAATTTTAAAAACTTAAAAAAACTAAAAGAAGATATGCAACTTAAGAATATAAATAAAGAATATATATCTTTGATAAATCAAATTGGTTCTAATAAAATTCAGTTAAAAAAAGGTGCAGTTAGAAGTTTTAATAAGTATAACGAATTAAATAATTTGCTTAGAAACTATAAAGAAGAGTATAGAAGTATAAGTAATAAATGGAGTAATTGCTTGAATTCTAGAAATAGTAAAAATGAAAAAATAGCGAAAACATTAATAGTATTTTGTATTATATTTATAGTTAGTGGGGTTTATGAACCAAGACTTGTATACGATAAAGATAATATTATAACTATGATATCTAGAAATGTAGTTGAAGGAATATCTTCAAGCGTATATGAAAGTGAAAGAGGATGTGTAAAAGCCAATTTAGCAAATGTAAGAAGAACTGCAAATAAAGATTCTAAATCAGTTGGAAAAGTAGAAAAATATGATGTCGTTTACTTAACAGGAAAATCATATGAAAGAGACGGAAAGACTTGGTATGAGCTAGAAATGATTGACGGCAAGGGCTGGATTAGTGGCTCTGTCATAACAGTAGTTCCTAAAATTGTAAGAGTTACTGAAGAAGCTGCTAATATAAGAGAAAAAGCCAATATAAACTCAGATATATCTGATGTAGTTAAAAGAGATGAAACTTTATATACAACAGGAAAGGCAGTAGTAGCTAAAAAAAGAACTTGGTATGAGGTTTATTTAAACGGAGAAGATGGATATTGGATTAGCTCAAATGTAGTTGAAGAAAAATAAGGTAAGTTATGAGATATTATTTTAGTAAGTTAGATAAAGAAGGTAGAGAAATTTATAAAAAGCTTTATTTTGGAATGCAAAACTTTGAAAAGAAAATATCATTAAAAGGAACAGAAAACATTGTAAGAGAGATATATTATATGATAATAAAGGATAATCCTATGATGTTTTTTGTTCATCCATCTAAATTAACTTATTTTAAAATTGGTAACTATGTATGGATTGAGCCTATATATGTTTATAGAAAAGAAGAAGCAAACCAAATAATGAATGAAATAAATATAAAATTAAAACCTTTAGAGAAAAAACTCAAAACAATAAATACCAAGTTGGAAAGAGAAAGATTTATCCATAAGTATTTATTGGAGAATGTAAGATATAAATATAATTGCAGCGAAGATGACTTTGAGTGTCATACAATTGTGGGAAGCTTTTTGTATAAGCAAGCCGTATGTGATGGAATATCTAAAGCTTTTAAACAACTTTGTGATTTAGCAAGGATAAATTGCAATGTAGTGTTCGGTGATTCATGGAATGAATATGAAAAACCGCAAAAACACGCTTGGAATATGGTGAAAATTGACAAGGACTGGTATCATATAGATGTGACATGGAATATCAATTTATCACAAAGATTTAAATATGTTAGGTATGACTACTTTAATATAAGAGAAAGTGATGTTATTAAAGATCATAGAAACTTTGATAAACTAGAAATTTGCGATAGTTTAAAGAATAATTTCTTTTATGAGAATAAATGTATATTAAATGGTAGAAATGAATTAGAAAAATTTTTAGTAGATAAGTTAAACAATATAAAAAATAATAATGCAAGCAAGAATATCTATTTTAAATTGTATCTAAAAGAAAATGAAGATGCTTGTAGTTTAATATCAAATGCAATCAGTAAGGCATCGATAAAAACGTTTTATTTTTCAACAGGTTATACATTAAATTCTAATTCAACTCAAAATGTCTATTTAATCAGATTAAATTAAAATATTAATAAAGCAAAAGAAAAGGGTGAGATAAAATGGCAGAATTAAAAGTAGGTTCATCTATTAAGATTGAATATGGAGATGAGGCAAAAATAATAGGTGAGCTTGGAAGTGGAGCACAAGGTATAGTTTATCTTGTGGAATATAAGGGCAAAAAATATGCATTAAAATGGTATTTCTACGATAAATTAAGAGAACCTAATGCATTTAGAACTAATATAAGAAATAATATAGAAGATAAATCACCAAGTGATAAATTTTTATGGCCACAATATTTAACAGAAGGACAACAAAATGGTAGTTTTGGATACTTAATGGATTTAATTCCTTCAAATTATGTAGGTCTTACTGATATATTAAATACTTATAAAATAGAGCAAATAAAAGGAACAAATCAAGTTAAAAAAGTTCCTGTTAAGTTTACAAGTTTAGAAGCAGTAGTGAATGCTGCTATAAATATAGTAATTGCATTCAGAGAACTTCACAGAGATGGGAAAAGCTATCAAGATTTGAATGACGGAGGTTTCTATATAGATGTACAAACTGGAGATTTATTAGTTTGTGACTGTGATAATATCGCTCCAGAAGGAGATAATTATGGAATAGCAGGGATGCCAGGATATATGGCTCCTGAAGTTGTAAGGGGTATAGCTAAACCAGATGTTCAAACTGATAAATATTCTTTAGCAGTTGTATTATTTAAATTACTATTTAGACATGACCCACTTGAAGGAGCTAAGGTTTTAAAAAGTGTTTGTCTACATGAAGCAGCAGACTTAAAACATTATGGAAAAGAAGCTGTATTTATATACGACCCAGAAGACACGTCTAACAGACCTGTTAAGGGCGTGCATGATAATGTAATCAACTTATGGAGAGTTTATCCAGAATATATAAGAGATGCATTTATAAGATCATTTACAACAGGAATCAAAAATCCTAACCACAGAATAATCGAAAATGAATGGCAAAAATTATTTGTGAGACTTAGATCAGATATAATTCACTGTGAATGTGGAAGAGTTAGATTCTCTAATGCTTATGTTAATAAAGATGGAATGTATATATGTCCAAGCTGTTCAAATAAATTCTTATCAATTAAATTCGATGATATAGATATACCTGTATTTGCAGGCCAAAAACTATATAGATGCTTTACTGCAAAAGGAAATGATGACTTTAACACAGTAACAGCTATTATAATGGAAAATAAAAAACACAAAGGTGTAATGGGTATAAAAAATAACACACAAGATACATGGAAATGTACACTTCCAAACGGTGAAATAAAAGAAGTTGAACCAGGAAAAACAAGAGCTTTAGGAAAAGGAATGACAATAGATTTCGGAAAAAGTATAATAGCAAAATTATAAAAATTAATAAATGAAGAATATTTTAAACACGAAGGAGGAGGCAAAGATATGCCACTAAATTTACATAAAGATGAAGAAATTACAATAGATGAATTTAAGGAATATGATTTTGACCCGCTAGAAGTAAAACCAATATCTAAAAAGAACTTAGTTATATTCTTTTTAGTTGATACATCAGGAAGTATGAGCGGCAAAAAAATAGGAACATTAAATACAACTATGGAAGAATTACTGCCAGAATTAAGAGGTCTAGGTGGGGCAACTACAGATATAAAACTAGCCGTTATGACGTTCTCTAGTGGTTGTGAATGGATAACAAAAGAGCCTATGTCAGTTGATGATTATCAATACTGGACAAGACTTAAAGCAGAAGGGTTAACAGATTTAGGAGAAGCTTTTACAGAGTTATCTAATAAACTTTCAAGAAAGGAATTTTTAAATGCGCCATCGCTAAGCTATGCACCAGTAATATTCTTATTAACTGATGGTTATGCAACAGATGATGCACTAGAAGGTTTAAAAACTCTTCAACATAATAATTGGTATAAATACGGATTAAAAGTTGCATTAGGATTAGGTGAGAAATTTGATGAAGAGTTATTAAAGAAATTTACTGGGAATCCAGAACTAGTAGTTACAGCTAAAACATCTGATCAACTTTCAAAATTAGTTAAAACTATAGCAGTAACATCTTCACAAATAGGAAGTAGAAGTATGACACTAACTAACGATGAAGACGGACGTGAAATAATGCCAGAAGATGTTCTTGGAACAAAAGAAAAAGAATTAGCAGATACTATTAAAGATACTATAAATAATGATGATGATTTTGTTGAAGACTTCGATGTTGAAGACGGATGGGATGATTAATTTAAATTCAGATTTGCTAGGGATATTACCCTAGCAAATTTAATAAGTAGCCTAGGAGGTGGAGACAGTGTTAAGTGGAATAAGCGCTATTACAATAGGCCAAAGTCATATAGATAACAAAACAGAGTGTCAAGACTCTGCAATATTAGATTTCAATGACAAGTATGTAATGGGGGCTGTTGCAGACGGTCATGGATCAAAAAAACACTTTAGAAGTGCAAAAGGTTCTCAGTTTGCAGTAGAGGCAGCTAAATATAGTATTTATGAATATATGAATGATAATTACGAAAAATTTGTAGATGCTTACAACAAAGATAAAAAATACTTAATAGATAGAATTATAAAAATGCTGATAACAAAATGGCATGAAAAAATACAAGAAGATATAAATAATGAACCAATAACTCAAGAAGAAATAGATAAATATTTAGATGGAAATTTCAATGAAGATAAAATAGCATCAATATATGGAACAACTTTATTAGTAGGTGTTATGGGCGAAGGATGCAATTTTGGTTTTCTTATAGGAGATGGAAGTTTTGTAGTAATCGACAAACATGGAAAAGCTTATATTCCGATAGAAGATGAAAATAGCAAAGCAAATTATACTACATCATTAAGCAGTTCTGATTCATTTAATGGATTTGTGACACATTTCTTTGATGAGATGCCATTTTCTATAATGGTATCGACAGATGGACTTGTTAAGTCTTTTGGTGATGATAATGACTTCTTAGATTATAACCAAGCTATAGCAATGGAACTTGATGGACTTGATACAGTTGATAAAAGAATCGAGATGGAAGAAAGACTAGGAAGACTATTTGAGCAACGTTCAAGAGATGGTAGCGAGGACGATATATCAATTTCAATAATATTTAATAGCGATGCATATGAAAGTGTAAAACAAGGACTTGAAACTAGAAGAAAGCTAAATAAAATAGATGAACAAATTGGACTTTCAAAGAAAAAAATAGTAACGCTTGATTTTAAACAGAAACAAATTGAAAATGAGAGAAATATAAACATAGAAAATTGGAAAAAAGTAGCGCTGGAAAAATCAAAATTAAAACAATACAGTGAAAAATTAATAGAGAGAAGAAATGCTTTAGAAGAGGAATTAAAGAAAATAGAAAGAGAACAAGACGAATTGAGTAAAAAAAAAATAGAACTAGATTCGAGTATTAAACAATATGAAGAAATAGAAAAAATAAAATCAGATGAGCAAGATAAAAATCTTGCTGATAAACAGAAAGAAGAAGAAAATATACAAATTAAAGAAACAGAAAAAAGAAGGTTACAAGACATATTAAATAATTAAATTTTGATATTTTCGCTTAGGAGGAATATCGGTGGAAGCAAAAGTAATGATGATAAAATGTCAAAAAAATAGAAAGGCTTTTGGGGCAAGAATACAAAAAGAAGGACCAAATTGGAGAATGACATGGGCCTTTAAAATAGATGAAAGAATTGCTCAAAAAGAAAAATTTTCATCAGAAAGTACAATAAAGGGAAGTTTTATATTTGATGAAGAATATCCAGGATGCCCTCATTGTGGAGCACAAAGCTTTTTTACTTGTGGAAAATGTGGCAAGATAACTTGTTGGGATGGAAGCGATACTGCAACTTGTGCATGGTGTGGAAATAAGAGCAAGATACAACTTGTAAATGAGCTAGAAGTAAAAGGCGGAGGATTTTAGATAATTTTGATATCAGAGAGGTAAAGTAATATGTCAAATGATTTTGAGTTTGAATTTGAAGATTATGACCCTTTAGAAGCAAAGCCAATTACGAAAAAAAGTATGGTTATATTTTTTGTAATTGATACATCAGAGAGCATGAAGGGCAAAAAAATAGATGATTTAAATAGAGTAATGAGAGAGATAATACCACAACTTGCAGGGGTTGGTGGTTGCAATACAGAGTTAAAATATGCAGTACTTTCATTTTCAAGTGGTTGCAAATGGATAACATCAGAACCAATGATTGTGGAAGATAATAACAGTTGGAAGGATTTAAGCGCAAATGGAATTACTGATTTGGGTATGGCATTTGAAGAATTGACATCTATGTTATCAAGAAAAAAATTTTTAAAATCACCATCTTTAAGTTATGCACCAGTAATATTTTTAATGACGGATGGATATCCAACTGACAATTATAAAAAGGGATTAGAAAAATTAAAAAATAATAATTGGTATAAATACGGAATGAAAATAGCTCTTGGAATAGGGGATTATTTTGATGAAAGTGTTTTAGAAGAATTTACAGAAAATAAAGAGCTTGTAGTCAAAGCAGCTAATTCATCTCAACTTGCAAAATTGATAAAAACAATAGCAGTAACATCTTCACAAATAGCAAGTAAAAGTATGACTATAGTTAGTGATGAAGAAAATGAATTAGATTATGAAGATGTAGAGGGAAATAAGCAAAAAGAGATGGTAAAAATAGTTCAAGACACAGTATCTGATGACGAATTTATAGAAACATTAGAACTTGAAGATGGATGGGACTAATCGAATTTTGTGGGAGGTGAAAAAATGGATAATGAAAAATGGACTCACGAAGTTAAAAACAATGATTTAGCTGATGGATTAGAAGATTGTAAAATATTTGAGAATACTTTAGATAACAATTTAGTTGAAAAAAATGAAGAAAATAAAAATGAAAAAGATGGCGAAATAACTATAGAATATATAGATGAAAATCCAGTGGATAATAGTAATGACAATGATTTAAAAATGGAAGAGCAGAATCAAAAATACGATGAAGAAGGTATTACTATTCTTGAAGATACTACTGAAGAAGACGATGATGATGGCTTGTTATTTTTAAATAAAACTAGAAATGAAGAAGTTGAAAATAAAGAACCTGAGATAGATAGTGATTCGACAATGGATGAAATTATAAAAAATGAAGAGGTTATAAAAAAAGAAAACCTTCTTCGACAAAGAGAATGGGCAATGGATTTAGCAGAGTTTCCAGTTGAGAAAAAAATAGAACTAGAAATTGAAGACAACAAAGAAGATTCTACTGATGTTGAAACAAAAGAAGAAAATGAATCACGATATGAGGATGATACAATAATATTACCAGCTATTGAACCTATATCCCCAGAATTAGCTGTCGATATAGAAAATAATATAGATATTGATATAGTAAAACCAAAGAATTTTAATGAATTAATAAGTACAAGGGGAGTAATTTTAAATAATTATATCTCTGGAAATGCAAAATTCAACAGTATAAGTGAAAATCTAGGTGTTTGTATAGAATTATGCAAATTATTTGCAAGTGTACATAGCATGGGATACTGTTTTAATGGAATAACAGGAGAAGATATAATAATAACTCAAAATAAAGAATGCAAACTTTTAAACGATAAAAAAATAGTTTCAGTAAATGATGACTCCTATGAAGTGAATTATGAAAAAACTTGTGCCCCAGAAATACTTAGAAAAGAATCTAGACCTAATATAAATTCTGACAAACATACAATGGCATATATAGTATTTGGACTTTTATTTAAAAGTGATCCATTTGAAGGAAGTAAAACTTTAAATGAGGTTTATTATACAAAAGAAGATCAATTAAAAGCTTACGAACATCCAGTGTTTGTTTATAGCTACAAAGATAAGAGTAATATGCCGGTTTATGGTATACATTCTATACTTATAAAATACTGGAATAGATTTTATTCTGATGATATAAAAATGATATTTAGACAAAGTTTTGTAGATGGTATAGATGAATATGAAGCAAGACTTGAAGATACAACATTTATAGAAATGCTTACTAACTTTAAACATATAGTAGACTCTAAAAATACTAAGCAACAAGATGAAAAATTAAAACTACAAAATAAAAAAGAAAATATATTACAAAAGACAAAGGAAAGATTAAAACAAGGATTTGATGATATAAAACCATCAAAAAATCATGATAATAAAGATTTTGAAGAGAAACAAAATATAATCGAAATAAATAAAGATGCAGCTAAAAAACCAGTTGAAGGAGCAAAATATATGCTTCGAATAGATTATTCATATGCAGGTGTTGCAAATGCAGATTGTGAAATATTACCATTAACTCCAGGGGTAGAAATTTCAAATAATATAATTGGATATGAAGATATTAAACCAGAAAAAATAGTTGGAAAAGTAATTCAAAATGCTAAACATAAGGGTGTTATAGGAATAAAAAATATATCTGAACATAATTGGTTAGCAACTAAAGGTGATAGAGAAGTAAAAGAATTCTCACCAGGAAAGGTAATTGTTATAACTGAAGGCGTAAAAATTGATTTTTATCCAGAAAATAAAAGCATCTCAAAAACTAAATGGAGTATTGTAAAAGCCTAAAAATAGATTTTTATTAAAAATACAAAAAGGCTAATCGCACATTTGTGTATGTGATTAGCCTGTTTTTTGTATGTAATTTAAATTATATATGCTTTTAGAATCGTAATAGTCCATAATATTTAACACCTGTAATTAATGATGACCTACATTATTTATATCATCTCTGTATTTATTCATAACACCTTTAAATAATTCTGAAACAGAAGGTGGTGTCCAAGTTATTGCATTTGCACCTGCTTCAATTGTTTTTCTTATACTTTCTTCAGTTGGACCACCTGTTGCAATTATTGGAAAATCAGGATAGTCTTTTCTAATTTTTGCTACTATTCTAGGTGTATCAGCAGAGGCAGAAACGTTAAAAATAGTTGCACCTGCTTCAATTCTATCGTGTATGTTTGTTTGGTCATTTACAATTGTAACTATAACTGGAATATCTAGTGCTTCAGATAGAGAACTCACAACTTCATCTGATGTTGGAGCATTTACGACAACACCAAGTGCTCCTTGTAATTCAGCATTAGTTCCTAATAAAACTGCACGCATTCCTTGGGTAAGACCTCCGCCAACTCCAGCAAAAACTGGTATATCAGAAGCCATAATAATAGATTGTGTTATTATTGGCTGAGGGGTAAATGGATACACTGCCATAACAGCATCTGCATTTACATTTTTTATAATAGCTAAGTCAGTAGAAAATACAAGAGATTTAATTCTTTTGCCAAAAATATTTATCCCGCTACATTCCCTAATGACTTCAGGTACACGCAAAAAAGATTTTCTAAGTATACCATCAATTGCTTTTGGTCTTTGTTTCATGGATGAAAGCCTCCTTAAAATTTAATATTAAAAAATTTTATATCCTTTCTATTATAAATTAGAAGTTGCAATTTTTATAGATTTTATTTTTAAAATTATAAAATTTATTTATGAATACTATATTAATCAAGTTAAAAAATGACAAATTTATAATTAAAATAAAATTTTTTTAAAAATAAATTAAACCATTAATTGACAAGCAAATTTGTATATATTAAAATCATACTTATACTTATTTACAGGTATATTATAAAGCGTTATTAGTATTATTTGTTATCTTGATAATAAAAATACAACTAAAAAAATAATGCATCTTTGGTAAAACTAAATAGGAGGAGAGATATGAACAAAACAAAAATCGCAGCTACCATAACTCTTGTGGCGATGGTCACTAACTTTTCAGCTAGCACAACAAGTGTTTTAGCATATGAATTAAGTAACAAAGATGAAGTAACTAGCAGCACATCAAACAAAATTATTCAATCACATCAATCATCTAGCGCAAATGGAGATGACGCTACCAAAGAATCAAAAAACAACGCAAACAGTTTAGAAGCAGAAATTAAAAAGTTTGAAAAAACGAATGGCAAATTTGAAGAGGCTTATAACAAGGTGTTTAAAGTCGATAATTCAGAGATTGCAAGCGTTAAGAGCAATGATGGATCTACAACTCAAAATCTTATGAAAGCGTTTGACGACGAGGTAGAAACTTATTGGGCAAGTAGTAAACTTAATAGTGATACTTTTAAAAATGAGATAGTTGTAACACTAAAAGAGTCTACAAAAATAGACACTATGATTTACGGTGGAACTCCGCATTGGCAAAAAGGATATGCAGAGCAATTTGAAATCTATGCATCAAATACTGATGAAGGAGATGATTTTAGGTTAATAGCGACAGGTGAGCAACCAGCAAACCACGATATTAAAGAAATCAACTTTACACCTACTAAATTAAAAAGATTAAAATTTGTATTTAAAAAAGGAAACTTAAATCAAGCCGCTTGTTCAGTTTTCTGGCTATACAAACATGACGACGTAAAAGAAACTATAAATAATCTTTTTACAGATGGAACAATGGTAAAATTAAAAGATGAATATAACAGCCAAGAAGCAATAGATGCTTTAGAGGAAAAGGTTAATAAACATCCATTAAAACACCAATTTGTGGACATTTTAAATGAAGCAAAAGAATTGTTAAAAGAAGAGAAAGATTTTACTGATAGAACATTTACACTTACACAAAATGGACATACTCACTCAAAATCTAGAAATGTTCTTAGAATGTCTCGTCTTGGGACGGATTTACAATCAACAGGTATAGTAGCAAGACCAGGACAAGTATTTAAAATTTTTGTAGAAGCAGATAGTAATACAAAACTTCCACAAATAGTATTTACTCAGCAAGAGGGACATTTTTCTCATTGGCAAAAAGAGTATCAGCTTAAAAAAGGCCTAAATGTTATAACAGTTCCTGAAATTTATAGTGATTCATGGAGCCAAAAATCTGTAAAAGGTGGAGCTGTTTATTTAATGAACAGATACACAGCTGATGAGCAAGGAAAAGCTCCAGTAGTGCGTATAGATGGTGGAGAAGAATTCCCACTATATAATGAAGGCGATGATAAAGACGCATTTTTAGAAAAATTAAAAGCATATAAAGAAAAATTAGATAAAAATCCAGATACAACAGTTGATATATTTGAATTTAATACAAAAAGACTTTTATATACAGGAACAGCAAAAGCAGCATATCAAGTATATGTAAAAGAGGGCGTTGATGTTGGGGAAAGTATACAAGTTTGGAACGATAAAATCCAAGAAGCATTTGACTTTGCAGGATTAAAGGACGACCCATCTGATCCAACTAACGACTCAACAAATGTTAGAACAACAATAAGACTTATGCAACCTTATGGAGCTGCATATGCTGCATATGGTCACGTAGGGATACAAAGAGGTATTCAAGAGATAGCACTTAGAACTGACCAAGATAGTATAAATAGTATACTTTGGGGAATGGTTCATGAAGTTGGACATCAAATGGATATATCAGAAAGAGAATGGGGCGAAATAACAAACAATATGTTTGCCAACAATGCATATATCAACAATGGTGCAGGAGACAGAGTCCCATATAGCCAAATACAAACTTCATTGGCACCAGACGATGCATCAACAAATTTTGATAATCTTGACTACAGCCAAAGACTAGGTATGTTCTGGCAATTACACTTAAAGGACAATACATATTGGGCAGAAGTTGAAAAACTTTATAGAAAAAGAAAACCAAGCGTTAGCAATGAACAAGCTAAGAGAGATACATTCGCAAAATATGCATCAGAAGTTTTAAATATGAACTTAACAGAACATTTTGAAAAATATGGATTTAACTTATCAGAGAGTTGCAAAAAAGAGCTTGAAAAATATCCAGATGGTCAAAAAACTTGGTATCTTGATTCAAGAGCCTTAACTTATGAAGGAAATGGATTTGAAGATAAAGACACAGGATTAGACGTTTCTTTATCAAAATCAAGTAGCGGAATAAGACTGAGTATGAATATGCCACAAGATAAGAGAGATGATTTATTAGGTTATGAAATAATAAAAAATGGTAAAGTAATAGCATTTACAACATCATCAAGCTACACAGATACAAAAGCAACAAATACAGACGAAGAGATACAATACGAGGTTGTACCATATGCTATTAATTTAGATACAGGTGACAAAGTTGAAATAAATTCACTAAGACCAAGTATAAGTATCCAACAAGAAAAAGTAACATTAAAATTAAACGAAGAATTTGATGCTAAAAAATATGCAAAAGCATTTACTAATTCTGGAGAAAATATATCAAGTGAATTAAAAATAGATAGTAATGTAAATACATCTAAACATGGAAATTATGAAGTAAATTACATACTTGAAAAAGATGGTTCAACTGTTAAAAGAAGAATGAAAGTAGAAGTAGTAAGTGACTATGACTATTTATCAGATTTTAAATGGGAATCAGCAACAACTGTATGGGGTACTCCAAGAAGAAACTCTAACATACAAGGTCGAGTAAATGGACAAACTGAAAGGTTTGAAAAAGGTTTTGGAATACATGCAAATGGTAAAATAACTTACGATTTATCAGACAAACAATACGACAGATTTGAAGCATTACTTGGGGTTGACCCATCAGCAATTGACCCAAATAATAATTCAAGTGTCAAATTTAAAATAATAGCAGACGGTAAAACTTTAACATCTACAAATGTTTTAGGATACTATGACAACATGGTTTATGTAAATGTTCCTGTATCAGGAGTTAAAAAACTTGTAATTGAAGTTTCTGATGCTGAAAATGGAAATACAGCAGACCACTGTATAATAGTTAATCCAAAATTAACTACAAATAATGCTAAGCCTAAAATCAATGCAGAAGACAAATATATAAAACTTGGGCAAGACTTTGATGTAAGAGAAGGTGTTAAAGCACATGACCAAGAAGATGGAGATTTAACAGCTCAAATTCAAGTAGAATCAAATACTTTTGTAAAAGATAAAATAGGAAAATATGAAGTTGTATATAAAGTGGCTGACAAAGATGGCAACGAAACAACTAAGAAAATAAATGTTACAGTGTGTGAAGATTACAAAGTTAAAAAATCTAAACATGGACAATTTGCAAATTTAGAAGAATACAACAAAGAATTTAAATTACCTATAAAATCTGTAAAAAATAATGCAGGCAATTATCAAAGTAGTGTAATAACTAATGCAATAGATGGTAAAATAAACACTCACTGGGAGACAGATTCTCCAAACAATAACTCATTTAAAAATGAAGTAACATTTGACTTAGGTAAAGTTCAAGAAATAAGCAAAATAGCATATGCATCAAGACGTGACGGAAACTTCAAAGGTTTTGCAACACAATTTGAAATATATGTATCAGAAAGCGAATCAGGAGATGACTTCTACTTAGCGGGACAAGGTTCGTACTCTGGGGCAATAAGCGACGTTGTCGAATTTAATGTTAGCAAAGTAAAAGCAAGAAGAGTTAAGTTTAAATTTGTACAAGCGAGCGGAGACTGGGCAAGTTTCAGTGAAGTAGCATTTTACAAAGAAGATAAATTAAGCGACAAAATGGCTGGTTTATTCAAAAATGACGACAAAACAGAAGTAGCAGATAGCTACAACACTTTAGAAAAATTAGATGCTTTAAGAGAAGAAGTTAAAGATCACAAAGCATATGAATTATTCAAAGTTGAATTAGACAAAGCAGAAAAATTAATAAGAGATAAATTCCCAACTTTAAAATTTGAAGAATTTACAATGGTTAAGAAAAACTCAGAATTCAATTTAATGGATGGTGTAGTTGCTGACGACAAAGAAGATGGCGACATAACTAACAAAGTAGTAGTAGATAATGGCGGATTTAACCCAAATAAAGTTGGAACTTACACAGTAACATATACAATAACTGATAAAGATTCAAATGTTACAACAAAACAAAGAACAATAGTAGTTTACAGCAAAAGTACATATTTATCAGATATGAACTGGGAATCTGCTAAAACTGGATGGAGAACTGTTACTAAAGATACAGCAGTTGGTTCATCTGACAAAATCAAACTTAATGTAGATGGAAAAGTTAAAACATTTGACAAAGGTATCGGAGCAGCAACAAATGCTGAAATAGTATACAATTTAGATGGAAATTACAACTATTTCACAACATATTTAGGAACTGATAAAAACTACGATATGGACAGTACAACAATAAGATTTAGAATACTTGCTGATGGAAAAGAAGTTTACACTTCTGATGTAATAAGAAAAAATACTCCAGCAGAATTCGTAAACTTAGATGTTACAGGAGTTAAAAAACTTGTATTAGTTGCAGATGATGTAGACGGAAACCTAGTTGGTGACTTTGCATCTTGGGCTGATACAAAGGTTTATCAATATAACTCAAAACCAGTAATAAAAGGTGATGATGTAGTAGTATTTGATGTAAAAGAAAAAGTAGACTTACTTCAAGGTATAACTGCTACAGACTTTGAAGATGGAGATATAACTTCACGCATTCAAATAGAAACAGATTATACACAAGGAAAAGCGGGTGTATTTGAAGTTGTTTACTCAGTAACAGACAACGATGGATTTACAACAAAATTCACAAGAAAAGTAGCAATAACAGGCGAAGAAACTTACATATCTGATTTATCATGGAAATCTGCAACAATAGGTTCAGGTGCAATCGGAAAGGATATATCAGTAAGAAGAGAAACAATACAAATAAGAAATGAAGATGGTTCATACCAAGCATACGAAAAAGGTATAGGAACTCATGCACAGTCAGAAATAGTTTATGACTCAGCAGATTATGATATATTCGATACTTGGGTTGGACTTGATAGGTATGTAGCAGGAGAAAGTGTAGCAAGTGTTAACTTCAAAGTATATGTTGATGGAGTATTAAAAGCAGAAACAGGAATAATGAAGGCTGACACACCTAAAAAACGTCTAGTAGTAGATGTTAGAGGGTCTAAACAAATTAAATTAGTAGCAGACCAAGCAACTAACGGAAACAACTGGGACCACGCTGACTGGGCAGACGCTAAATTTAGAAATGTACCAGAGTTTAATACAGCAGAACTAGAAAAACTTCTAGAAGAGGCTAAAGAATTAGACTTAAACAATTATACTGAAGAAAGCATAGAAGCATTAGAAAATGCAATACAAACAGGGGAAGAAGCTATGACTTCAGAAAACCAAGAAACTGTAGATAAAGCAGTAGAACAGTTAAGAAATGCAATGAATTCATTAGTAGAAGCTAACTTAAACCAAGTAGTGAAAATACAAGATGAATACTTAAGAAAAGCAATACAAAAACAACTTAACTTATCTGGACAAATAACAGTAGGTGACATGAGAAAGCTTGTTTCACTTAATCTGTCACAAGTTGAAAGCTTAGAAGGATTACAATATGCGATAAACTTACAATCATTAAACATACAATACAATGAAATTAGAGATTTATCACCGCTAAAAAATCTTAAAAAATTAACAGATTTAAAAGCAAATCCTATAGGTGGATTAATGTCGACTAACATTCGTCCACAAAATAATAAAGCGACAATTAACTTTGACTTTATAAACAGAGAAGGTAAAAAATTAGCTCCAACATTAATAACACTAAAAAACAACAAAACACAAGAAGTAAAACAATTAAACGTGGGAGAATGTGTTGATGAAAACGGACTAGTAACAATCGACACAGAAGGTCTTGCTGCATGCTTCTATACAGTAATGCTAACATACCAAGACAGAGCTAATAATTGTACAGCACAATATATGTTTATGATAAATAACGAACAATAAATATATAATTAAAACTAAACATAAGGGGACTATCACAGGGAAATCTTTGTGAATAGTCCCCATTTATAATAAAAAATTAACTAGGAGTAGGGTATGTTAAATAAAAAAATAGCAATAATAACTTTAGCCGCAGTTATTTCAAACTTTTCTTTCACTACAACAAATGTTTTAGCAGATGAAATAACTAAAAATGTAAAAATCGTAGCACAAACTAAAAACAACCAAAATTTAAAGACAAAGAAGTCAAACAAAAGCAAAAATGAATCTAAATTAAGTGAATCTAAATCAAATGAGTCTAACTCAGAAAGAACATTCACACTTGCCCAAAATGGTAACATATCATGGAAAGCAAGAAATGATTTAAGAATGACTTATTTTGGAACAGATTATCAATCGACAGGTATAGTAGCAAGACCAGGCGAAACATTCACGGTATATGTAGAGGCAGACGAGGGAGCGCCAATGCCTAAAATAGCATTCAGTCAACACGAAGCCCTATACTCAAACTGGGTTAGATGGTATGACTTAAAGCCAGGTAAAAACGTAATAACTGTTCCAGAAATTTACGACAACTCATGGAGTAACAAAACAGTAAAAGGTGGAGCAGTATACCTACTAAATAGATACACAGCGAAGGAACAAGGAAAAGCCCCAGTTGTTACAATCGAAGGTGGGGAAACTTTCCCAATATACAACGAAGGTGACGATAAAGCAGCATTTATAGAAAAACTAAAAGCATATAAACAAAAACTAGATCAAGACCCAGAAAACACAGTAGACTTATTTGAGTTCAACACAGAAAGATTACTATACACAGGAACAGCATCAGCAGCCTACAAAGTATATGTAGAAGAAGGAGTAGATGTTGGGGAAAGTGCAGCAAACTTAAACAGCCAAGTTCAAGAGATGTTCGACTTCTCAGGATTAAAAAATGACCCAACAGACCCAAATAATGACTCAACAAACGTTAAAACAACAATAAGACTTATGCAACCATATGGATTAGCATATGCATATGTAGACCATGTCGGCATCCAAAGGGATTACGAACCAGGAATGCTTAGAACAGACCAAGAAAGCTTAAATTCAGTATTATGGGCGACAGTACACGAAGTTGGTCACCAAATGGACATAATGGGTAGAGACTGGCCAGAAATTACAAACAATATGTGGTCAAACTACGCTCATATAAAACATGGAATGAATGACAGAGTTCCATATAACGACATATACAATGACTTAGCGCCAGAGGATTCACATAAATCATTCGATGATTTAGGTTATTTCCAAAGATTAGGTATGTTTTGGCAATTACAATTAAAGAAAGACACTTACTGGACAGAATTAGAAACTCTATATAGAGAAAGAAAGCAAAGCCCAGCAAATTATCAAGAAAAGAAAGATATGTTAGCAACATATTCATCAGAAATTTTAGGAATTAACTTAACTAACCATTTTGAAAAATACGGATTCACTTTATCTGACAAATGTAAAGAAAACCTAAAAAAACTACCAGAAACAAACGAAAAAACATGGTATCTAAATACAGATGCGATGGACTACAAAGGAAACGGATTTGATGGAGTAGACACAGGGTTAGACGTTACATTAATAAAAACAAAAACTGGTGCAAAACTAAGCATGAACATAAACGAAAATGTTAAAGACGACTTACTTGGCTACGAAATAATAAAAGACGGCAAAGTAATCGCCTTCACAACATCAAGTACTTACATAGACAAAAATGCAGATGAAAATACTCAGTACGAAGTAGTTCCTTATGCAAAAGACTTAACAACAGGAAACAGAGTTGATGTAAATTCATCAAAACCAATAATAAGTGTCCAACAAGAAAAGATAACACTAAAAAGAGGCGAAGTCTTCAATGCAAAAGATTACGTTAAAGGTTTTACTTACTCAGGCGAGGAAATAACATCAAAAATAAACGTAGAAACTAACGTAAACACTGATAAAAATGGAACTTATCAAGTAAACTATACATTAACAAACAACGAAATAACAGCAAATAAAACAGTAACAGTAGAAGTAGTAAGTGACTACGATTACTTATCAGACTTTGATTGGACATCAGTAGAAACACAATGGGGAACACCAAGAAAAAACAGCAACATACAAGGTATGGTCCACAACAATGTGAAAAAGTTTAAAAAAGGTGTAGGAATCCATGCAAACGGAAAAATAACTTATGATTTATCAGATAAAGACTACGATAAATTTGAAGCACTAATAGGTGTAGACACAGCTGTAGGAGAAAACAATAATTCAAGTGTAACTTTCAAAATCGTTGGTGACGGAAAAACTCTAGCAACAACAAAAGTTATGAATTACTATGACAATCTAGCTTACATAAACGTTCCAGTCAAAGGAATAAAAGAGTTAGTAATAGAAGTACATGACGGTGGAAATGGTAATGCATGTGACCACTGTATAATAGTCAATCCAAAGTTAACAACAAACAGCGGAAAACCTAAATTTACAGGTGATGACAAAGTAGCATTTAACATAAACGATAAAATTGATTTACTTAAAGGAATAAAAGCAACAGATGCAGAAGATGGTGACATAACTTCAAAAATAGAAGTAGAAACAGACTACATCGAGGGCAACACAGGAATATTTAACGTAAACCTAACAGTAAAAGACAATGATGGAAACAAAGCCACATTCAAAAGAACAGTAGTAGTATCAGAAGAAGAAACATACTTATCTGACCTAAATTGGGAATACGGCTCAATCGGTTCAGGCTATATAGGCAAAGATAAGTCAGTAAGAGAAGAAAAAATACAATTAAGAAACGAAGACGGTTCATACCAAGCATTCGACAAAGGTATAGGAACTCACTCTTACTCAGAAATAATCTATGATTCAACAGGTTATGACATATTTGACACTTGGGTTGGACTAGATAAATTTGTATCAAACCAAGAAGCATCAAGCGTAATATTCAAGGTTTACGTAGATGGTGAACTAAAAGCACAAACAGGTGTAATGAAATCAGACTCGCCAAAACAACGTTTAATAGTAGATGTTAGAAACTCTAGCAAAATCAGATTAGTAGTAGAAGAAGCAGACAATGGCGACACTTGGGACCATGCAGACTGGGCAGATGCCAAATTTAGAAATCTTTCAAAATTTGATTTAACAGAATTAGAAAAAATCTTAGAACAAGCAAAATCACTAGATTTAAGAAACTACACTGATGAATCTGCACAAATGATAACTAAAGCAATACAAAACGGTGAAAAAGCGCTAAAATCTACTAACCAAGAGATAATAAATAAAGCAGTAGAAAACCTACAAAATGCAGTAAATAATGCTGTAGAAATAGATTTAAACAAAATAATAGAAATAAAAGACAAAAATCTTAAACTAAGTATACAACAAGAACTTGGATTACCAGGAGAAATAAGACTAGGTGACATAAGAGAACTTACATCGCTAACAGTTAAGAATAAGGAAATTAAAAGCTTAGAAGGTTTACAATATGCAGTGAATTTAGAAAGCTTAAATATACAAAATAACGAAATAAAAGATTTATCACCATTAAAAAATCTTAAAAAGCTTACAAATTTAAAAGCCAATTCTCAAAATATATATGAAGATTGGGTTTGGGCAAAAGGACAAGGAGTATCTGTAAACTACGACATAATAAACAGAAAAGGTCAAAAACTATCTCCAACATCTATAGTAATAAAAGACAATAGAACATGGAAGATGACAACACTAAACATAGCAGAATGCATAGACCAAAACGGAATAATATCATTCAGCACAGAAAACTTCTACAAAGGAATACACACAGTATATTTAACATACGAAGACAAAACAGATAACTACAAAACAGAATTAACATTCTTACTTGATAACAGATTAAAATAAAGATTGATATAAAATGATTTATACAATAAAAGACCTAGGCGTTATGCTTAGGTCTTTTGTATTACACTTTAAATTTTCTTTGATTTTATCTGTTTATTCTTTTATTCCTTGCATCTTGATCAAATCTGCTATCACCCCATAGGTATGATAGAGATGATATAACAGGTAGAATTACAAAGAATACTATAGAGATTGTAGGGTTATATAAAGAAAGATAAAAAATTAATCCAACGAATATTACAAATATAATAATAAGTATTAGCTGAAATTTTTGGTTAGCCCTACGTTCTTTGATTTTATTGAGAAAGTGTTTATTTTGCTCTTTTAACATACTTTCTATCACACCATGTTGCATAAAGCTGTACGATAGCATAAGTAATAAAAATACTATATCATATCCAATAGCAGGTACAACTTGTTTGGGATATTCAATAATTAATCTTGTAAAGTAGGGCATAAGCGATAGAAAAAATAGATATAAAATGTTTCGCCAGACTACTTTGATAGAAATTTTGTTACAAATGCTAAAAAGATAGTTATGTTTAAACCATTGCGAACCGACGACAATAAAGCTTATAAAGTATATAAAAAATGATGTTAGTACTGTTTTAATGCCATTAAAGGTGAATGACTTAGGCATAGGGATATCTAATACCATAATTGTAATAATTATTGCGATTACACCGTCGCTAAATGCTTCTAGTCTATTTTTTGAAATATCCATTTTGAATCTCCTTTTTGTAAAATATTTTAAATTTATTATTTTATGGTAACCAAATTTATTAAATTTATTTTCAAAAAAAAGCTTGCAAAAAACAAGCTACATAAAATGTTTTTATTTATATAAAAATGCGTTAATTTACAATAGAAGATAATGACAATTAATTACAAATTAATTACAAATATTGTGAACTAAGCAAAATAAAATATTTATATGGTATAATTTAGAACAAGAAAAATATTCCAAGGGGGAAATTATAAATGAAGAAAAAATTATTATCTTTAGTGATGTCATTTATGATGATATTCACATGTGTGATACCGATTTCTGCACAGTCTACGAATAGACCAGCTGAATCAAGTATTGTAGACATACTAGAAGATATTTTAGGGAAAGATGATCCTGAAATAGAAATGAAAACAGGAACAATGAAAATTGGACAAACTAAAACTGTAAAAGTTGACGGGGATTTAGCAATGCATATTTATCAATTAGATGTTGCAAAAGAAACTAGCATACAACTAAAAGCTAATACAAATGCACAAGTATTTGAAGTTGCGATAACTAGTGATGAATTAGAACCAGTTTGGGAAGATTTTGTTGTAAATGAAAAGAAAGATAACAAAGAATTAACTACAGATCTTAAATTAAAAGCAGGTTCTTATGCTGTAGTTGTTACTGCAACAAAAGGTACCTCAACAATTACATCTACTGTTAAATCAACAGCTTTAAAAACTATATCACCATTTACAGTTGATGCAGTTCTTCCAGGTGCAAACGTTGTTAGTGGAACTGGATTAAAAGGAGCAACTGTAAAAGTTGTAACTTCAGAATTTAAAACTTATACAACAACTGTTGATCAAAATGGAAAATATAGTGTAAAAATACCAACTCAAGAAGAATATGATTCTATAATGGTTAAAATAAGCAAAGATGGATATGCTTCAAAATTAAAAGTTGTAGATGTTGAATACAAAGAAATAAGAACTTTTACAGTTAATAATATAAAAACTACTTCAACTACAGTAACTGGAAAAGGATTAAATGGAGCAACAGTAAAAGCTTATGTTAATGGAAAACAAATAGGAAAATCAGCTACAGTTAAAAATGGAAAATATTCAATAAAGATACCTAAACAAAAAATAGGAACTAAAGTTAAAGTTAAAATAAGCAAAACTGGATATGAATCTAGAACAAAAACTGTTACAGTTAAAAAAGCATTTACTTCTAATTTAACTATAAACTCTGTTAAGAAAACTTCAACTTATGTAACTGGTAAAGGACAAAGTGGAGCAACAGTAAGAGCTTATGTTAATGGAAAACAAATAGGGAAATCAGCTACAGTTAAAAATGGAAAATATTCAATAAAAATACCTAAACAATCAAAAGGTAAAAAAATAACTGTAAAAATGACTAAAACTAATTATATAACTGTATCAAAAACTACTACAGTAAAATAGAATATAATTTTTAAATATATAAGGCACCTCACATTTTGTGAGGTGTTTTTATCTAAAAAAGAAAAATTTTATTTTGATAGTTTGATTAATTTTTTTTAACAAATGAGATATAATTAAAATATAGAGACTTTCCAATTTAAGCAGAAACCAGTTTTATAAGAATTAAAAATACATAATATTAAATCGAGGTGGAAGATAAAATGGATATAATGGGGAAAAAAGTAGTACATAAACATTTGGGTGAAGGAATAATATCAGACTATAAAGTGAAGAATGGAGTATCATATATAGTAGTTGACTTCTCTGAGGATAATCATAAAGAATTTTTATTTCCAGATATATTTAAAGATTTTGTTAAAGCAAAAGATGAGGATTTTGAAGAATATGCTAAAGAATTACTTGAACAAAAGCAAAAAAGAGATAAAGAAAAAGAAGATGCAAAAAAACTTCAAAGAAAAAAAGAACAAAAAAATCTTATAAGAGATGAAATTATTTCTAATAAAGGAAGAACACCTAAAAGAAAAAATAAAATAAATTCAACAAAGAAAACTTCAAATTAAAATAAAAAATTAAAAAAAATTTTAATAAAAAAATAATTAGGTAATGCATTAAAAACATTACCTTTTTCTTATTTTTGTATTAAATAATAAATAATAATATAAAATACACTTTAAAATTAAAACATGTAAAAAATAATTTTAATAAAAAAATTGACAAATTTGTCGAAATAATGCAGTGTTTTGCATATCAAAACGATTAGTTTTAAAAATACCCAAATAGTGGGGAGGAAAATAACATGAACAAATTTTTAAAGAGAGCACAAGAGCTAGAAGCATCGATGAAAAGTGACAGACGTTATTTACATCAAAATGCTGAGGTAGGATTTGATTTACCTATAACTACAAAATATGTTATGGATAGATTACAAGAAATAGGTCTTGAGCCAAAAGAAATATGCAAATCAGGAGTAACTGCATTAATAGAAGGTAAGAAACCAGGAAAAACTTATCTACTTCGTGCTGATATGGATGCATTATCAATGAATGAGGAAAACGTTTTAGAATTCGCATCTAAAACAAATGCAGCGCACAATTGTGGACATGATATGCATACAGCAATATTATTAGGAGCAGCACAAATACTAAAAGAAAACGTTGATGAATTAGAAGGTAACGTTAGATTAATGTTCCAACCAAATGAAGAAGCCTTTTTAGGTTCAAAAGCAATGATAGAAGCAGGAGTACTTGAAGATGTAGACGTAGCATCTTGTATGCACATGATGTTAGACTATGACGCATCAAACTATGCTTGCGCTCCAGGATTCTTCAGTTCGTCATGTGATGGATTTAAAATAACAGTAAACGGAAAAGGTTGTCATGGAGCAATGCCACATTTAGGCATAGATCCAATAAATGTAGGAATGAGCATATGTACAGCTTTCCAACAATTAGTATCAAGGGAAACTCCACCAAAAGAAACTGCTAGTTTAACATTTGGTCAATTCTCAGGAGGAAATACTCCAAACATAGTACCAGACAAAGTAGTTATACAAGGAACTCTTCGTACTTATAATGCAGAACTTAGAGCAAAATTAGTAAATAGAATGCAAACTATAGTTAAATCTGCAGGAGAAATGTATGGAACAACTGTTGAATATGAAGTTCTTTCAGATGTACCATCAATTTATGTAAATCCAGAAATGTTAGAAGAAGTAAAAACATATTTAAGTGAAATAGAGGGACTTACTCTTGCTAACGATAACTTTAGAATAACACCATCAGATGATATGGCGTTTATATCTGAAAAAGTGCCAACAGTATATTTATTATTACAAGCACGTGTAAAAGATAATCCATATCCACACCACAACCCAAAAGTTTTATTCGATGAATCAGCAATGACTTGGGGGGCAGCAATGCATGCACAATGTGCATTTGAATGGTTAAGAAACCATAAATAATTACAATTGAAAAATTTAGAAAATTACGACTATTATCGAGATTGAAATTATAAACAATATTTATTTATATAAAAAAGTAAAAGTAATAATCTAATAATAAATAAAACACAATTTAATTAATATATATTAGAAAGGAAAATTTGCTGCATAGAATAATAGAATACTAGTATCTTAAATTTTATTAAAGCAGTAAATTTAAATTTACAACATGGAAAACAATAAAAACAGTAAAATATTTTACGGTTGGTGGGTTGTTTTAGGATGTGTACTAATAACAACGACAATGGTTCCGCCAATCATGTCATTAAGTAATAAATTTTTAATACAAGTAACAACAGAAATGAATATATCTAGGGGTGCATTCACTCTAGCAAATACAATAGTTCAAGGTCTTGGGATATTTATATCGCCAATAGTTTCAAAGAATCTTGCAAAAGGAAATATGCGTAAGATACAATCAATCAGTATAATCGGATTTGTATTAGCATATGCATCATATTCTTTAGCTAAAAGTCCAATACATTTATATATGTCATCATTCTTCGTTGGTTTATTCTACTTAAACTCAACATTAATACCAGTATCTATGATGGTTACAAATTGGTTCGTTGAAAAACGTGGAATCGCAATGAGTGTGACAATGGCAGGTATAGGTCTTGGAGGAACAATCTTCAGTCCAATAGTAACTAACTTACTTCAAAACTATGGATGGAGACATACATATTTAATAATGGCAGTTGTATTCTGATTTGGTAATGCAATAGGAACAGTTATACCACCACTAGTAACTTCTGAAGTATTTGGAATGGAAAAATATCCAGAAGCATATGGAATGGTAAACAGTGCTACTCAAGTTGGTCTTTCACTAGGGTCATTACTAGTAGCATCAATGTATGACTTAAATGGCTCATATACATTAGCTTGGATGTTATTATTAGTATTAACAGCAGTAACTTTATTCTCATGGGTAGGTTCTTGCATAGTAGCTAAGAGATATATGGCTAGTGATGTAGAATTAAAGCAAGCTCAATAATTTATGATAATTATTATTATATATCAAAAAAGGCATGTTCTTAGGAACATGTCTTTTTTGATTTACTCCTAAAAAATTTATCTGAATCTGAAAAATAATATAAACTTGTAAATAATGTTTCTAAACTGGAATATTGTGGTATACTACAATTAAAGACCAAAATGGGAGGGGTATAACATGATAGAAATAATAAAACCAGAAGAAATTTTAGCAGAGTTAGAAAGAATAACTCAAAAGGATCTAGAATGTATATATATCACAACTAACGCATTTGACATATATTTAAATGATGCGAGTTCGCTAAAGATGGACACAAACAAGGGGATAACTGGTATATATTTCAACACAAATGTTAATATGGAAAAATTTAAAGTAGACTCTATTGAAAGATTGGTCCATGATACAGAAGCATTCGACATGTTTACTGAGTATTATGATGAAGATGACGAATACGACTATTACAGAATTGACTTCAAAGACAGCGAAGTAAAAATATTCTTTAATAATGAACTATAAAACGAAAGGCTAGGTAGCAATACCTGGTCTTTTTATATTAAAAAACTATATGTTGGAATAAAATGCAAATGAATATAAAAAACGTTATAATATAAATAGGCATAATTACGATATACTAAAAATAATTTTTATGGGGTTGTATAGAGTAGTTATTGATAAGAGATAAAATGGGAAAAGGGAATATTAAAGGAGAAATTTAGCATTATGGAACAATTAAACAACAATGTGATAGGGGAGTTTTTTGAAAAATTAGGAATACTAGAGGAAAATGATAGAGATGAATTTTTCAAGAAAATAGATGAAAAGCATAAGGTGAATTTAACACAAGATTTGGATTTGGCAGTAGCTCTTAGAAAAGATAAAGGAAACGGAAAAATATACACAGTAAAAAATAAAGATTTAGAAACGACTATGGATTTTGCCGGATATTACTATGATTTATATAGACAATTTTTTGCATGGTTTATAGATTTTAAAAATTCATATGATAAAAACTTAGATGGAAAGAAAATACTTGATTTAGGATGTGACAATGGTATAACTACTTGTTTTATTGCAAATCTTTATCCAAATTCAGAAATAATTGGTGTGGATAAGTGTAAAAAGGGAATTAAATGTGCAGAGGAAATAGCTCAAAAACTAGGGGTTGAGAATGTAAAGTTTGAAGCAGTTGATGCAAAAAAAGTGGACAAATTCTTTAAAGAAGAAAAATTTGATTTAGTTATATCTAATAGATCAATGCTTGAAATTACTAATTTACCTAAATTAAAAAGCTTTTGGAGCATAGATGAGGTTGAAAATTCAATAGTTGTTGCAAATAGTGTACTTAAATTCTTCAAAAGCGTAGAAAAGGTAATGACACATGATGCAAAACTTATAACATTCGAGAGATTAGATGGTCTTGAAGAGATATTAAACTTTATAAAATCTATGCATGCATCAGGATTATATGCAGATACAGATGCTATGTGTAAAATCCAATTTAACGAACTTAATGATGTTGAACAAATGCCACTTATAGTATTTGATAAAACTGAAAGAGATGAAATAGGATTTTATGATGCTATTGAAATATATAATAAACTTCCAATTTTAAATAAACAAAAAGATATCGAAGATGAATTTGCAATAGAACTACAATTTAAAGCACTTGGCGAAAAAGAATTAGTATATGGTACACAAATAGACTATAAAACTGGAGTAGGTAGTGAGAGAAGAGAAGTTTGGAAAGTTGGAGATAAATATGTAACTTACAAATACAGTAATGTTGGCCGTAGAGAATTAGTAACAGAAGGAATAGAAAAAGATAAAGCTATAAATGAAATCAGAGCAATGTCTAACTTTATCGGAAGAATTGGTCATAAGGTTACAGAATATCATAGTATAGAAGAGAGAGAAAAACTTGTAAAATAGATAAAAACTCCCATGTTGATTTAAATTTCGATGTGGGAGTTTTTAATATATTTGATTTATTTTAGATTTTAGATGATTGCAATATTATACGCATTTTGCGAAGTTAATATAAAGTCTATTACATAAGCCTGTGAAACTGTCAATATATAATTAAAATGGATTGAAAATAGATTCTGATAGCTAACTTAGTGATTAATAATATATAATATAATTAAGTTCGCAATTGTTATATATTACGAATGAAATGAAGGGGGGAATTAGTATGTTGAAAATTTCATTATTTATGTCATGTGCATTATTATTCGTATCATGTATGTTTTTTCTTCTTAAAGATAAAGCATCCATATTAATCACTGGATATTATTTCATATCAAAAAATGAAAGAGAATTATATGATGAATTTAAACTAAGTAAAGATTATGGAATAATAATGTTAAAATTAGCTTTAATACTTTTAGTAGGAGCAATTGGCTATGTTCTAATATCTAAATTAGTTTTATGGATATCGATTGTTATTTGGATTGTATACTTTGTGAAATTTACTGTTACTTTTAGATTTGATAAGTATAAAATTAATACTAATAATTAATTTTATTAGTATTAAACAATATTAATATATTGCGAATCACTTACAACAAATTAAACAAGCATGCCTTAGTATCTGTTGACATTACTAAGACATGCTTATTTTTTTTATTATCATACAGATTTTATTATAATTTTCTTATGCTTCTGCATCACATAATTCATGGTTAGGGGCATCATTTGTTTCTTCTTTTTTAAATAATGTTCTCGACAAGAAGAATAAATAAACACCACATATTACGATTTGAACAATTGTAGATGATGGAGTTGCAAGACCAACTCTAAATAAAGAAACTGGTTCAATTTTACTCATAACATAAGCAACAGGTATTCTCACGAAGAACGCACCGACTATACCTTGAATCATTACGATTGTTGTTTTTCCACATCCATTTAAGAAACCAATCATGCAGAATAAAAATGCAGTAAAGAAGCAGTCTATTGCATATGATTTTAGATAATCCCAAGCAGCAAGAATAACTTCATGATCAGTAGAGAATATTGATGCAAGCATATCGCCTTTGAAAAATGCTAAGAAGAACATGCAAACTCCACAACATAATGAAGTTCCAATTGCACAAATAAGTGCCTTTCTCGCTCTGTCGTATTTTCTAGCACCGTAGTTTTGGGCAACAAATGCAGAAACACCTTGTGAGAATGAAGATGGAACAAGCATTATAAATGCTGATAATTTTTGTGCGACACCCATACCAGCTGATGGAACAACACTCATGGCATTACCAATCATTACGATTACTAAGAATGATATTTGAACAAGCAGTTCTTGTAGAGCTATTGGAGCTCCAAATTTTATTATTTGTGAAGTAAGACCTTTGTGGAATTTTATACTTTTTAGTGAAAACTCAAATGGTAGACCTCTTTTTGCGATTATAATTAAAGATAAAATTACACTGATAGCCTGTGCAAGAACAGTCGCAAGAGCAGCCCCAGCAGCCGCCATATTGAATATTCCTACAAACACTAAGTCACCTAAAATATTTGCAACACAAGCGATAAAAACAGTCATAAGTGGAGTTTTTGCATCTCCAAGTCCTCTAAAAATACCACCAATTAAATTGTAAGCAACTATAAAAACAGCACCAGCACAGCAGATTCTTATATAAGTTGATGTTCCATCAAATGCCTCAGCAGGAGCGTTCATAAATGATGCAACACTTGGTGCAAATGTAACAAATACAACTGTTAAGATGATTGCAATTACTGCGAATATTGATATACCACTTCCGACAACATTGCCGGTATCTTTTTTCTTACCTTGACCGAGCTTTTGACCTATTAATATAGTTATCCCCATTGCAAGTCCAGTAATTGTAAGTGTTATAACTTGCATGATTTATATTATCCTCCCTTTTAAAATTTACAAATAAAATATTATTCTATATTAGTTCTTATTTTGTTTAATAGATTTAAAAAAGTATTGATTTCATCTTGATTTAGATTTTCTGCTAATATTCCTTCAACAGAATCTATGGCATATGCAATTTTTTTTGATAATTCAATTGCTTTTTCTGTTAAAATAATCTTTTTTAAACGAGCGTCTTCAGCAACAGGAACCCTTTTGATTAGGTCGTGTTTTTCCATATTGTTAAGCATAAGGCTTACAGAAGAACGCTTTAAGTCAAACTCCATCTCCAAATCTTTTTGGAATACATCCCTATCGTTATTATCTGTTATAAAATCTATAACATATGCCTGAGATACTGTAATGTTGTCGTCAATTGCGCTTAGTACAGCAGCATCGACTTTTCTAGAAATTAAACGGCTAAGTTTATTTATATGTAGTCCTATTGGGTATTGTGATTTCATATTATCCTCCTAAATATTGTTTTGTACAAAACAATATTTAGGAGGATAATTTCGAAATGTCAATAAATAATATAAATAACAATAAAATATTGGTAAAATAAATATATCGTGATAAACTTACACATAGATAATGATAAATGATATTGGAGGATAATATGAACAAAAAGGAATTTAACTGGGCAATATTAGGAACAGGAGTAGTTGCAAATGAAATGGCAAATGCTTTAAAAAAAGCAGGCAAATCAATATATGCAGTGGGGAATAGAACACACAGCAAAGCAGTTGATTTTGCAGAAAAATACGGAGTGCAAAAGGTATACGACGATTTTCATGAGATGTTTTCTGATGAAAATGTGGACATAATCTATATAACAACACCACACAACACACATATAGACTTTATGCTTGAGGCGATATCTAATGGTAAACATATACTTTGCGAAAAATCAATCACATTAAATAGCGATGAGTTAAATAAAGCGATTGAACTAGCAGAAAAAAACAATGTTGTATTAGCAGAGGCGATGACAATTTACCACATGCCTTTATATAAAAAGTTAAAAGAAATAGTAGAGCGTGGCGACTTAGGTGAAGTGCGAATGATTCAAATGAACTTCGGAAGTTATAAAGAGTATAATATGAAAAATAGATTCTTCAATATGAATCTTGCAGGAGGGGCACTTCTTGATATAGGGGTTTATGCTATTTCATTTGTGAGATGGTTTATGTCATCAAAACCAAATCAAGTGCTAAGCCAAGTAAAATACGCACCAACAGGAGTGGATGAACAAGCAGGAATACTTCTAATGAACGATGAGCAAGAGATGGCGACAATATCACTTACACTTCATTCAAAACAACCAAAACGAGGGATGATATCTTGTGACAAAGGATATATCGAAATTATGGAATACCCAAGGGCACAAAAAGCAGTCATAACTTATACAGAAACAGGTGAAAGAGAAGAAATCGAAGTAGGCAAACACGAAGATGCACTGTTTTACGAAATGCAAGACATGGAAAAAGCAGTAATGGGTGATAGAGAAGTAGCGCGCCTTGATTATACAAAGGATGTTATGGAGATAATGACTGGGATAAGAAAAGAATGGGGACTTGTTTATCCTGAGGAGAGAAAATAAATTAATATATAGTATAATAGTAAAAATATGATAATCATAAATTATGATGAAAGGTGAGAGCAATGATAAGACAAATCGTAAAAGATGTATTATTTTTAGAACAAAAATCAGAGCCTGCAACAATACAGGATAAGTCGATTGTAACTGACTTAGTCGATACATTAAAAGCAAATTTAGATGGATGTGTAGGTCTTGCAGCAAATATGATAGGATTTAAAAAGAGAATTTTAGTTTTTACAGTAGGTGCAGGCATGATAGTTCCTATGATAAATCCAGTTATTCTAAAGAAAGAGAAACCATATTTAACAGAAGAAAGCTGTTTATCTTTAGAAGGGGTTAGACAAACAACTAGATACGAGACTATAGAAGTTAAATTTTTAGATGCTAATTTTAAAGAGAAAACACAAGTATTTAACGGTTTTGTAGCACAAATTATCCAACATGAAATGGATCATTTTGAAGGAATTATAATATAGTATAAAAAGACCATCACCTAGAAAATAGGATGACGGTCTTTTATTTTACAATAACTTATTAAAATTGTAAGTCTTATTATCAAACGCATCACTTTCAATATACTTGCGGTTTTTCACAATAAATCGTATAAATAAAATCATACCGATTATAAATACAATAGAACCTAATATTAAATAAGCTGATGCATCGCTTTGTGATAATAATTCAACATCTGAACTTGCTGCAGAATCACTCGATAAAAATGTAGGTATACTTACAAGAAAATTATTTAGAAAATGCACAGTCATAGGTATTAGTATATTTCGATATTTTAAATATAAAATACAATTTGCAAAACCAAATATCACAGCACCTACGATTGCGAGTTCCATATGTAAAACACCGAATAATAAAGATGAAAGTATCATACCGATATATACATTGAAAAACTTAGATATCCTTTTAAATAGAACAACCCTAAAAAACAACTCTTCAAGTATTGGCGCACTTATGACAGTAAGTATAAATGATGCAATAGTATTTGTAAAAACATCTTCACCAGCATTATTAAGTGAATTTGCAGTATTTATATTTATAAGGCATATTATGCCCAAAATAAGTAAAGTAGTTCCAAATGATATAACTATTTGTGTAAATACAACATCTATAATTTCCTTTATATTTATTTTTCTGAGATAATCATTAATTAAATTTTGTATTTTTGTAAGATTGACTCCCAATTTATAAAATAGAAATAAAATAAATGAAAAATCTATAATTACTTGAACAGCATTAGCATTATTATTTAAAACTTCTCTATTTACGAATAATAATATAAAAGATACACCAAAGCTAAGTAGTATATAAACCAAAATAGAAGGAATAATTTTTACCTCGTTAAATTCCTCTTTTCTAATAAACAAAAAACACACCCCCTCACAAACTATTGATATCTATTAAAAGTATAATATTGTTTTTTATAAATAAGTACTCAATTATAATATTTTACTAAAAAAATATTAATAAAAAATACATATTCAATTAATATGTTAAATGTATATTTTTACTAAATAGATTATAGTGTAGATAAAAAAATATTATGTAATATATAATGTTTTTTTATTAATAATAATATATAATGAGTCTTATAGGAAAGAAGAGAAAAAATTGCTCAAAATATATATTTATATACAATGAAGAAAGGTGTTTAAGATGAAAGAAGAGAAAAACAAACCAAAACATTTTAATTATTTTAACTTCTTTTTAATACTAGTGCTTGTAGTAATGTTAAATAGTTTATTTTTACCAAGCATAAATTCACGTACATATGAAGAAGTGGATTACAGTACATTCCTAACTCAAGTCGAGTCTGGAAAAGTAGATGAAGTAGAAATGAGTGACACTCAAATAGTTTATACTTTGAAAAAGAATGGGGATAATCAAAAACAAAATAAAAAGACATACTATACTGGATATGTTGAAAATCCAAACTTAGTAAAGACTTTACAAGATAATAATGTTAAATTTACAAAACAAATTACGGACGAAAACTCATGGATAGTTAACTTTATAGTGAGTTGGATATTACCACTTGCAATTTTCCTCTTTATAGGAAATTGGCTTATGAAATCAATGGCGAAAAGACTTGGTGGAAGCTCAAATGCAATGCAATTTGGTAAGAGTAATGCAAAAGTTTATGTTGAAGCACAAACAGGAAAGACTTTTGCTGATGTAGCTGGACAAGATGAGGCGAAAGAAGCTCTTACTGAAATAGTAGATTTCCTTCACAATCCTAAAAAATATGAAGAAATAGGTGCTACAATGCCAAAAGGTGCATTACTTGTAGGACCTCCAGGAACAGGTAAAACATTACTTGCAAAAGCAGTAGCAGGGGAAGCAAAAGTTCCATTCTTCTCAATTTCAGGATCTGAATTCGTTGAAATGTTTGTCGGTATGGGGGCTGCAAAAGTTAGGGACTTATTTAAACAAGCTAACGAAAAAGCACCTTGTATAGTATTTATAGATGAAATAGATACAATAGGTAAAAAACGTGATAGCGGTATGCCAGGTGGAAATGACGAAAGAGAACAAACTCTTAACCAACTTCTTACTGAAATGGATGGTTTCGATGGTAAAAAGGGTGTTGTTATATTAGCAGCAACAAATAGACCAGATTCATTAGATAAAGCATTACTTAGACCAGGACGTTTTGACAGACGTATACCAGTAGAACTTCCTGACTTAGCAGGTCGTGAAGCGATACTTAAAGTACATGCACAAGGTGTTCATATGGCAAAAGATATCGACTACAATGCGATTGCTAGAGCAACAGCAGGTGCTAGTGGTGCTGAACTTGCAAATATAATAAATGAAGGTGCATTAAGAGCAGTTAAAATGGGAAGACATCAAGTTTTACAAGAAGACTTAGAAGAAAGTGTAGAAGTTGTAATAGCTGGTTACCAAAGAAAAGGAGCAGTTATATCTCAAAGAGAAAAATCAATAATTGCTTACCACGAAATTGGACATGCGCTTGTTGCAGCAAAACAAACAGAATCTGCACCAGTACACAAAATAACAATAATACCTCGTACTTCTGGAGCACTTGGATATACAATGCAAGTTGAAGAAGGGGAAAAAGTCTTAATGACAAAACAAGAAGCTTTCAACAAGATAGCTACTTTCACTGGAGGACGTGCAGCAGAGGAATTAATCTTCGGCTCATTCACAACAGGAGCATCAAACGATATTGAACAAGCTACTAAGATGGCAAGAGCAATGGTAACAAGATATGGTATGAGTGACGACTTCGATATGATGGCCCTTGAAACAGTGACAAATCAATATCTAGGTGGAGATGCATCGCTTACTTGTTCACCAGAAACTTCAACAAAAATAGACCAAGAAGTTTTAAGTATAATAAAATCAGCTCACAAAAAAGCGATGAATATACTTAAAGAAAATGAAGAAAAACTACACGAATTATCTAAATTCTTACTTGAAAAAGAAACAATAACAGGTGAGGAATTTATGGAAATATTAAATGGAGAAAAATCTGCTGAGAATATAGATGAAAGCACTGATAGTACTATATCTGAAAAAGAAGTAGTTATTGAAGGTAGTGAATTCCAAACAATTGATGAAGGTTTAACTCTTGAAAAGAAAATAGATGTAGAAATAGATAATAAGGTAGATTTAGACAAAAATAATCAATAGTATTTGAATAAAAAACTGGATTTTTAAAATCCAGTTTTTTTTATGTACACATATGTAGTACTACTTTTTTGGAAAAGTAGTAGAACTAGTAGTATAAAAAAATCATACTGAAAATATTAGCGAAAAAAATTACAATTACTAATAAGATGGTTAGAAATATTATTATATACTGTCGAAAATTTAAAAAGGGGGAGAAAAAATGCAAGGTTTGGTCAAAGTAACAAAAAAACTAGGGACTTCATTTTTGGCTATGTGCTTAATTTTAGCAATGATGCCGGTTAATGTTTTTGCTGAAGGAGAGACCTCTGGTGGTATTACAAAACTAGAGATAACAGCATCTGATGATGTCAAAAAATCATCAAAGGGGATAGACTATTTTGTAATTGGAAGCAATAAAGAAAATAGTTTTAAATTAAGCGTAAAACAGACTCCAGGAACTGCTTCAGATGAAGTGACATGGTCTAGTAATCAAGAGTCAAAAGGAATAACAATTGATGAAAATGGTATTGTAAAAGTAGATTATAAGAAAACAACAGCAACTTATCCAACTTTTACGGCAACATCAAAAGAAAATGAATCTGTACAGGCTAAATATTCTCTATATATTTTACCTGAGATGTCTTTATCAACAAGTGACAGTATCGAATTTACATTGCCAGAAGACGGTACATTATTAAAAGAAAATGATAAATATTTCAAAGTAAAACCAGATCAGTATGAAACTTATGGTGTTATAGAATGGACAAGTGAAAATACTGATGTAGCAACTGTAAAAAGTAATGGTACTGTTTGTTTCGTAACGGCTGTTAAACCGGGGGTTACAAAGGTTATCGGTAAAAATAAGGAAAATAAAGATAATAAGGTATTTGGAACAGTAACTGTAAAAGGTGTCATGGTAGAGGCAAAAGATGGCGCGAGAACAGCAAGATTACTTCCTAATAAAACTATCGAACTTCAAGCATTTGGAGAAAATAAAGATGATAAATTTACATGGAAAAGCTCAAATGAAGAAGTAGCCAAAGTAGATGAAAATGGTGTGGTTACTGGATTAAAAGAAGGTAATGTACTTATAACTGCTACTAATGAAAGTGAAGCAAAAGGTGGATTTAAAATAAATGTAAAAAGAGCTGAAGATGCTCCTTATTTAGATAATTTAGAGCTAACAAACTATTCTAGTTTTAATGAATGGACAAGTACAACATCAGAATTTGAATCTTCAAAATTTGATTATACTTTGACAACAAAATCTGCTAATAATGGTACATTCAATGCAAATTTTAGACCTACATTTGATGATACTAAATATAAAGTAGAAATATTCAATAATGATAAACTTGTTAAAACTGTAGAAAAATCAACAACAAGTCAAGCAGTTGCGCTTGAGCCAGGGGCAAACAAAGTAGTAATCCGTATATCTGATTTAACTAATGAAAAAAATTATACAGATTATAAATTTGATATAACTCGTACAAGAAGTACAACAGCAACATTAGCATTCAGTGGTGCAACTATCGTTCCAAGTGAGAGAGCGCTTATATCTAATCCTACATATAAAGGAAGAAGTGAAGGAACATTTTTCAGATTAGAAAATGGAGAACTAACAAAGGTTGCTGGTATAAGTCCAACTATTAGCGATTATAAAGCATTTTTATATAAAGATATAAACTCATTTGATCTTAATATTTCACCAAAAGACTCATGGTCAATAGTTAGAGCTAGTATAGATGATGGAGAGGCTATTAATGTTGAAAAAGGCAAACCTATCAAAAATATAAAATTTGGTGACAAAAACAGTGTCAAAATAAAAATACAAATTTGCTCAAATTCAAAATATTATGCTAATAAAGAAGCTGGAAAAGAAGATCCATTCGAAGCAGAAAACACTTACACTATAACAGTTGAAAGATTGAGTGTTGATAAGAGTGAATTACAAATAACATCTGCAGATATTTCATCTGGACAATGGTGTACACCAGAATTTAATAAAGATATTGTAACTGCTGCAATTTTAATTCCAAAAGATTGTAATTCATTAGATATAAATTTTAAAGTTACAAACGGGGCAACAGTTTATAAAGATTCAAAATCAGATGCAAACTTACTTAATGCAGAAGAAGATGGAAACTATAAATTAACTATCGATACATCAAAAATAACAAGTAGTCTTACTCAAAGAATAGTTTTATATAAAGTTTTAGAAGATGGCTCTGAAATGATAACTACATATACCTTTACTATTTATAAAAGAGGAAAATTAGTAGGAATGCCTGATAAAGTTGTCGACTATTTCTGCCCAGGAAGTCAATACAGCAATATGGGTAACTATGGATTATATCCAGAAAAATCATTAATAGGTTCTGGAAACTGGTATACTCCAATATCTTTAGGTAACTTTGGTGGTTCTATAACTTATTACTATGAAAATGGTATAAAAAATGACCCAACTAATCCTTATGGTATAGATTTCACTATATTCGGTAATTCTAACGGAGGTCAATCATTCTCAGAACCAGGTAATGTTATAGTTTCAAAAGATGGAGTGAATTGGTATACTCTAGCAGGATCTGAACATTATGATGATAAAGCTATTTGGGGATATGAATTAACTTATATCAGAAATGGAAATGGAACAGCTTGTTCATATAAAGATAGCTTAGGAAAGAGCGACAATATGACAGCTATGTACAAATATGCATTAAAAGAAAATTATCCATTACATAAATTTGACGCAGATGCAGACAAACAAGTAACTGTAAAAGGAACACTATTAGTAAATGATAGCAAAGATCCATATGGAAGTAGTGCTGCAGCATATCCTGATTTCGGATATGTAGATGTACATACAAATTCATCAACAGTAGCTGGAACAGGTGAAAATGTAGATTTATTAACTGTACCAGTTGGAAATCCATACACAGGAAATTACAATAAATATGGAGATGGATTTGATTTAGACGGGGCTGTAGATGAAGATTCAACGTATATTCCACAAGAATTAATAGAAGAATTTGGAGGAAGAATATATATAATTCCGCCATATCAACATTTGTTTTCATATATGAAGACTCTTATAAAACTATTTAAAACTAATAAATACAGTATAGTTCATTCTCATATAAATTCACTTAGTATCTTTCCTTTATGTGCTGCACAAATAGCTAAAGTAAAAATAAGAATTGCGCACAGTCATAGTAGTTCGGGAAATAATGAATTTAAAAGAAATATAATTAAATATATTTTAAGACCTTTTTCAAAGGTGTTTCCAAATTGTTTTTTTGCTTGTTCTAATTTTGCTGGAAGATGGTTATTTGGGAAAAAATTTATGGATTCGGGAAAAGTTATAATATTAAACAATGCAATTGATACATCTAAATTTTCTTATAATAAAGAAATTAGAAAATCTATTAGAAAAAAAGAAAATTTAGAAGGCAAATTTGTAGTTGGACATGTAGGTAGATTTGTAAACCAGAAAAATCATGAGTTTTTAATAGATATTTTTTATGAAATACATAAAATGGACAAAAATACAGAATTACTTTTATTCGGAGATGGCCCACTGAGACAAAATATTGAAATAAAGGTTAAAAACTTAAAATTAGAAAGTAATGTAAAATTTATGGGGATAAAGCAAAATATAAATGAATATATGCAAGCCATGGATATTTTTTTATTACCATCATTTTATGAGGGGTTACCTGTTGTCGGAGTAGAAGCTCAAACTTCAGGTTTAAGTTGTATTTTTTCAACTAATGTTACAGAGGAAGCTAAGTTAATTGAAGATACTATTTATATTGATTTAGATAAAGGTGCAAAATATTGGGAAGAACAAGCATTACAATTTAAAGAAACTCAAAGAAAAGATAAGTCATCATTAATTGCAGAAAGGGGATTTGATATAAAAAAAGAAGCTAGAAAGCTCCAAAATTATTATTTGAATCTTTTAGGTAAAGAATATGGAACCAATTAGAGTTTTGCATGAAAATGTTGTAATGGATATGGGCGGTATTGAAAATCTTCTTATGAATATATATCGAAAATTATTATTAGAACCACAATTATTAATCCTAGATGAGCCGACAAAAGGGCTTGATGCAGGATTTAAGATTAAATTCGCTGAAATATTAGAACAACTTTTAAAAAGGGAAGTAACGATAATTATGGTTTCGCACGATATAGAATTTTGCGCAAGTTTTGCACACAAATGTGCTTTATTCTTCGATGGAAACATAGTTACTACAAATACGCCAAATAAATTCTTCAGCGGTAACAATTTTTACACAACTGTAGCAAATAGAATGACACGACAAGTATTTGAAAATGCCATAACATGTGAGGATGTGATAAGATTATGCAAGGCCAACGAGAAACAAATGCAAGCAACACTAGCTTAATAGACAATATATACGATGATATAATGTTAAATGAAGAAAAAAGAAAAAAGACCTATAATATAAAAGATTATTCTATAAAGGTGGTTGAGAAAAAAGAAGAGGAAGAACAACCGAAAGAACATGGTATTTTTAAAAATATTTTTTCAAAACAAGAAAGTCAATACAAAAGTAATGGACCTGTTTTAGAAGTAGACGAAAAAACAACAACGACACAAAATTAAGCCACAGAACACTTATGGCATGTTTTATGATACTTATTGTAATTCCCCTTATAATTTATTTAGGAATAACATTGGGAAATGACAGAAAGTACTACATAGTAAGTCTTGGGATAATAGCATGTACAATGTTGCCGTTTTTTATGGTATTCGAAGATAGAAAACCACAGGCAAGGGAGCTTATAATAATAGCAGTACTATCAGCAATAGGAGTAGCAGGGCGTGCCGCATTTTTTATGTTACCGCAATTTAAACCAGTCGTGGCAATAGTAATAATATCGGCAGTCTGTTTTGGGGCAGAGGCTGGATTTTTAGTCGGTGCAATGACAGGCTTTGTATCAAACTTCTTCTTTGCACAAGGACCTTGGACACCGTGGCAAATGTTCAGCTTCGGCATAATTGGTTTTATCGCTGGAGTTTTATTTAAAAAAGGTAAATTGCAAAAGAGAAAAATCAGTCTATGTATTTACGGTGGTCTATCAACATTTTTCATATACGGATTTTTATTAGACACAGCAACATGGCTAATTTTCCCATACAGCAATATGACATTAGAGGGGATTATACCGATATATCTGAGCGGAATTCCATTTAATATTGTCCATGCAATAGCGACTGTATTTTTTCTTGTAGTTATAAGTAAGCCGATGATTGAAAAACTAGATAGAATAAAAGAAAAATACGGGCTAATTGAGCCATAATAAAAAAGTCATCTATAATATAGATGGCTTTTTTATAACACATAGGAAATTATATTTATTATCTCCCTGGAATTTCAATATATTCAACAGGTTCATCATCTGGAATAGGAAGCCATTCTTCAGCCATATCACATTCATCAGCAATTTGATCTATAGGCATTTTAACGTATTTTGCCTTAGCAGTAACAGCAATTTCACCATTAGGAAGGATAATTTCGCCTTCACCTTCGAATAACTTTCTAGTATCTCTAGTAACTCTAGCAACTGTTATCAAGTCACAATCAATTGGAACTGGTTTTTTATATCTTAGCTCCAAGCTTCCTGTAACGCCCCAAACAGTTTCATCACTAACACTTATTGCACGTCCAATAGTTTCGTCTAAAATAGCTGCTGAGATTCCACCATGAACTCTACCTGGATAGCTTTGATGAAATTCCTTAGAATTAAAAATAGAGGCTAATTCACCATTTTCTAATTGATAAAAACGAGCTTTTAGTCCCAAATCATTTTTCACACCACAAACAAGACAAGTCTTTGAGCTGTTTTGTTTTTTTAATACTTTATATTTCATGTTTATCTCCCTTCAGTATATTACAAATTTAACCATATCTATAATTATAACCTAAAATAAGTAAATTTATTAATAGAATCAAAACTATAACTCAAAACTTTGAATTTGTGATGAATAATATTTATAGTTATTTATTTAAATTATCGCATAAAAATTTGTACACTTTTTCTTTTGGACTTATTATATCTAACTTAGTTAAAGATTTTAAAATTAATATAAAATATATACAAAAATAAGAATAGTTTAAAATAAAATGGATATAATTATACACATCATATGAATTTATACTTATGCAAAATATTTATAGAAGATTTGATTGCTATATTTTAAAAATTATAACTATTTTTTAAGATAAAAAACTAAAATAAAAATTATTCTAAATAAAAGTATGTGAATGTTTGATTCGTATCGTATAATATCATATACTTTGGTGATAATATACTAGAAAAACTTTTGAAAAGATAAAATATAAAAAAAATTATATGTATCAAATGAATAATTATATTGACAAATTAAGGAAAAAATCATACTATAAATATTAAATAAAGTTAATTATTATTTTGATAATTGATTTTTAAACTATTCAAGAAAGGAGGCTTATTATGAGTAAAAAATTATTTATACCAGGACCTATAGATGTTAGTGAAGATGTCCTAGAAAAAATGGCTACACCAGTTATTAGCCATAGAAGCAAAGAAGCATCTGAACTTCAAAAAAGTATAACTGAAAAAGCTAAAAAATTATTCTACACTGATAATGAAATATTATTATCAACATCCTCCGGCACTGGCTTAATGGAAGGCTCCATTAGATGTTGTACAGCAAAAAGAGCAGCTGTATTCTCCTGTGGTTCATTTGGAGATCGATGGCACAAAATGGGTATAACAAATGGTGTTCCAACAGATTTATTTAAAGTTGAATTAGGTCAGGCTATAGAGCCAGAAATGGTTGATAAGGTACTTGCAACTGGCAAATATGATTTAATAACTGTAACTCATAATGAGACTTCTACAGGCATAAGAAATCCAATCGAAGATATTGGTCAAATCCTAAAAAAATACGATGATGTCGTCTACTGTGTAGATACAGTTAGTTCCGCGGGAGGAATCAAAATCCCCGTCGATGAAATTGGAATAGATATTTGCATCACATCAGTTCAAAAGGCAATTGGCTTACCACCTGGTATGTCACTTTGTACATTTTCCGAAAAATCTAGAAAAAGAGCCGAAAAAGTACCAAATCGAGGAGTTTATTTTGATTTACTATCAATGTATGAGTATATCAAAAAGAAAAATTATCAATATCCGTCAACTCCATCCCTTTCACACATGTTCGCTTTAAATTATCAATTAGAAAAAATCTTAGAAGAAGGCCTAGAAAATAGATTTAAAAGACATGAAGACATGGCTAAAATCGTTAGAAATTGGGCTGAGGAACACTTCGAAATCTTTACAGATAAAAATTATCCAACACTTTAACAGTAGTAAAAAATACCCAAAATATAGATGTATCTAAATTAAATGAAGAACTACAAAAACGTGGTTATTTAATTGCAAACGGATACGGTGAATTAAAAGACAAAACTTTTAGAATTTCACACATGGGAGATTATACAGAAAACGATATAAGAGATTTATTGAAAAATATTGATGATATATTAGGATTTTAACTTAAAGTAGTAAGTTTTATTAATATATGAAAACTTATAAAGATTAAATATGAATGATTATGAATATTAAAGCGAAGAATAAAAAGGGATTTTGGAGGTATGAAAATGTATAGAATATTAGTGGCTGATGGAATGAATAATGATCAAATAGAAAATTTAAGAAACTTAGGATTTGATGTAATAGATAAATTTTATGATGGTGAAGAACTTGGATTAATGTGTCAAGATGTTGACGCCTTAGTTATCCGTTCTAAAAATACAATCACAAAAGAGATAATAGATAAAGCCTTAGAAGGAAATGCAAGACTAAAAATAATAATAAGAAGTGGTGTAGGACTAGATAATATAGACGTTAAATACGCAACTAAAAAGGGAATCAAAGTTATGAATACACCATGTGCAAGTACAAGATCAGTAGCAGAACTTACAATAGGCCAAATCATCACAATAGCTAGATTTGTAAATATAGCTAACGTGACTATGAGAGATGGCGAATGGAATAAAAAGAAATATATAGGAACAGAAATCTTTGGAAAAACATTAGGAATAATAGGTTTAGGTAGAATAGGTAAAGAAGTTGCAAAAATGGCGACTGCATTAGGTATGAAAGTAATATATTATGATATATTAGGAAAAATGGAAGGTTATACAAGATATAAATTCTGTAGCTTTGAAGAAGTATTAAAAAATGCTGATTTCTTAACTATACACATACCTTATGATAAAGAAAAAGGTTACTTAATAACTAAAAAAGAATTCAATTTAATGAAACAAGGCGTATACTTTGTAAACAACGCTAGAGGTGCTCTAGTATGTGAACACGACTTAATCGAAGCATTAGATAATGGTAAAATCGAGGCCGTTGCAATGGATGTTTATGAAACAGAACCTAAAGTAAACCTAGAATTAGTTAATCACCCAATGGTGTCTCCAACTCCTCACATAGGTGCATCAACAGTTGAAGCTCAAGATAGAATAAGTAAAGAAATAGTAGAAATGTTAGTAGAATATTTTCAAGATGATGAGCAAATAGCATTATAAAATTAGGGGGAACGAGAAATGGCAATAATAAAACCTTTTAGGGCAGTTAGACCAGCAAAAAATTATGTGGATATGGTAGCAGAATTACCATATGATGTTATGAATAGAGAAGAAGCAAAAAAAATGGGTGAAGAAAACAAATATTCTTTTATCCATATTGATAGAGCTGAAGTTGACTTAGATGATAATGTAGATGAACACGATGAAGCTGTTTATCTTAAAGCTAAAGAAAACTTAGATAAATTTAAAGATGAAAAAATATTAATAAAAGAAAAGCAAGAATGTATTTACATTTATAGAGAAATCATGGATGGCAGAGCACAAACAGGTCTTGTCGCATGTGTATCTGTTGACGACAATATCAATGGTGTTATAAAAATTCACGAATATACAAAGCCAGACAAAGAATTAGATAGAACTAATCATATAAAATATTGTAATGCAAATACAGGAACAATACTTCTTACTTATAAAAATAGAGAAAAAGTTGATGAAATCATAGACTACTATGTTAAAAATGAACTTCCAATATACGATTTTATAAGTGATGATGGAGTATTCCACACAGTCTGGCGCATTGATAGAAAAGAAGATTTAAAAGAATTAGTAGATGAATTTGATAAAATACCTTATCTATATATAGCAGATGGTCACCATAGATCAGCATCTGCAGTAAATGTTGCGAAAGAAAAAAGAGATGCAAATCCAAATTATACAGGGGATGAAGAATTTAATTACTATATCGCTATGATAGCTCCAGAAAATGATTTAGAAGTCATGGACTACAACAGAGTAGTTAAGGACTTAAATGGAAATACAAAAGAAGAATTTTTAGATAAAATAGCAGAAAAATTCGATGTCGAAAAAGTAAAAGGAAACACACCTTACAAACCACAGAAAAAAGGCGATGTGGGGATGTTTTTAGATGGAGATTGGTATAGAATTGAGTTTGGCAAAAGATATACAAAAGTTAGAGATGAAGTTAAATCTCTAGATATATCTATTTTACAAGATAATATATTAGATAATATTTTGGGTATAAAAGACCCAAGAAGAGATAAGAGAATCGACTTTGTTGGAGGAATTCGTGGAATAGGCGAATTAGAAAAACGAGTAAAGAACGATATGAAAGTCGCATTTGCAATGTATCCAACAGGCATAGAAGAACTTATCGCAGTTGCCGATGCAAATAAAATTATGCCAGCAAAATCAACTTGGTTTGAACCAAAAGTAAGATGTGGATTATTCTTACATGATTTGGATTAATGATGATATATATTAGGAAAATAATATGAATATAATTAAAAATGTAATAAAAGAGGTTCTTTTCAATATTATTGAAGAGAGCCTTTTTTGATGTGAATATTTATCTTTTCTTATATTATTTATTTAAATAAACCATCCAAAAAGTAGTATAAAAGTAGTACTACTGGTAGTATTTTAGTGTAGTTATTGTCCTGATTTGTTGAATGTCACACTTATAAAAACTACAATTAAAAGTAAATAAAAATTATAAGGAGTGAAATAATATGAGGAAAAAGGGTGGAGTTTTTAAGAAAATAACCTCAGTATTAGTTGCATTGTTGATGGTATTGTCGACTATAGCTATATCACCGATAAAAGCAAATGCTGCGACACCTAAGGGATATATAACCGTTTCTGTTGAAAGGTTTACATTAGGATTAGGATATCTAATTGAACCAGTTAAAGTACCGTTTTATTCAGGAGATAATGGTGCAAAAATTTTAACTAGATTACTAGATGATTATGGTCTTGAATATAGAAATACAGGGAAAGTAGACGATACATCTGGATTAGTTGGAAGTACATTCTACTTATCATATATCAGAGATGATGAAAGCAAGAAGGCTCAAATTCCAAAATACATAACTGATCAAATCAAAAAAGAAAAAGGCGATTTATACGGAAGACAAGATAGTGATTGGCTAGGTGAATTTGATTATACTTATATGTCAGGTTGGACTTACAAAAGAAATTGCAAAAGTAAACAGTGCATCAAATAAAAACAAATTATTAGCAAATAAAGATGTTAAATCAGCATATGATAATGCAAACAAAGTTATGAAAGATATGACAATATCTAAATCAAAAGTAGATGCTGCAACTAAAAAATTATCTACTGCTGTTTCAAACTTTAACAAACCAACTCCAACACCAGGAAAAGTTGAAGCAGTAAATGGATTTAAAGTAGCAAGTACTACAACATCATCAGTAAAATTAGCTTGGAACAAAGTAAGTGATTGCACAGGATATAAAATTTATAGATATGATACAAGTAGTAAAAAATATAAATTAATAAAAACTATAAGTAATAAAAATACATTAACTTATACTGATTCAAAAAAATCATCTTCAAATACTTATTCATATAAAATAAGAGCATATAAATCAGGAAACAAAACTCAATACTCAGCTTATTCTGATATATTAAAAGCTACAACAAAACCACTTACACCAAAAGTCACAGTTAAATCAACTAAAACTAAAAAGGCTACAATTAGTTGGAAAAATACAAGTTCGAGAAATAGTGGATATGAAGTTTATATGGCAACATCTAAAAATGGAGATTATTCATTAGTAAAAACTACAACAGCTAAGACTTACACAAAAACTGGATTAACTAAAGGTAAAACTTATTATTTCAAAGTAAGAGCTTATAAAACTGTTGATGGAACTAAAGTTTATGGTAATTACAGTACTGTAAAATATGTAAAAGTTAAATAATAAAATAATTAAACATAAACCTTAAAATAATAAAAAATCAGTCGTTAAACATAATGTTTGCGGCTGGTTTTTCTTTTTGCAAAAAATAAGAATATTATATAAAATTGTGATTACCTTAGTTACTAAAAATCATATGATGTGATACTATTATAAATTATAAGTATATATAATATCTTTAAATAACAATGTTATAATGTAGAAAAATTGTATATTAAAATTATAAGACAATTGAGAATGAGATTAGGAGATATGAAATGAGTACCAAAGAAAATATAAATAATACAATAAGTAGGGATGAAATATTAAAAGATATAAAATTCAGACTAGCAGATGTATCGGATACAAAGGAAATACTTGATATTTATGCTCCATATATTACTGATACTGCAATTACCTTTGAATACGATATTCCTTCAATTGAAGAATTTAGGGGAAGAATTGAACATATTTCATTAGAATATCCTTATGTAGTTTGTACATATAAAGACGAAATAATTGGTTATGCATATGCACATAGATATGGTGAAAGGGCAGCTTTTCAATGGGATGTTGAATTATCAATTTATCTTGATATGAATTATAAAAGCCTTGGAATAGGAAAAATACTTTATAATAAAGTTATAGAAATACTTAAATTGCAAAATGTACAAAATATTTATGCATGCATAACTTCAGCAAATGATAAGAGTATTAAATTCCATGAAAAAATGGGATTTGAATTTATAGGTATATTTAAAGATACAGGATATAAATTTGATAAATGGTATGATATAACTTGGTTTGGAATGAGAGTAAAAGATAAAAATGAAAATCCAGCAAAAGTAAAGAATATAAAAGACATTGACTTTAAAGAGATATCAGCTATTTTAGAAACAAACTAGATTTTTTATAAATAATATAGACTTGGTTTATGGGGGGATGGCTTTGAAAACTGCAATACTAGCTTGTAAAACTTTAAGACATGAGATTGAAAAGGCATGTGAAAAACATAATATAGATTATCCTATTCATTGGATAGAATCAGGACTTCATAATTATCCTGAAAAACTGCATAAATATATACAAGACGAACTTGATAATATGCAAGATTATGACAGGGTTATATTGACGTTTGGGCTTTGTGGGAATTCACTTGTAGGGGTAGAAAGCAAGAATTTAGAGCTTATAATGCCTAAGGTTGATGATTGTATAAGTTTGCTTTTGGGTTCTGTTGATGAAAGACGAAAATATGGTGGAAAAAATGGGATGTATTTTTTAACTAAAGGCTGGATTGAAGGGGAGAGAAACCTTTGGGTTGAATATCAATACACTATTGAAAAGTATGGCGAAGAAACAGGCAAAGAAATATTTGATATGATGTTAAATCACTACAAATCGCTAGGGGTAATAGATACAAAATGCTATGATTTGGATGAGGTAATGCCGCTTTGCAAAGAAATTGCAGATACACTTGAGTTAAACTTAAAGATTCTTGACTATCCAATTAGTTATTTGGAAGACTTGCTTACAGGCCCTTGGGATGATGACAGATTTGTAATTACAAAACCAAATAGCAAAATAAAAGATTTTGCACTAGATTTATAGATAAAAAGTTATCTAAGATTATTATTAAATATATAATTTTAGATAACTTTTTTTGATAATAGATAGGAAATAAGAGTTCTTTTTAAAGGTATTTATGATAAATAAATCTTTATTTATTTGTGAAAAAAATACTTTATAAAATAATAAAAAATCCCATTGACATTGAAAATAAAAAGTACTAAAATTGTTAGAGTGCTAACGTTAGTAGGCTAACATTAGCTAACTAACATTAGTGCACTTAACAAGGGAGAGGTGCAGTTTTGATAGATAGAATAGAGATTTTTGGTATCATCCACAAGGTTGATAACCAAATAAAAAGAGAGATTGACCAAATTGCGTGTAAGCATGGGCTTACAGGAATACAGTCATTTTTTCTAAAATGTATATATGATAATGCAGAAAATGGAGATGTATTCCAAAAGGATTTGGAAAAAATGTTTGATATTAGAAGATCTTCTGTTTCGACTATGATAAGTTGCGTTGAGAAGAAGGGGTACATAAAAAGAGAGAGTATTCCAACTGACAAGCGTATCAATAAAATAGTACTTACAGAAGAGGGCAGAAAAAAGTATGAAGAAGTTGATGCAGATTTAAAAGAATATAAACATCAATTATTAAAAGATTTTTCTGATGAGGAAATAGATTTAGTATATAGCATGCTTCAGAAAATTTCAGATAACACAAAAAAATAAAATAGGAGGGATTATTATGGCGGAAAAAGCAGTTCAAGCAGAACAGTCAATCAAAAAAGAAAACAAAATGGGTACGATGCCAGTAAATAAATTATTATTATCTATGGCGTTACCTATGATAGTTTCAATGCTAGTTCAAGCATTATACAATATAGTAGATAGTATTTTCGTTGCACAACTTAGCGAAAATGCATTAACAGCAGTTTCCATGGCATTCCCAATCCAAAACCTTATGATAGGTATGGCAACAGGTATAGGCGTTGGGATGAATGCGTTCGTTTCGAAAAACTTAGGACAACACAACCAAGAAGGTGTTAATAAATCGGCACTTCATGGTATTTTCCTAGAACTTATAAATTATTTAATATTCTTATGTATAGGTTTATTTGTAGTAAATAAATTTATGAAAACTCAAACAAATATAGCTGAGATAGTTGATTCAGGTACAACTTATTTAAGAATAGTATGTATATGTTCATTTGGTATATTTACTCAAGTATCATTTGAAAGATTATTACAATCAACTGGTAAAACACTTTTATCAATGACAACACAATTAACTGGGGCAATAATAAACATTATACTAGATCCAATCTTAATATTCGGTTTATTCGGTATGCCTAAATTAGGTATAGCGGGTGCTGCGATTGCAACAGTTATAGGTCAAATAATAGCAGGTATATTTGCAGTAGTTCTTAATATTAAGAAAAATAAAGAAATCCATTTACACTTAAAAGGATTTAAATTAGAGAAAAAATATATTGGTAGAATATTATATGTAGGTGTTCCATCAGTATTAATGGTTGCAATAGGTTCTGTTATGAGTTACGGAATGAACTTAATACTTATGACATTCTCATCAACAGCAGTTGCAGTATTTGGTGCTTATTATAAACTACAAAGTTTTGTATTCATGCCAATATTCGGTTTAAATAACGGTATGGTTCCAATAGTATCATTCAACTTAGGAGCTAAAAACAAAGACAGACTTGTTAAAACTGTTAAATTAGGTGTTTGTTATGCTGTAGGAATAATGCTAATCGGACTTGTTATAATACAAGCAATGCCAGGAACATTATTAAAAATGTTTAATGCATCTGACCAAATGTTAACGATAGGTGTTCCAGCACTTAGAATAATCAGTGTGAGTTTTGTATTCGCTGGATTCTCTATAATAGCATCTTCAACATTCCAAGCATTAGGAAATGGTATATTAAGTATGCTAGTATCATTTGTAAGACAATTAGTGTTCTTATTACCAGCAGCATTTATATTATCAAAATTCGGAAATGTAGACCTAGTGTGGTTATCATTCCCAATAGCTGAAGTTGCTGCGGTTATAATGAGTGCGATATCTTTAAAATATTTATATAATAAAGTAGTAAAAGATTTATAAAATAAATTAGTAAAAAGTCCAATATGTTATGTATTGGATTTTTTTGTTTAAAAATATATTTATGACTTTTGTCTGGAGAAAATATATGTTATGTATAGAGTATAATTGGATAATTAGGATTAATTTATTAAAGAATAAAGACTTGACGAAATAATATGCAGGTGTTAAAATTTATTCGTTACCGAACGGATGGGGGTTAAGATATGGAATTAGGTTGTATATTTAGTTATATAAATAAGATAGGTGCTATATCGAATAAATTTCTTGCAAAGAGAATAAAAGAAGAGGGACTACCAATACTACAAAATCATTCGTTATTATTTTATATACTTCCAAAGGACAAAAGTCAATTATTATTTAGTGAAATAGTTGAAAGAGGGAAGATATCAAAATCTTCTTTATCTGATATAATAAACAAATATGAAAATTTGGGATTAGTATGTAAATGTATTTCTAATGAAGATAAAAGAAATATATATATAAATTTAACTGATGATGGAGTTTATGTAAAAAATAAACTAGAAGACATAAAAAATGAAGCTTTGGATGCAATGTTAGATGGATTTGATGAAAATCAAAGAGAGATATTTAAAGATTGTGTAAGCAAGGCATTAGTAAACATTAAAAAAGTGCTTTAATAGCATTTTTTTTATAAACTATTCGTTCGTGTACGGACAAAATGAAACAATAGGAGACAAACTATGAGAAATACATTAGATGTAATAAAAGAAAGAAGATCTATAAGAAAATTCAAACCAGAACAAATAAAAGAAGAAGAATTACAAGCTATAGTTGAATCAGGATTATATGCACCAAGTGCTATAAACAAACAAAGCTGGAATTTCACAGTTATACAAAATCAAGAAATATTAGCTGAGTTAAATGAAGCGACTAAAAACGTAGCTAGAAATTTAGACAATGAGGCTCTAAAAAGGATTGGTGAAAATGAAAAATACAACTGTTTCTACTATGCGCCAACAGTTATCTTAGTTTCAGGAAAAGATGAAGAAAGATCAAAAGTAATGGATTGTTCAGCAGCAACTCAAAATATGTTAATCGCCGCAGAGTCATTAAATATAGGTTCTTGTTGGGTAGAACTTGTGAGCTTAGCATTTATGGGACCACAAGCTAAGGAACTTAGAGCTAAATTAAACTTACCAGAAGGATACACTCCACTACATTGTGTATTACTTGGATACAAAGATATGGAAGGAAAAACTGCGCCTAGAAAAGAAAATGCAGTACAATATATTAGATAATTTATTTATTCAAAAATAATAAATAAAAATAGTGATTAATTTTGATGTAGAGAAAATAAAAACTCCCTTATGGTGATAATAATACCATGGGGAGTTTTGTTTTATAAAATATAAGAAGTTATATTATTGTTCGAGATATATAAAATATATCTCCTGTTGTATTAATTAAATATAAATTGGCAAATAATACAATGATAGAAGTGTATTATTTATGGATAAAACTATTTATAAATGATATAATTATAAGTCAGTTAAGAAAGAGTTTATTTACATTATGTAAAATGGATGAGTATAAATTTTGATATTTAATTTAGAAAGTGGTGAGACAGTGAATAATAAATTTTTACCCATAAGTAGAGCCGATATGGAAGAACGCGGATGGGATGAATTAGATTTTATAGTTGTAACTGCCGATGCTTATGTAGACCATCACAGTTTTGGGACTGCGATAATCTCTAGAGTATTAGAAAAAGAAGGTTACAAGGTTGGTATAATTGCACAACCAAATTGGAAGTCGACAGAAGACTTTATGAAATTAGGAAAGCCAAGACTTGGGTTCTTAGTTAATGCTGGGAATATGGACTCTATGGTAAATCACTACTCTGTTAGCAAGAGAGCGAGGGACAAAGACCTTTATTCACCAGGCGGGAAAATGGGTTATAGACCGGACAGAGCGACAATAGTATATTGTAATAAAATACGTGAAGCGTACAAACATGTTCCAATCGTAATAGGTGGTATTGAGGCTAGTCTTAGAAGATTTGCTCATTATGATTATTGGAGCGATAGAGTTAGAAATTCAATATTAATCGACTCTGGTGCGGATTTATTAATTTACGGTATGGGTGAAAAGCCAATCGTAAATGTTGCAAATGCATTAAATGACGGATTTGATCCAAAATATATAAGCTTTATTGATGGGACTTGTTATTTAGCAGATAGTTTAGATGAGGTTTATGGAGATTATGTTTTACTTCCATCAATGGAAGAAGTAAGTACTGATAAAAGAAAATATGCAGAAGCTTTCAAAATCCAATACGATGAACAAGATCCATACAGAGGAAAAATGCTAGTTCAACAACATGGAGTAAAATACTTAGTTCAAAATAGACCAGAAAAACCTTTAAATAGAGAAGAACTAGATGCAGTTTATGCATTACCATATGCAAAAACTTATCATCCGATTTATGAAAGTATGGGCGGAATCCCTGCTATAAACGAGGTTAAATTCAGTATAGTAAACAACAGAGGATGCTTTGGTTCATGTTCATTCTGTGCAATAACATTCCACCAAGGAAGAGCCGTACAAAGTAGAAGTCATGAATCAATATTAGAAGAAGCAAAAGAAATCACGCATTTACCAGATTTCAAAGGGTATATCCACGATGTTGGTGGACCTACTGCAAACTTCAGAGGGCCTGCTTGTAATAAGCAAGTTACAAAAGGTGCATGTAAAAATAGACAATGTCTAGACCCATCTCCTTGTAAAAACTTAAAAGTAGACCATACTGATTATATAGAACTGCTTAGAAAAGTTAGAAATGTTCCAGGCGTTAAAAAAGTATTCGTTCGTTCGGGAATAAGATACGATTACGTTATGGCTGATAAAGACAACAAATTCTTAAGAGAATTAATAAAACATCATGTAAGTGGACAACTTAAAGTTGCACCAGAACACGTTGCTGAAGAAGTTCTTCATTATATGCAAAAACCAGCTGGTGAAACATATGAGAAATTTAGACAAAAATATTTCGATATAAATAGACAATTAGGAATGAACCAATACTTAATTCCTTACTTAATGTCATCTCACCCAGGTTCAACTTTAAACAGTGCGATAGAGTTAGCTGAGTATTTAAGAGATATACATTATCAACCAGAACAAGTACAAGATTTCTACCCAACACCAGGGACACTATCAACTGCTATGTTCTATACAGGGCTTGATCCAAGAGATATGAAACCTGTTTATGTGCCAAAATCGAGAGAAGAAAAAGCAATGCAAAGAGCATTACTTCAATTCAGCCAACCTCGTAACTACGACTTAGTTCACAAAGCTTTAGTCGAAGCGGGAAGAGAGGATTTAATCGGATTTGGACCAAGATGTCTTATAAAACCAAGAGGTGAATTTAGAGACTTTGGTAACTCAAAAGGTGGAAATAAAGGCTCTAAAAACGGCAAAGGCAAAAAAGAGGCAAACGGAAATAAGGGAAACAGCAGAGATTCTAGAAATTCAAATAATAGAAAATCTTCATCAAGAGGAAATGACACTAGAAATTCTGGAAGAAATAACGGCGGTAAAAACTCAGGAAGAGGAAAATCATCAGGGAAGAATTCTAAGAGAAGACCTAGATAGAAGTTGAAAATATAAATTTAGATAGAATATAAAGGACCTATATCTTAAAATGTATAATAATTTGAGATATAGGTTTTTTAATTGAAATCTAGGATTAAAAAAATACCTATTATGGTATAATCTAAATAAAAAGGAAAAGGAGTTGAGGATATGAGAGGATTATTAGATCCAAAGATGGATTTTGTGTTTAAAAACATATTTGGAAGTGAAAAGCACCCAAATATACTGATATCCTTCTTAAATGCAACTTTAAAACCAAAGGACTTAATAACAGAGGTTGAAATAAAAAATACGGATTTAAATAAAGGTTATATAGAAGACAAGTTTTCAAGATTAGATGTAAAAGCGACAACAAGCAATGATGAGATAATAAATATAGAAATTCAGTTGAAAAACGAGTACAACATGATAAAAAGAAGTCTGTACTATTGGTCGAAATTATATTCAGAACAGCTTAATGAAGGTGAGGATTATAGTCTTTTAAAAAGAACGATTTGCATCAATATACTTAATTTTAAATATCTAAAAACGAGAATGTTCCATAGTGTTTATAGAATGAAAGAAATACATACAAATGAGGAATTATCGGATATAGAAGAAATTCATTTTATAGAGATTCCAAAGCTAGAAGACGGTTTAGATGAAAAAGATATGCTTGTAGCATGGATTGAATTCTTGAAAAACCCAGAAAGTGAGAAGGTTAGAAGCCTTGAGATGAGTGTGGATGAGATAAGAGAAGCGAAAGACGAGCTGATAAAAATGAGTAATGATGATACTCAAAGAGAGTTGTATGAGATGAGGGCGAAGACATTAAGAGATAAGATAAGTGCATTGAATGAGGCAGAGAGAAAGGGTATCAAGAAAGGAAGAGAAGAAGGACGAAAAGAAGGCATAGAAGAAGGAATCAAAGAAGGTATAGAAAAAGGCGAGAAGAATAAAGCAATAGAAATAGCAAAATCCCTAATAAATTTAGGTTTGGATAAAGAATCAATAGCCAAATCAACTGGACTTGATTTATGGGAAGTAGAGAAGTTAATGAATTAATTTAAAATGGAAAAGAAAAAGGTATAAAAATGAGTGTGGATGAGATAAGAGAAGCAAAGGACGAATTAATAAAGATGAGTAATGATGATACTCAAAGAGAGTTGTATGAGATGCGAGCGAAGACATTAAGAGATAAGATAAGCGCATTGAATGAGGCTGAGAGAAAGGGAATCAAAAAAGGAAGAGAAGAAGGACGAAAAGAAGGCGAGAAGAATAAATCTATAGAAATAGCAAAATCATTAATAAAGTTAGGACTAGATAAAGAATCAATAGCCAAATCAACTGGACTTGATTTATGTGAAGTAGAAAAGTTAATGAATTAAAATAATTAAAAATAAGTATTTTATAGAAAAACTAGGTTGAGATACAAATAATGTATCAACCTAGTTTTTTTATGAAAAAATTATAAAAAAGTGCAACTTTTTTAACACATTAATTGTCTTATATTATAAAAGCAATTAAAATTAATTAAACAAATTTCAGAAGGGAAAATTAATATGGAGGGTATAAAATTTATTTCAAGGATAAGGGGAAAGGAAAAAACTTTTAAAAAGAATTCAATAAAAAATAATTCAGAAGTATTTGAAGAGCTTTTACTACAATACAAATCCTATTTGTACAAGGTAGCCTATACATATGTGAAAGATAAAGAGGCCGCACTCGATATTTTACAAGAAGCTTCATTTAAGGCATGGTTAAATATCCATACATTGAAAGACGAAGAAAAATTCAAGCCGTGGATAACAAAAATTTTAGTTAATACTGCAATAAATTATATTAGAAAAGAGAGCAAAGTAATTTATATAGATGATGAAAATCCAATTATAAGTAGTGAAAACATAGTAAGTAAAAAAGCAATATCATTAGAGGAAAAGTTAGACTTATATAAGGCGATTGATTTATTAAAGCCAAAGTATAAAACTGTGATTATTTTAAAATATTTTGATGATATGAAGATAGAGGATATATCGTATGTGCTCGACGTGCCTATAAATACAGTTAAAAGCCATTTGAAAAGGGCAAAGGAAAGTTTAAGTGATATTTTGAAGGAGGGGATTTAAATGAAGTTTAATGAATTTAATAATATAGAAGTGCCAGAAGAGGTTGATGTTTTTATAAAAAATGGGGTTAAAAAAGCAGAAAAAGTTAAGCGAAAAAGAGGAATAAAAAAGTGTGTAGTAGCAGCAGCAACATTGGTGTTATGTTGTGGAATTTTGGTTAATGACAATACATGGGCACTTGTGGATAGTATAACTTCAAAAATAGAATATTATTTCGGGGCAAATAAGAACGAATTTGAAGAATATAAAATGGGAGTTGAGCAGAGTGCATCTGATAAAAATGTAACACTTACATTAAAAGAGGCAATGCTTGAAGATGGTGAGTTTATATTAAATATAAATATGGATTTTTCTAAAAAAGAACTAGATAAAAATGATATGATAACTAATTATATGCCACAAATTAAAGAGATTTATATAGATGGCAAGAAATTTTTACCGAGTTCAACTATGCAAACATTTGGGATTAGCGAGGAAGAAAATATAAATGATATTAAAGAGATGGATAATATAGACTTCTTAACTAAACTTCAAATAGAGTCAACAAGTTACGAAGATAATAATGTTTTAGAGAACTTGGATAAAAGTAAAAATCATGATGTAGAGGTGGTATTTGGTAAAATAGAAAAAATGGCAGGAAATAGTGTGGGAGGTTCAATAAGGGGAAATTGGGAATTTAACTTCACTATAAATGCAAAGGAAATGGAAGAGAGAACAAAAGTTTATAATATAGATAAAGAAGTTGAAATAAAAGAAAATAATAAAACTACTTTACTTAAGTTTAAAGAATTGAGAATATCACCACTATATGCAAGACTTTATCTTGATGCAGAAAGCACAGGGAGCGAAGATTTTTTAAATAATATATCTATAGAAGCTGTTGACCAAGCGGGCAATCTTATATTAGAGGGTGTTGGTGGAGATTCATCTTATGTAGATGGCAAAAATAAATATATTAATTTAGTATCGGAAAAAGATTTGTACCAAGATGGGAATAAAATAGATACAGGAAAAATAGAATATGTAAAAATCACACCAGTCAAACTAACTGAAGGGGGTAGTGTTGCTAAAAGATACAAAGATAAGGCGATAATAGTCAATTTAAAATAAAAAATAATGGTCAGTATAAGAAAAAAATAAGTGTTTTATAGTAATAAACTAGGTTGAAATACAAATAATGTATCAACCTAGTTTTTTTATGAAAAAAATTTATAAAAAAGTGGAATAAATAAAAAATAAGTCCCATATAATGAATTAAGCTTGTCCTAGAAAATAAAAATATATAGAAAGGAGGTGTTTTTAATCAAGAGCAGGATAAGATTCGCAATAGGTGTTTGTATTATGACGGTTTTTGTATTTATTACATATGATAATCTTCAAAATATCCAGGCCGAGCGAAATTTGCCTTTGGGTGTTACAGAAGTTGAGCTTACAAATTGGACAAAGACGAGGGAGCCGGAGGAAATTGGTGATGGCGAAAAGAAGATGAATTCACATAGCGATAGGGTTGAGCTTAATGAAGGAATTTCGGCGGAGGATGTTGAGAGTATTGATGGTTTGTATAAAAGTGGGAATGGATATTTAAATCTTACTAATATAAATCATGTGACTAGTAGTTCTGATAAATTGGATAATGTGGATGAGAATGTAGAACAATCAACTCAAAAGGTAACCGGAAATAAGGTTTTAAGAGCATTCCTTAATTCGGGATCTTCTATTCAATTAATTAATTATAATATCGGAGATTTGTATGGATATTTAAAATCTGACAAACCTATAAACTGGAACGATGAGGGTAAGGTTACATGGAATTTGCATACTTGTGTTGACCCAAAGAATAAAGTGAATAGTGTTGAATTGAGAATGCTTAGTGCAAGTTTTAATATTACATCTGAGCAAATAGAATTAATCCAAAGTGGAAAAGCATATGCTGTACTTGGAGTTCCTGCAGAGAATGAATATGGCTTTGAACCTATAATGCCATATAACGATATGGTAAGTGTATTTTTAAATGGAATTGCTACTAGTATAAATTATGAATGTAGATCTGTTACTCAGAGTTGTAAGTTAAATAAATTTACAATAAATTATAAGACAACAAAAAGTAATGACTGTTGGGATAAAACCTATCATCAAAATCTTTCAAGTCACACTGATGGTCATCATATACATATGGATACATTGTCTGGTGGTAATAAGGGAGAGCTCACACCTCTAGATTTAAGGAATTGGTTAAGAAAAGACAAAAATAATATAGACATATTGATTGGTAACTATATAACAAATTCAAATCAGAAAAACATTTCTTGTGGATTTTCAAAAATAAATTTATACATTATCGAAAAGCCGAAAATAGATGTGACTATGAAGCTTTATAAGTATAAAAATGGACAAGTTGTTTATTTTGATGAGAATTATCGTCCAACAAAGGGCGATGAGGTTTACGTTAGGATTGATATAAAAAATACTTCTGATAATTATACACTGAAAAATATAAATTTTAGTAGGACAGGTAGATCGAACCAAGATAACATAACTGTACAAATGAGCCCAGATAATTTTATATATAATGGAAATAATATAACCGATGACATAAGGTGTTATATAAATGAAGATTTTAAAAATAAATATAAGATTGATGCTCTGAAGAGTCTGCAACCAAAAGGTGTACTGACAATTATGTCAGATAAGATGAAATATACAGTTGGAGATACAAATATAAAGTATAAGCAAATTAGATTGAGCGGGAATATAAGTGTTAATTATATAAGAGATGAATTTAAATTTATTAGTGCTGAAAAAATAATTACTGCACCAATTAGCGATGAGGGTGGAATTTTAGAAATTAAATGTTCAGTTGAAAATGATGATGGTTTGAGTGAAGAAAGTTTTCTTATTAATGTTGAAAGTGATAAAGATTTTTCAAATTTATCTATAAAGCCTGGAGAAACATATATGTTGAAAAATTTGAGTATAAATGATTCGTATTATATAAATCTAGTTGTTCCACAGGATTATGAAATTGTGGATAGTGAAACATATCAAGGTTCAAGTCAAAATAAGATTAATCTAAGTCAAATGGAAGCACAAAATTATACTGGTAACATTGAAATTCAATTAAAGAAAAAGAACAATCCGTATTTTTACAAAAATAAACAAGGAAAAATAAATATTAATGTTTTAGATAAATCGTAGGATTTATAAGTTAAATCACAAAATATCAGATGAATTTCTGAGTATTTAATGAAACTAAGGTGATAAAATGAGAAAAATATTGGCAGCTATAGTGGCAATTATGTTTTTTGGGGTGGTTAGTTTGAATTATGGCGAGCTATATGCTGTTTTTTATGATAGATTTTCTAATGAAAAGCAAGGTCAAATCAGTGAGATTGATTTTGAACTTATGGGCAATTCTATGGATCAACAGCTTATCGATGCAGATGGCGGACTTACATTGGATGAAAATAATGAGGCATCTGTTGATGTGGATTTTGATGTCGAAAATACTGGGACTTGTGACATATATATAAGAGTTGCGATTCTTCCAATTATTTTGGACAAGGAAAATTCTCAAATTGTGTACAAGCTTAACAAATCTTCTTGTGAAATTCAGTATTGTAATGAAAATGATAGCAGTGTTCTTGATGATGAGTATTGGGAAAAATCATCTGATGGATATTACTATTACAAAAAAGTTTTAAAACAGGGACAAGGTTTGGAAAATGGGTTGATTTCAAAGGTGAGATTTAAACCGAATAATAGTGAGTTTGTCGATTTTTGTGATAAAAAAGTCCAAATAGCAATTAAAGTTGAATCGAGACAGAATGAGTTTTAGGCTATGGTAGGTGATTAGTCTAGGCGGATAATTGAAAATTAAATTTTAGGTTTCAAATATTTATAAGTTTAAAAGGGGTAACAAACTAAAGTGGATATTTAGTTAAGCAAGAAAGGGGAATTTTTTTGAAAAAATTTAGAAAAGTATTAATTGTTTTATTGGCGATTTTAGTGCCTGTGTCAATTGGGTTTGGGTATAATTTCTTTAGTTGGAATGGTAGTAAATCAGCAGAAAATAAAGCTATGACTGTTAAGGGTACATTAACTGTAAATGAAATTAAAAATGCACAAAATTTAGTTCCTGGGGATAAGATATGTAATGGTGTGACTATGAATATAACATCTAGTGCAGTGAGTTTGCTTAGAGTGAAGGTTGATATTTATTATGCTGAGGCTGGGAGCACAGAATATACAGTAACAACAGATATTGCACCAATAAAAAATGCTGGTGATAATTGGCTAAAAGGTAGCGATGGATATTACTACTATACACAAGGTGTTAAAAATGGCGATACAGTAACTCTTGCATCAGATGGTATATATTTTAATGCAGCAGAAGATGAAGCATATAATAAAGATGAAGATAGTGGTATTAATATGAATAAATATCAAGGCAAAAAAATAAAAGTAGTTGCAAATGCTGAATTAGTTCAAGCAAAACACGGTGTTTTTGCTGATAAATGGGAACTTAGCGAAAATAATAATGCAAATATATACACTACATTAAAAAGTATATCTGATGCACAAGGAAAATAAGACAAAATCAGAATAAATAAATTAAAAAATAAATAATATATAATCAAAAAATGGCTGTAAAATTTTAATAAATTTTTTACAGTCATTTTTGTGTAAATACAGACATTAAGTGCTATAATATATAAATATATTCCAAAATATGTTTTGGAAATGCAAAAATAGGTATAAATTAATATACTAAATTTTAAGGATTTCGTAAGCTATATGGTGTATTATAAATATAGATTAGTTTTATGAAAATATATTTGGAACTTTTTCATATGATTTTAGATAAAATAAATGATATGAGAATTATTTTCTAAATATAATGAGAAATACTTGAAAATGGTAAATCCATTTAAGTGACATATCGCTGGGAGGTGTTTAATATGTTCAAATCGAAAACTAATAGTTTATCAAATGTTATAACATATATAATTATGGCAATGATTTATTGCTCAGTAGCCCTTTATTTCATATCAAAAGGGACAAATATCAACCAAACAATATTTACAATAGTATCATTTGCGGTTGGTGCTTTTGCTTATTTTAAATTAAGTTTTAAGAAAAAAACAACGACAGATGAGATTAAATAGATAGAGATTTTTTAGGAGGAAATATGGCAAAGAAGGTAAAGACAAATGCGATGAGAATTTTGGATTCTAATAAAATAGATTATGAGACTCATTCATACAAAACAGACGGCGAACATGTAGATGGAATTACTGTGGCAAATGCGATAGGAAGAGATGTAAATCAAGTTTATAAAACGCTTGTAGTTCAGGGGCACAGCAAGGAATATTATGTTTTTGTGATACCTGTTGACCAAAACCTTGACCTAAAAAAAGCGGCTAAGGCAGCTGGTGAAAAAAATGTGGAGATGATCCACGTGAAGGATATAAATAAAGTTACAGGATATATAAGAGGAGGGTGCTCTCCTGTTGGAATGAAAAAATTATACGGAACTTTTGTTAATGAAACAGCACAAAATTTAGATACTATAATTGTAAGTGCAGGCAAAATTGGATATCAAATAGAATTAAAACCTGCTGATTTACAAGAAGTGACTAATTTTGAGTATGCAGATGTAATACATTAATGAAAAAATAAGATATTACAAGATAAACACTTGTGATATCTTTTTTTTTAGACATAATAATTATTTCCATATTGGACCTTTCAAAAACCTTGTTTTATACCCTGAATAATGATAAAGTTATATAGAAAGACGAATAATTACAAATTAATATAGGAGGTATGTTCGCTTGAAGGTTATTAATTCTGCTCAGATTACTGAGGAAGTAAAGCGTTTATGTATAGAAGGTAATCTTTTCTTAGGGAAAGATGTTGTTGATTCTTTTAAACAAAATCTTGAGAATGAAGAAAGTGATTTAGGGAAAGACGTACTAAATATTTTAATCGAAAATGCAAAAATAGCATGTGAAAAAGAAGTTCCAATATGCCAAGATACAGGCATGGCAGTGTTTTTTGTCAAAGTTGGTCAAGATGTAAGAGTTGAAGGAGATACTTTGACAGAAGCTATAAACAAAGGTGTTAGCCTTGGATATACTGATGGATATCTTAGGAAATCTGTCGTAAGTCCAATACATAGGGTTAATACTCAAGACAACACACCAGCAGTAATTCATTATGATATGGTTAAGGGAGATAAAATTGAGATAGTTTATGCACCAAAAGGATTTGGTAGTGAAAATATGAGTCAATTAAAAATGTTAAAACCGTCTGATGGATTAGATGGAATTAAGAAATTTATAGTAGATGTTGTGTCAGAAGCTGGGCCAAACCCATGTCCGCCGATAGTTGTAGGTGTTGGGATAGGCGGAACAGTGGATAAATGTGCTCAAATTGCAAAAAAAGCGTTAACACGAGAAATCGGGGAGCACAACGAAGACCCATTTATTGCAGATTTGGAAAAAGAGATGTTGGAAGCTGTAAACAACTTAGGTATAGGGCCTCAAGGATTGGGTGGAAGAACAACAGCACTTGCTGTAAATATCGAAACTTTCCCAACCCATATCGCGGGTCTACCAGTTGTTGTTAATATAAATTGTCACGCATCAAGACATAAAAGCGTGGTGTTATAGGGTTTTTATAAAAATATTGAGGGGGAAATTATGATTGAATTAAAAACTCCATGTACAAGTGAAGATATCGAAAAATTAAAATGTGGCGATGTTGTTAAAATAAGCGGCGTTTTATATACAGGAAGGGACCAAGCTCATAAAAGAATGGTCGCTGCATTAAAAGAAGGAAAAGAACTTCCTTTTGATGTTTGTGGACAGGCGATTTATTATGTTGGGCCAGCACCAAACAAACCAGGTGAAATCATAGGTTCAGCAGGGCCAACAACAAGTTATCGTATGGATGATTTAACAGTTCCTCTTTTGGAAAAAGGCCTAAAAATAATGATAGGCAAAGGAAAGAGAAACGATGTAGTAATCGAAGGAATGAAAAAATATAAAGCTGTTTACCTTGCTGCAATCGGCGGGGCAGGTGCTTATATTTCAAATTCAATAAAAAAATGTGAAGTTATAGCTTATGAAGATCTTGGTGCCGAAGCAGTCAGAAGACTTGAAGTTGAGGATTTACAAGTTATTGTGGCTATTGATTGCGAAGGAAATAATATTTACGACAGAAGACAAGAATACGCAAAAGCTACAAATGTATAAATTTTATATGAAAAATTAAATTGAAAAATAAATATAGCATAGATATAATTTAACGCTATAAATATCAAAATAAAATAGAAATATACATAAAGTATTGAAAATCGGAGGAAGTTATGTCAAAAAAGGATTTTAATGAATTAGCATTAAAAATGCACGAAGAAAAATTAGGAAAAGTGAGCATACAAAGTAAAGTTGGAGTTTCGACAAAAGATGATTTATCAACAGCGTATACTCCAGGAGTTGCTGCTCCATGCTTAAAAATAAAAGAAAACAAAGACGATGTTTATAAATATACTTGCAAGTCAAATATGGTTGCCGTAGTATCTGACGGGACTGCTGTTTTAGGACTTGGAAACATAGGTGCGTCTGCATCTATACCAGTTATGGAAGGAAAATCAATACTATTTAAGGAATTCGCTGGTGTTGATGCATTCCCAATATGTGTAGATACTATGGATATCGATGAAATAGTTAGAACAGTAAAATTAATATCACCAGTTTTCGGGGGAATAAACTTAGAAGATATAAATTCTCCAAGATGTATCGAAATTGAAAACAGATTAAAAGAAGAATTAGATATACCAGTTTTCCATGATGACCAACATGGTACTGCAATAATAGTTTCAGCAGGGATAATCAATGCTGCTAAACTTGCTGGCAAAAAAATAGAAGATTTAGAAATAGTAATCAACGGTGCTGGTTCTGCTGGTATGGCGATTGCAAAAATGTTATTAAATTTAAATGTAAAAGACATAGTTTTATGTGATATAAATGGGGCATTATCTTCAAAATCAGAAGGATTAAATTGGGCTCAAAAAGAGATGTTAGCAGTTACTAATAAAAATGACCAAGATGGAAAATTAGTTGACATAGTAAAAGGAAAAGACGTATTTATAGGTGTTTCTGCTCCAAAAATGTTAACAAAAGAGATGGTTGCTACTATGGCAGAAAAATCAATCGTATTCGCTATGGCAAACCCAACTCCAGAAATATTCCCAGACGAAGCAAAAGAAGGTGGAGCATTTATAGTTGGTACAGGTCGTTCAGATTTCCCTAATCAAGTAAACAATGTGCTTGCTTTCCCTGGAATATTCAGAGGTGCACTAGATGTTAGAGCTAGCGAAATCAACGAAGAAATGAAAGTCGCAGCAGCATATGCAATAGCAAAAATAATAAAAGATGACGAATTAACAACAGAATTCGTATTACCAGATGCATTCGATCCACGTGTTGGAAAAGAAGTATCAGCTGCAGTTGCTAAAGCAGCTAGAGAAACTGGTGTAGCTAGAATATAACATATTTTTATTTTTGTCATCATATAATCTATAAGGATGTAATTTTGTACAAAATGATAAATATAGGTTAACTGTACAATTTGCATCAAGTAATATCTAGATGAAATTGAGGAGATTATAATGGATGAAAATACAATTGTTTTATGGAATCAAGATGGCGTTGAGACTACTTTCAAAAAAATATTTTCAATAGAAATTGAAGGCGAACGTTATATTATGTTATCACCACTTCAAGATGAAATTTCTTTAGATTCTATAGATGAAGAATATGATGATGAAATTTTAGTATTTAAATTAAAAGATAGCGATCATGGAGAATTATTAGTTCATTTAAAAGAAGAAGAATGCAAAGCTCTTACTGAAAAATGCAAAATTTTAGTCGGAAAATTTATAAATAGTTATACAGATTAAAATAAGGTGGCTATAAACAAATATAAGTTATAGCCATCTTATTTTTTTATGGAATCAATCAAGGTTTTTTTGAAGTTTAGAATAAACTTTTTCTGTTTGTTTATCGTCTTTTGTATTGTAGATTAGGTAATCAAATTTATTGTTTTTTAATTTCATTACTATATATTTAGGGTTATCATCTTCACCATCAAAGTAAAGATATACTCTACATTTTCCGAATTTATCGCTTTTAAAATTACCGATACATTTTGTATCAGTAGCTATACCGTTAGTTCTAAGTTTAAATGAAATCGGCTCATTTGTTATAGTTATGCTTTCGATATCGTTATAATCTAAGTCATAAGAATAAGGGAAAGATGAAATACTTATATTAGGGGAATTATCATTAAATGAAATAGAACTAGTTGCAAACTCACTAGGAAGCATTAGGATTATCATAAGTAAAAATGTAGCGCCTAATACTATTTTATCTAATTTTTTAGCCATAAAGTATCCATGCTTAGTCGCAATATTATAAGTCATATTATATCCAAAGCGACTACTTACTATTTTACTTGAATCATTAGGGTTATAATAATATATTCCATCAATCCAGCAATCATCATCATCAACTATGATTTCTGAGGATTTATTTTTAGATGATAATTCTTCATCTAATTCGTTTATCTTTTTCTTAATATATATCAAGCCAAGAGCTACAGCACTTGAAAGTATAATAGTGGAGGTTATATAAATATTAAAGAATTCAACATTTATATAGTCAAAAAGCATTAGATAAATAACTAAAATTATAATTGCCTCTATGAGAGCGTTGATTAAAAAATAAATTGACATCATGCGTTTTTCAGTCTTATTTAAGATAAAATTAATCTCAGAGTCTGTGCTATAAGTTTTTAGTTTTGATTTATTGTATTGCTTTGTTATACAGAAAATAAAAATAATCAAGCCTATATTTAGTATTGAAATTATTAAAAATACTATATTTTCTGATGACATATTTTTTAAGCTTATTATAAGGGGGAAGATGCTTATTAAAAGTGGTATCAGAAAATATTTATTGCTTATTGGCATTTTATTTTTTAGCATAGTTGTTTTTGTATCACAGTAGACAACTTTTTTTTCACCTACAAACCAGTTATTTTTTGATTTTTCGGCCTTTACTTTACGGTTCATAAGTTTAAAAGGAATAATTCCATAGTATGCAAAAACTAAACACCAAATTAACATATAAAATATATATACAGTTATGTTTTTAAAAATCCAAAATGGGAATATACAGGGAATAGCAGTAAGTAACATAATAATGTAGACTTTATTGCAGAGAGATTTATATTCCTTTTGAATTTCTTTTATAAAATCACTTTCTAAAACATCATATGGGAGAGTAACTGCCATAAACATGTTTTTCTTGGGTTTATTTGCAGAGCGTAAAGTTGCAAATATAGCGATGAAAGTAATAAATATACAAGACACCATAATTATTCTAAACAATAACATAAAGATGACCACCTTTCTTGAGTATTAACCTATTTAAAAATTTTAAACATGAAAAATGAAAAAATATTAAAAAATTTTTTTCTCCGTTAATATGCAAAGTTTAATTTTATTCTTTTTTAGGTTTTAAGTTTGTCATTGAGTCAAAAATATTTTCGCATATCTTTATAAATTCATCTTTTTTCATACCTCTTATTTCAGCCTCAGAAATAACTAGAGATAAGTCATCTTCAAGTTTTTCCTTAAACTCAAAATCAGGCGTTAAGATGGGGTTTACTTTTGCACCATGTCTTCTGTCAATTGATATAAAGCCCTCTTGTTTCAACATTGCATAGGCCTTGTTGACAGTCATATTATTGATGCCAAGATCTTCTGCAAGGTTTCTTATAGTAGGCAATTTTTCGCCTTGAGTTAAGTCACCATGCGCTATTGCCATGACGATTTGGTTTCTAAGTTGAACATAAATTGGAATCTCGCTTTCAAAATTTAATTTCAAAATCATAATAGACCTCCTTTATATAAGTATATGGAAAAATTAACTTTTGTATTATATATAGTAATACAAATAATACAAGAATGCAACTAACTGATATATTAATTTTATACATTAATGGAAGTGTTTTTATTGAGTACATAAAAAAATGGTAAAAATAAATTAAAAATTGATTAAGATAAAAAATAATGTCAATACTAAAGATAGTTTTAATCGAAAACATTAGGAGGATTTTGGATGAAAGTAGCAATAGTCGGAGCAGGTAATGGAGGACTTACTGCGTGTGCAGATTTGAAAGAAAGGGGATTTGAAGTAAGTTTATTTGAAAGTGATAAGTTTTGTAAGGACTTAGATTTTATAAAAAAAGAAGGCGGGCTATATCTTTGTGAGGGCGAAATAGGGTCTTCTGAAGATGAAAAAGGTAAATTTATTGAGATAGATTTAATTAGTGATGATATAAATGAAGTTATAAAAGGAGCAGAGGTCGTAATGGTAGTTGCTCCAGGGGTTGCAATTGAGTATTTTGCGAGAATACTTGCGCCTGTCGTAAATGAAGATCAAATTATACTTATAAATTGTGCAGCATGTATGGCTCCCGTTAGATTTATAAATGAAGCTAAGGAAATGGGAATAAATAAGCGTTTCAAAATAGCTGAAACAAATACTTTAACATATGGAACAAGGGCAATAGTGGAGTCTGCAAAAATAGAACTTTATTTAAGAGCGAAAAAGGTATATTTAGCAGCTTATCCATGTAGTGATAATGAAGAAGTATTCGAAGTGTGTAAAAAATTATATGATTGTTTTGTATTGGCTAAAAATATACTACAAGTCAATTTAGAAAATGGAAATCCAGAGGTTCATCCAGGACCATGTCTATTAAATGCTGGAAGAATAGACTTTTCTGGTGGTGAGTTCTGGCTATATAGAGAGGGCATAACAGAACATACTATAAATGTATTAGAAGCAGTTGAAAAAGAGAGAATAGCTCTTGGTAGAGCACTTGGTTTTGAAGTAGAGGGTGCATTAGAAGCAAGACAAAACAGAGGATATTTTTCACAAGATGAAAAAACTTTACAAGAACACTTTAATACTAGTGAAGTATTTACACAAATAAAAGGGCCTACTAGTGTTACTTCACGTTATTTTACAGAAGATATATCAACAGGATTAGTTTTCTGGTCAGATTTAGGTAAAGCCTTAGGTGTTCCAACACCTAATATAGATGCAATAATTGTGCTTGCGTCTAGCCTTTTAAAAACTGATTTTTATGCTGAAGGATTGACTTTGGATAAGTTAGGACTAGATAAAGCTAATTTAGATAAAGTTATGTAGAGGTATAAGAAAGTATTTAAGTATAATTATGATTTTCTATATGCTATAAAAAGGTGTGTTATAAAAAAGGATGCTAGAAATAGAGTTTGTCTATTTCTGGCATCCTTTTGTAGTTAGCTAATTTAGAATATAGCTATAAAAAATCTTAAACTCTATGACATCCGTCTGCGTCTTGAGTTATAAGGTTTTTCTTCATTAAAACACCAAGTGCTCTTTTGAAGTTTTTCTTACTTGAATTAAATACTGTTTTTATTTCTTCTGGTGAAGATTTATCGTTAAATCTCATGAATCCGTCGTTACCTTCTAAGTAACTCATTATTGCTTTTTCAAGAGTGTCTAATTCTGTCGCTCTTTCGCCTCTTGGTGAAAGTCCTAATTTTCCGTCTTCATATACTTTTATAACTCTTAAGTTTTCTAGTTTTTCACCTATTTTTAATTCAGTGAAGTATTCGTTGTTTAATATTATCGCATCATATTTGTTATCGACACATAACATAGCTGTGTTGTTTGTTTGGAATCCGTATACTATACCTTCTACAGTGTCGCCGATTTTGTAATCAGATTCTGTTGATAAATATGGGAAAATGTCAGTTGTTGCTGCTAATCTTCCAGTTTTATCAAGGTATATGTAGAATAAGTATCTTTCACCTTTAGTCATTTCAAAAGTTTGTTGTTTAAAAGGAACTAATATATCTTTAGGAAGTCCAACGTCCACAAAGCTTCCTATTTTAGTATGGGCAACTACTTTTAAGTATGCGATGTCGCCTAATTTTGCTTTTGGATATTCTAAAGTAGCTGAAAGTCTACCTTCTGAGTCCATATATATGAAAACTTCTATTTCATCACCAACTGCTACTTTTTGTTTGTTAAGAAGTCTGTTGTGAAGTAATACGTCATCATTTGAGTTTGAGCCTTCTTCACCAACGAAATACCCGAAATTCGTTTCTCTTTTTACTATTAATTTATTGTATTCACCTAATTTTATCAAAGTTTTTTCTCCTTTTCCGCAAAGTACTACCTATTATTATATCCCTATTATACATGGATTATTTGTTTTTATCAAAATAATTATTAAAATAAATAGGTTATAAAGCAAGATAGGATAATTATAGTGATGAGATAAGGTAGAGGGTGAAATTATAAAAGAAGATAATATATAAACATTATTTACATAAAGGTTATATAACAAAATAATATATTTATAGATAAAATATATGATATTTAAATAAAAACTAACAAAGTTTACATATAAATAAAGGAAAAAATGTTGGATTATAGAAAATAATACATAAAAAGTACTTATTTTTGTACATAATGAATAAAAATAATGTATAATAGTTTACTGTAAAAATAATACAAAATTGTATTTGAAAATTATAAATTACAAAAAGGTAAAAAGGAAAGCGGGGAAGATTATGAGTAAAAAGTTAATTTCTCTAGTTATATCATTGACTTTTATTATTACAATTGGATTTAAGGAAATGGTTTATGCTGATACTTATGTATCGGGGACGGTTACAGCTTCGTTAAATATAAGAAGTGGTCCGTCGACGAGTTATTCTATTTTAGGCGGTTTTTCAAAGGGAAGTACTATAAAGATTGTCGAAAAAAATGGAGATTGGCTCAAGGTTCAATACAAGACATCTTATGGATACGTTTCAGGTAAGTATGTAACTAGTATTTACGATGATGTGATTGATGAGGGAGCAGTTATAAATTGTACATATCTAAATGTAAGAAGTGGTCCGTCGAGTTCATATTCATCAAGAGGTGTTATAGCCAAGGGACAAAAAGTATATATTATGGGCAAAGAATCGAATTGGTATGAGATTCTTTATAATGGAAGTGCTGGATATGTGTCTAAAACTTATATATCGACAACAAGCACTGGCAATGGTTCAAACAACAATGACAATAGTTCAAGCGGTGGAAACTCAAGCAATGGAAGTTCGAATAATGGGAACTCAGGGAATTCTAACGGAAGTAATAACTCAAACAACAATGAAAAACCAAGTGAGAGCAAAAAAACAGGTACTGTTACAGCTGATGCTTTAAATGTTAGACAGCAACCGACAACAAGTTCTGCCAAATTAGGACTTTTATATAAAAATGAGACAGTTCAAATAGTTGACGATACTGGATCTTGGTATAAGATTTTATATAAGAATAATTATGCATTTGTTTCGAAAAATTATGTTGTTTTAGGCGGAACACAATCTGGAACAACTCAAACAGTTACAAATTTAAATAATTTCCTATTTGTTGGAGATTCGTTCACAAGTAGACTTAAAATGACAATACAAAAATACACTACAGGTTCTTATGTAAATGCAAAGGGTGGAGCATTCCCATCTCATTGGTTACAAAATTTCAACCAAATGCCTGATAATAGCAATGTAAAAGGTGTTGTTTTATTAATAGGAATAAACGGAATTTCGAGAGAATCAAATTACACAGATACTAAGAAATTAATCGATTTATTATCTAGCAAATATGTAGGAAAAACTATCTATGTCCAAAAGGTATTTCCAGTAGGGAAAGGGTACAATGGATATAGCGATACAGCAGTTGCAAATTACAATAAAAATAGAATCGACAAATTTAATGCTAGCATAAAAGCTCATTGCGATACAAAATCGAATGTTAAATTTATAGATACAACAAGCGGATTTGTTGATGCTAACGGATTTTTAATAAATTGTGAGACAGATGGTCTTCATATATTAGATAGTAAGAATAAAATGTTCTTCGATAATATACAAACTGCAGTTATAAGTGCAAGTAAATAAAAAAGTAAATCAATAAGTAAAAGCTCATTTATCAATATAAAGATAAAGGAGCTTTTTTAATACTATAAAATATTTATAAGGTTGAAAAGTAATATTCTAAAAAAGTGATATCATCAAAATACGACACTTTTTTGAGGAGATTTACAATAAATATTATTTATCTATCTTATAAAGTTAGTAAAAATTTTATCTTCTCTAACTGGCATTTGAACGCCAGCTTTTTTACCTGCTTCGATACATTTTAACATCCAAGCCATGTTTTTACCTAGAGTTTTCATTATTTGCATCCCTTCTAAATCTTTACAGACTTCTTCTGGAGTGTTTCCATGAACCATATTCCAATAACATGAGCTGATTACTGGCATGTTTGATATTGTAAAATGTTTTGTAAGTTGATCTAGTGTTGCTGTTGTACCAGCTCTTCTAGCACTTGCAACGACTGCACCTAATTTATATTGTAGAGCCCCACCTGATGAGTAGAATAATCTATCCATAAATGAAGTTATTGCTCCTGATGCTGATGCGTAGTGAACTGGAGAACCAACGATTATAGCGTCGGCTTCTTTTGCTTTTGGCATACATTCATTTACTACATCGTCAAATACACATTTACCTGTTTTTCGACATGAACCGCATCCGATACAGCCAGCGATTGGTTTTACTCCAACTTGGAATATTTCTGTTTCTATGCCTTCTTCATTTAAAGATTTTGCAACTTCATTTAAAGCTGTAAATGTACATCCAGCTTTTTTTGGACTTCCGTTTATTAATAAAACTTTCATAATTTAGACCTCCTAAAAAGTATATATTTGCAATAATATTATAACAGTTATTGGTAAAAATAGTTAACAAAGGGTAAAATTTTAAAAAGTTAAATTTTGAACTTATAAATTCGTGGTAAAATTTTAAATTTGTGGTGAGTTTTGATTATTAATTAAAAAAAGTTACATATACTAAATTATAAAATTAATATTATGAATATATTTAACCAAAACTGAGTTTAAAAACGTTGAAATTTGGGCGATTTTCAAGTTTTATATAAAAAATATATTTTTTGATAAAAAAGTTGAATTTTGGTTGAGTTTGCTATATAATATCAATGGTGTGTTTAGTAATTTTAAACTTTGAGTTTAGAATTACATCGAAAAAGTTTAACAATATAAGAAAAATGTTTACTTTTAATAAGATTAATATATAAAAATTATAGGAGGCTTAGGTATGGATATTGGGAGTAAGATAAAGAGTATGCGTATGGAAAAACAGTTAACCCAGGAAGAACTTGCTAATAGATGTGAGCTGTCGAAGGGGTTTATATCGCAACTTGAGAACAACCTTACATCACCATCGATAGCGACTTTGATTGATATTTTAGAAATTTTAGGTACAAATTTAAGAGAGTTTTTCAATGAAATCGATCCAGAGAGAATAACTTTTAAAAAGGAAGACATGTTTGAAACTGAGGATGAGGAGCTTAAGTACCATTTAAAGTGGCTGATTCCGAATTCACAAAAGAACATGATGGAACCGATTATAATAACTTTATATCCAGGCGGGCAATATAAAGAAGAGAAACCTCATGAAGGTGAGGAATTTGGTTATGTTGTGGCCGGAAATATTCTGCTTCATTTGGGCGATAGAGTTAACAAGGTTAAAAAAGGCGAAAGTTTTTACTTTAAACCAAGAATGAATCATTATATTTCTAATCCTGGAAAAACTACGGCAAAGGTGATATGGGTTAGTACACCGCCGTCTTTTTAGGTATGAAACTAAAATAATTAGGAAGATAAATAAAAATAGAAAGAGGTGTATATATAATATGAATTCAACGAATAAAAACAATTCAAATGTTGTTGAGTCAGAAAATATTATTGAATTAAAAAACATAACAAAACAATACGAAGATCTTGTTGTTTTGGATAATTTAAATCTTGATATAAAGAAAAATGAATTTTTAACTTTATTAGGACCTTCTGGATGTGGAAAAACTACGACTTTAAAGATAATCGCTGGTTTTGAACATGCAGACGAGGGTGAAGTTATGTTTGAAGGTGAAAATGTAAATGATACGCCTCCTTATGAAAGACAAGTGAATACTGTTTTCCAAAAGTATGCTTTATTCCCTCATATGAATGTGTATGAAAATATAGCTTTTGGGTTAAAAATAAAGAAGATGGACAAAGCGACTATAGATATAAAAGTAAAAGAAATGCTTAAACTTGTTGCGCTTGAAGGATTCGAAAAACGTTCAATCGACTCACTTAGTGGTGGGCAACAACAAAGAATCGCAATCGCAAGAGCATTAGTTAATGAGCCCAAAATATTACTTTTAGACGAACCTTTAGGAGCGCTTGACTTAAAATTAAGACAAGAGATGCAAAGAGAGCTTAAGAAAATTCAACAAAAATTAGGAATAACTTTCATATTCGTAACTCACGACCAAGAAGAAGCACTTACTATGTCTGATACAATCGTAGTTATGAACAAAGGTAAAATCCAACAAATGGGTAGCCCTGAAGATATATACAACGAACCGAAAAACTCATTCGTTGCGAAATTTATCGGCGAAAGTAATATAGTTGATGGTGTTATGCTTGATGATTATAGAGTAAAATTCTGTGGAAGAGAATTTGAATGTGTAGATTATGGATTTGAGAAAAATGAAAATATAGAAGTAGTAATAAGACCAGAAGATATCAAAATGGTCGATGCAGATAAAGGTATGCTAAAAGGTTTAGTTACATCTGTTGTATTTAAAGGTGTTCATTATGAAATGGCTGTACAAGAGAACGAAAACACTTGGTTTATACACAGTACAAAGATGGCAGAAGAAGGAAGCATGCTAGGTATGGATATCTATCCTGAAGATATACACATAATGAGAAAGGTAAGCGACCAGTAGTTTATCGATTGATGAATAATTTGAGGAGGAAAGTGAAAACGATGAAAAGAAAACAATCTGAATCTAGATTAGCCACTCCTTATGCTATATGGAGCGTGCTTTTCATAGTTATACCGCTAATATTAATAGTCTTCTTCAGTTTTACAAAACAAGTAGATGGAAGATATATGTTCACACTGGACAATTTCGATAAATTCTTCAATGTAATGTACTTTAAAGTAGTTAGAAGATCACTAGTTTTAGCGTTTATATCAACAGTTTTATGTTTAATAGTTGGATATCCAACTGCTTATATAATTTCGAAAGCAAAACCAAGCAGAAGAGCTACACTTCTTTTGTTATGCATATTACCAATGTGGATGAACTTCTTACTTAGAACTTATGCATGGTCTGCAATATTAGGAAAAAACGGATTTATAAATACTTTACTTGGAATGGTAGGCCTTGGCCCAATCAATATATTATATACTGATGCAGCAGTTTTATTAGGTATGGTTTACAACTTCTTGCCATTTATGATACTTCCAATACATACGATTTTATCAAAAATGGACCAGGATTTAATAAATGCAGCGAAAGACCTTGGAGCAAACAACTTCCAAGTCTTCACAAAAGTTATATTCCCACTTAGTTTACCTGGAGTAATATCAGGGATAACTATGGTGTTTATGCCAGCTGTATCAACATTCGTAATTTCAAAACTTTTAGGTGGAGGACAATTCTACTTAATAGGTAACTTAATTGAACAAGAATTTATGTCAGTTGGGGATTGGCATTTTGGATCAGCAATATCAATATTTATGATGATTATAATACTTATCTCTATGGCAATAATGAATAAATACAGTAGTGGAAATGACAAGGAAGGCGGTGGATTACTATTATAAAGAAGATTTTTTCAAACGTATATTTATTTTTGGTATTTGTATTCTTATACTTACCAATAGTGACTTTAGCAATATTCTCATTTAATAATTCAAAATCCATGGCTGTCTGGAACGGTTTCACATTGGATTGGTACTATACTTTATTCCAAAATGAGAGAATGATAAGTGCTCTTTACTATACATTATTAGTAGCAATTTTAGCTACATTAATATCGACTTTTATCGGGACAATAGCAGCGATAGGTATACATAAGATGAGAAATAACAAAAAAAGAGATTTATTACTTAATATAAATTATTTACCAGTATTAAACCCAGATATCGTAACTGGGGTGTCTCTTATGACATTATTTGTATTCTTAAATGTAAACTTCGGTATGACGACAATGCTTTTATCTCACTTAGTATTCGATATACCTTATGTAATTTTATCTGTTTTACCAAAATTAAAACAGTTACCAGCAAATATTGAAGATGCGGCCCTTGATTTAGGTGCGACACCATGGTATGCACTTAGAAAAATCGTGTTGCCACAAATCAAACCAGGTATAATATCTGGTGCATTAATGGCGTTTACTATGTCTATAGATGACTTCGTAATAAGTTTCTTTACAACAGGAAACGGTGTAACAAACTTATCAATCGAAATTTATTCAATGACAAGAAGAGGATTAACTCCTGAGATAAATGCCCTTTCAACATTAATGTTCGTAGTAGTTTTAGCATTACTAATAACTTCTAATGTTGTCGGAAATAAAAAGGCTGTTGAAAATTAGAAGGGAGAATTTTTAGATGAAGCTAAAGAAATTGATTGCATTAACATGCACATTTGTTATGGCAGCTAGTTTATTAACTGGGTGCGGAAGCTCTAAAAAATCTAGTGAAGTTCTAAACGTATACAATGTTGGGGACTATATCGATATGGATTTAATTCAAAAATTTACGCAAGAAACTGGAATACAAGTTGTGTACGAAACTTACGATACTAACGAAGCTATGTATCAAAAATTAAAAAGTGGTTCGTCAAAATACGACTTAATATTCCCATCAGACTATATGGTAGATAAATTAATAGAAGAAAATATGCTACAAAAAATAGATTATAGCAATATACCAAATTACTCACAAATAATGGATAGCTTTAAACATCCGCTTTACGATCCAACTGATGAATACAGCGTTCCTTATTTATGGGGGACATTCGGTATAATATACAACACAAAAGTTGTCGACAAAGAAGACACTAAGAGTTGGGATATATTATGGAATAAAAAATATAAAGGAAAAATCCTATTACTTGACTCAGTTAGAGACACAATGGGAATCTCGCTAAAAAGACTTGGATACTCTATGAATACAGAAAATCCAGATGAAATAAACAAAGCTAAAGACGAGCTAATAAAAGAATTAGACGTTGTTCAAGCTTATGTAAACGACGACGGAAAAGACAGAATAGTCGCTGGAGATGCGGATATGGGGATAGTTTACTCAGGAGACGCTCTAGTTATGATGGACGAAAATCCTGATTTAGACTACGCAATACCAGAAGAAGGTACAAATAAATGGGTGGACGCTATGTGTATACCTAAATCTGCTGAAAACAAAGAATACGCAGAAAAATTCATAAACTTCATGTTAGATCCTGAAGTTGCAAAACAAAATGTCGATTATATCGAATATTCGACACCAAACCAAGGCGTATACGATATGTTAGACGAAGAAACTAAAAAATCGCCTTTGGCATATCCAAGCAAGGAAGTTTTAGATAAGACTGAAGTATTTTTAAACCTTCCAGAAAATGTTATGAAGATGTATGACGATGCTTGGACAGAAATAAAAACAAATTAATTGTTTTTAGAAGTCAATAAAAATTGATTAGATAGATTTTAATTAGATAGAGAAATTAAAGCTCCGATGGATTTGTACATTGGAGCTTTTTTGATATATAATAAAAAATATGTCATAAAAATTGTGGAAAGTGGTAAAATAAATAAGGTGGCAACATAATAAAAGTGTGATAATAACAGGCTATGAAGCCTAATTAAAAAGTAAATTAAAATAAATTTAAAAAAATATTAAAAAAAGTGTTGACGAAATAAAAAGATGATGATATATTATTACTTGTCCTTGAGAGAGAGGGGCAAGAACTTAAAAGTGAGTAAGTCGTAAGAAACGAAAACTTAAAAAGTTTTTTAAAAAAGTGGTTGACAAACAAAAATAAGTTTGTTAAACTAATAAAAGTTGAAACGACATATAACTTAAAAAAGTTAAATGAGTTGAGGCGAAAGAATAAATGAACTTTGAAAATTAAACAGTAGGTTAATTATAAACTTTAATTCACACGAATTAAAACCAACAACAAACCAAGCCAGATATTCAGATAATGATTAGTCTGAGCGGGAAACTTCATTAAGAAGTAAACTTTTATTTGAGAGTTTGATCCTGGCTCAGGATGAACGCTGGCGGCGTGCCTAACA